>Ga0255341_1000147_pt1 | contig 128380 bp, 115 predicted proteins | sample wastewater_treat_8_FD_192418 | JGI IMG/M metagenome (GOLD analysis project Ga0255341, IMG submission 192418) | Wastewater microbial communities from Lulu Island WWTP, Vancouver, Canada - plant12 | ecosystem: Engineered > WWTP > Wastewater > Unclassified | place: Canada: Vancouver, British... | reverse complement strand
TTGTAACTTAAAGCAATCGCTGTACCGTTTCGTTGTTTTCTGAACTTTTGTCATAATTTTTCCTGATTTAAGTGTAAACCTATTTCAGGACATGACACGCAACTCGTACCCCGCACCCCGCAACTCGTAACTCGCACCCTGTAACCCGACTACTTCGCCAACCTAACACACCGTATCGAAGCGCCGAAATGCTCTTTGGAGGTGAAGTTCATCGGGAAGAGGGGACTTTCCTTGTGGATATAGCGGTAGTAGCTTTGGGTCTCATTTTTCTGAGTTGAACTCCACCAGAATGCATATTCGTTGAAGCCCCTGAAAAGGGAGTGGTCATACTGAGTGTTGCCAATAGGAAGTGCATTCCAACCGACAATGTTGGAGTGGGGATTGTCGGGAGAATAGGGCCAGATCCTTTCACCGTTAAACCGGGCATCCACCGAGAGCTTGTCGCCTAGTCCCTCCCAGTTGTCCACAAATGTCATCTGCTTGCCCGAAACTGCAGTGGCCAGATCAACCCAGTCCTCATTTGTGGGGATAGACCAACCTTTTGGGCAGACACCCTGTGGTCCGCAACCCAGTCCTGATGCACTCTTGCCGCCGGTAGCCTCTTCCCATGTGTAGAAACGTCCGAAGATGGTATGGGTGATTGGTGAGTGCTGGAAAGCAGAGCCCTTTTTGTAGTATGCAAGGTTGCGGACAAACCAGTCGAGGTTGCCTATCTTCACATATTCGTATTCTATGCCGTCGCGCGTATCGACAAAGACTTTATCACTATATTTAAGACCCTTGAGGGATTTTTCACGTCCGATATCCACGGTGGTGACATGCTGTGTGGCTGAAGAGTTGTAATAGCCTGGAGCTACGGCTATGCCGATAATGGCAAAAGTGCCCAGACTGTCAGGAAATGTGACCGTCACCGTCCGTGCAGACAAAGTGTCGTTGTATGAGGCTCCGAAATACCATTTATATTCAACTTCGGAAGGCTCGGTAATGCCGGAAGCTGTGAGTGTGATTGTCTCGCCGATACCCACGAACGCAGGTATGTCGTAATCCACAAATCCGCTCATATACAACTTCTCCTCCTCTTCCTCTTCTTTCTTTTCACAGGAAGCACCCACGCCCAAGAGGAGTGCTGACAGTGCCAAAATCCAAAGAATTCTGTATCTATTTTCCATTGTCCGTTATTTCCAACTCGCAAATATGCGTATTTTTTGGCGCAATAGCAATTTTTGATTTTTTATAGTAAATTTGCACCAATTGTTTTGTCATTTCGCCAAAATCGTGCCACCTGCCAATGAACTGCAAAAGCCTATTTACGTCCTTATTGATTGCGATTCTTGCAATTGCAGGATGTTCGACCGGTAATGGCAGATATGAGCGCATTGAAGGCTATGCCCAGGGAGGGACATTTCATATCATATATTCACTTCCGAAAGGATTAAAGGGTGCAGTAGTGGAGCAGAGAGTCAATGAACTTCTTGCCGCTATTGACAACTCCCTCTCCGGATACAACAAAGGTTCGCTCCTTTCCCGTTTCAATGCCGGAGAGGAGATAACTCCCGATTCCCTCTTTATTGAAGTATTCAACCGTTCGAAAGAGATCTGGCTGGAGAGTTCCGGGGCATTCGATCCCTCTGCAGCTCCATTATTTGAACTTTGGGGCTTTGGTTTCGGCAATCGCGAGAATGTTACTCAGGAGATCATTGACAGTGTGCTCTTATTTGTGGGTATGGATAAGGTCTCCATCGAGGGAAGCGGTGATTCGGCAAGAGTGATTAAGGAGCGTCCCGAGGTAAAGCTCAATTTCAACGCCATTGCGCAGGGTTATACTTGCGATGTGATCGCGCGGGCTCTTGACGGCTTCGGATGCACCGATTATCTGGTTGAAGTGGGCAGAGAGATTGTCTGTAAGGGACTCAGTGCTCGCGGTGATAAATGGAAAGTGGGTTTGGATAAGCCCTTCGATGCCAATTTTGATGAGGGGACTAATTTACAGGAGATTATTTCCATCTCGGATGGAGCTCTGGTTACCAGCGGCAATTACCGCAAATTTTATATAGAAAATGGGAAAAAATTTGCTCACACAATAGATCCCTATACCGGTCGTCCGGTGACTCACAATCTTCTTAGTGCATCGGTTATTGCTTCAGACGGAGCTACTGCCGACGCCTATGCAACCTGGATGATGGTAATAGGAGAGGAAAAGGCGCGGGAATTGGCTTTGCAGCGCAATGATATCGAAGCTTATCTTGTCTATGGCGAGCAGGATTCGATGAAGGTATGGCACTCAGATGGATTTCCCATTTATTCAAATGAGTTTAAAAAATAAAATTTCATACGTTTGAAAACACTTAGAAACGCTTGAAAATATGTTAAAACGCACATTTTAACCAAAATGAAATTCAACAACACACAATATGGAAAGACGAGATTTTATTAGAACCACTCTCATAGGGGCTGCCGCACTTGGTGTCGGTTTTTACGGAGGTCGCAAAATCGGCATCAAACAGCCTTTTGAGACAATAATCAAAAACGGAGTCATCTACACCGGTGACGGTAAAGCACCGATAAAGGGCGATATCGGAATTCGTGACGGCCGTATTGCAGCCATTGGAACTCTCGGCGACAATGCCGACTTCATCCTCGATGCAAAAGGGCTTGCCATATCTCCGGGATGGATTGACATTCACACTCACACCGACACAAATCTCTTTCTTGCCCCGAAGGGCGACAGCCGTATATTCCAGGGTATCACCACTGATATCGGAGGTAATTGCGGCGATTCACCTTTTCCCTATTCCGATGCACACTACGAAGCAAATAAAGATTCTCTCAGGCACGGATATCCCTTCTGGCAGGATATCGACGGATTTTATGACGCATACCGTAAACAGGGTATAGGTATCAACTATGGTAGTTTTGTGGGTCAGGGTCAGCTCCGTTCCGCCGTTATCGGCGACAATAATATCCCTGCCACTCCCGAGACGTTGGCAAAGTTGTGCTCCATCCTGGATCGGGAGATGGAGATGGGTGCTGTCGGCATCTCATTGGGCCTTGAATATGCTCCAAGTTCTTATGCCTCAGACGAAGAGTTGATTGAACTCTGCAAAGTTGTTGCAAAACACGACGGTCTTTATGCAATACACATGCGCAACGAAGATGATTTTGTAGAGGAGTCACTCAAGGATGCAATCCGTATCGCAAGAGAGTCGGGAGCCCGTCTGCAGGTATCTCACCTCAAGGCTCAGAATGCGGCCAACTGGCACAAAATGCCGACACTCCTCGCAATGATCGATCAGGCCAAGGCAGAGGGCATAGATATAGCTTTTGACCGCTATCCCTATATAGCATTCTCTACCTCACTGTCCTCTTTTATTCCTCTCAACGACAGGCAGGGTTCTTCGGAGGATGTGCTTGCACGTCTGACCGATGATGTAAAAGCAGCGGAAATCGGCAGATACGCTGAAAGTCGCATAAAACGTCTTGGAGGCCCTCAGAACGTACTCATTGCCACCTGCCGTGCGGAGGGGAACTCACGGTATTCAGGTAAAAATGTGGCTGAGTGTTGCCAGATTTCAGGAATGGAGGTATGGCCGATGATCAGACACCTGCTCATTTCCGAGAAGCTAAATGTCCAGATGGCAGGATTTGCCATGAAAGAGGAGAATATTCAGATGGAGTATCGTCATCCGCTCTCGATGCCGGGCTCAGACGGCAGCGTCTATTCTCCGGAGGGACCGCTAAGCGAAAGCATCCCGCACCCCCGCTCTTATGGCAGCTTCCCCCGTTTCTTCGGCAAATATGTTCGTGAGGATAAGATTCTGGATCTGGCCACCGCTGTTCATAAGTGCAGTGCACTGCCCGCTTCACGCCTCAAACTCAAGGAGCGCGGACTTCTGATCCCCGGATATTGGGCGGATGTGGTAGTCTTCAATCCAGATACGATTGAGGAAAGAAGCACCTACGATAATCCCCACCAATTCCCAATCGGTATTGAACATGTATTTGTCAATGGTGTCTGGACGATAAAAGAGGGTTCGCACACCGGCAAACTCGCGGGAGTAATCGTATAATTAATTCGACTTATTTTTCGGTATTATCCCCTGCTTTCAGTTTTTAGCGTAGTTAACGTTTTTCGCCCCTCTCGTATTTTTCGAAGGCATCTACAATTTTTGTGACGATGGGGTGGCGGACGATGTCGTCGCGGTCAAATTCTATGACGCTGATGCCGCGGATATTTTTGACGATTTCGATACCGCGCACAAGACCGCTGGCGCGCTTGTCGGGGAGATCTATTTGGGTAGCATCTCCGGTCACAATAAACTTGGCGTCACATCCCATACGTGTGAGAAACATTTTGAGTTGGCCAAGCGAAGTATTTTGGGCCTCGTCTAAGATTACAAAAGCTCTGTCGAGCGTACGTCCCCTCATATATGCGAGCGGCGCAATTTGAATTGTTCCCTCTTCCATAAGCGAATGGAGACGCTTTGCGGGGATCATATCCCCAAGTGCATCATAAAGAGGCTGGAGATAGGGGTCAAGTTTTTCTTTGAGGTCACCAGGCAAAAAGCCGAGTCTTTCACCTGCCTCTACAGCCGGACGGGTAAGTATCAGACGTTTCACTTCGCGATTTTTTAGTGCCCTTACGGCCAGGGCGATGGCTGTATAGGTCTTACCCGTACCTGCAGGTCCCAGAGCAAACAGCAGGTCATTGTTGTAATACTCTTTAACCAGACGTTTCTGGTTTTTAGTGCGTGCTTTGATGGCACGACCGTCGTTACTGTAGACGATGATGTAATCCTCGTCGTCATGCATTTCAACTTTGCCTGTTTCTGCAGAAATAATCCTCTCAAGGCAGACCTGTTCCATGTCATATTCGGTCAGCGCACCTTTTATGCGGCATATCTTCATCACTTTTTCCAGTTTTTCCTCAAAGAGACGGATCTCCTCTGCAGGCCCCGTAACATAGACTTCCGCACCTCTGGCGACAACTTTTACTTTAGGGAAGAAGGATGTGAGGAGGTCGAAATTTCTGTTGTTGACCCCGTAAAAATCTATTGGATTGACATCTTTCAGTAAAATGGTTTTTTCAATCATATATGTATTTTATTCTTTTTCCGGTAGTGTCTATTCCAAATTTCTTGACAATCGCATTCCATTCGCGAACCATTTTACCATACTGTCCCTCCTTGAATTCCTTTTTTTTGTCAAGGTACTCCATTATTGGGACTACCGTATAGTTTCGCTCCAGTTTGTTGGTCCTTGCACACCACCAGTAATCTATATTCGGAGGAAGAAGGGCAATAGTCGAGTCGGGTCTTCTTTTGAGCCGCAACTCATAGACCATACCGATTTGTCCGTAGGCGATGCTCATATTGGAAACAAAGTTGCCAAGTGAGTAAGCGGTAGCGTGAAGCGTATCATACTCGCATTTCTGCACTACATGCGGATGTGTGCCTACAATTGCATGGACTCCATAGCGGTAGAGACTGTCCCGCCATTTGCGCTGCGTAGCCGATTCTGTGAGCCGGTACTCTTCTCCCCAATGAGGAGCGGCAATGATGAATTCCGCACCTCTCGCAATGGCCCTTTCCACCAGCCCTCTGATCTGCGTGGTGTCCATCATGTTGACGATATAGGGTTCGGGCAGCTTAAAGCCGTTGAGGCCGTATGTAAAGTTTATGATAGCTACGCAAATACCTCCGATGGAATCAATAAAGGGGTTGCAATGATACTCCTCCTCTGCATCCGCATAGAAGCCGGTATAGGCTATTCCCTCCCTGCGGAGAATGGCCCTGGTGCTGTCAATTCCCTCTTTGCCTTTGTCGAGCAGATGGTTGTTGGCTTTGAGAAACAAATCGATGCCGCTGTTCCGAGCCTCTATATCGAGGGATGATGGGGCCGAAAAAATTGGATACCCCGAAAAAGGCGTGACTCCAGTAGGATATTCCATGTTAGCCACCACAAAGTCGGCTGAATCAAAAAGTGGTTTTATGTGCTTGAAGTAGGAGGAAAAATCGTAGTCATAGGGATTGGATGCATTGCCGTCGCTGATAAGTGCGGTCTCCAACTGGAGCATGTGGGCCATCACATCTCCGATGAAAAGAATTCTGACAGTATCATCCGCAGTCGGCGCTACTGAAATGGGAGGGGCTCCGTCTGCCTGATATGCCGTTTCGCGCTGAGGAACAATCAGTGAGAGCAGTGCCGGTATTACGACTAAAAAAATTGTAAATCTTACTACTTTCACCGCCTATCTTGTATAACTGTAATATTCTCAGTCTCCAAGCGTACACATAGCCATTTTTGGAGTTTGGCGACAACATCGTTGCTCACCGGCTCTTTCCACTGAACAAGCACAAAGATACGTTCTGTCTCCTTGAGGCTGTCAAGCATTACCTCGCTGCCTCTGGACATGCTGAATCCAGTCAGATTCGGATATTGGGTCAGCAGTTCCTTTGCAATCTGTGCTACCGGCAACTCTTTACCGCGTAAGGCCCGTAATTCTTTCTCTAGTTGTGCCAGCAAATCCTCACGCTGCTTTATTTCCATGTCGCTCCTCTCGAAGAAACTCTTCATTAATTCAGATTCGGAAAGTTCATCACGTGTGAAGGGGTTTTCAATTATGGTCAACTGATCACGTCCTATGCCGCAGCTTTCAGCGGAACGGTAGAGTAATTCCTTATCGGATGAGCCAAGAGGTTCTCCGGCCACATAGATACTTAATGTGCCGGTCATTTTTTCATGTTTAATCTCGTGGTCGTAGATATAGCTCTTGCTGAAACTCTTATTCTGTGAAATGAATTCACGCACGTTCTGACTGAATCGATTCTCCTGAATTACCATTATGGCAGAGATAATGCTGGGGACAATCAACACCAATGTAAATGCGAATATGGTACCGGATACCTTTTTCTGTTTGGTACTGTCGGAAACTTTGATAAGCGGGAATTTGAGGTATTTGACAAGCAGGAATGTTGCCAGAGCAATGAATACTCCGTTTATAAAGAAGAGATATAGAGCCCCTATCGCGTACTTGAGCTGTAGTGTGGCAATACCGTATCCTATGGTGCATAGAGGAGGCATAAGTGCGGTAGCGATGGCCACTCCCGATATTACAGTGCCCTTTTCCTTACGGGAAGTCTCCAGTATGACGGCAAAGCCACCGAAAAGCGCAATCAGGACATCATAAATTGTGGGGTTAGTCCTGGCAAGCAGTTCTGTAGGATTGTCCATTTGTAGTGGGCTGACCAGAAAATAGAGCGTTGAGGCCATGATGCTGATGAGCACCATTATGCCGAGATGTTTCAGCGACTCTTTAAGGAGCGAGGTATCGTTTGTACCCAGTCCAAGTCCGAAACCCATCATGGGTCCCATCAGAGGGCAGATTAGCATCGCACCTATGATTACGGGTATGGAGTTGACGTTAAGTCCTATGGAAGCAACAATAATGGCTGCAGCCAAAATCCATACATTTGATCCTTTAAAATAGATACTGTTGCGGATACTTTCAGAAGCAATTGCCCAGTCGACATCTCTCGAGATATTGACTATCTCCTTAAAACGCGTTCTGAATTTGTTCATAAAAAAGTTTTTCTCGAAAGGTAAAGATAGGAAATTTTTTGCTTTTCCTCTATAAATGATTATTTTTGTATGATAGCAATAATATACCGAAACATACTTAACCAACATTATTCCGTTGACCATGAAACCGATCAAGATTGTAACCATTCTACTAACCGCATCACTGCTTTTCAGCGGATGCGACTTTTTCCGTTCCATATTGGGCAAGCCCACATCCAAAGAGATTGAGGCTGCCAGGATTGAGCAAGAGGCGAAAGAGGCTGCCAGGAGGGACTCCATAGCAAAGGCAGAAGAGCTGGCGCGTCTCGCAGCTGAGGCGGCTCGTCCGGTGTACTCAAACTATTATGTTATAATGGGCTGTTATAAGATTCCTTCTAATGCACAACGTTACAAAGCTAAACTTGAGGCAAGAGGATATGATGTAACGGAGCTCCGTTTCAAAAACGGATATGATGTGCTGGCTGTTCAGGGTTCAGAGTCATTCCGCGAAGCATACAAACATTGGTACACTATGCTGGAGAGGGGAGATGAGCCTTACGATATGTGGATCTACCAGACCTCCATGGGACTGCACGAAGTGCAAAAGTAAATCAGATAATATCTATAAAACACAATAAAAGCAATAAATGAAAAATACAGTATTCACTGAGAAGCACATAGCACTCGGTGCTAAGATGGTTCCTTTTGCCGGTTTCAATATGCCGATACAGTACGTCGGCATAAATGAAGAGCATAACACCGTAAGAGAGGGTGTAGGTGTATTCGATGTTTCTCACATGGGTGATATTTGGGTAAAAGGCCCCAATGCAGTGCCTTTCCTCCAGTATGTAACCTCCAATGATGTTTCAACCCTTTTCCCAGGTAAGGCGCAGTATTCCTGTTTTCCAAACGGCAAAGGTGGTATTGTAGATGATGTGATTATCTACTGTGTGGATAGCGAGACCTATCTTTTGGTGGTAAATGCCTCCAATATCGAGAAAGACTGGGCGCATCTTTGCGGATTTGCGAAGAAATTCTCAATTACTCCCGGTAAAGAGCTATATAATGCTTCCGATGAGATTTGCCAGTTGGCCATCCAGGGTCCCAAGGCAATGGAGGTTATGCGAAAAATATGTGATAAGGACATAATGTCCATGGAATATTACACCTTCCGGAAACTTACTGTGGCCGGTATTCCCAACGCTATTCTTTCCATTACCGGTTACACCGGTTCAGGCGGATGCGAGGTTTATGTTGCCAATAAGGATGGAATAAAGCTCTGGGATGCCATTTTTGCAGCAGGCGAGGAATTCGGAATCAAACCCATAGGTCTTGGAGCACGTGACACACTCCGTCTCGAAATGGGATTCTGCCTTTACGGCAATGATATCGATGACACCACATCACCCCTTGAGGCCGGTCTCGGCTGGATTACCAAATTCAACGATGTCAAAGGCGACTTCGTTGACAAAGAGTTTTTGCTGGCACAGAAGACTGAAGGGCTCAAAAGCAGACTTGTCGGATTTGAACTTGTTGACAAAGGCATTGCGCGTCACGGGTCACTCATCTGTGATGCAGATGGTACCCAGATTGGAGTGGTGACTTCCGGTACAATGGGTCCTTCCGTAAAGAAAGCAATCGGGTTGGGCTATGTCAATGTTCCGTTCAACAAAGTTGATTCCGAGATTTACATCGATGTACGCGGTAAGCTTCTTAAAGCTGTAGTAGTCAAGACGCCCTTCTATAAAAAGTGATCTCCGGAGGGCATAATATTTGCGAAAGTGGGTTCGTTAACATGAGTATTATGAGACGATTGCTCACTTTCGCTTTTTTTATTGCCATTGCATTTCCTGTATCCGGAGAGTCTTATGACCTGTTGAGGCGCAACCTCAAGAGTCATATCCAATATTTGTCATCCGATATACTGCAGGGCAGAAAAACCGGCACGAAAGGAGAAAAAATGGCTGCTGAATATCTTTACGATGCTCTCGAGTCAAATGGCGTAATAATGCTGACCGATCGTAACGGACAGGATTTTACAATAATGAATGACGGCGATAGCATCCATTCTCGGAACATTGTCGGCATTATCGAGGGGTGTGATTCTCTTCTAAGAGATGAGTACATCGTGGTAGGAGCTCATTTTGACCATCTGGGCACAAATAACCTCATGGTTGACGGTACCCCCGTCACACAAATTTTTGCAGGTGCGGACGACAACGCATCCGGAGTTGCGACACTGATCGAGCTCTCCAGACTGGTGTCGGAAAATAGATTTGACTTTCCCCGTTCCATTATTTTTGTTGGCTTTGGTGCTAAAGAGCATGCAATGGCCGGTTCGTGGTACTTTGTCAACAGAGCTTTCCGGGGGATAGGCAATGTCAAGGCAATGATCAATCTGGACATGCTTGGACGTGGTAACGCAGCAAATCCTTTCAAACTTTTCTCTCAGGTTTCAATGGCGGAGCTAAATCCTATTAAGGAGGAGACTAGTAAACGTCCCGTAAGCATTTCTCCGGCTGTCGCTGATGCTACGATCTCTCCGTCGGATTTTCTGCCGTTTTATGAGGCGAAGATACCGGTCTTCTTTTTTACCACAGGTAAACACAGGGAGCATCACACCATTCGCGACACACCAAAACTGATCTTATACAACAATCTTGTGGAGGAGAGCATCTACATTTTCCATTTCCTTGAGGTCATGGCCAATAAGGATGTGCTTTTTAAGTCGTTTAATGCCTCTTCCAAAGATAGGGAGCCCACAATATCGGAGGATGGGGTTTATTCCTTTTCGGAGTGTGACAAGCGACCGGAATTTTTCCATTCTGACGAAAAGCATTTTCTCGACTCTTGGGTTTACAAATATCTCAAATATCCTAAGGCAGCCATTTCCCAAGGTATCCAAGGGGTTGTGGAGGTAGAATTCATCATCGAAAAAGATGGCAGTGTAACCAATGTCAGGGTGGTTCGCGGAGTCGATGATCTTCTGGATGAGGAGGCGGTAAGAGTCATTTCCGTTTCACCCAAATGGATACCCGGCCGGATAGGAGGCAACAAGGTACGTACAAAAATAACTCTTCCGGTGCTGTTTATCTTGCGGAAAGGTTGAAAAGTGTTACCTTTGCGAGTCTATTTGAATACTTATTATACGAAGACTTGCAATGGAGTACAATTTTGTTGACATCGAGAAAAAATGGCAGGCTTATTGGGCGAAGCACAAGATATTTGAGGTAAAGACAGACCTTTCCAAACCAAAGTATTACGTTCTGGACATGTTCCCCTATCCTTCGGGAGCGGGACTTCATGTAGGACACCCTCTGGGATATATCGCCAGTGACATTTATAGTCGCTACAAACGTCTAAAAGGCTTCAATGTGCTTCATCCTATGGGATTCGATGCATTCGGTCTTCCGGCAGAACAGTATGCCATCCAAACCGGACAACACCCTGCAGTTACCACAGAGAAGAATGTCGCCCGCTATCGCGAACAGATGGAGCGCATCGGTTTCTCTTATGACTGGTCTCGTGAAGTAAGGACCTGTGATCCTGCCTACTATAAATGGACCCAGTGGGCATTCCTCGAAATGTTCCACAGTTTTTACTGCAATATTTGCCAAAAGGCACGTCCGATATCGGAACTCGTGAAGAGATTTGAAAAGAGCGGCACCGAAGGTATTGTAGCTGCCTGCACGGAGGAGCTCAATTTTACTGCGAAGCAGTGGGCTTCATTCTCCGATGAGAAAAAAGCCGAGGTACTGATGAACTACCGTATCGCCTATCAGGGCGAGACTGCGGTCAATTGGTGTCCAATGCTCGGCACGGTGCTGGCCAACGATGAGGTTAAGGAGGGGTTCTCCATTCGCGGTGGTTATCCCGTAGAGCAGAAGAAGATGAAACAGTGGCAACTGAGAGTCTCCGCATACGCCGAAAGACTGCTCGAAAACCTTGAGAAGCTCGAATGGACCGACTCGCTCAAAGAGATGCAGCGCAACTGGATCGGCCGTTCGCAGGGCGCTGAGATGGTCTTCAAAGTTTCCAACGGCTACCAAGAGTACGATATGACCATTTTCACCACTCGCGCTGATACCATCTTCGGAGTGACTTTCATGGTGCTTGCACCTGAAAGCGAATGGGTGGAGAAACTCACTACCGCAGAACAACGTAAAGCAGTGGATAAATATCTGGTTATGGCCGCAAAAAAGACCGAGCGCGAGAGGATGGCGGAGACTCACAAAGTCACAGGAGTCTTCACAGGATCTTATGCAGTCAATCCTCTCACTGAGGAGAAGATTCCCGTATGGATCTCGGAATATGTGCTTGCAGGCTATGGTACCGGCGCTATAATGGCGGTACCTGCGCACGACAGCCGTGACTACCTTTTTGCAAAGCACTTCAATCTTCCCATTGTGCCGCTTATAGAGGGTTGCGATATTTCGCAGGAGAGTTTTGATGCCAAAGAGGGCATTATGTGCAACTCAGGATTTCTAAACGGCATGAGCGTCGAAGAGGCTATTCCGGCGGCCATCGACTATGTGGAGGCTCAGGGTATCGGTCAGCGCAAAATAAACTATCGCCTCAGGGATGCGATTTTCTCCCGTCAGAGATATTGGGGAGAGCCTTTCCCCATCTATTTCAAGGATGGAATTGCAGTACCGATGGATATCTCCGCACTTCCTCTGGAACTTCCCGAGGTGGATGCATTTCTTCCTACGGAGAGCGGTGAGCCGCCCCTTGCAAGGGCCATAGGATGGGAGATTGACGGGCACCCTATTGAGACAAGTACAATGCCCGGATTTGCCGGCAGCAGCGCCTATTATCTGAGATATATGGATCCGTCCAATTCCGAAGCACTGGTCAGCCATGAGGCAAATGATTATTGGCGCAATGTCGACCTCTATATCGGAGGCACGGAACACGCTACTGGCCATCTCATCTACTCCAGATTCTGGAACAAGTTCCTCTATGACCGTGGATATATCTGCGAGGAGGAGCCTTTCAAAAAGCTTATCAATCAGGGTATGATCCAGGGTCGATCCAATTTTGTATATCGCATCAAAGGTACCAATACCTTTGTCTCCGGTGGTCTCAGGGAGCAATATGATACCACCGAGATCCACGTGGATGTCAATATAGTTGAGAATGACCGTCTCGATATCGAGGCTTTCAGGAATTGGATGCCGGATTTTGCGGATGCAGAGTTTATCCTTGAGGATGGCGAATATATCTGCGGCTGGGCAATCGAGAAGATGAGCAAATCGATGTTCAATGTGGTCAACCCAGACATGATTTGTGAAAGATATGGTGCGGACACACTCAGGATGTATGAGATGTTTCTCGGTCCTCTCGAACAATCCAAACCATGGGATACGAGGGGTATCGACGGTGTCCACAGATTCCTTCGTAAATTTTGGCGACTTTACCATGAGCGAGGTGCGTTTGCCGTATCCGGGGAAAAAGCAACTCCCAAAGAACTCAAGATACTTCACAGACTTATTGCGAAAGTGCAGAATGACATAGAGTCATTCTCGTTCAATACCTCGGTCAGCGCTTTCATGATCGCTGTAAATGAGTTGTCAGATCTCAAGTGCGATAAGAAGGAGATACTTGAGCCACTCGTGATCCTGCTCTCTCCTTTCGCACCTCATATTGCCGAAGAAATCTGGAGCTATCTCGGACATAAAACGAGTATTTCAGCCGCATCCTACCCCGAATATGTGGAGGAGTACACCATCGAAGACAGCTTTGAGTATCCTGTTTCGTTCAACGGCAAGTTGCGTTTCAAGATCACCCTTCCTATCTCCATCTCACCTGAAGAGGCAAAGGCAGCGGTGCTTTCCGATCCTATGACTGCGAAGTATCTCCAGGGAGGCACTCCGAAAAAGGTCATTGTGGTCCCTTCCAAGATTATCAATGTCGTAGTCTGATATATGCAAAAAAAGTTCTTTGCCAAGGAAGTAGTTTCATACCTGCTGCTTTTTGCGGGTATGTTGCTCTATACCTTCAGTTGGGTCTATTTTCTGATTCCCAAGGAGATAGCCGGAGGAGGCCTTACCGGTCTGGCTTCGGTGATTTTCTATGCTACCGGTGTTCCCGTACCCTATACCTATTTCGGTGTCAATCTGCTGTTACTGGTAGTAGGTACCATAATTGTGGGTAAAGGCTTCGGTTTTAAGACCATATTCTGTGTCATTTGCGGTACGCTGATGCTCGAATTTCTGCCGATGCTCGGTTTTGTCAGCACTATCGAAGACTCATTGATAAATGCCGTTCTTGGCGGCACCCTCAGCGGTGTGGGTATCAGCATTGTCTTCATGAGCGGTGGCAGCAGCGGAGGCACGGACATCATTGCAATCATAATTTCAAAATACAGAGAGACTTCGCCGGGACGCGTATTTCTCGTATGCGACCTGATAATAATCGGCTCCGTTATATTCTTACCGGGCAAGACTTTGGAGAATGTCATCTACGGTTATATCCAGATGGTTTCTTTTTCATACATACTGGATTCCATACTCACGGGCAATAAGCAGTCCGTCCAAATTATGATCTTTTCTTCGAAATATGCCGAAATCGCCGATATGATCAACACTAATTTCGGCAGGGGCGTCACCGCATTGAATTCCATCGGATGGTATTCTCAACAGGAAGGTAAACTTCTGATTGTGGTTGCGCGTAAAAGCCAGTTGCAGGCGATTGCAAGGGCCATCAAAGAGAAAGATGAAAATGCATTCATAACAGTCTCCCAGGCCACAAGTGTCTACGGCAGGGGTTTTGAGCAGATAAAGAGCGGTTTCAAAAAGAAGGATAATGAAAACAAAAAGCAAAAAGATCTTATCGGAGATTAGGTCCTACGTAATACTTACTATAGGTCTTTTGTTGTATGTGCTGGCTTGGACCATTTTCATTCTTCCCAACAATTTGGTGGGAGGAGGGGTTACCGGTATTTCGGCCATCATACAGTATTGGACAGGATTTGAGGTTAGTTATTCTTTCTTTATCATCAATGCGGTTTTGCTGTTAGTTGCGCTTAAGGTGCTCGGACGCGGTTTCGGAGTGAAAACCGTTTATGCCATAGTTGTGAGTTCGGTGCTTTTCAAAGTTATGCCCGCATTAATCCCCGAATCATTCATTCAGGAAATTGCAATCAATAATGGTCCGTTGCTATGTTGTATTTTTGGAGGTGCGCTTGATGGATTGGGAATGGCGCTTACATTTGCCCACGGAGGCAGTACGGGAGGCACCGATATAGTTGCCTTAATAATAAATAAATACAGGAATATCTCTCCGGGCAGGGTTCTCGTAGTGCTGGATATGATTATCATAGCTTCTTCCTTGATTGTGCCTTCCGATGGCACCTGGGGCTATAAATTTGCTATCGTAATATATGGCTATATAACTGCTGCCGTATGCAGTTTTACGTTGGACGCCTTTCTTTCGGGCACCAAGCAGTCGGTGCAGATTTTCATATTTTCCAAGCAATATGATGTTATTGCAGACAGAATAACAGAGGAAACGGGACGCGGCGTAACCATTCTCAATTCACGTGGATGGTATACCAAGGAGGAGGGCAAGGTGGCGGTAGTTGTTGCCCGCAAGCATGAATCAGGACAAATTCTCCGTATAATCAAGGAGGTCGACAAAACGGCATTTCTTTCCGTAGGCAGCGTTATGGGTGTCTACGGTGAGGGTTTTGAACAAATAAAGAGTGGTTTCAAAAAGAGGAAAAATGGATACAAAAAGTAAAAAAATCTTATCGGCAATTAAGTCCTATGTCATTATTACAATAGGCCTTCTGTGTTATGTGCTGGCCTGGACGATTTTCATCCTTCCAAACAATATGGTGGGAGGAGGAGTCACCGGTATTGCAGCAATCATAAAATACTGGACCGGTTTTGATGTTGGCTATTCTTACTTTATCATTAATTTGGTTCTGCTGTTAATTGCCCTAAAGGTACTCGGACGCAGTTTTGGGGTGAAAACCGTTTTTGCCATAGTTGTAACTTCGGTGCTTTTCAAGGTAGTACCATCACTAATACCCGCATCATTTATTCAAGAATTTGCCATCAATAATGGCCCGATGCTTTGTTGTATTTTTGGAGGCGCACTTTCGGGACTTGGAATGGCGCTTACGTTTGCTCAAGGAAGTAGCACGGGAGGTACTGATATAGTTGCTCTGATGATAAATAAATACAGGAGCGTCTCTCCGGGCAAGATTATCGTCGTGCTGGATATGATTATAATTTCCTCTTCCCTGATTTTGCCTTCTGACGCCACTTGGGGCTATAAATTTGCCATCGTCATATATGGTTTCATAATGTCTGCCGTATTAAGTTTCACGCTGGATATGTTCCTTTCGGGCAGTAAACAGTCGGTGCAGATTCTGATATTTTCCAAGCAATATGATGTTATTGCCGACAGAATAACAGAGGAAACGGGACGCGGCGTAACTATTCTAAATTCACGTGGCTGGTACACCAAGGAGGAGGGCAAGGTTGCGATAGTTATAGTCAGAAAGAACGAATCAAGCTATATTCTTCGTATCGTCAAGGAGGTTGATAAGACGGCATTTATCTCTGTAGGCAGCGTTATGGGTGTCTACGGCAAGGGTTTTGAACAAATCAAGAAATAGTTTCCGTTTTATAAAAAACGAATTTTATCCGATTTTCACACTCTCTCCGATAGTGTGATGCCGTCATTAGGTTATATTTATAGGGGTTGCATCTGTTTTATATAGTTTCGTCACTGGAATATAAAAAACAGTAACATGAAACTGACAGTATTGATCCTTTTATTGGCCTACGTGCCGCTTTTTATCATCCTCGCATACCTGACGGATTATTGGAGAAGAAACCGCAAGAGTGAAAAAGCAGAGGAGAAGGTCTATCCGGATCTGAGCGAACAACTACCGGAAAAACCTCGCATGCTGTCCGATGAAAGTCCGGATAATTGTGAATTTGACAATCTAAGGGAAAAATTACTTGATCTGTTTGAAAGGGAGAAGATTTTTCTCAATCCTGACATCAGAATCAACGAAGTAGCGTTGCGTCTCTACACCAATAAGACCTACCTTTCGAAGGTAATCAGACTCAAAACCAACAAGAACTTTTGCCAACTTGTCCATTTTTACCGTGTCAGGGAAGCTATCCGTCTTTATGCGGACAATCCAGATCTGACAATTTCACAATTGGGCAAAATGGTGGGCTTCAATTCGATGACCACATTCAATACGGCCTTCGGTAGAAATACCGGTTACACTCCGGCAGAGTGGTGCAAGGAATATCGCAAAACAATGAGAAATGGGGAGCAGGATGGCAGAAAAAGGCAGGTTGCGTGAGCTAATAAACGGCAACAGTCGCCTTAAGATAATGATTAGTCGCAAACGGCAAGGTGTTTCATACGAAGAACTTTTCTCCAAAATGGAAGCGGCCATTGTGAAGAAAGAGCTATATCTTGACAGCAGGTTTTCAAGGACACAACTTGCCCGTGAGGTCGGGTCCAACAGGACATACGTCACTAAAGCGCTCAAAAGTCATGGATTGGGATTCTATGACTATCTCAACCGATATCGTCTGGAGCGTGCCAAACAGATTCTCAGTCGGAGGGAGAACAGCTCAATGCTGATGGAGGAGGTGGCCTATGGCAGTGGCTTCTCCAGTGTAAGGATAATGAACTACTGTATGGTCAGGTCAGAGGGTTTTACCGCTTCGCAGTATCGCAAGAAGATACTTAAGCGATGACTCCAAGCTCCCTTCCTATCTCCGTAAATGCGGCAATACACTTATCAAGGTGCTCTTTTTCGTGTGCTGCAGATACTTGTACTCTTATGCGCGCCTCTCCTTTGGGGACTACCGGATAGTAGAATCCGGTTACATATATTCCTTTGTCGAGAAGTTTTGTAGCCATAATCTGGGATAGCGGGGCATCGTAAAGCATCACGGCGCAGATGGCAGATTCTGTAGGTTTGATATCAAACCCGGCAGCCTTCATCTTCGCTACGAAGTATTGGGTATTGGCGTGCAGTTTGTCCTGGAGTTTATTGCTCTCTGACATCATTTCAAACATCCTGATTCCCGCTGAGGCAATCATAGGGGGAATTGAGTTGGAAAAGAGATAGGGTCTAGAACGCTGTCGGAGCATATCTATAATCTCTTTGCGTCCGGTGGTGAATCCGCCGATGGCACCTCCGAATGATTTTCCAAGAGTACCGGTAATGATTTCGATTTTGCCGCGCAAGTTAAATAGCTCCGTGGTACCTCGTCCGGTTCTGCCAACAACGCCCGCAGAATGGGATTCGTCCACCATTACCATTGCGTTGTATTTTGTGGAGAGCTCATATATTTTGTCTAGCGGAGCCACATTGCCATCCATTGAGAAGACCCCGTCTGTCACAATTATGCGGTGGCGTTGTGCTTGTGCTTTCTTGAGGCAATTCTCAAGTTCATCCATATCGGCATTGGCGTAGCGGTAGCGCTGTGCTTTGCAGAGACGTACCCCATCGATAATGGATGCGTGATTGAGAGAATCTGAAATGATGGCATCTTTTTCATCAAGCAGCGGCTCGAATACACCACCGTTGGCGTCGAAACAGGAAGCATATAAAATGGAATCTTCTGTGCCGAAAAACTCGGCAATTTTCGCTTCGAGTTCTTTGTGCAGATCCCCGGTTCCACAGATGAAACGGACTGAGGACATTCCATATCCGTGGCTGTCAAGTGCCTTTTTGGCAGCTTTTATCAACTCTTTGTCGTTTGATAGTCCTAGATAGTTGTTGGCGCAGAAGTTAAGTACCTCCTGGCCTGTGCTTACCCTGATGGCAGCATGTTGTGGAGAGGTGATGATACGTTCCTTCTTGTACAGACCGGCTTCTTCTATAGCCTGAAGCTCTTTCTGAAGGTGTTTTTGAAAATCTGAGTACATATTAATGTGAAATATCAATTAGTTTTAATTATTTCGCAGAATATTTCACCAACATATTGCCGTAGTCGTTCAATTGTAATTGGTGAATTACATACAAAGATATAATAAATTGTCGGATAGTCAAGATCTCTCTTAGAGGGTTGTGGCACGGATTTTGGTCGACGAATGCGAAAACTATTTCTGTTTATTTAGTTTTCAAAAATATGAAAATAAAAGAAAAAACACTCAGAAAAACCACTGAATTTCTGATCAAGGAAGGTTGTCGCAAGGTGACGGTAGACGAAATTGCCGCCTACAACGGAATTTCCAAGAGGACTCTATATGAGCTATTTCTCGATAAAAATGACATTATAGAGCAATCCCTTCTCTACTGCAATGAGAAAACTCGTGAATACTATCACGAAGTCTTCAACAGTTACGATGACAATATCATCAGTGTCATTCTCAGTGGACAACATTTCCGGCCCGACAACAAGATTACAAGTGCCTGCCGCCTCTTTGCGGATGAAAAAAATACCATCCGGACATTTATGAGAATGTGGAAAAGGTCATTTTAGAAGAACATCGCGAAGATTTGCGAAATTTTTTGCGAAAAGGTCAGGAAGATGGTATGCTTCTTCCGGATCTTCAGATTGATTCTCTGGTGACTTTACTTCCTATGCTTATGAGAATCATAGGCAGGGCTGATTTTCATGCAGAGTCTCCTTTTAGCAATAAAGATATCTACTGTCAGACAATCATTTATTACTTCAGGGGAATTTCTACTGAAAAGGGCAGGAAGCTTATTGACGACTATTTGGGTAACAATAAAATCAACAATATCGTATGAAAATAAAGAATATGAATCTTATAAGATCGGGAGTATGCATGATGTTGCTTTTTGCCGCTACTGCGGCAGTGGCGCAAGAAAAGGTCTCCCTTTCCCTCCAGGATGCCCAGGAGTACGCTCTTGAGCACAATCGTACTCTTGAAAATGCCTCTCTGGACATCAAGAAGGCAGAAGCTGGTCGATGGCAGGCCATCGCAAGTATGCTGCCTCAAGTCTCGGCGGGTTTAGATTATACCAATATGATGGGTTACAAGATGGATTTCGGCCAGATGGTCATTTCCATGCCGCCCAGTGCTTCTTTCAATATTACCACCGCTGTAGCATTGAGTGGAGCTCAGATAGTTTCTACCCAGGTGGCCAATATATCCAAGCGTATGGCTGACATCTCATATCGCAAGAGCGGGCAAGAGATTTCAGACCAGGTAAAGGTACTCTATTATTCGGCACTTGTGACGGAGGAGACTCTTGTGCTGCTCAAAGAGAACCTCGAGAGCATGAAAAAGCTACACAGCATCTCCCAAAGGGCAGTAGATGTGGGAGTCTCTGAACAGACTAACGCAGACCAGTTGAAGGTACAGGTAGCCACGATGGAGAGTTCCATCAATGCTACCGAGCGTTCGCTGGAAATGGTTTATAACTCCCTCCGCCTGCAACTCAACCTGGATGTCAATTCGGAAATCGAACTTACCCAAGGCCTTCCCGAACTGATGAATGTGGATGCGGTGAGCGACCTTTTTAGGGAGGAGTTTGATGTTAATAACAACTATAATTACCAATTGCTCAAAGCCGGTGCTGATCTTGCAAGGAAGCAGATTGCACTTACCGGCTGGTCGGGAGGTCCCACCTTCAGCATTTTTCATCAGTTCAACAAAAAGCACTATTTCAGTGATGAGATGACTATGAATATGACTCCTCCGAATATGCTCGGTATAGCGGTTAAAGTGCCTTTATTCACCAGTCTCAGGAATACCAAATCCGTACAGGACGCCCGTCTCTCATACCGGAAACAGCTCAATACACTTGCAGATACCGAAGCGGCTCTGAAAATCCGGCACAGGCAACTGGTTTTCAATCTCAAATCGGCTCTTGAGCAGTACCGGACTCAGAAAGAAACTGTAGAAGTGGCAAGGAGAGTTTTTGACAACATCGCCCTTAAATATGAACACGGAGTAGCCTCCGCACTAGATGTGACTAACTCGGGCACCAATCTTATAGCTGCTCAAAACGGTTATGTGCAGTCCCTTCTCCAGATTGTCAACGCACAGATCTCACTCGAACAACTTTTGAACAGATAATAATCAATGAAAAAACATATGAAAATCATCCGTATTTCCCTCATTGCTCTCGTGGCAATGCTCCTTGCAAGCTGCGGAGGATCGCAGCAAAAACAGGAGGAAGCAACCCAGGAACGTATAGAACAGGTTGAGACCACTGCTATCAGCAGGTCAGTCATCCGGCGCGTTGTGGACTTTTCGACTACTCTTATGGGCTATGAAACAGTAAATATCGCTCCTTCGCTTACCGGCAAAATCGAGCACATATATGTAGAGGTTGGCACCAGTGTGCAGAAAGGCTCTATGCTTGTGCGAATGGATCAGACTCAACTCAACAATACCAAACTTACCCACGCCAATCTGGCGGTTGAACTTCAGAGAATGGAGGCACTCAAGGAGAGCGGAGCCATTTCCAAGCAGGTATATGACCAGACCAAACTTGGATATGATCAGACAGCGGAATCTCTGGGCTTTCTCGAAAAAAACACCTTTGTCAGAGCGCCTTTCCCAGGTGTCATTTCAGCCAGAAACTACGAAAACGGCGAACTTTACAGCGGGATGCCCATTCTTGTGCTTACACAGATTAATACCTTGAAGGCGTTGATCAATATTCCGGAGAGTTATTTCCCGCTCGTTAAAAAAGGGATGAAGATTGACATCAAATCGGACATCTATCCCGGAGAATCATTCTCGGGCACGATAGAGATAGTCTATCCTACGATTGATGCTGCTACTCATAGCTTCCAGTGCAAGGTGAGAATTCCCAATGGTACCCTCAAACTCCGCCCCGGAATGTACGTACACACTTCACTTCCACTCGGTCAGTCTGAGGCCATAGTTGTGCCCTATCAGACTATTTTAAAGCTTGTTGGTTCCAACGAACGCTATATTTATCTTGAGAAAGATGGCAAGGCTGAGCGAGTATTCGTGCAGACCGGTCAGCGTTTCGACGATATGATAGAGATAATCAGCCATGAAGTAAAAGAAGGTGACCGGCTTGTCTCAGTGGGGCAGGCCAAACTTGTCGACGGAGTCAAACTCAATGTAGTAAAGCAGAACTGACAATATGAGTATATACAAAACTGCAATTAGAAAACCGGTGACGACAGTACTTATCTTCGCCGCCGTGATTATCATAGGACTCTTCTCCTTGAACAGGCTGCCTATCGACCAGTTTCCGGAGATTGATCCGCCCTTCGTGACGGTCATGACCACCTATCCGGGCGCAAGCGCAGGGGAGGTTGAGACCAATGTGACCAGACTCATTGAAAACAGCCTCAACTCGATTGACGGACTCAAAGAACTTACTTCCAGTTCAAGGGACAATATCTCCATTGTATTCCTCGAGTTTGAATGGGGTACCAATCTTGACGAGATCTCCAATGATGCGCGCTCTTATTTGGATATGATAAGAGACAATCTTCCCGACGGTTGTTCCACACCAATACTCTTCAAGCTCAACACCGGCATGATGCCGATACTGCAGTATTATGTGTTGGCTAAAGATAGTTACCCGGGACTCGAAAAGATTCTCAATGATGAGGTAGTGGCTATTCTCAACCGTGTTGACGGTATAGGTACCATAGTCATTGCCGGTGCCCCGCAACGCTATGTATATGTGGATATAGATCAGGCAAAACTTGATGCTTACGGACTGCCTCTGGAACTGGTCGGCAGTGCCATCGGCTCCAATAACCTTAACCTTGCTTCCGGTACCATAAAAATGGAAAAAGAGCAGTACCACATGCAGGTTCGAAGTGAATATGTTGAGAGTTCGGAAATAGGGGATATCGTGGTAACCTCAATTATGGGAAAACCTATTTTTGTAAAGGATGTCGCTACCATCAGGGATACGATAAGGGATCTCACACTTGACGAGAAGGTAAACGGTCAAGAGGCCGTCAGACTGATGATTTCCAAGAAATCGGGGGCCAATACGGTACAGGTCTGCAAGGATGTGCGCAAAGAGCTTGAAAAAATCAAAAAGAATCTCCCTTCGGATATAGAATTAGGCATCATCTACGACTCTTCAGAAGAAATCCAGAATTCCATCAACTCATTAAAGGAGTCTATACTCTATGCATTGCTTTTCGTGGTGCTTGTGGTATTTTTCTTTCTTGGTAAATGGAGAGCAACATTCATCATTGCCGTTACGATCCCTATTTCGCTTATCGTAGCATTCATATATCTGCTCTTCGTGGGCAGTTCACTCAACATCATTTCGCTCAGTTCGTTGACGGTGGCTATCGGTATGGTGGTTGACGATGCCATAGTGGTGCTTGAAAACATAACTAAGCATATTGAGAGGGGCTCTTCCCCGCGCGAGGCTGCCATTTATGCTACGAATGAAGTGTGGATTTCGGTTATTGCCACGACACTTGTTATTATAGCCGTATTCGTACCCTTGACAATGCTCACCGGTATGGCCGGTATAATGTTTAAGGAACTGGGATGGATTGTGACCATAGTAATTTCCGTTTCCACTATTGTGGCTATCAGCTTAACCCCGACGCTTGCTTCTCAGATGCTGAAGGCCAATAAAGTGAGGATTGACGAAAAGGGACATCTTCAGGTAGTGAAGCCCAAAATTGACTGGTATGAAAAATACATTGAGAAATTCCACAATAAGGTAAGCGCCTCGTATGCCAATATTCTACGTTGGTGCCTTAATCACAAGAGACTCACAATTCTCATAACATTCATCTTCTTCGTCATTTCGCTTCTTCCGGCACTTACCGGCAGAATAGGCGCCGACTTCATGCCCGAAAGTGATAATGGGCGAATTAGTGTAAGTATTGAACTCCAGCGAGGTACACGACTTGAGGAGACTCTTAAGACTGCACGTACTCTTGAGGCCAGATTTAGAGAACTCATACCCGAAGTCAAAATAATTTCCACTTCGGCAGGAAGCAATGAAGGTGCCGGTATTGGTGCCCTTTTCTCCTCTACAACCAACAACAAGATCTCGATGACTGTGGTCTGCAATAAGAAATATGAGAGAGAAAGGACAATATTTGAGATTGCTGAAGTCGTTCGTACCGAACTGGACAAATATCCCGAAATTATTGACTACCAGGCTGCAACTACCGTCGGTATGGGTATGGGAGGTGGCAACAAAGTTAGTGTGGAAATATACGGTCACGACTTCGATGATACCAATCTCTATGCACAGGAGGTGCTCCAAGCTGTAAAGGCCAATGTAAGTGGAGCCCGTGATATCAATATCAGCCGTGATGAAGAACGTCCCGAGCTCAAAATCACTGTGGATAAGGAGAAAATTGCATACCATGGACTCAATTCCGCTATTGTCTCTACTTATGTTCGCAATCGTGTGAATGGTCTTTTGGCCGGATATCTCAAGGAGGATGGCGACGAGCATGAGATTATAGTGCGTCTCAAGGAGGAGGATCGCAATTCCATAACTCTGATTGAAAACTTAACCATTCCCACAAATGCCGGCCGCTCCATCAAACTCAAGGAGGTGGCGGAGATTGAGGAGTACTGGGCTCCGCCCACCATTGACAGAAAAAGCCGTCAGCGCTATTTGACGGTCTCCATTACTCCATACAATGTCTCTTTGGGTCAACTCGCTGCGCAAGTACAGGCGGAGATTGATAAGATTTCTACTCCAAGCGGCGTGCAGGTGCGACTTGCAGGTGATTATGAGGAACAGCAGGAAACCTTTGCAGATATGTTCCAGCTGCTGATGTTGATTGTCCTTTTGGTTTATATCGTGATGGCTTCGCAATTTGAATCACTTTCCAAGCCTGCCATCATAATGATGTCAGTGCCTTTCGCACTCTCAGGCGTTATTCTTGCCCTATGGGTTACCGGCATCAATCTGGATATGATCGGGGCGCTCGGTTGTATTATGCTTGTAGGTATCGTGGTTAAGAATGGTATTGTACTTGTGGATTACACCAATCTGATGCGTGATCGCGGGTATGAACTAAACGAGGCAATTGCCCTTTCCGGTGAGTCCCGTCTCCGCCCCGTGCTTATGACGGCGGTGACCACCCTTCTCGGTATGCTCCCTATGGCATTGAGCAGGGGTGAGGGTTCCGAGTTGTGGCGTCCGATGGGCATAGTGGTTATAGGAGGTCTCCTGGTCTCCACGATAATCACTTTGATAATCGTGCCTGTCGTATATGCGGTAATGTCTCGCCACGGAGAGCGCAATAAAGTGGAAAAACTCCGTAAAGAGTTTGTTTTCATGCAAATTTCGGCTGATGATGAAGCCGCTTTTAAAAAATAGTATACAGATATGAAATGTGTTTTTATAGTATTCAATCAGGCCAACACAGCACGTGTTGAATATATGCTCGACCAACTCAAGATAAACGGCTTTACCCTGTTTGAAGAGGTGCAGGGAAGTGGTACGCGCGGCGGGGAACCCCGTCGCGGTACTCACACCTGGCCGGAAATGAATTCGGCAGTGATGACTGTAGTGGATGATGATCGCGTCGAAGAAATCCTGCTTACCGTCAAAAAACTTGATAATCGCAACAAGAATATTGGAGTACGCGCGTTTGTTTGGAACATCGAGCAGACCGTTTAGTAATTTTGAAAAAAATGACTACCTTAGCACTTTGTAAATAATTTAATTAGCACTTTATAAACAATTTAATAGACAATTTATGGCATTAGCAGTAAAAGATTCAAATTTTCAGGATATCGTAATGGCTTCAGATAAGCCGGTAGTAGTAGATTTCTGGGCCCCTTGGTGCGGTCCCTGTCTGATGATATCCCCTATTATTGACGAACTGGCCGTCAAGTATGAGGGTCAGGTGATAGTCTCCAAGTGTAATGTTGACGAAAATAACGTGATTCCCATGAAGTATCGCGTAATGAATATTCCTACACTTCTTTTCTTCAAAAACGGGGAAGTGGTTGATAAGATTGTTGGTGTTGTTCCTAAAAAAGAAATTGACAACAAGATAGCTTCATTACTAGAATAATATATTATGAAACGTTTATCGATTTTTCTTGCAATTCTGCTCTTTTTTGCTGCAGTTCCTAAAGTGAGTGCACAGGGTTTGATCTTCAAAGGAGGCCTCAATTACACCAATGTTGATCTTGAGGGCAAGAACTTTAGTATTAAGAACGGTTCGGGATGGCATTTTGGTGCCGGTTTTCAGACAGCGAGCGCTATGGGCTTCTCTCTCCAGCCTGAACTTCTGTACAGTGTTTACGGTGTAAAGCTTATAGACGGTGCTTTTGAGGTTGATAAGAAATCCTCATTTCTTGAGCTTCCTGTGAATATTCAGTGGGGTATTGACTTGATTGCTGCCAAGCCCTTCCTGATGGTTACCCCGAAGATTGCCTACAATCTCAAGAATTGGGCAAATAAAGAAACCACCAATTCTTTGTTGACTCAATTCATTAATGAAAAAACTAATTTGGAGTTTGGTATCGGAGTAGGTGCAGGGTTGAATGTATGGAAACTTCAGATTACGGCAAAGTACGAATGGAATTTTGGCCATGTGAGCAGTATTGACGAATATCTCGCCAACGCCAAAGAGGCAAGCAAGACGATCGGCAATCTCCAGATATCATTAGGTTTTTGTTTCTAAACCCTTGCAGTGTTGTATCGGGAGGTGAAAGAGTACCTGGGGAACGACTGGATTGCTTTCAATGAGTTGTTCAGGCAGAGCCTACGTTCCGAGATGCTCTTGCTCAATCAGATTAATGCCTATGTGCTAAAAAACTCCGGCAAACAACTCAGGCCCATCCTTGCTTTACTGATAGGAAGAGCTATTTCCGGTGTTTGCAATGACAAAGTGCTCCGTTGTGCAGTTGCGACGGAGCTTGTGCATACTGCGACACTGCTTCACGATGATGTGGCGGACAATTCCCCCACAAGGCGTGGCTCTGCAACGGTTATGTCGCTATATTCCCCAACGGCTTCCGTGCTTGTTGGGGATTTTTGGCTTTCCAGAGGAATAGATCTTATCCTTTCGAAGTGTGACAATGATGTTATCGGCTATTTTTCCAGATGCCTTGCTGATCTGGCGGAAGGAGAGATGCTTCAACTGGAGAAGGCAAGTTCGCTAGATGCCACCGAGGAGGATTACAACACTATCATATTCCGCAAGACGGCATCTCTATTCAAGGCGTCAATGATGAGTGCGGCCCATTCTGCCGACGCATCTGCCGTGCAGATGGAGGCTGTGGCCTCCTATTCCTTTCATATCGGAATGGCATTCCAGATGATGGATGACATTTTCGACTATTCTCCGCGTCTGAATACCGGTAAGCCTGTTGGAGTTGACATACTTGAGAAAAAGTTCACTCTTCCGTTTTTCGGTTTCCTGCGCAATGCACCCAGCGAGATTTCTTCTAAGTTTGTGGAGCGAATGAGGTTTCTTGATGCACATTCCGTTGAGGAGGAAAAACAAGCACTTGCACGCGATGCAATTGAGTTCGTTGAGCGATATGAAGGTCTTGATTATGCCTATGATCGTCTTGAACAGGAGATAAACAAGGCGGTAACTTCACTTTCGGTTATAGATGATTCGCCAGCCAGAGACTATCTGGTTGCATTTGCACGATATATGTCAGTCAGGGAGCACTGATATTCAGCTTATGACTTTTTTAGAGCTTTTTATAATTGCAGTTGGTCTTTCAATGGATGCTTTTGCCGTCTCCGTGGCAAAAGGTCTTTCCGTTGAGCGACTTCGCCCGCGCAATATGTTGAGTGTCGCCCTCTGGTTCGGCGGGTTTCAAGGTTTGATGCCTATAATGGGCTTTTATCTCGGAGTGAGTTTTGCCTCATTTGTGGAGCATGTGGACCACTGGATTGCTTTTGTGCTGTTAGGATTGATCGGTATCAAAATGATAATGGAGGCCTTTTCGAAGAAAGAGAAGAACGTCAGTCCCGATTTCTCTTTCAGGACAATGCTGGTTATGGCTATAGCCACAAGTATCGATGCCCTCGCAGTCGGGATTTCCTTTTCATTCCTAAATGAAAATATTTGGATGGCGGCGCTGCTGATAGCCGTCACAACTGCGATTTTCTCCGCCATAGGTATTCGCGTGGGCAATATTTTCGGGTGCCGATTCAAGTCTTTCGCGGAGTTTACCGGCGGTCTTATCCTGCTGGTTATGGGCATCAAAATTCTTGTTGAACATATTTGTGTATGAATGTGAAGTGCAATACAAAAGTTTTCTCCCCTGAAGATGGCGGAGCTGAGCTCCAGGTAATGATTTGTGCTCCATCTGTAGAAATTGCAATTAGAGCCGCTGCTGACTCCATTCCGAAGGGATTTAAGGTCATTGCAGGTCGTCTGTTTTTGGATGAACTTACTGCTGTCCCAACTCCGGAGCAGCCGTTCGATGCGATATCGGTTGTAAGGGAGAAGCCTCTTGGGGATCAGCCTGTCTCCCTTTGGATATGGGCTTCAGAACCCTCTCTCGCTTCAGATTTGCTAATATGGAGCGCCAATCTCGTCTCGGACAAAAAAGATGTTTATGAACAGAGCCATGAGATTTTGTGCAATTATCAGCAGTTTCTTACTTCACAAGGGATGAATATAAGTGACAACTGCATAAGGACATGGTTTTTTGTCGATGATATTGACTATAAATACGCTGACTTTGTCAGGGCCAGAAGGGATTTTTTCGACTCAGTCGGTCTTCGCAGTGACACTCACTATATAGCAAGCACCGGAATTTTTGGCATTCCGGGCAAAATGCCTTTCACGGGGGGCGACATAATGCTGGATGCGTTGGCACTCAGGGATCCTAAAAAATGTGATATCAGGTATCTTCACGCTTACTCACATCTCTCTCCAACCTCATTGTATGGGGTCACTTTTGAAAGAGGTACAGTTGTAGATTATGATGACCGCAGTCATATCTTCATATCCGGTACTGCGAGCATAGATTCTCACGGCGAGGTACTCCACACGGGTGATGTAGGGAAACAATGTGACAGGATGATGGAGAATGTGTCCGTTTTGCTGTCTGAGGCCCATGCCTCCATGGATGATGTTCAGATGGCTATAGTCTATCTCAGAAACGGTGAAGATCTGGATGTAGTCAAACGACATCTCTCGAAAACTCTCCGCAATATACCTCACACATACCTCCTCGCTCCCGTCTGCCGTCCCGAATGGCTTGTGGAGATCGAGTGTATGGCCGTTACTTCATTATAGTAATTGTTCTGTAGGATTGTATGTAGGGGCTTTGGTCCCAATCCGGTGAGACAAGGTCGTCCTGATGGTCAATCCTGAATGCCATGTATGTGATTGGAATGCCCTGCATCAAAAAATGTGACTCGTAGAAGGTCTGTATTGCCGTTATCTCTTCAGGAACGGACCGGGGTGAGCCGTAAATGTCTTCACAATTAGTTATAACTTCAAGTGAATTGGCACTCGCCACTTCCATAGTATAGAAATAAAGCAACCTGCTGTCTGTCTTGAGATGGATAATTCCGTCCTCTTTTAGTATATTGCGGTATCTGGTAAGAAAAAGGGGATGGGTCAGACGTTTCTTTGGTTTGCCCTCCTGAGGGTCGGCAAATGTGATCCAGATTTCCGCCACTTCTCCTGTGGCGAAAAGGGACTCGATAAATTCTATTCTTGTGCGGAGGAATGCCGCATTGGGAAGCTGATGCTCCTCGGCATATTTTGCTCCTTTCCACAGGCGAGCACCTTTGATGTCCATACCTATGAAATTGCGGTCCGCATACTTTTCAGCCAAGGCTACGGTGTATTCGCCTTTGCCGCAACCAAGTTCGAGCACTATAGGATTGTCATTGCCGAAAATTTCCCGATGCCAGTTCCCCTTTAGCGGATGGTCGCATCTGAGCACATCTTCCGTACGAGGCTGGATTAGGCAATTGAAAGATTCATTTTCCCGGAATTTCAGCAATTTATTTTTTTTGCTCATGTTGTCTGTGGATTCACTCGTCGAAATGGTATGAAAAACCTACCCCGTGGAGCCATTGTGTCGCATCTTTATGGAGAGGTGTAATGGTGATGCTCCATTCTCCTTCAGATGCTCTTATATGCTCTCGGTATGGCCACTGGATATCCACAATACCAAATTTGCTTTTTCTGATCTCTACCTTAGAGTTCTCTGTAAGAGGCAGATTTATTTTTTCAGTAAAAATTTCACCGGAAGGTGAGATCACCTTAACTGCAAATGAAACGGAGTTACTGTGGAGCCGGCTATCATATCTTACGGCAATAAAAGTGGAACAGAGGGCAGTGCTGTCAACCACCGGAAGGGAGAATTTGAAAACCGGAATGGAGTTGCAGTCGGAATCCAAAAGGATATATCCGTAGCCATCGTCCGGACTTGAGCAGGACCCGAAGAGGATCGTGCAAAAAGCCATAAGTGACAGCATCGTACCAAATGCCCTATTGATTCTCGGATGACTCTCTTTTTTCTCCACCTTTTTCTCTGGGTTTGCCTTGATCTCTTCTTCTACCTCCGCTGCGTTGTCCCTGACGACTATAGCCCTTGTTTTGATCGCCTTGGGGCTTGCTTTCGAAGCGCCCTTTGTTGTCACTTTCCTGACTGGGTTGTTCGCCTTCAATTTGCTGTTTCCTGTTTCTTTCGGGGCGTTTGTACTCTTTTTTGCGTTTTGAACGGCGTTTTTCATCAAAACGGGAGATACTATCGTCACCCACAGCACTTACGAAGTCTGTTTCACGGATCTCCGATTCTTTTTCCTTTAGGGAATCAGGCTTGATGCCCTTGCGGTTCATCGCCATTATGTCGCGCACTCGTTGTCCGCTAAGAGCAAACAGATTAATCATGCTGTGTGGTTCGTACGAGAAATACATTATTCCCTTTAGGATATCGCACTTCTGAAGATAAGCATTTCCATCCTTAAGCTCTAATGGTCCTCGAAGGTCAGGGAGTTGTTTCTGGGCATCGATATAGAGTGATGCTTCGTAGTTGATGCAGCATTTGAGCTTACTGCACTGACCGGCGAGTTTCTGGGGATTGAGAGAGAGATCCTGACAACGTGCGGCCTGGGTAGTGATCGACTTGAAGTCGGACATATATGCGGAGCAGCAAAGGGTTCTGCCACAAACGCCGATGCCGCCGATAAGTCCCGCTTCTTGACGGGCCCCTATCTGTTTCATCTCTATTCTTATGTGGAATTCTTCTGCAAAATCCTTGATCAGCTGTCTGAAATCCACCCTCTCATCGGCAATATAGTAGAAGATGGCTTTTGTACCGTCTCCTTGAAATTCAACGTCTCCGATCTTCATATCAAGTCCAAGATTCGCGGCAATCTGACGCGCACGAATCATTGTCTTGTGTTCACGGGCAATTGCCTCCTGCCACCTTTCGATGTCGAGAATCTTTGCCCTACGATAAATACGTCTGAATTCGTATGTAGCGGGATCGATATTGTGACGCATCAACTGACGTCCAACTACGGGACCTTCGAGAGTTACAATTCCCACATCGTGGCCTGTGGGTGCCTCTACAACCACAAGGTCTCCGGTCTTGATAAGTTGACCTGAAGTGTTTTTGAAGATGATTTTACGGGTAATTTTGAATCTTACCTCAAAGAGGTCTTTGTAGCGTTCCTGAGAAATGCCCTGCATCCAGTCGAAGTCCGCAAGTTTGCAACAGCCGGGACTGTAATATGTGCGCAATGCTCCGTGTGCCGTCCTTTCGACTTCACATCCCCTTGAGCAATCATATATTTTATTTTGATCTTTATCTTCCATAATTATAGGTACAATAACAAACGGTTTGACAAATCGCAGAACGTGAGTTTGGAGTTGGTGTTGCTTTCGATAGCTGATATGGTTCGGTCAAAAGCTGCAAGGGCTTTTTCATAAAACCCGGGTTTAATACGCAAAGCCAGGTTGCGGATTTGGGTTTCCTCTTGAGGAAATGTCTCCGCAATTTGTCTCAGACCCTGCGAGGTCATATATAGTTTTCTAATAAATCTTTCGCTATACAGGCAGAATTCCTTTTGCTTCTCCCTGCCCATATCTGAAAGTGTCTCCCATAAGGCAAAGGTATCAATCAGTTTTTTTGAGATACCGGCCTCAATAAGTCCGGTCAGCAGGTCACGATATTCTGTCGGATCCTGTAACGACAACTCTGGGCGGCTTTTACGCTGTTCATCGGTCATCGGAGGGATCTCTATGAGTTGGCACCTTGAGCGAATGGTTGCAAGAAGCTTTTCGGGGGCTTGTGATACCAGAAGGAAAAGTGTGCCGAAAGGAGGTTCTTCGAGTAGTTTGAGAAGTTTGTTGGCACACTCCTGGTTCATCTTTTCCGGAAGCCATATAACCATAACCTTGAAATCTGCTTCAAAAGAACGCAGTTGCAGACGTTCGATGATACGTCTGGCTTCGTGAACACTAATATTACCGCTCTTGTTTTCTATGCCGATAGCATCGTAAAGGTCTTGCTCTGTAAAATAGGGATTATTTAATACCAGTTCTCTCCAGTTTTCGAGAAAATAGTCGGAAATAGGTCGTCCTTTTTGACTTTCCGCAACTTCCTTGGAGCTATTGACCGGAAATGCGAAATGCAGGTCGGGGTGAATGAGCTTCTGAAACTGATTACAGGTGGGGCAGGCGCCACAGGAATCTCCATCGCTGCGGTGCCGGCAGTTGACGTACTGACCCAGCGCCAGGGCAAAAGCGAGACCTCCGCCACAAGGTTCCTCTCTGAAAAGAATGGCGTGGGAGAGCCGTTTCTGCTCAACCATCCTTATAAGATTATCCTTGAGGGCCTCATCTCCTATTACATCTCCAAATCTCATCCTAAGTAAAGCTTGTTGGTCTAAACTACAAATTTACAATCATTTCGCAATTTTTGCAATCAAATTCCAATCTCAATTTGTTATTTCCGTTAGCAAGATAGAGCGGTTCTCTGAAAGTAGCCGTACTTCTGCTGCCATCCGGATGTTTTTGGCAGAGTCCGAGTTCATATTTGATACAATACTTCGTACGCATCACTTGTACCCCTTCATGGGCCTCCATTTCATAAGCCGGATCCACAGATTGTGCTCCACAATCCAAATAGAGTTCTCTGCTGATATGGTTGGAACAGTTTGCCAGATAGGTCAGATGCTCTTCGGGGATTATTGTCACTGCCTGATTGGCCACATCATAAACCGAAATCCTTCTATTCTTTTCCATCCTGCGCAAAGCAGCCTCTTCAAGCGCCTCTGCAAGTTGGCGTCTTATGCCGTTGAGCACGGAAGCCGGATAAAATCTTATGATATCACACTCCACATTGCCGAGTGTGAAAACATATTGTCCGGAAATTTTGCTTAACTGTCTTGAAAGGACTTCCATAGCCTTTTCAGTTCTTTGAGCCGGGGAATTATCATCATTAAAAGTGAGGCTTACCCTATCGCGGCAGCTGGCAGCTTCGAAGGTGGTTACTCCTCCTTTCGAGTAGCAGTTTATAGTAGCCTCAATCAACCGTTTTGGCATATTTTTCTCCAGTTCTTTCTCAAAAGCCGTGTTCAGATTGCGATAGACTTTCATGCCTTTGGTCAGTGCAGATGCGTCCTTGATGCGCACGCAATTGCCCTCACATACATCTGCCCTGAATCCGTTAATTTCTCCGGAAGGAGAGATGACTGCCAGTCCGTCTCCATTATTAAGCCCCTTGGCGGTAGAGATGACGATCCGGTTGCCCTTGATGGATTCAATCTCTCCGAGGTATTCTCCCATTGATTTCGCCCCGTCAAAAGAGGCCCAGTATCCCCTTTTGCCCTCAATGAAACAGGATGTATAGCCACGATTGAAAGTTGCCTCCGTATCCGGGACAAATCCACCGAGAACTTCCCCTGCAGAAGCTTTGCAGTAGTTCGGATGACCGCTGATAAACTCATCTATGATACGGCGATACTCCTTCACCACATTTTTTACGTATGAGGCGTTTTTGAGCCTTCCTTCAATTTTGAAGGAGCTGATGCCGGCATCTATCAGCGCCGGAATATGCGCACTTAGATTCAAATCCTTGAGCGAAAGCAACGGTCTGTTCTTGACGAGCACTTTGCCACTGCCGTCGACCAAATCATAGTCTGACCTGCAGGCCTGGATACAAGCTCCCCGGTTGGCGCTACGTCCGGCAAGACGCTGGCTTAAATAACATTGTCCGCTATAAGAGACACAAATTGCTCCATGGACAAAGAATTCAAGGTCAACCGGAACGTTACGGCTGATTTCACGGATTTGAAAGAGAGAGAGCTGACGCTCCAGAATCAGCCTTTTGAAGCCGAGAGAAGAGAGAAATTTGGCCTGCTGCGGAGTACGGATATGCGTCTGAGTGGAGGCAAAAAGAGGTAGGGGTGGTCTCTCCATTCGGGAAATAGCCAGGTCCTGTACAATGAAGGCATCAACACCCGCATCGTAAAGCTCCCAAAGGAGTTTTTGAGCTGCTTCAAGTTCGTCGTCATAGAGGATAGTGTTGACCACTGCATAGACCTTTGCAGAGTATTTGTGGGCATATTCCGCAAGTTCTTGTATATCGGAAACGGGATTGCCTGCAGCCTCTCGTGCCCCAAAAGAGGGGCCTGCTATATATACAGCATCGGCACCACAGTCGATAGCTGCAATGCCGATGCTTTTATTGCGCGCCGGAGCGAGAAGCTCAAGCTCTATTTGCATTTGAGGATGGTAATCTGATACCTTGCAGCTTCACCAAACTTGGGATCCTGTGCGATTTCTTTGAAATAACCGCAGGCCTCTCCGTTCTGACCGGCAGCCATGAGAGCTGTTCCGAGCTGATAGACTATCTGAACTCTATCCTTTGCGTCAGGGCTCATTGCAAGATATGCCTTGAGAGCCTCTGCTGCAACTGCATTCTGTTTCAGACCGAGAGCCGTAAGGCCCACGATCTTCTGTGCGTTGGCGTTGTCACTGAATTCGATGGATTTCTGTGCATTTTCGAGAGCGCCTTTGAGGTCTTTTACTCTCTGGCTGTTGACTGCTTTCTTTAGATAAACGGTTGAAAGCTGTTTATCAACATTCTCTGCAATGCTCTCATCAAGTTCTTTTGCCTTAACAAAGGCCTCTTCTGCAGCGTCGATATTGTCGGCGGCGTTGGCAGCCTGTCCCATACGGAAATAGGCGTTGGCATTATTGGGATCTACTGCTATAACCTCTTTGTATGCCTCATAAGCCTCGGCAAATTCTCTCGCTGTAAGCAGATCGTTGGCAACTCCCATCAGTTTATTTATCTTGAGTTGGCCGAGAAGGTCGTTTGCCTCGAGAAGTACAGCTTCATTCTCATATTCGGCAGCTTTTTCGGCGGCATTTTTGATTTTTACTATAGCATCGTCGATATTGCCATCTCTAATCATATCCTTGCCGAGCTTAAGCATAAGCTGCGGAATAACGGTTTTACATTCAGTAACAATTGCAGCACCTTCCTCACCGAGCTGTGTTGCCATATCCATAGCCTTCCGGAAAAGATCAAGAGCGGCGGTCTCGTTGCCTTCCATAAGTGTTGTACCTGCATTGTTGAAAAGTTCTGTTGCCTGACCAAGGTCCTGAGCCATTGAAACGCCCATTGTAAAGAGGGCAACAAAAATAGTAACCAAAATCTTTTTCATCATATCTTGTAATTAAAATTCGTATTACAAATGCTTATTGCATAAATCCGGCCAAAATTAGAAACTAATCTTTATTTTTGCAAAAAAAAGAAATGCACCCCTCAATTATACGTATAGGCGACATACTTGTCTCGTCAGAGATAATAACCGAATATTTCAGTTGTGATTACGAAAAATGCGGTGGCATTTGCTGTATAGTTGGTGACAGCGGAGCGCCTCTGGAGGAGTTGGAAGGGGATATTCTCAAAGCGGAATACCCGAACTATGCAGCCTGGATGAGTGCTGAAGGGCGTACTCAGGTAGAGAAAAAGGGTTTTTATGAGATTGATATGGATGGTGATATGGTGACACCCCTTATTGGTGACAGAGAGGAGTGTGTATATAGCAGATTCGAGGGGACAAACTGCTTATGTGCCATAGAAAGGGCATTTTGCGCCGGCAGATGTGATTTTGCAAAGCCCATATCCTGCCGTCTCTATCCCATCAGGGTCTCCAAACTCTCCAGTGGACTGACCGCTCTCAATATCCATCGCTGGCCAATTTGTGACTGCGCTTTCGAAAAGGGCAAAAAAGAAGGGATCCCCGTCTACAAGTTTCTCAGGAATCCCATAATATTCAGGTATGGCGAAGAGTTCTATTCCGAACTGGAGTCTGCGGCCAGCACTTTGAGCGCCAGGTCGTAGTCCTCGTCACTTACCACCAGTTTAATAGCTCCGTCATACATATTGCATAGGCCGGGCAGTGATGAATTTTCATTCAGAACCGCTGCGGTTATGCCTTCGCTTTCGAGCAATCCTTTGGCAATGTGAGCCAAATAGGGTTCCGTGTACCTTGCAACTTCTTTCATTTTCACTGTTTATTATTATATTTTGCTTACCGTGAGGTATTTTCCTCTTCTTCACGTCTGATGCGGTAGCTGATTGCTCTCAGGATACGGTCTACATCCTTGCGAAGTCCGTCTACCACGATAGGGTCCTCTCTCAGGTCGAATACAATGGCATCCTCATACATCCTGGTGAGGCGTGTGATTGCCTTTCCGTGTCTGAATACAACCTTTTCATCATCTTTGTTCTCTATTTCATACCCTGCGTCTCTGAGGGTATCTTCGATAGTAGCAGCATATTTTGAGTAATCACCGTTTAGGTGAAATTTTCTCTTGACAAATCCCAGTGCGGGATAAATGGCGGCAACCAACAGGAAGAAAATGACCAATTTGGGCAGCGAGCCCTCCTGGAAAAGACTTGAGAAGGTAATGTCGGTATTTTTGGTATATTGCCATAAGAAAAGCAAACCGACTATGATGAAAAAGATGACCAGGAAATAGAGTAAGTACTTTAAGGATCTTATGATATATTTCATAGTTTGAGTGGTTAATAGGGAATTGTTTTAACTATTTTCCGCAAATTTAACGTTATGTTTCAAAAAAAGGAATTATTTTTGTATAATAATAGGAAAACCACAAAACAGTCATACGATGAAAAAAATTGTAATTACATTATCCGTTGTGGCAGCAGTCCTTCTCGGAGTGCTGGTATTTGTTTGGGCCAGCAAACAAAAATTGGTAAAGGACCTTAATGTCGAAAAAGAGGACCTCACCACTGAACTGGTTGCCCTCCAGAATGATTATGCCACCCTCACCTCCACCAGCCAGGCGATTAACGATTCCCTTGATGTGGAGAGAGAAAAGGTTGGACAGCTAATCGAGCGTCTTCAGAAGACCGAGGCTACCAACAGGTCTAAGATTCGCCAGTACGAGAAAGAACTCGGCACGCTTCGTTCCATTATGAAAGGATATATTGTCCAGATAGATTCTCTCAATACCCTAAATATTGCTCTACGTCAACAGGCGTCGGAAGCACGCCAGGAGGCCGAGGAGAGCCGTAAGCAGTACGACGAGCTGGTAACTACCACCGAAGCCTATGCCGCTAAGGCATCTGCCGGTGCGGTAGTCAAGGCTAGAGGAGTTATCCTTTCAGCTATCAATGCTTCCAATAAGGAGACTGACCGCAGCAGCCGCGTGGAGAAGCTTCGCGCATGCCTCAGTCTGATTGAAAACTCCATTGCGGAGAAGGGTCCCAAGATCATCTATATCAGAGTTAAGGGTCCAGATGGTATCCTGATGACAGGCGATCAGCAGAGGATATTTACAATCGACGGTGAGGAGATGATTTATTCCGCTTCACGCGAAGTTGACTACCAGGGCGAGGAGGTGGAGGTTTGCATCTACTTTGCCAGCGAGCAGGGCTTCGTGAAGGGCGTCTACAACGTTGAGGTTTACTCCTCGGAGGCCAAACTTGGAAGTGCGGATCTGCTCTTGAGGTAGGTACCACTGCTATGGCGGGTATCTATATCCATCTGCCTTTTTGTTCCTCTTTTTGCCTTTATTGTGACTTCTATTCTGAAATTGATGGCAGAGCACAGCGCAAACGCTATCTGAATGCCCTGAAGTACGAGATTTCGGAAAGAGCCAATTATTTTGCAGGAGTGCTCCCCGATACCATTTACATGGGTGGGGGCACTCCTTCGCTTTTTGACGTTGAATATATTGCAGATCTCGCAGATACTCTTCGAAATAGATTTGAATTAGCAGCTCTACGTGAGTTTACCCTGGAGGCCAATCCCGATGATGTCACCCCACAGAAACTTGATGGTTGGCTTCGTGCGGGAGTGAACAGGCTAAGTATTGGGGTTCAGTCTTTTTGCGATGACCATCTTGCCTGGATGCGACGCAGACATACCTCTACCCAGGCAATTAATGCCTTCAGAATGGCGCGAGAAGCCGGTTTTAACAATATTTCACTGGATTTGATATTTGGTTTCGAAGGACTCTCCGACGAGCAATGGAGGTACAATGTCGCACTACTTTCAGATCTTTATCCGGAGCACGTTTCCTGCTACCAAATGAGCATAGAGCCGGGTAGCAAACTCGCTTCGCTTGCAGATTCCGGCCGTTATCAAGAGCCTCCGCAAGAGATTTGTGCTGCCCACTATTCCATTTTGCAGCAAATGCTTGAAAAGGCCGGTTACCGCCAGTACGAGGTCTCTAATTTCGCCATTCCCGGGCGAGAATCGATACACAATTCCTATTATTGGGAGAGAATACCCTATCTCGGGCTCGGAGCCTCAGCGCACTCTTTTGACGGTCACAGCTGCCGTTGCTGGAACATTTCAGATATGAAGAGCTATATTGACGCAATGGAGGACAATACTTCAAGCGACATGAGAAGTTATGAAATTCTCTCCGAAGATGATAAATTCAACGAGCAGATAATGCTCGGATTACGAAAAATTGCCGGCCTACCTCTCTCCTCCCTTGAGAATTCAAGATTGGCAATAATCAAACCGGTACTCGATTATCTTTCGAGTACCGGTGATATAGTGTCTGAAGGCGGCAATATCCGAATCCCTGCAGAGAGAATGTTTGTCTCTGACGGGATAATGAAGCAACTCTTTCTCTAGACTATTCCGTTTGCCTTCAAGTAGGCGTAGATGGCTGTCAGGGCAAAACCTCCCATTAGTGCGGTCACTACTATAATGCCGATCACTTTCAATCTTTTGAACCAAATGGTGTTGCTCAAGCCGATGGACTGGAAAGCGCTCCAGAAACCATGTGTGAGGTGAAACCAAATGGCTGCGAACCAGAAAAGATAAATGATGGTCATCCATAAGTTTCCAAATGTGGAAGTCATCAGCTCATTAGGATTGGCAGACTCTTTGCCCATCCACTCTGCCAGCTGCATGTCAGCCCAGAAGTGTGTGAGGTGGAGTACGAGACCCAAAACCACTATGATGCCGAGAACAATCATATTGCGTGCCGCCCATGAATCGGTAGGCGCCTTGTTGGGAACGGCATAACGGTTGTAACCGCCGCGAGCCCTGATATTGCCGAGGGTGAGAATAAACGCGTATAAGATGTGGATAACAAATCCGAAAGCGAGTACGGGCACAAGAATGCTCACAATGGGAAGAGCCATGAAGTCACAGACTTGCCGGAATGTCTCCTCGCTGAAGATGGATGTGATGTTGAGGCTCATGTGAAGCACCAGAAAAAGAATCAGAAACAGTCCGCTGATGCTCATGATAACCTTTTTCCCGATGGATGAAGTGAATATATTTGCCATAAGTCAAATTTTGTGTCTTCGTTATTTTGGAGCGCAAATATAGGCCTTTAGTTGTAAAAACCATAATAAATAACTACTTTTGTTAGTTGTAAAAACCAAACAATCGACTTGTATGAAGTACAACAGGATATTATTGAAGCTCAGCGGCGAGGCTATCGGCGGTCCCGATGGAGTAGGTCTCGATGAGGATGTGATGGCTCGTTACGCCGAGGCAGTGGCTTCCGTGGTGCACCTTGGCGTGCAGGTTGCAATTGTTATCGGCGGTGGCAATATTTTCCGTGGTCTGGCCGGTACTGAACGCGGATTCGACCGTGTAAGAGGTGACCAGATGGGCATGCTCGCCACCGTCATAAACAGCATCGGACTCTCCCTTTCGTTGAGAAATGCGGGTCTAAAAGCTGAGGTCTTCACCGCCACACCTATGCGTCCCATGGCCAGATATTATATGCGTGACGAGGTCCTTGCCTATATGGAAGAGGGTGGAGTGGCTGTGGTTGCAGGAGGTACTGGCAACCCTTTCTTTACTACAGATTCGGCAGCAGCACTCAGAGCCTGTGAGCTTGGTGCGGATGCACTTCTTAAGGGCACAAAAGTTGACGGAGTCTACGATAAGGACCCTAAAAAACATACTGATGCGGTAAAATATCGTTCCATCACGTTAGATAAAGCGATTGACGACAATCTTAGAGTTATGGACCAGACCGCATTCACTCTCTGCAGGGAGAACGATTTGCCAGTCATTGTCTTCGACATAAATGAAGAAGGCAGTCTCAAACGGCTTGTTGCCGGAGAAGATGTGGGCACTATGGTTTCAAACAATGTTAAGACGATTATTAATATTTAATATTCAAAACAGACAACGATGATAGAGAAAGCAAAAGAAATAATTGCTTCGACCAGTCAAAAGATGGCTGAGGCCGTGGAGTTTCTGGACGAAGATCTTAAAACCTACCGGGCGGGCAAAGCCAATCCGGCAGTTTTCAACGCAGTTATGGTCAATTATTACGGATCTATGACCCCCGTTCCCCAGGTGGCCAGCATCAATACACCCGATGCCAAGACAATTATTATTCAGCCCTGGGACAAAAAGATGATTCCCGCCATTGAAAAGGCCATTATGGATGCCAATATCGGATTTACTCCACAGAATAACGGTGAACAAATCCGTATCAATGTACCTGCTTTGACAGAGGAGCGACGTCGCGACCTGGTAAAGAAGGCAAGAACTGCAGGCGAAAATGCAAAGATCAGCATTCGCAACGCTCGTCGTGAGGGCATTGAAACACTAAGAAAGTTACAAAAGGAGGGAATGCCCGAAGATGTAGTAAAAGTTTCTGAGGGAGATATTCAGAAAGAGACCGATACTTTCACCAAAAATGTTGACGAATTGCTTGCCGACAAAGAGAAGGAGATAATGACAGTATAATGATACAAATCATCTGCGGACCCTGCAGTGCCGAGTCCGAAGAGCAGGTGCTGGCTACGGCATCTGCTCTTGTTGATATTTTTACAAGCAGGGCAGATTACCGCCATATAGCCTATAGAGCAGGGCTCTGGAAACCCCGTACTCGCCCCGGCACCTTTGAAGGGGTTGGAGAGAAAGGGCTCCCCTGGTTGCAGCGAGTGCGCCGTGAAACCGGTCTGAAAGTCATTGTGGAGGTGGCAACAGCGGCCCATCTGGAAGCGGCGCTCAAGGCCGGAATCGACATGATATGGGTTGGAGCACGCACTACGGCTAACCCTTTTGCTGTACAGGAACTGGCAGATGCTCTTAAAGGAGTGGATATCCCTGTTTTTGTCAAAAACCCCCTAAATCCTGACCTCTACCTATGGCTCGGAGCTGTTGAACGGCTTGAAATGGCGGGAATAAGGGATATATCCGTCATTCACCGAGGTTTTTCCTTCTATGAAAAAGGTCGATATCGTAATGAACCTAAGTGGCAGGTACCGATAGACCTTATGCGCAGACGACCCGATCTGAGGATACTCTGCGATCCGAGCCATATATCCGGCAAACGGGAATATCTTCAAGAGATTTCTCAGATGGCGATGGATCTGGGATTTGACGGACTTTTTATTGAGAGTCACATATCTCCCGACTTGGCACTCAGCGACCCGGAACAACAGATTGAGCCATGCTCTTTGGCACGAATGTTAGATAATATCCGGATACGCAGCACTATTCCTAAAGATGAAGAACTGAGTAGAAGGCTTCGGGAACTTAGGGCGCGAATTGACTTGCTCGACGAGAATATTCTGGAAATTCTTGAGCTAAGAATGGGGGTGGTTGATCAGATAGGCGAACAGAAGCGGCGCAGCAATATTAAAATTCTGCAGCAGCAGCGCTGGGAAGAAATTCTTGAGAAGACACGAAGTGGTGCATTATCCCGAGGTCTTGATCCCGGGTTTGTGGAGGAACTTTTCAAACTTATCCATATGGCTTCTATCCGACGCCAAGTGTAGTGTTGCGAGTTACGGGGTGCGGGGTACGGGGTGCGGGGTACGGGGTGCGAGTTGCAGGGTGCGGGGGTGCGGATGAAAAATATTTAAAAAATATTATCATTGTTTACAAATTATTTCCTATCTTTGGCATTGCCAATTGTATCGAAAAAAGAGCATTAACGATTAACAAGAATATTAATAATAAGTAACTTAAAACAAAACATGATGAAAAAAATGGGTAAATTGTTGCTAATGGCTGCTATGCTGCTTGTTGCAACATTCTCTGCTAATGCCAAGGTTGACAAGGTTGAACTCTGTGACGGAAAGGTTGTAGTAGCTGTAAAAGATATTGCTCCCAATGCAGATCTTACGGGCCTGGTTACCAACTACACTATCACAGTGGCTCCTGATGTTATCGAACAGTGCACCGCGCTGATTTTGACACCGGCTGTAAGGGATGCTGACACCAAAGCCAAGAAGGTTGTCGAGATTCTGGTCATCAGTGCGCCCGGAGAAAGGTATCGTAGTATGTGGGTTGAAGAGCAGCTCTACAAGGTATGCGATCCCAACCGTGTAAAATTCTACACAGCCAAGGAGGGCGAATACCTCACCATTGAGACAAACACTCTCATTCCCTACGAGGCTTGGATGGATGACGCTAAGTTTACATTGACCACACAGAAAGCTACTTACAATCCTGATTGTATTGAAACATTGTGCGGTACCGAAGAGGTTTGTGATGTTCCCTATCTCAGCAGTCCGCTCGTGGTTGACCCTCTCTGGACCTCTGTTTCCCCTGTTCTGGTTGACATCGATCCCATTAGAGCGCTCAAGACCACACTTTACTATCCTGTAAATGTTTCCAAGTCTGTTGAGTCCTATCTCGAGAACCAGGATGCTCTCGCACTCTTAGGCACACTCAATCAGCCTAATTTTACAGTAGCAAGCATCAAGATCGGAGGTTGGGCATCTCCTGAAGCTACGGTGGCTTACAACCAGAAACTTTCTGAAAGACGTGCTGCTACGCTCAAGGGTATCATTGCCGGTAAATACAACTTCCCCGAGAGTGTTTACTCGGTAGCCGGAAATGGTGAGTATTGGGATGACGTCATCAACTTCATCGCTACTACTGATGACCCTGTTGTAAAGGCTTCCAAGGATGAACTTGAGGCAGCTATCGCTAACAATGCTAATCTTGATTCAAGAGAAGCTGCTATCAAAAGAGTTGACAAGGGCAGACCTTACAAGGTGATTTTCGATGCAGTATATCCTAGGTCACGTTTTGCTGACTGCGTGGTTTCATACCAGCTCAAGGGCTATAATAAAGAGCATGCTATGATAGTTTTCAGAAACGATCCTACTCAGCTCACCGAGAATGATTACATCCAGCTTCTCTCAGTTGATCCCAATCCTGAGGTACTTGCAAAGGCAGTAGAGATCTATGACAACGAAACTCTCTATGCAATTGCTGCAAAGGCTGAAGCCAATGCCGGTAACTACGATCAGGCTATAGAGTACTACAAGAAGGCCGGTGACTCGAAGGAAGTGATGAACAACATCGCTTGCTGCTACCTCCTCAAGGGTGACGCAAAGAATGCTGAGAAGTATCTCGAAAAGACCAAGGGTCTGGATGTTTATGAAGGCAACCAGAACGAATTGAGAAAAGTAGTTTTGAACAACAAGTACTTCAAGTAACGGTTTCTATTCTCAATTTAAAGTGAATTGTGCTGCCCGGCTTTGTCGGGCAGCATTTTTTTGATGCAGTATTGCCAAACTGCAATTATTTCGTACATTTGCAACTCCAGGGTGAAAGCCCCATAGCCGGCTCAGGTGGTGGAATAGGTAGACACGCAGGACTTAAAATCCTGTGGGCAGTGATGCCCGTACGGGTTCGATTCCCGTCCCGAGCACAAATCCCCGTAATAAATCATTATGGGGATATTTTTTGCAACCAAAACGGACGGATTACTTGAACAACTTCTTGCAGAGAGTGGGAATGTCGGAAATGGGGGTAACTGTGATACCGCCTGCAGGACGTGCTGCAAAAGAACTTTCCTTATTGTATGACGAGATGAAAATCTGTTCAAAGCCAAGCTTTTCGGCTTCAGCGATACGCCTCTCTACTTGACTGACCGGGCGAATCTCGCCGCTGAGCCCCACTTCTGCCGCAAAACAGATCTTCGGACTTATATAGAGATCGAAATTGGAGGAGAGAATTGCTGCGACAATGGCCAGATCACATGCAGGATCGCTGACTCTCAATCCTCCGGCAATGTTGAGAAAAACATCTTTGGCTGCAAGCCTGAATCCGGCGCGCTTCTCCAGCACGGCAAGCAGCATATTGAGCCGTCGCACATCAAATCCGGTAGTAGAGCGCTGTGGAGTGCCGTAAGCTGCCGTACTTACCAATGATTGTATCTCAATGAGAAATGGTCTTGTGCCATCCATCATAGCGCTAATAGCCACTCCGCTCAAATCATCCTTGTGCATAGGCATGAGGATCTCGGATGGATTGGAAACCTCTCGAAGACCACTGCCTGTCATCTCGAAGACCGCAAGCTCGTCGGCGGAACCAAAACGGTTTTTGATGCTGCGAAGTATGCGGTATGCACCCTTTGTATCGCCCTCAAATAGCAGTACTACATCTACTATGTGCTCAAGAATCTTCGGACCGGCAATAGAACCGTCTTTTGTAATATGACCGATAAGGATTACCGGCACATTGCTCTCCTTGGCGTAGCGTAGCAGCACTGAGGCGCACTCCCTTACCTGCGAGACACTGCCGGCGGAGGATTCTATACTTTGGCTGTAGATTGTCTGTATGGAGTCTATTATCAGCAGTGACGGCTTTACCTCTTTAGCCTGCACCAGAATATTTTCCAGCAGAGTTTCTCCCAGTACATAGCATTGGGAGTCATCTCCCTGTAGTCGTTGGGCGCGGAGTTTGATCTGGACTGCGCTCTCCTCCCCGGATACATAAAGAGTCTTAAGTCCTGAGGCATGGAGCGGAATCTGGAGCGATAAAGTTGACTTTCCAATACCGGGTTCACCTCCAATGAGGATCATCGAACCCTGTACCATTCCACCTCCAAGGATTCTATCCAGTTCAACATTTCCTATGGAAAATCTCTGTTCTTCGTCAAATGTAATGCCGGTTAGCAGCTGAGGTCTCGCATCTTGCATCTGTGTTAAGGCACGGTTGCGTCCGGAAACCCCTCCTCCGGTGCCGGATAAAGATTTAGGTTCCTCTATCATAGTATTCCATTCGCCGCAAGCGGGGCAGCGTCCCATCCATTTCGAGCTTTCATTACCGCAGGAGCTGCAGAACCATGCTGATTTTGTCTTTGCCATGATGCAAAGATAATAAATCACCAAAAAATCTTGAGCATACCGGAAGATTATCTGATGAATAAGTTATATTTTTCCTATTTTTGCGAACAAACCAAAAATCTAACAAGCAGTGATCAGTTTCAATATTGAATATAAGACCCGTTTCGGCCAGCAACTTTATGTGGCGGGGTCGATCCCGGAACTCGGAGAGTGGGATTATTCTTGTGCACTCCCTATGAAATATTCGGATGGGGGAAAGTGGAATGCGCAAATTAAAACCCCTTTGTATCCCTTTTCATACAAATATATACTCAAGAGTCCTTCGGGTATTTTGGTTGAGGTGGGCGAGTCCAGAAGTATTTCAACCACCGGTCGTTCCGGCAATATTGCACTGCATGATATGTGGCAGGGGAACAGCGACCATTCTGCCTTTCTTTCCGCACCCTTTGCAAATGTCTTTTACAGGAGGGAGAGTCTTAAGGCTCCGGTAGAGTCAAAATTTAATAAGGAACTCGTTATCAGAGTGACAGCGCCTCTGGTCCAATCTGAGGACTCCATCTATATCTGCGGTGAGTGTGATGCTCTTGGAAATTGGAATCCGCTCAGGTCTCTGCCTATGCGTCCTGTCTCCGGATGCAGGTGGGAGGTGGCCCTGGATGCTTCACTCTTGCCTAAAGTGGTGAGGTTCAAGTTTATCAAGCTTATCGGAGAGTCCGCCTGTATATGGGAAGCTTGTGATGACAGGGTGTTGGATATTCCTGTTCTAACAAAGGGAGGTTCCCTCCGTTATGAGTGTGGTGTGACAACTTTCCCTCCGCGTACTCCCCGTTTTGCAGGAGTAGCGGTTCCTGTTTTTTCACTACGAAGTGAAGAGGGTTTCGGTATTGGTGATTTTACCGATATAAAAAAATTAGTGGATTGGGCTAAAATTACACAACAGAGCATTATCCAGCTTTTGCCGATCAATGATACCTGGTCTACCGGTACCTGGACTGATTCATATCCCTACTCCGGCATCTCCATAATGGCCTTGCACCCGATCTATATCAATCCCTCTCTTCTCGGAAAGGTCAATGATGCAGTAAAGGCAAAAAAGTTCGAATCTGAGCGAAAGACCCTCAATGCACTCGGTAGTGTTGATTATGAAAGAGTATTACGCCTGAAAGATGCCTGGTGCCGTACACTTTTCGATCAGGATGGCGGTGCGTTTATGGAGAATCCCGCGTTTAAGGAATTTTTTGAGGCAAATCGCGAATGGTTGCTCCCTTATGCGGCCTTCTGCATTCTGAGAGACAAGTATGGTACTGCCGATTTTTCCCGCTGGGGGAAATATTCCGTTTATGATAGAAAAAATGTGGAAACTCTCTGGAAAAATGTGCGGTCCGGTAGGGAAATGAGATATTATATATATGTACAGTATCATCTGCATCTCCAGATGCTGGATGCGCGCGACTATGCTCATTCCAAAGGCATAGCCATAAAAGGTGACATTCCGATAGGAATCACCCCTCAAAGCGTGGAGGCCTGGAGCGAGCCCCATTATTTCAATATGGATGCACAGGCGGGTGCGCCGCCTGATGATTTTTCGGTTAAAGGCCAGAATTGGGGCTTTCCGACCTACAACTGGACGAGGATGGCTGAAGATGGATACAGCTGGTGGAAGAGGCGCTTCACCAAGATGGCGGAATACTTTGATGCATACCGCATAGACCATGTTCTGGGATTTTTCAGGATATGGGAGGTACCTTCCAATCAGGTGCTCGGTCTTATGGGACATTTCAATCCAGCTATGCCTTATTCATATGAGGATATGATATCACGCGGTTTTGATTTCAGATATGACCGTCACGCCACCCCCTTTATCCGTTACTATATGCTTCGCGAAATGTTCGGTGACAGGTGTCAGATGGTGCAGGAGACATTTCTTGATTCAAATGAGCTGGATGTATTTACTCTCAAGCCTGAATTTTCAAACCAGAAACTCATAGAGGCCTGGTTTGAGGGCAAAGAGGATAAAGAACTCAAGGATGGCATTATGTCACTTGTAGGAGAGGTACTATTTGTGGAAGATCCTAACAATTTCGGATGCTTTCATCCGAGGATTTCAGCTCAGTACACTTATAGTTACCAAGCACTTTCCGAAGAGGAAAAATCGGCATTCAACCGGCTTTACGACGAATTTTTCTATACAAGACACAATTCATTCTGGCAAGAGGCGGCAATGCGCCGACTCCCTCAATTGATTACTGCCACCAATATGCTCACTTGCGCTGAGGATCTCGGCATGATACCTGCTTGCGTGCCTCCGGTGCTTGGGCAGCTTAAGATACTCACACTTGAAATACAGAGAATGCCCAAAGAGGTGGGTGTTTTGCTGGGTAATCCGGCATACTATCCCTATCTCTCGGTATGCACCACAGGTACGCATGATACCAGTACGCTCCGCGGTTGGTGGATTGAAAGGTATGGTGCAGATTGCCCCAGCCATCATTGTGAAGATATGGTTGACAGTCATCTCCACTCCCCGGCTATGCTCACCATATTGCCGCTTCAGGATTGGTTATCTCTGGATGACACTCTGCGAGCAGAGGATCCGGAGAGCGAACGCATCAATGTCCCTTCCAATCCAAAACACTATTGGAGGTACAGGATGCACATCACCCTTGAGGAACTTTTCGCCAAATTACAATTCAACTCACACATCGCACACAAAGTGATCTTAAGCGGTCGCTCAGAAAGATAATCATCACACAACTATGACAAAAAGCACTCCTTCAGAAAAGAAAACCCGTAAGAAACTTGCCATTCACTGGCAAATTCTCATCGGTATTGGTCTCGGTGTCATTTTCGGCATCGTGATGACCAAATTCATCCCTTACGAAAAATGGTCTCCCTATATAAAATGGGCAGGGGATATGTTCCTCAGAGGTCTGAATATGATTGTAATTCCTCTGGTTTTCTCTTCAATTGCACTTGGAGTAGCCGGAATGGGCGATTCCAAGTCTCTGGGACGCATCGCCGCCAAAACATTTGCATTCTATATAGTAACGACGCTAATTGCAGCCACTATTGGATTGACGCTGGTCAACATAGTCAAACCCGGAGTCGGAGCCGACCTAAAGCTTACCGAGAATGTTACTGAACTGGCGGGCACCCAGGTCTCATTCATTGATCAAATTGTGCACATAGTGCCGGCCAATATATTCCAGGCATTGAGTACGGGTAATCTGCTTTCGATTATCTTTTTTGCCATTATTTTCGGCTTTTTCATCAATATGGTGGATCAGAAACAGCAGACTACGCTCAAGGATATACTGCAGGCCATATATGACGTGATAATGAAAATCACACTCTTTATCATCAAGCTCGCTCCTTACGGGGTTTTTGCTATAGTGGCCAATGTAGTGGGTAAACAGGCGGGAGATACAAAAGCTCTGCTCGACATTGCGGGTAGTTTGGGAATATTCGTTCTCATAGTCTGGGGAGGTTTGCTTCTCCATGGTGGAATAGTGCTTCCCTCACTTGTAAGAGTACTCGGCAAGGCTAATCCCTGGAAACATATTTCCAAAGTCTCAACTGCCCTTTTGACGGCATTTTCTACCTGTTCTTCCGGTGCAGCCCTGCCTTTCAATATTCGTGACACGCAGAAATGCGGTGTTTCGAACAAAATTGCCAGTTTCGCCCTTCCTCTGGGTGCAACCGTAAATATGAATGGCACTGCTCTGTACGAGTGCGTTGCAGCCATATTCATTGCACAGGCTTACGGCATTGAGCTGAGCATACTCCAGCAGATTATCCTGGTATTTACCTCCCTGATGGCAGCTATCGGCGCTGCCGGTATTCCTATGGCGGGAATGGTAATGCTCACCATCGTGCTCAGCGTGGTAGGTCTGCCTCTTGAGGGTATCGGACTTGTATTGGCTGTGGAGCAGCTCTGCGATATGCCCCGCACAATGATCAACACCTACGGCGATACCTGCGGTGCTGTAATAGTTGCCAGAAGCGAAGGCGAAGAACTTACGATTTAGAACAAACCGTGTAACTGCGCATCAATCCTGTCGGTGATGGTGCGGAAATGAAGAGGATTCTCCTGAAAATTGAGGTTATCGACGTCAATTATCAGGAGATTCCCGTCTTTATACCCGTTAATCCACTTTTCGTAGCGTTCGTTAAGACCTTTGAGATAGTCAAGGCGAATACTGCTTTCATATTCGCGTCCACGTTTTTGGATATTGTTTACCAGGTTTGGAATACTTGAACGTAGATAAATCAAGAGGTCGGGAGCTTTGACAAGCGACACCATGAGCGAAAACAGCGATGCGTAGTTTTCGTAGTCACGGGTGGCCATTAGCCCCATCGAGTGGAGATTGGGGGCAAATATGCAGGCATCCTCGTAGATGCTGCGGTCCTGCACGATTATATCTTTGGACTTGCTGATCTCAACTACATCAAGAAATCTTCTGTTGAGAAAATAAATCTGGATATTGAACGACCAGCGTTCCATATCGTTATAGAAATCTACAAGGTAGGGATTGTAGTCCACGGATTCGAATTTTGGGGTCCACCCGTAGTGTTCGGCAAGCATCCTTGTGAGTGTGGTCTTGCCACTTCCGATATTTCCTGCGATAGCGATATGCATAGCTCCTGATAAAATTGCGTTATTGACAAAAATACAAACTCTTTTTCGTATTTTTGCAATTATTCGTACAAATCTCTTGTTATGGTCAATTATAAATGTTTCTTTTTTAATGATTTGAGAGTGGCATGCTATCTAATATGGGATGACACCCGCGAGTGTGTGATTGTGGACCCGGGATGCAAGGACGAGAATGAATTGGGACGCATGGAAAAGTTCGTGGAGGAGAATTCCCTCATTCCTGTCAGAATTTTGCTTACCCACGGCCATTTTGATCATGTGATGGGGGTGCAGGGCGTTGCCGACAGATGGGATCTAAAAGCTTATATTCATCCCAATGACCGCAATTTTGCCCTCACGGCCCACGAGTCTTGCAGCTATTTCGGTTTTAATATGAAGCCAATAACTTGTGAGATCGTCAACATATCTGACAATTCCACCATAGAATTCGGTACAACCAAAATCAAAGTGATCCATACTCCCGGCCATACCCAGGGCTCTGTCTGCTATAATTATAAAAAACAGAAACTCCTCTTCTGCGGCGATTCCCTTTTTGCGGGAAGCATAGGGCGCACAGATCTTCCCGGTGGAAATTTTGACCAGCTGATAGAGAGCATCACACAGAAGCTCCTTTCTCTGGATAGTGCTACAAGGGTAATGCCCGGCCACGGTCCTGAGACTACAATAGGATACGAATATTCCACAAACCCCTTCCTCGGCTGACATTATGGGCGGAGGCACCGACCATATTGAAATTACCGGTGCGAGGGTCCACAACCTCAAGAACATCGATCTGTCAATTCCGCGCGACCGCCTTGTCGTGGTGACAGGACTCTCCGGCAGTGGTAAATCCTCTCTTGCATTTGACACCATCTATGCGGAAGGACAGCGTCGCTATATGGAGACCCTTTCCGCTTATGCGCGACAATTTATCGGTATACTTGAGAGGCCTGAAGTGGAGGATATTAAAGGGCTGAGCCCCATAATTGCCATTGAGCAGAAGACTACAGGCCGCAACCCGCGTTCGACAGTCGGTACCATAACCGAAATATATGACTTTTTCCGCCTACTTTATGCCCGCGCAGCGGATGCATTTTCGCCGGAGAGCGGCAAAAAGATGATCCGCTATACGGACGAACAGATTACAGATCTTATCATAGAAAATCACAAGGAAGAGAGAATCCTGCTATTGGCCCCCCTTGTAAAGGGACGCAAAGGTCACTACAAGGAGCTCTTTGAGCAACTCGTCCGCAAAGGATACAGCCAGGTGCGCATCGATGGAGATATCAAATGGCTCTCCGATGTCAAGCCCCTCGATCGCTACAAGGTGCATTTTGTGGAACTGGTGGTGGACAAACTCATTCCTCGTGAAGAGGAGCGCAAGCGCATCAGGGAATCGGTGCTCACGGCGCTACATCAGGGCAAGGGCTCACTGGCAATTGTCAGATTGGAAGATGATTCCATAAAGCACCTGAGCCGTCACCTGATATGCCCCGAGAGCGGACTCTCTTTTGCAACTCCTGCTCCCCACACATTCTCGTTCAATTCTCCGCAGGGTGCCTGCCCTCATTGTAAGGGTTTGGGCACTATCGCTACCGTCGATATCAGCAAGATAATTCCGGATCTCTCTAAATCCATTGCGGGTGGGGGTATTGAGAGCATAGGAACCCTGAGAGACAATACTACCTTCAGATATTTGGAGGCAATTGCTTCAAAATATGGTTTTTCGCTGCATGACCCTATCAGCACAATTTTGGAAGATGCTCTAAATCTCATTCTTTACGGCTCAGATGAACTCCTTAGGATAGGCAAAGGCTCAAATATGGAAATGGCCTCGTTTCAGGGAGTGATAGCGCTGATTTACCATAACGATGAAGAGAGTGATCGGGTTTGGGATAAGAAAGAACTCTTTGTAGATGAAATGGTTTGTCCGGTGTGTAACGGAACGCGGCTCAAGAGCGAGTCACTCTGCTTTCGCATCGATGGCAAAAATATAGCAGAAGTGACTGCAATGGAGATTGATGCTCTCTATGAATGGGTGTGCGAACTATATCTCAAACTCTCTTCGAGGCAACTTCTCATAGCTGAAGACATTCTAAAGGAGTTAAAAGACAGAATTGGCTTTCTAAGGGAAGTAGGACTTGACTATCTTTCCCTTGACCGCACTACACGCTCACTCAGCGGAGGTGAAAGTCAGCGCATCCGGCTGGCTACTCAAATAGGTTCCAAACTCGTCAATGTACTATACATCCTCGATGAGCCCAGCATCGGCCTTCATCAGAGGGACAATCTCAAGCTAATCAACTCCCTAAAGGCACTTCGCGATGAAGGCAACTCCGTGATGGTGGTTGAACACGACCAACAGATGATGGAAAATGCAGATTGGCTGATAGACTTAGGTCCAGGTGCAGGAGAAAAAGGTGGAGAACTCTTATATAACGGCCGCCCTGAAGATATCGCCTCCGGCAGTCGTCAAAGCCTTACAATAGACTATCTGCTTGGACGCAAATCCATAGATGTCCCCTCAATTCGCTACAGAGGCAATGGAAAACGGATAACTCTTGAGGGAGCTAGCGGCAATAATCTCAAAAATGTCACTTTAAACCTCCCGCTAGGTCTCTTTGTGGGCATCAGCGGAGTCAGCGGTAGCGGCAAATCCTCGCTTATCAACGAGACTCTTATGCCGATTCTCTGCCGTCATTTCTATAGAGCCAAATATAAAGTGCTACCTTACAAATCGATCAGCGGAATCGAAAACATCGACAAAATTATCGAGATTGATCAGGCTCCCATAGGACGCTCACCGCGCAGCAATCCTGCTACCTATACAAATGTGTTTACTGACATAAGAAGGCTATTCGGTGAGACTCCGGATGCGAAAATCAGGGGGTTCAAGTCCAACAGATTCTCTTTTAATGTCAAGGGAGGTCGTTGCGAGGTTTGCAAAGGAGCAGGAGTACAGGTGATAGAGATGAACTTTTTGCCCCCGGCTTATGTTACCTGCAAGGAGTGCAATGGGCTCCGTTACAAGCCGGATACACTTGCTGTCAAATACAAGGGCAAGAGTATCAACGATGTCCTCAATATGACCATTTCTCAAGCTTATGTTTTTTTTGAAGCGATACCTGCCATTTCACAAAGGCTTCGCACACTCAAAGAGGTTGGGCTCGGGTACCTTAAACTCGGACAACAGAGCACCACTCTCAGCGGCGGAGAGAGCCAACGTCTCAAACTCTCGGCCGAACTTGCACGCAGAGATACAGGCAATACCCTCTATATTCTCGACGAGCCCACCACCGGGCTTCATTTCGAGGACATAAAAGTGCTTCTCCGAGTACTTCGTCGTCTGGTAGAGCAGGGTAATACGGTTGTTATCATCGAGCACAATCTCGACGTGCTGAAATCAGTCGATTATCTGATAGATCTCGGTCCTGAAGGGGGCAAGGGGGGTGGCCGAATCATTGCAGAAGGCACTCCAGAACAGGTGGCTGCCTGTGATGCTTCCTATACGGGTGGTTTTCTTCGTAGGATACTCGAGGTTAAATGATCCTCGATTAGCGCGGCCTTAACCACACTGCAGGGTTCTGCTTTGTGGTTCCCTTCCATATCTGAAAATGAAGTTCAGACGTGTTGCCCTCTTCGTTAAGGATGCCGATCGGCTCTCCCGTAGCTACCTTGTCGCCGGTTTTGACATTAACCTTTTTCAGTTTGCAATAGAATGTAAAATAGGTGCCGTGCTGGATGAGAACGCATTGGTTATAGCCGGGCATCATTATAATCTGCTTGACAACTCCGTCAAACACGCAGAGCACTTCCGCATTCTTTGAAGTGGATATGTCAATGCCGTTATTTTCCGGCAGTTTGAGATTCTTATAGACGGGATGGTAATGGACACCATATTTTCCAATTACTACCCCTTTGGCTACGGGCCAGGGGAGTTTGCCCTTGTTTTGCTCAAACATCCCTGAAAGAGTGTAGTCAATAGGGGTTTTCTCCTTTTGTTGAGCCTTGAGGGCTTGGCTGAGAATGCTCTCTATCTCGCGGTTGAGTTTTTCCACCCGCTGGCGTTTTTTCTCCAGTTCGCGCATTTGTTGTTTGCGACTTTTGGCAAGGTTGTCAGCCACCTGACGGCTCATGGTCTCTTCGCGGAGGAGTTCTTTGTATTCCTTTTCACGTTCATCGCGGGTAGCCTGTGCTTCCTTTTTCATTTTCTCGAGTTCCCTCTTCTCGAGTTCAAGCTGTGCCTGCTTTTCTTTTATTTTAACTCCCTGAGCGTTTACTAAATCGGAGAGATTTTTCAGGTAAGAAAACCTGCGGTAGCCTTGTCCGATGCTTTCGCTGGCAAAAAGGTACATGAACCACACTTTTGTGTCACGGTTTTTATAGGTATTGCGTACAAGGCGGGCATAGTAACTTTCTAGAGTGTCGATTTCACGCTGAAGGGTTTGGATGGATTGATTTTTAGCATTTATGCTGCGACCAATCTCTGCGATTTCCTTGTCGATGCCTTCTATGATGGTTTTACGATTGGATATTTTTTTGCTTATGAGGGTGAGTTCCAGAGTACTGGCTTTCTCCTTCGAAAGAATCTCCTTGAGCTGCTTGTTGATAAACTCAATCTCCTCCTCAAGCTGCTTTTTCTGCTCAGTCTGGCGTGAGGTATCCTGCGCAGAGGAACCCAGACAGGTGAGCAGCATTGCAAGTATGAGCAGGATGCGTTTCATGGTTATCTCCCGATTTCAGCCTTTTTAGCCTTGATTTTCTCCTCAATTCCAAGGGTCTCATCGAGTGCTTTTGCCTGATTCCAGTAGACGAAGGCCAGATCATACTCTTTTAGTTCAAAGAGCACATCACCGTAATGGTCCAGGATTACTGCATTCTCCTTACCGCCATAGAGCATAGCGTGTTTGAATACCGCTTTGGCCTCAATATTCTGTCCCAGCAGGTGTAAAATCCAAGCGTAGGTGTCGAGATAAGTCGGGTTATCCGGTTCTTGCTTTATGGTAATCTCACTCATCGCCTTGGCCTTTTTTAGATTTTTGCCCTCTTGCGAGAGATAATATGCGTAATTGTTTAGGGTTGGCGCATAATTTGGGTTTGCCTTGAGCACCTTTTTGTAGTGCTTGTAGGCACTTTTGCTATCCCCCTTCTGGTGATGGAGATCGCCCAACATTGAGTTGGAAAAGACAATTGTCGCACTATCTTTCGGTGCGGAGGCAGCGATAAGTTCAAAATCTCTGATGGCTGAGTTATAATCTTCCTTCAAGCTGTAGGCTATGCCCCGAAGTTGGACTATGTCAAAATTGTAACCGAAACGCTCGATGATGCGATCACATGCAGGTATCAGTTCGTCCCACAATTTCTGGTAGTAGAGCATCATAAGATACTGTAAGGCAGCCTCGGGATTGTCCGGATGATTTTCGGCATTCTGCCTCATCAGTTCGATCGCATAGTGGGTTTTATCCATTCTGTAGAAAAATACTCCTGCCATCGTGGTTATGTCCTCATCTTTCGGATGTGTGGTATATGCGTCGAGTACCATTTGTTCCGTCTCCTCCGGAAATGCAATGACAAATTGTGAGGTCTCGGTCAGCTTGTTGAGGTAATCGGATTTCAAGCGGGGAGAAATTGCCGGATCTTTCATGAAAACGCCCATATCTTCAAAATAACGCTCATATTGCCTTAGTGCCTGAAAAACATGTGCGCGACCATAATATGCCGGAGAATACCCTTGGTCAATATCGAGAGCCTGGTTGTAATAGAAGAGCGAAAGAGAGTCGTTGTAGAGCGAAGCGTAGCGGTCACCGAGCATTGTAGCCATTCTCGGACTTTGGCAATCCTGATAATAACTCTCAAGATAGTCGTAAAGTTGTTTGTCAGTATAAGTGCCCTGTTTGCTCATCAGGTCCATTCTTGTCAGGCCTATCATCTCATTCTTACCAATTTTGCCTTCTATTTTGTCGAGCGTTGCAAGAGCCTTTGTGATATCGTTCTGGTTGAGATACGCATTGATTGCCGTAAAATAGAGTTCGCTCTTTTTAGGGAAAGCCTCAATAAGTTCTTCAAGCAGCAGAGTTGTCAATTCCATCCTCTCCGTTTCAGCATAGAAAAGGGCAAGGGAATATTTGTACCAATAGTTATTTGGATCAATGGCGAGAGCCTTCTTGAATTCCTCTTCCGCTTTGGCGTGATTATTCTCGTTTGCCGAATAGATCATCGCCAGATAGAAGTGAGCGGCATCATTATTGGGATTTGCCTTTATCTCGTTTATGAAAAGTGAATGAGCCTCGGCTATTTCCCCTTGCTGGTAGGCTTGTAAGGCATCAAGATAGGTGTGTGACTGTGCTGCGCACAGCAGTGGGGCGGTGATTACCGCAAGTAACAGCAGAATTTTTTTCATCTTTCTCAACAATCCTTTATATTTATATAATATGCAAAATTAAGTATAAATGTTCAAACAAAAATCACTCCAAAAATATTTTGCACCCGATGCAACATTTTGTGCTATTTTTGCATCTATATAATGAAACAGTCAATGAAAAAGCAGTCGGCTTTAACTGATACTGATTTAAATGATCTCATCCAGAGGTGTTTGAAGAGGGACGTCGTAGCTCAGAAACGCTTGTACGATGCCTACGCACCAAAGATGCTGGCTTTGTGTATCAGGTATATGGGCGATCGCGAAGCGGGGATGGATGTCTTGCAGGACGGATTTGTGGCAGTTTTTTTTAAACTCCGTTCCTACAAGGGTGAGGGTTCTTTTGAAGGTTGGATGAGGAAGATTTTTGTCAATGAAGCATTGATGGTACTTCGCAAAAACGACGCCCTTCGTTATGCAGACAAGATTGACACCATTCCTGCGGCATTTATGATGCAAAGCAATGACGATGCCGTTTCCAGGATTGGAGCAAAAGAGCTTACCGCACTGATTGAAAGTATGCCTCCGGGTTACCGTGCGGTTTTCAATCTCACCATTGACGGTTTTCAGCACGACGAGATCGCCCGAATGCTGGGCATATCTTCAGCATCATCGAGGTCGCAACTCTCAAGAGCCAGAGAATGGCTGCAGAAAAGAATTGAAGAATTGTATTGAATGAACGAAAAAGATCTATACGAACTTTTGCAGGAAAAGCTTGATGCCAGCGTCGAGATGCCTGATGCATCCATTTGGGAGGGTATCCGCAGCAAAATGGCACGACGTCACAGAATGATGGTGGCGCGTCGCGTTTCGTTCATTTCGGTCGCAGCCGCTGCGGTACTTGCTGCCGGATTGTTTATATTTAGGGAAGACGAGATTTCTACATTGCCTTCTACCCCTCCCGTTATGGCGGAGAGTGTTCTCCCCGAAACGGAGACTCAAGTTGACCGGGAAGTTAAGCCTATGGCTGAACAAATTGCCGGTCTTACCTCTTCAGGCGTGGTGGCTCAGCAGGCAAAGCCCGTTTCCCGTCCCGTAACACCCACCCTAGATAAACTTACAGAGAGTCCGTCATCGACAGCCGACAAGGTTGTTGAGGAGAAAGTCGTTGCAGATATCGTTGCATCAGACGATGGTGTAGTGGCAGAGCAGGTAGTTATACAAGACAATAAGCCTGCGACAGATCCTTCAATCCGTGAATGGGACGAGAAGGATCTCGACGCTGTTATCGGTAAAGAAGAAGCCGTTCACAGCAGATCCAAAAAGAACACATCATTACTCGCTATATCTTCCAATATTTCACAAGTCGCATCAAAGGATGGCATAATTGCTGACCTTGGGCCGAAATATGCTCCTTCGGAATTAGGTACCGATTTTGAGTCCCATAATATTATCCCCTTTGATGATGAGCCGCAGTTTGACATACCGCTGTCGTTCAGTCTCCAGTTTAAACAAGCCATAGTGCCGAGATTATACATCGGTACAGGTCTTGTTTATACTTATCTTCATTCGCAGTACATCGCTATGATAAACATGGAGCGACAGCCCAATGTCTCCAGCCAGCTTCATTACCTCGGCATTCCACTCAATCTCTCTTACAATTTTGTCGATCGTCCAAGGTTTGACGCATTTGTATCAGCGGGCGGTATGGTTGACAAGTGTATAATGAGGCGTTATGTCTATGGCAGCACAGATAGACGTGAAAAAGTTGACGGTGTACAGTGGTCGGTAAATGTTGGTCTGGGTGTGGAATACTGGTTTGTACAACATGTAGGCATCGCCTTCAAACCGTCGGTGGCCTACTATTTCGACAACGACCAGCCACTCAGCATTCGCACTAACCAGCCGATACAGTTCAATCTTGAGTTGGGTTTGAGATTCAGGATGTAGCGTCATAACCTATATACATAAATAATAGAGAAGCGATCCCAAGGGGTCGCTTCTCTATTATTTATGAGTTCTGAGTTCCGAGTTATTATTTCTGAGTTCCGAGTAAGGAGTAAGTTATTAGTTGTCAGTTTCTAGTTTCGAGGTGCATGTTGCGAGTTTCGGATACTCGGTGTGACTCAATACTCCATATCACACATTGAAAACACAGAACCAAATACCTCGCAACCCGTACCTCGCACCACGCAACACAACTTTACTCTTCATACAGCAGATAGGGTTTTCTTTGCTCTTTAAATAAGGCGACATCTTCTGCCCACATTGCCTTAATCTCTGCGGCTGAAGCTCCGGACATTATCATTTTTCTTACGTAGTCACGGCCTATTAGCAGTTCAAAGAACGAACGGAAAAAGTGGGAGTCGAGGTTGAGATTGCGGTATGCATCTATGACATATTCAAGGTTGAGACCTGCAGCACTGATTTGCTCAATTGACGGCTTGGTGCGAAGGTCTACTCCGAAGCACTCTCTGTCGAGTTGAGGAGGATTTTTTGCTCCATCCACGCTGCGAGGTGTAAAGGAATATTTGTATCCCTTCATATTGGGGTGACCATACATCTGGAATGCCTTGTCGGTACCACGTCCGAGACTTACGGGAGTGGCCTCGAAATAGCACATCGAGGGGTAGAGATATATAGAACGCATATCAGGAAGGTTGGGTGAAGGTTTTACCGGAAGAGAATAGCGTGATTGGTGAGTGTAATTGTTGCATTTAATAACGCTAAGATCGCACTGGATGCCGTCCGGCAGCCATTTTTCGCCATTTATCATCAAACCAAGCTCACCAAATGTCATACCGTGTACAACGGGGATGGGCAGATAGCCTACTGTTGATTTGTATTGCATATCGAGGATAGGGCCATCAACATAGAAACCAAGGGGATTGGGACGGTCCATAATGATCATCTTTTTGCCGTTTTTGGCGCAAGCCTCCATTGCTTTTGTCATAGTGGTGATGTAGGTGTAGAAACGGCAGCCCACATCCTGAAGGTCAAATACCATTATGTCAATCTCATCCATTGTCTCCTGGGTGGGATAGCCCCCTTTGCCGTCATAGAGCGAACGGATGGGTATTCCTGTCTTTTCGTCAACGGAACTGCTCACCAGTTCACCGGCATCGGCATTCCCTCTGAAACCGTGTTCAGGCGAGAGGATGAGGACTACGTTTACTCCTCGAGAGAGGATTGTGTCAAGCAGATGAGTGCCGTTGGAGAGAATACCTGTCTGGTTGGAGAGCAGGCCTACCTTCTTTCCCTCAAGCAAAGGCAAATACTCGTCAAGCGACTCGGCTCCTACCATGATTTGCTCCTGAGGCACATCCGTGGCAGTTTCATCATTCTGACTTTTTGGAGAGCATTGACAAAAAGATACTGCAAGCATAATTGCTGCAATGGAGAATATGAATCTTCTCATAATAAATGGTATTTAAGTTTTTAGAATAATAACCTTCTGGTATCAGCGTCATCCACAAGAATATTAACCTTTAGAGTCTCCTCCGGCAGAAGTTCCTCTATCATCTCCGGCCACTCTATAAAACAGTAATCACCCGAATCAAAATACTCGTAAAGTCCTATATCCATCGCTTCGGAGAGGCGGTTGATGCGATAAAAGTCAAAATGATAGAACCGGCTCCCTTCGCCATTTGCATATTCGTTGATGATGGTAAAAGTGGGACTATTGACTACATCCAATACTCCCAGTTGGCGGCACAATGCGGTGATAAATGTGGTCTTGCCGGCCCCCATTTGTCCGTAAAATGCTATTATCCTGCTTTTACCAGCCTTTTCCAGAAAAACGCGTGCAGCTCTTTGAAGGTCGTCGGTACCGTTGATGATAATCTCAATCATAAAAATTGCCTCTGTCCAGATTGCGAAATTGTATGGCTTCGCTGATATGCTGCAAAGATATAAAATTATCGCCATCAATATCTGCAATGGTACGGGACAATTTGAGGATACGGCTGTAGGAACGGGCCGATAGATTGAGCCGATGTATGACATCTCTGAGGAAGCGTTTCTGCTCGGTGCTGACTTTGCAGTAGGTGTTAAGTTGTCGCACATTCATTTGGGAATTGGTGAATATTCCTTCGTTCTTGAAGCGCTCATACTGGATCTGTCGTGCAGCCATCACTCTCTTGGCAATGGCTTCGCTGGACTCTTCCTCTCCTTCGGCAATTAGATCGTCGCCACTTACCGCTTTGACAAAAATGTGCATATCGAGGCGATCCAACATCGGCCCCGAAATGCGGGACATATAGCGCAACACGGCTGATTGTGTGCAGGTGCATTTGTGTGAATCATCACCGAAATAGCCGCAGGGACAGGGATTCATCGAGGCAATCAGCATAAAGGAGGCGGGGTATTCCACTTTGTAGCGAGCTCTGGAGATGGTAACTTTACCATCTTCAAGCGGCTGGCGCAGCGCATCCAGTATGGTCTTGCTGAATTGTGCAATTTCGTCGAGCAAGAGAATTTATAATAGAAACTTGATATATTATTGATTAACTGATAATTAATAAATATATTACTACCTATTATCTAGACAACAACAGCCTTTTTATCCAAATAATCACCTTCGTGAAGCCAAAGAATCAACATATATTACTACCCCTCTCAATATAAACTCCTCTTAAAACCCCCTAAACCATTTTTGCCTATTTCTTTCCATAATTCTTCCGCATTTCACTGAACCTCAACACCATATCCACCATCCCCTTGGAACAAAATAGGTTTTAGCCGAAAACAAAACAACTGTTGGATACTCATACCAACCCCTCCCCAGCACCATTCCCAGCCTACTTTATAATCTAACCCTTCAGTTTTCGTGATTCTGGAAGAGGTAGGCATAATAGCCCCCACAGTGTCTTTCTACAAATGTGCCTCTCGAAAAAAATTTTTCCCAAGATTTTTTCAACTTTTATAGGGCATCCTTCCATACTTTTCAATCCAACCAACTATTTATAGGAAAACGAAAAGATTATGGAAAACACAAACTACAAAAGGACATCGAAAAGCCCAAGTCCTGAAACCAGGCAGAAGATTAGCCAATCTCTGAAAGGCAGAATGAAGAGCGACATCACAAAAAGCAAAATATCTGATTCGCTCAAACAATACTGGAACAATCCCCAGAACTTTCCAGACGATTTGGAACGAAAAGAAGGAACTGGAAATGGCTGGATTGAAACTGGAGACATTGTGTAAATGAAAAGGCTCAGGGTTGGTTCGGCTAATCCTTCTCATTTACTCCCCCTTTTCTTTTTTTCTTTTTCTCTTTTACTTTGTCAACCAAAGATGAAATGATGGTTATGATAAAACCAATGCCCAGAAGTAGAGTTAAGAGAAACCAACCGAAATCTTCATCAATAATTAAAATGACAATAAAGGTGAGGACGGCCAAGCCTAATAGCCCCAATCCTATCCATCTAATTACTGCTTTAGTTATTTCCTTGATGTTTGCCTTTGTGAAGCAGTCATAACAATAAATCTCATCATCAAAACTTCTTTTAAAAGATTTCCAATCTAATTCTTTATGGCATCTGGCACATACAAAAGGATTCTGCTTGGGATATTTATTAAAGTCGTTAATATTATACTTTTCATATACCATCCCCTCCAATACTCTAGCAATTTCTTCTTCGGGTTGTCTTTTTATAACTGGAGAGTCAAACGGAATATAACCGCTGTAATATATCTTAATTGAGTCTATTAAACTTATTCCTTTGTCTTCACTTTCTTTATCAGAAAACCAAGCAAGTAGCGAATGATTCCATTCATAACCATAGACAGATATGGATGAGAAATTGACATGCCCTTTTATATCAGACACACCCTCTTCTGTCTGTACCCTATCATATCCCTGAAAACCAGACATTCTTGTCGCTCCTGTCTCAATCAACTGAAGAGGGAGTGACTCGCCCTTTACAATTAAGAAATAGATTCTCGACGAGCCCACATTATCGCATAGTCTATTTCTCTTTGCTTTCTCATCAAGGTAATAATCAAGTTCATTAGACTTATCATCATATGACACTTGGATATCACTATTACATATGGCTATGCATGAATTAATGCTGGTTAGGTTTTGCTGAACTTTTAAAGCAAGATTTAATGTATCCTCTGCGCAACAAATACACACATCATGCACATATTTCGCATTTTTATTATCAGAATGAATTATTTTCTTAGACATTGTGACACCCGTATTAAACAATAATGTGGACAAGAATGATGGATAATTGACTCTAATTTCTGTTTCTGTACCAAAGAATGACTAAAGCAATTGCGACAATAACATCTACTGCATTCCATACCGTTCTACCAAGAGGTAACTTTACGAAAGGCTGAAATAGCAGAGCCAGAGCCCCAGCAATGATACTTAACGGTATTTGTTCTTCTTTGTAAAATGAGAACGCCATGCATGCGAAGATTATCATTGCCGCAAACCTTACGAGGGTATAGTATCCATAGGGCATCGGAAATAAACATATTATCAATGCTAGCGCCAAGCCTAAACCAATTTTGTAAAGAAGAGTATCCATATTTGTTCTACCATTCCCCGCTCGTTTAAAGTCATTCAATGAAAACTTGGATGTCAAAGAGGCTCTTTGTGGGAAAACTTGGGAGGTAGTCGAGAAGACATATGTTTTCATATTAGTTAAAGTAGCAGCCACTTCTGCCATGATGATGGGATACACTATGACCAAATGGTTGTCCCATCCTGCGTGCTTCAGAGCAGGGCAATCTTCTCAAATCTTGTTTGGGACTCATTCATAGTCATTTCTTACTATTCTTTATGAGTATATAAACAAATCCACCAACGATAACTATGGCAGCAAGAATACCCACCAAATAGGCAAACTCATCAGGCACATTGACGGCAAGCACAGCAAAAAAGATAAAAGTTCCCACAGCAGCAAGTAAACTCTTTCCTGTGCCTTTCCCAGCCCTCTCTAAGTCCATATCAATCACAACAGCCCCAATCACCCCAAGAACAAATAAAAAAACCCTTCCTGCATCAGTATAATCTGTATTACCACACGCACTAATCATTAAGGCACATGCACTCAAGAGTAATAGTGATTTGATGTGTTTAAGATGCTTCATTGCCAAAGTGTTTATAAGTCTCTATTGAAAGTTTTCCTGAGCTATAATTGTTTCAAGTCATCACACCGCAAGTATTCCAATTATTCTAGACGATTAAAAACGCTATCTGTTTTAGACTGTCTTCCCCAAGAAGAAACCATATACGCTTATGGCACCTTTAACTATAATTGCACCTGTCGTTTGAATTAATGATATCCCAAGAGTTGTAATATCATCACTCTCACCTTCTAATTTCTTCTACAGTCAAAATAATGATGATGATTCTTTCCTGTTTTCTTCTTTTGCTGCTATTTCTTCCATCCTATACTTTGTCTCTAGTTCTTTATCCACCATTCTACCATGAACTATTATCCTACCACTTTTATCTTCTTCTGTAAAAATATCAATATACTTTTCTCCAATCACCCACCGTCCACCTCTTAGCTTATTCTTGGCATGAGCGACATACATCCTTTGTTCCTTTTCAAATCTTTCAAGCTCTTTTTGATAGTACTCAGGATTCATCTGGCCTGTTTCAAAATCAAAAGGCTCATAAGGACGAGCAACACCGACAGGAGGGCCATAAGTAGTTTCAATAACAGACATGAAATCATTTAAATAATACTCTTCCTTATCATATTTGAACCATCTAGACACGAACTCAATTTTATATAGTCCACTGTCTTTCCCGAATATCAATGTCACATTATAGTATTGATTGCCGATTTGTTCATCATAACAATACATCGTATTACCTCTTCTTATATAGTGTTTGAAATGAGGCAGCCTTGCCACCTCGCTGGGCGGCATACCAAATAGAGCACCAGCATATGCCTTTTTCCCTTCTTTCTTCATATATGCTTTTTGTTCCTTAAGAATGTTGGGGGTGGGTTCGGGATAAAAATATTCCGCATCGTCATCGGGAACAGACCAGCTCCATGTGGGCTCTTCTATGGAACATAAACGTAGTTTTACTTTTCTCCCCAGATACTCTGTTTCTCTTCCAGCATACTCCGTGTTTATATACTCAACGGCTATCTCCTTTGCTTTATCATGTGTATCTGCCTTAAAACTATAATCAAAAACCCGCATCCCGTCAACAGACAGAGTCAATCGGTAATTATCTCTTTCACATCCCAGCAACATAGATAGACAAAAAATATACACTATCGTTCTTTTCATAATTGTCATTTTTGTGATACCCCTGTTTAGTGTCAATAATATGTATAGGCAGAATTGTCTGCTTGTTTTGTTAATAGTCTTTTAGATAAAAAAGTTATGGAATCTTCCATATAGCGCCAACTTGAGCGGTTTACCATTCCAATTCTCTATCCTTTAACCAATTTTGAGAGACTTTATTCCCAAGTCTTGCCGCCTTAATGTGAAGTCTTACCGTTTCCCAATAATACTCTTTATTGCTGATAGTGTTGTAGTACTTTCTATCATGATTATCATTATTATACCAATGCTCTTCATCCTTGAAATAACTCGCATATGCTAATGCGAGATTACTCATTGCCGTCGAACTATTTGGATTGATTTCTAAGTATTTGATATACATTTTGATTGCCTCAGATGTCCTTCCCTGTTTTGAGTACAAGTAGCCAAGTCGGAAAAGCCCCTCACCTTCATCAATATCTTTTAATTTGTTTGCCCACAATTCGGCATTTTCATATTTCTTGTTTTGGGTATAAGCAAGACTCAAAGCATCCAGTGCCCTTATATTGTCAGGTTCCTCAGCTAGTATAGTTTGAGCAAGCGTTATCGCTTTTTCATTGTTACCATTAGCAGCATACGCCCAAGCGAGCGCGGATACAACCTTTGTCCAAGAGAATGTATAATCCCCAATCTTCAACGGCATTCTATTCTTATTCAAAGACATATACTCTTCCCATGCCTGTATTGGACTGTCATTTAATGCGCCAGAAATGTCATAAAAAGCACCCAGCACGGCATATGAACGCCAATCTTTTTTGTTTAATGAAATGGCCTTCTTACATACTTCTTCCGCAAGTTCAGGCATATCATTTTCAAAAGCGCTGATAGCATCAGTTAATAGCTGCGTAACTTTCTTATACCGATTATTGCCAAATAACTTGGGGGCTGACTCAGTTCGGCTTTCTGTTTTATCAGTTAAGCTACTATGTGAATTAGTGTTCTTTTGCCCTTGTTTTACTCGACATGTGATGTACAACGAATCGCCCGCAAACTCTATTCCGCCAAATTTTTGAATCGCAGTTTGGCCCAACAATAATGGAGCATCAAGACTTCGAACAACAGTCGCCCTAACATTATTAATAATGAGCCCCTCTATCTCAACAGTCTTGAGCATTATCTCCATGTTCTCCACTATGCTTCCGTCTGCAATCTGAGAATAACTCTCGCCCAAGAAATCCGTATCGTCCAAGTATCCATTTTTATACAAAAATCTTGCTTCGGTGGTTGACAGGCAAACATCGCTCGCTCCTGTGTCAAATATGAAGTTCATCTTAACCCCATTGACGATGCAAGGAAGTTCATATACTCCGCCTCTTTTAGTCATCTTGATTCCGACTCGTGAATATACAGAGTCTTGTTTACTATCTACCAAAGAGTCGAGCGCATTTTCAGCGATACTGGTAATATCCTTTGCCGTTTTCGTTTCCTTTTCACACCCATTTAGGAAAACGACAAAAGGTAATGCAAGCAATAGTAGTAGTCTTTTCATAATTCTATTATACGATTGTGTATCAAAGTTAATCTTTGAGAATGAGCAGCAGTTCCTTTCCAAGAAAGTGTATATGTTTGCTTCTCAGTAGTTCATAGTCAATAAGTGGTTCCGTCCCATCAGCCAGGCACTTTCTACACATCGTCAGAATCTTGCCCATCACATTGCACCCTACATAAGTTCCAATATTGCAGACTTGATTAACCAACGCATCTCTCATCACCTCCTCATCCTCCAATGAGACATCAAGGTTCTCATAATCAAGTTTCATTTCCACTAATTTGGAAAACTCTTTTCTCTCAGCATTCTTTGCACCCCAAAAAGACGATGTAGCACCTTTCTGATATGTTGTGTCTTCAATAAGTATTGCATTGTCGGGGACAGCCATCAGCAGTTGTCTAAATTTTTTGTTCTGCTTAACTTTCATCCAAACCACATACAGCATCCATTCGACATTGAAGGTGTACCAATCATCCCTCGCCAATGATTCATTCTTTCTCCTTATCTCTTTCTTGGCTGAATACCCACTCTTCTCTACCAACAGTTTCTCTTGTATTGCGACATGTTCTGGCTTATCGTCAGAAAACATTCCAGCAATGTACGCACATTCGGATGAAAGGAAAGTGTGCCCCTGCAACTTGAATGAGAATCCACCGTTCATATTCCCAAAAGGAATCAGTTGCCCTTTCCTCAAGTCAGTTTTTCTCCTGAAGGCATATGTCAAAACCTTTGTGGCATCATAAACTTCAGGCTCATCCTTTCTTAAATCAGCAATAGTCGGTGGTTGAATGATTGGTTGATTCTTTTCAAGATAGTTGGTGTTATCCCGTTCTGACTTGATGATGAAATCAATCTTTTCTTGAATCTCCTGCTTTTTCTCTTCAATATTTGGCTCCTGGTATTCCAATGCACCATACTTCTTCAAGTCATCTTCGAACTCTATCTCACTCTTCGGAACTCTCTTGTCGATGGAAGAATGATTCGTTGGATTATTCGGATTGCAGTCCTTGTATTTCTCTCCCAGGACTGAGATGAATGCAGATGATTTATACAGTAAGTCGATACTCGCAAGGGGGCTGTAGAACCTTGTTTCGATGATTAGTATAGGGGTTGACTCTGGAAACACTCTTCTCCTTAATTCAGCAGCAATTCTCCTTTCCCTTGGAGTAATGAGCAACACCATGCACACATCGGATTCTTTAGATGAAGTTGCCGCCTCTGTGAAGGTGCTTGTGTGCATGAACCTGCCATGACAATAGTTTCTGTAATCACTTACAACCACTGAGGCCAATCCTGATTCAACCATCGTGGATTCCATCTCTCTTGCTATGGGTTCGCCATAACTACCATACAAGACACTAAAGTGATTTATGCTGCTCAACGATGGAAGCCTACCCTCTTGATTGATTTGGTACTTGAAACACTTTTCAGGTGGGATATCAAGATTCAGTTTCTCCACAAAATGTTCCTCATCAGTGAATGCCTTATACAGCAGCCCATACATCAGGAACTTTCCAAGGATTGTGAGGAAGCCCTCCTTTGTATCGTGATTGAACAAGAAGCAATTGTTGCCCTTCAGAGCTTTGAACACATTATTGTTCTTACCTCCCTCAAAGGCGATACAGGCTGTGTTTGCTCGGTTTAATCTTGCTGCTCTCTGAGCTGCGTAGGTGATATCCATGTTATGCCCACCACCCGTAATCAGAAGAATCTTTGAAGTCTTGATGGCAGCATTAGACATCGAGGCAAACTCCAACGGTGTGATTGCCTTACCAACTCCCTTGTTCATCTCATAGAGAAGAACGGGGAAAGATGTGTGCATCCCACCATTGCCAATACACAACAATGGCATTGTTGGATTAGCCAACAGCCACGCTCTCAAAGCCGAAACATCTTCTTGTTCCGCTTCAGTAAGAATCTCCTTGCAATAAGCCAACAAGGAAGACATGAGAGGATAATTCTTTGTACTCTTTCTCTTTGTTGAGGCTTCTTCAAATTGAGATACCTTTTTAGAGCCATTGCTATCAAAGTTTATCGGCTCTTCTTTTAATATGTATTTCCAGTATTTCCTGATAGTGCTGACGCTATAATGCTTGTCCTTCCCGCCTGCTTCTACATTCTTGTGAACTTCACTGATGGTAGCATCAGGGTGTTTTTTAAGATAGGCCCTGCACTTATAGATTATCTGAAGTTTTGCCTCATACCTTCTATCAATGTTGTGGTTCTTGATATAGAACCTAATACCTGCTTCAGAGACACCATTCTTCTTGGCATTCTCCGAAACAGAGAGACTGGGACTATACTTGATTCTACAAACTCTTGGCATACTTACTCACATCATCTGTTGTATGAAAGAAGATATTTGGGAAAGAGTGAGGACATTTTATCACTTGCCACCTTCATAAACTCATAGGCATCTGCTCTATCCTCCAAATCAAAAGGATTACAAACTAATTCATCTTTGATTCTACAAGCTGTTTTATCATCAAGTCTTTCCCAAATCAATGGTGAGCCATACTCAGACTCAATCTCCTCCTTTCTTGAATACAAGTAATCAAAGACCTTTTTGTTTAGTTCCTTGTCCTCCCCCCTGAAATAGATTTCCATTCTTGCACAACCATATGTCACAACAGCATCCATAGTTATTCCAAATGGAGCCTTGATGCCCTTGCTTATCCAATTATTTTGAACAGGTTGACTATTCACAAACAACCCATCATTTTCCCCACAATACTTGATGAATCCTTGCCAATAGGCAATTCTTTTCTGTTGTCTTGTCAGAGCATCCTCACTGCCACCTTCATCCACCTCTTCCTTTTTAGGAAGTAGCCCAAAACTTAAATCATCCTCATCAATCTTATACTGTTTGAAGAGCCCCCTTAGGATGCCCATTTTGTTTCCTGTGCTGCTACTTGAATTGCAGAAATATAATCCTTCTGCAATCTTTTTATAGTTCTTGCTAACAGGCTTAGTCTCAATCCACACATTCTTTCCTACAGCTTCTTGATATAGGATAGAAGGATTGATTGCATAAAGCTTATTTCCCATCTCCCATAACATGTCTGCCCAATCCTTTACATCTTGCCTTTCACCTTGGAACACAAAATATTGAATCTTCCTGCCTGTAGCAACAGCCGTATCATCAGATAAGTAGATAATATCCTCTTCCTTTTGTACAGGGACAAATGTGGTTTTGGGATACTCCCATATCTTCAGAGCCATTTCAGACAACTTTGCCTTTCTGTGTTCAAGTTCCACTTCTGTCCACTTATCAAACTCGGCAATGTAATGGTTTAATCTTAGGCCACTCTCCTTGAAACCATTCTCCATAGTCTTCTTGTCTTGGAATGACCTGTTGCTGTAATTGTAGTTATAACCACTAAGGGTGAGATTGGAAATAGTATGCAACCATCTGTCATGAATCTCTTCCCAATTGTCTCCAAGAGCCTGTTTCCAAGAGTTGCTTAAAGTCTGTGGCATGATGTGCTCAATGGTCAGTGTTCCATCCTCAATATTCTTTACCACATCATTCTTCTCCTTGCTACTCCCATTTTCCAACCTCTCAAACACATACTGTTTATTCTTCCCTCTCATTGCATAGATATTCTTGGTAGTGAAACCATCCAAGAACTCTTCATCTTTAGGGAAGGAGCTTGATTGCTTCCTGCTCTCAAGAAGATATATCATGACAGAAGAATAGGAATTATCAGAATCACCCTTATTCTTTAAAACTGATGCATGTAGTGTAGCAAATATCTTGTTAAGTGCATTGGTCGGTAAATCACACATCAATCTCCTGAAGATAAATGTCTCCACGCATGAGAACACAGCATAAATCTCTTTTTCATCCAAATCTGTCTCCTTAGCATGTGCCATAAATGCCATCAAAAATGGATAAGCCACTGTCATATCAAGCAAGTCCAACCTCTTTGCCACTTCATTAGCATCATCACAGCCAACATTGTATGTTATAATGTCCTTATAGGCATAGGCATACTTAACCATATCCTGTAAGATTGGTTCTATTTCTCGGTGCTTGCTATACTCCTTAAATGATGGATAGATGCTCTTGAGATTAGGGATTGTCCCTTGCTTAATGGTCAGATAGTTCCTCACAAAACCATCCAGTTCATCCTTGCTACACTTCTCAATTATGTTCCAATAATCATCATAGTATTTCTCCTGAACCTTGGGAGGGAGATTCATAAGAACATAGTTCCTAATTTTGTCAGATTCTGTTAAGTCAAGACCTGTTGAGTTGAGGCTTTCAAAAATCAGTTGTGGATTGTCCCCATGTTGAGGCTCCAACTCAATATCTATGATTTCAAGGCTATTGATTGCCCTGAACAAATCATCCACAAATAGTTCTCTTTGTCCCACAATCCTGTCATAAAAATACATGTAGTTAGCTGTTACCTTGGACTCATTAATGTAGTCTGATTCATTATTGTAGATGAGTCTGTCAAAGGCATTGCAATCATCCCTGAATGGCTTAAGCCTAACCTTCCTTGAAGTCCTGTCATACTTGTCCACAATGTAATCCTCAAGCCTGAAGAGCAGTGTTGGGTCATCCGTGGACAAATCCCTTTTCTTCAGGGCATTAATCATGGCTATCAGGATAAGGGAAACTGTTGTGATTCTCTGCTGCCCATCAATCAACACCACTTCATCTCTGCTATGGGCATAAGATACAATACTCCCAAAGAAATGTGTTTCCTTGTTCTCCTTGATGACACTAACTAAGTCATCAAACAACTGCTTGCAGTTCTCCCTCTTCCAATCATAGTTTCTTTGGTACACGGGAATAATAAATCTCTTCTGTGAGCCATCAAGAAACTTCATTAAGTATGATGCAGTGCCTTTCATTATGATGTTATTATTTGTTCAAGTATATACTATTTAGGAATTTGAGAGGCATTCCCTTTTCAATAACAATGTCTTCCATCAAAAGAATTACAATCCAAAGTACCTCTCAAAGAAAGCCTGTATCTTCTCTATGACAGTCTTCTTCTTCTCTTGCCTGTTACCACCGCCAAACCTTGACATTGGAGGAAGTATCTTGTCTATATCTGTTCCTGTCGTTCGCACTTGGCCATCCCTGAAACTACTCTCTATGAACTTGGAAGTCTCTTCTGGTTTCAGATGTTCACTCTCAATGATTTCTTTTAAATCTTCCTCCTTCTGGAGCCGTACGTAATCTCTCCAACTCTGCTCCACATCAGTGTCAGCATTGACACTGCTGATAAAGTTCTCAATGAGTTCCTTCTTGCTTCTGAGCTGCATACTGGAACCAATTGCCTTTGAGATATTGACGAGTATCTCCTTGTTGGCACAGTTGGTATCATGGTACTTTTGAACAAGAAGAAGGATATAGTCAATATTGATTTCTACCTGCCTGATGAGTTCAGTCTCAAACACCAGGTCATCATTGATGTTTTCCTTATCCCCTGTTTTTCTCTTCCTCCACTTTTCTTGAAGGTCCAAATAATTGCTCTGATAGTCCTGCAATTGTCTGTCAGAAAGAATTTCCTTGCCTTCAAACTGGTCAAAGGTGGAAAGGATATTAATAGATTTTAGGAGACTACCAAACAGCCCAATAAATCTCTTTTCGGCATCTTCCCCAATGATGGGCTTTCCTTCTGGGAACTCGTTTATAAGTTGTTCCACCAACTCTTTGTAACCATAGCAGTGCTTCCCTTTCTCTGTGTCATATCCATTGTAGTACGACAGGAAGTCTTTAAGTATAACTATGGAACTAGCGTCTTTATCCCCAAACAAGGCAATTGCGTCATCAGTGGCTTGTTGAAGGTCTCTAAAACAAACTATGTTGCCAAAGGTCTTGACTGAGTTGAGTATCCTGTTGGTTCTGGAAAAGGCTTGTATCAGTCCGTGCTGCTTAAGGTTCTTATCCACAAACAGGGTATTGAGGGTAGTGGCATCAAAACCAGTCAGGAACATATTCACCACAATCAGGATATCCACTTGTTTATTCTTCATCCTTAAAGACAGGTCCTTGTAGTAGTTTTGGAACTTGTCAGAAGATGTGTCATAGTTAGTGGAGAACATCTGGTTGTAGTCCTTGATTGCTCCTTCCAAGAAATCCCTTGACTGTTGGTCCAAGTTGGTTGTGCTTTCAGGGTCCTCCTCTGCCAAGATGCCATCTATTTCTTCCTCATTGGCTCCATAGGAATAGATGGTGGCAACCTTTAATCTTTGGGCTTCAAGAAGGTCTGCCTGCTGTTTCTTGAACTCATTATAGTATGCCTTAGCCATAGGGATGCTGGCCACTGCAAACATTGCATTAAAACCACCTATTTTTTGCTCTGTCTTATGTTCAATAACCTCTGAATCTTTCTTGGCACTGGCTACTTTGTGTATGTCATCCAAGACCCTGAAAGTATAGAAAGAGCTCCTCTTGGTCTTTTGGTCAAAGTGTTCAAGTATGTATTTTACCACCTGTGACACCCTCTCTGGAGATGCCATGGCTTTCTCTCTGTCAATCGCAGATATCTGCTTGTCCAAGATGCCATCCTTCTCCTTTAAGGTGTTGATGTAGTCAATCCTAAAAGGAAGGACATTCTCATCATTGATGGCATCCACGATGGTGTAGGTGTGCAGTTTGTCACCAAAGGCTTGTTGCGTAGTCTTCAGTTTTAGATTACCTCCAGCCCCTGCATTCTGTGCAAAGATAGGTGTGCCAGTAAAACCAAACAGATAGTATTTCTTGAAGTTCTTGGTGATGGCTGTATGCATCTCGCCAAAGTTGCTTCGGTGACATTCATCAAAGATGATAACCAGTCTCTGTTGGAATACAGGATGGTTCCTGTTCTTCTTGACAAAGATGGAGAGTTTCTGGATGGTGGTAACAATAATCCTATAATCATGGAACCCACCTTTCTTGTCCCTATTCTCCAACTGCCTTTGAAGTACTGCTGTTGAAGTGTTACCATTTGCCGCCCCATCCTCAAACCTGTTGTACTCCTTCATTGTCTGGTAGTCCAAGTCTTTCCTGTCCACCACAAAGAGAACCTTGTCTATGTAAGGGAGCTTTGATGCCAGTTGAGCAGTTTTGAAAGATGTTAAAGTTTTCCCAGAACCTGTGGTATGCCAGATATAACCTCCTCCTTTGATGCTGCCATACAACTTGTAGTTATTGGCTACATTTATCCGCTGGATTATTCTTTCTGTGGCAGCAATCTGATAAGGTCTCATAACCATCAGCATTTTCTCTGACGTAAAGACACAATACTTGGTCAGGATGTTAAGTAGAGTATGCTTGGAGAAAAATGTCTTGGTGAAATCCAGCAAGTCTGCAATCACCTTGTTACTACTATCTGCCCAGAAAGAAGAAAACTCAAAGGAATTGGATGTTCTCTTGGACTTATTTCTTCCACCCAGTTCCTGTTCTTTAAGATGGTTGTATCTTGTAGTGTTGGAGTAGTATTTAGTGTTAGTGCCATTGGAAATGACAAATACCTGTACATACTCATATAGGCCACAACCTGCCCAAAAGCTGTCCCGCTGATATCTGTTTATCTGGTTGAAGGCTTCTTTGAGTTGAACACCCCGTCTTTTAAGCTCAACATGCACCAATGGGAGGCCATTGACAAGGATGGTAACATCATATCTGGTATCATGCTTCCCAGCCGTTTCAACATACTGATTGATGACCTGTAGATAGTTGTTATGGATGTTGGTTTTATCAATCAGGTAAATGTTCTGACTCTCTCCCGTGTCCCTTTTGAGAACCTGGATATAGTCCTCCTGTATCTTGGCCGTCTTGGCTACAATATCATCATTCTTGTTTGCAATGCAGGTGGTGAAGAACTGCTCCCACTCATTGTCTGTGAAGTGGTAGGAGTTGAGTTTTTCCAACTGGGTTCTCAAATTGGAAATCAGGTCACCCTCTTTGTGGATGGGGAGATACTCATACCCCTGCTCTTGAAGAAGATGTATGAACTCCTTCTCCAAGTCAGCCTCACTCTGGTATGCATCAGAAGTATGTACTGCATGCTCATATTCAGAGACAACAGTATACTCTGTGCTTTCAGCTATGATATTGTATTGGGACATTTAGTTTTTTTGTTATTAATGATTGGTCTAATGATGACTAATCAATAGATATACTTCCATTAATATAGCCATCAAAGGTGTCTGGAAGATTCCTTGCTATCTTATGTAGTGCATCCACAACATTTCCCAATTCAAAACACAATATGACTAATGCAATGGCCATAACTGTAAGAACAACCTTTTGGTAAAGGTTATCTACACCCTTAAAATATGTGATGGTATTACTAAACCAATTCATTATACTCTCTTTCATTTTGTTCAACTTTTAAGTAGGTGTTTTCTTCAATTGAATCCTATCATTTTTGCCCCCAGTATTGGATTCTTTCTACCTTAAAATTGTTCATATATACTTCAAACCACCATATATCATCAGAGTAGATATAGAGTCTTTTGGTATTAGCATCTATGCCATATTGTTGTGGATTCAACAGAAACTTATCAAGAGTATAAGGAGTATTGTTATATGGCATAAACTCTATTACTCCAATTTCTGGGTATTCACCATCCCAGTAGCCTTTTAGTTTGTACTCTTTGAAATTATATATGGGGCAGTGTCTATCATCTTCATCTTTCCCATTATACCATTCATTGGGTTGGCCTAAAATAGAAAAAAAAGCATCTTCTTTCATGTCTGGTTTAAGTCCATGAAATATAGAAAAATCACACACCTTCTGAATATCTTGCACCTCTATTTTTTGCCTATATGGGGAGCAGGATACTACTGATATAACTAGAAGAAGTAGTAGGAAGGATGGGTTGGCCAGGATGTAAATAACTCCTTTCTGTTCTTTCTTTGCCATATCTTATGCCTCCTTTATTTTGAAGGTCAATAATTTATCTCTGTAAAACTCATATTGCTGTCTCCTCTTCTCAATCTCTGCTGGGATACCAGATGTAAGGTCTCTGGTAAGTGCATCAAATCTGTCAAGGATAGATGCAATCCTCTCCTGTTCATCAAGGGAGGGGGAAGGGATGGGGAAATTGGAAATATCCTTCATGCTGATGTGAGGAATAGCACCTTGTGTCTTCTTTTTATCAACATAGTCAGGAAACCAATTATTGATGCAATGGTATATGAAGTTGATGTTGAAAACAGATGACCTTACCCTTGCAACTCGTTGAACCAGTAAAAGAGGAAGGTCCTCCTTTTTGACCATGCCGAAACTCCTCCCCACCAAAGAGCCATCCATAGAAATGATAATATCATTCTCCTGAACTATGTATTTCTCTAAGCCTTCTTCACTCTTCCAATACCTATCATCTTTTTCATTAAAACAGAGTTGCCCCCTTTTGATATTCATCCCTCTCATCAATCTAATACCTGTATTGGTGAATTGAGAGCTATCAAATGGAAAACCTGATAACAAGTCTGCCACGTCGCCCAGCTTCTTCCACTCCACATCAGTTCTGCCCTCAAAAGAGAGAAGATTATCTCTGTAATAGTTATATTGTAGTAATCTTTTTTGCAGTTCTGTTTGCAGTTCTGTTTGCAGTTCTGCTTGCAGTTCTGTAAAAGAATCTAAAACTCTCACAATCTCTTCCTGAACAGGGAGAGGGGGGATGGGGATTTCAAAATCTTCTGTTACTCCAAGTGATATTTGTGGAAGAGACCCCATTCCTGATGCAGCATCTCTAAATACCTGGATGTTATTCTTCAACACATAATAGAGGTATTTCACGGATTTTGGGTTGGAAGTGGTATATGCCCACATCTCATTCTTGAAGGTAAAGGGCTTGTCATAATAGACAGCATCTATCACTCCTCTTGACTGGACAAGAACTGCTGGTACCCTTGTAATATTTGCATTTGGGATGTCCTCCTCATTTGCATCAATTACTGTTTTGCCCCCTGCAAATATTCTTACAGAACCATCAGGAGTGGCTATCTCCTTCATCTTACCAGCTGTGATGGGAGTTCCTTTTACTCTTTTATAGACTTCCTTGATTTTGTGGTACTCCACCCCATCAGGACAGTATTTCTGTATCAGTTCTTCCAGCTTACTCATATCAGTGTCCTTATTGGAGTTCTGTAATAATCTTGTCAATCTCTGCCCTGAGCTTGTTCTCCTTCTCCACAATCTCCTTCAACTCTGCATTCAGCTTCACAATATCCACCTTCTCCCTGGTATCCTCCTGTTCAACATAGGTTGAGACAGACAGGTTGTAATCACCCTCTGCAATAACATCATTAGATACCAGTTTGCAGACATATTCCTTATCCTTCCTGTTAGTAAAGACATCAAGGATGTTCTGGATGTTCTCCTCTGTCAGCTTGTTGGAGTTGGTGACCTTCACACATTCCTTGGTGGCATCTATGAACAGGGTGCAGTTGTCCTTCTTGGCCTTCTTCAAGACCATTATGCAGGTGGCTATACTTGTCCCAAAGAAGAGGTTGTCAGGGAGCTGGATGATGCAATCCACATAGTTGTTGTCAATCAGGTACTGCCTGATTTTCTTTTCTGCACCACCCCTGTACATAACACCAGGGAAACATACTATGGCTGCTGTACCATTGGTTGCCAGCCAGGCCAAAGAGTGCATGATGAAGGCCAGGTCAGCCTTGGACTTGGGAGCCAGGACACCAGCTGGTGCGAACCTGGGGTCATTGATAAGGGTGATGTCATCATCTCCTTTCCACTTGATAGAATAAGGAGGATTAGAAACTATGACTTCAAACGGTTCATCATCCCAGTGCTGAGGGCCTAACAAGGTGTCCTCACAGGCTATGTCAAACTTGTCATAATCTATGTCATGCAGAAACATATTAATTCTGCACAGGTTGTATGTGGTCAGGTTGATTTCCTGTCCAAAGAACCCCTGTCTCACGTTGTCTTTCCCCAATAACTTTGCAGCTTTCAAAAGGAGGGAACCAGAGCCACATGCAGGGTCATAAATTTTGTTTATTTGCTTCTTCCCAACAGTTGCCAACTTAGTAAGGAGTTCACTTACTTCCTGGGGGGTATAGTACTCACCACCAGACTTGCCAGCATTGGAGGCATACATGCCCATTAGATATTCATAAGCATCTCCAAAGGCATCAATGGTGTTATTCTGGTAGTCTCCCAGTTTCATGGATTGGACACCTCTCAACAGCTTTACCAGCTTCTCATTCCTTTTGATGACTGTGGCTCCTAACTTATTAGAATTGACATCCAAGTCTGCAAACAGTCCCTTGAAGTCATCTTCACTGACTGTACCCTTTGCAGAGTTTTCTATGGATGCAAAGATGCTCTCCAAGGTCATATTTAGGTTTGGGTCAGTGTCACATACCTTGCAGACATTCCCAAAGAGCTGGGAAGGAAGGATGAAGAAACCCTTAACTTCCACCATTTCATCTCTTGCACCTTCTGCAGTCGTATCATCAAGGTCCGCATAGTTGAAGGATTTGTTACCAGTCTCCCATTCACCTTTATTGATGTATGCTGTTATATTTTCAGAGATATATCTGTAAAAAAGCATACCTAGGATGTAGGACTTGAAATCCCATCCATCTACCGAACCTCTCAATTCATCCGCTATCGCCCAGATAGTTCTGTGGAGTTCAGCTCTCTCCACTTCCTTCTTGTTATCAGCCATATTTTATATGATTAACTATCAAAATTAATCAATAATATCTTAACACACAAAAAAAGGGTTGAACGAATCAACCCTTAACCAATTCCATGTCAATGTAACCACCAATGTCCTGCTCTGACACCCATCTCATCCCTTCGTATCGTTCTCCATCATACACTGGAATCAGGAAACCTTCGTCCCTTTTGAACTCTGGTGACTGGCTATTAAGGATTTCTTTCATGGCTTGTTGCTCATCATCAAAAGCCTCAACGTAAGTACGTTCTTCATTCAATAAGATACAGTCACCTTCACGGTTGTTTTTGTCGCAGAATCGATTCCATTTCAGCATCAATTCTAAGGGTGAAATCAGCCCATTATTCGCATTTGTTTCCATTGGCATAAAGTTTATCGCCAACGAATTTAAGAACAAAATAAAGCCATAATCCAGCCCAAAGAAGAGGATTATAATATGGTTTTATTTGTAAAAATAATTTCCTGAGAATCAGGAAACTGGATAACAGAAAAAGTCTGATGATTATATGGTGATTATACCAATGTTTTTTCCAACTTTTCAATATTTGCCAAAACCCTTTGCAAATCGCTTTTCTGGCTGATAGTGTAAATAGTATCGTCAACGCTAACAAAGCCGTTTATCTTCACCGTCTGCTTGCCATACAGGAACTCATCAAGGGATAAACCAAGAACTTCAGCCATTCGGATAACAGTGTTGATGTCTTTCTTTTTTGATTCAAGCATGGCATCAAGGTTTTGCCTGACAATTCCCATTTGTTTAGCAAATTCTGCCTTGCTCATTCCTCGGTGCTCAACCAAGCCAAGAATATAGTCTTTTGACAGTAATATCTCCATATTACAACAGCTTTATGATTGTTTTGCAAATGTAATAAAGAATCTTTCCAAAACAAAGAAAGGAGTAATAAAAAAATATTCGCTCAGTATGAAAAATAATTACAAAAATATTTGGTAGTGTAATATATTTGTATTACCTTTGTATCAACAAACAAGGAGAAAGAAACTATGACACAGACTTGGAAATACAGAGTAGGCAGAAGCGGCAGCGGCTTCGGAGTTTGGAACGAAGAGACAGGTGAAAAGGTGAAGGGGTTTAGTTCCCTTCCTGTCGGAAGATATGAAGCCTTGGCTTATCTCTATCACCTCAACGGATGGGATTTCAGCAAGAGTAAGTATGTCCGTGAGAGTCCTTGGCTGAAGAACCACAAATTTGATTGGGAAGCATAAATACAATTATTGATAGTTAAACACATAAAATCTCATCACCATGATTACCACTACCACCAACATCATCGCCATCACCAACACCGATATGAACCGCGCAGCCTTCATGATGGCAAAAACCAATGGAACCATCAACCCCATCCTTCTTGGAGCCAAGGTTGCAATGATTTCCGAACTCAAGAAACGCCTTGCCAAAGGGGAGACGGTAGAGTTCGACTACCTGAAGAAGAGTACAGGTGAAGTTCGCCACGCCATCGGATGCCTTTATGGTGCTCTGATTGAACCCAAAATCAAGGGTACTGGTGTTCACAACAGCATCTACGGCAACATCACATACTTCGATTTGCAGAAAAACGCATTTCGTTGCTTCTCAGTGGAAACACTTATCAAGGTTTACTAATGTCTAACACGGGGAGGGTGAAACCCCCTCCCCATAAAACACATCACATCACAATGAAATACTTCAACTACAATGGCACAAAGGTTCGGCTCCAGGCTGAACAGTACATGAACAGCGGAACGCTTGCTGTTGCCATGTACACCCAAGACAATGAACTCTACGATGTCATCACTACCAACCTCATGGATAGAATGCAGTCTGACAGTATGGCTTTTCTCGATGAAAACAACCATTATGGTATTGGCAAATGGTTGGAGAAGAACAAACTCGCCCTGCCGATGAATGTGACACGGAGAAGCGGTTTCTGCACTTATCCCCTTTATACCATCTTCACCTCAAAGTTTTAAGCTCATGGAAATGGCACAATACATTCTTCAAATCTTCAAACACTATCTTCCAATAGTTTGGAGTTGGGGATTCAACACTCCAGTAGCAATCGAAAATGGGTTGAAGTTCAAAGTTCAAGGGTATCTTCACAAAGGTTGGGTTGAAGTGGTATATGATGAAGGTTATGATACATTTAGGATTCGAACCCTGAACCCCAATGGAACCACCAAGAAGGAAGTTGAAGATGTCTATATTGACGGATTGGTTGAGGTGATTGATGGTATGGTGGAACGTTGTGCCGACTACAAGAAACGTGTTCAGAAACAGTATGGATTTGCCAGATAACGACTATGAGATTCAAGAGGAACACAGATGCAATTGAAAAGGCCTTGCAGATAACCCACAGCGGCAAGTTATCAGAAGAAGAGGCAAAAACCATTGATACGCTTATCCGTGCCTATTGCAGCACCACTTATGCGGAATGGGATGAAAGACACGAGTTTTCAAGGCAGTTTGTGTCGGATATGGTAAACGACTTTGGCTTTCAGGATGATGAACTTGCCGAAATGATGGCAAAGCAGCATCCGACATTGCAGCAGAACTTCATGAGATTTGTTGTCAAGTTCATTCGCCTAATGGCAGAGAAGCCGACACACGATTTACGAAACAAGAACTCTGTCGTTGCTGCAAAGATTATGGTTAATGCCATTGCCGACAATGATATGTTCCCTCACATTTAATGAGATTGAGATATGGAGAAGATTTGTTGCCTTTTAAGGGTTAGTACCTCGGAACAAGACTATACATACCAATACAACACTTTAAAAGAACTCTGTGAACGTAAGGGTTGGGAGATTGTGAAGGTGTTTGCCAATAAGGTATCAGGTGCAAAGAAGAACGAGGAACGGCAGGAGATTGTTGAACTGATTGACTACGTGAAAAACAATCATGTGGATAGGGTGGTAGCAACTGAAATAAGCCGTATCGGAAGAAACACGTTGGAAGCACTGAAAACCATTGAGGTTTTGACTGAACATAAGGTGAACCTCTTCTTGGCAAACTACAACATCGAGACGCTATTACCTAATGGCGAAGAGAACCCAATTTCCAGGCTGATACTTACGGTATGCCTCGAAATTTCGTCATATGAGCGTAACTTGCTGAAATACAGGATGTTAGAAGGCTATAAGGAATACCTGAAAAGACGGAAGGAAAACAAGGAACAATATAAACTTGGCAAACCGTTGGGGTACAAGAAACCCGAAGAAGAATATAGGCAGCAGTATTCCAAGGAACTATCGTTGCTTCGCAAGGGTATCAGCCTAAGGAATGTGCAGCAGTTGACTGGCACTTCAGTTGGCACTTTAAGGAAGATAAAACAATACATTTGATTTGATAGTTTTAACTATCAATTAAAATCAGAAGCCGATATTACCTGATGGTAGTATCGGCTTTCATCATTACTTCGACTCAATCATAATCTCTGGGGTCTGTGTGATGTACTGAATAAAGTTTCATATTAGCAAAACTGGTTCAAATTTTTTGTAAAGCTCTTTTTTAATCACATATGAACTATCTTTCTGATAGTCCTTTAAGGTTTGAAAATACACCATAACAAGTTCATCTTCGAAATTATAATATATTGTCGTAGCGTCCTTTTCCAAATCAATATCTTCATACTCCTTGTATATAAATTGCATATAATTAGAGATAATGCCTGGTCCGTAATACTTGTTGATTTGTTCGGTGAAATCTTCTTCATTTGGAAAATCGAAGAAAACCTCATAAACATCATCATTTAAATTATGTTTCCACCAGACTTCAATTATTTCTTTGTTATCTGGGTGTTCTTTAAATGTTTCTTCACGAAAGGTGTCAACGAACATTTCAATAAAAAGCGACTCGAAACGCTTTTGCGGTACTTCGTTATTATGTTTAATAACGGTGGGGATGATACTGCCCATATAGGCAAACTTTACTTTAAAACTTTTTTCCATATCTATTTTTTTATTGGTTAAACACTTTTTTGATAAGGGGCTACTTTGCGGTAGGCATTTCCTCCCAAATAAAGTCAAACTCACTGTTTTGCCACATTTCACGAATCTCGCAAATACCATCAAGCATTTCGATATTCACCCATTCGTTCTTGCCAGCATAGATTTCTACGCCTGCCTCCGTGATGAAAACATCAGAACCCTCTTGATAGAAGTTTTCTATCACGATAGCGTTGCCGTAGAGGTGGATGTCTTTTTCATTAGACTGACTATCCAAAAGATTAGTAATGCTCTCAAACTGTTCTTGGCTCTTGAAGCCGTTAAATTCTTTCTTTTTCATAAATATTGATGGTTTTAATAGGGGCTACTTTCACTGGGAGTTCACCCCTTGGTTAGACATTAGGCAGAATAAGCCTCTTCAAATTCTTCGAAATTCATTTCAAGCATTTCTGGGTGTTGTTCCAAAAACTTGCAGGCATCCTTAACAATCATCTTGTAGATTCTCATACCATAAGTAAGGATTTCACCGATATTGGTGGCATATTCAGAAAGACAAGCACACCAAAGTGTCTTGACATCAACATTACCCTTATCGTCTGGTTCACTCAATTGTTCTTGGATTGCGAAAGCATAATCATACTCTTCCTGCACCTTTCTGAATCTATACTTGAAATTTGGCAGAGGCTTGGAGATATCTTCAAACCCAACTTCATCTTGTGCAAAAAGAACTGGGGTGATTACAAATCTCTCAACAAATTCGAGTTTTGCTTTGATGTTAGTTGTCTTCTGCTCAGGAGCCACCTGAACACTCTGGCTGTTGCTTTTGTTTGTTTTCATCTTTTTAACTATTTTTAAATAAAAGTTTGTCGTGTTGGTTCCATTCGGTTGGACACTCGATTTCATTCACAAAATTATGCCATATAAACCACATAACAAACTGATATACAGCGTATTGAGTCCAATCCAAAATCCAATAGACGAAATCCAATAGAAACAAGGGAAAAAGGAAGAAAATGCGTAACTTTGAAGGAGAAAACTAACGATGATATGGAAAACGACACTGACAAACTCGTAAAAGAGGCGCTAGAGGAGGCTCAACGACAATTAGAGCAAGCGAAGCATATAAAAAAACTTGACTATACCAAGAACAAGAAAGTATATGAGTCCGCTGCGATGATTCTTGATGCTTCTGGGGAAAATTGTAACTCTTTGGATGAGTTGCGCGAGATTCTCCGTCAGAAAGACAACTCCGAGGGTGCTCTTGAATTACTAAATACCATAACAACTCTACCTAACTACCCGATTACGTCATTAGAAGAAGTAAATCGCGCTGCAAGGATTCTTCGCTATTACTTGGAGGAAGAGATTGGGTATTATAATGTGCACAAGGAAATAGATGTGCAAGAATCTTTGATGTTCTATTTGAATGGAAGTAATTATTATGATACCGAGAAACGATTTTGGAATCTGCCTGTCATCACAGATACGGATTTTATCGATTTTCAGTCCTATAATGATGATGAGTATCAGATAGTTTATGGTACATTATACAATGCCGATGATTGTGCTGAACTATACAATTTCATTGCTGCAATGTGTAATACGGCAAAAGTCCCCATCCTACGTAAAGCGTGGATAGACACACTTATCAAGGTTATTAAGGCAGTCATATCCAACCTCGAAAAGTGCAAAGCAAATAATAAAGGAGAAGAACTCAGGGTCTTCATCCCGTTTACCGAACACTACGAAAGAACCCTGTCATCCACAATGGATTTGTTTGGCTTTACCTTGAACGTGTTGACACAAATAAGAGAGAGTGCTTTGGAGGAGATACCTTTGGAAACGACATCTGGAAGCACATACCCAATACCCAGAATGGCGGATTTAATGGAGTCTCTTGCTATGGATTATGCTGGAAGTGATGATTTGATTATAGAAGATTTTGCAGATATTGTTTTTGATGAAATAGCAAGAAGAGGGCTTAAACACGGTAAGGTTCCGTACACATTCAACTATTATAGAGCAGAAGTTATTAATAACAAGGTAAAAAGCAGGGGAGAAAAAGATGAGGGCGAGAAACCAGAGGTGGTTTCAACTATCAGAAGAGTTGGTGTGCTGTATTGCATGCTAAACCAGTACGGAGTTGATTTGACTGGCATGAACAAGATATGTTCTTATGTGTGTGCCGATAACAAGCCCTTTAAGGGTGCAAAACCCGAAAACACCATTTATACTTACCTTGCTCATCCAGAAAATAGATTGTTCGATAAGCAAGATAAGATTGACTACATCAAAGAGAAATTAGACAAGTATGGTGTGAGCACAAAAGGGATTCCAGCGTTAAAGTAGTTTCTGCCGTTTCTTTTTCTGCCTCGCCTCCTGTGCCGCTTCTAACAGCCGTTCCAGTTGTTCTGGATGCTCGGCAAATCGTTTCTTTTGTCCCTGACTCCTTCGCTCAAATTCTCCTTCCCGATGGTATCTCCTACGGTAATTTGGGAAGGTATTGGGGTTTCTGGCATTCTGGAGCGGAGTCGCTCATTCGATATTGGATGCCCTGTTATCCTGCTTGTCACCGTTGATATGGTTGATTTGGTTTTGTCCTACCTCTGGTTCTGGGAGGAACGCCTGTGCCACCAGTTGGTGAACCCAGAATGTTTTGCTATTGCCGTCAGCATCAACAAGTGTCACCTTGAGATATCTTGACTTGGCTGATAGGTTAAGGATGGTGCTTCTTCCTCTGCCATAGTAGTTGAGGTTCCTGACGCGTCCCATATCACTTACTTCGTATCTTCCTTCGTACCCCTTGACGGGAACTCATGTTTCGTTGGTATCCATTGTTCTTTTCCGTTTATAGTATTATTTGTGTGCATAGCCTGGGAGGTTGATGGTAATGATATCTTTTAGATTTTTGACTATCAAAATCTATCCCTCCCAGACAGGCGCTCTTAAGTTATTATTGTCATTTCTCGCACCCTTTGGATTTTTGTCACATTGGTATCGTTGAGGCTCAATCATTATGACTCTTGACGGTACTGACTCCTTGCCGCTGAGATGACTTGCTTTGCTTGTTCAAAGTTGAGGTTACTTAACTTCATCAGTGCGCTGGTTGCTCCTCGTAGTGCTGCTCTTGAAGTCTCGTCAAAGTCTTGGTGGTTTAAGTCGTATTGGTGTAGGATACTTAGGTTTGTCTCATACTCCCGTTGTAGTTCTACCTTACTGGATGGTAGGATAGGATTAGGCTTCTCGCAAGAGAAAGTAGGTTTTACTCTTTCCCTCATAGTATCTATACCTTTGGAGCCTGGATAAGTAGTAGTTGAGTTACTTGTATCCTTATAGTATTTCCTACTTGTAGTATCTATACTTGTAGGATAGGTTTCTTCATCCCAATCAGCATCTTCTTCCTCATAGTCATCTGTATCCTCACCGTCATAGTCTTCCTCATCCCAATCGTCATCCTCATTACCAGTTGCACAAGCATCTTCATATCCAGAGTCATCCCTATCGACATCAACATTACCAGAAGCATAAGCCTCTACAGCGGCATAGTCAACCCTATCTTCTTCTTCATATTTACCTACACCCTCATCTACATCTTCATAAAGGGGTTTGCTTAGGGGTTTTTCTTGGGGTTTTTTAGGGGTTTCCTCTGGGGTTTTCTTGGGACGTCCACCCTTTCAGCCGTGTTCTTTACCCTTGCTCCCATTCTTGATACAGTTTTCATAACGCTCTTTGACCCTGTCGATGGAATCCTTAACTATTGCCATCAACATGTTGACTTCATTACTCTCTGACGGTGTAGCATCACCATATAACGCATAATCTTTATACTTCAAAACCGCTTGACGAAAGATACTGGGACTATACTCCCTTGCAGCTTGAACAAAGGAGTCAAACATGACAAATGTCTTCTGATTTTTGTTATTCTTTGCCATACCTTAATTGTTAGTATCCTTATTCTCTCTGATTCGGTTGACATAGTTCTTATTCGCTTTATCAACCAACGGCATAATCGACTTGCACCACGCTTTCACGTTTGCACTCTGGGAAGAAGGTTCTATACCTCTCAGGGCATAGTCACTAAGACTAACGATGGCTTCCATAAATTCATCATCACTGAAGAATTCTATTGAATCCAGGAAAGTCTCGCACATCACAAAAGATTGTTTCTTTTCCATATTATTTCTTTTCTACTCTTGTTATTTCAATAAAAAACCACCCAACTCCCTGTCCGTCCGAATTCACAGGTTTGTTGAGTGGTTGTCAGCAATGCTGTATATCTTATAGTCTGCCTATGCGGAATCTTCGGGACGGCTCATAGTTCAATCTGTATTAATATAACTTCCCTACAACGGAAAGTAAAGTGTTTTTCTATAAATACTTCAAGTTTTGTTAAAGATATGCTTCTACTTCGGAAAAGTCAAGAAAAAACAAAAAAAGGTGAGCGTATCACGGTAAATTTTTACCGTTGGTATTTTTTAGCGTTTTTCGATGTCCCAAAATAATGTATTTGGTATCTCAATTCCTTCAAACGCTCTTTAATCGCCCTAACTTCTTGCTCCTTGTCTTCCAGTGTGCGTGATTTGTTTATTTTTATCTTGTATAACCGATTATACAATTTATGGCGTTCCTGCTTTACTTTATTATAGAGTTCATCTTTTACGATATACGGCTCAGCGGTTGGTAAACCAGTATTGTATTTCTTACGCCATTGCCTGTAGCGTTCCTGCTGGGCTAACGCCTTTTCATTAAGGGGCTCTAATCTTTTATATCTACGCAATAAAGATACTCCTCTTTTCCCTTGCTCTCTACATTTTAAGACAAACTCTTTGACACCAATTGTATCGAGGTATACATGATAGTCCCACATAATTCCTAGGGACTCCATTTGCTGCTTGATTGTGGTAATATCTTGTTTTAGCACAAACATGGTCTTTCTTCGACTGCTGATGATTGCCAAATCACTTCGTATTCGCATTACATTATTAGGTGCATCATAGATAATCGGCAATTCCTCACTAATAGTCAATTTGTGCTCAGTAATTACTCTCAACTCATCATCTAAATTATCCACATGAATAAGTGGCGGCATCTCCAAAAAAATGGGTATGAACTTGACTGGCATTAGACGAGGAGAGTATAATACATAGTCAACTGTGTCATTAATGTACTTAATCTTAAGGGCGGTAATATTTGCATCAACATTGTACACTTCTATTCTTTTTATAACTAGTTGAAATATAGTCCGAATTTCCTCCAATGATGCATTATCTACTTTTTCAATCATAGCGATTGTAGATTCTGACTTTTGAATAGCATCTTTAATCTCCTTGATTTTAATACGATACTCTGCAATTTGTTTCTCGATAGTAACTATTGAACCATTACTTTCTTGAATTAATTCTTCAAGGGTGTCATACTTGGTTTCACCCCGTTTACAATGCGCTTGCTGACGAAGATAGTTTTTCAATGCGGCTTTTTCTTGCTCTTCTTCGTCTTCTTTCACAGTTATAATTGCTTGAAATGATTTTATTCTCTCTTCTAATTGTCTCTTATTTGCATCATCAAACCTCAAATAACGAGTTATTATTGTGTCCGCGCCAGATAATGCATCATACATAATACGAGGCAATAGCATATCATGAATTATGGCATCAGCATTATCTTGACTTATTCCTCTTAACCCACATTTCGTAGAATCTTTGCTTGAACAATAATAATGATTATTCAAGCCCCCTTTTTGTCCATACATTTTTCTCCCACACTGTCCACAATACAATAAACCTTGTAAAAGGTAGAAATTCTTAGTATTTGGCGATGCAGAAAGGATTCTACTGTCTTTCAGTTTCGCTTGAACTCTGTCCCATTGTTTAATATCAATGATGGATGGTATTGGATAGGTAATGCTTTTGTATTGCCGTTTACCTATATACCACTCATTCGTAAGGATACGCGATATTGCTCCACTTGTCCACGGTGTAGTATCCCTACTGTGCTGCTCACTTGATTTATCTTTATAGAGTTCTTTATAATTCCAAAAAGGATTCTTCAACCTATACTGATTAGTAGAAGAGACTTTTTCACTATTGAGTATATCCTTTATTTGGTATGTAGAGTACCCGTCACCATCATACATCTCAAATATTCTCTTGATTACATCTACTCTACCCTCATCAATTCTAATCTCTTTTTCCTTTCTTTCATTTAAAACGGCTATGTAGCCATCAGCTAAATGTCCTACATATAATCCCTTTTCCGCTGTTATTGTTCTTCCTCTTGAAGTGCGTTTAATAATCATCTCGCGCTCTCTCTCCACACTCTCTGCCGCACCATATAGTTTGTTTATTGCTCTATCATCTTGTTCGCCCGTATCAGGATTGAAAGTCCATAACTCAAAATCTTGAAAATACATTGGGATTTTGGTCCTGATAGAAAACTCATCAATATAGCGGTAAACTTTTGTTGCTCTTCTTGACAAACGGGATAATTCCCAAATGAAGATAGCATCGGGAGGATTGGAATTGATTGCCGCCCTGAGTTCGACTATACTCTTTCTGTCTTCCTCATATTTAAAATCATAGCCCGATATTTTCTCCTGGAAAACATGCCTGCCATCATCTGGTATTTTATAACCTTTTGCCTCTGCAATCTTTTTCAGAGATGCAAGTTGACTCTCTAAAGATTGTTCTGGGGATGATACACGCAGTAACGCAAAAGCTCGTTTCATCACAAATTAAGATTATGCACAAAGGTAGTAATTTTCTAATTAAATACATATAGTGTCTTTCTTTTAAGGTACAATATGCCGTTGTGGGCGAGAGAAACCTCTCCGGGAGAGGCGTTTTGTCCACCACCTATAAGCGATACGAGGCTTGCACTATGGTGCGGACTCCTGAAAGGACGCTCCAGCATCAGCCCACGTTTGCCGGTACGGTTACCCGTAATGGAGTAGATTTTACTGGTTTCGATGGATTCATCTCTGCTCATTTGCGGCAATATCGAGGGCAAACAGGAGGCCATGAAGGTCTTGCCGCTACCCGGTGTGCCCACTAAGAGAAGATTGTGACCGCCGGCTGCAGCGATTTCCAAACCTCGTTTGGCCAGTCTTTGCCCCTTTACATGTTTGAAATCCTCCGAATAGTGCGGTCTGTCGGACTTTTGCGAGTCGCGAACTACCAGTAGATGGTCACAGTTCTCTTCGCGCAATATTTCAAGAACATCATTGAGCGTACTCACTCCGTAGATGTTGATTCCCTCAACGTCGGCAGCTTCCAAAGCCGATTCCTTCGGGAAAATGCACCCTTTGAATCCCATTTCTTTGGCGTGTTCGGCAATTGGAAGTGCACCGGTTACATTGCGGATGCGACCGTCCAGTGAAAGTTCGCCGAGCATAGTATATTGGCTGGATCCTGGCAAATAGACCTGTTCCGATACTGCCAACAGCCCTATAGCTATGGCCAGATCGTAGGATGAACCCTCTTTGCGTATGTCAGCGGGAGCGAGATTGAATACCAGTTTGCGTCCGGGAATCCTATACCCGTAAGTTGAGAGGGCTGTAGTTACGCGCAGCAGACTCTCTTTGACTGCATTGTCAGGCAACCCGACCAGATGTATCCCAATACCATTTGAAAGATCCACCTCAACTGTTACCGTTACTGCCGTTATTCCTATGCAGGTGGCACAATAAGTCTTACATAGCATTTTTTCCAACAAAAATATGTTTCGACGCAACTCTATGCAACCCGTAGCCGTTTATAAACATTTATATGCTAAAATTTGTGTAATTTCGAAAAAGTGACATAAACCATTACTTGAAATCAAAAGTTTTTCAGACTATTGCACTTCTCAGATGAAAAATCTATTTTTGTATGATGTAATCCGATTGCAAATGGACATAATCGTCTCAAATCATTTTTAATTATTTATACCTATGGATACAAAGAAGAACCAGCTTTCCCGCCGCGAGGCGCTGAAACTTTTCGGTACCGGCATTCTTGGCGTTGCCATAGCTACCACCGGCATCAATTCCATTTCCGCCTGCGATACACGGCCAAAAGAGCCAAAAGTGGCCAAACGTAAACATAAAGGGACTTCCAATAAGGTTTCTCTTCTGGGATTCGGTATGATGCGCTTCCCGACTCTTTCAGACAGGTCCATTGATGAAGAGTTGTCACTCAGTATGATTGACTATGCCTACAACCACGGAGTCAATTATTTTGATACTGCCTTCAACTACCACGGTGGCACATCTGAAATATTTGCAGGAAAGGCTCTCAAACGCTATCCGCGCGAGAGCTTCTATCTGGCAAGCAAGATGCCGGGCTGGATGGTTACCTCCATCGAAAAAGCTAAGGAAATTTTTGAAACCCAGCTCCAGCGTTGTCAGGTGGATTATTTTGATTACTATATGCTTCATTCCGTAAGCCGCGAAGAGGATTATGTGCGTGTCTATGAGGAAATAGGCACTCTCGAATATCTTCTCGAAGAGAAAAAGGCAGGCCGCATTCGTAATCTCGGCTTTTCCTTCCATGGGTCAAATGAACTCTTTGACAAGATGCTCGAAAAATATGACTGGGACTTTGTGCAGATCCAGCTCAACTATCATGATTGGGATCAGAACGATGCAAAATATCTATACAAAAGGCTCGAGGAAAAGGATATCCCCTGCATCGTGATGGAGCCAATACGTGGCGGTATGCTTGCAAAACTGAATCCCGATGCGGAGGCTGTGCTTAAAGAGATGCATCCTGACAAGAGCATTGCCTCGTGGGCATTGAGGTATGTGGCCTCGCTCCCGGGAGTGCTCACCATATTGAGCGGTATGAGCGCACTGGAGCATGTGGTGGACAATGTCAACACTCTCTCTACAGAATTTGAACCACTAAACGACGAGGAGCGTGTGGCTTTGGATAAGGCTCTGAAGATCTTCCTCAAGACGCGTCCTATAAGGTGTACAGCTTGCAAATATTGTATGCCTTGCAATTTCGGAGTGGATATTCCTGCCAACTTCATGCACTACAACAAGTGCGTCAACGAGAGTAATATTCCCGAGCGCGACAGCCAGACTCCCGAAGAGTTTGAGCGCAGAAAGAAGATTTTCCTTGAGGGCTATTATGCCATACCCGAGGAGGAGCGTGCCGATAAATGCAGACTATGCGGTAAATGCGAGCGCAGTTGTCCCCAACGTTTAAAAATTGCTTCCGAAATGAAGCGTATTGCCGACCTGGTGAAATCTCTACAGTAGCGACTGTTACTACAAGATTATTTATAAAAATTCCGGAGCTTATAAAATGATGTGCTACCAAATTTTTTATGTAATAAAATTTATTAAATCGCAAAAAAAACAATAGAAATGAGTACATGCGACATGCCTATGCCTGCTTTGTCAGACATAATAAAGGCGAAAAAGAATTTGGAAAAAATAGTGAAACGTACCGATTTGGAACGCAGCAAATCGTTCTCTAACATGGTGAATGCGCAAGTTTATTTAAAACTTGAAAACTTGCAATCCACCGGTTCGTTCAAAATACGCGGAGCTTACAACCATATCAGCCGGCTAAGTCCCGAAGATAAAGAACGCGGAGTGCTTTGTGCTTCGGCAGGAAATCATGCGCAAGGTGTAGCTTATGCTGCAACAAAATTGGGTGTTAAGAGCACTATTTTCATGCCCGAATTTGCTCCTCCAATAAAGGTTATCGCAACCAGAAGTTATGGAGCCAATGTTATTTTAAAAGGAGATTCTTTCAACGATGCTTACGAAGCGGCTATGGAATATCTTGACGAATCCGGAGCTGTTTTTGTCCACCCATACAATCACCCCGATATTATATCAGGAGCCGGTACTATCGGCTTGGAAATATTTGAGCAGTTGGATGACATTGATATGGTTTTTGTTCCCATAGGCGGTGGCGGACTTATTTCGGGAATTGCCATTGCTTTAAAAAGTATGAACCCAAACATCAAGATTATTGGAGTTGAAGCTGAAGGAGCTCATAGCATGCGGGTCTCACTCGACAATGGTGTGCTTACTCCTTTTGTGTCGGGAAATACGATAGCAGACGGAATTGCAGTAAAAGCTCCTGGAAATCTCAACTTCGAAATAGTTAAAAAATACGTCGATGATGTTGTGGTTGTAAACGACAATGAAATAGCACAGGCCTGCTACAGATTGCTACAGCGTGCTAAAAACTTGTCGGAACCCTCCGGTGCTGCCTCCTTAGCCGCAATCTTAAACAAAAAGGTAGATGTTGTAAATAAAAATGTGGTTGCAGTTATAAGCGGAGGTAATATTAATACGAGCATTTTGGAGCAAATTATCGAAAAAGGTGTTATAGGAGAAGGATTAAGAGCCAGAATAGCAGTTTTAATTCCCGACCAGGCCGGCATGTTGAGTAAAATAATCAGCATTTTGGAAAAACTGCGCGCTTCAATTCACGATATTGAGCACGAGCGCTCCATTACAAACGTTCCTGTCGGACACGTCCAGGTTACGATCACCTTCAACTTGCAAGACACTTCTCAACTTTTCACATTAGGTGAAGAACTAAAAGCTAAAGGCTTACCGTACAAAATATTGAAATAAAGTTGAGTCCCGAGTCCGGAGTTTAGAGTTTGGTGTGGAACAGATAATACAAGTTCCGCTTCTTTGAAATCGTCATTTTGTAAAAGAATAAGGCTTTTCATAGGAAGCGGACTTTCTGTTTGGCTTATTGCTCATTTCAAATAGCATTTCACCACCTTGGAGAATATCCGAATGTCTGATGAAATGCTTTTCATATTTTTTACCGTTAAGCTTAATGGCTTTCACATAGACGTTTTTATCGGATAAGTTCATGGTTTTAACACAGAATGTTTTTCCGTTTTCCAAATGAATAGTCGCCTCCTGTGTCTTTGGAGAGCCGATAACGTATTGGTCGGAGCCGGGACAAACGGGATAAAATCCGAGTGCCGAAAATATATACCAAGCCGACATTTGTCCGCAATCGTCGTTGCCGGACAATCCGTCTATTTTGTTTTTGTACATCTGCCGCATGATTTCGTGAAGACGGTATTCCGATTTCCAAGGCTCGTTTGTCCATTTGTACAAATAGGCGACATGATGACTCGGCTCGTTACCATGCACATAATTGCCCATCAGACCCTCTTCGTTGATATCTTCGGTTTTTTCGAAATATTTGGAAGGAAGTTCCATCGTGAAAAGCGAATCAAGGCGGCGAACAAATTGTTTCTCGCCACCCATTTCATTTATCAATCCCTTTACATCGTGTGGCACAAAAAAGGAGTAATTCCACGAATTTCCTTCAATAAAACCTTGTCCGTGCGTATCCAAAAGATCAAAATCCTCTTTAAATGTTCCATCTTTGAGTCTCGGACGGGCAAAATGCAAAGAATGGTCAAAGATATTGCGATAATTCAAGGCCCTACTGGCATATTCCTGACTAATTTCACTTTTGTTTAAACGATTTGCCAACTCGTGAATCGTCCAATCGTCATAACTGTATTCCAATGTGATCGAGGCAGCCGACGAGCTTCTTTCAAAAGGCACATATCCATATTTTTTGTAATCGCCTGTGCCGTCGAAATAGTCAACGTTGGAGCTGTTTACACAAGATTCCAATGCCAATTCCTTATTGATATCCAATCCCTTGGCAATAGCGTCTGAAACTACTGAGACGGAATGATAACCAATCATACACCAATTTTCGTTTCCCATGTGTGACCAAACAGGCAGCGCTTTATGAACGCTTTGTTTGTAGTGATTTAACATCGAGTTGACAAATTGGGTGCTTCGTGTAGGCTTTATCAGATTCATAAGCGGGTGTTGTGCACGGAATGTGTCCCAAACCGAGAAAACCGTATAGTTGGTTTGTCCGTTTTCAGCTTGATGAATATTGTGGTCGATGCCACGATATCTTCCATCCACATCCTGATAAACGGAAGGATTTATCATAGTATGATAGAGTGCCGTATAAAAAACATATTTTGTCTCTTCATCGGCTTCAAATTGGATGCAACTAAGTTCTTTTTTCCATTTCCGCTGAGTTTCATTACGAATATCGTCAAACGATTTTCCGCCGGTTTCAGCTTCCAGGTTTTTAATTGCACCACGGCAATCCACAGGTGAAAGTGCAACCTGAATTTCGAGAGGCTTCCCGTCGGAAAAATCGAAATCGAAATAGGCAGTCAGGTGCTTTCCAAACATTTCAGGGAAGTTTTCGGTCATATCAAATTTGCGCCAGAAACCATTGTAGAGAACTTTTTCTTTGTTACGACAACCATAGTTTCGGATAGGTTTTGAAAACTTCACGGCAAAATGGGTGTAATTCATTCTCGACCATCCGCGGGTTATACGATAACCTGTAAGTGTATATTCATCTTCCACACGCAGGTTTGCCATCAGCACCTTGCCGTCGTAATCGTAAATCCCATAATCCAAATCGAGAATGATATGTCCTGTTTCCGTGTTTTTCGGGAAGGTGTAGCGATGTACCCCTACGCGTTCTGTCGCAGTCATTTCTGCAAGAATATCATAATCTTGCAAGAGGACAGAGTAGTAACCGGCTTCAGCCTGCTCATTATCATGACTGAATCGTGAACGATAGCCGGTTTCAGGATTTTCTTCAGTCCCCATATCCAACTTCACCTCGCCGGTCATAGGCATTATCAGTATATCACCCAAATCGGAATGCCCAGTTCCGTTGAAATGGGTATGACTGAACCCTATAATGGTTTTATCATCATATTGATAACCGGCACAATATTTATATGTATCGGGCTGATAAATACCCTCAATATTGTGAGGAATCATTTCCGTATCGGGACTTAACTGAACCAAACCGAAAGGGGCACACGCCCCCGGAAAGGTGTGTCCCATGCTTTTAGTACCAACCATGGGATTCACGTAACCTAACGGTGAATTTTGAGCGGATAAATGAGTTGCAGACATCAATAACAATATAACTAATAAACGAAGAAATTTATTCATATTTTTTCTAATTGGTAAGTAAAATCAGACTCCAAATCATAAAGATAGTCAATAAAACGATGTGTAAGACGAATATATTGAAAGATGGGAAACCTATTTCAAGATATATTTTCCGGGAATAATAATTATTGATTACCTTTATTTCATAAAAATTCTCAACATCAACTCGCTATAAAAGAAAGGTTTTGGTTATTGAATAAAAATAGTACAATGAAAAAAATAATTAAAACAATAACTATTGGTATTGCGGTATTAATCGGACTTGTTTTAATAGCAAGACCTGCCTTGGGTTTGTATGGCGAATGTTGGGCATATTTCGATAAAAAAGCATTTCTTGCCAAATATGAATTTGAGGATTTTTCTCAATTTAAAAATGTTTCTCTCTTTATTCGAGGTGGAGATAGCGAAAGAAATCCTGTTATTGTCGTAGATGCTCCACATTTGGTTAGAGATACTTCAAAAGTGGGATATTATGTTGTAACGTTGGACAAAAGAACCTACCAGGTAAAAGAAGCAAAATGGATGACAGAATACGATGTTGAAGCTGACACTCTAAAACTCCAACAATTGGCACAAACGTTTATGATGTATAGGATACCACGCCTGGATGTAGATACAGATGGAAATGTATTTATTTATGTGAAAGATGTTGCGACGTTGGCATTAGTCAGATTTGCCAATGAAAATGAGTTGCAAAAACGGAGTAAAGAGACAAAATGAATTAACATTAAGCACAATTGGTACAAGCCAAGATAAGTTAAGCTCCGAAAAAATGAAATCAATAACAAAAATATTTGTCATTTTAGGCGTTGCTTTTTGGAGTATAGGCCTGTTGTATAGTGTTTCAAAACTAATCGCATTAAATGGATTAGGAAACATTTTTGAAATGAATGAGGCTCAAAATGCAAAAACAAGAATAATCAAGGACTCAACACATATTACTATATCATACAAATACCAAGTTGAAGAAAAAACGTATCAAGACAGTTATAAAATGCTTATTGAATATTTTGAACGATGTGACGTTGATACCATTGCAATCAAATATAATAAACGCTTTCCCATGGTTAGTTATATTGATTGTGTTCCGTTAAAAATTAGACAACAAAAAGTAGGCATGATTATATCTGCCTTTTTTATATTGTTTTTTATTGTTCTTTGGAAATTGAGCGATAAAGATAAATGGCTAAAACATATAAAGAAAAATAAAAATGAAAATCAATAGAGAAAAAGGTACAGATGAGGTAAATTTTATATTTAGAATTTTTAACGTGTTACCTGATGTTTGTAATTTAATTATTAAAGATTTGGACAAAAAAATCAAATTTTCTGTTCACGAGCAAAAATCAAACTTTAATATTCTAATTGACATTGAAAGTGTAAGTACATCGGAAAGTATCAAAAGGATAATTAGGGACTATAAGCTAGAAGAAATAGATATTTATATTAGCCTTATCTCAACTTATGACCATGGAGGCTTGTTAGTTCCACAAAATGTGTCTCGTATAATTAGAGATTTTGATTGTGATTTGAATTTTTCATTTATTAGCTGTTGATATTAATATGTGTTATTCATGCATTTAGATATGTGATTTTGCATTTAAAGGATGCCCTATTGACATGGGAAAATTAGTAGAAATTCCTCACGAAGGACAAAATCCTAAGGGTCCATTTAAAGAAATGCATCCAAATAAACATAGAGGTAAAGGAAATGATGCTATAAATCATCCAAATAAAAACAAGACAAGTCAAAAAACAAATAACTGTGTATTATGAAATCAAAATTTAATAAGGAACAAATCCTGCAAGAGTATTATGATACTTATCATAAAGACACGACGAAAGCAAGAAAATTAATAAAAAAATTAGATTATAAAAATGACCCATATCTATTATCCGAAATAGCAACTTCATATTTTGATGAGAATAAATTGAGATTAGCGGAAAGATATGCTATTAAGGCATTTGAACTAGATTGTTTAAATCCTGCCACTCTTTGGATTCTTGCTTTAGTAAAATGGGACTATGGTCAAATTGATTCCGCTATTTTTGCTTTTAAAGAAATAATTAGAATCGGCACACGCAGAATACATAAAATAGGATATAGAGAAAATAAAGATGTAGCATTGGCAAGAATAAATGATAGCAAATTTCAATTGTATAGATTATTGAAAGAAAAAAAACCAGCCGTTGCAAAGAGATATTTGCGAGAATATGAAAAAGGAATAGAAAAGGGACTTGATACTATAGTTGATTGTTATTATCAACAAGTTAAAGCTAAAGGATAAGTCGTGACGGGAGGTTGGAATTTATAAGAATAACCCGTCCTAACTAATATGTAAAAATAAACAGAAAAGACCTGAATCCTCCTTCTAAACTAGGTAATGCACCAACGTTCAAAAAGTGGAAAATCACCAAATGCAACTCAACAAGTAATAAATATATTAACAAATAGAGTGTTAAAAGATGAAGAGGAAAATAAAAGATAATAACTTTATAACACTTCTTGGGATCAAAATAAATGGTGGAGTTTTAGTTGCAATAATAATTTTCGCACTTTTTTTCATCTTTTACGGTGTCCGTACATTATATACTAAGCATAAGTTAGAGAATGGAAAAACAGAGATTGTTTTTGCTGAAATTATTGATGCAGGAATAAGAACACCAGGAGGGCTTGGAGCTAAATCTAAGGTAGGATATATAAGATTTAGATATTTTAATAATGGTAAAGAAGTTATTCGCTCTACTGAATCTTTTGAGATAAGAGATAATATAGAACAATATCGAATTGGTTATTGCATTGAACTTTTGATTAGTTTGGAAGATGAAAATATTTATAAATGGAACAAATCAAAAGGGACTTTCAAATGCCAATGCTGCTCTCGTAATAATAGAGAGCAGCCGGATATGTATACAATCAAAGAAATACGCGGTCACGATTTATTTGATATAGTTTATGCTCAAAAAAACGACTCTATCTTTAAGGTTATCAGTTTAAGAGATAGTGCCATTTCAAACTTAAAGCCCCTTGAAGTAGGGGGAAAATATCAATTAGACTTGATACGGATATATCCTGACGATAACAGCGAAAAAACAAGAATCGGGACAAACGACAGTTGTATCGTGAGTGTCGAAAAAAAGTCTCATTATAGTTTGTATTCGGCAACTAATTTGAATGGTTTGTACTTATCGGAACCCCCCAAGGATAGTGCCGAGCTGGCAAGTAAATTTTGCGTTTACGAGATTGTAGGTGACGCAATTCAAAGAGATAAAAATACATCACTGACTGTTATTTATTTAAAATGATAAACAAATAGCAAATGAAAAAATACTTATCATTTCTATTGTGCTTAGTGTTTCAATATTTACTCTTTATTCTCAGCATAAAACTATTAAAGGAAGGGTAATTTATGATAATCAATTAATGGGATGGAATTATTACTATTATCACTGAAGTTGGCAGGAGGACGCAAGAATCTCATATTAAGATTACTGTCATGGGGGACTAATAATTCAAACAGACTTTGAGGTCACACAATTATGTTTGATAACCTGGCATTTGCAGACAATAATGTGACGACAAACCGCTACCTCTTCAATGGCAAGGAACTTGAGAACTATACCTTAGGCTCCGCTTACCTCGGCACCCCGGTACAACGTATTAGCGTGAATTAGCGCAAATTAGCGCAAAAGGGGCTGACTAAAAACATTATAGTCAGCCCCTTTTTAGTTAGTCATTATTCATCTCTCGGATGTCTACCTCATGGCGTTTTGAGGTGCCGAGGAGCCATTCGCTGTACCAGTCTGCCATTTTCCAGAAGAAATATTCATTCATATCTCCGAATCCGTGGCGCTGACCGGGGAGAATCAGCATCTCGAAACGCTTGTTAGCGCGGATAAGAGCATTTACAACGCGCATGGTGTTACCGGGATGCACATTGTCGTCTATGTCGCCATGTACGAGGAGCAGATGACCTTTGAGATTCTTTGCAATATCCTGGTTTTTGTCAATGCTGTACTTGAATGTAGTGTCGCCTGCTGCGGTAATCTCTTCGAGAATGCCGTGGTGCTGCTCACTCCACCACCTGTTGTACATACTATTGTCATGGTTACCTGCACAAGAAACGGCTGCTTTGAAGAAATCCGGATACTGAAGGATGGCGGCGGTTGACATAAATCCTCCACCGGAGTGTCCGTGGATACCCACTCTGCTGATATCGATGAAATTGTGGCGTGCGGCCAGTTGCTGGATAGCATATTTCTGATCTTCCAGTCCATAGTCGCGGAGATTGCCGTAGCCGAAGTTGTGATACCATTTGGATCTGTTGGGATGTCCGCCTCTGTTACCTACCGTGATTACAATGAATCCGAGTTGCGAAAGACGGTCAACGCGTGTCAGACCTTTGCTCCATACCAGATTGTTGCCCTCAGTCTGGGGACCGGGATATACATAGTCGATGATGGGGTATTTTTTGTTGGGGTCGAAGTCAAACGGCTTGTACATTACTCCGTAGAGATCGGTAACACCATCGGCAGCTTTAACCTTGAAGGGTTCGGGGAATTTGTAGCCTGCTTCCAGAAGCAGGGAAATGTCTGTCTCGGCTACATCCAGCAGTTTTACACCGGCTGCGTTGAACAGGGCTACTTTCGGTACAACATCCACTGTCGAGTAGTTGGATACAAAATATTTGCTATTGTCGGAGAAACTGACTATTGAGGAGTTGAAACCATCGGCGTCGAGACGTTTCATGCCCGTACCGTCGAGATTGATGCGGTATACATGCCCATTGTAGGGGTTTTCATCCTTGTTTACACCCATTGCCAGAAAATAGACAACTCTGGCAGCCTCATCCACGCTCAGCACACTCTCCACATGGAAAGCACCGGAGGTGATGGGGTTTTTGAGGGTTCCGTCTGAAGAATAGAGGTAAAGGTGGGCCCAGCCATTGCGCTCCGACCATTGGATGAGTTCTGTTCCGTTGTTGATTACCTCAAGCCTGCGTATCTCCACGTAAGTGTTGAGGCGCTCCTCGATTATTACCCTGCAGCTATCTTCCGCCAGATTTACGGCACAGATATCCACTCTCTTCAGATCGCGGCTGGTGCGGGTGAGATAGAATTTGCTGTTGTCACCAAGCCAGGTATAGACCCGATAATCGTCATACGCGTTCCTGTTTTTGAATGGTGCTGCCAGAATGTCGAATTGCTGATCTTTGAAGGCATCCACACGTATTTCTTTTGAACTTTTATCTTCCATATTAAAAATAAGGAGATGCTCCTTTGGACCGGGTTCTCCTGGCATCTGGTATTTGTAACTCTCGAGAGTTGGACGCGGCTGGGATACGGAATTGATAACCCAGAGTTCTTTTATCTTACTCATATCATATTTGCCGATGGCAAAATGCTTGGAGTCGGGTGACCACATGACACCTGCTGAGAATCGTTTGGAGGTGTCACTTTGGTCTGAGCCCCTGTAACTGCCGCCACCGTAATAGAAATCCTTCGTGCCGTCGGTAGTTATAGGGTGGTCTACAACGGTAGTGTCCTTGTCATCCTCCATCAGTTTTTTCACATCCTCGATGCTCATCCAGTAGAGGTTGTAGTTTTTGCTATATACAGCAGTCTTGCCGTCCGGAGAGATGCCGGCCCAGTAGGGATAATCCTTCTCCTCTTCATTTTCGGTCACATCGGTAAGTTTGCCTGAAGCGATGTCATATTCAAATCTGAATACCTTTTTCTCCTTTTTTGGAGGAGCCTTTTTTTCTTCTTTCTTTACATCTTTTTTCTCACCATTGTCCTCTTCCTTCTTCTCCTCATTAGTTACTTCCTCTTTTTTCTTCTTCTCTTTCTTTTCCACCATCATCGTACTCTGGATCTCAAAAGTAAATTTGCTGTCATCCTTGAGCTTAAGTTTGCGGAAAGGGATGTTTTGTGCATCAAAGGGGTCCTTTACAATTTCGGTCAACTCCATTGCAAGTTTCTCGAGGTCGAAAACCGGTTTCTGAACCTTAGTAACAGGGTCTACCATGTAATAACAACTTCCGGCCGGAGTCTTCCACTCATACCAGAATTTGTCGGAATTCTTAAACCAATTGGGTCTCATATAGGTCGAGAAGACCATATTGTTGACCTTTTTTGCCGAAAAACGGTCGGCCAGTTCGTAGTTGGGCTCTGTCACCGGTACCTGTTGTGCAAAAAGCAGACTTGTGAAGAGAATGCCCAGAGCAAAAATCAAAATTCTTTTCATTATAGCGATTATTATTGTTTAGTTAAATTTCTTTCCCATTCACCTACCTCCATATCGTGGATTTTTCCATCGGAGATGCAGAACCTCAAGGCGGTGCGCACCAGATGAAATCCCTGTATACCGGCAGCACCGGGATTGAGGGTAAGCATATTATAGTGCTTGTCATTGATCACTCTGAGTATGTGCGAGTGGCCGCAGACAAACAGATGAGGACGGTGAGCCTCTATCAGCCGCAGCGCACGAAGGTCATATCTGCCTGGATACCCTCCGATATGCATCATCAGCACCTTCAGTCCCTCTACATCCATCAGTTGTATGTAGGGATGATAAGTGCGGATATCGTATCCGTCGCAATTGCCATGTACCCCCACTAAGGGTTTGAAAGCTGCTATCTCCAATGCGGACTCCAATGTGGCGAAGTCTCCGGCATGCCAGATAGTATCTACCGGCTCGAGAAAACCTCTAAGGCAGTCATCAAAACAACCGTGTGTGTCAGATATCAGTCCGATATATGCCATCGGCCGTCAAAGTTTGATAAAAATTTTCTTTCTGTACAATGCCATACACATCACAAGGAAGATGGCAACCATCACCAGTGCATGCATCAGCGAGGCATATTCGTTGTTTCCGAAGATTGAGACGCAGCAGTTTTTATAAAACCACGAGAGAGCACTCATCTTGACACCCTCCGCATTGGTCCAGGTAATCACCCTGCCGAGTAGCTTGACAAGTACTCCGGCCATCACGAAGGCAAATAGCGGGTTCATCCCCATTGCCTTGAATGGAGTGAAATACCTCTCCTTTCCCTTGATATCTATGAAATAGATGAAAAAAGCAAACAGCATGATAGCCCATCCGCCGGTGTATATAACATACGAACCGGTCCATAAAGGCTTGTTTATCGGTAGCCAGACATTCCAGATGCGTCCCAGGCCGAGACACACCAGAGCAATAGTGTAGAGTTTTGCAACTGCATCGATTTTACTCTCACTTGAGCGGATCAATTGACCGATGAAGTATCCGAGCAGTACCGTACCGGCACCTGATAGCACTCCGAGCAGTCCTTCGGGATCAAATGGGATACCAAAACCTTTATATACATGGCTCTCTCCAACTAACGCGATGTCAATCTTACTTGCAACATTTCCCTCCAGAGTACTCCAGCCCGGCTCACCGCCGAAAATCCAAAGAATCAGCCAGTGGAGTACGGTAACCGCAGCGATACCCAATAGAATGCGCTTGGGTCGCTTGAGCCACAACGCAAGAAATCCTCCCAGAATATAGCAAAGTCCGATGCGCTGCAACACCCCGAATATACGCAGATTCTGCAGCCAGATGATATAATTTGCTCCAAAAGTGAGTTCAGGATTGCGCGAGGTGGGGTAGAAGGGGAACATATTTAGAGCCAGACCTACCGCAAATATAAGCAGACCTCTGACTACTAGTTTGCGTGAACTCTCTTTATTTATCGAATCTCCATATTTTGCAAAAGAAAAAGCCATGGCAACTCCCACACAGAATAGGAAAAAGGGGAATACCAGGTCAGTCGGCGTACATCCCGACCATGCGGCATGCTTTAAGGGTGGGAAAATATAACCCCAGGAACCCGGGTTGTTGACAAGAATCATTCCCGCTACGGTCATTCCTCTAAGTACATCAAGAGCCACGTAGCGTTGAGTTGAAACTTTAGTCATAAAAGTGGAATTAAGATTAGTACTCGTGTTCAGTCTACAAATATATATAAAATCTCTATCTTTGCCTATTGCGAAAGAGATTCAAATGGAAATTTTTTATTCACCGGACATTGCACAAGGCGGTACCCAACTGGATGCGATAGAGTCCGGTCACTGTATTAAAGTGCTCAGGCATCGTCAAGGCGACATAATCAATATCGTTGATGGAGCAGGGACTCTTTTCAAATGTGAAATCACAGATGACAATCCACGCTGTGTCGTTTTTGCAGTTCTGGAGCGGCAGGAGGGCTATGGCAGCCATCCCTACAGACTTCACATTGCAATAGCTCCGCCCAAAAATACCGAACGTTTCGACTGGTTTGTGGAAAAGGCTACGGAGATGGGTGTGGACGAGATTTCTCCCATTTTTGGCGACTATTCGGAGAGGCGTGTTTTCAAGCGCGACCGTACGGAACGCATTATGATTGCCGCTGCCAAGCAATCTCATAAGGGTGCTATCCCCGTGCTTCATGATCCTTTGACGGTAAGAGAATTTTTGGAGCGCAAGCCATCATCAAAATCGGATAAGCAGTTATCTGAAAGTACGCCGCTACGGCTGATATGCTATTGCGATGAGGTGGAGTCTTTAGGTGCGGTGAAGATTTCCATTACTGAGGCGTTGTGCAAAGGACCTTCGGATGTAATTGTGATGATAGGTCCTGAAGGCGATTTTTCGCGAGAAGAGATTGCTATGGCAATAAAATCGGGATGGCAGCCGGTTTCTCTTGGTAATTCACGTTTACGTATAGAAACCGCGGCACTGACAGCAGTAGCGGCCGTTTATCTGGCTAACTCCTGATGTGCGTGTAAGTTTTAGAGAATCATAGTCTTGAGTGCGAGGTTGAGGATGTGCTTATAAGCCTTTATGCCAGTATCAGGTTTTTTATCCACGAATGATTGCGATTTCGCCTCTCAATCCTACTTTTATAATCTGTGACGCCTTTCCTGTAGAGCTCGACTCAAGAGAGGGGTCTGCTACCCAGTCCACACTTTTGATGATCTCTTCTGAGATTGCACTATAATTTGCCGGGGCTTTGCTGCCGGATAGATTGGCCGAGGTGGAGACAATCGCTCTTCCGAAACGGGATATCAGTGCTTTGCAAAAGGCGTTGTCCGGAATGCGTATTCCAACGCTTCCATCTTCGGAAACGACATTTGGAGCAAGTGCGCTTCCTGCGGGAGAGGAGTCTGTGGCGATGACGGCTCCCGGATAGACTATTGTCATTGGACAGTCATTTACCGTTATCAGATCGAGTGCGATATCGGGGATTTCCTTTACATATTTTGCCAGCATACCGGTATCGGAAACCAGTGTTATGAGACTTTTGCTGTCGGCGCGATGCTTGATTGATAATACCCTGGCCACTGCTTTGCTATTTGTGGCGTCACATCCTATGCCCCAGATGGTGTCGGTGGGGTAGAGTATCACTCCACCTGCTTTGAGCACCTCTACGGCGGCTTTTACGGCTTCACCATCAATACTCTTGTCAATATATTTGTTCATATTTTCAGTCTAATTTTATTTCTGTAAGTACCGGATAGTGGTCAGAGTAGGGTACTCTATCTATCTTGTGGTATGTGGTTCTATATTCGTCCGGAATGAGTATGTAGTCCAGCCGCAGGGCAGGCCATAGTCTGGAATAGGTGGCTCCAAAGCCTTTTCCAGCCTCAACGAAGCAATCTGTATGCTTTTTCTGCAACTGGTGGTAGGTATACGACATCGGAGTGTCATTGAAGTCGCCGCAAACTATTGTCTTCATACTACATTCACTGATACTGCTCACCACGCGGTCGACTTGCTCGGCGCGTTTGATGTTAGATTCCTTGAGGTGTCCATGGAGGGATATGAACTCGTCACTGAATGTGTCTTTATTGAAGAGGCGTTTGATGATGGAGGTAAATGATATACTGTAGGACTCCAGATGGCAGTTATAGACTCGTATAGTGCCAATGCCTATACTCAGATCTGCCCATATTGCCAGATTTGTGCTATTTTTGAAGGTGAGTTTTCCTCCTCCTCTTATGGGAAATTTGCTAAGGATTACATTGCCGAAACTTGATCCGGTATCATTGAAGAAATGGGAGTGGATATGGGGATAGTCAGGAAGTTCTATCAAGGAATCTTTGTACCTTACACTAACCCCCTGAAGGCAAATAATATCCGCTTTGCAGAGTTTGAGATAGTTGCGGATCTCGGTTGTGGTCTCCTTTTTCGACTTCCCATCTTTATTTAAGGCGTATCTTCCGACATTGTATGTCACTATTCTTATACCCTCTTTATCTTCGTCGGGTGAATCATTGCCCACTTTTACAAACATGTCGAAAAAGAAAAGCGACGGGAGCAAAGCAATTAGAGGTATCAGCAGACGCTTTCTCATGCGGATCGTGGCTATGATCATCAGAAAAAGGTTCCAAAACGCTATCGGGATATAGTAGAGGCCGAAAAAGAGGGGAGGCCAGAATTTCGAAGGACTGATGAATATGGAAACATAGGATATCAACAGCGCAACTGCCGAGATAAGAAGTACGGTGACTGAGATAAAACTCCCCAGGCCAAATCTGCGTTGTTTCTTCTTTTTCATGTTTCCGTGTGTAGGAGGCCTAATGGTACAGCCGGTTTTGTTTCTTCCAGATTAGGATCATTATCAGGCCGAATAGCATTCCGCCCAGATGGGCGAAATGAGCAATATTGCCGCCCATCCCTGTAAGACCTGTGACGAGCTCAATTGCTCCGAAAATGATCACAAACCATTTGGCCTTCATTGCTATAGGCGGAAATATCAATTGCAGACGATTGTCCGGGAAGAGCATACCATAGCCTAACAGCACTCCGTAAATGGCACCGGAAGCACCTACAGTGGGGGTCCCGAGCACTGCGGTTGCGGCAGCTATCTTTCCTGCTGTCATAAGACCCTCGTACTGCAGATGTAGTACAAGACCGTGGCACAATGCGGCTCCAATTCCGGTCACAAAGTAGAAAAGCAGAAATTTTTTACTGCCCCAGATTCTCTCCAGCACAGTGCCGAAAATCATCAGGGTGTACATATTAAAAAAAAGATGCCAGAAATCACCGTGCAAAAACATGTGTGTGATTAGCTGGTAGGGCTTGAAAAATGGGGACTCTAATGGAAAAAGCGCAAGCTTCTCATATATTGTATCACCGATAATCCATGTTGCTATGAGCATTACGGTATTGATGATGACCAGATTTTTGATAACAGGTGACATCATCCCCCAAAAACCGAATCGGCTGTATCCTTGATTCATAAATATTTCTCCAAATCTTTAACTGTAATAACAGACATGCATTTTCGCCCGTCCGGCGTCAGTCCGGGCTCATTGCAGTCGAACAACTCATCCACCAACATCTGTGCCTGAGCATCCGACAGGGGGCCGGTATGGCTTCTGGCTGCCGAAATGGCCAGTTTTCGGGCAAGAGCCTCACCATATTCTGCAAAATCGGCAGAAAATGTCTGCTCTTTTAGCGAAGAGACCAGTGAATCGATAAGTGTCGGGGTATCTCCTTCTGCCACTGAATATCCCTGCGGTACACCATACACGGCAACTGAATTGCCCCCGAAATCGCGGATATCGAACCCAAGTTTCAAAAGTTCCTCCAGATGCTCCGTGAGGGTGAGATAATCCTCGCTCTGCAGATCTATGTTCCTCGGGAAAAGTGTTTGCTGAGTTAGTGGCTTCTCATCCGATAGCATGCTCAGATAACGTTCATACCAGATACGCTCTCTGGCCCTTGAGATGTGCAACAGAAGAATTACCTCACCATACTGAGAAAGAATGAAATTATTTCCGGCTCTTAAGATTGAGGTACGCGATATCTCCCTCTCCTCAAAGAGCATCCGCTCCTCCTGCTCTTCTTCAACGGGACGGATCTGCGATGGTACGGTGGAAAAATCCCTGCCCTTTCCCAAGTCGAATGGATTGAATAATGGATCATAGTCTATTCCGGGCATCCTTATATGCTCTCTTCCATGTTCAAGCGAAATGCGTCCGGGCATATTTGGAATATCAGGTACTCCTTCGGTATCAAAATCTATACTTGGGACAAAGGAATTCTTGCCGAGAGATTCCCTTACCGAAGCCATAACTATCTCAAATATCATCTGCTCATCCTCAAACTTTACTTCGCTCTTTGTCGGGTGGATATTTACATCCACTCTCTCCAAGGGAGTTTCGAGAAATATGAAGTATGTAGGCAATATGTCGTCCGGTATGAGCTGTTCATATGCTTTCATTACCGCCTTGTGCAGGTAGGGCGAGCGGAAATAGCGTCCGTTGATGAAGAAATATTGATTGCCGGGGGTCTTGCGGGAGGATTCGGGTTTGCCGATATGACCGCTGATTTTAACCACCGACGTCACGGTGTCAATTTCCGCCAGGGAGTTGATCAACTCGCGGCCGAAGAGATCGTGGATACGCTGTTTGGTATTATCGACAGCACGCAGATCGTAGAGTACCTTACCATTGGAGAGCATCTTGAATCTGAGTTCCGGCCTTACGACTGCCACTCTAATGAACTCCTGAATAATGTGTCGCAATTCGGTGTTGTCGGATTTGAGAAATTTGCGTCTGGCAGGCACATTATAAAAGAGGTTGCGTACCTCGAAGCCGGATCCGATAGGAGAGGAAGCTTCATGGCTTGAGATGATGCGTGACTCGCCCACCTCCACCTGCCACCCTACCTCACTGCCGGCCTGACGTGTTTTCAGGGTTACGTGGGCAACCGCTGCTATTGATGCCAGTGCTTCACCACGGAATCCATACGTGGAGATGGACTCAAGGTCTTCAGCACGATCAATTTTGGAGGTTGCGTGGCGCTCAAAGCAGAGTTCGGCATCTTCCGGAGTCATACCGCTGCCGTTGTCTATCACCTGGATGAGGGTTCTGCCTGCATCGGTTACTATTAATTGGATGGTATCCGCTCCAGCATCAATAGCATTTTCCATTAGCTCCTTGACTACAGAAGCGGGGCGACCGACAACCTCTCCTGCTGCTATCAGATTGGATATGTTGGCGGGTAGTAGCTTAAGCATATTATTTAAAAAGTTGGCCAAGACCGATGGCCACATAGTATGCAGCCACCATCAGAGCTACAAAAGTGATAAGAGTAATTATCTTTTTTACTTTCTTGTTGCCGGCTTCGCGGCGATGTTCCTCCATCCCTTTGCGGAATGAGCCGCGGATGCTCTCTCCGGGAACATATTCTTTGGTTGATTTGGCACCTTGTCCGTCAGTTAAATCTTTTGAAGGATCAATGGGAGTGCCGTCGGGGTTCTTGCCATACTTTTTGTAAACCTCTGCTATACGCTCCTTGCGCTCATCATAATAGCGTGGAGTATAGTGAAAAACTCTGTGAGAAGGTGTCTTGAAAAAGCTGATATTGAAAAATCCCATAATTGTCACAAAATTGTCAAGTGAATATTTAGGACAAAGTTAACATATTTTTTATTTTTGTGGAAAAATAGGAGGTTTCTATGGAGATTCGCGTTGGCAACGGATTTGACATACACAAGCTGGCTCCAGGGCTGCCACTGATACTCTGTGGTGTGACCATTCCTTCGGAGAAGGGATGTGTGGCCCACTCTGACGGGGATGCGGCGATCCACGCTCTCTGTGATGCGCTTTTGGGCGCTCTTGCCCTCGGTGATATTGGAAAACATTTCCCCGACACTTCGGATGAATACAAAGGCATAGATAGTCGCATACTGCTAAAACGCGTTTTTGACATGATTACGGAACGAGGCTGGTGTATAGGCAACATCGATATAACCTTGATTCTCGAGAAACCGAAATTGGCTCCCCATATTCCGGAAATGAGGAAAATGTTGGCCTCCGTGCTGGGTTTGGATGTTGAGCGCGTATCGGTTAAGGCGACCACTTCCGAAAAGCTCGGATTTGTGGGCCGCGAGGAAGGAATTGCCACTTTTGCATCAATTTTATTGTTCAATTGAGAATAATCTCTATATTTGCACTCCCAAACATTGACCTATTGTGTAATGGTAGCACAGCAGATTCTGGTCCTGCTAGTCTAGGTTCGAATCCTAGTAGGTCAACTTCTTTCACCCTTTTTTCTTACAATTACAATATGAAACGTTTATTTGCAGTAATGCTGCTATGTTTTACATACGCAGCCCTCCTCTCTATTTCCGCGGAAGCGCAACGCATAGAGAACACCAACCCCAACAAGCAGTTTATTCCTGACAAGTCCAACCATGTACGCAATGAGGTTATTATCCCCGATTTTGCAGGTTATAAGGTACTTAAAGGGGACTTTCACATACACACCGTCTTTTCGGACGGTTTAGTGTGGCCCACTTACAGGATTCAGGAGGCTTGGCGTGACGGACTTGACATCCTCGCCATTTCCGATCACATTGAATATAGGCCTCATAGTGAATATATTAATGCCGATCGCAACGCTTCCATGAAAATTGCCGCTCCTGAGGCTGAAAAGCTGGGTATCTTACTCGTTCCGGCAACAGAGGTGACACGTGAGCAGGGTGTTCTCGGCCACTTCAATGCACTTTTCATTAAAGATGCAGAGCTGATGAATCTTGAGGATCCCAAGGAGGCATTGCGTGAAGCACGCAGACAGGGAGCATTCATTTTCTTCAACCACCCCGGCTGGAAAATGGATACATGCGTTTTTTCACCATTCCAGAAAGAATTATTGGAAGAGGGTTTGATAGATGGTGTCGAGGCGGTCAACGGATTTGAGTTCTATCCGCGCGCAATTTCCTGGTGCAAAGATCTGAACATTACTCTTTTTGCCAATTCCGATGCCCACGATCCCGTTCCCGTTTATTTCAAGTACGATCGCAGGGGAGCGGAAGATGTGCGCTACAGGCCAATGACGCTGGTACTTGCGAAGGATAAGAGTCTGGAGGCAGTTCGGGAAGCACTTGATGCGAGACGCACTATCGGCTCTTACCATGGTTATCTTATTGGCATGGTTGATCTGCTTGAAGGGCTTTTTGATGCATGTGTTTCCACTGAAAAGCTTTCCGTTGTTGGAAAAAATACCAACTGGCAGCTGCGAAACAACTCCTCTTTGACATTTCGATTCAGCATAGGCGGTACATATTTTATTCTGCTGCCATTTACCTCCTGCACACTGATACGCACCTCAGACATAACTTCAGTTGATGTAACCGTGCTCAATATGTATCATTACGAGAACACTCATCCTGTGTTTACATTGGAGCTTAAGTAGCGCAGACTGCACTTTTTTTTGGGTATATAGTTTTTTTGCGTACTTTTGCACTCCCGATGGCGAGATAGCTCAGCTGGTTAGAGCGCATGATTCATAATCATGAGGTCCCCAGTTCAATCCTGGGTCTCGCTACTGAAAAAGCCGACTAAAAAATTAGTCGGCTTTTTCAGTAGCGGGTTGCGATGCTAGAGGTGCTGGAAGTTTTTTATCACAAACGCCAAATTACCGAACAAATTCTCGCCAAATTACCGAAAAGTGAATAAAGACCTATTTTTACTGACAGTTTGGTCGCATAGTGCGATCGTTTTGTCAGTAGGAGTCTTAAAATTGTCAAGTATTTCGCTCAATTTACTTGACTCAATCGACAGTCTTACTGTATCATTCCGTCTTCCAGGTGGATAATTCGGTCGCCGTAAGTGGCAAATTTGTCGTTATGGGTTACCTGGATGATGGTCATGCCTTCTTTGTGCAGTTCTTTTAGGGTTTCCATAATCATTATGCCCTGTTTGCTATGAAGGTTTCCTGTGGGTTCATCGGCCAGGAGCAGCTGGGGTTTGCCTACGATGGCGCGGGCAATTCCGACCAATTGCTGCTGTCCTCCCGATAGCTGTTGAGGGAATAGGTCCCGTTTGGCTACAATCCCGAATCGATCAAGCAAGTCTGCTACCATTGCCTGACGCTCTTTCTGTTTAACACCTTTATAGATCAGCGGGGTTTCAATGTTTTCATAGACTGTCATCTCTTCGATAAGATGATGGGCCTGGAAGATGAATCCGACAAAATCGCGGTGATGTTTTCCCCTGCGTTTTTCGTTCAGTTGCACTACGTCGGTGTCGTAGAGCCAATATTCGCCTTCGGAAGGATAATCCAGCATCCCGATTATATTAAGCAGAGTGGACTTGCCGGAACCGCTCGGGCCCATAATGGTGAGAAATTCCCCCTCTTTTACCTCAAGGTTAATGTCCCTCAGCACAAAAGTGCGCTGAAACTTCGAATCGTAATATTTACTGATATGTTTTAGTGTGATCATTGTTCTTTGCTTTTAGCTGTTAGCTGTTGGCCCTTGGCTTTTTGTTTTGCTAATAATTGTTATGTAAATAATTATCTTATTTCTATCCTCCATCATATTACTTCACCATCCTACCTGCTAACGGCTAATGGCCAATGGCCAATAGCCAATCAATCTACTCATAGCGCAGCGCCTCTACCGGATTCCTGCTTGCGGCTCTCCAGCTTTGCCAGCTGACGGTCAGAAGTGCGACTATAAGGGCGATTAGGCCGGCCAGGGCGAAGATCCACCAGCTTAGGGCGGTTTTATAGGCGAAGTTTTCGAGCCATTTTGAGATGGCGTAGTAGGTGAGTGGCACTGCAATAATGAATGCTACAACTACCCAAATCACAAATCGGCGGTTGAGTAAAGCGAGGATTTCCGAAATGGTGGCACCATTGATTTTGCGGATACCGATTTCTTTTGTTCTATGCTGAATGATTTGCATTGACAGGCCGTACAGTCCGAGCATTGAGATGAATATGGCGAGAATGGACATAATGGTCAGAAGCTTTCGTGTACGGATTTCGCGAGTATAATTTGCCTGAAGATCTTTATCCACGAAACTGTAACTGAATGGCAGGTCGGGTTCGATTCGTTTCCAAACAGCTTCCATTTCAGCAATGTTTTTTTGCAAATCTCCGGGATGCAGACGCACTATAAAGTACCACAATTCGGGAAAGAGGAAATAAAATGCAGGAAAACTTTCGTTTTGTAATGAGATGTTTTGAATATCCTCAATTACACCGCATATTTCGCAATCAAGTCCGGTAAAGTAGCTTGTCACCTTCATCCCAATGGGATTTTCGACATTCATCTTTTTCCAACACTGCTCATTTATGACGATTTTTGAAGTGTCTGTTGGCGAATAGGCTTCGCCCAAAATGAACTTTGTCTTCATTACATCGAAAAAATCACCGTCTGTTGGAGCTATCCTCAAATTGAGTTGCTGTTTTCCGCCGGCATCTTCATAAGCGATAGCTGTTCCATTATTCAATATATGTCCCGGCGTATTCATCGTGCCTGTCACTCCCGAAACAAAGGGTAACTTTTCCAACTCTTGCTTATAAAGTGCATACCGGTCAGCTGTTGTTTTCTTGGTCGGGGGATTCATTATTGTTACCAGATTCTCTTTATCGAACCCCAATTTTTTATTTAACATCAGATCAAACTGCTTATTTATGCCTATAACTCCGATAATCAGGCAGATGCTGATAGCAATTTGCACAATGGTAAGTGTTTGCGCCAGGGAGATTTTACCTCGCTTGGGCAATATTCTTCCCTTACCCTTGATGGTTGCAGAGGGAGTTATTCGCATTTGATGTCTCCATTGCACCAATACAGGCAGTAAAATAGTGGTTACGGCTATGGCGATGAGTGCTACCCAAAGCAGAGGGTTGGCAAGGCTGAACTCCGTATTGACCCCCATCAGGTTGCTGAAATAGGGAAGAAGCGCCGAGGTCAAAATGAGGGCTATAACTACACATAGAGTAACAAGAATAGTGGTTTCAGTGAGTAGGTAGCCAAAAATATCATTAGCTCCGGCTCCCATTATTTTCTGCATTCCTGTGTTGAAGTTACGCTTGTTGCGGAGTGCCACGGAAAGATTGATGAAATTAAACAGGGCAATAAGCAATACCAAAGCGGCGACAATCATAAAAAGTTGCACCACTTTTTCGTCAGAACGCTCAAGGGTGTCCCAGGTGGTATCTGAAGAACGCAAATGTATGTCGGTCAATGGTTGAAATGCATAAGTTCCGGAATAATCTTCAAAATAAGCCTTTTTAGCCTCTGCCTCTATTTTTTGAGCTATCTCTACCTTGTCGGCATTTTCCGGCAAGCGGAAAAAGAACGAGGTAGATTGGTTGTTCATCGATGTATATTGGTAATAATCGGTTGTTTCTTGAGCATGAATGTTCAGAACAATGTTAGGACGATAGTTGGCCGTAATTGGAACATCTTCATATACACCGGTTATTGTGAAATCGTGATTATTGCGGTAGCGGATGGTTTTACCAATCGCCGATGTACCGGGGAACAATTTCTCAGCTTCGCTTTTTGAAATTGCAGCAGAAAAAGCATCGGTCAATGGAGCGTTGCCACCTTCGATCATTCGGATGTTGAACATCGGAAAAAATGCGTTGGTAGAGTGCATCACTCTTTCCGAAAAAATCTGCTCATTATCAATAGTGAAATAGCCCGTGGAATAAAGTTGCAGCATCAGACCCTCATTAAGTTCGGGAATGGCGGCAGTCAATTTGTCGAAAAAGACAATCGGATGAATCGGGTCGCGTTCTCCCTTATGAACATTCAGTAGGCGATACACATTTTTCGCATCGGGGTTATGCTTCTCGAAAGAGTATTCATACTGCACATAGAGGGCAATAATCAAACAGACAGCCAGGCTCAACGACAAACCAATAGCATTGATAAGCGTCCCCGTACGCTGACCCAATAAATTCCTTACAGCAAGTTTTAATTTATACATGATTTTGTTCTTTGCTTTTAGCCGTTAGCCGTTGGCTGTTGGCTGTTGGCTTTTTGTTTTGCTAATAATTGTTATGTAAATAATTATCTTATTTCTATCCTCCATCATATTACTTCACCATCCTACCTGCTAACGGCTAATGGCCAATGGCCAATAGCCAATCAATCTACTCATAGCGCAGCGCCTCTACCGGATTCCTGCTTGCGGCTCTCCAGCTTTGCCAGCTGACGGTCAGAAGTGCGACTATAAGGGCGATTAGGCCGGCCAGAACAAAGATCCACCAGCTTAGGGCGGTTTTGTAGGCGAAGTTTTCGAGCCATTTATTCATGGCGAGGTAGGCCAACGGAGTTGCGACGACAAAAGCGATCACAATCCATTTTACAAAACTCTTGTTAAGCAATGCCAATATTTCGCCGACGGTAGCGCCATTGATTTTTCGGATGCCGATTTCTTTAGTTCTATATTGGGATGTGAAAATGGAGAGTCCCAGAATTCCCAACACGGATATTATGAGCGAGAGCATACTGAAAAGCGAGATCATACCTACCTGACGGTCTTCTTTCGCGTATAGCAGATTGAGTTTATCATCGAGGAAATAGTGTCTCATAGGCTCTTCAGGGCTTAGTTTGTCATATACATTCTTAATATAATCGACTGCAGCCTTTGTGTCTTCCCCGGTTAGCTTTACATTTACCCATGACATTAGGACAAAGGCGCCTGGATGATATCTGAATACGAAGGGGTCAACATTTTCGCGTAGCGACGTGAAGTTGAAGTCTTCAACTACTCCTACCACCTGGAAGGGCATCGGATTTCCTGCGTTATCGTATCTCATTAGAGTTGAACCGAGTTCCAATCCGAATTTCTTTTTAGCAGCTTCGTTTATTATTATGCTGGAAAACTCGGCCTCACTCTCTTTTATAAAACTACGTCCTTCCAACATGTTGAAATTCATCATATCCAGATAATCTCTTTCCACAAACCAGAGCCAGGTTTGAATGAATTCATCATTGTGGCGAAAACCCTCCATATTTGACGGGATTCCGGGAATGCCACTCGACAAAGAGACACTTTCTACCATAGGATTCTGCAGCAAATCGGATTTAAACGCATCTATATTGCTCAATAAATCAGCGGTAGGATAGATTACCATTACATCCTCCTTATCGAACCCCAACGATGTATTTTTCATATAATCAACCTGCTTGACAGTAAGCACCGACACTGCAATGAGCAGAATAGTCGCTGTAAATTGTACTACCGTAAGCCAACCGCGGGAAGTCTGACGGGCTATTGAGTGGCGTTTTTTGACGGCATCCATAGGTGCAACTTTAATGCTGCTGAAAGCGGGGAATAATGCTCCTATAATACCGACGGCCATTGCAACGCCAAATAGTATAAACAACACAGGTATTGCTGCTTCAAAATCCAATAAATACTCAAATAGCTTAATTCCAAATTGATTGTTTATAGCGCTGGCAATAAATAACGCAACAATAAAGGATAGAGCTGAGACCAATACGCTTTCCAAAACAGTTGTTATGACAACCATACGGCGGCTATTTCCCAGAATACGCGTCACTGCAATATTTTTCATGCGCTTTGGCAGCGTTGCAGTGGCAAAATTCACATAGTTCAGGAGAGCTATGATCAGAATAAATATGCCTACTGCAAAGAGTGTGTTTACTGAAGATTTGTTGTTTGTATTAAATAAGGGATTCTCGGCAACATCTTTAGCGAAACGAAGATCCGTCAGCGTACGAGCTATAATTGTGGTTTTTTCGTTGTCTTTATTATAGAAATTATACTTTTCTTTTAAAATATCTATTTCGTTGATGCGCGTTTGAAACTCCGATGCTGATGTGCCGGACTTCACTTTGACGAATTCGGGGAAATTGACTACTCCCCATGTTTTGTATGAATCTGCAACCCAGCCGGTTGTGGGGAATGAGAGAATAACGGGTTCATTGAAAACCGAGTTTTTCTGCGGAGTGCGAAAAACGGCAGTTACCGAATACTCTTCGCCATTGGTTTTGAACGTTTTGCCTAATACATTATGCGTTCCCCAAAGCTTCTCCGCAAATGTTTCTGAAACCATAGCTGTATTCGGTTCAGCAAGTGGATTCGCACCATTTGAGTTAATGAAATCAAATGTAAATACCTCTGTCAAATATTTATCGGCAATGGCGTAGTCTTCGTAGCTTCTTTGTTTTGTGCCGTTAACTTCCCACTCGAAAAGAATTTCACCCCATTTTCCCCATGGCATGTATGTGGTTGTGGCTACAACTTCCGGAAGCTGTTCGGCAATAACATCTTTGGTCTGCCCAACCATATAAACAGAAGTTTTCTCTTTACCCGGTGACTTTATTTCGAGTCTATAGATATTCTCTGCATCTTCATGATAGCTGTCGAAGTTATACTCCGTCCATACATACAGCATAATAAGTATAAAAGCACTAAATGCCGTAATCAACCCTATGAAATTGAATATCGTAGAGATCTTCGACCCCTTCAGATTTTTGTATATTAACTTCAGTGTATTCATTTTGTTCTTTTGCTTTTAGCCGTTAGCCGTTGGCTGTTGGCTTTTTGTTTTGCTAATAATTGTTATGTAAATAATTATCTTATTTCTATCCTCCATCATATTACTTCACCATCATACCTGCTAACGGCTAATGGCCAACAGCCAATAGCCATTCAAACTACTCATAGCGCAGCGCCTCCACCGGATTCCTGCTTGCTGCTCTCCAGCTTTGCCAGCTTACGGTCAGGAGCGCCACTAGAAGGGCGATTAGGCCGGCCAGGGCGAATATCCACCAGCTTAATTCCGTTCTGTATGCAAATCCTTGAAGCCAGCGCGACATAGCATAATAAGCGACGGGTGTTGCTATAACCATCGAAACCAAAACTTTAATGAAAAAACTTTTATTGAGCATTTTTACCACCTCTGCGATGCTCGCACCGTGTATCTTGCGGATACCGATTTCTTTCACCCGTCGCTCGGTTATCTGTATTATTTGTGCCAACATTCCCAAACAAGTAATTATAAAGGCCACAATGGAGAAGAGACTGAGCGCTTTTGCGGCAAGCTCTTCTTTTTTGTAAAGTTGGTTGTAATATTCGTTGTAGAATTGAAATTCAAGTGGTTCTTCAATCCCTATCTCTTTCCATGTTTTCTCCATTTGAGCAAGCTGTTCGCCGAATTTTCCGGGTAAGAGACGCACATTCAGCGCGTTGTAATAAGATTCGGAATAGAGGAAAGCTACGGGACCGATCAGGCTATGCATAGAATTATACTGGAACTCATTTACCACTCCGATTACATCTCTATCCCAGAGTTTACGTCCCTCGAAATTATCCCATCCCAGCTCTTTAAGCGTGGTTTCCGTAATAAGCATTGCACTGCCCATATCCCCTTCCGTTCCGTTTCTGCCTTGCAAAAGTTCTATCTGAAAAGTTCCGAGAAAATCGGCATCCACACGCATTGTATTGATCAGCACTTCATTATTATCAGCACCTTTAGTCCCGCTACGTGACCATCCCATTCCGGGAGAATGTGAAGTAAGAGTTAGATCTGTAATAAATGGAAGTTTGGAAAATGCCTCTTTAATTACGGAAGCATTAATGTTGCTATAATCATTGGGCAGCGTAATGCGCAATAATTGTTCGGTTTTGAAGCCGTAGTTGGCCGTTTTTACGTAATCCAACTGCTTGCTTATCAGCAGCAGACTCGATAATAAACCTATAGAGATAGCCAGCTGTGCCACCGTCATTATCCTGGACAACGAACTGGCTTTAAAGCGTTTTTGTGATTTGCCCAGCAGTGAGGTGATATTTGATTTCCAAATAAGACTTACCGGGAACCAGGCTGACAACAAAATTATTAGCACCAAACCGACAACTGCAATTGCGAGCATTGAAGGTTTTAATAACCATATAATATTGAGATCTACTTGGAAGAGTTGTTCCGCCAGCGGTAGCGCTATACTTGTAAAAATAATGGCGAGTATTAAGGAGATAAATATCGATAGACCCACCTCCACCAGATAATAGCGGAATATCTGACCCTTTCCTGCGCCGGTTGCCATACGGATACCCATCTGTTTAAGCGTTTGTAATTGCTTGGAAATGGTATAGTTTATATAGTTGAAAAGTGACATAAAGAGTGTGAGCAAGGCTATGGTAATGAAAATCCACACCATTTTCCTGTTTCCTGCCTTGTGGGTAGCCATTTCGCTTGGTTCTGAATAATAGATCTCCTTCACAGGTTGAAGCATTACGCTTTTTATCTTGGTCCGGTTTTCCGGAAAATGGTCGTTCAGCTTTTGAGTAAATGCCTCTATATCAGTTCCTTTTTTTACTCTCACATAGATTTCTCTTATCAGATAACAATCATTGTTAATGCAATTTTGCGCAAAACCTATTTCAGTATAGTCGTCATTCAGGTAGATATCTGCGCCGAAAGTGGCGGCAGAGGGAATGTCTTCGGCAATTGCACTCACAATGAAGTCAATTCCGAAAAAGCTTAAAGGTTCGCCAACTATATTGTAATGCCCGAAAACCTTCTCGGCAGCCGATCTGGAGAGTATGGCCGAATTTTTCTGTGCAAACGGCCTGTCGGTCGAGGAGAAAAGAATATCGATACCTGCAAAAGCGAAGAAATCGTTGTTAGTGCTCATCATCTCGTGAGCGACCGTATATCTGTCTCCCACTTTAATGTTGATGTTCATATCCTCACCTGAAAAGTAAACCATTGGTATTATCTCCTCTATCTCAGGGAATTGGTCTTTGAGGGCAGGTAGGATGGCATGATCGAAAAGCACTACATTCTTAGTAGAGTCCCTCAATCTGTAGGTTCTATCCGCACTTGGAAAAAACGAGTTTACGCTGCTCTCACGATAGACATAGAGTGCGATAATTATACAAACGGTAAATCCGATTGCAAAACCGAATATATTGAAAGCCGAAAAGAGTTTATTCTTCTGCAAACTCCTAAAAGCTTGTTTTAAATGAATCATCACTAATTATTATTTTTTTTACTCAATACTCAATACTCAGAACTCCGGACTTTCCTCCACTACTTTTCCGTCGAACAAGTGAATCGTGCGATGTGCGAAGCCTGCGTCGTGCTGGGAGTGTGTTACCATGATTATGGTGGTGCCTTCGCGGTTGAGTTCGCTGAGCAGATCCATCACTTCGCGTCCGTTTTTGGAGTCGAGGTTACCTGTAGGCTCGTCGGCAAGAATAAGTTTGGGGTTTGCTACCACGGCCCTGGCGATGGCCACGCGCTGCTGCTGTCCGCCTGAAAGCTGTTGAGGAAAATGTTTTTCGCGATGTCCGATATTCATGCGTCTGAGCACCTCTTTCACCATCTCTTTGCGTTTTGCAGAGGGAATTTTAAGGTAGGTGAGGGGGAGTTCCACATTTTCAAAGACATTCAGCTCGTCAATCAGGTTGAAGCTTTGGAAGACGAATCCGATATTTTCTCTTCGCAAATGTGTGCGCTGGCTCTCTTTATGGTGTCCTACCTCTTCGTCGTTGAAGTAATAATTTCCGCCGGTAGGATTGTCAAGCAAGCCGAGAATATTTAAAAGTGTTGATTTTCCGCATCCTGAGGGGCCCATTATGGCAACAAACTCACCATCATTCACCTGGATATCCACATCGAGGAGTGCTGTTGTTTCCACCTCTTCGGTGCGAAATACCTTTGTCAATTTTTCTGTACGTATCATAATCGTTTATAAATGTTTATTTTGTTTTATTCGTATTAAAAGTTAAAAATCGGTGCGAGGAAATAAACCTCATGCCAAAAAAAGCAACAACAATGCCGTATTTATAATTAATTGAAAATCAATAGTTTAAATTTCAAGAACACTTTCGGAGTGTAAAAATATTAGACAGTAGAGTGTCTTATTTTTTGACAATTTAAAAGGATATGCTAATTTCGTCCCTTATTCTTTATTGAAAATCTTCCAAAAATGAAAAATAGCCGTATTCTCGTTGTTGACGATAATGAAAGTGTACTGAGTGCACTTGAACTATTGCTCCAACCTCTTTGCAAGGAGTTGGTTACTTCGATTACTCCCAATCGGATTCCCACTCTGTTAAGGTCCCATTTTGACGTTGTGCTGCTTGATATGAACTTTTCTGCCGGAATAAATACCGGAAATGAAGGGCTTTATTGGCTTAAACGCATTTTGGAGCATGATCCCAACATTTCAGTAATAATGATTACAGCTTACGGCGATGTGGAATTGGCAGTACGGGCAGTAAAAGAGGGAGCAGTCGATTTTGTATTGAAACCCTGGGAAAACAGTAAGCTACTTGCGACCATAAACGCGGCTATTCAACTGCGAAACTCGAAAAAAGAGATTAAATCTCTGAAAGAAAAAGAGCAAAACATCAAATCAGCAGTAAATAAGCAATCTTCTATCATAGGCGAATCGCCCAAATTTAAGGAAGTGCTGGAAATCGTAAGGAAGGTGGCTAAAACCGATGCCAACGTGCTGATTACCGGAGAAAATGGTACGGGGAAGGAGGTAATCGCCAAGGAGCTACACCAGCAATCACTTCGCAGAAATGAGCTGATGATCAGCGTGGATATGGGTTCGCTCTCCGAAACTCTCTTCGAAAGTGAGCTTTTCGGACATGTGAAAGGCTCATTTACCGATGCAAAAGAGGACCGTGCCGGAAAATTTGAAATCGCAAAAGGAAGCACTCTGTTCCTGGATGAAATAGCCAACCTTTCGTTGCCCTTACAGGCAAAATTGCTGACCGCATTGCAAAACAGAGAGATAGTAAGGGTGGGTTCCAATAAAAAAATCCCGATTGATATCCGCCTGATTTGCGCCACAAATGCCAATTTACCGGAATTGGTTAAATCCGGACAGTTCCGTGAAGATTTACTCTATAGAATAAATACCATTCAAATAGAGATTCCTCCTTTGCGCGAACGCATTTCGGATATTCCTTTGCTTGCCGATTTTTTCCTGAATCTTTACCGCAACAAATACAAAAAAGAGAATTTGATAATCAGTGCAGATGCTAAGGAAAAAATGAGCAGGTACACTTGGCCGGGCAATGTGCGTGAATTACAACACACTATCGAAAAAGCTGTCATTTTAAGCGACAAAAATATGCTTGATGCCGATGATTTCTTTTTTGATAAAAAATATGAAGAGCAGGAAAAAATGTTCGGCACTTTGGAGGAGATGGAAAAGGCAATGATTGAAAAGAGCCTGAAACTTCAAGAGGGAAACTTGAGCGCAGTTGCTGCTCAACTGGGCATTACCCGCCAAACTCTCTACAATAAACTGAAAAAATACAACTTGTAAGATGTTCAGAAATACATTTATTCGTTTTATAGCAAATATCCTATTGCTTATTGCCTTTTCGGCACTCTCAATGTGGATATTGTTGAGCTCTGCATCAAACATGTATCTCATATTATCGATGTTTGCCATAGTTGTAGTTGTTTACAGGATCATCAAATTATATAATTCCGCACCTGAAAAGATAGCCTATTTTTTCAATGCTGTAGAAAACGAAGATTCGACGCTACATTTCCCCGAAAATACACTCCATAAGGCTAACGATGAGATGAATAAGAGCCTGAATCGTATCAATAAATTGATCCAGGAGGCAAAATTCAGAAATAGGGAACAGGAGCAATATTACAGCTTGATGCTGGAACAGGTAGCGACTGGAATAGTGGTGATGAATGAAAGCGGAAATGTGTTACAAGCCAATTCCGCAGCAAAAAATCTTCTAAATTACCCGACATTTTACCATATCGAGCAGCTGAAACGCATTGACGCCAATCTCTTCAATACATTTGAGCGTTTGATCAACGGTGAAACTCATCAATTCCTGAAGCTGACCTATAAAAACAATATTACACAGCTCTCATTAAGGGCCACTTCATTTCATAGCCATGGGGAAAACTTGCGCATAATCTCAGTACACGACATCAGCCACGAGTTGGACGCAAAAGAGCTCGACTCCTGGATGAAACTTATTCGAGTGCTGACGCACGAAATAATGAACTCCATTACTCCTATAACTTCGCTTAGCGAGACCTTATTGCGCTATTATGCCTTTTCGGACGACTCCCCGGCAAACATTAACGATAAGACCATCTCAAACACCATCAAAGGGCTTGAGCTTATCAACGAAAGAGGCAGCGGCCTGATAAGATTTGTCGAATCCTACCGCAAACTGACCAAACTATCCAAGCCTATATTGCAGACCGTCTCGCTAAAAACCTTTATAGACCATCTCCTGATGCTGCTCTCACACGAAGAACACTTCAGCAGAATCAAGTTCTCGGTGAAAATCAATCCGGAAGATCTGAGCGTTGAAGCCGATGAAGCTCAATTGTCGCAAGTCTTCATTAATTTAATAAAAAATGCAATACAGGCGGTGGAAAAAGTCGATGCCCCTCAGATAGAGATTTCAGCCCTTAAAAAAGAGGACGGACATACACAAATCTCCGTTCAGGATAATGGCGAAGGCATTCCTGCCGAAATAATTGAGCAGATTTTTATCCCCTTCTTTACCACTAAGGAAAATGGCTCCGGCATCGGACTCAGCCTCTCACGCCAAATAATGAAAAACCACGGCGGCACCCTCGACGCCCACTCCATACCGGGCAAAACGGTGTTTGTGTTGAATATGTAATCACTTTCTTTTCCCTTTTCGGGTTCAAAGTGCTATGTTTGCGCTTTCCTTTTCTTAACCGAATAGTCAAGTAACCCGAAAAAAAAATGATTAACCTGAGATTGTTGGGATTCGAGCGCTTTTTTATAAAAAATCAAGCGTTTGGAAACGTTTGTACATAGTTTTGGCGGTAGGTTTGCTATTGTTATGCATCCTGTCAAATGCTTATGCTGCGCCGATAGGCCAAATAGAAAAAGTTGCTATCTACAAACAGGCAGAAATAGTTGATATCGAACAACAAGCAGATAAAGTCGAAATCAACCCACAAACAGACACAATTCGTGAAGATAAGTTGGATGAGATAATAGTAACAGCGTACAAAGCCTCATTGCCGTTGAAACTTTCGGCGAAAATGGTGAATATCATTTTACCAAAGCAGATTGAGCGTTCGCCAGTCAAAAGTATAGAGGATTTACTCAATTATCACTCAGGAGTCGATGTGCTTCAGCGCGGACCTCACGGGGTGCAGGCAGATATAACGCTCCGCGGCGGCTCATTCGACTAGACTGCAATTCTTATGAATGGAGTCAACCTCACCAATCCTCAAACCGGACACTACAGTTTCGATATTCCTATAAACCTTTCAGATATTGAGCGTATTGAGATAGTTCAGGGACCCTCATCTCTTATTTTTGGTGCGAGCGCATTTTCCGGAGGGATAAATATTATCACAAAAAAGGATATTAAGACCAATGCATTTTTGAAGCTGGAGGGTGGTATGCATGCCCTTTTCAATGCAGAAGTGCGAGGTGCTTTAAGGGCAAAATCCTCGGTGCACTCTCTCTCGGCCGGTTATAAGCGCTCTGACGGCTATATTGCCAACAGCGATTACAATATTATGAATTTCCTTTGGCAGAGCAGTTTTGATATTGATGGATCCTATATCGATATTCAGGCTGGCGTGAATGATAAGAAATATGGCGCCAATACCTTCTATGCCGCTGCATTTCCGAACCAGTATGACGATACTCAGGGATTGTTTTTTTCTATAAAAGGAGAAACAAACGGGAAAATCAAATTTATCCCTCAGCTCTACTGGAGCAGGCACTATGATGAGTTTCATCTTTTCAGACCGGGAACTCCGGAGATTCCTTCCTGGTACAAGGCTCCAAACTATCACCAAACCGATGTTTATGGACTCAACCTCAATATTCAATATATCTCTAAACTTGGAATTACCCGTTTTGGGGGAGAGTTCCGCAATGAAGGGGTGTTGAGCAGCAATTTGGGTAAACCGATGCGTCAACCGAGGGATTACTACACTATGTGGGACAATCGCTCTGATATCAACTTTTTTGCCGAACACAACTTTGTTATTGATAAGCTGACTCTTTCACTCGGCGCGCTTTATAACTACAATACCGCTCTCGCCGACACCTTGAAAGCTGGCGGTTTTTATCCAGCAGTCAATCTTTCCTATCGACCGACCAATTCCGTTACTCTTTACACTTCTTGGAGTAAGGCGACAAGAATGCCGACCTTTACCGATTTATATTATAAGGCGGGAAAACATCGGGGTTTTGCCGGGCTTGCTCCCGAATATACGCAGTCGGTAGAATTGGGAATGCGTTTTAGCAGACCGGTGGTCGCTGCCAATCTGAATGCCTTTTATACCAAAGGTGACAATATGATTGATTGGATTTTCAGCACTAAAGATTCACTCTATCACGCCGAGAACCGCTCAGCCTTGAGTACTTATGGGGCGAGTGTAGACGCAAGTATAAACGTTTCATGTTGGTTGGGGGAGAGACAGCCCTTCGAGCAGTTGAGGTTTGGTTATCAATATATCTCGGAAAAAAGCGATAATGACAGCCAGGTTAATCCGATATCGGCTTATGTTTCCAACTATCTGAGGCATAAATTTACGCTCGGCATTGAGCATCGTATCATTAAAAATCTCATTTTTTCCTGGAATTTACGTTATCAGGAGCGCGCAGGCAATTATTTGAAGTATATTCCCGCTACGGCTGCTGAAAAAGCACACGAAGTCATAACACCATACGAGCCCTTTGTGCTGATAGATTTGAAAGCAAATTATGCACTTGGGAAGCTCAGTATTTTCGTCAATCTCAACAATATTCTCAATACCACACACGCGGATTTCGGTAATATTCCACAACCCGGCTTCTGGTTGACGGGTGGGGTGAGTTATTTATTTGAATAATTGAAAATGTAGGAGGATTGCTTAATTGTCTGACATAAAGATGCTTGCGGCTATAATTTAAGTTGCATGCATCTTTTTTATGTTACAAAAATGTTAAATTTTTAAAAAATATTTGGAGATATAAAAATAAGCATTACCTTTGCAGTGCCCTACTTCACTAATGCACCGATTTGCGAGGAGAAGTTTTAAGTGGTGCGAGGTATATGGATAAGTAATGAAAAATGAATAATTAATAAATAATTAAAAGCTAACAGCAAAATCCAAAAATATGATTAAAATAGACAACCTCTCGTTTAAGTACGGCAAGAAAGAAGTTCTGAATGATATTTCAATGAAGCTTGAGGCCGGAAAAATTTACGGACTGTTAGGAGAAAACGGAGTGGGAAAGACCACTCTCCTGAAAATTATTTCCGGACTGCAAAAACCCTGGAAAGGATCCTGTTCTGTTTTCGGAGAAGATCCGTTTAAAAGGACACCTTCTTTTTTAAGCCGTATTTTTTATTTGCCCGAAGAGTTGGAATTTATCCAAAATGATTGCTCCATTCGCTATTTTGCGAAAATAAATGCACCTTTTTATCCTAAGTTCAATAAGGAAAAATTCGAGACAATTTTAAAAGAATTTGAGGTGGAAGGCGATAAAAAATTAAACAAACTTTCCTACGGACAGGTCAAAAAGGCAGCCTTGTCATTCGCTATCGCCACAAATGCTGAGTTGTTGCTGTTGGACGAACCGAGCAACGGCTTGGATATCCCCTCTAAAACTCTCTTCCGCAGGATTATTGTACAATATGTATCTGATAGTACCTGCACTTTGATTTCCACTCACCAGGTGCGCGATTTGGAAAACCTTATAGATCCGATTATTATCCTCGACAATAAAGCTGTACTGATGAATGCATCATTGGAGGAAATTTCCGAAAAACTCTATTTCGGGCTCTACTCTTCCGTTCCTTCCAATGCTCTTTATTGGGAACCCGCTCCGGGCGGCTATATCTGCGTGATGGAAAATGATGATTTGGGAGAGAGTAAGGTAAATATTGAAGCGCTCTTCAATACCACTATGCACCACAAAAGTCGTATCAAAGAACTTTTGGCATAGGTGCAACAAAGTAATTGATTCGTAATAATCACCTTAAAACAGATAGCAATGAACAACAATATATTTCAATTCAACAGAGTAGGGAAACTTTTCCGTAGAACGTTTCAACAAAACTCCAAAACTTTTCTAAATAATACTTTGGTTTTAGCCGGACTTCCCATCTTGTTTTTACTTATAGCCAGATTGACATCCAATGAAGTACCTTCGCTTCTTTTCAGGAGCAACTTTTTGGCTTTTACCGTGGGAGTTATATTTATCTTTTCTCCTTTCTTCTATTATTTCTACAATCATCCAAAAAAGGGGTTGTCAGAAGTGATGCTACCTGCATCGGTACTGGAGAAATTTGTAGTGATGCAAATGGTTTGTATGATTTCCGCACCACTTATGGTTTTGGTTTTTCTGGGTGGAAGCGATGCTCTAATTACAGCGCTCTTTCCCAAGTATCAAGACGGTTACGCAATCGCTCATTTTTTTAACAACAGGCTGACTACCGACGGTGTACTGTTGGCATTTCTTTCCTTACAAGCCGTATTCTTTGCCAATCTCTTTTTTGTAAGAAGGAAAATACTCAAAAGTATCGCCAGCTTTTTGGTTATAAACTTTTTAATATCAATAATCATATTAGTGATAATTAAAGTGATGGAATCTCGCGGCTATTTTGACGCGGTGTCGTGCAATATGAGTGTTCAGTTAAACGATCGCGGTCCATTTGAATTTTACGCAGGAGATAACGCTTTGACGATGTTTGTCATGACACTAAGAATATTTATGGGAATAGTTTTGCCGATACTCTTTATGATCGGTTCATACCGTCTAATGAAAACTAACAGGTATTGATTATGATAAACTTTGATGAACATAAGCCCATTTATCTTCAAATATCGGACTCGATTTGCGAGAAAATTCTCAACGATGAGTACGCAGAAGATGAACGAATACCTTCCATAAGGGAGATGGGGGCACAATTGGGGGTAAATCCCAATACCGTTATGCGCAGCTACGACCATCTAAAATCGCTCGATATTATCTACGACAAACGCGGCATGGGTTTTTTCGCATCGCCCGATGCAAAAAAGAGCGTGAAGAAGATGTATAAAAAGGAATTTATGGGGTTGGAAATGCTCTCCATTGCTAAGAAGATAAACCTGCTCGAGATTAGTTTAGATGATTTTGTAGAGAGCTTAAAAGATGTTTTGGAAGAACAAAAAAAGTAGAATGGTCATTTTTGGCATGAATTTTTTATAAAAAATGGATTCTGCCAAAGCAAACAACAGCATATCTTTCTTAGTTAAAAGACAAAAATGGTTTTAAGCCAAAAGCAAATAGCTAATACATAATGATTTCTCTTACCAATTTACACAAATCCTACTACACCGAAGCCATTTCGCTGCACGTACTCAAAGATATTGACCTCACAATTGAAGAAGGCGAATATGTTTCCATTATGGGAGCATCCGGTTCGGGGAAATCCACGCTACTCAATATTATAGGAATATTAGATACCTACGATAAAGGTGAATATAGGTTAAACGGTACGCTTATCAGAGACCTTAGTGAAAAGCAGGCAGCGAAATATCGCAACGAAATGATCGGTTTCGTATTTCAATCCTTCAATCTTATCAATTTCAAAAATGCATTGGAAAATGTTGCACTCCCGCTTTATTATAAAAATGTGGGCCGAAAACAACGCAACATCATAGCGATGGAGCATCTGGATAAAATGGGACTGAAAGATTGGGCGCATCATTTACCAAACGAACTTTCAGGTGGACAAAAACAGCGTGTAGCCATTGCTCGCGCTATGATTTCAAATCCGAAAATCATTCTTGCCGACGAACCTACAGGAGCACTGGACAGTCAAACCACCATCGAGGTAATAGGTTTACTCACCGAATTGAACAAACAAGGCATCACCACTATCATCGTTACTCACGAACAATCGGTAGCCGATGCCACCAACCGCATAATCCGCCTGAAAGACGGCATGATCGAAAGCGACACCTCTCGCACCCCGAAACCCGCAACTCGTAACTTGTAACTCGAAAATGGATTATTTACAAGAAATATTCACCACCCTGCGTAAAAACAAGTTACGTACCACGCTTACCGGACTTTCGGTTTCTTGGGGAATTTTCATCCTTATAGTCTTGCTTGGTGCAAGCAACGGATTGAAAAATGGGGTGACAGCAAATTTTGAACACCGTGCCGTAAACCGTATTAACATGTGGACCGGCATCACATCGATGCCCTATCAAGGATTGAAATCGGGACGAAATCTTAAGTTTTCCGAACAGGAAATATCGGTTGTAGAAGAGGAAATACAGGAGAGTCGTTTGGTTACCGCCCGTTCCAATAGGACACAAAATATCTCTTATGGCACTGAATATGGCTCGTATCAGGTTAATGGTGTCATGCCGAGTTATGCCGAAATGGAGAAACTGGTTTTTGAGCCGGGTGACGGTAGATTTTTCAATCATCTTGACTATACTCAGAGGAGTAAGGTAATCGTTATTGACAAACAAATGGCAGAGGTGCTTTTCAAAGAGAAATCACCATTAGGAGAATATGTAAAGGTTGGGCAACTGATGTTTAAAGTTATCGGTGTAAATTCTAAAAAAGAGCAGTGGGGCGGTCCGGTTGCCTATATACCATTCTCTACTATGCAAGTCGTATTTAATACCGATAAAAAATTCTATCAACTTTCCTTTACTGTGGAAGGGCTCGAAACGACAGTTGAAAATGAAAGATTCAATAAATCATTGCGTAATCTTATGGGGCGCCAACTTAAGTTTGATCCGGAAGACAATCAAGCACTTTGGGTAAACAACTCGCAATCCGATTACATCGAAACGATGAAAATATTTGGTGGAGTCAACCTATTTGTAACTATTGTTGGAATTCTCACGCTTATTGCCGGAATTGTGGGTGTAAGTAATATCATGTTAGTGTCGGTAAAAGAACGTACGCGTGAAATAGGTATTCGTAAAGCCATAGGAGCACCGCCGGCCTCCATATTGACTTCCATAATTTTGGAATCCATTATCATTACCGCCATTTTCGGATACATCGGTATGTTTTTAGGGATAGGGGTTACAGAGATAATGAACTTTATTACGGAGCAGGCTGCAAATGTGGCGCAAAGCGCTGACGGAGGTCCGCAAATGTCGGTATTTAAAAATCCTACCGTAAATATCGGGTACGCCATTTTTGCGACCGTTTTGCTGGTTATATCGGGAGTGATTGCCGGTTATCT
>Ga0255341_1000145_pt1 | contig 129463 bp, 111 predicted proteins | sample wastewater_treat_8_FD_192418 | JGI IMG/M metagenome (GOLD analysis project Ga0255341, IMG submission 192418) | Wastewater microbial communities from Lulu Island WWTP, Vancouver, Canada - plant12 | ecosystem: Engineered > WWTP > Wastewater > Unclassified | place: Canada: Vancouver, British... | reverse complement strand
TAAGAAAATGATGCAGAAAATCAAGAAAGATTTTCTGTGTTTTATTTATCGCCTGGTTTTTCAGCAAATTTTCAAACTATGGACGGTTTGAAAAATGCTTTTTTTAAGGGACGACTAAATAAAAAAACTCCTGCCATAAAGATACAGCAGGAGTTTAAGAAAAAGAATAAATATTATTTTTTTACATCGCCGCCGGGCTTAGACAGATTTTGTCTCATGTCAGTATCGGCCTGAATATTTTTCATTTTGTAATAATCCATTATTCCGAGATTTCCGTTACGGAAAGCTTCTGCCATTGCAGTAGGAACAAGAGCTTCGGCTTCGATAACCTTAGCACGGGCTTCCTGTGCTTTAGCAATCATTTCCTGTTCTAGAGCCACAGCCATTGCACGTCTTTCTTCGGCTTTGGCTTGAGCAATATTTTTATCGGCCTGAGCCTGATCCATTTGCAGGATGGCACCAATATTTTTACCTACATCAATATCGGCAATGTCAATGGAAAGAATTTCGAAAGCTGTTCCTGCATCAAGACCTCTGGCAAGAACCACTTTTGATATTTTATCTGGATTTTCGAGAACTTCTTTATGGCTGTATGAGGAACCAATTGAAGTAACAATACCTTCACCAACGCGGGCAAGAACAGTTTCTTCGCCGGCACCTCCGACCAATTGTCTGATATTGGCGCGAACTGTTACACGGGCTTTGGCAATAAGTTGAATACCGTCTTTTGCAACAGCAGTAACAGGAGGAGTATTTATAACTTTTGGATTAACACTCATTTGTACGGCCTCAAATACATCGCGACCGGCCAGATCTATAGCTGTAGCCGATTTAAAATCCAGAGGTATATTAGCTTTATCGGCAGAAATTAAAGCATTAATAACATTTTTAACTCTTCCTCCGGCAAGATAGTGGGCCTCTAATTCGTTCCGGTTTAACGGAATTCCAGCCTTGAACGATGTAATCAAAGCATTAACTATAACAGCAGGCGGAACTTTACGCCAACGCATCAAAACTAATTGCACAAGCGAAACACGAACACCCGAAAGCAATGCGTTAAACCATAATCCAACAGGAATCAAATAAAACAACAACCACAATGCAATGAATGCACCAATTCCAATGGCAAAATAAATACCTACATTTGCATTAGCATTAAGGAAAATCAAAAGAAAATTCATATTATTAGTTTTTGGGTTTTACAAATATTTTATAGCCTTCTATTTTTGTAACGACTATTTCTGTTTCGCTCTCAATAATTCCGCTTTGGCTTTGCACCTCGTAAATTTCATTATTGAATTCGGCTTTTCCAATGGGATATAATCTTGAAATGGTTTTGCCTTCATCACCGGGATTTAGCTTTTCGCTTTCATTGTTTACTTTACTGTCAATAGCATCGTTTAATGCAGCTTTTTTCCATGTGTTTGAACGAAATAAAATTATCAGTAAAAAGACAAAAAACAATAAAGAAACTCCTAAAGTGATTAGTCCATATTGAGTGCCATATTCAGCATATGCTTTGTATATCCCAAATAATACGGCAGCACCGCCTAAAATGCCGGCTATCATTCCCGGAAGCAAAAATATCTCAAGCAGAATCAGAATAATACCACTTGAAATTATTGTAATAATTAATGTCCAGTCCATCAGATTCTATTTGTTTGGAGTATAATAGGTTTTTGCAGTAGGCAAAAACTTTTTCATTTCTTTGATTCTGTTTTCATCGCTTGGATGAGTACTTAAAAACTGAGGTATTTTAGCACCTTTGTTCATAGATGTCATTCTTTCCCAGAATGCAATGGCTTCTGCAGGATCATAGCCCGCAAGCGCCATAAAAATCATTCCCAGTTTGTCGGCTTCGTATTCATGCACTCGCGAATAGGCAAGTAATCCCAATGTTCCACCAATACCATAAACAGAGTTAAAAATATCCTGAGTTTCTTTTGGATTATTTTGCATTGCTATGGCTAAAGTAACTCCACCCAGTGCAACTGCCAATTGCTGGCTCATTCTTTCATTTCCGTGTCGCGCGACAGCGTGGGCAATTTCATGACTTAAAACTGTTGCCAGTCCCTCATCTGTATTGGTTACAGGCAAAATCCCCGTGAATACCACCACTTTGCCTCCCGGCAAACAAAATGCGTTTACAGTGGGGTCATTTACCAATGTGAAAGACCAAGAAAGTCTTTTAAGCCGTTTTTTATAGCCATGCTTTTTTAAATAAGTTATAGTTGCATTCTGTAGTCTTTGACCAACGGTTAATACTTGCTGGGTTCTTGAGTCAGAAGATGATACTACACTGCTGGTGCTGATGAAATTATTATATGTAGTTAAGCTTAAATTATTTATTAAGCTTTCAGGAACCATGTTAATTTGAACGCGCTTTGTATATGGAACACGTGAACAACTAGCAAATACTACTGATAATAATAAAATAGCAATAATCCTTTTTGCCATAATATAAATTTAATTTATAACTGAACTTAAAAAACGTTCCGAGAGTTGTTGTTTAAATTTTAGTAATTCATCGGTATTGCCTTTTAGGATAGGGCATCTGCCCTTTAAATGTGTAATTAATGCACATTGTTCTGCCTGCTCAATATTGAAATTGCAAATCTCAATCAATGATTCAATAACATGATCGAATGTATTCACATCGTCATTCAACAAAATCAGATTTCGTGGCGTATTTGTAACATCTTCCGATTTAGCCTCAATCTTTTCTTTTTCTTTTACCATGTATCTAATTTTCTTTGTTCAAAGTTATAAAAAATACTTGTCAATATAAAGTTGTTGACAAAAATATATTTGGCCAAAATATAAAACTGTTTTGTAAAAATCATTTTGTAGAAAATTCAATCTATTTTTTAAATTACCAACAACTAAACATTATTAATAATTACTTTTTGTTTCAAAGCTATTTAATTGCTAATTTGTATTATATAATTACCCGATATTTTATTTTACATTATTCAGGCGTTTGAAACCCTGTTAATAAATTCTGTTTTTTTGTTGATTACATGTTAAATCATTGTTGATAACAAATGATAAGTTACTTACTTGTTGCAAGCTGAAAAATAAATCTTTCTTGTTTTCTTTGAAGCATGAAAACGGCTTTTATATTTATCTCTTTTGCTTTTTTAGTTCTGTCCTCATTTTCAGCCACAAACGTAAGTGAAATCAGATTAATTGAAAACGGAAAAAGTAATTACTGCATAATTACGGGACCAACAGCCACTCATAATGATCTGGTGGCAGCAAATATTTTGCAGAGATATATTTTTAAAATCAGCGATGTTGAGTTGCCCATTTACAGCGATAATAACCCCAAAGCCAAAAGCCCTGCTTTTATATTAAGTTCTTTTCCGGATGGATATTGTACTGAGCCTGCACAAATTCTTAAAGAAGATGGTTATTGTATTCAGTCATCCGACAATAATATTTACATTACCGGTGGTAGTGGTATGGGCGTAATTTATGGAGTTACCGGTTTTTTGGAAGATTATCTTGGTGTGCGCATTCTTGCTCCCGGCGAGGAATTTATTCCAAAACGAAAAAATATTATTTTAGGTGCCATAAACGACATACAAATTCCACCGGCTACCATTCGTGTAATCAACGGACCTTTTGCTAATGACACTACATACAAATATTTCAGAAAACTTAATACAATAAGCGACCGCTGGCACGAGCCCGGGTATAACGGGTATTATGTCCATACTTTCAATAGACTTGTTCCGCCCGATGAATACTTTGATGAGCATCCTGAATATTTTGCCTTAATTAATAATAAATGGGTTCCGTACGGGCAATTATGTTTAAGTAATCCGGACGTATTAAAAATTGTAATTAATAAACTGCGTAAGGAAATGGAAGCTCATCCGGCCATAAAATACTGGTCGGTAAGCCAAAATGATGATTTTGAATATTGCAGATGCGATAAATGCAGAGCTATAGATTCAATTGAAGGGTCGCCTTCCGGTTTAATGCTGCGTTTTGTAAATGCAGTAGCAAAAGAGTTCCCCGATAAGGTAATAACCACTTTGGCATATCAATACACGCGAAAACCGCCGTTGATTACCATGCCCGACAGCAATGTAATGGTAACACTTTGTTCTATTGAACTAAACAGAACGCACCCGATTCCTGACGATCCTGCTGCTGCGTCGTTCCGGAGCGACATGGAGGGGTGGGGAAAAATATGCAATAATATAATGATGTGGGATTACGAAGTGCAATTCACTAATTTCCTGACACCTTTTCCTCTGTTTAATACGTTGCAGCCCAATTTACAATATTTCACAAAAAATAATGTTATTGCAAACTTCCAGCAGTGTAATGCAAGCCATGGGGTTGAATTTGCCGAACTTAAAGCATTTTTATTAAGTAAGCTCTTGTGGAATCCCGATATTGATGTTAATGCCGTTATAAATGATTTTATGTTTCATTATTATGGCAATGCAGGGGTTTGGGTCAGAAAGTATTTTGATTTGCTTCATGCAGAATGTTTGCGGTATAATCAGTATCTTGATATTTATGGTAATCCTGTTCAGGCTGCTCAAACCTATTTATCGGCAGAGAATATGGAAATATATAAAGCGTATTTTGACAGTGCAGAATATGCCGTTAAAAATGACTCATTGCTTCTTGCACGCGTAAAGAACAGCAGATTGCCGATTATGTATTCCGAAATCGAAATAGCAAAATCCGATTTGTTCGGTCCGCGCGGATGGTTCGAAAATATAAATGGCAATTGGGTTAAAAAAGAATCATTAAACAATTTATTTGATGATTTTATTACTATATGCGTTGAAAACAATATGACTCATTTAAATGAAACTCCCTTGCTTTTAAAAACCTGGCAACAAAATACACTTAGAAATATTTCAATGAATACGGCCAACAATAAGGCGTTTAAAAAAACTGTTTATTGTATGCCTGAACCGGACCCAAAGTATAAAGCAAATGGAAATGCAACACTTACAAACGGAGTGAGAGGAACAGAGGATTACAAAATAAACTGGCTTGGGTGGGAAGCATGTGATGTGGAAATAATACTTGACCTTGGCTCAGTTATGAGTGTAGATACCATTGAAATTAGTACACTGCAGTTTCCCAAATCATGGATATTGCACCCGCTTGGCATTTCTTGTTCTGTTTCCAATAACAACAAAAAATACAAAAACGCAAATACTGTTTTATCTGACATAAATCTTCAAAACGAACCCATGATGAAGTCCTTTGTTTTTTTAATGAATAACAAAAAAGCAAGATATATTAAATTTGACATCAATGCCACCAAATATCTTCCTGAATGGCACAATTACAATGGATTGAAATCATGGGTATTTGTAGATGAAATTATTGTGAAATAAAAAATCAAAGTATTATAAAATCAACATAATAACAAAAAACTCTATTATTCCCATAATCCGTAAAATGGAAGAAACCATATACATACGCATATACTGCGCAGGATATTTATTATTTATCAGGCTGCGATATACCAAATAATGTGAAATAATTGCCAGAACAAGAAATATAGCAGCACCATAAGTTAAGAAATCATCAATGTCGATGGCAAATCCAAGCAGGAAATCTGCAACAAACAATACGACTATAACCAGTATAGAGATGAAAACAAAAGCATTATTGGGAGCCATTAGCATACCCAATTGGCTTTTTTCATCTTCATTTAAAAATCTGGTGGCATTGTTTAGCAGTAATCTTGCACCGATTAAGCAGGAAACAAAACATGCTGATGCTATATAAATACCAATCATAAATTTATTTTTGAAAATTCAATTTTCAAATATACGAAAGAAAAATATTTAATAAATTTATTTGTGCTTAATAAAGGTTCCCATATCCAGTTCTTCAAAAGCCGTGTTTAATTCGTCTTCGGTATTCATTACTATGGGACCACCCCATGCCACCGGTTCGTTTAAAGGCTTGGCTGCTATCAGCAAAAAGCGCGCTCCATTTTCGCCTGCCTTAACAATAACGTTTGAAAAAATGTTTTCCTGATCGGACTGAGCCTTGAATAATATTGCACAAGCTTTTTCTTCAAATGATTGCAATGCCTCGTCTGTAGCAATGGTACCGTCTAATAAATATAAAAACAGAGTTTGATTATCTGGGGTTTCGGAATATTCCCATACTGAATTGGCGTTCAGCATTACATCAAGGTATTGTACTTGAACAAAATGATTTTTCAATGCTCCGGATGTATTTTTATATTTCCCTGAAATAATGCGTATAACTGCATTTTGCTCTTCGATAAAAGGAATGTCGTTTTGTTTAATGTCGTTGTATGCAGGATTACACATTTTATCCTTTTGGGGAAGATTTACCCACAACTGGCAGCCAAGCATCCTGTTTGATTTTACTGGCATTTCCTGATGAATAATTCCCGAACCTGCAGTCATCCACTGACAATCCAAATCTTTAATAACTCCATTGTTCCCTAAACTATCACCATGTTCAATTTCGCCGCTTATTAAATAAGTTACTGTTTCAATTCCACGATGAGGATGCCATGGAAATCCTTTAATATATTCATGATAATCTATGGAGTCGAAGCCATCCAGCATTAGAAACGGGTCAAAATCTCTTATTGTTCTAATTCCCAACACTCTGCGAAGATGTACTCCGGCGCCATCAATAGCATTTTGCCCTCTTATGATTTTTGTACTTATTCGTTTTGGCATATCTGTATTTGTTTATTGCAATTTACGAATTATAATCCGAGAAAATAAAAAAACCGATACTTTTTATTGGCATCGGTTTGAGTCATATTTTTTTTAAACAACCTACAAATTATTAGTAATCATATAACTGCTTATGCAAAAGCAATACATATAATCCCATAATAATTATTGTATTGTCTATTTATTTTGATGATCGTGACTGCAAGCCTTTTTTTCTAATTTCGTATTTGGGTCATCGCCTTCAACCAAATAACCAATCTGATGAATATAATCTTTAATATGCTCGGCATCAGTTAAATTAGGGTTGTAAGTAACATCAACTATTTTTGTATCCAAATTAGCATAAGCCGAAACTACTCCGCGTTTTTTGGGAAGTTCTGATTCAAGCAGGGCTTTACCATTTGCGCAATGAAACATCACTTTAATGCTAAAAACGGAATTTTTAGATTGATTGGCAGATTGATCTACCTTAACGCCGGTGTTTTGAGCTTTAATCCCCATAGCTGCAAAAACAAAGATGACCAATGCAGCAATTTTAAAAATGTTTTTCATGTTAATTGTTTTTAATTAATTTTTTGAGTAAAATCACAACCAGATATTCTAAATGCAAATATATGCATAAAAATATACATAGTTGTTAATTTATCGAAATTCGCTCATTGCAAATCTTTTGCCAAATTATTTTGATGCTTCGTAAAAAAAATGTAGGTTTGCAACTTGTTATCACGAAAAATGATGTTTATGAAAAAGATTATTGCCATCCGTCACGAAAACAAGTATGAAATGGAACGCCGCGTTCCTATTATTCCCGATCACATTGGAACACTTATTAAAAAAGGATATGAAATTCATGTTCAATCTTCAGCAAAGCGTGTTTTCAGTGATGAAGAATATCGTAACGCAGGCGCAATTGTAAATAATGACATATCCGATGCAGATATAATCTTTGGCGTAAAAGAAATACCCATGCAGGATTTGATGGCAGGTAAAACATATATGTTCTTTTCTCATGTCATCAAGGGGCAACCATACAACATGCCGATGCTGAAACGATTAATGGAATTAAATTGCAACTTGCTGGACTATGAAAAAGTAACTGATGAGTTTAATAAACGCATAATATTTTTTGGCAGATATGCTGGTCTTGCGGGCATGATAAATACATTATGGTCTGTTGGACAAAGATACAAGAGGCTGGGGATAGATACTCCGTTTCTTTCGTTACGCCAGTCATATACATATTCTTCTTTGGCTGAGGCCAAGGCTGCAATAAACAAGGTCGGATATGAAATAATGAAACATGGATTGCCAAAGGAAATTCAGCCTTTCGCAGTTGGTATTACCGGATATGGCAATGTTAGTATGGGTGCTCAGGAAATATTACATTTATTACCTGTTAAAGAAATCTCTGCCGATGAGTTATCATCATTGAAAGATGATGTTTCTAACGGCAAGATAATTTACAAAGTTGTGTTTAAAGAGCAGGATATGGTTAAAGCTCTTAATAAATCGGACAATTTTGATTTGCAACATTATTATCAACACCCCGAAGAATATGAATCTCGTTTTTCTGATTACATCAACAACTTAAATGTCCTTGTTCATGGCTCTTATTGGGATGTTCGCTATCCAAGAGTAGTTACTAAAAACGAAATAAAAAAATTGTATTCAGAGAAAAATCCCAAACTAATCGTTGTTGGTGACATAAGTTGTGATCCGGACGGTGGTATTGAATTTACGCATAAGGGAACTGAAATAAATGACCCCGTTTTCATTTACAATCCAAATACAGATGAACCAACTATGGGTTTTGACGGCGAAGGTATTTGCGTAATGTCTGTAGATATTTTGCCCAGTGAATTACCCCGCGATTCTTCGCGTGGTTTTTCCGATGCCCTGCGTCCGTTTATTGAATCTATTGCCGAATGCGATTTTAATAATTCTTATGATGAATTAGTTCTTGCGCCGGCTATTAAACGTTCATTGATTTTGCACAATGGCAAATTAACAAAGCCTTTTGAATATATTTCAAAATACTTGTAATGCCAAAAAAAACTCGATGCTTTGTTAGTGTAATAGGTCCAAGCTATTGTAAGGTTTCCGACCCAATATATGCTTTTGCCCGGGAATTAGGTAAAAAACTTGTAGATAATGATTTCATCATAGTGTCTGGTGGCAGAAAGGGTATTATGGAGGCGGTTTTTCGCGGTGCGCATGAATCAAAAAATTATTTTTTTGGCTCAACTGTAGGAGTTTTGCCTGACAGTAATCGAAATTCTGCCAACAGATATACCGATATTCCAATTGCTACGGGTATAGGTTTTGCACGTAATAGCATTGTTGCTCAAAGCGGAGATGTGGTAATTGCTCTGGGCGGTGGATCCGGAACTTTGTCCGAAATTGCATACGCATGGCAATATGGTAAAAAAATCATTGCAGTAAATATCTTTGACGGATGGGCTAAAAATTTAAGCGGTAAGAAATTAGACCACCGAAGACGCGATGCTATTATTCAGGCTGATAGCGTTGACGAAGTAATTTCGTTGCTGAATGATTTTTTTTATAAATAAAAATTTTATTTTTCGCTTATAATGTCATTATCACATATTTTTTTTATGAATGTGATAATGTTTTGCGATTCACTTTCCCAGTAAGTATAATCATGTCCGTAATTTTTAGGAAAGTGGGTCTCGGGTATAACCTTGCCTGCTTTAAGCAATATTTTATTTAGTGTATCCGATTGTTGCCAGGGTACAACATTGTCATTTTGCGCATGTCCTATATATATTGGCAATTCCCATTTATCTGCTTTGCGCAAAAGATTGTCTTCGCCTTGCCAACGCTCGGGATAGTCTTCGTAACTACCGAAAAAATAGGTCATTAAATTATCATTAGGCATTAAAGTTTGATCATAATCGCCCGATAAAACCACCACACCGTCAAACATGTCAGGCCTATCCAGTCCTATTGCAAATGCTCCTCTTGCGCCGGTTGATAATCCGACAATGAAATTTTTTGTTTCTTTATTAAATAAGTTGAAAGAGTCGTTTAAATACGTAAGTACTGTGTCTGTCAGCCACGATTTCAGTGGTTGCTGTGCCATTGTGGGTAAAGTCTCATCGTAAATTTCTGTAGCATATATACTCTTTCCCATGTCGGGAATAATAATATTGAATCCGGCATCGCGCAGTTGTTTGCACAGGCTTGTTTGTTCACACCAGCCAAGTGGCGCCAGATTCCAGCCATGAAGTAGCAAAATATTTCCACGGCAGAATAATGTATTTGATGGAATTAGAAATACTTTCCTGTCGTTTTGCGACCATGGAATTTTTACTGTTGTATCCGGAAGACGTTTAAATGAACTTAACGAAGCAGATGAGTTTTTTATCAAATTGCCTGTGTTGTCTGATGTGCAGGAGATAGTCATAAAACCCGATAAAATCAGGCAAACAACAAAAAATTGTATTTTTTTTATTCTAAGAGTCATATTACAAAAGTTATTAACAAGGTAATTTAAAGGAGTAAAAATATATATTTTTATCGAAACATTATTTTTTAATTATAAGGAAAGGAATTTATGTCGCAATTTGTGCATCTGCATTTGCATACTATTTATTCGGTTCTTGACGGAGCAGCCAACATCGAAACCATGATAAAACGAGCTTTGGATTTAAAGATGAAAGCAGTTGCCGTTACCGATCACGGACAAATGTTTGGTATTCTTGAGTTTGTAAGCGAAGCGAAAAAAAACGGAATTAAACCTATAATTGGCTGCGAAACTTATGTTGCCCGAAACGGCATGGAACAAATGTCGGCAAAAGAAGACCGAAGTGGATATCATTTGATTTTACTGGCCAAGAATATGACCGGATATCGTAATTTGGTTAAACTGATATCTTTAGCCAATTTGAAAGGATTCTTTTATACACCGCGGATAGATAAAGAGTTACTTAAAACTTATCACGAAGGGCTTATTGCATGTTCGGCATGTCTGGGTGGTGAAATACCTCAGCTTATAATGAAGAGGGGCGAAGAAGAGGCGATTAAGGCCGTTGAATGGTATAAAAGTGTTTTTGGAGAAGACTATTATCTTGAAATGATGGATCATGGGCTGCCCGAACAAAAACAGGTCAATGAGGTTTTAATCAATATTTCAAAAAAAACTGGTGTTAAACTGATTGCAACCAATGATGTTCATTATGTTTTTAAGGAAGATTTCGAGGCGCATAAAATTTTAATCCGCATTAATACAAACAAAGATGACGACGGTGATTTGCATTACACGGGAAATGAATATTTAAAGTCGTACGACGAAATGCTTTCTTTATTTCCCGATAATCCCGAAGCACTTGCAAACACTGTGGAAATTGCCGATAAAATTGAAGAATTCAGCATTGAACATGAGGTAATGCTTCCTGTATTTCCAACGCCACAGGAGTTTAAAAGCGATTTTGAATATATGGCGCATTTGGCAAGGAAAGGAGTGCAGGAAAAATATGCCGAAATAAGTGATGAGATTAAAGAAAGACTTGATTTTGAGCTGGCAACGATTGAAAAGATGGGCTTTGCAGGCTATTTTTTGATAGTTCAGGACTATATACGCAAAGCCAGAGAAATGGGTGTTTTGGTCGGACCGGGCAGGGGAAGCGCAGCAGGCTCAATTGTAGCATACGGACTTGGAATTACCAATATAGATCCGATAAAATACAACTTGCTTTTTGAAAGATTTTTAAATCCCGACAGGATTTCCATGCCTGATATTGATGTTGACTTTGATGATTACGGGCGCGATTCGGTTATTGAATATGTTATAAATCAATATGGTGCTGACAGGGTAAGTCAAATAATAACCTTTGGAAAGCTTGGCCCAAAGTCTTCCATTCGCGACGTGGCTCGTGTTATGGGCGTTGAACTGGCCTTGGCCAATCGTGTTGCAAAACTGGTTCCCGAAGGACCAAAAATAACTTTTAATGATGCAATGAAGGATAAAGACTTTATTGATATTTATAACAGCAATCCCGATGTAAAAAAAGTTGTTGATATTGCACGCACTCTTGACGGTAATGTTCGTAGCACCGGTGTGCATGCATGCGGTGTAATAATTGGCAGAGAAGATCTTTCCAACTACGTGCCTATGGCCCGTGCCAAGGATTCTATATTGCCATTGGTGCAATACGAGGGAGGAATAGTGGAAAAGGCCGGATTGCTTAAAATGGATTTTTTAGGTTTAAAAACACTGTCTATTATTAAGGATTCTCTTGATTTAATAAAGGAAATACATGGTGTAAATATAGATATTGACACAATATCTCACGAAGACGGCAAAACTTTCAGTTTATATCAAAAAGGTGAAACCATTGGCACATTCCAGTTTGAATCTGAAGGAATGAGATCCTGGCTGAAAAAACTCAAGCCAACACATATTGAAGATTTAATTGCAATGAATGCTTTGTTCAGACCGGGGCCAATGGGCTTTATTCCAAATTTCATTTCGCGTAAGCACGGTACTCAAAAAGTTGAATATCCTCATCCGCTTGCCGAGCCTGTATTAAAGGATACTTACGGAATTATGATTTACCAGGAACAAATCATGCTTCTGTCGCAGCGACTTGCAAACTTCAGTAAAGGAAAAGCTGACGAATTGAGAAAGGCAATGGGTAAAAAAATAATGAGTATAATAGACCGTTTGCGCGGCGAATTTGTTGAAGGTGCCAAGGCCAATGGTATAGATAAGGCACTTGCTAACGAAATTTATGATACGATGGCTAAGTTTGGCGAATACGGTTTTAACAAATCGCATTCGGCCGCATATACTGTGTTGGCTTATCAAACAGCCTGGTTAAAAGCCAATTATCCGGCTGAATATATGGCTGCCGTATTAGGTCATAATCTTAACGATTTAAAAAAGGTAACCTTTTATATAAATGAATGTCGTAGAATGGGCATTGCAGTATTGGGTCCCGATGTAAACGAAAGTCATCTGAAATTTTCGGTAAATTCTTCAAATCAGATTCGTTTCGGCTTGGCTGCTCTTAAAAATGTTGGTGAATCGGCTGCCCAATCCATTATTGATGAAAGAAAACTTAATGGCAACTATGTTGATGTAATCGATTTTTTCAAAAGAAATAATTTCAGAAACGTTAATAAACGCGCTTTGGAATCACTTGCAATGGCTGGCTGTTTTGATAATTTAAATTCACATAGGGCTCAATTTTTTCAGGTTGACAATGAAGGGGTTGTATTTTTAGAAAAAATGATAAAATATGCAACTCAAATTCAGGAAAAAATGAATTCACAGCAAATATCCCTGTTTGGAGATGATGAAGAAGTTTCGTTTGCTGTCATAGATTTACCCGATTGTCAACGATGGAACCACGATGATATTTTGGCTAAAGAGCTCGATATGGCCGGATTTTACATTAGCGGGCATCCCCTTGATGAATTTAACAGCGAAGTATTGGCGTTTAGTACCCATCAAATTCAGGAAATAGTAGAAAATATTGATTTAATGAAAGTGGGTACCGATATTTTATTTTCGGGAGTGGTTAAAGATGTTCAGGAACGCCGCGACAAAAACGATAATTTATATTTGTCTTTTATTTTATTTGATTATTCCGATGAAATAATCTTACGGGTTTTCAAGGATGATTATGTAAAGTTTAAGCCAATACTTGAGAACGGGCAAAAAGTATTTGTTTATGCCAAAGTAGATGGCGGATTTTTTGGTCGTTCAACTGATTCTCGCGAACTTAGATTGCAAAGTATTTCAAAATTGGCAGGATATTTCGACCAAAAAATAAGTTCTGTTTTGTTTCATGTACCTTTTGCTGATATTTCAAATGAATTCACTGCCAGAATAGAAAAAATAATTCAGGAAAATCAGGGCAATATATTAATCAAATTTTTATTGCTCGATCCCGAAAACAAAGAAGTTGTTAAATTGTCAAATCCATATTTAAAAACGGATTTAAAAGGTATTCTTTCTTTGATTGAACTTGAATTTATTAATGCTTACGACATTAAAACAACAATATTAAACTCTATTGTACAGTATAAAAAGAAGATGACGGCTACTGCAGAATCAGAAAACATTGATGAAAACAGAGCTGATGAATATTAGGAATAGATATAAATGTGTTTTTGTTTGTTCGTTAAAATTGAGTAATTTTGTACATATACTAATTTTTAAAAAATAAATTTTATGGCACATCAATTTACTGATGCTGAATTCGAAAAAGAAGTGTTGCAAAGCGACGTTCCTGTTATTGTTGATTTTTGGGCAGAGTGGTGTGGCCCATGCCGTATGATTGGTCCTATCATTGAAGAGCTTGGAAATGAATATGCAGGAAAAGCAAAAGTTGGCAAAGTGAATGTGGATGAAAATCCGCAAATTACAACTCAATTTGGCATTAGAAATATCCCTACCGTACTTTACTTTAAAGGCGGTCAGCTTGTTGATAAACATGTTGGAGCTGCTTCTAAACGTGTGTTTGAAGAAAAACTGCAGAAGCTGCTTTGATAGACTGGAACGATAAACGACTGCAGCAATTCGGTTATCTGGGATTGCGCGCAAAACAAATTGTTGAGGGGTTTATAACCGGCCTTCACAAAAGTCCGTTTCATGGCTTTTCGGTTGAGTTTTCGGAACACCGGCAATATAATTCGGGAGAAAGTACCCGTTTTATAGACTGGAAACTTTTTGCCCGCAGCGAAAAGCTTTTCATTAAACGATTTGAGGAAGAAACCAATTTAAGATGCCGTTTGATTATTGATGGTTCAGCATCAATGCTTTTTCCAAACGACACTAATAAGCCTTTGGAATTACAAAGCAAATATAATTTTGCTGTTTTTATTGCAGCCGTACTTATGATTATTTTCCGCCAGCAACGCGATGCTGTTGGACTGTCTTTGATAAATAAGGATATTGATACTCACACAAGTGCCAAATCCACTTTTATTCATCATCAGTTTTTGATGAGCATATTGCAAAAGCACCTCGATAAAGTAAAAAAAGAATCTGAGCCTGAAACCTTATTGGTCCCGGCATTGCATCAAATAGCAGAGCGTATTCATCGTCGTTCCATGGTTATAATTCTAAGCGATTTATTAGACGCCGCACATAGCCCCGATGCCATTTTGGATGCATTACAGCATTTGCGGCACAACGGAAATGAAGTAATAATTTTTCATACCCTTGATAAAAAGCTTGAAGAAAATTTTGAATTCGACAATGCACCTCACAAGTTTATTGACCTTGAAAACAAATCAATAATAAAAATACGCCCGGCTGAAGTAAGAGAAATTTATAAAAAGAATTTTGAAAAACTCATGAACGAAATTCGTTCTAAATCACCTAAATATGGAGTAGATTATTACGAAGCCGATATTAACTCGGGGCTTGAGGGCGTATTACTCCCGTTCTTTGCCCGCAGAAGAGTGTAGATTAGCAATTTTTTTATAATATTTCATTTTGGAGTAAAAATATATTGCCATAAGCATTAAGGCAATAAATGCTCCTGAAATAACTCCATATAAAACGGCCCGGATATTTGATGAATTTTCAATTATATTTTCATTTTTAATAGGCTGCGAATCTTGCTTAACATAGGGCATATTGATTGTGGAAAGCATTTTTTGATATTTAAGAGCATTTTCGAAATCACCCAACTCCGTATAATTGTCACTTAGCTGCGAAAGTATCTGTTGTAATGCCGAAGTATAATTCATGTTATCTGCAAATTCATAGGCATTTAATAAATACTGATTGGCCTCTTCGTATTTTTTATTCAGTGAATAAATAATTCCTTGCTGCATCAAAACTTCGCAGGCAAGCAGATTGTTGTCTGTTTCAATACATTTATTCATGGCATCGAAAAGCCAATATTCAGCACTGTCGGTTTTGTTTTCGTCAAACAGTATTTTGGAATAATATATCTGAGCCTGTATTAATTCTATTTCATAACTATTTTTCTTGCTTATTTCAATAGCCTGCAACAGCAGTTCCCGGGCTTGTTTCAGTTTGCCGCTTAATCTGTAATTGTCGCCCAAATTTGTAAGAATCAGCGATAAAATACGATTATCCTTTGCATCGGAAAAATATGTCAATGCTTTATAATAATATTCGTTTCCTTTTTCGATATTGCCAAGTTCGGAATATGCGCTTCCGATATTCATCCAAGAATGTGCTTCTCCGTTAAAATTGCCTGATTGGTGTTCGAATTCGGCAGACAGCATGTAATACTGCAAGGCTTTTTGATAATCGCCTTTAAATTGATAAATCTCTCCTAAATTATTTAACCCAAGAGCCATGCCTGCCGTATCATGTAGAGAATAGTCTATGTTAAGGCTTATGGTGTAATATTTTTCGGCATTTGCAAAATCACCCATTTGATAGTAAACCATTCCTAAATTGTTGGCTGAAATCGACATGCCTACGGAATGGTTTATTTCTTTAAATAATTTGTAGCCTTTTTTATTTGAGATAACTGCTTCTTTAAATTTGCTTAAATAATATTGTGCCATTCCAATATTCAGATAACTTTCTGCCATTAGCACAGTATCATTTTGTAAAGAAGATACTTCCAGAGCCGCTAAAGCAAGTTTTAAGCTGGCCTCGTTGTTTTTTTGGCATAATTCACGGGAACGCTGATTTAACGAATCGGCAGAAACAGTAATTTGTGCATTGGCATAAAACAATGCATTCGAAAATAAAAAGAATAATATGGTTAAGATTATTTTCATTTAAACAAAAATACAATCTTTTGTTTTTATAAAAATTGACAGCATAATTAATTTATATACATGAATTAATTATTAATTCCCATTGATTTTTTTAACCTCAGTTAATGTAAGTTTTGTTTTACGTACTATCCCGTTTTTTTGGATTATTGTTGCACTCAGAATACATTCTCCGGCATTGCTGAACCGCACTATTCTAACACTTTTGTCCGATGAATTATCCAATATGCAACCTCCCTTAATTTCCCAAAGCACTTTGTCAAACTCTACATTAGTTTGTATTCCAAACAAATTGCCGGTTAAGTTTTTAATTGAAATGGTATCTGCAGATAATTGGGCATATAAAAAACTATCCATTGCATTTAGCAACTGACTCATAAATGGGGTATAGGCGTTATTTTCATCAACTTGCGGTTCATGACCGGCATTTTGAACCGTTATAAGCGAAACAGGAAATCCCATTTCCAAAGCCTTATCGTAAATAGGTTTTGAACCATATACTTTGTTTGAAAAAAACGAAGAATATTTTTCGCCGACATTTTTAAAAGGGTAATCAAAACCATAAGGAACAATTTTATCCGAATCACCATGAATTAGCAATAAAGGCATTTTTTCAAACTCATCCATCATTTCAATGTCGGTCAGCGCTCCCCACATGTTTATAACTCCTTTGAGCCTGAATTTTTCCTTATGGTTGTTCCCTGAGCAATCGAGGCATCCAAGATCGTCCTGAAGCATGAAGAGATTACCGCTAATGCTGCTAAATGACTCTGACTCTGCCATAAAAGCAGTTTTCAGCGCAATAAATCCGCCGGCGCTATTACCTGCAAGAAAAATATAATTTTTATCAATTCCGTATTTTTTACTGTTGGCAATAAGCCATCTGATAGCAGCGCGCGTATCTTGAATGGCTCGATATATACAGCGTTCAAGGTTTGAATAGGCACCGGGGATAAATAGATAGCCAAGCCGGTAGTTTATGCTTGCAACCACATATCCCATTTTTGCATAATGCATTGCAAGTTTTTTTTGAAAATCATCACGTTTGTCACCTACAATAAAAGCTCCGCCATGAACCAGCACCAATAATGGTCGTGATTTTACACTATCGTATTTTGGTTGATAAATATCCATTTTAAGAGGTAAATTATCCGTAAATAAATTACTGCCCAACTCGCTTAAAACACCGGATATAATCTGCGGATACGACTCAGCATTCATATTGCCGACATTTTTCGAAGTATAAAAGCCGCGGGCGTAGCCATAATTTACCTCTTTACGAATTACTTTTTCGGTAATATTTTTTTTATATCTGTCATTTGGCTCAGGGATAACAAACTCAGGCATTAATTTAAACAAAATGCTATCTTTTTTATTTTCGATAAAAATAATGGAGCTGTCATTGATACACCATTTGCCCGTAATTTTATCAGATTTGCCATCAATTTTGATTTTAATTAAATCGTTGCTGATACTAACGTTTCCGGGATTTACGTTAAGCCGGTCATTATCAATAAAGCATATCCCTTCAGCTTTCGATTTTGATACTGAGGTGAAATTGAAATAATATTTTTGTTCATTTAATTTTGCCGAATACCATTTGTTTGCTTTGATTTTACCGAAATCAATATAACCTCTGTCAATGCACGTTGTAAGCAGCAATAACACAGGTAATATAAAAAACGATAATAATATCTTTCCTTTAGAATTGCACATGCACAAACATAATGATTATTTTAAAGTGTTATAATTTATTAAAATATTAGACCAAATCCATTTAAGTAAATTATTATTCTTCCAATTCCTTTAAAACATTATTTACGATTTCATTCGCCTTTGCAATTTCAAATTGCATATTTGAATCTTTGAAATATTTGCTACGGTCAGTAAAAAACGAAGAATAGTATGATATGCCATCAATTAAATTTTTACAGAATGAATAAATTGATTTTAGCTGAGTTTGATCTTTAGGGACACTAAGAGAGTTTATATTTTTTTTAAGAAGATCAATATACATGTATAGTTCCTTAATAAACATATTTGGTCTATCTGTTCTATTAATAACATTTGCACGACCATAAATATGATCTATTAGTTCTTGCAGAGTCATCTTTTTTTGAAAGTATGCGATGTTGGGACCTGGGCAAATTGAAACCCCATTACCTTCAATAGAAGTATCAATATTATTAACAATTAGAGATGAGTTTCCCAACCCAACGCAAAGGCACGCCTTTTCAACAATTTTATTATATTCAACGGCATATTGTTCTGGCGACAAATTTTTATCATTAATCTCTTTTATTTTTTCAGCTTGAAAAACATTTGAGCCGGAACATATATTATTACCAGTACGATCAAAATTGAGGGCTAGATTTTTTTTATAACATGGGCTACCTGGTTTCCCATTTTTAATACGTTCTTGTTGCTCAATTTCCTTGCTATTTCCTCTAAGATTATTATAAAATACACCTAAAGGTGAAATATTACTAAGATATAAATCTTGTTCTTTTGCAGCTAATAATTTTTGTAGTGTAAATTCATCAACGTTGCACACTTCAGGAACAAGCAAAAAAGGAGAGCCCCAGCCAACAGAGTCTATGTGATAATGTTGAGTTAAAAAAAGATGCTCTTCGGCTGTTCCAACTCCACCTTGCGCCGATATTCGCATTTCAAGACTTTCAGGAATAGGTTTTCCTTTTTCTCGTAGAGCATTTTGTAGAATTGTAAAAGTTTCCTCATAAAGTGCAGCTCGGTTATTTTTAAACTCTTCAAGTATTGGACCCATCAGATGCCCATTTGTGGCAAATGCATGACCACCACAATTAAGACCAGATTCAATACGATACTCACTAACCCATACTCCTTTTTTAGCAAAAAATTTTCCTTGTATCAATGCAGATCGATAATCACTAACCTTAACGATAACTTTTTTACGCAAAAACCCATATTCATCAGGAAAAAAATCATCGAAACACTGAAAATATGAATATAAATTAGGATTCATTCCTGCAGAAAGTACAACAGATGATTCCAATTCACTATTGGCAAAGCCACGTAGTGCTGAATGTGCATCATTGAATTCAATGGGTAGTGGGTTGCCGTTTTTATAGTTGATTTTATCAAGTTTTGTCATGATATTAACATCAATGTGCCCAAGTATCAAATTGTTTTTAAGCCAATGATGTATAGCACTTTGAGTTGGATTGGTATTTATAAATGCATTGTAACGGGAAAAAAGTTCTGATTGTGGCGGAAGCATATTAAAATATTTCTCAATAAAATCAGAATTATTTAACAAATCATTAAATCTTTGTTTAACAATATAATTTAATAAATTCAAATAAGCTGTTGTTCTATTAGCTCTGCAATCTTCATCATTAATACTTATTTCTTCGTATGGAAGATTATGAATTTCGCAAAACTTTTTTCTTAGTCGCTCCATTAATTCATCATCAAGAATTGACGCAACTGTATCAATACCATAAGGTGCAACACGAGTAGCTGAATCAATGGTAAAGCCAATTCCCATAACGGGGATATGAAATGAATGTGACTTTGAATTTGCGTGGGTAGTGAAAGAGTTTAATGTAGTCATCAAAAAAAAATTAGCTCAATGGCAAAGGGAATGAAGCATAAATAAGAATACAACAGAAATATCTGCAATAACATTATTCAATGCAAAGATAGTTTTAATTATTAAAATAATTACAAAGAAATGATTATTTAAATATCATCATATTGCTTTATTGCTTCGGCAATTTCTTCCATCAGCCACATTGGGGTAGATGTGGCACCGCAAATTCCCACATTGTCGTTTTGCGTAAACCATTCTTTTTTTAAATGATATTTATCCGGTATTAAAAAGCATCTGCTGTTGACTTGCTTGCAAATACTGAATAAAAATTGTCCGTTAGAACTTTTTATTCCGCTAACAAAAATGATTATATCATGCTTTAAGGCAAAATTTTTTAATTGAGGAACCCGTTTTGACACAAGCCTGCAAATCGTATTGTTAATTGTCAGATTTTTTTCGGGGTCAATGCCGACTTTGATCATTTTATTTTTAATATTTTCGGCTGTCTGATAAAATCCGATTTCGTCCTTGGTGGTTTGAGAATATAGAATTATAGGCTTAGTGAAATCAATATCCGACAAGTTATCCGGCGAGCTTACAATAATGGCTTTGTCATTAATTTGTCCGTTTAATCCAATCACTTCAGCATGCCCGGGCTTACCGTAAATAACAACTTGTCCGCCTGATTTATTCATGTGTTCCTGACCTTGGATTATTCTTTTTTGCAGCTTCAGTACAACGGGACATGAATAATCAAGTAAGGTCAGATTGTTCTTTTTTGCAATTTCGTATGTTGCTGGCGGCTCTCCATGCGCTCTTATAAGAACTCTTTCGTTTTTCAGCTTTTTGAATTCATCGTGTGAAATTACGACCAATCCCAGATTTTTCAATCGTTCCATTTCTACGCTGTTGTGTACCAAATCGCCCAGACAAAACAATTTTTTATTTTGCTTAAGTTCTTCCTCCGCTCCACGTATTGCCGAGGTAACACCGGCACAAAAGCCCGATTTGTTGTCGATTGTAATTTTCATTATGTTGCGAAGTTACGAATTTTTAAATCCTATTTATAACGCAATAACATCAAAATATAACAATCGTTATTTTTCTAACTGCCATTTAGATTTTAGGTTTAGGGGGGGAAATATTATGAAATCGGATATTTGCGCGCATCTATTATCTTTGTAAAGAAACAAAGCATAAATTAATGCGTATAAAGAATTCACTTATGTTAATGTAAGGTATTGAGTAAGTTTAAAAATATATTATTTCCGCTATTTGTATTGACATTTATTTTGTCTTTTGGTTCTTTTGTCAAAGGGCAGTCCGCCGGCGATGACCAGCAGGTCAGGGCAGAGGCAGATAAATTGTTTGCACAGCAAAAATACAGAGAGGCTTTCCCCTTATATTCACAGCTCCTTAGTATTCATCGCAAAGACCCTTATTATTCATATCGCTTTGGGGTTTGTATGTTATATACCGACAGGCGCGACCCAGAAGCCCCTTTGAAATATTTGGAACATTCCGTTGGCCAGTTATCGGGCGAAGACGCATATATGCTGTATTTTCACCTTGGTGTTGCATATCATCAGGCTTATCGTTTTGGTGAGGCATTGCGTGCTTTTGAAGCTTTTAAAGGAAAAGTGCCGGCAAAAAGTATTTATGCAAAAGAAGCATTTATTCGTAATAATATGTGCATCAACGGCATCAATTTATTGCAGAATCTGTCCAATCTCATTGTCATGAAAAAAAGTGAGGTTGGGGTTGATAATTTTTTTCGCTCATACGACATTTCAAAGTTTGGAGGCCGTTTAGGTCCTAAACCCGATTTTTTAAAATCCAAGCTCGACAAAAAATCCAATGAGCCTGAAATTGTATTTATAAATGATATTCATAATGTTGTTTATTACAGCAGTTATGGCAAAAAGAATGACAATGGCCGTGATATTTACAGAGTTTACAAACTTCCTACAGGGAAATACTCCGAACCCGAAAGGCTTAGTTCGGCTGTAAATACACCTTATGATGAAAATTATCCTTATTTGCTTCCTGACGGCAAAACTCTTTATTTCTGCTCAAAAGGGCATAATTCCATGGGTGGTTATGATATATTCAGGACAGTTTATGATTCAACAATAGGAGATTGGACACCCCCTGTTAATGTTGATTTTGCCATAAATACTCCTTTTGATGATATTTTGTTCATTACCGACCCAAGTCAGCGATATGCGTGGTTTTCTTCAAACAGAAACAGCAGCGACGGTAAAATAATGGTATTTTTAGTGAGGATAGATCGTAAAATCGATGAATTCGACGATTATAACCCGCAAATGATTACGGCTGATAATATAGATAACAGTAGTAGCGAATACTTAAACACTATTTCGTTGCTGCGGCAAAAAGCCAGCCTGGATGTAAATTCCGATGAAGAAATGCAGTTAGACACAGACACTTTAACTGCATTTAACAATAATGAAAAATATAATATTCCTAAAAACCCTACAGGCGAACAAATTGTTGATATTGCCTTTGGTCACGTTAAATCAGCAGTTAATCAGCTGAATGATTTTAAAAATATGCGCGATGCTTCATTAAAAATATCTGAAATCAAAAAAGATAAGGCTGAAGCATTAAACAAAGAAAGCAGTCAGTTGTACGACAAGGCATTGAAAGAAACCGACAATAAAAAACGTAAGGAATTACTGACACAGTCAAATGAATTGTCTAAAAAATCCAGTCAGCTGTTTGATGAGTCCGAACTTGCAAAAAAAATGTACGTTCAGTATGCCAATGCAGCCGACAATCAATCTGTCAATCTTGATAAAATACACGAAGAGGCTGGTAATGTACAGAAGCTGGCTTTGTCGCGCCAAATTGATACATCAGTTGTGCTATTAAAAAAATTAATTGACGGAGTTGACACTTTTAAAATTAATTTGGTTCAGCTCGACAAAAAAATTCGTGGAGACAATGAATATATAAGCGAATTGGAACAAATAGCATCAAATGCCAATGCCGAATCGAAAAAACTTGCCGATGATGCAAAGAAGCTTGATAAAGATGCCGAGATTTATAGTCATGAGGCTGCCCTGACAAACGATAGCGAATTAAAGCAGGAATATCAGGCCGAAGCCGATAAAATTAAGCAGGAAGCCGATGAAAAAAGATTAAAGTCTGAGCAGTTAAAAAAGCTGGCTCAACAGAAACAGGCTGAATTATCCGAACTGAAATCAAAATCAGGCTTGCAGCAAGAAGTTATCAATAGCACACTTGCATATTTAGATTCTGTCAATAATGCTGAAATTTCACAAAATCAGTTATTGGCTGATAATAATTTAAATTCCGATAACAATAACATTAACAGTAATAATAGTGACAGTAACAACAACGATGTAACAGACATAAATAATATCCCAAATCAAAACCAGATCAATACAAATCAGACAATTGAAACCAACACTGATGTTGTCATAGCTAATAATAATAACAATAGTAATAACAATAGTAATAACAATAATGAAGATGTTAAACACCCGGTTAATGTTGTAGCGAATAATGATATTGATGCTAATACAACGGAAAAATTATCCACTGAAATATTACAAAATATTGATTCGGATTTGGCTTTTGTCCATGATAAAATTGAACGTAATTTGCATGAGGCGGATGCAGTAAACCTTTCCTTTTCAAAAAAGAAAAACGAATACGATTTTATCTATTCGCAATGGAATAGTTTGAGCAGCAAATCTGATTTGAGCCAGGCTGAGCAATCAAAAAAATTGAAATATGAGTCGGATATGTCCGAACTTTATATTCAAATGAGCGTGTTAAGTGATTTTTACAACGAAATTGCAAATAACAATGCTTTATTGACTCAGGCCGAAGAAGACATAAAAAGCCTTAAGGCGAAAATTTCTGACGGCTCTGTAACCGATAGTTTAGAGTTAAAATCTATTCTTGCAGAGAGTAAAGGAATTGTGGAAACATTAAGCAAAGCCCCGGATTATTCCATTAAAGAGCAGGAAATTAACACTCGTTTGAGCAGTATAAGAAATAAAATTTCAGAAAGCGAAAAAATTCGCAACTCAACTTTAGCACAGGCAAACACGATAGAAGGAAAAATTAAGGATTTACAGGATAAATATGAAAGCACAAATAATCCTAAGAAGCGTTCTCAGATTTCAAAAAATATTTCAAATAATCAAGAAAAATTAAAATTATTAACCGAACAGATTAATGCTGAAAACAAAAAAATAATTTCCTTAAACGACTCAGCAATATATATTGAAAAACACAATCAAATGCTAAGTGATGTTCGCAGTACTTATGCATTGATACCTGACAATGAAATAAAATCAATGTCGGAAACGTGGAACAAAACTGCTCAAAAGCACGACATTAACAATATAGGCAGGCTGCCGGATTTTGAACAATACGCAGAACTAAATAATGCAAATAGTAACGTAAATCAAAATACCGCAGCAGATAATACAGAATCGGATACTGTTGCAGCATTAACAAAAAACATCAAAATTGATGATGACGAGCAGGATTTATTGCAATCTTCATTTTACAGGAATGGTGCAGAAACATTTCTGGCCCGAATAGCTTCTTTAAAGAAAAAAGTGCTTGAAAATCCGGCTGATTCTGCTAACATAAATAAAGAAATTGCAGCCATGGGTCACACAATGCGGGCTTATTCTGCCGAGGCTGATGCGTATGAAAATAATGCAATTAACAATTATAAACTTATCGGCAAACAACCACCTGCACAATTACATGCATATACTGAAGAAACAATTATTGAATTTCATCAGCGCATGTACGAAATTTCAATTTTTAAATCAGACAGTCTGAAGCGATTGGCCGAAGCCAGTAATGAGCCGGATATTAAAAACAGGTTGCTAAAGCAGGCTGCTGATTACGAAGAGTCTGCCAAACGCCATTATTTGATGGCTAACGATTTATACGGAATTTGGAATAACTCGCAATTTGAAACAAATAATATAGCTTTAACCGAGTACAACTTAGATGGAACAAACGACAACAAAAATGCATATTTGTTAATGATTGAAGCAAGGCAGCTTCGCAGCAAAGCTTTCAGCGAAAGAGATTTTGTAAAGCAAAGAGAGATAATTTCTTTGGCGCAGGAAAAAGAAAAACAGGCAATTGAAATTCAAAAGGCAATTTTGAGTTCAAATAATATTGAAAATCCACAAAAGATTGCCAAAATTGTAATATCACAAATTGAAGAAACATGTAATCAGGACATTGCTGAAATTGCAAAGATTTATCCTTCAAATACAAATATTTTGAGCAATTTCGAGAAATCGCTCAGCAGCGAAAAGCCATTGGCTGATAATCAAAACAATACTATTCAAGATAATAACCTTGATAATTCTGATGTTAATTCTAATATTGTAGTTGAAAATATTACAAATACAAACAATAATAATATTGCTAATACAACTGAAAACACCAATAATAATGACATAGCATTAAATAACAATTTATCAAATACCATAAACAACAATAATAATAGCAATACAGATAATACGGCAGCCAATATAATCACCAACAATAACACGGGACAACCCGACAATCTTAATGAAAACAGCCGTTTATACTACAGAATACAAATTGCAGCATCAAGAACCGAAGTTGATACGGCAAGATTTTTCAGGGGCATGAATGTTTTAATTGACAAAACCGGAGCATGGAATCAGTACATGACAGGCTATTTCACTTCATATAACATAGCAAACGCAGATTTAAGACGGGTACGCCAGATGGGCTATGCCGATGCTTTTGTTGTTGCGTATTATGATGGAAAGCGCGTACCTGTTTACGAAGCACGCAACATTGAGCAAAATTCCGGCCTTGCTACGGTTGAGCATGGTAATGTTCTCATTGATAATATTAAAATGAACGAAATTGAAGACCTTGTTTATTCGGTACAGGTTGGTGTTTATGCCACAACGCGTAATAGTTCAACTCTTTTTGGAATTAGCCCGTTAATTGAAGAGCGCATGGCAAACGGATATTACAGATATTATGCTGGAACTTTTGACAACATGAACGATGCAGTAGCAGCCCGTAACAGAATTAGAACAGCCGGTGTTCCTGATGCTTTTGTTGTTATTTTGCATAAAGGAAAGAAAATATCTCAAGCTGAAGCGAATGACTTAATAGCAAAAGGAGCCAGATTCGGAAAGGGCATTGAGCAAAACAATACAACAACCCAAGTTCAAGGCAACGAAAACCAGACAGCCAATACAATGCCATTGTCAAAGCCTATTTTTAAAGTACAAATAGGGGCATACAGCAAAGACGTTCCTGTAAACGTAGTGAATGAATTAATAGCATTGGCAGGGCAGGGAATTGAAACTAATAAAAACGATGCCGGCTTAACAGTGTATATGGTGGGTAATTTTGATAAATATTCAGATGCCGAGATTAAGAAAAACGAGCTTAATTCCAAAGGTTTAGGCGATGCTTTTGTGGTGGCATTTATTGATGGGAAGCGGGTTTCGATAAATGAAGCAAGAGCAGCAAGTGACGGAGTGCATTAATTGTTTTTTATGTTTCGGCTAATGACTCATGTATTTCAATATTCAATTTTGCAATTATTAAAATGACTTTTCAAAAACAGATATGGAAGCCCGGCAATATGCTTTATCCGCTTCCCGTTGTATTGGTTTCGTGCGGAGATTCGCAAAAAAGCAATATTATTACAATTGCCTGGACCGGAACCATTTGTACCAATCCGCCAATGCTGTATATATCAGTCAGGCCCGAACGTTTTTCGTATCAGCTTATAAAATCATCAAAAGAGTTTACGGTAAATTTAGTTAATAGCGCCTTGTTGAAAGCTACAGATTTCTGTGGTGTGCGAAGCGGCAAAGACATTGATAAGTTTTCTGCGATGAAATTGATTCCAGTTCAAGGAATTGAGGTAAAATGTCCTTATATAGCCGAAAGTCCTCTTTCGATGGAATGCAAAGTGGTGCAAATTATGGAACTGGGTTCGCATCACATGTTTATTGCCAATGTGCTTAACACTATTGCAGATGAAGGGTTTTTCAATAAAAAAACTTCCAAGTTCGAAATAGAAAGGGCTGGGTTAATTTCTTATAACCATGGTGGTTATTACAGGCATGGCGAATTAATCGGAACATTCGGCTTTTCGGTGAAGAAGAAATAATTCTACCGATTTAAATCAAAGAACATTAAAAAGTGGTTTAAACCCTATTCTTCTCTTTGTAATAACAATATTGCATTTTGAGGAACAATAAAATATTTTTCATCTTCAATCATTACCTCAACTGCATTTTTTTGCAGAAATATTGCCAAATCACCTTGTTTTGCCTGCAATGGGATGTACTTAATGTTATCACCGGCTCCGGCTTTCCATGGTTCATCAATTTCGTCGGAAGGTATGGGATAACCCGGACCAACCTGAATAACAAAACCTTCCTGCAAAAGTTCTTTTTGCGAATAGCCGGGAGGAAGATAAAGACCTGAGCGTGTTTGCTCTGTTTCTTTTTTTGGCTTTATTAATACTCTATCGCCAACTACTATAATATTTTTCATTTTTATTCTTTAAAAAACTTTTCGGTGTAATTGTAATTATCAGCAAAAACAGACAATATATACATGCCTTTACTTAAATTTTCAATTGAAATAACAGTGGTATTATCATTGGCACCATGGCTTTTTTTATACACTTTTCTACCATGTATGTCATAAATGGATATTTCGCATTCCGAATCAATTCCTTTAACACAAATGAAATCGCCTGCAGGATTAGGGTATATAACGAGAGAATTTTTATCTATTTCGGCAACAGACACAGGCGATGTACGATAATGGCATTTAAATCCCTGCCCATGTGTTGTGGCAGAAGTTTTAAAAGTAATGGTCATTTTACCATTTGATGAATACAAAACGGGAGGCAATTGATTACCTTTAAATTCGCCAAGTAAGTCATTAGTTGGATTTTCCACCACTTTTACATAATCACTTGAATCCAGGTCGAATTCAGTAAATGTTAATATCACGGGGCTACCTGATGAAGGGGCAATTTTCCAGCGGCAGAAACTATTACCATGATATAAGTATGGTCCGGAGCCATCTTCAATGGTGTCTGATTCCGCCGTATAAGTGGTTAATGAAGAGCAAAATACCAAAGGCGTAACAATACTGTACGAAACAAGGAACCCACATGCAGTGTCGGATCCATTGCTGGTAAATTTTAAATATGCGCGATTACCCGGAACTGTGATGTCAGATGGTAATTGATTTCCGCTATAGGTTCCTATAACAGGAGAAGACGAATTACTGCCGCGATAAATCGTAAGAATATCATTTCCTGCTTCAGTATCAAATTTTATAAAAGAAAGTTTTATTGCAGTGACACTATCCTGAGGAGCGATAAGCCAAGAACAATCGGTATTATTGCGGTAACCAAATAATGGACCTGAGCCATCATCTATTGTACCATCACTTGAAGTAAGTGTGTCAGTACCATTGCAATAATACGGATACTGCCCTTCAGGGTACATGCCAATGACTAATTCATGCATTAATGTGAAATTGGAACCGCTTGGGGTTAAATTATCGGTATAGAAATATCCATCGGAACTACCACCCCAGCCCCAATTAAAATGGAAATAACAGGAATCCTGATATCCGTCAACAATAAAAGCATGTCCCATGATATAATTTGTATCGCTCCAGCCTGCATAATACATAGGGATGCCTTGTTCTAAATTGCTTATTATCAAGCTATCCCAGTCCAATGATACAGAATCTCTAAAAATATAATGTGTTGAATCAGAATATTTAAAAAATGATTTCATAACATGGGCAGCCTTGTGATTATTCATACCGCTGCCATTTGGACCATAGTGCATGTCAACTCCAACGCCAATGTTATAAACCATTTTAGAAGAAGCTGGATTTGAACGCGTCAGAGATATTGCCATCTCGTTAAAATTATAATTTTCGGAACCATAATCAACGCTTAATGTTCCATATACTGTATCCTGACTTGTATAGAAGCCATTGCCTGTAAGTGGCCACCTAAAATAGTTTGCCAGCTGGCCAAGTGCAGTGGCAACGCAACCGGTAACACATTTGCCATCCGGACCTAAAGGGTCTGGCGGACAAAATTCATTGTAATAAATAGTTTGATTCCATTTGGTATTTATTAAAGGAGATACCTGACCTTTTGGAGAATTAATTGAACCATTTAAAAAGTTACTCCACAACAATTGGTTTTTTGCACTATAATGTTTTTCATAAACCAGATTTTGATAAATCTGCTCGGAAAAATTTTTCAGCAGTTGATTTAGCGCAAAATTGTCATTTTCGGCAAAATACTGACTCTCGGCCGAATAAGCCAATACAGGAATAATATTTTTATCTGCTGAAACCATAACAAATCCTTCCGGAAATAAATTACAGATATAATATGTTGTTATTCCATTGTATTCAAAAGTTGAAATATCAGGAGTCTGGGGGATGAAAGAATTGTTTAAGCGCTTTGCTGCAAAATTATTAGCCACAATACGAACTTCTTCAATACTTACGTTTTGAGCCTGTATAAATGTTGTTATACTTAAAAGCATTAATAACAACACTATTGCTATAGAATTAAACAATTTAATTTTCATTTGTTTTTTTCGAGTTGGGTAATTAATTTTTTTGTCATTTGCTTTATAAAAGGCATAATGTCATCTTCGTTTACAAGGGTAAGTTTGCCTTTTTCAACCACCAGTTGCCCGTTTGAAATCACATGGGATATATGCTTGCTTTCCATGCCAAAAATCATGTGCATAGCCATATTTTTCGGCGTAACTTCTTCAGGTGACGGATAATCTAAGACTATAAGATTATTTTCGGCATCGCATGGAATTTTATTTTTAGAAAAGTAATCATTTCCTGTGCGTAAGCGTTTGATGGCAATTTCAGGATCAATTTGGTCAAATCCCTGCCCGGCAAGAAAAGCCATTTTGGCACTACGAAGCATATTTCCATGCAGGCCGTCGGTTCCAAGCATTATATTTTCTCCTAAGCCTTCGGAATTGAAAAAACCGACATTACTTCGCAGATTACTTTCCATATTTTCAACAACATAAACACCGCTTTTATTTATAAGTTCGGCTTCTTCATTGCTTAGATGAATGGCGTGTGCTAAAACAGTCTTTTTAGATTCAAGAACTCCGGCATCGTATAAACGCTCAACAACAGCAACACCGTATTCTTTCAAGCATTGTTCCTGGTCTATTGTGTTTTCTGCAACATGGATATGTATTCCTGTCTTATGTTTTGAAGCCAATTCAACGGCATTTTTAAGTGTGGTTGAACCAACTGTGAAACTTGCATGCAGGCCCACCAAACCTGTATGAGACGATAACCAGCTGTCGGTATATTCAAGCCCTTCTTCAGACGCCGTGTAACTTTTCCTATCACTTATTTCGAAGCATGGCAAAAACTGCAAACCAACTTTATTATAGGCCTTTTCGATTATTTCCAGCGAGCCCCTGATGTAATTTTGGCTTGAATGATGTTCTAAAACGCTAGTAACACCATTTTTTAGAGACTCCATTGCAGAATACAATGCACATGCCTCCAAAACGTCAGCGTCTAGAAACTGATCTATTTTCCATGCTCCGGTTTTTAATCGGAATTCAAAATCGTTTGTATTGGTCAGTTCATGTGTCCGTGAAAGGCTGACATAGCTATGATGATGCGCATTTACAAAAGAATGCATTACCAATTTGCCAAAACAGTCAATAATCCTTACATCATCTTGATTTTCAAGCAGATCGTTTACATCTGAACTGATACTGAGCTTGTTTTTTTGATCGGCTTCAACCAAAACATTGGTAAATAACAATTTATTTTGCCTAAAGTCGAAATAATTAGCATTTTTTAAAATAATAGACATTTTTTTCAATTACAGATTTTACCTTTGTATATAGCGTTTATCAAAGGTTTGTCAAAGATAACAAAATAATATATTATGAAAAATAATATAGATGATATTTACAAATATTTAAAAGAAGCAGATAATGACACGGTTTCGGCTAAAAAAGTAATGGAGTATTTGGATAAAATTAAGTCAAATGATAAAGAGGCAGAAGATAAATGTTGGTTTAGCGAATTTTTGGAAAGCATTTCAACGTTGAATAATATCCAGGAGTTTTCTAAATTTTTTTGTAATTATTTATACAATTTATTTGACAATAAGCATGCTTTGGTTATTGTTTCTTTTTTCTCTGCGCAAAATTCAGAATTTAATGCAGAATCGGTTTGTGGTTGCCCTGAATTGACGCAATCTCTTGAACAACTGGTTGAAAATAATATTTTATCGTTATCGCTAAGAAACAGAATTAATTGCTGCAACAAAAAACACTCAAGCCATTTAATTGAAATAGACTCCTTACATAATTTTGTTTTCAGAACTATTTCAAAGGAACAATGTGCAAAACTGGAAAGCGAATATAACCTGCATAATTTTTATAGTTATCCTATACCGGCAGATGGAAAAACCATAGCTATCATATCTATGGCTTTGTCGGATGAATTGGACGATATTATTCGAAAAAAGATTGAACAAGTATTGATGATTGTAAAACAGCACATAGTTTTATTTTACAAAAATCAAAGCCTGGTTCAACTAAACAAACATTATTCATCAATATTTGACGCAGCTGACTTTGCTTTTTGCTTATTTGATAATTATGGAAAGTTAATAAATGCCAATGCTTCTTTTAAATCTATTTTTAATTCTTTGGGAGATTTTGGATTGTTTACACCAAAATTCACGGATGTTTTAGGTATAACAGATATTTCTATCCTTACAGAAGGAAATGAAATAACGTTAAACGACTCAAACTTTGATATAAATAAAACACCCATACTATCTGAATATTCCAAGGGCAGAATTACTCCTATAAAAACTACAGACGCAGTAATTTCTCATTATTTATTCTTTTTGCACTCACGTAAAGCAGAATTAAAGATTTTTGAAATGATTAAGTCGAGTGAGCAGAAATATGAACGTATTTTTAATCATATTCAGGATGTGTATTTCGAAATTAAACTTGATGGCACTATTTTAGAAATCAGCCCGTCGGTATATCATTTTTCACAATATAAACCTAAAGATTTAATTGGCAAAAACATAATGTCTTTTTATAATGAACCCGAAAAGCGGGATAAATACATCGGAGAAATTAATAAGCATGGTGTAGTTAGGAATTTAGAAATTGATGTAATGTCATCTGACAATAAAACTTATAGCACTATAGTCACATCTTCTATTATTGATGCCGGAACTCCTAATGAAAGGATTGTTGGGTCTATGACGGATGTTACAGAACTAAAGAAAAAGACACAAGCCGTTATAGACAACGAAATTAAATTTAAATCCATTTTCGATAATGCGCCTTTGGGATTCATGATTTGTGACTTAGAGGGATATGTAAAGGAATTAAACATTGCATTTTTAAAAATGTTTAATTTATCTTATTTCGAAAAAGGCAAAAGGATCAATATTCATGAAAGTAAGTTATTATTCGACTATAATATTTCAGATGTTTTAAACGAGGTTTTAAGAACAGGTAAGCCTGTTTTTACCGAATTTAATCATACAATTACAGAAGGCAACGTAGCGTATTTTAAATTAAAAATAAGTATAATTCCAGATGAGACAGGTTCGCCCAAGCTTGTATTGATAATAGCAGAAGACATTACCGAGATAAAAGCCAAAGATCAAGAACTTGAGGTTAGCAGAGAACGTTTTTTAGACATTTACAACAATACAAACGACCTTATATTTACGGTTGACTTCAATGGATATTTTACTTCGGTAAACCCTGTTGCAAAAAAATGGTTTGGAGTTAGATTTGACAATCTTAAAAATAAAAACATAAGTGAATTTGTTACTCATGACAGCGCAAAGCGGGCAATGGAGCAAATAAAGCTAAAACTAAATAAAGCCACAATGCAATCCACTTATGAAGTTACAGCTGTTAATTTCAAGAATGAAGTTGTTACTTTGGAGGTCAATAGCTTTTTGCGATATAAAAACGATAATCCTTTAGAAGTATTCGGAATTGCCCGTGATATAACAGAGCGTAAAAAGCATGAGGAGTTTATTACCGTATCATTGAGGGAACGTGAACATTTAATAATGGAGGTTCACCACAGGGTTAAAAACAACATGCAGTTGGTCATATCTATGATTAAGATGTACTCATACGAGTACAAAGACCATAAAATTTTGCAGACATTTAATGATATTATGCAAAAGATACTGGCCATTGCTGTTGCCTACGAAGATTTTTATTTCAGCGCTAATTTTAAAGAAATTGATATTGAAACCTACATTCGCTCGATAGTAACAAATTTGATTTCGCAATATGATAAAAATAACAAAGTACTATATAAAATTGAGTCGGATAAAATGCATGCTTCTATTGACGAAGTTGTACCAATTGGACTTATTCTGTCGGAATTGGTTTCCAACAGTATTCGTTATGGGGCAGGACAAGACGGTATGGTTAAACTGGAAATTTCGTTTTGTAAAGCAGGCGAAAAATATGAGTTATTGGTAAAAGATTATGGTTTGGGCATTTCTCCAGAAATAACAAATAATATTGATAAATCGCTGGGGTTATCTTTGGTAAAAATGATGGCAGAAAATCAACTCATGGGAAAATTTTCTATTGAGTCGGGCGAAAGAGGTACAGAAGTCAGAATAGAAATTTGATTTATTTCACAAAGCTGCTGCAAGAAGCCGCACCATATGGCTTATCGTTTTTATCGGAGGCCAGCAAAGATTCGCGTTGGCGAATTTCAATTTCTACATTACCGCTGGCTGTAGCGTTTTTTGCCTGAAGCGAAACATATGTGTCGGGTTTAACACTGAATTCATAACTCCATGGTATGGTTCCCGTAGAAAGGCCTGTCATTTTTGTTTCTCCCTTTTCATTGGTAAATGTTACCAATATTTCAGAGGCAGTTCCCTTTACCTTGTAAGTAATTTTTTTCTTAAACACTACTATTTGTGTTGTTTTTTCGCAAGAAGTAACAAACACTATGGGGATTAGAAGTAATACAAAAATGAATTTCCTCATGGTTTTTTAGTTTATATATTTAAACGTTGCTAAATTAAAAAAGTTTTCTCATCTAATGAAATAAATTTAATCAGATGAGTCAATAAATTTAACATCACTTTTTATCACGCTTTTTTTCTTTATCCTTTTTCCATTTTTCCTTATTCATCATATCGCCTGTTTCGGTATAATGCTTCCATTTTCCGTGTTTAAGTCCATCTTTATAAGCCCCCTCTATTTTAATGTTCCCTGAGTCATAATAAAACTTGGCATCACCGTCAGGTTTTCCTTTGGAGTATTGAATGCTTGTTTTAGACTTACCATTGCTGTAATATTCCAAATAAACGCCATCGATTTGTCCATCTACAAAATCGGCCTGGGCCTTGTTTTCACTATCTTTTTTATCATAATATAGAATTCCTTTGCCATTAGGTTCATCATCATCAAATTTCAGGTTGCCCCAGATTTCACCGCTTTTGTAATAATACCGCCACATACCTTGACGTTTATTATTGACAATGCGCCCTTCGGCAAGTAATATAGTGCTGTCGTCTTGGTAATAAATTTTACAGGTTTTCCCGTCTTCGTAATCGGTTGGCTGTTCTATTGCCAATAATGAGTCAAACTCACTTACATAAGTATCTTCTGCACTGTTTTCAATTTTTTCGAGTTCATCGGCAAAAATGGCATCAGCATTATGCTCAACTATTAAATAATTATCGAAGAATCCCTTCTTTTTGCTAATAAGCTGAAAACCGATATTGTGAAAAGAAGCCAGGATTTCGCGACTTTGCCGGATATTAGTTTTTTGGTCTTTATTGGCATAATAAAATAAATGACTATATATTTTAGGACCTTTCAGAAACACTGACACATTGGCTTTTTCATCAAATTGTCCCAAAAAACTCATGTATTCGCCATCATTTACCAATAATCGTCCTTTTTCGTATGAATCTATCATATCCATTAGATTGCTCGGAGAATTACTGAATACAACAAAATCGTCCATAAAAATATAATATGGTTTTTCAAGCTTGGCAAACATTTTACCGAAAAACATTTTGAAAAAGCCGTTAATCGCAAAATAATGAATTTTAAAGTTCTTATATTCAGCATCTTTTATCTTAATAGGAGTTCTGTTTTTAACTTTTTTCATTATTTTGTCTAAACCTTCCATTGCCAATTCTATGTCCTTTGCATGAATAATGGCAACCATGTCATTTTCACGCGCATTTGGTGTGGGTGGTAGTTTCACCATCGCTATTTCATTGCCAATCCACGAAAAGAAATCTTCTTCCAAGCTAATTCCAAATAGCTTTTCTAATTTTTTCATGTTTTTGTCATACGACTCTGCGCTTGCTGAATCATTAAAAGTAAACTCTGCTTTCAGCTTTTCGAATAATTCCATATAATCGGCAAAGGATATGGATAAATACAATGCAAAATCGGATGGAATAATATGATATGCCTGAATAGGACCACGCTCTATGCTGCTGAGCATGTGAATATAGCTGTTGGCAGAATCCTTTAATATTGTGCTGCCTTTAAAACTTAAGCGTTCACTTTCCAAATTTATATTAAATGCAGAATAATTAAAAATACGCTTTAATTCGTCAAGCAGATCCTGTTCATCTGCCAGATAATATCCGATATACTCAGACAAGAAGTTGTAATTGGCGTAAAAACGAAAAAGATTATTTCCTGATGTGGATTTAACAACAGCCTGAAATGCAGAATTGTTTTGCCATAAATCCGGAGTTAATGAACTGGTTATGGAATTTTGCACCAATCCTTTGTTGTAGGAGGCTATAAATACATTATCAATAACCGAAATATAAAACACCTCATCTGATGATTTGCTCGAAATAATTAATATATCGGTGTTTTCAAATTTTTCGCGCGACATTTCATATCCAAACATTCCTACAATTCCTCCAACATAATCCTTGATAAAAGCAAATTTGCCCGCTTGTTTTAAGTCCACCAGAAATAAAAAATCGAAGTCCTGATTAGGCAATAAATGACAACTTATTAATAAAGGACGGTTTGTAAAAAGCATATCCATCGTTTCATTGTCGCGAATAAGTGAGTCTAAAGTTTTGGCACTTTCCGAAATATCTTCAAATAAGGGATCGTCTATTAAATGCTGCCACATATTGCTTCCCGATAAAGTATTCCAGCCTTTTGTGAGATTATCTGTTTCGATTATATAAACAGCATCTTGTGGAATATAATTCCAGATGGCCCGCGTCGGGCTAGCTTTAAAATAAAAATATGCAGCGGTACCGGCAATTCCTAAAATAATGGTAGTTAATGATATAAGAAATATTTTGCGCGACTTTTTCATAATTTGGTTTTTTATGACAAACCTACATAATTTTGATTTATAAAGATATTTTTTTAATTGGAAAGAAAATAATTTTCTTTAAAAATATTTAAACACATCGGATAAAATATAATTTGAGTTAATAAAAGAGTATTAAAAGAGATGTGTAGTCTATATTTTATAATAAATAAAATTACTTTGCTTAAAATATTTACTTTTGCACATGAAAATTCCATGTTATGTTTTGATTTAGTGGGGGACTAAACAAAACTAAACAGTCATGACAGGAAAAGCTTTATTTCTATTTTTATTTTTAACAATATTAAATTCATTTTTATTTGCTCAGGGTATTTTGGGCGGAGGTTCGGGAACAGTGGCTGATCCGTATATAATTAATACTTCGGCTCATTTTGCCGAATTATCCGATTTGGTAAATACGGGCAATGATTTTGTCGGAAAATATTTAATCATGCAAAATGACATTGATTTCAACAATCAAAATCTTACCCCAATTGGTAATAATTTTGGAAGCACCACGATGTTGTTTAATGGACATTTTGATGGTCAAAATCATTCAATTACAAATTTTAAGTCGTCGTTTTCGGAGGCCGGCGTTGGACTTTTTGGAGCCATAGGAGCTAATGCAGAAGTGCGAAATATACATATTGCATCTGGCAATGTGAGCGGAAGTGGTATTGTTGGGGCAGTTGTTGGCTTTAACAATGGTGGTCATGTTTATCATTGTTCTACAGGCTCAAATGTAACTGTGTCAACGGGAGCATTTTATGCGGGAGGCGTTGTTGGCGCAAATGATGTTAACGGCACAATTGAGCGTTGTGTTAACAAAGCTCGTGTAAAAGGAACAGGAAATGCGATGAACATAGGAGGTATTACCGGTGCAAGCAACGGAACAATAACAGAGTGTTGCAACTTTGGCGAAATATCAGGTAATGAATATGTTGGAGGCATTGTCAGCTATTCCGATGAAGGAAATATAATTAGAAACTGTTTTAATGCCGGTAAAATAACGGCCAATTCACAATATGCCGGTGGTATTATTGGTGCAATAATAAGTTCGAACTCCAGTACCATTGAAAATTGTTATAATTATGGGTCAATTAATTGCTCATCGCATAAGGCAGCTATATGCGCATATTGTAGTGCCATTGACGTTTTAACCAACAATTATTATGACCAGCAAACTTCTAATGCCACCGATGCAAATGCCGGTGCACAGACAACTGCTGTAATGACATCGGGTTCTTTTTCCGGAACGCTTAATTTTACTACATCCACATGCTGGGTTGAAGATATTAATTCAATTAACAATAACTATCCTGTTTTTGATTGGTTCAGTACTACAGGAATCCCCGCCAGTTTGTCTAATAATGTAAATCCTATCATAAGTTCTGATGATAATGAAATAATCATTTCTTTTAACGAGATAATACAAGGATTTATTTCTGTATATAATTTGTCGGGGCAACTTTTGCATTTATGTGAAATCAATTCAACGATTCATAAAATTCCGGTTTTCAATGGCAGCATATATTTTATAAAAATATCCAATGAACGAGGTGCATATATTTTTAAAATATTTCATTGATTCCGTATTGCTAACAGATTTTTTTAACGCTTTTTAAAATTTAATCAACATGAAAAAAATATTAGTTTCAATTTCGTTATTAATTGTTTCATTTTTTGCTTTTGCACAAACGCCACACGTAGATATAACTGTTGATAATACAACCAACGTTAGTGTTCAGGCGTCGTTTGCAAAAAATTCATCTTGCCATTCTTACTATATTTTGATGTCAACTGAAGCAGAAATGATTCAATGGTCAACAATCTTTGGTGTTCCCGTTGACTCTCTTGTTCGCCAATGGGGTATTCGTTGTTATTCAGACACAACATACACATGGACAAGTATGGATCCTGCCACTGAATATACTATTTATGCGCTGCCAAATGACGCCTCAGGTACATTTTATGCGATGCAAACAACAACTGCCACAACAACGGCAGGTGGGGGTGCAGGACTTTCTACCCTTAGCATTAATGTTACAGATATAACATTTAACAGTGCGCGTGTTATTGTTACGCCAAATTCAGAAACATCAGTATTTTACGATGGGTTGATTCGTAAATCTTATGCAGATTCCATCGGCATGGATTCATGTATTAAGATAATAAAATCAAGTCCGTATCCTCAATATAGCACAGATAACTGGGTCTGGAGCAATCTGGAGTCAAACACTGCCTTTTATGCTATTGCAATAGGAAAAAATGCCAATTCTGAGTGGGGTGATTCCACCGTGGTAGAATTTTCCACACTAGCATTGAGTTTAATTGAAAGCTTTTCTTTAAAACCACTTGTTATATATCCAAACCCAAGTAGTGGTATTTTTTATGCCGAGACAGAAGGAAATACCGTTTGCGAGCTGCAAATATTTGACATAAACGGTAAAATTGTGTATGACAGTAAATTGTTTAACAAAACCAATGAAATTGACGTTAGTTTTTTGAATGAAGGAAGCTATATAGTTAAGTTAATTTCAGAAAATGAAATGAGAGCGGGCAAAATTATCATTGGGAAATAAAATTAATTTTATTTTCCAAAATGGATTCTGTAAATATCAATATTTCCAATACTTCCATTAGTTTGCGCATCCCTGGCAGTAGCATAGAAGCCGTATAATCCGTCGCTTGTCATCATAAAACCGGTATCATCGGATGTTGTGTTTATGGGATATCCTAAATTTTCAGGTTCTGTCCAAACTCCATCTTCCGAAAGGGTAGAAACAAAAATATCATATCCACCCATACTTTTTTTACAATTTGAGCTAAAAAACAATGTTACACCATCGTCTAGGATAAAAGGATAACTTTCATCATACATGGTATTAACAGCAGGTCCTAGGTTATAAGCCGGTCCCCATTCGCCGTTAGGCATCCTTTCTGACATATAAATATCGAATCCGCCATAACCTCCGGGTCTGTCACTTGAAAAGTACACAACACTGCCGTTAAGCGAAATATAGGCATGTTGCTCATTGCTTTTACTGTTAATATTAGGGTTTAGTTTAGTTGGTTCTTTAAATCGCTTACCTGTTATTTCTGATATGTAAATATTAAAGTCTTTATTCTTTTTATCCTCACGGCTAAAAGTAAAATATTTGCCACCCATTCCAATGCTGTTAAACATTTCAGCAGATGACGAATTCATGTGCTGCCCCATTTTTTTTGGTTTCGCGAACTTTTCATTCTTAATTGAAACCATATAAATATCAGGCTTATACACATCATTATATTTTTGCCCGCCGGTAGATCCTTTTCTGTCGGAGGTCAGATACAAAGTTTTTCCATCGTGAGCAAGAAAGGGCTGACCTTCGTTATAATTTGAATTAATGATTTTTATATTTTCAACAGAAATATTTTTTATCGGATTTTCATAATGTATTCTGGCATTATTGACATAATTCATCCATAATGAAAGTTCCATTAAATAGGCTGCATCCCGGTTTTTCTCCGTTAAATATGTTCCAAAGCGCATAAATGCAGAATCGGCCTTGTCAAATTCATATACATTCATATAAAGCTGCCCCAAATATAAAAGGGAAAACACCGGCGAAGATGATTCTTTATATGTATAACCATAATATGGATTCACTTTTTTAGAGGCTTTAAGCATATATGGTAAAATGATATCGGCAGGACGTTTCAGATAGTAATAGCTCATGGCTACATAAAAATTGACATTGCAATTATTTCTATCTTTTACCAAGAGTCTTTTAAAACCTCGTAAAGCATTTTCGTAGTAACCGAAATTATACCACTCAACCGAATCATCAAAAAGTTTTTTCCATTCACGTTCGGCAATGGCATTAGGATTTTGCGCATTAACATCAAAAGAAATAAACTGCAGACTACAAATAATAATTATAGCTAAGATAATACTCTTCATAACCCCCAAATTTTTCGTAAATTTATTAAAAATTTATATATATATCATATTCTTGAAAATAGGTAATTTGAATTAAGGTTTAAAAAAACTGTAATTTTGTAGAAAACTCAAAATGATTTCTTTCAACGAAGCTTTTGAAATAGTTTGCACACTTCCTGTGTTCAACACCACTGAAACAGTTCCTTTCGATAAATCTACTGATAGGATTTTGGCCGAAAATATTTTCTCTGATATAGATATGCCTCCATTTGACAAATCGGCTGTTGATGGCTTTGCATGCAGAAAAGAAGATATTGCTTGTCAGATGAAAATAATAGAAACTGTCCCTGCAGGCAAGTTACCACAAAAAGAAATTGTTAAAAATACTTGTATTAGAATTATGACGGGAGCGCCGTTGCCTGTCGGAGCTGATATTGTGCTGATGGTTGAATTATGTGATGTAAATGATGAAATGGTTTTATTCAAAGGAAAAGCTTCAAACAGCAACATTGCCTACAAGGGCGAAGACATTAAAACAGGTGCTTTGTTAATGCAGGCTTCGTTGCAGATTAAGCCACAACACATTGCTGTTTTGGCTGCGGTTGGCAAAACAGAAATAGAAGTTTTTAAAAAAATCAATGTCGGGGTAATTAGTACGGGTAATGAGTTGGTAGAACCATTTTACAAACCTTCAGAAGCGCAAATAAGAAACAGCAATTCGTGGCAGCTTGTGTCGCAGGTGGAAAAACACGGTGGCAAACCCAAATATTATGGAATTGCATCCGATGACTTTAATGAAACAGTAAACACATTGCAAAATGCTGTAAATGAAAACGATTTGGTATTGTTGAGTGGCGGGGTTTCAGCAGGCGACTTTGATTTTGTTCCTAAAGCAATGAACCAGATAGGCTTCGATATATTGTTTGACAGCATTGCAGTTCAGCCCGGACGGCCAACAACCTTGGCAAAAAAAGATAAAAAATTCATAATAGGCTTGCCGGGAAATCCAGTTTCTTCCTTTATTCAGTTTGAACTACTCGGCTCTGTTTTAATGGGAAGAATGATGGGAAAATCTGTTGAAACAAAAGTAATTAAGGGCATTGTCGGAAGTGATTTTAAGCGTAAAAAGGCTGAACGCAAGTCGTTTTATCCGGTTTCAATTGACAATATGGGAAATTTGGTGCCACTGGAATATCATGGTTCAGCACATATTAATTCATTAATAAATGCCGTTGGATTCATATCATTGGAAATAGGTCAATATGAAATTAAAAAGGGGACGGAAATAGATGTTAGATTGTTATAACCGCAATATAAATTACTTACGCATATCGGTTACCGACAGATGCAATCTGCGTTGTAAATATTGTATGCCGGCAGAAGGAGTTCCTATGCTCACTCACTCCGATATTCTTTCGTTTGATGAAATAGTTGAAGTTGTGCGTTATGGAGCTGAACACGGTATCAGAAAAGTACGTATTACGGGCGGAGAGCCTTTGGTGCGTAAAGGTGTTGTAGAACTTGTAAATATGATTTCGAAAATTGAAAACATTGAAGAGCTAACTATGACATCGAATGGAATATTGCTCCCCGTTTATGCAAAGGATTTGAAAGCCGCAGGTTTGCAAAGGATAAATATAAGTTTAGACACCATGGATCCAAAGCGATTTGCCGAAATAACGCGAGGCGGGAACTTAAATGATGTTTTGGCTGGAATAAATTCGGCTATTGAAGTGGGTTTATCACCTGTGAAATTAAATTGTGTTATAAAAGATTCGCCGGACGAGACTGATGCTCAGGAAGTAAAACAATATGCGGATTTGCTTGGTTTGGAAGTGCGTTTTATTAAAATGATGAATCTTAACACGGGGAAATTCAGCAAAGTGATTGGAGGCGATGGAGGAAATTGTAATTCGTGCAACAGATTGAGACTTACTGCCAATGGTAATTTAATTCCATGTTTATTCAGCAATCTCGAATACAATGTTCGCAAACTTGGAATTAAAAATGCCTTTGATTTGGCTCTGAATAATAAACCCGAATCCGGTACAGTATCCGACACGCATGGTTTTTACAACACGGGAGGTTGAGTAAAGTATATTTTTTAGTGATGGAATTAACAAAATACTTGATAGGAATAGATGATACCGACAACTTAAATAGCCGCGGAACCGGTTATGTAGTACGTGAACTCGCCAGACAGTTAAAAGAAAAAAAATTAGCTGTGCCGCATTGTGTTTCGAGGCATCAATTGTTTTTTCACCCGGATATCCCATATACATCGCACAATAGCTCGGCCTGCCTTGAAGTTGACACACTAGATTATGAAAATCTGAAAGATTATTGCAGAAATTATTTGCTTAAAGTTGCTGCAGAAGGCTCGGATGTAGGACTGTGCATTGCGGATTTTAATAAAATTTCCGAAGAACATATAGATTGGGGACTCAGAGCCAAAAAAGAGATTCTATGCAAAAGTCACGCATTTGATTTGGCAAAAAGAAACAATATTTATCTTGAAGGTCTTACGGGAACTCATGACGGTATAATAGGTTCATTGGCTGCATGCGGCCTGCGAAAATTTGGCAACGACGGAAGAATACTTATGCTTGCGGCAGATTTCAGATCATTTTCAGGATGTATTAATGCATCCATGATAATAAACAATTTTTGCATTAAAAATATTTTTGATATTTTTGACAATCCGATAAATCCAAATGATGTTATCAATTTGGAGGAGGGCTGGAAACCCATATTAAGAAACGGCAATTACACATTAATAGTAGAAGCAGATGGCAAACATTCATGGAAATCAATCAGCAAAGACTATCTCAGGTCAATATCCTCATAATCTTGCAATTTTAATACAGTCGTTAATTATTTTTATTGCAGGAGCCGGTGCTGTTATTATGCATGCCCGCTTTCGTAATCCTATTGGTCTTCCTGGGCATCACGGTCTTGAATTTATGGCGTTAGCCGCTACAAGTGTGTTGTTTTTTAAATTTAAACTCAGAGGTGTAATATTTTCGCTTGGTGTTGGCTCAGCTTTGTTTTTACCGTTTATTGGCTATACCGACCCGTTTTTCGAGCTTGTCTTTATGCTCCCGGCTGTAGTTTTATGTTTATTTGCCGATTTTATTAAAATTGGTGATAAAATAGTTCCGCTTTTATTTATGATTTTTGGTGGTATTGCTTATATGACCATACCACTGGCACGCCTGGTAATTCATGCTTTTACGGCGTATCCGTATAAATCGTTACTGGCAAATCCGTTTTATGTTGTAATAATGCATTTTGTATTTGGATTTGCAGGCACTTTACTGGGGTATTATATTCACAAAGGCTTTAAAAAAGCCTAATTTTTTATACAGCGATATGAAAAAAATTGCAAAATCACTATTGGCTTTCTTTTCTGTTTGTTGTTTGATATTTTTATCTTTTAGCTCCTGTAACAAAGAAGAAGATGAAGGTTTGCCGCCAAAGCTGTTCGTAATGTTTTCCGACAGCACTAATATAAAGGACACTAGTATTGAGGCCGGTAAATCCATTCAGATTATTGTTAAGGGATGTGGAAGTGGCAGCAACATAACATATTTTTCCTTGATTAGAAACGGAGTTCATGTTCTTGACAGTGGTTTGAATTCGTCAGAGTTTATTTCGAACAGGTTAATTGTAAGAGGTACCGATAGTATAGAAAATTATACCGTGTTAATAAGAGACCGTAAATTTAATGAAGCCACTTTCTCTTTTAGTATTGGGTTAAAACCTACTTTAAGTTATGGTTCAATACGTTTTTGGCCTAATATAATTCTTGGAGCGCAAAATAACACAAGTGTAGGCAGCTTTTTCAATTTATTTTCAGGTCAAATTTACAATTTGCAACAAGCTTATTCAAATCAGGACTCGGTACAACTGTTATATTATTACGATGTCTCAGACTTTAACACTATTTCTTCACCAAATGCCAATATTGACACTTCTTATTTTGGCGGAAGCTACGGCCTGGCTCATTGGACACATAAAAATGAAGTACGTTTTGTTCAGATTAACAATTCGGAATCGGAATTTTTGGCAATGCAAAACGATTCACTGATTATTGCAAACATATTTCCGTATTCAACAGGAAAAAGAAAGGCAAAATCTTTACATGCAGGAAGCATATACGCTTTTAGCACAGGGGGCTTATACGGAATTTTATTTGTTAACAACGTAAATGGACAAAATAGCGGAACAATAGACATTAGTATAAAAATTCAGGAATGATGCGGTATTCTTTCATTTTTATTATTATTACTTTGTTATCAATAAATGTTTTTTCGCAACAAACATTTAGTGGTACCGTTCGCGATGCAGGTACCGGAAAAAATATCGAAGGAGTAACTATAACTATTGACAGCTTAAGGTTGGGTGCAATAAGCGATGAAAATGGTAAATTTTTGCTGAATTTACCCGGCAAAGGGCCATGGACACTTACATTAAAGCATATTTCCTACGAAAGTATATCATGGAACGTGAAAAAGCATTCAGACAGTACTGTGGTACACGACATTATTTATTTAAGGTCTAAGCCTTACGATATAAACCCAATAATTATTACATCAGATCGTATTGAAAAACGGCTTGATGAAATTCCTGCCCGTGTAAGCGTAATTAATTCAACAACAATAGAAGGGTTACCGTCTGCAAATATTGATGAAGTATTGCGCTCAGTTCCGGGATTATATGTAAACAGGAGCTGGGGTATGTATTCCAAAAATTCAAGTGTTACAATGCGCGGAATGGGTAGCTCTGCACGTGTATTGGTAATGCTCGACGGGGTTCCGCTAAACAAATCGGGTGGGGGAGGAGTTAACTGGAATTTGTTGCCAACCGGCGCTTTTGAAAAAATTGAGGTGGAAAAAGGACCGGGGTCCAGTATGTATGGTAATAATTCAATGACGGGAACCATCAATTTAATAACAGGCGGGGCATCGGAAAAAGAAAGAGCAGAAGCCGATTTTTTTATTTCGCAATTTAATACTCAGGGAATTGGGTTTAGATTTATGACTCCAAAAAAGATTAAAAAGCCTTATTTATGGGTTAGTCTTTCGTCGATGCAGGGTGATGGTTATTTTTTAGACCCCAAAGAAAGCAGAACAGAATATTCGTCAAAAAGTTTTCTGAACCAGTACAACGCTTATGCAAAAGCCGGTTTTCAGTTTAGTGACAGTGCGCGAATAGAAGTATCTGCATTGGGCTCTTCTTTCAGGTCTGGTCTTGGAACAGCTGTTTATGAGCCAAATGGCAGCTATGATGATTATACAACCTATATGGGCAGTATAAGATATAATGTTGCAAAGAAAAACAACACATGGAATGCTTTATTGTTTTCAAATTATGAGGATTATTTCAATTTAAATGAAAATATAAATAAAAGCGGAGAATATAAATTATCTGAAAATCCCACTAAAAAAATTGATGCAGGTTTATGGTGTAATATGGAACATCGATTCAATGACAATATGGACCTGATTGCGGGAATAGATTATAAGTTTTCGCTTGAGGATGGAAAGAATTTATATTTGACAGCAAGTGATGAAATTTATTTTTTCGGAATTCATAATTTCGCTGCAATATTTTCGCAGCTTACAAAAAAGGTTGCAAAACGCTCACTGTTTCAGATTGGGCTCAGATACGATTTTGGTCAGTATTCGCAAGGAGAGATTGTAATTAAAAATCCCACGGCAATCAGTGATTTCTTAATGCCTTATACAGGTCAGCATCCATCAAGTACATGGAATAGCTTAAGTCCAAAACTTGCGTATAAATATTTAATGTCCGACAATTTTAATGTTTACGCATCCATATCAAAGGGTTTTATGCCTCCAACCATTGATGATATGACGCGTTCGGGCAAAATTCGCAAAGGAATAAAAATAGCAAATCCCTATTTGGAACCTGAAACGTTGTATAATTTCGAAACAGGGTGCCAGATAAATTTGAAAGAAAAACTGACCTTTGAACCTTCTGTATATTATTCAATAGCCGATAATATGATTTATCAGGTCTGGACAGGTCAGGAGGTAGAAGTGATTGGAGAAGGCCCCAAGCCGATGATTCAAAAGCGTAACGTGTCGCAGGGGACTGTTGCAGGTGCCGAAATTAATATAATTTATGATTTCTCAAAATGGCTGACTTGCAAATCGGGATATTCTTTCAATTATTCAAAAATCTCAAAATATGATGCCTTGCCCGGCGATACGGATTTAAGTGGTCTGTTCATGGCTGAAGTTCCAAAGCATTTGGCATCGTTTGATGCAAGATTTAAATACCGTATTTTCACTTTTGTTGCTGAATACAGATATACAGGCGAAACTTTTTTCGATGATGAAAACATTGGCATTATTGATGATTATCATCTTGTTAATGCATCTTTGTTTGCCAGAATCAAAAATTACAGCATAGGAGTTTCGGTAAATGACATTTTCGATGTTCAATTCATCGATAAAAAGGGATATCTGAGCCCAGGCCGCTTTGTTGCTGCCAGAATTAATGTTAAGCTTTAGGTATAATAAATTTTTATATACTTATTTGATTTTTTTTACTTTTGTAATCGTTATGTAATTAATTGCATATCATTTAATATTTGAGTTTTTATGCAAAGAGTTTTTGTATTGCTTCTATTTGTTGTTTTATCGATATCTTTTTATTCCTGCAAAAAAGAAGACGATTTGAATACACCACCAATTCTAATTTTAGAGCTTGGAGGAAAAAATATTAGTGATAGTGCGGTTTTAGCAATAAACGATACAATACGATTTGGCATTTATGCCGAAGGAGTTTCTTCCAATATAACATATTTTAAAGTTGATGTTTTAAGCGAAAACGGTAAAACAACAATTTATGATGAGGGCATGAATTGTAAGACATTTAATGCCACAAAAGTCTTTTTCAAAGGAATTCCTGACAAGGAAACCTTTGTGATAACTATTATGGATTATAATCGTAATACTACCAGTGCGTCATTTACGGTATATCGTGATTCATTAAGTGGTTTTGGGCCAATTTATCATTTCAAAAATCTCACTCTCGGATATCAGAATAACACTTCAAACGGACATTATCTTGATTCCAGGACGGGTATGATTTATAACGATTCTGACGTGGGAGGTCATGAAAGTTCTGTTGATATAGTAGCATATTATTATGTAACAAGCGGCAATCCCTCACCAACCATAGCTTGTCCTGCCCAAAGCGACATTCAGGCAAATTATCCTTCAATAACAAACTGGCCGGTTAAAAATATTACATTATATGATTACCACACAACGGATTATAATTTAATTACTGCTGCACAATTCGATGCATGCACAAACGATAGTCTCTTGGTTGCTGCATATAACCCCACGTATGTAAACCAAAAATGCAAGTTTGCCAATACAGGAAAGATTATACCTTTTCTTACTGCAGCCGGGAAAAAAGGATTAATAAAAGTTATTTCTGCCGATCAATCTGAAACGGGTACTATTACTATTGAAATTAAAGTTCAACAATAAAAACAAAAAACATGAAACAAAGTTTACTTATCGTCGTTTTAATGCTATGTGTTAGCATTTTCTCTTATGGACAGCTTGACACTGTCATCGGATTTACATTTCCTGTAAATACAGGTGCGGACAGCCTAAATGCAGATTTTGGAATATCAAACAATACTAGTTATGATATTCGATTTGAAACAGAATCCACAGGCACACAAGGTCCAATTACCTTAACCAATGGAGCAACTACCTATGCTGCTACTGCAACCTCTTGGGACAATGGAAAAGATGATAAATATTTTTCCATTAAATTTAAAACAACGAATTACGGAAATTTGGTTTTATATGCAAAATTGCGTAGTGGTGGAAACAAACCGGGACCAAAATATTTTAAAGTTCAATATAAAATAGGTGGCTCCGGCACTTGGGAAGATGTTAGCTCCGATACAATAACCATTGCTAATGACTGGACAACAGGAGTTGTAGATGGTTGGGTTCTGCCATCACAAACATGGAATGCTTCACAGTCGGTTCATATTCGTTTTATCAGCATTACAAACACAAACGTTGATGGAAATCCTGTAGCGGCCGATGGTATAGTTAAGATTGATGATATTTTTATTCTTGGCTCAACAACGACTTCTCTTTCAGAGAATGGTTTGACATCCGTTCGTTTTTATCCTAATCCTGCAAATGACATTTTGAATATTGAAAACAATGATATTATAGCAATGCTAAATATTGTATCAATTGATGGTCGGATAGTATCACAAATTAGCAGACCCGGACAAAATATTGACATTAGCAGCTTAGCTAAAGGACATTATTTCTTACAAATGATTTCGGATGATAATTCAGTAAGAGTACAAAATTTAGTAATAGAATAATTTTTTTATTGTCGGTGTGGAATTTATCCGCACCGACAATTTTAAATTAAGCAAATGAGAAAATTTGCTCTTTTTTTATTTTTGTTAGTTCCGCTTTTATGTAATTCCCAACAAATAGTTGAAGGAATTGTGTCGGATTTTAGTAATGGGAAATTTATACCCAATGCATCTTTATTCTGGCAGAAAGATAAAACCGGAACAACAACTGACCAAAATGGAATTTTTAAAATTAATTTATCATCGGTTGACAATGATACTTTAACAATATCGCATTTGGGATATGAGTTAATGCATATACCGGCAAAAGAATTAAATATTTCTAATAAAAAGACAAATCATATCAAACTTATTCCTGTTGCATATTTAGTTCCAACCTTTTGTGTAACAGCTACCCGCGAAAAATGCAATTTAAAACATATTCCTCAAAAAATATCGGTTATTGATTCTGCTCTGCTGAATAGTTTTGCACTAAAAAGTATTGATGATGCCCTTGCTTATTCTTCGGGAGTCATGATAGACAGGCCAATGGGAATTTTTGCTGCAAAATCTGTTGTAACAATGCGTGGCTTATCGGGCAACGAGCAGGGAAGGACATTGGTTCTTATTGATGGAATACCTATTAACAAATCTGATGGCGGAACTGTAAATTTTAATTTAATTGACCCAAATTCGATAAACAGTATTGAGGTTGTAAAAGGGCCGGCTTCAGCATTATATGGTGGTAATGCCATGGGTGGCGTAATTAACATCATTTCTGACATGCCTTCTGAAAAATTGAGCGGCCGGGTTAAGTTAGGATATAGTACATTTAATACATATTCAGGCAATTTGGCCATTAATAGTTTTTTAGGGAAGGACATTAATAAGGGATTTTTTTATTCAGGAAATGCTTTTTGGCGTAAAAGCGACGGATATATCAGCAAGCCGGAATACCAGCGTACCGAATATACGGTACCTGTGTTTTTGAATGAAAAAATGTTTTCGTTTAAAGGCGGATATAAATTTAATGAAAAAAATCATTTTTGGCTTAGTGCAATGATATATGACGATGAAAGGGGGGCTGGCGAAAAAGTTTATACAAAATTGGGCTCTTATAGCGAGCACGACAGCTATCATCTTAGGGGGCAATTAAAAACAGAATATAAAAACTGGAAAATAACCGCAAATAGTTTCTTTCTTTGCGAAAATTATGCTAAGATTAACGAATATGTAAAATCAGGCGAATACACCTTATACGATGTTGATTCCAAGCGTAAAGATGTTGGTTTTATAGTTCATGCAAGTAAACAAATATTTCCAAATCACACATTAACTTATGGAGCCGAAATACGCCAAGGCTCAGTTAATGCGGCAGATGTGTATCACACATCAACCGACAAAATTATAAATGCAGGCATAATGAATTTATATGCCTTATTTGTTCAAGATGAATATATTTTTGGTAAAGACCGCTGGAAATTTGTTGGAGGTTTGCGGTTCGACAATGCATATTTTCATAACGGACAGTTCTCGGTTGAAAACCCAGGGATGAATAATATGTATCTATTAGCCTATGAAAAAGACAATATGCCCGAAAAAACATGGAATTCTTTAAGCCCAAAGGCTGCAATTCAATATAGAATAAATAATAACGAGAAATTTTTCGGCTCTTTTGCTCATGGATTTCGGGCTCCGATACTTGATGATTTATGCCGCTCAGGAAAAACGCGGGGAGGATTTCAGGTAGCTAACTCCGATTTAACGCCCGAAACGCTTGAAAATTTCGAAATTGGCTATCAAAGAGAATTTAAATCTAAATCAATAATAGAGCCGGTTGTATTTTTTAGCTATGGGAAAAACTTCATGTATCCGGTTTCTACAGGAGATACTGTTGATATGGGGTATGCGGCGCCCGTAATTATTACGTCAAATGTTTCTAAAGTACGGATTATAGGTGCTGAAATAGATTTTAATTATCAAATAACAAAAAGTTTGAATTGCTTTTTTAATTATGCATACTCATATTCTGTGGTTGTAGATTACACACCAACCATGGTGCAGCAAATCAATATCGAAGGTTTGTATCTTAGCAATGTTCCGGCTCATTTATCCAATTTTGGACTGCAATATAAATTTAAAAATATTGGTGCTTCAGTAAATGCCAGATACGTTAGTTCACGCTGGGTTAACGACACTAATACTCCTGATGAAAAATATGGTTTGCCGGCCATGTATGCACCTTATTTTACTGCCGATATCAAGTTGTCATATTTATTTAAAAACCGATGGCTTGTATCTGCTTCCGTTATTAATGTTTCTGATAAAATATATACCGACAGCAAAGGACAATACTGTCCCGGCAGAATGATTTCGATTGATGCAGGAATAAAATTTTAGTTTTTTCATTTAATTCTTATCATTACCAAAATATCTAAGAATCTATATTAAGTAGTTTATTTACTTGATATTAAAATTCCTTTTTTTATTTTGTAAATTTGTAATGCATAATTAATTAATGATAATGAAAAAATTATCCCACATAGATTCAAAAGGTAAGGCTCGTATGGTGGATGTTGGCACCAAGCCGTCGCAATTCAGAGTGGCAACTGCATCAGGGAAAATATTATTACAGCCAGAAACCATAAATCTAATTAAAGAAAACGGCATGAAAAAAGGTGAAGTGCTTGGTATAGCCGAATTTGCAGGAATAATGAGTGCCAAGAAAACTTCAGATTTGATTCCTTTATGTCACCCTTTGTTGCTTTCCGATATTCAGGTCTCGGCAAAGCTGAATAAAAACGGCATTGAAATTTCTTCAACAGTAAAATGCACAGGTCAAACGGGAGTGGAAATGGAGGCACTCACTGCCGTAAGTGTTGGACTGTTAACAGTTTACGACATGTGTAAAGCTGTTGACAAGAACATGATAATCAAAGATATACACTTGGTTAAAAAAGAAAAAATGTAAATATAGTTTTATTAAAAATGAAAATTGTAAAAAAAATTTTATGGGGTTTGCTTTTTTTGCTTATAGCAGCAAATATTGCAATATTAGTTACGGATAATACATATATTTACAAAACTCTAATTTATCAGCATCCGGGCATTGAAGATTACACAATTTTTAAAAACAGAGTTGTTGAAGCGGGTAATCATGTTGATATTCCTGAAAGTGCCAATAAAATTCATCTGTCTGACACATTCCGAAACTTTATGATTGAAACGCAAACTGTTGCTTTTTTGGCATTACAAAACGATTCAATTATTTATGAAGAATACTGGGATAACTATGGACCCGATACATTATCGGGTTCTTTTTCCGTTGCCAAAACTATTGTTAGCATAATGATTGGAATTGCAATAGATGAAGGAAAGATAAAAAGTGTCGATCAAAAAGTGTCTGATTTTTTACCCGAATTTTCAAATGGACTTGGGGCGGAATTAACTATTAAACACCTGCTTACAATGACAGCCGGTTTTGACTGGTCCGAAGCTTATTCAAGTTTGCTTTCGCCCACAACTAAGGCATATTACGGATCCAATTTGAAAAAGATGGTTGGCAAATTAAAAGTCAATGTAAAACCCGGCACATTCCACGAATATCAAAGTATAAATCAGGTTGTTTTGGCTATGATACTGGAGAAAGCTACGGGTAAAAATTTAAGTCAATATACATCAGAAAAATTATGGAAGCCAATAGGTGCATCACATAACGCTTTATGGAGCATTGACAGAGAAGATGGGATAGAAAAAGCATATTGTTGTTTTAATACCAATGCACGTGATTTTTCACGAATTGGCAGTTTGTATTTACATAAAGGAGAACTTTATGGAAAGAGAATAGTATCAGAAAATTATGTTGAGAAATCAATAGAGCCTTGCATGGTTCCTGATGAAACCGGAATGCCATGCACTTATTATGGTTATTCATGGTGGCTTTCGGATGTTGACAAACATTCATTTTTTTACGCACGGGGAATCTTAGGTCAGTATATAATCGTTGTGCCCGATTATAATATGGTAATTGTACGCTTGGGCCGTATCAGACCAGACCATGGCGATACAGAGGCTGCGGATTATATTGTTTCAAATATTATTAAACAAGTTAAATCAAATGACAAAAATTGAAATAGTTTCAGTAAATATTTCCGAAAAAAAAGGAACAATCAAAGTTCCGGTTGATTCTATAAATTTGTGTAAAACCGGAGTGGAAGGCGATGCCCATTCGGGCGACTGGCATAGGATGGTAAGTTTGCTTGCTGTTGAAAGTGTTGAAAAATTCGAACATAAAGCAAAACGCAAAATAGCTTATGGCGAATTTGCCGAAAACATTACGACAAAAGGTTTGTTATTATATCAGACTCATCCACTCGATTGTTTTGAAAACAATGTAATAATATTGGAAGTAACACAAATTGGAAAGGAATGTCATGGCGACAGTTGTGCTATTTTCCGAGAAGTAGGGAATTGCGTAATGCCTAAAGAAGGAATTTTTGCCAGAGTAATAAAGGGTGGAAGCCTTAAAGCGGGCGATAAATTGGAATACAAACCCAAACGGCATAAAATTCACATAATAACTTTGAGCGACAGAGCCTTTGCCGGTGAATATGCCGACTTAAGCGGACCAGCTATCGAAAATAAACTAAAATTATTTTTTGAAGCGGAAAACCGTTTATTCGAAATTCAACGCACTGTAATTCCTGATGATTCTGAAGCGTTGGAAACCTTAATAGTCCACAGCGTTAATAGCGGCTTCGATGCCATATTTACTACAGGCGGCACCGGAGTTTCGCAACGAGATATTACTCCTGAAACCATCTGGCCTTTATTAGATAAAGATATTCCCGGAATAATGGAAAATATCAGATTTAAATCTGCACAGAAAAATCCTAATGCATTGTTAAGTCGTGGTATAGCCGGTATAATCGGAAAAACTCAGATTTATACGCTTCCGGGAAGCGTAAAAGCCTGCAATGAATATGTTGATGAAATAATGAAAACATATATACATCTGTTATTAATGCTCAATAAGGTTGATGCGCATTAATTCAGGCAATTTATTTCTGAGAACAGATAATATTTAGAACTTCATTTGCTTGCAATGCGGCAGCAATTGTAACTTTTGGTGCTAAAGGCGGATTTGTTTCCGAAACATCGGCTTTGAAATCTCCTATCATTATTAGTTTGCCGTTTCTAATTATTTTGATTTTTTCGGCATCAAAAAGTCCTCCAATGCCTGACACGCATATTAAATGTTTTTCGGGATATTTGTTTTGCACAACTTCAATCAGCATTTGTTTACTTTCCGCATTATCAAAAGCTTCAACAATTATATCGCAATCAGAAAAATATTTATCTATATTGTTCGGATCTAATTTTGCATTGTGTGTTATAATATTTGTAGCAGAATTTATTTTTATCAAATTTTCTTTTAGCATTTCAGTTTTTAACTTACCCAGCTGCTCATAAAAGAAAAATTGACGATTTAAATTAGATTCTTGAATAATGTCATAATCAACTAAAACCAATTGGGTTATTCCGCTACGAACCAACATCGAAGAACAGTTTGAGCCAAGACCTCCGCAACCTGCAATACCGATTTTATAATTCGATGCTTTTTGTCTTATTTCACTAAATGTCATAAATAGCTTTTATTGCAAATATAAAAATACAATTTTTAATAAATTTAAACATCAATATGCAAAACAATGCATATTGAAATTAGCATTATAAGCGGTTTTGATTGATATTTATGTTATCTTTGTAAAAAAAAATATAATTATGGCCATCAACATCGAAGACATTAAAAAAAACCGCAAAGTTTTAGCATCATTTGATTATGAAGTTGCCCCATCCATTCGCGGTTATACTGATAAAATATTATATGTCAATGTTGGTTCTGTAGAAATAAAGAGCAAAGATGTTCCTGCGCAGATGAAAGAAAAATTTATTGGAGGCAAAGGATATGGTTTGCGATTGCTTTGGGATGCAGTAACGCCAAATACAAGGTGGAATGACCCTGAAAACGAAATTATTATTGCCGGAGGACCTATTTGCGGTATAACACAATATAGCGGGACAGGAAAGTCACTGGTTGTATCACTTTCGCCACAAACCCATATACCAATCGACAGTAATGTGGGAGGTTTTTTCGGACCATTTTTAAAAATAGCCGGCTTTGATGCTCTGGAGCTTCAGGGAAAAGCTGACAAAGACGTGGTTATATTTATTGATGCCGCAACGGGACATGTTGAAATTTTTGAAGACCCCGGTTTTAAACGCGACTCTCATTTGTTAGCCGAAGAGCTTACAGACCTTTTTGCCAATGATGACAAGGATAGAAAAAACATTGGAATAGTATCTGCCGGTGATGCTGCTGATCACTCTTTGATAGGAATGCTCAATTTTACCTTTTATGATAACAAGCGCAAAAAGATTAGGTTAAAACAAGCGGGACGTGGAGGCATAGGTACTGTGCTTCGTGACAAAAAAATCAGGGCAATTGTGGCAAAAGTTCCGGGTGTAAGCGGAAACATCAACAATGTCGTAGATTTGGAAGCTATTATGGAACGTGGTCGCCGGTTTAACAAAGAAATGCGCGAATTGGATGACAGTCAATGCGAAATGCGCAAGAAAGGAACAGCCCACTTAACTAATATAATGAACGATTACGACCTGCTTCCTGTTCATAATTTTAAATTTGGCATGCATTCCGAGGCAGGCAAAATTCATGGCGATGTATGGATGAGTTACTTTACGCAAGGGGTTCCGGATGGCTGCTGGATTGGGTGTAACATGAGTTGTGCAAAAGGCGTTGATGATTTTGAACTTAAAACCGGACCGTATAAAGGACAGAAAGTTATTGTTGACGGACCGGAATACGAATCAACATCTTCTTTAGGCTCCATTATGGGAATTTTTGACCCCGAATGGACAATTGAAGCTAATTTTTATTGCGATACATACGGTATTTGCACTATTTCATGGGGCACAATAATGGGATTTGTAATGGAATGCTACGAGCTAGGCATTTTGAATAAAGAGCGTACCGGTGGTCTTGATTTAAACTTTGGCAGTAAAGATGACGCTATGGAATTGCTGCATCAGGTAGCTAGAGGCGAGGGCTTTGGACTGGTTGCCGGAAAAGGTGTAAGGGTAATGAAAGACATGTTTATTGCCAATGGCTGGGGCGATGCACAGCTTATAGAAGACATAGGCATGGAAAATAAAGGTTTGGAATACAGTCAATATATTTCAAAAGAATCTCTTGCACAGCAAGGCGGATACGCCATGACCAATAAGGGACCACAGCATGATGAGGCATGGTTAATATTTATGGATATGGTTAATAACCGAATTCCTACTTTTGAGGACAAAGCAGAGGCGTTATTTTATTTCCCTATGTTTAGAACATGGTTTGGGCTGCAAGGCCTTTGCAAATTACCATGGAATGATGTTGAGCCTGAGAATAATGCACAGACCGATGAACCTGCAAAAGTTCCCGAACATGTTGACAACTATGTTACAATTTACAAAGCCGTTACGGGAAATGATTTTAGCAAAGAGGAACTTATTCGTCAGAGCGAAAGGGTGTATAATTTCCAGCGTGTTTTCAATATTCGCATGGGTAAAGGGTTGCGCAAGAATGATGCACAGCCATATAGAGCCTGCGGTCCTGTAACAAAAGAAGAATATGAGAGCAGGGCAGAGAGATATGATAAACAAATGAAAGAAATAATTGGCGTTGATCCTGAAGGCAAGACAACGGAAGAAAAAATGGTAATTACCCGCAAATATCGTGAAAACAGATATGAACAATTACTTGATGCGGTTTATCATAGACGTGGCTGGAACAAAAACGGCGTTCCCACTATAGAACATATGAAAGAGCTGGGAATGGATTTGCCTGAAGTTTTAGAGGTAATAACTCCGCTGCAATAATAATTGTAAAACATATTAAAAATGCCCCTGAAAGTCAGGGGCATTTTTAATTTCTGAACTTATCCCAACAACATGGCTCCGGCAATTGCAGCAGCCATGACAATGATATAAATAGTCCAGAGTACGGTTTCTTTTACTGTGTTCATGGCTTTAATATTTTTGTGGTTAGACATTGTTTTTACGTTTATTTAAAATTACTATTGTTTATGGCAGAATTCAATATGGATTCAGTTATTGGTAGTATATCCTTAGTTTACGTGCCTAATATGTTGTTAAAGTATCAAATTTGTCATAACTTCGCAGTATTCATTTATGTAAGCAGTTTTACTTTATGCTTTTGCTTATATAAACGGAATTTTAAGTAGTTGATTTTATTATTATCATATTAGATTATAGATGTCAGATAAAATTATTTTCCTTGGAACCGGAACATCAACAGGAGTACCTGTTTTAACCTGCGAATGCGAGGTCTGCCGTTCAAAAAACATGCGCGATAAAAGATTACGAACTTCAGCTTATATTGAGAGTAAAGGTTTAAGGCTTATAATTGATTGCGGCCCGGATTTCAGACAACAGCTTTTAAATAATAACATTAAAGATTTTGATGCAGTGCTGATTACACACGGGCATAGAGACCACATTGCAGGAATTGACGAAATCAGGGCATTTAATTATCTGGCAGGGAAAACAGTTGACGTTTATGCTAATAAAGCCACAATAGAATCCATAAAAACTGAGTTCCCTTATATATTTAATCCCGGTAAATATTTAGGAGCACCAAAAATAAATTTGACAGAGGTAGGGGGCCAGCCATTCGAAATTTTAGGACATAGTATTATACCTATTCCGGTGTTGCATGGAGAAGAACAAATCTTGGGTTTTCGTATTGGGGATATTGTTTATGTAACCGATGCCAGCAGTATTTCAAGTGATTCAATGAAATTAATGAAAAATGCAAAGTTGTTAGTAATTAATGCATTGCGAAAACGGAAACATTATTCTCATTTTACACTGGACGAAGCTTTGGACTGCATTAAAAAATTAGAGCCTTCAAAAGCATTTTTAACTCATATTAGCCATTTCTTAGGTTTATACGACACAATTCAGCCACAATTACCTGAAAATGTGTTTTTAGCCTTTGATGGGCTGGAAATTATAGATAAAAGTGGATAACATGAAAATAAAAATGTTATTTTTGTAATAAAAACATGAAAAAGATTTTATTGTCATTTTTTGCTTTGGTTGTTGTTTTAAGTTCATGTTATTATGATGAAGGGCCAATCATAAGCCTTAGGACACCACAGTCAAGACTTGTTAATACGTGGAAATTCCGGAAATATGTTATTAATGGTCAAGATCAGATGAATAAATTTAAGAATAGCTATGTAGAATTTAAAAAGGATAAGACAGCTTATTTTTTTATTGATACATCATATTCTTATACTGCTGCATGGTATTTTGATGATGAGTATAAAACACTACATCTTAATTGCAGTGACGACACTATGTATTCATGGGATATTGATTATAATATTTTAAAGTTGCGTGCAAAAGAGATTTGGTTGGAAGGCACCGATGGTATTTACACTTCGTATATAGAATTAATTGAAAAGTAAAACTTCAAAAACAATATATAATATGAAATCGATTGCTTATTTTTCAATGCTAGTTTTTGTTTCTTTTATCCTGTTCTCTTGTGGAGGAAAAGAAAGCAAAACAAATGACACCACAGATACCAAAACAACTGAAAAACAAACAAAATCATCAAAATCAAAACATTTTTACGACATAGAAAAGGGTATGATTGAATACAAAATGGAAACTATTGGCATACCTACTATCATGACTATGTATTGGGATGATTTTGGGAAGAAGACATATACTGAGAGTGTTATGGAAGTTATGGGGATAAAAACAAGCTCATATGTATTGAATGACGGAAAATACATTTATAGTTGGGATGGCACTACTAAACAAGGTACAAAACTAAAATTTAAGAAGTCGCAAAATGTAAATTATAACGACATTACAAAAGAAGTGATGGATAAATATCAAATGATAAAAGAGGCAGGCGAGGAAATTAATGGCAAATTTTGCGATGTATATTCAATGGATTTTCAAGGTGCAAAAACAAAAACATGGATTTGGAAGGGTATTGCAATAAAAACTGTTTCTCAGGCAATGGGCATGACTGTAACAACAGAAATGACCAAAATGCAGGAAGGGGTTGACGCACCTGAAGGCACATTTGAAATACCTTCTGATATTAAATTTAAGGAGATTAATTCTCCCGTAAAATAAAAAAAATCTTTAGCAAAAAGCTGCCAAAGGCAGCTTTTTTTATGTCAATTTGACATATTATTTTTATTTAATTTTTAAAACATGACCAATTTTCAATAAATTATGCCAAAAGTATTTTTGGTATTAAAGTTGACAAGTTGCGGCAAATAAAATAAATAAAATGGGAAAAATAATAGGAATTGACTTAGGTACCACAAATTCATGTGTGGCTGTATTGGAAGGTAGTGAGCCGATAGTTATTGCTAACAGCGAAGGAAAGCGTACAACTCCGAGCATGGTTGCCTTTACTGATAATGGTGAGCGCAAAGTTGGCGATCCTGCCAAACGCCAGGCAATTACAAATCCGACTCGTACCGTTTATTCGATTAAGCGTTTTATGGGCGAAACTTTTGACAGATTAGGCAAAGAGATTGCTCATGTGCCATATAAAGTTGAGAAAGGCTCTAATAACACACCGAGGGTTCAAATTGATGACCGACAATATACACCACAAGAGCTTTCGGCCATGATTCTTCAGAAAATGAAAAAAACTGCTGAAGATTATATTGGCAGCGAAATAACCGAAGCAGTAATTACTGTTCCGGCATATTTTAACGATTCTCAGCGTCAGGCTACAAAAGAAGCCGGCGAAATAGCAGGGCTTACAGTACGCCGAATAATAAACGAGCCAACTGCCGCTGCTCTTGCCTATGGAATGGATAAAAAGAATAAGGATGTAAAAATCGCAGTATTCGACCTTGGTGGAGGTACATTCGATATTTCTATTCTTGAACTTGGCGATGGAGTTTTTGAAGTAAAATCAACTAACGGAGATACTCACCTTGGCGGTGATGACTTTGACCGGCGTATTATAGAATGGCTGGCCGAAGAATTCAAAAAAGATGAAGGATTGGATTTGCTGAAAGATCCGATGGCTTTGCAACGACTAAAAGAAGCTGCAGAAAGAGCTAAAATAGAATTATCTTCAAGTGCCCAAACAGAAATAAATCTTCCATATATAATGCCGGTTGACGGTATTCCGAAACACCTTGTTAGAACATTGACCAGGGCAAAATTCGAACAGTTGGTAGATGATATAGTTAAAGCCACAATTGAGCCATGTCGTAAAGCTTTGGCTGATGCCAATATGAAAAATACTGATATAGACGAGGTAATCTTGGTTGGTGGCTCAACCCGTATTCCTGCAATACAACAGGTTGTTGAAGATTTCTTTGGCAAAAAACCCTCGAAAGGCGTAAATCCTGATGAGGTTGTTGCTATTGGGGCTGCAATTCAAGGAGCTGTTCTTACCGGTGAGGTAAAAGACGTCCTTTTATTGGACGTTACACCATTGTCTTTAGGAATTGAAACTCTTGGCGGAGTGATGACAAAGCTGATAGAGTCAAATACAACTATTCCTACCAAAAAAGCCGAGACATTTTCTACAGCATCCGACAATCAAACTTCAGTAGAAATTCATATTTTGCAGGGCGAACGCCCCATGGCAAATCAAAATAAGAGCATTGGCCGTTTCCACCTCGATGGAATTCCGCCTGCACCACGAGGTGTTCCTCAAATAGAAGTAACTTTTGACATAGATGCCAATGGAATTCTTAATGTATCGGCAAAAGATAAAGCGACAGGAAAATCCCAACAAATCAGAATTGAGGCCAGCAGCGGATTAACCGATGATGAGATTAAGAAAATGAAAGCAGAAGCAGAAGCCAATGCCGATGCAGACAAGAAAGAACGCGAGCGCATAGATAAGATTAATCAGGCTGACAGCATGATTTTCAATACCGAAAAACAATTAAAAGAATATGGAGATAAAATTCCTGAAGATAAAAAATCGGTAATTGAAAGTGCTCTAACTGAACTTAAAGACGCTCATAAGTCACAAAATCTTGAAGCCATCGATTCTGCCACTGCAAAATTGAATAGCGCATGGCAGGCTGCCAGTGAAGAAATGTATAAAAATACCGGAGCTCAGGAACAGCAATACGATCAAAATCAATCTGCGAATCAGGAACCAAATGCAGGAAATGATGAAGTAACCGATGTTGATTTTGAGGAAGTAAAAGACAAATAAAAAGGTTTATTCATATTTTTTATGCCGGCTTAGTGAAATAATCATTTTGCCGGCTTTTATTTTTAATTTTGCAGTATAAAGAATATCATGATACCATTTTCGCCACCCCGTATTGACAAAAAAACCATTGATGCCGTAAATGAAGTTTTGACCTCAGGATGGATAACCACAGGTCCTAAAACAAGAGAATTTGAACAATTATTAAAGGAATATTCTGGTTGCCACGAAGTTCTTTGTTTGAACAGTGCATCGGCCGGACTTGAAATTATTTTAAGATGGTTTGGAATTGGTACTGGCGACGAAGTAATTCTGCCTGCTTATACTTATGCGGCAACCGCAAATGTGGTTATTCACTGCGGCGCAAAGCCGGTTTTTGTTGACAGCAATCCTGATGACTTTAATATTGCAATTGACAAGATAAAAAACAAAATTACACAAGCCACTAAAGTAATAATGCCGGTAGATATCGGGGGATTTCCATGCGATTATAATGCACTAAATAATTTGGTTTGCAATCCGGATATCAAAAATATTTTCACGCCAAAATCAGAAAATCAAAAAAAACTCGGACGGATTTTGGTTTTGTCAGATGCCGCCCATAGTATTGGGGCAACTTATGACAATAAAAAAACGGGGGTTCTTACCGACATCTCTGTCTTTTCCTTTCATGCCGTAAAGAACCTGACAACAGCAGAAGGAGGTGCAATTTGTTTAAATTTAACATTGCCTTTTGATAATGCTCAAATTAAACAGGAGCTTAAAATAAAGGCGCTTCACGGACAAACCAAGGATGCTATTGATAAATTAGTTCCGGGTAACTGGAAATATGATATTGTTGAGCCAGGGTTTAAATGCAATATGACCGATATTCAGGCAGCAATAGGTATCGTTGAACTTAAGCGGTATGATGATGATATGCTGCAGCGCAGAAAAGAAATTTTCAACCTTTATTCACAATTATTGCAAAATCATCCTAAAATTCAACTTCCAATATACAAAACAGATATTGCAGAAACTTCGTATCATGTATATCTATTACGGATAAAAGATATAAGCGAAGGGCAGCGGGATAAAATAATTGAAGAAATTTTCCGGCGCGAGGTTTCGGTAAATGTTCATTTTAAGCCTTTGCCGTTAATGTCATATTATAAAAGCATTGGATATGAAATAAATGATTATCCTATTGCATATGATAATTTTTCCAGAGAAATTTCTTTACCGGTTTATTATGATTTGACTGATGAGCAGGTTAAAACTGTTGCAGATGCTGTATTAGAAGCCATTAATACAATATGCAAATGACAGGCAAGCGCATATTTGATCTTTGTTTTTCTTTCTTGGCTATTTTGGGATTGATAATACCAAGTCTTATTTTGGCATTAATTATTATGGCAGAAACACGCGGTGGTGTATTTTACAGTCAGGTGAGGGTAGGACGGAAGCAAAAACATTTCAAATTACTGAAATTCCGTACAATGCATGTAGGAAGCGATAAAAAAGGTTTACTAACAATAGGGGAGAATGATAACAGAATTACAAAAACCGGAAAATTCCTGCGCAAGTATAAACTTGATGAATTACCACAACTTATAAATATTTTTATTGGAGACATGAGCTTTGTTGGCCCACGTCCCGAAGTGCCAAAATATGTTTCGTTATATAACGAAGAACAAAAAAAGGTGTTTTTGCTCAGACCGGGATTAACTGATTATGCATCGTTGGAATATATAAATGAGAATGAACTCTTGTCAAATCAATCTGATCCCGAAAAGTATTATATAGAGAAAATAATGCCTGCAAAACTTCTATTGAATTTAAAATATCTTGAAAATGTAAGTTTAAAAACTGATTTGAAAATTATATTCAGAACAATATTTAAAATTTTCAAAAAATAAAGTTTGCTTTATTATGCTGTAATAATAATGCATTATAAATCAATTAAGATTTTATTGCACTTTGCAAGAATAAGAAATACGGGAATTAGCGCTTAACAGTTATTAAGCCATCTTGTGTAGTGCCATCGGCAAATTTTAGAATATAGAAATACGAACCATCCGGTGTTTCTGATGCATCCCAGTCGTTTTGATAATTATTTGAACGATAAATTAATTTATTGTTCTTATCGTAAATACTAAGTTCGGTATTTGGATATTTATTTAAATTGGTAATGGTAAATGTTTCATTAATTCCATCTCCGTTCGGACTTACAATATTAGGTATTCCAAGCTCGCAATGAGTAAATACAACAAAGAAACTGTCAACATAAGTTTGGCATCCTGTAACCTGGGCATAATACAGACCCGGCTTACTCACTGTCATTTGAGGAGTAGCCAGTTTATATTGTGGCCAATAATATTTATAGTCATTATTTTTTTGTGCAACAGACAATCTGAGAATGGAACCTGTACAAGCTGTAACTAAATATCCTGAGTTGAAAACCGGTTTAGGAATGATTCTGACAGAAATAGATTTGGACAATTTTTTTCCATTTTCCAATTCAACAGTAATTTTATAACTACCCGATTTGTCAACGCTTATTTCAGAAGTAGTGGCTCCGGTACTCCAGTAATACGAATTTATGCCCGGAAAGTGGGCGTTAAGCACTATACTTTCTTCGGAGCAAGTATCGCGAGGCAGAAGTTCAAAAGCAGATAAAGCAGTTTTTTGATTATATTTATTTGATACATCAGTGTTGTTTATTTCAATATTATTGTCAGACAATTTTTTTGAATCACCCAAAGAGATTTTAGTTGAATCAACTTCGGTATTTATATCTTTAGTTAGTAAATAGACTTTCTTGTTGTATTCTTCGAGCAAATATTTTTGAAAATTTAAATCAGATGAATATTCGCTAATATATTTATTTATCTCAGCCGAATCTAAACTAGGATTAAACAAGATAACTTCCGGCTGGTTATTTTCTGATAAAATAACACGGAAAGGTTGTTCTAAATTTTCATCTGCTTTAACTTCGGGATATATAAAATTTTTTGAAACGGTAGCATTACTAATTGTATTGTCTTTATTGTTTGTGGCATAAAAATAAACTGTAGTGGCTACAATAATTGCAGAAATAACACCTAAAGCAAATTGATAAGGTTTTGTTCTTAATAAAGCCAACAGAGATACAGTACCTACAGTTTTCATAATATTGGAGGACATATTGTCGAAATAACCCGTAGGAGTAGTAAAAGGATTTTGTTTTACCAGATTTTCATAATCCTTAGTATCCTTAATATTATTTGTGTTTTTGTGTTTTCTCAGTTTCATAATCTTTTTGTTTGACTATTTAAGTCATTAAGTGTTTAATCAGCTTTTAAAATTCCCTCAATTTTTTTTACGGCTATATGATAAGAGGCTTTAAGAGTTCCTATGCTTACCCCGACAACATTGGCAATATCCTGGTATGGCATTTCATCATAATATCTCATAATAAAGACCAGTTTTTGCCTTGCCGGTAACGATGCTATGGCTTTTTGCAATTTACGCTGAATATCACTGCCTTTGAAATAAATATCAGCCTCGATGCGCTCGCCAAAATCAGATCTTATTTCGTCGATAGAAACAAACAAATGACTTTTTTTGCTTTTAATAAAGGATAAAGCTTCGTTTGTTGCTATACGGTAAATCCATGTATATATTTTTGAATCTTCTCTGAATTTATCGATATTTTGCCAAACTTTGATAAATGTGTTTTGAATCACATCGTTGGCATCGTCATGGTCAATTACTATACGTCTTATTAGCCAATAAGCTTGCTCTTTATACTTATTCAACAACAATTCAAAACCACGTTGTCGCGTTTTTTCTGCTTTTAACAAGTTCAATATTTCTTCGTCCGTGGTTTTGCTCATGGCAAGTATTAGCGATTGGATTTTCTTTCAATGGCTTTTTTAGCAGCATTTACAATATTAATTGCTTTTAAACCATATTTAATCATTAATTCATCAGGTGTTCCGCTCTCTCCAAACACATCTGGCATTGCAACAAACTCTTGCGGAATAGGATATTTTCGTGAAATAATAGCAGAAATTGCTTCACCCAAACCTCCTGCCTGCACATGTTCTTCGGCAGTAACAATGCAATTTGTTTTTAAAATACTATTTAGTATTATTTCTTCGTCAATAGGCTTTATTGTGTGAATATTAATAACATCAGCAGACATACCAATATCTTCAAGCATTCTGCAAGCTTCTATTGCTTCCCAAACCAAATGTCCCGTTGCAACTATGGTAACGTCATTACCGTCATTAAACCTAATTCCTTTTCCGATTTCAAATGGTTTATCAATAGGAGAAAAGTCGGGTACTGCAGGGCGGCCAAAGCGCAAATAAACCGGCCCGTCCCAATCGGCAATAGCCTTTGTGGCCAAAAATGTTTGAGAATAATCACAAGTATTTATCACGGTCATATTGGGTAATGCTCTCATCAAGGCAATATCTTCCATAATCTGATGAGTCGCACCATCTTCGCCTAAGGTGATCCCGGCATGCGAAGCGCATATTTTCACATTCTTGTTGCTGTATGCAACACTTTGCCTTATCTGATCATAAACGCGTCCGGTGGAAAAATTTGCAAATGTTCCCGTAAATGGAATATATCCTGCAATTGCAAGTCCCGATGCAATTCCAATCATGTTGGCTTCGGCTATTCCCGTCTGAAAAAAACGTTCAGGAAAATTAGATGCAAAAGTATTCATTTTGAGAGAGCCGGTCAGGTCAGCGCAAAGAGCTACTACCTTATCGTTTGTTTTTCCCAGCTCTGCAAGAGCATCTCCAAAACCGGATCGTGTATCTTTTTTTTGTCTTACTTCTATTTGCTTCATTTGCTTTATATGTTTAATTAAAACATCGACATATTTACTTTGGTCATTGATGCCGATTTAACGGTAAAGTTCTTTTCGATTGTCAGCATTGAGCGGGTCTGAAATTTTGAACGAAATACGGCAAAATAATCCCCAGGCTGCAACATTAATACTTCTTGTTCTCCCGTTCCACGAAAATTATATACCCATTCCAGCGAATTTTCCTTTTTCAAATAAATGCTTCCGTAGCCACTGGCAGGAAATTGAAAAATTGTTGTTCCGGGGCTCGGTATTTCCACAAAAGTTGTAGTGCTTTGGTCTATTCTAACATTATTAACGTATGTTCTGGGTAAAGTCATAATTTCCAAATCATAAAGGCCACAAATATATTTTTCGCGGTTAAACATGAATTGTGTATTAAGAGTATTCATCTTTCCGCTTTCGCGCACTATGCATAAAATCGGACTCTTACTTGCCGATGAACCACCTTCAACTTTGATTTCCAAAAAACCCTGAGGAGCAGAGACCCCGGCAACTGTATGTTTGCCTGCAGTAAGTGCCAGAGAATCAATAAATCTCGGTGGTATAGTATGTACTTGAATACGGTAATTTAGTAACGGGTCAATAACCAAGGTATCGGGAAAGCCTTTGTTGTTTAGAGAATGAACAAAATTGTATTTTGGTAATCCACTAAGTTTGTCGTAAAAAGTCATGTTTACATTAGTCTCGGTTGGATTACCATTTATATCAAGTAAATTAACCTGACAGGTAGTGGAATTCAAGGCTTGTGAAATAACGATATTTAACGCTGTGCTGAATTGTTTTTCGGTAGTGGCGTCAAAATAAGTACCAACACAGTCAAACTGCTCTTTAAAACTTTTGCCTATACCAATAATAAAGGGTTTAAGAATAATTCCCTTTTTTTGTAATGCCAGCGAAACAGCACAGGGATCTCCATTACATTCTTCGAGTCCGTCGGTAATTAATATTATTATATTACGGCAGGAAGAGCAGGGAGGGAAGTCGCCGCCTGCACGCTCCAGCGACATTGCAATCGGAGTGGTGCCTCTGGGATTTATTGTTTTAAGTTTGTGTTTTATTTTTTCAATGTTATTCGAACCAAAAGGCACTTCTAATCTGGTATCATCGCAATCTTGCGGCGGATAATCCTTTGTGTGTCCATAGCAGCGCAAAGCCAATTCCAGATTAGGTACATCTCTAAGGCTATCCAGTAAATCAGACATTATTTTTCGGGCAATAGTAATTTTCATGTCACTTTGCCATCTTCCATACATTGATTGACTGGCATCGAACAAAAACAATATTCTGGTAGTTATGACTTTTTCTTTTTCATTACCGGTATTTTGGGCAAAGACTCCCAAAAACATTTGAACAAAGCAAAATATCAGAATAAGTTTTTTCATAAAATTAATAATCGCCCAAAGTTTCTTCGAGTTCGTTTAAAGCAATGTTTTTCTGTTCATCATTAGGAGGCGAACCATGCCATTTGTGATCATTTTCCATAAAAGAAACTCCTTTGCCCATAATTGTTGACATTATAATAACAACAGGTTTTCCTTTAAAACATTCACTTTTGGCTTCGCTCATAACTTTCAGAATATTTTCAATATCATTTCCATCCATTTTCAATACTGTCCATCCGAAAGAAATCCATTTAGCTTCGAGATTACCCAGAGAAACAACATCATTTAGCGAACCATCAATTTGTTTGCCATTGTAATCAATGGTTGCAATTAAATTATCTACATTTTTTGCAGCAGCAAACATGGCTGCTTCCCAAATTTGACCTTCCTGTAGTTCTCCGTCGCCATGAAGCGAAAAAACCAAGTGTTTATCGTCTGAAAGTTTTTTGCCCAAAGCACAGCCTATAGCAACAGACAATCCCTGCCCTAATGAGCCCGAAGCTATACGAATTCCGGGTAGTTGCGTTGCAGGAGTTGGATGTCCCTGTAATCTTGTTTCGAGTTTTCTGAACGAATTAAGTTCCTCAATGGGGAAATAGCCGCAACGCGCTAAAACGCTATACCATGCAGGGCTTATATGTCCGTTTGACAGAAAAAAGACATCTTCATTTTCGCCACTCATCGAAAAAGGAGCGTTATTATGAGATAAAATATTGTTGTATAATGCAACAAGAAAATCGGTACATCCAAGCGAGCCTCCGGGGTGACCGGATTGTACAGCATGAACCATGCGTATTATATCGCGGCGTACCTGCGTTGAAAGTTTGTTCAGTTCTTCGACAGAAAGCATTTTTTTTAGTTCAAAGATAAAATATTTATCAATGCAAATAAGATTGATTATTAAAAGTTATTAAAACATATTGTTTATTTCTTTTTTATGGTTAAGCAAAGGCGCAATATATTTTATCAAAAAAAGTTATTATCAAATAAACTTAAAAAATAATTATATGAAAAAAACATTTGGTATTCTGCTAACAGTTATATTGTCATATTCATGTTTCGCACAAAATGGCTTTTATCTTGGTTACGAGAATGGAGCGAAATGGGATAAATTTTACTACATTAACGACAAAGGATATAATTTAGAACAATTGCAATTAGACGGAGTATTTAGTGCATATATTGGTTACAGACTGAAAGAATATACAATTGAAACCGGATTTCAAGGTTTTTACAGTTCAAGTCCATCTGTAATTTACAATTACACAACAAGCAAACCAAGTAAATCGAATTCATCAGGTGGTAGTTCAAGTATGGATAGTTGGATTATCCCATTAAGATTTGGGAAAGATTTCAAGATGTGTAAAAATAGATTTTTTGTAAAGCCTGAATTATCGTTAACAACAATCATTGCGAGAAATTATTCAAGCAAGCAACCATCCGGAGGATGGGGTGAGAATGTAAGTTTTCCGGGAGATACAACTTTTGTTCCTACCACTCCTGATTCTACAAGAGGATATTGGTATAGACCTTTAAAAGTAAATTTTGGTATTGAAACAGGCCTATCAATTGGGTATAGATTTAAAGAGAAAGCCGACATTTATATAAAAGGGAGTTATCATAGTAGTTTTAGCCCTTTGTTTTATGATACAGTTACTCATTACTCTGCGACAGAAACTGTTAAAGGAACCCAAACTTTTACAGGGATTTCTATACTCTTTCAAATAGGATTGAAATATTATTTTGCAAAACAAAAATGATGAAGTGCCTGCCCACAACTTGCGGTATATTATATTGCAGGGATAGTGTGGGTTTCATTGGCTCAACATCAAATTTGCTTAAGCGTACCTTTTTAGTTCAGTGTTTTGAAATCGGCATCAAAAACATACTGCATGACTTTGTATGAATTAAACAATGCCATTTATTAAGTATCCGAGTTTAAAATTTCAGGCTATCAAAAAAACAATATGATTTGCCATAAAATATAGCATTTGTCTTAAAAAAGAATTATCTTTATATTTGTATATAAAAGAATGATATATGAAATATTTAATGGTTTGTTTGGGTAATATTTGCCGTACGCCAATTGCTGTAGGTCTACTTAGAAAAAAACTTGCCGATATAGGTAGTAAATCAGAGGTTGATTCTTGCGGTTTTGAACCTTATCACATAGGTGATGAAGCTGATCCGCGTGCAATAAAAGTAATGACTGAACATGGCATTGACATTAGTGATCACAGGGCCAAATTGTTTCACCCCGATAATTTTAAAAAGTTTGATTATATTTTTGCCATGGACAGCTTTATTCTGGATGATATTAAACGAATGGCAAAAAGCGATGAAGATTTAAAAAAAGTTGATTTGCTTTTAAATGTGGCTTATCCTGGCATGAATTGCGAAGTTCCCGACCCCTATTATGGCGATACCGAAGGTTTTTTCAAAACATATGAAATTATAAACAAAGGATTAGACGCACTTATTGAGAAATATGAAAAATAAGTAAGGTTATTTACAAAATTATTTTGCAGATAATAGAATTGCCTATCTCATTAATTAATGTTAATTGTAAAACATGCTTTATAATTAATTTAGTATTATTTGAATTGAGCGTTTTCACATGGATGCTATAAAAAAACTTTATTTAATCCCTGTTGATTTGGGCTTTTCGCCTGAAGAAGGTATTTATTCGAAGCCTCAAATTTCAATAATCCACGGCATACGACATTTTATTACCGAAAGTGCTTCGTTTACGCGCAAATACCTGAAAAAGTATGGTCATCCTCTACATTTAAATGATATTGACATACTGGAATTTAATGAACATAACAGAAATCAGGCCCACACCATGCTGGAAGTAAAAAAAATGCTGTCGTCTAATCAAAATATCGGATTAATGTCCGAAGCAGGTATGCCTTGTGTGGCTGATCCGGGCTTTGAGGTTGTTCGTATGGCCCATGAAATGAACATTGAGGTAATTCCAATGCACGGTCCTTCTTCAATTATGCTAGCCCTTATGGCATCCGGGATGCAGGGACAGAGGTTTATTTTTCATGGTTATCTGCCGGCAAAAACCGAAGAAAGAAAAAGGAAGCTTATCGACATTAATATAAAATCAAGAAAAGACGGATTTACCCATATATTCATGGAAGCGCCGTATAGGTCCAATCAAATTTTCAATGATATAATAAATGTTTTTGACAACAATGCCAATGTTTGTGTTGCATGCGAAATAAGCACAGCGGAAGAATTTATAAAAACAAAAAAAGTCGGGCAATGGAAAAATGCCTTACCCGACCTTCATAAAAAGCGTTGTATTTTTTGTGTTTCCGCTTAATGATTGTGTCCGTGAGGTCCATGGACGTGCCCATGCTCAATTTCCTCAGGAGTAGCCTCACGCAAATCAGTAATTTTACCACTGAAATAAAGTGTTTTTCCTGCAAGAGGATGATTAAAGTCAATTTTAATCTTTTCCAATCCAATGTGTTTAACCATACCTTGAAACACATGTCCTTTGTCATCCTGCAGAGGAACAATATTTCCAATTTTCAGAATTTCGGTATCTACCTTGCCATCTCTCATAAATATTTCTATGGGCAGGTCTGCAATGTTTTCTTCTTCATAGGTTCCATAACCGTCTTCGGGTAAAACCTGAAATGCAAAAGAATCTCCAATGCTTAAATTGGCAACATTATTTTCGAATCCCGGTATTAAATTACCATGTCCAAAAAGAAATGTAAAAGGACGGTTTTCATCTAATTTTTCGATGATGTTTCCGTTTTGGTCGTTTTCAGAAAGTTGATACAATAACGTTACAACTTTGTTTTTTTCAATTTTCATTTTATTTTGTTTGTTTTGAATGTTTATTAATCATCACTTTCGTCTCCGCCTTCCGAAATTTTCTTTAAGAATTTATCTTTTCTTGAAGTGGTTGAAATATAGAAACGATAGGCTTTTTCTCCATCTTTGGCTTTTAGTTCGCGATTTTCGTCTTTTGTATTAATTATAATATCATTCCACTCTTTTTTAGAAGAAAACACAGACATCAGCCCATTATAATAATCGAAGAAAAACCAGTCGGTACCTACGTCTAAATAAAACGTTAAACGATCGCCACTACGTTTTTGAGATAATTCCATTTTGCCGTTTACGTATTTATTTACCTGAGCTTTTCCAATTGTTGAAATTCCTATTTTGCCTTGAGATACATAGCTTTTGGTTGCCTTATTATATTTCAACGTTAAATCGGAAAAAGTAATTGTATGTTCAAGTTTTTCGGGTAATTTTTTAAAATAACCGTATAACACAAGTTCAGATTCAGCTTTTTCGGCTTCGTCAGCCGGCATTATCTCGCCAAGATATTTTGTATATAATTCGCTTCTCACGTTAGTAGGTTCAAGTTCTGAACTGGTTGAAACAGCTTGCTGGAACATTTCGAGTGCAGCAGGAGCCAAAAAGAAATCGAGTTCAGCCACGGTATATATAATAGTGCTGCTGTCGCGATTAGAATGATCAATAATGCCATAATTATTCATTTTAACCCTTCCGAAATTTCCTCCCAAGGACAATTTGCCATCATTACGGGTAACACATTTATAAATAGACAAACTCATGTAGTTGCCCGGCAGCACGGGTTGAGCCAGTTTTTCTTTTGACGACACTCTGTATTCATTACTTGTATGGTCATAGGTAAGGTATCCGCTTGAAGTTGCCAGTTCGGGGTCACCGCCCAAAAACTTTCTGGAGAAGAAGGCAGGGTAAACACCGATTGAATCACGATTTAAATAAAGGCCCAGGTATATTCTATCGCCTTTAGTGTTAGTAATGGTTTGACCAACAGGAATATAAATATCTGTCGGATTAATTTCGGAAACAAATCTTATCCATTGTCTTCCTAAAGTATCACACTGATGTTTAATTTTAACTCCTCCATCAAAAGTCAAAAACTCATTTGAAGCCTTAAGATTAACGTGCCCATAATAATCAAAATAGGGGCTTAAAGTAAAATCAAGCGAATCACTAATATAACCATGCGCATATGTCTGGATGGTAGAATCAACAGCCACTTTGTCCAAAAATATTCTTTGCATACCATCCATTTCGTCAATATAATCGTAATAACCCTGTCCGGAGTAAGATTTTCTGCCATATATTGAAACATTAGCGCTACTGATGGTATGGTATTTTGTGGTATTATTTGCTAAAACCTGAGCATTTTGCAACGGCAGCATTTCGGCTTTTTTCAAAATCGTAACATTCCCGTCGCCGGGGAAGATAGTGGCATCGGCAACTTTAATAAACATAACGTCGCTGGCGTAAATTATTTTTTCGCGCAAGCTGTATTTTGCACGAGAAGAACGGAATCTTAATGAATCCTGAGCCGGATGTGTTGATATAAATTCCGAACCTGCCAGATCTACGTCGGCAAGCTGCTTAATATCCATTTTGTCTAATCCCGGAACATTAACAGCGTTGTTCTGCAGGTCAATTTCATCTTTGTCCATATACCAGTCGAACTGATCCATGTAGCAGATATATTCGTTTACAGGGAAACTAACCAACGATGTACCGCCGTTTGATTTAAATTCACCTTTCTTTTCGTCAAAATCAACATGACCTTTATATTTTTTGGTTTCAAAGGCCAATTCGTCATAGTCTGCTGTTTTTAAATAAAAGTCGCAGGTATCTGTATCGAAAGTCCTGTCTTTAAATTTAAATATTTTTGAAACCATTGAGGCATTTCTGAAATCCAGCTTTCCCGAACCGGTTAGTCCTCCCGGAGTGATATTAAGTGTTCCTGTCATTTCCGTTTGTTCGGCATACATACGTGCAGGCTGGTCTGTGGTTGTTACGGATAATCTGTTTTCGTACGGACGCCATTCTTGTTTAACATTGTGGGCTTCAACTTTAGGTATAGGGTTGGCCCCTTTTTGTTCTTCAATAGTGTAATCTTTAACCTTAGCGGTCATATAATCGGGGAAAAACAGGAAGTTATCCGATTTACTTTCCGAAGAAAGATAATTTAATGTGCCGTCGCCATACAAACCTTTATTTGATAAATCAATAATACCTGTAAATGTGCCTTTTCCGCCATAAGCCGGATACCCGGCAGGACCTGTATTATGAATAAATCCTAAAGAGTAATCCTTCATAACTTTAAGAGGCTGAACTATATCAGGAAAAATTCCCGCAGACGACAGGTAGCCGCTAAATTCGAGCCCATCAGTAGAAAAGTCGTCCAAGCTGTCCAATGTAAATGGGTCAATACGGAAGAAAAAATTGTCTCTTGGGTAGGAGCCCGGATAATCAGAATTTTTGTCCCAATATACATAAGAAAACTTTTTCGAGTTGAAAATAGGATATTCAGGGTATGGTTTTCTGCCCGATTTGTTATTTGGATGGTCAATAAGAATGTCGCCACTTAAATCTTCAATAACACTTTTTACCCTGATAAGCGGATACTCGCCATATTCATCGGGCTTACGGCTTTTAACCTTAAAGGTCATAGAGTCAATAATGGGCAAGTTCAAAACAAACTTGTCATATTCAAAAGAAAAGTTTTTCCCGTAAAAATCGAATAATCCCGCATGAACCCTGCCTGCAAAAGTAAAATCCCTGTTTTTCTTAACTACTATTTCCTGGTCAGCAGGATAAATATATACAGCCTGAGAATCACTTAAAAACACGCGTGATACACCTTGAATTTTTAAATCCCAGTTAAGAAGACTAAAAGTTGCATTAGATCTTGCATCAATTATTGAATGAAACTGAATAACATCATAATCGGCTTTGCCAACCTTGGCATTAAGATAATCATACACTTTGTCCTTAATAAAAACTTTATCTGTGTTGATATCATAAATCAAAAAGCCCTGAATTGCATAATCAATTATTTCGTTTCTAATGCCTTCCACCTGAATCCTGCGATATGCAGCATAATCCGAAACAGGGAAAACACGCGACCCAATTTGATTTGAATAGTTTTTTAAAGACTGAAAAGGATGTAAATCGTTTATGCCTTTTAATTTTTCAAAACGACCTTCGGAGTAGTAATTGGCAGATTCAAACAGAGCTTCGCTGGCCGAGCCCGGACCTTTAATCATTCTGAAATCAATAATCGGGTCATCTAATTTCCAATATAAAGCTTCAAAATACATATCTACCTTGTGATAGGTATTGAAAAAAGGAGTTTGACGTAAACCTTCATTGTCGCGTATGAAAGAGATTTCCTTAACTGCAATCCAATTACTGTCTCCTTTTGCTAAGGCATTGGGTTCAAGCTTTTTATCAATATATCTCATTACCAAACCCGGATGGTAAATAGAGTCACCTTCAAAATATATTGTTACAGAGGCTCTGTCGCTATTAACTCTGTCGCGCCTGATGCTGAAGCTTTTTGAACGGGAAACAAGAAAGGTTGTACCATCTTTTTTAAAATAAAGAATAGCATCATTTTCTAAATCACCTGAGCCCAAAAGTTTAGGACCATGCATGGAAAACCCGCCTTCATAATCTACGTTATTATATATTTCTTTAATAGATAAACGTTTGTCGTAAGATGAAAACTGGGGATAAATTGCATTGTCGCCACTTCTGTTGGCCAGAACTTTTTCCTCAATACGTCCGGGTAATGGGGTGGAGCCAAAAAACTCCTTATTGTAAAATAATACGCTATCTACTGAATAATCACGGCTTTTTAGTTCTATCACATAATTGCCAAATGTTGCATAAACCTCATTTGGACTAAGACCCGCGCGCGTCCAATCAATTTTGCCTTTTTCGCCAACCCATTTTTTTTGAAGGGGATAAAATTTGCCACGTGTATCGTAAATAACCGAACTGTCATTATTGGCATAACAAGTTAAAATCAGCGATGGGAAAAAGACCACGGGCTCGTCTTCGAAAGTAAAATCATAAGTAGAATTGCTTGCTACCCATTTAGTAGTATTTGAAACATATAAATAATTTGCTAAAAACAGCGAATCGGAAGCCGATAAAAAATTCAAAAAAGAATTACTGGTTGATTTTCCCATCAATTTGTCAAGGGTTTGATGCCATGGATCAAAAACTGCAGGCAATTTACCTGCCTCAGACATATTCAGCAAACTAATCATATAATTCATGAAATGCGGATATGCCTTCATTTTTTTCTTTAACATCAAATTGCAATTGTTTATGATAGTTGCTTTTTGTTTATCTACAAGTATTCCTCCATTCCAGAAAGGTGTAAACTTTTCGAGCATAAAAGCCTCACCATTTTTTCTGTCGTTTTTATTTTCCAGTGCGGTGTATAAACTAGTCATTTCCGAAATAAATTTATTTGGTTCTTCGGAAAATTGTTTTAGTTGCGCAAAAACTATCTGACAGATAAATACAGCCAATAATGAAAAAGCAAGTCTCATAAACGATTATTTAACTTTAACATAAAGTGATGCCACCCAATTGTCTTTAACTACAAATTTTGAAATCTCCAAACCTAATGCTTCGCATGCATCGGAGATATCGGCTAAATCTTCACTGAAAAAACCACTCAAGAGCAAATAACCTCCGATATTAAGCGAATTGTAATAATATGGCAAATCGCCAAGAATGATATTTTTATGAATATTAGCCATCAAAATATCACATTGTTTACCGGTTAATATTTCTTTTTCTCCTTTGGCGATTTTTATTTTTTTACAATTATTCCGATCAATATTTTCAATGGAGTTTTCAACAGCCCAATCATCGTTGTCATAAGCAAATACTGAAGAAGCTTTCTTCAGCTCAGCAAAAATTGCCAGTATCCCTGTTCCGGTACCCGCGTCAATAACGGTTTTGCCTTCAAAATCAATTTCGAGCATAAGTCGAAGCATCGAGTATGTTGTGGCATGATGAGCCGTGCCAAACGACATTTTGGGCATTATCTGAATTTGGTACTGAAATTCCGGACGTGGCTGGTGAAAAGGAGCCCAAACATATATCTTATCATCAATTTCGGTTGCAGGGAAATTCTTTTCCCATTCTTCGTTCCAGTTTTTATTTTCCAGATCAGATTTAATAATTCGTACGTTGGAATTTGGCAACCTTTCACATATCATGTTTTTAAGTGCGGCTTCGTCATATTGATTCTGAGCAACAAATCCATGCAGCAAAGAGCCATCTTCCCAAAAACTGTCAAACCCAAGCTCAAGCATTCCCGATATTACCAATTCCTGCGTATTATCGTCTTTCGGCAGTCCTGTTAATGTGATTTGAATAAAATCAGATGCATTCATTTATTTACAGCTAAAAATAATTTTTGCGAAAGAATCGGCTTTTAGCGATGCTCCGCCAACCAGACCACCGTCAATGTCCGGCATTGAAAATAATTCACCTGCATTGTCCGGCGTCACACTTCCGCCATAAAGTATGCAAATATTATTGGCAAAGCTATTACCAAAACGTTTTTCCATTAATTTTCGTATGAATGCATGCATTTCTTGTGCTTGTTCAGGAGTGGCAGTAACGCCTGTTCCAATTGCCCATACCGGTTCATAAGCAATAATAATTGAAGAAATTATTTCCTCAGGCAAGTTCCACAAAACGCCTTCCAGTTGATTTTGAACAATATTGAAATGATTGTTTGCATTTCGGTCAGGCAACATTTCTCCGCAGCAAAATATTGGTTTGATGTTGTTAGCAAATAACAATTTTACTTTCTTAATCAAGAGTTCATCATTTTCATGATAATACTGGCGACGTTCGGAGTGCCCAATAATGCAATAAGGCAAATCTATGTCTTTTAACATCGCAGCTGAAATCTCGCCCGTAAAAGCTCCTTTTTCTTCACTTGATACGTTTTGTGCACCAATTGAAACAGATGTGTTTGCAAATAATTCATTTAGCAATGGGATATAAACAAAAGGCGGACATATTAAAACATCAGCCGTATTATTAAAATCTGTCAAATTATTTTTTAAATCAGTAGCAAAAGTTGTAATCAAGTCTTTATCTTGATTCATTTTCCAGTTTCCGGCAATCAGTTTTTTACGCATAATCAAATTTTTTGTAAGCTACGAAAATACAAAGAATAGTTGAATATGTCATTAATATTTATTGATGACAAAACTGAAAAAGGCAACAAAATTTTAATTTAGCTAAGTATGGAAAATGATGTTTTTACTTTTCGTCACATTCCTTAAAACTTTTGTCGTACTGAGTCATGGCCTTTTCGCTCATACCCATGCTGCTGAAACCACCATCGTGATAAAGATTTTGCATGGTAACTTTTCTGGTTAAATCCGAAAAAAGTGTTATGCAATAATCGGCACAGTCGTTTGCCGAAGCATTGCCAAGCGGCGACATTCGCTCGGTAAAGTCCAGAAGCGACTGAAATCCAAAAACTCCGCTACCTGCAGTTGTAGGAGTAGGCGATTGAGATATGGTGTTAATTCTTATTTTTTTCTCTCTGCCGTAAATATATCCGAAGCTACGCGCAATTGATTCTAGTAATGCTTTAGCATCTGCCATGTCGTTATATCCATACAGAGTCCGTTGTGCAGCCACATACGACAATGCCACAATTGAGCCCCAGTCGTTTATTGCATCCATTTTACGGCATATCTGTATTACTTTATGAAACGAAAGAGCAGAAATATCAATGGTTTTTAAATAGTTTTCATAATTTGTATTGTCATAGGGAATACCTTTACGCACATTAGGAGACATGCCAATAGAATGAAGGATGAAATCAAATTTTCCCCCAAAGAACTCCATTGACTTTGAAATAAGGTTCTCCAAATCGGCTGTATTTGTGGCATCGGCAGGAACAATAATGCTGTTACATTTTTCGGCTAACTTGTCAACATCGCCTAAACGCATGGCCACTGCTGTGTTGGATAATACGATTTGAGCACCTTCTTCATAAGCTCTTTCAGCTACTTTCCACGCAATGGATTGATTATTTAAGGCACCGAAAATAATGCCTTTTTTACCTTTCAAAAGATTATGCGCCATAAATCAAAACTTTGAAATTTTATGCAAAGATACGGGTTTGCTTTAGTATAAATAAGTAGAAAAAATGCTATATATCATTTAATTACAAACAGTTTGCTTTTGAATAAGCCCAATTTGTGAAAGCGATATTTAAATGCTGTGCCAATAACTCCAAAACCATATTTAAGCGAACGCCTGAAATTAATTGATGAGGCTTCGTCGAAATATTTTGTAGGGCAGGTAACCTCGGCTATTTCGAAACCTGCCATAAAAATTTGTGCTATCATTTGATTATCAAAAACAAAATCATCGGAATTTGCATGATAATTTATCTTTTTTAAAACCTCAGCGGAAAAAGTGCGATAACCGGTATGATATTCTGATAATTTTTGACCAATTATTAAATTTTCAACAAGGGTTAAAACCCTATTAAAAACATATTTATACAGAGGCATACCTCCTTTGCGTGCACCACGGCCAAGAATACGGGAACCAAACACTACAGGATAAAGGCTCTCGGCAATTATATGAACCATTGGGGCAATCAATTTCGGGGTGTATTGATAGTCGGGATGCACCATAACCACTATATCGGCACCAAGTTCCAAAGCCTTATCATAACAGGTTTTTTGATTTGCGCCATACCCCATGTTTTTTTCGTGTTTTATAATATGAGATATACCAAGCCTTGCTGCTATTTCAATGGTTTGGTCATGGCTGTAATCATCAACAAGTATAACATCGTCAACAATATCGAATGGAATTTCGGAATAGGTAAGCTCAATAGTTTTTTCTGCATTATATGCTGGAAAAACCACAATTATCTTTTTTCCGTTTAACATTCAATACGATTTAATTAGTGCATTGCAAATTTAATATTTTTAAAGTCAATTGTAAATTTTAATTAACAATAAAAATTGGCACAGAAAATGCAGTATTAAGTAAAATTTTTAAAAAAATGCAAATAATTAAAGACAATATAGCATGGTTAATATATTTTGCTTCAATGGCACTATTGCTTATTATAGGCATAACAACATTTTAGACCCCATATATCCCGTAAGGGACACATTCATGACTCAAACAAAGCTTCCTTAAAAGGGAAGCTTTTCTATTAAAAAAATATTCGGTTAAATGCAAAAAATTATTTAGACCACACTATGTTTCTTTCGGACTTATAACTCAGGTATATAATGTCGCGTTCCTCAAACTCTTTGGTAAAACTTACAGTGTCAATTTTATTTTCCATAATAAATTGCGCCTCGGAATCCAGTTTTGCCTGTTTTGAATTGGGCTGTGGAATATTAGATTGATAAACTTTAACAGATAAATAAGAAAATGCACATATAATCAATGTAGCAGCAATAATAACAAGATTTGGTTTATTAAATGTGGCAGTTAATTTTGCAAGCATTGCCGCTCCTGCTAAAGCAATAAATGGAGTAAAACGTGCCGTATAAATATAATGAATTGAGCTTGCACTAAAAACAGCGATAAAAAATATCAGTGCAGTCCAAAGTGCTATTTTTTGAACAGAAACATCCATTTGTCCGCATTTTTTACGTCCAAATATTAAGCACGCAATTGTCATAAGCACAATAAGATATCCTGAACCGTAAAGCAAATTATTTATCTGAGATAATAAAAGCAGCCATGTATCAGGGTTAAATATATCATATCCCATATCGGTATAATGAGACCCAAAAAAACCACTGCGTTCCAAAAATCTAATGCCAAGAGCTCTTGCAAAATCATTAAACCCGCTGATTGAAGAATATTGAATTATAACAAAAGAAGTTGTTATAATTACAGAAATTGTCATTAATATAATTCCAAATCTTATATGTGGTTTTTTCAGCTGTTTAAAATAAACCAGAATCATTGCAATTATCAGCGTAATACCCATCCAGTCGGTAGCGGCAAGCAATGCTGTTGAGCCAAAAAGCAATAATCTTACAACAAATAAGCGGTCCGATTGTAAATACCATGTCCACGATGCCAATGTGGCAATCAGAAAAAACTGCCCCCATATTTCACTGAAATTATGTTGGCTGTGTGCATATAAATTGACGGGATTGAAAATATAAAATGCAATTGCAGCCAAGGCAACAAAGTAGGAATGTTTTTTTTGACTTTGCTTGGAGAGTCTGGTAACCATCCACGCCAGCATGGCAGAGCCTGAAATGAAAATGAAAATCAAAATCCATTGTAAGGAATTTTGATTTAATGGCATATTAAAAACTTTTAATATTGCATAATTTAGCATAAAAGCCAGAGGGGGATGCGAAACATAATAGTTATTCCCTTCTTTATCTTCAAGTCTTTTGTAGTAATGATTGAATTTTTTGGCATGCTGCCATGTTTGAATAGGCGCTGCCTTGAAATTGACCATGCCGTTGTTGTCCCAGATTTTTAGGGTAGTAAGCATAAAACAATGTGCAGTATTTGCATGAAAAGTAGTACTGCTCATTTTTTGGAACAGCAGCCAAAAAGCAAGAAATGCAAGTGCTAAAGCAGCAATAACAAAGTGAAACCTTTTCAAATGTCAAGTATTAAAACAAACCCAGTTCCAGTTTTGCTTCATCAGACAGGCGGTCAGGATTCCATGGTGGATCAAAAGTAAGTTCAACCCAAACGCTTTTCAGTTTAGAAACGGTTTCCACGGCTACTTTAACATCCTGTGGCAAAGATTCGGCAACAGGGCAATTTGGAGCAGTTACGGTCATAAGAATTTTTGCGTTAAATTCTTCATCCACCGAAATATCGTAAATCATACCCATGTCCCATATATTAACCGGAATTTCAGGATCGTACACAGTTTTGATTGCCGAAATAATATCCTGAACTATTGCGCTGTTTGTGTCCATACTATACTAATTTTTCATATTTCTTTTTAAAGGCCAAAGCATATAATTTCATTTGCTTAATCATGCCATTAAGTCCATTGGCGCGGGTAGGCGACAGATGCTCGCGAAGTCCAATGTCGTCAATAAACTTCATGTCGCAATTCATAATTTCATCAGGAGTTGAACCCGACAAAACAGAAATAAGAATGGCAACAATACCTTTTGTTATAAGAGCATCACTATCAGCCTCAAACATAACGGTTCCATCTTTATACGAGGCAGTTATCCATACCTGAGACTGACAACCTGATATTAAATTAGAAGGGTTTTTCTTTGCTTCATCGATTGGAGTCAATGATTTGCCAATTTCAATAATGTAATTATATTTATCTAACCAATCGTCAAAATTAGAGAATCCTGCAACAATTTCTGCAGTTTTTTCTGCAATAGTTTTCATTCAAAAATTAGTTTTACTTTATTTAGAGACTCGAAGAAATAATCAATTTCTTCAATTGTATTATATAATGCAAACGAAATTCGCATGGTGCCTGTAATATTTAAATATTTCATTAACGGTTCAGCGCAATGAGTACCGGTGCGAATGGCTATGCCTAATTTGTCGAGCAGTGTTCCCGAATCAAAAGGATGAACTCCGTTTATCAAAAACGAAATAACGGCTGATCTTTCTGCTTTTGGGGCAAAGATTCTTATATTTTCTGTTTCGGCAAATTTATTTAAAGCATATTTTGCCAGTTCATGTTCATATTCACCAACCTCTTTTAATCCGGTATTTTGCAAAAAATCTATAGCTGCTTTTAGTCCTATTGCTCCGGCCACATTAGGTGTGCCCGCCTCGAATTTATACGGAAGTTCATTAAATGTAGTACCGTCGAAACTTACATTTTTTATCATTTCTCCACCTGCCTGATAAGGAGGCATTTTATCCAGCCACTTTTCTTTACCATACAAAACGCCGGTGCCCATAGGCGCATACATTTTATGACCCGAAAAAACCAAAAAATCGCAATTTAATGATTGAACGTCAATAACCTGATGCGCCACTGATTGAGCGGCATCTATTAAAACCGGTATATCCTGCGAATGAGCAAAATCAATAATTTTTTTTATAGGATTAATAACCCCAAGCACATTACTGATATGTGTTACGCTGATAAGCTTTGTGTTTTTGTCAACTAAGGATTTTAAATGTTCTATATCAAGAGTTTCTTCGCTGGTTAACCTGGCAACACGAAGCTCTAAATTATTTTTTTTACTTGCAATTTGCCATGGAACTATATTTGAATGATGTTCCATGGTAGTAATAATAATGTTGTCGCCGGGTTTAAGCAAAGATGTATAACATGAGGAAGCCAAATTAATACTTTCGGTAGTCCCTTTAGTAAAAATTATTTCATTTTCAGATGATGCGTTTATAAATTGCGCTACTGTCTTTCTGGCTTCTTCAAATTCAATTGTTGATTGGGTAGAAAGATAATGAACACCACGATGAACATTAGAATTCAACTCTCTGTAATATCCGGCTTCGGATTCTATAACCGACAATGGCCTTTGGGTTGTGGCTGCATTATCGAAATAAACCAGGTTTTTCCCGTTAACCTGACGGGAAAGGATAGGGAATTGACTTCGGATTTCAGCTAAATTGAATTTCATATTGCAAAGATAAAAAAATTAAAAGCAAGCAGCGTAAATGGGTTTATTAATAAATATGTTAAAAGTCACTAATTATGAATATATTTTATTTAAAATTCATTATTCATGAACAAATATTAAAAAAATCTTTATTTTTACGAAAATTTTAAACATGAAATATTTTCTGTCTTTTATTATCACTTGTTTTTTGATAAGTAGTTTTTCTTTTAATGTTTCTGCTGACAGCAATGGTAAAAAACCGACAAAACTGCTTAAAAAATTTGCCAGCCGTGTTGAATCTCATGATATTAACGGCATTATGGCTTTGCTTGATGGATCATACAAGCAAGTCCAACTTGTTGGTCTAAACCAAAACGACACAATTAAATTTATAAATGAACTTTTTTGTGGCTATAGTACTTCAGATAACAAAACATTTAAATGTGCTAAAATAAGTGACATAAAGAAGTGCACATTTATGAGAATTGGAAAATTTGACAGTGAAACAAACAGTCCTGCCTATGCTTCCGTTAATTACAGAATTGACACTTACGACGGTGATAAAATAAAAATCTCTTTAGTCGTTGTTCGTATAATAACAGGAAGTGGCGGAATATTGTTCCGTTTGGCAGGAGCAATAGGATAATTAATAACTTTTAAATAAAAACACCATGAGCGAAGTAAATGAATTAAAACAAGTCATTTTCGATAGCAAAAAGAGAATTTCTGCAAATATGCAAAAAGTAATATCTTATATGTTTTTGTTATTATTTGCATTTTTTTGTGTGTTTTTTGCGTATTCCTATTTCTTTATATTAAAAAACATTGTGTTTCTTATTTGCGGTTTAGTTAGCTTATTGATTGTTTTGCTGGTAATAAAAAGCCTAAAGGGATATCGTAGAGTTTATGCAGATGAGGATTTTATCTATATTAAGTATAAAGGTGAAGAGGAGAAAGTTTCTTATAAGCAAATTTATCTTATAAAGTTACCTATGTTTACTTTTATAAGAGACTCCAGAACTATCAGAATATATTATAAAGCCGAAAACGGAGAAGAAAAAAGAATTAAGTTTTTGCCTATAAGATTTACTTCTAACTTCAATAAATTTGTTGATGTTATTTCCATGAAAAATCCTGAAGTAACTTTAAAGAAAGATATTTTTTAAAAAAGGAAAATAAAGTAAAATAATATCAACACGGTAAATATTTTTATTTTCAATCAAGGCAAAAAAGATTAATTTTGCAAAAAATCAAATGGTCCATGAAAGATAATTCAGTTTTTTCGCGTTTGCTCTTAGTTTTTGCCATTATGGCATTATTTGCATTTTTGCGTATTTTCATTGATTTACCAAATGTTTCGCCGGTTGCGGCAATTGCACTTTTTGGCGGTACAGTAATTGGTCGTAAGGGATTGGCCGTTCTTTTACCTTTGGTAATATTACTGGCAAGCGATGCTGTTTTAGGCTTTTACAGTTATTTCCTGATGGCTTTTGTATATGGTTCTTTTGCTTTAATTGCAGTTATCGGATTTTGGCTGCGTAACAGAATGAAATTTCATAATGTGGTTTTAGCCTCGATAGTATCATCGGTTGTTTTCTTTTTATTGTCGAATTTTGGAGTGTGGGCAGAAGGCTTATGGTATCCGATGAACGTTTCAGGTTTAATTTCTTGTTACACTATGGCAATACCTTATTTCCGTTATGAGCTGATAGGTACCCTTGCATTTTCTTTAATGTTTTTCGGGATGTACCAATATGCCACAACAAAAATCAAGGTATTTAAAGCAGCATAAATTATGTTAACTTTTCAATGAAGAACAGCTTTAATCTTTAAGGCTGTTCTTTTTTATTTTTGTGTTTACTTCATTCTTGATCAATCAACAAGCTTAATAATAAATTATAAAATTATAAATGAAATATAATTTTTAAGAAGAGGATATTTTTTCAATATAATTGTTTGCTAAATGACAAAAACTTGTGGCATATTTATACATAGACCCCGAAAGTAAGAGAAAATTGCCTGAATTCAACTATTTGATATCGTATATTAAATTTTGGTTTGGATAGAAACAATCAATTTAACGCATTATTGGATTCTAAAAATATAAAATTAAAAAGGTCATTTCCCTTTAAAAAAGAGAGATAAAATTAGTTTGTTTTTTTGCAGACCTTGTACACCACGCCAAATTCAATTGCATCTGCTTTTGCAAAATGTGCACGCAAGGCAATATTTAATCCTAAGTTGTCTTTTATGAAATATCGCAATGACAGTCTTTCTAAAATAAATTCCTTGTCGAAATTGCTGTTTTTTATGTATGTGCCTAATTGAAGATGAATCTGCAGTTGCCCTACCGGCACAGTCCATAATGATTTTATTGCAACTTTAAAGTTATTTGTAAAAGGAACTATCGTATCCGAAAATTCTGTAATACGTTCGTTCATGCTATAATCCAAAATTAAATCAACTCCTGCGCCAAACGATGAATTATTATCTGGTTTAAAATATTTTTCGCCCGACAAACAAAAAGCGCTGCATACCTTTCCATCGTATTTCACTTGCTTTCGTGAGCCTGATACAATTAACTGCCACGAGCCGGGCAGAGACTGATCTTCAACATTCTTTTCTTTGGCATTGTCTTTCTTTGAATGAAATTGATATTGCAGCCCCAAGCCCAATGTTGGAATATTTAAGCCAAGATTTGGCGCTTTTGTTGCCCCATTTGAAAAATGAGTCCACAGTAGTTCCGTATTCAGATTCAGAGCAGGTAAAAGATGAAACGTACGCTTATAACCGATGATTATTAATGCGTTAAAATGAGAACCTATTGCATTGAAAGCGCAGTTTTCTTTAGTATAAGTTTTTGTATTGTATTCAAGTCCACATCCTAAAACAAAATAGCTTTTGTATTTTTTGTTTAAGGGAAAATGAAATTGAGGGCTAAGTCCAAAAGAATAGCCCATGGTATCCGGATTACCGGGGTTAATGAAACAAAAGTCTATGGCTTTTAGTGTATGTCCGCCTTTTTCCAATGAAGTATCGCGTGGCGTGGAATATTGCAGGTGAAATTGCCTGGCATGCCCTGTTATATAATTCCACATGTCGGGATGATGCGGCGAAGTAAATCCATAAGAACAGCCAAAAGACAGGGAATGAGTTTGAGAAAATACATAAAATGTATTGCTCAATAATACAACAATAAATATAATCCGCCTTAACAACATTTTTTAATAAAAAACAAAGATAAAAAATGATACGACAAATAAAATTCATAAAATTTACACGTCAGAAACGATAAATTAGTAAAAAGCAAGTTTAAATTTCTGATTTACAAGGAAAACAAAAATCTTTAAAACAGAATTTAAAAAAAGCGTGAATTATCGATTGTTTTTTTTCTATATTTGCACTCTCAAATTGGTCCTATAGCTCAGTTGGTTAGAGCAACTGACTCATAATCAGTAGGTCCCAGGTTCAAGTCCTGGTGGGACCACCTTAAAAAGAGCATGTGATGGCATGCTCTTTTTTTTATACTAAATGGTCATATCAAATTCTATTTTTTAACAACTGTTTTCAGATTCAGCAAATTCATGGCATTGGGATTTAATCCCGAAATACGTTTATTAATAAAACGTACGGCCATATCGTAATAAAGCACCACAACAGGAGATTGCTCAATAATAATACGATTCATTTTTTCGTACAACCTGATTCTTTCATTATAATCTGATTCTTTGATTGCTTTTTCGTATAGCATATCAAATCCATCGTTTTCAAAATGCGTATAATTTGGGCCAAAAGGCACTTTATTTTTACTATAAAAAAGACTCATATAATTTTCGGCATCGGGGTAATCGGCTATCCAGCTTGCCCTGAAAAACCCGCTTTTCGATTGCGACACCATTTCACGTAAAGTGGCAGGGGGAACAACATCAAGTTTAATTTTAATATTAATTTCAGCTAATTGATGTTGGATATATTCGCATAAATCAAGATAAGATGCGGTGGTTTGAAGAGTTATTTCCGGCAGACCCATACCATTTGGGAAGCCCGCTTCGGATAGTAATTGTCTGGCCTTTTGCGGATTGTATTTAAAATTAAAACCGCTGTCTTCGCTATAACCCGCTAACCCCGGCGGAATCATACCGAAAAGACCTGGATAACCAATATTATTCCTGAGATATCTCATCATTTTTTCGCGATCGAAGCCATAATTTATGGCAAGTCTGATTTTTTGTTCCTGCAAAGCTGATATAGCATGTCCCTCTTCATTTTTCATTAAAATACCCAAATATTCGCTATTTAAATAAGGTATGCGGGTCATATATATATTATTTTTATGCTCGGGTTTTAAATTTCCTGCAGCATCAAGCAGTACATCTTTATAATTTACGTCAAGACCAGAAATCATATCGTAATTACCCTGCATAAATTCCATAAAGGCAGTGTGTTTTTCCACAATAAAAGTTATCACAACTCCGTCGAGATATGGAAGTTTAATACCATTTGTGTCAACTTCAAAATAATAGGGGTTTTTTAATAAAACCATCTTAACACCATCAAGCCAATATTTAAACAAAAACGGACCTGTACCAACCGGATTATGGCCAAAATCTTTTCCGTAGTATTCTATGGCTTCATGCGGAACTACAGAACAATATTGCATCGAAAGCAGGCTAAGAAAAGGTGCAAAAGGTTTAACTAATCGAATACTTATGGTAGTATCATTTGATACTATTATGTCAAGTTTACCATCTGGTTTACAGGCAACATTTGCAAGCACCCATTTGCCGGGCGAAGCAGTTTTGTCATCAACTAAGCGTTGAAGACTATATTGAATATCGGCAGCCACAAGTTTTCGTTTCCCATTTTTAAATACTACGGAAGGGTGAAAAAAGACATCGTCTCTTAAATAAAAAACATATTCAAGTCCGTCAGGCGATATTTCCCATGATTTTGCTATGCATGGTTTTACATTTAAAGAATCATCAAGCTGTACAAGTCCGTTAAAAATCTGATTTACACCCCAGATATTGGCCTGGTCTCGTGCAAAAGCAGGATCGAGAGAGCGTATTCCGGCAGATTCGTTGTAGCGAAACAACTTCACATTGTCAGGAATATCATATTTATGCTTACAGGAACACAATAACAGAGATAATATAAATAAAAGAATAAAGTTCTTCATATCAATATTCCACTATTTCGCAAACACAACGAAATCCCAGCCAGTCTCTTGGTCCGGCATAGGAAACCGTTTTAGAATAATTATCAGTTGTATCGGTATCGCGCCATGACAGCCCGACAGCAACCTTATCAACAATAGTCATTTCTGCCACATTATAAGGAACATAAACAAATTCAAGATGTTTTTTTTGAGGGACGGCTTCAATTGTGGCACATCTTTCTCCTGCATAGACCGACATTTTGTTAAAGACTTTGTCTTTAAATTTTTCCATGGCATATTCCCATTCCTCAATAGTTGGCAGCCGATATCGGATTTTGGTATAAAACTTTGCTCTTTGTTTTTCGTTTTTGCTATATACCGAAAAAAGCAGCATTACCATATCTGTTCTCCATTCGCAATAAGCTTGAGCCTGTATGTAAGAAATATAAAGAACAGGATAATTGCTAAAATCGGGGCTGTTATAATATTCGTTCATATTCATTGCCCAGCTAAGTCGGGCATCAAGCGGGACTTTCATTTTCATAGCCATTTGTTTGTCGGGTCCGCAAAGCCTCATATAGCTTTGAAAATTATTCATATCAATACCGTATGGCGGTATGTTTTTCAAACTGTCTCTCAGCTCTTTATTATATGCGATTTGCAAAAACGATTCAAATTCCTTATAATCAACATTTTTTACAGGCGACACATCAATAAAAACACTATCGCGCAGCCAAACCGTTCCCGGAGGTGCAACTTTTGGCTTAAAGGGTAATTTTTCCTTTTTGGGAGCAGCTTGAGCAATGCTAAGCATTAAAAAAATAAATATATTTAAAAATAAAAACTTCACAGTTAAAATTATATTTTCTTGATTTTATAATTTTATTAATGTGCAAATATAATTTTTTTGTTTCTTTGCTCTCGATAATCATTAAATAAAAAGAATATGGCAAAAAGAACTATTGTAGCCATGCCAGGAGACGGCATCGGTCAGGTTGTATTGGAAGAATCTATCAGAGTGCTTGATGCAGCAGGCTTTGATGCAAATTATGTAAATGGAGACATTGGTTGGGAATTTTGGTGCAAAGAGGGCAATCCACTTCCCGACAGAACTCTGAAGCTACTTGAAGAACATAAAATTGGTTTGTTTGGGGCAATTACATCTAAACCCAAAGACAAGGCGGCTGCAGAACTGGCCCCTGAATTAAGAGATAAAGGTTTGGTTTACTACAGCCCTATTGTTACCATGCGTCAAAAATTCGGACTTGACATTTGCATGCGTCCATGTCAAACCTTAAAAGGAAATCCTTTGAATTTTGTTCGCCGCAATGCTACGGGTGGTGTTGACGAACCGATTGTTGATGCAATGATTTTTCGTCAGAATACCGAAGGATTATATGGCGGTATTGAGTGGACAAATCCTAATGATCAGGTTTATGAAGCTTTAATGACTCATCCTCGTTTTGCACCAAATTTCGGATGGTGCCCGAGGGAAGAATTAGCTGTTTCCACACGCATTGTTACCAAAAAATTCTCCACACGTATCATTCGCGCGGCTTTTGAATATGCCAAAAAACGTGGTTTTGACAAAATTACGGTTTGCGAAAAGCCCAATGTTATACGCGAGACTTCAGGCATGATTCTGAAAATTGCTCAGGAAATGAGTAAAAACGAATATCCTGATATTTGGGTAGAAGATGTTAATATTGACGCCATGATGATGTGGTTGACAAAAAATCCTGAAAACTATCATGTAATTGTTTCAGAAAATATGTTTGGAGACATTGTTTCTGATGCATTTGCAGGTCTTATCGGAGGATTGGGATTTGCCACTTCAGCGCAATTTAATCCTGACACAGGGGTTGCCGTTTTTGAACCTACTCATGGCTCGGCACCAAAATATGCCGATTTTAACCCATCAATTGTCAATCCGATTGCCATGATTCTGACTTCAGTTCTCATGCTTGAACATTTAAACGAGAACGAAATAGCCAATCGTATTCGTAAGGCCACCGAAGAGGTTGTTTCTGAAGGCAAGGTTCGTTCTTATGACATGATGAAAATGAGAGGAACACAGGATGCGGTTAATCAGGGCGCAGCGTCAACAAAACAAATGGCTGATGCAATTATTGCTAAACTTAAATAAATATTCATGGAAACAATTGATAAAAAGTATATCGATCAGGCGCGTGAATTATGGCCGGAGTTAGAATGGATTAAAGATACCGATTTAAAGGAAAAAACAACAAATACTTGGGCGCTTGCTTTGCAAAAAAGCGTTTTGACTCCTGAAGATTTACGTACTATTCCATTCACTTTGCTTGCCGGTCCCGACTTAAAAGTAAGTTTTATGGACCATAAAAGAGCAGTTGTGCACATTGCTCGTGATGCAGGTTTAAAATGTGGTGAATTCTTTAGAACAGATTTACCGGTAGATATGGACGTTTTGATTTCGGGCGCCATTTTAGCCGATGTTGGCAAATTGCTTGAATACGAAATGAAAGACGGTAAATCGGTTCAGGGTAAATATGGTAAATATCTGCGTCATCCTTTTAGCGGTGTTTCGCTGGCTGAGCAATGTGGCGTGCCGGCAAATGTGTGTCATATTATAGCAACGCATGCTGGAGAAGGTGATATGGTTAAAAGAACAACCGAAGCTTTCATAGTGCATCATGCCGATTTCATGACATTTGAACCGTTCAAGGACAGATTGAAATAATCAATAAAATTAAAAAGGGGCTCTAAAGCCCCTTTTTTAGTATATAAATCAAATTTTAATAAAAAACCAGTTCGTAAATACCTTCACCCGAATCACCTATGGTATAATAAACTGCACGTGTTTCATCAGGCGACATACGATAATACAAATCATCTTTATCTGAATTTATTGGCTCACCTAATTTTTCAGGCTCACCCCAGTTACCGTCATCATCCATAATTGCAACATAGATATCGAAATTATCGCTGCTTTGGTGACCTTTGGAACTAAAGTATAAGGTTAAGTTGTCCTTTAAAATATAAGGGCATATATCATCTGCAGAAGTATTTACAGCCGGACCCAAGTTTTTTGGCTCACACCATTTGTTTTTGCCTATTAACTCAGATTCATAAATATCATAACCTCCATATCCTCCTTTACGATCCGATGCAAAAAATATTTTAGTTCCATCGTTGTTAAACGACCCATTAATTTCATTCCCGGATGAATTTATTGCGAGTCTTTCAGGTTTAGAAAAAACGCCATTGCAAAATTCCACCACATATAAATCGATTCCTTTTTTATCTTCAGCACTGATAATAAATTTCCCTGAAATCTCATTGTATTCCTTAAATTTATCTGATGAAAAAAAGGCATCTTCTATTTTCCCATTTTTTATAGGGCAAATAAAATAATCAACATTAGAAATATCCTGAGGTAAAAAATAATCTCTACAAGACGAAAAACGAGCACCAAATAGCACTTGGCTGTTAAGCGAGTATCCACAGGTATTGAAATTTGTTTGTCTTTAAAAACAACAAACACATTTTTTGATTTAACATTTTCCGGATTTTCACTTGACACATCGGAGTTCTTGTTACCTATACCATTTGTTAAATTAGCATAACTAACAAATGACAATGTAGTGATGAAAAGAATCAAAAAAAACGCTAAAAGATGCTTCATTTCAGTAAATATTTATTAATACTTTTAAATATTTATTTACAAATATAAGTTAAAAAACAATTAAAAAAACATTTCAATTTCAGAAAAATTAACTTTTAAATGCCTGTTAAATCGTATATTTTTTTTTGTATTATAAATAATTGTGTTAAACAGATAAAATGTAATATTTAATGACAAAATTCATGGTATTACACTGTGTTTATGCGATTTTATGTTTATTTAAAAATAATTATATGCAAATAATATTTATCAATAGACGAACGATGATTTAATAAAGATGTTAAATTTTTAAATCTAAGATGTTAAATTTTTCAAATTCAAATTTTAGACCTGAAAAAATGTAAAAAAATGCTACATTTGACTTTCATGATACAGTTTAAAAATAAAATTTCATTACTTTATTTTATTGGCACCTTAATAATTATTTTAAATATTGGGGTATCATGTAAAACTGCCACATTTCAAAAAAGTGAGGTAACATCTTTGATTGTTGTTGACTCGTTAGAGACTGACACAAATATTTCCAATAAAATAAAAGTCTATAAAACCAAGCTTGATTCATCAATGAAAGAAGTGATTGGATACAGCGAACAAATGTTAGAGAAAGGTACGCCTGAAAGTTTGCTGGGAAATTTTTTCTCAGATATATTGTTGGAACATATTAAGTTTGCTTATACTGATTCGATACATGGTTTAGCTGCAATGTCTTTGCTTAATAACGGTGGATTCAGGACTTCGCTGCCTAAAGGAGAGATTCTTATTGAACATATTTTCCAACTCATGCCTTTTGACAATGAGGTTGTTATATTGGAAGTGAAAGGAAGTACTTTAATGAAACTTTTTGACATCATAGCCCAAAAAGGCGGAATGCCGGTTGGTGGTCTTAGAATAATACTTGAAGCAACATCGTGGAAAAATGCAAAAATTGAAGGACAAGATGTTGTGCGTGAAGGTAATTATATTTTAGTTACATCTGATTATTTGGCAATGGGTGGAGATGGATTGGATTTTTTAAGTGAAAATACACGATACATTAGAACAGGATTATTGGTGCGCGATGTTTTTATAGAATGTATTAGCAATTTAACAAAGCAGGGAAGGACCATAAATCCCCAAAAGGACGGAAGGGTAAGCTATGAGTAACAGGCGCGATTTTATAAAAACCTTATTTACCATTGGTGCTACCGTTGCCTTACCACGAATACTTAAAGCCGGTTCCAAACAAAATTTACAACGTATTGTTATTCTCCATACTAACGATACCCATAGTCAGATAGAACCATTGCCAACCACCCATCACCGCTTTCCGGGAATGGGCGGCTATGCTGCAAGGTCAGCTTTAATAAATAAAATCAGAGCCGAAGGACATCCGGTTTTTCTTTTTGATTCAGGAGATATTTTTCAGGGGACACCTTATTATAATATGTATGGAGGTGAAGTTGAACTAAAGCTAATGTCCGACATGAATTACACGGCTGCCACAATTGGAAATCACGAATTTGATAAAGGACTTGACGGGTTGGCCGATGCACTTGAATTTGCCAAATTTCCATTCATCTCTTCAAATTATATTTTTAATCATTCTCGGCTTAGAAGTAAAATAGAAAAATTTAAAATTTTTAATATTGGCAAAATTAAAATTGGAGTGTTTGGACTTGGGCCATATCCTTATGGGCTAATTAGTAAGGTTACTTTTGGCGACACCGAATATCGTGACCCTATGATTACGGCAGCCGAAATGGCATATAAACTTAAAAAAGAAGAAAAATGTTCAATTGTTGTTTGTTTATCACATATGGGATATAAAACAGATGAAGAAAATATTTTATGTGATTATGAAATGGCAAAGAAAAGCAAAAACATAGATTTGATTCTAGGCGGTCACACGCATACTTTGTTAACTAAACCGGTTTTTGTGTATAATACAGATAATAATCAGGTAGTTATAACCCAAAATGCTTATGCCGGTGTTAGAATGTCGCGTATTGATTGTTATTTTTCTTCAGCCGGAGAATTAATTTTTGTCGATGCCTATACAAATAATATTTTAAAAAAGCAAGTATAAAAAAATTTTTTTATCAAACTTTTTTGCTCATCTTTGTCATCTCAAATAGCTTGCAAACACTAAAAAAACTTAAATCTGACTGCATCTACTTGTTAATTACTTGATTCTAAAAATAATGTACATTAATTATATATTCAATTTGTTTTAATTGAAAAATGGCAAAAGATTTTAAACTTATATGGAATAATTGTTTAAAAGTTATCAAGGATAACATCGATGACCATAGTTTTATGACATGGTTTGCACCGATTAAGCCCTTGAAGCTGGATGGAAATGTATTAACAATTCAAGTCCCTAGTAGTTTTTTCTACGAATGGATAGAAGAGCATTATATCGACCTGCTCAAAAAAACCATTCGTAAAGAATTAGGACAAGATGGGAAACTTGAATACAATATTTTGGTTGATACAACACAAAATGGCATCTCTGTGAATTATCCATCGTCCGACAGAAATGCACTAAAAAATCCACCGGTAGATATACCTATTGATATAAATCGCGGAACATCCAAGGAAATTCCAAATCCTTTTATCATACCCGGTCTAAAAAAAATAAAGGTTAATTCACAACTAGTTGAAAGTTTGAATTTTGACAATTTTATTGAAGGTGATTGCAACCGTTTGGCTCGTTCAGCCGGTTTGGCTATTGCAAAGAATCCCGGAAAAACATCTTTTAACCCATTATTTATTTTTAGTGACACTGGGCTTGGGAAAACACATCTGGCACATGCCATTGGCATTGAGGTTAAAAGAAATTTTCCAGACAAAACAGTATTATACGTTCAAACATCCGAATTTCTAAATCAATTTATTGATTCGGTAAAAGATGATACAACCAACGATTTCGTTCATTTTTATCAGATGATAGATGTACTGATTATGGATGATATTCATAATTTGGCAAACAAACTTAAAACGCAGGATGTATTTTTCCAATTATTCAATAATTTACATCAAAAGGGAAATCAAATAATTCTTACATCCGACAAGCCGCCTGTAGAGCTTGAAGGCATTGAACCCAGATTATTGTCACGCTTCAAATGGGGATTGGCAGCCGATTTGCAGGTTCCCGATATTGAAACACGCATTGCCATTATTCGAAAGAAATTACATAAAGACGGAATAACTATTTCTGATGATGTAATTGAATACCTGGCCTATAGTATATCTACCAATATTCGTGAATTAGAAGGCGCAATGATATCATTGGTTGCTCATTCGTCAATCAATCGCAAGCCGATTACTATTGATTTGGCAAAAACCATGATAGACCAATATGTACGCAATTCGAAACGAGAAATTTCGGTTGACTACATTCAGAAAATGGTATGCGATTATTTCAACATTTCTATTGAGCAGATGCATAGTACTTCGCGTAAGCGCGAAATTGTTCAGGCTCGTCAGCTGGCTATGTATTTTGCCAAAATGATGACAAAAAATTCGCTTGCAAGTATTGGCGTGGATATTGGAGGCAAAGATCATGCAACAGTTTTGCATGCTGTAAGAACAGTGAAAAATCTTATCGATACCGACAAACATTTCAGAGTGTATGTCGAAGAAATCGAAAAGAAAATAAAGCTTTAATGCTTTGTTTTTAATTGGGTCCGGTCTGCCAAAAGCAGACCGGTTTTTTTATAACGCCGTTTTTATTAAACCAAATTACTTGCTCCTATTTTATTAACTTTGCATTAAATGTCGAATTTAAAAATCCTTGTAATTAGTAATTATAGCGGGCTTAATTCGTCCAGACCCGAAGCTGAGCTGATGTTGGGCCTTAAAAGCAAAGGTGTCGATATAACCATTATGACACCAAAAACGGCAGAATACACTCCGGTATTTTTAGATGCAGGAATCAGAGTAATAGATTTTTTAGCTGAAAAAAAACTTGACAAAGCCGAAATAAATTTCATCAGAAAGGAACTTGTTGAAGGAGAGTATGATATTGTTCATCTTTTTTACGGAAAGGCTATAATTAATGGGCTTAAGGCAGCTAAAGGACTTAAGGTAAAGGTGGTTCTTTATCGGGGATATTGCGGAAATATTCATTGGTGGGACCCTTTTTCTTATTTAAAATATCTTAATAAGCGTGCAGATGCCGTGTGGTGTATTGCACCGGCTGTTGCAGATTTGATAAACAGAAACAAACTGTTTGGTAAAAAAAATGCCTTTTGTATTTCAAAAGGTCATAATCCACAATGGTATGCCAATATAGATAAAGTTTCATTCGAAGAGTTTAACATTCCCGAAAATGCTTTTGTTGTTTCCATGGTGGCGAACGCACGTCCTATGAAAGGGCTGAAGTATTTAATCGGAGCAACCCATTATATTGATAAACACATTCCTTTTTATTTATTATTAATAGGTAACGGTCTTTTATCCGGCAACATCAAAAAAATAGTTAAAAAAAGCCCTTTAAAAGACAATATTATATTCACCGGTTATCGCAGCGATTCGTTGGGATTGGTCAAAAACTCGTCACTTTTTGTATTAAGTTCCATTTATGGAGAAGCCATTTGCAAATCGGTAATTGAAGCCATGAGCTTATCGGTTGCGCCTGTTATTACCGATATTCCGGGGAACAGGGGGCTGGTTGCAGATGGCGAAAGTGGTTTGGTTGTTCCACGTAAAAATCCTGAAGCAATAGCAAATGCAATTAATTATATGTATAGAAATGATGATAAAAGAAAGTTAATGGCCGAAGCTGCAAAAAAACGCATGGAAAGTGAATATAATATAAAGGATACTATAAATAAAATGCTTTCTTTTTATAAAAAGCTGGCTGAAAAATAAAAATCTTATTTTCCTATTCTGCTGTTGAACGAGAATATTGATTTTTTCTTTGATGAACGGAAAACTCCGTCAGAAACTGTTTTTACATCCTCAACAGTATAAAATGCATTAGGATTATGTGTATGTACTATTTCTATAAATGCGGCAAGATCTTTTCGTTTTATTGTTGACATGATTATTTTAACCGGACCTCTTGAGCCACTGGCATCCATTATTGTTACGCCAAAATCTTTTGAAGCTAAATCTGCAATTAAATTGCTTGCATCAAATCGGGGTATTACCCTTACTATTAATGTACCAATGGATAATTTTTCATCTATCCACATGCCTATTAAATTTCCGGTAGCAAAACCAGCTCCATAGGCAATAATGGCAATCCAATTGGTTAAATCATTTAATATTTGTCCAACTGCAAGCAGCCAAATAATTACTTCACAAAAACCCAATACGGGAACCCAGAATTTAATTCCTCGTGCCAAAAATATAAGTCGTAAAGTACCAACACTTTGATCGGCTATGCGCGCAAAAAAAATAAGTATTGGCAAAATCACAAATTCATACCACGAAAATTCCATATATTTTTTTTACAAAGATATTTATTTATATGCTGCTTTTTGTATAAGTTTTAGTTAATGTTAATTAAACTGTCTCTGAAAGCCGATTTGGCACTGTCGGTAAGATTTGGATTATTTATATAATGTATTAGGCAATTTAATTCTACAGAGTCTGCTTTATTATATTTAAAATTGCTTAAATAAATGGTATCCTTGTGTTTTTCCTTTAAATAGTGCATAGCTTCTTTTTCAAACTGCGATTTGGCACTATCGTTTGGTAGTTTATCATTCATGAATGGTTTTAATTGCTCGTTGATAAATTGTTTATCGGTTTGATATTTCAGATAAGGCACTCCTTGTAAAAACAGTGAATAAATAAAAAAATAAATTGGAATGAATATTCCCGATATCATCATCAAAGATTTATAAAATTTCAATCGGGGAGCTAATGTTTTATCATCAGGGTTTTTTTTGATTTTTGTTTTTATGGCAAGAAACATGGCTGCTGCCACCGGTAAAATAATAAGTGCTGCAAGAAAAGCCAGTCTGAAATAATGAGCAAAAATTTCCATAGTTATATTTTTTACAAAATTAAGTAAGATAAATGACTCAATTATAATTTTTAATAATTTCGCATTTGGCATGAATAATTATGACAATCAATATAGCGTTGCAGAAGTATTACAGCAATTAATAGATAAGTTCAAACTGCGCAGCAGAATGAACAGTGAAACATTAATTGCTGCCTGGCCCGAAATAGCCGGCAAATTGGTTGCGCGTCACACAAAGAATGTTTATCTTGATGGTCCTGTATTATATATAGAAGTGGACGAACCGGCCTTGCGCAATGAATTGATTTATATGCAAACCGATATAATTGAGGCTGTAAATAAACGTCTCCACGATGAAGTTGTTGAAAAACTAATAATCAGATAATCCTCACAAATAATGACAATAAAACTGCGGCAGGCTGTTGAAACTGATTTCCCCGAGATTCTTGATATGATAAAAGAGCTGGCTTTGTTTGAAAAAGCACCGGAAAAAGTCAGCAATTCAGTTGAACAAATGCGTAATGAACAAGATTTTTTTAAATGTATTTTAGCCGAAGACCAGCATGGGAATGTAATGGGAATGGCACTTTATTTTTTTGCTTATTATACATGGGTAGGTAAGTCCTTATATCTTGACGATTTGTATGTTAAACCGCAGTTTAGAAAAAATGGAGTAGGGAAAAGGCTTTTAGATGAGATTTTTGATATTGCCAGGACCGAAAAATGCGTTAGAATACGCTGGCAGGTGCTGAACTGGAATAAAACGGCTTTGGATTTATATAAAAAAATCGGAATGACACTAGATGATGAGTGGATAAATTGCGACAGAATAATTGAGTATTAAACAGAGTTTACAAAATATTCAGTATTTTATATCAATTTTTTTTATGCAATAAATTTATTTATTCGTGCATTTAAAAAACCTAATTTTGCACAAAAATTAAGGTACTTATGCGTTCGTTGTTTTTTCTTGTACTGTTTGGACTATCAATCACACTGACCTTAGCACAAACTATTGAATATACATATAGGTTTGGCAATTACAATATTGTGGATAAAGGCAATTTTCAAATTGTGGTTTTTGCCGGCACACAGCAATATGGTGCAGTTGGCAAACCCGTAATGCCATATAAGCAGGTTTCGTTATTGTTGCCGCCGGGTTGCGAGGTAGAGTCTTTTGAATATGAATTGGGTAATGAAGTAATAATTCAGGGTACCTATTTTTTGCCACCTGTACAGCCCGATTATCCGTACAGCATTGGCAATAATGGAAACAAACAGACCTTAGATAATGTTTACTTAAACGATGAACTATATCCCAAAAAATTTTGCAGCGACCTTGTTACACAATATTTGAATGGGTTTTCTTTTGCTTTGGGAAAATTTACACCTCTAAGATGGAACCCCATAACGGGAAGGTTAAGTTATTTTGCAAATGTTAAAATAATTATTCACACAAAACAATCGGCTCAATCGCAAAAAGCATTGAAAAATTTAACCTCATCGCAAAATGCTCTTAAGCGGGTTAGATTATTGGCCCAAAATGAAAATATTATTGACTTATATTCGCAAAAAGAAAATACCGACAATTATAATTTCCTCATAATAACCAACTCAAATCTTAAGCCCAAGTTCAATCCGTTAAAAAACTTTTATGATAGTTTAAATATTTTCACCCGTATTGCCACAACCGATAGTATATTATCTGCCGTGTCAGGAAACGATGCAGCCGACAAAATAAGAAATTTTATTATAGAACAATATCAGAATTATTCCATTGAATATGTTTTGCTTGGCGGTGATGTTGGCAAGGTTGCATACAGGGGTTTATACTGCAATGTTGTATCGGGCAGCGGCTATGAAGATAACGATATTCCGGCCGACTTATATTTTTCGGCACTTGACGGAAATTTCGATGCCAACGGCAATGGTATTTACGGCGAAGCATTGCAGGATTCGGTTGATTTATTACCGGAAATTGCAATAGGCCGTTTCCCTGTTGATAATGTTATTGAATTAAATACATTGGTTAATAAAACCATCAAGTATCAGAAGTATCCAATCCTCACAGATTTGAATAAAATAATATTGTTGGGCGAAATGCTTTTGGATATTCCGCTGAGCTTGGGTAAGGATTATCTTGAACTTTTAATTGATAATCACAGCGACAATGGCTATACCACTACGGGAATACCTTCGGCAACAAATACAATAGACACTTTATATGACAGATGGGATACTGTTGCAGAACAATATATTTTCCGATGGGATTTGCCTGAACTAAGACCTATGTTAAACAGTGGCTCATCTTTCATTTACCATGTAGGGCATTCTTCGCAACTGTATATGATGCGGATGAGTGATATGGAATTAAACAATACTGTTTTTAATTTAATGAATGGCAGCGATCATTCTTACGGGCTTTTGTATTCTCATGGATGTTTGTGCGGTTCTTTTGATTTCGATGATTGTATAGCCGAAATGTCTTTAACTCTTAATAATTATCTGGCCGCCTGTATCGTGAATTCACGGTATGGCTGGTTCAACGAAGGCCAGACCGAAGGCCCGTCGCAACACCTGAATCGTGAATTTGTTAATGCAATTTATAATCCTGCAATAAAGGAACGGCATATTGGTAACGCGTTTATAATGTCTAAGATAGCAACAGCACCATGGGTAGATTTAACCGGAGAATACGAATTTGGAGCTCAGCGCTGGGTACATTATTGCAATAATTTGCTTGGAGATCCTGTTTTGCGTATGTGGATAGATGCTGTAGAGGTTGGGGTAGAGAATACCGAAAAACAATATTTTTCGGTTTATCCAAATCCCAGCGAAGGAATTGTATTTGTTGATAATTATTTTGTAGGCAAACAGCTTCAGGTATATAATTCACTTGGCAGTATCGTCTATTCCGAAATAATTTCTGATAATTATATTGATTTAAAAAAACTGGATAAAGGTTTATATATTTTGAAAATAAATGATGCCGAAAAATTTTATTCATCAAAATTGATATTGCAATAAACTTGAATGCAAACCTTTAATCAATGATAAAAAATCTTAAACATGGTAAAAACACAAAAATTAATTTTGAATTATGATAACCGATCAACTTGCATTATTCTTATTAATTTTGGGAGGGGTAGTATTAATTGCAATAGTAATTGTTATAATTTTCCGCCGGAAATTAAGTTATATTTTCATGCGTTTGCAGGTTGATGCGGTGAGTGGGTTACCAACATTTGAGAGTTTAAATAAATATTTGAAAAACCGTTCTAAAAAAGAGACATTAATTTTATTTTTAATTGATATTGACAATTTTAGCCGTTTTAATAATCAAAGCAAGTCTTTGGGTGATAAAGTACTAAGATTCTTTGCATCGGAACTAAAAAAAGCGGTAAAAAAATATGCTTTAAGCATGCGCTATAGAAACGAGGATGAGTTTTTGCTGGTGGTAAAGGAAAAAAATGCAATTATCGTCGAAGAAATTTTAATTGAACTTGATAATAAACTTAGTTATAATGGTGACCCGTTAAACTTTTGTTATGGTATTTCGGTAATCGAGTGTCATGATTTTGATTGTTTTTCTCCTATTAAAACGGCAAACGAAATTTTGCTGAATAAAAAACAAAACAGAAAGGTTTCGAAAAGCAATTAATTATAGTTTATTTAACTATTTAATTTTTATAACGGCCTCATTTCTTGGCACTAAAGTTCCAATGGATTTTGATGGCAAATTATGCTCTACTAATATATTTTCAAATTCATTACAAAATTGCGAATCAACTGCAACCAACAATCCGCCACTTGTTTGGGGGTCGCATAAAAGAGTTTTCCATTCTGCATTCCCAAGTTCAATATCATGTCCATAGCTGTCCCAGTTTCTGTTGGTACCACCCGGAATGCAATTTTGCCCAATATAATATTCAATTTCATTAAAGTGCGGTATTTTGCAGTAATCTATAATAGCCGACAAGTTGCTGCCTAAGCACATCTCCCGCAAATGCCCTAGTAGCCCGAATCCCGTAACATCTGTCATTGCCGACACATAGGGCAATTTGGCAAACGTGCAGCCAATAGAATTAAGTTTTATCATAGATTCTGTGGCGGTATTGCTATGCTCAGGCTTTAGTTTTGACTGTTTTTGAGCCGTTGTAAGTATGCCTATTCCCAAAGGTTTGGTAAGATAAAGTTTGTCGCCATTCCCGGCAGTATTGTTTTGCTTTAAGTTTTTAATCTCTACCCGACCCGTTACGGCAAGCCCAAAAATAGGCTCGGGAGAATCAATGCTATGTCCTCCGGCTAATGTTATACCTGCATTTTTGCATGCCTGACGCCCACCGTCAACTACCAGCCGGGCAATTTCGGAATCAATTTTATTTATGGGCCAGCCTAAAATTGCAATTGCAACAAGTGGTGTACCGCCCATGGCATAAACATCGCTAATGGCATTAGTGGCTGCAATCATTCCAAAATCGAAAGCATCGTCAACTATAGGCATAAAAAAATCGGTAGTGCTAATTATGGCAGTACCATCGCCTAAATCATAAACTGCAGCATCATCGCAGTTTTCGTACCCAACAATTAAATTAGCATCAGGCTGTGGCTCAATACAGCCACTTAGAATAGAACTTAAAACCTTAGGCGAAATTTTACAGCCACAACCCGCGCCATGGCTAAATTGTGTTAGACGAATCGCACTTTCGTTGCTCATATTTTTCCAGTATTAGATTTACGTTTATTTCAGGGTCAACAGTATCAGATTTTACCACAATAACTTTGTCATTGTTATGAAATTCCAGTCCGCGTCTATATGCCTTATCGTAATACGACAGAGCGATATATGCCACTTCGTATAAATTACCCTCTTCAAGATTGCGTATTGCCAAATTTAAATTTTGCCCCCCAAGGCGGCGCGATATTTTTAAAATAGCTGTTTTTAATTCGTCAAAGCTGGCATCAACATAGTCATTAACTAAGTGTTTAGCTCTTATTTCCCTTGGTATGTCCAGAAAAAAAGTTATGGAATTACGCATTTGAGCAAATAAATTTGCAGGAAGCTGAACATGACCTATGTTTCTGCTTTCATCTTCAAGCCAGACAGGAATATTGGCATCGAAAAAGCGCATTTTGTCGTATAAATTGTTTTCGAACTGTTCGGTTGTCGGCTGAATGGATTGGCCAATGGAACCAAAGGCAGAACCTTTATGGCACGCAAATTTTTCAAGGTCAATGATTTGTTGGCCTTTAAACTCCAGATGCCTGAGAACATGGGTTTTTCCGCTACCCGTATATCCACCAAGAATTAACAAGTTATTTTGAGACTTCCAGTATTTGTCCAACAGGCGCCTCCACGATTTATACCCGCCAATAATTACACTTACATCGCTAAATCCATTTTGATGTAAATGCTCAGCAAACAAACGACTGCGCATACCACCACGCCAACAATGAATTGCTACTGGTTTGCGGCAGGAAATTTTGGCAACCTCTTCCAGATACCACTTACGCTTAGGGTTGGCATAAGTATAACCAAGCTCCATGGCCTCATCTTTCGATTTGTGCATATATACCGTGCCAATATGCGCTCGCTCTTCATTGGAAAATAACGGGACATTGTATGAATTTGGGATATGCCCTTTTTCATATTCAACCGGAGCCCTAACATCTATAAGGATAGCAGGATTACTTAGGTATTCTTCTATTGTTATATAGCGTAACATGAAGTAAAATTAATTCATTTATAAATAAAATTGAATATTGAATTTAAATTTTTACTTGAGGGCAAACATTAAAGCAATAATCAAAAAAGATTATAAGGAATAGATTTTTTTAATATTTCATAAGCCGGTGAGATTTGAATAAAATTTATTTTTCTCAGCCAATATTGAAATATTAAAATCTCAGAGAGAGTAGGGATTTGTCCGTGTTATTGTTTTTTTATATTATAATTTTTGTTTACAAAATCCTTATATAGTGGACATGAATTTTTAATATAACAACTTTATGTTACAAGCGTAATCAAATAAAATGTTAAAAATAAATGATACAAATGTAAACATGAAGATATGCAAACAATGTAAAATGTAATTTGATAATAATTTAGCAAATAAATTAATACACTATGTTATCAAGCAGTAAAACAGCTAAATAATAAATTTAAATCAATTAAAAGATTAAGTAAAATGAAATCACTCTCAACTTAAAGTCAAATTCAATATGTAATTAGTAAAACATTGAGACACAATAATATAATATAAATACTTAAAGATATTCAGAATATTGCAGGTGTTTACAAATGTAAATACAAATGTAACTTGAGTTATTTTACTGATGTAAGTAAAAATAAGTTAACTTTGTAAACAAAAAAGACATGATAGAACGTATAAAACTAATAATGAAAGCCAATCAACTTTCGGCTGCTGATTTAGCTGACCGATTAGGCACTGAACGTTCGGGCATCTCTCATTTTCTATCCGGCAGAAACAAGCCAAGTTTAGCTTTTATTACAAAACTATTGGAAAAATTTCCGGAATTAAGCCCTGATTGGTTACTTTTGGGGCAAGGCTCTATGATCAGAAACGAGCAAAACAGTAAATCTTTAACTGAAACTACCAATGCAAACTTCAATTCTAATAAGCAAATTACTGAGGCTCCTTTGTCAAACTCATACTTAGAAGAATCGGTTGTCAAAAACGAAGAACCGGCAAATTATGGAAAATCTGAAAAGACTTTTACTACAGAATCTTTGAATACAATAAACGCTGATAAGGAAATTATTAAAAATGATAATACAATTGACCGAATTATCATTTTTTACAATGATCAAACCTTTGTTGAATATAAAGCAAGAAAATCAGACTAATATTTTAGCCAAAAAGCTCTTCGGGCTTAAACATTAAGTTGGTTTCACGAATGGCATTTTCATCGCTATCAGAGCCATGAATAGCGTTCATTGTAGTATTGGTTCCAAATTTTCCTCTGATTGTATCAGGAGCAGCAACTTTTGGGTCGGTAGCTCCAACAAGTTTACGAAATTCTTCAACGGCATTCGGAGCCGAAATACTAGCAACAACAATTGGACCTGAAGACATAAATTCAACTAGCCCGTTAAAAAACTCTTGCTTTTTATGTACAGAATAAAATTCTTCAGCTTGTTTACGGGTCAACTGAATCATTTTCATTCCACGTATGCGGAATCCCCCTGCATTAATTGTGTGTAGGATTGCTCCTACATTACCATTGGCAACAGCCTTAGGTTTAATGATTGCTAATGTAATTGATCCTGCCATAGTTTAACAGTTTAGTAAAACAATTGATGCAATTTGTTATTTTTGCATTTTAGAACTTCAAAATTACGAATTTTTGAATACAATAGACAAAAATCAAATTTGCAAATTTATTTGCTCTGAGCCTCAGCGAGTTGTGATAATTTCCCACACCAACCCTGATGGCGATTCAATAGGTTCTTCTCTTGCCATAAACAAGATATTACTTGAATATGGCCATAATTCAGTTGTAATTTTTCCTGATGCTTATCCGGAATATTATACATGGATGCCGGGAATAAATAATGCTATTGTAGCCGAAAAAGAACTTGAAAAAGCCAAAAATCTGATAACAAATGCCGATTTACATATTATTGTTGATATGAATTCTTTTAAAAGAGGTCAGATTCTTGAAGAAGCGCTCGAACAATCCAATGCAAAACGAATATTAATAGACCATCATATTTTAGTCAACAATATTTTTGATTTGGCTTATTCCAATCCAAATGTGTCTTCTACCTCTGAATTGGTGTATGATGTAATTGAGTCTGTTAACCCAAATTTAATTAACAAGGAAGTTGCGGAGTGCCTATATACAGGCATTGTTACGGATACTGCCAATTTTTTTCATGGTAACATGACTCCGCGTACGTTTGAAATTACTGCTAATTTAATGCGCACAGGAATTGATATTGTTAAAATAAATCAAATTATTTATAATTCGTTTTCCGAAAACAGAATCAGGTTGCTTGGTTATAGTATCAGCGAACGCTTGCATTTATTAAAGGAATATAAGGCTGCCTATATTTTTCTTACGAAAGATGATTTGATTAAATACAATTATTCCGAGGGTGATAGCGAGGATATTGTAAATTATGGCTTAGCTATTAAAGATATTCATATTAGTGCTTTTTTTATTGAGAAAACCGATTTTATAAAAATAAGTTTTCGTTCCGAAGGCGATATAAATGTGAATGCACTAGCTACAAAATATTTTAACGGGGGCGGACATAAAAATGCTTCGGGTGCTCACTTTTATGGTTCAATGGACGAGGCCATATCGTTGTTTAAAAAAGCTTTAAGTGAGAGTTATGAATAATTGTGCTTTGTATATAATTGGTTTTGCTTTATTGCTTGCATCGTGTGGAAACAATACAATAAAAGAAGAAAATCTTATTGATCCTGACCAATATTCCAAAAATCTTGAAAAGGCAAATAACTTATATGCTCAAAGCGAAGAAGTGCAAATAGACGATTTTATAAATCGCAACGGATGGGATATGACAAAAACAGGAACAGGCCTTAGGTATATGATATACAAAGAAGGGCAGGGCAGAAAGGTTGAAGATAATGTTATTGTGAGGTATAATTTTAAAGTTAATTTAATAAACGGTGTTTTGTGCGACGAATCGTCTAAAACCGGTCCCAAGGAAATATGGATGGGACGTTCTGATGTCGTAAGCGGGCTTCAGGAAGGATTTATGTTGTTGCGCGAAGGAGACAAGGCCAAATTTATTATCCCTTCGCATTTGGCTTACGGATGGATTGGTGATTCAAAATCCATTCCATCTAGGGCAGTGCTTGTATATGATATTGAGATTTTGCAGGTTCGTGATTATAATATTTAATAAAATGAAAAGATTTTTTTTAATTCTATTTGTTGTTGTGGTGGCTTTGTCGTGTTCCAAGTCAAAATATAAAGGATATAAGCTAAGCGACAATGGTTTGCATTATAAAATAGTTGAAGATAAAGAAGGGGAGTCTGTTGCCGTTGGCGATTTCATAAATGTGAGAATGCAGTATAAAACATTGAATGATAGTGTGTTTTTTGATAGCGAACAAGAAATAATGCCTGTGTGGATTCCAATAAATAAGCCTGCATTTAAGGGTGATATAATGGAAGGTCTTGCTATGCTGTCGATAGGAGATAGTGCTTCTTTTATAGTTAGGGCCGATACATTTTTCAGGATGACAATAGGGACTTTTACTTTTCCGGCTTTTCTGCAGAAAGATGAAATGATGTATGTGAATTTAAGGGTGTTGTCGGTAAAGACTCAAAGCGAGTTCGCGCAGGAAAAACAAATTATCGAAGATGAAATTAAAAAACAATATGACGAGTTGAAAGAAAAAGAGTTGCTGGATTTGGAGTATTATCTAAAACTTAATAATATTACACAAAAACCTACTGAGACGGGTCTGATTTTTGTTCCGATTAAGAATGGTTCGGGGCCAAGGCTAGTTGCGGGCCAAACAGTTAAGTGCCATTATATAGGCACTTTGATAGACGGACAGATTTTTGATTCTTCTGTTGGTAAAGCACCGCTCGAAGTGGTGGTGGGTTCCCCCGATTTGATTGATGGTTTCAACGAAGCATTAACCATGATGTCGGTTGGTTCACAGGCAAAGGTTATTATGCCAAGTTCTATTGCTTTTGGAAAATCGGAAATAGATTCACCGATTCCCCCTTATGCTACTGTGGTGTTTGAAATAACTATTGTTAGTGCCAATTAAATTTGTTTTAAACTGTCGTTTAACAATATGTTAACATATTGCTTGAAATGAATTAAATTATATTTGTACAAATTTAATAATCATGAAGAAAAATTTTATTAGAATCCTTTTTGTAGGAATTTTTGCATTTTCAACTTTATCATTTATTTCATGCGGTAATAAGGCTTCAAATAACGATAAAGATGATAAAGATAATGTTGAAACCGAAGAAAGTAAAAATTATTTCTCCAGCAAAGACGGAATGTTTAAAGCGAATTTTCCTGGCCAACCGACACAGGAATCTCAAATGGTTCAAACAGATGTTGGCAAGATAGAAATGTTTACTTTTACTTACGAAAGAAGTGCTACAGAGGTTTATATGATAGCATATAGCGATTATCCAAGCTCTTCTATTGATAAACAAGACGAGATGGAATTGCTGAAAAGCGCAAAGGATGGTGCTTTAGGTGGTAATATTGTTGAATCCAACAAGGAAATGAAAGTTAATGGCTGGCCTGCAATACGTTCCAAAGCAATAGATAAACAAAGTAATACATATTATATTTACGAAGTTATTTTGGCTAAAAATCGTCTTTATCAAGTGTTTATGATACGTAATGGTAGTTATTGTTCTGATGAGTCAGTAAAGGATTTTCTTGACACGTTTATTATTACCATGAAAAAGTAAATAAATCCGGTATATATAAAAATTGCTCTTTATGTTTTATAAAGAGCAATTTTTTTTACCTCCGATATTATAAATACTCATTTATTCTTTGCCTATCATAAACCCTTGTTCATATCCTATTATATGAACTTCGAAAACAGGATTTCCGGTTGATAAAGGCGTAAGATCAAATATTAAATGATGTTTTACTTTCTTATTTCCCGTTGCAACGGTATTTGACGGAATAATAGCTAAATATGCTTTTGGCGGATAGGATTTAAGCCACATGCCATTGAAAACCAAATTAAATTCTACATCGCCATCTTCGCCTATATAGCTGACAATTGCGTGAAGTGTCAAATCATTTACCCAAGCTGTGTCAATGGCATAGAACAATGTTTTTTCATCATTTTTTTCTCCGGGGAAAGATTGTAAAATTGCTACTTCTTTAATATTTTGCTGTTTTTCAACAATTTTGTTGCATTTGCACGAAAATAAACCAAAGGTAATGGCAAAAAGGACTAATAATTTTGTTTGTGTTTTCATATCGCTTGTTTATTATTGGTATAACAAATTTAATACCTTTTCGTTAAAAACATGGAAATAACATTTTACTACCTTTGTATTAAATAAGAAATTTTGAAACTTCATATTGTATTTCTGGCAGCCTGGTATCCCGATTTGCACGACCCTATGTTTGGTTTGTTCGTGCATAAACATGCTGTTCTGATGAGCAAAGATTATACAATTTCGGTTTTACATGTAAGTTATTACAACAATGAGCCAAATGGACTTTATGTTGGTCAAATGGACGGGGTACAGGTTTTCAGGCTAAATATTAAAACAAAATTTCGACCTTTACGCTGGTTGTATTTTATTGTTGCTTCGCAAAAAGCTTATCGTCATATAATAAAGAGAAACGAAAAGCCTATAATTAATCATGTGCATGTGCTCACCCGCATGGGTGTTTTGGCTTTGTGGTTTAAATTCAGATACGGAATTCCTTTTGTTGTTACCGAGCATTGGTCGCGATATTTTAGTGCGCCGGGTACATACCGAAATGTGTTTAGGAAATATTTTACACGCAAGGTGTGCCGAAAGGCAGCAGCTTTGTCGGCTGTAAGCAATAGTTTGAAAAATGCCATGCTCAATCATAATATTGGTGTAAATAAAAAATGGCTTATTATTAATAATGCAGTAAACGAAAATGTATTTAATTTGGATGATAACAGGTTGAATGACAGTGTTATCAGCTTTATTAATGTAAGTTGTTTCGAAGACCGTTCAAAAAATCTTAGCGGATTGGTGGAATGTGTGCGCAGGCTTGTTGATGACGGATTGAATATAAAATGTATTTTGGTTGGTACCGGTCAGGATTATGAGCGTATTGCGTTGTTGGTTAAGGAAAAAAATTTGGAAAACAACATTGTTTTTACGGGGCAGCTTACAGAGCAACAAGTGGCTGAATATATGAATAGAAGCCATTTTTATGTACAGTCGAGTAATTATGAAAATGTTCCGGTTGTAATTTCCGAAGCTTTGATGTGCGGACTTCCGGTAGTGGCCACCAATGTTGGGGGTGTTGCTGAAATGATTGATGAAAGTAATGGCTATCTGGTTAATGGTGGTCAGTTAAACGAACTTGTCTCTGCCATACGTTTAATGACCGAAAATTATTCAGAGTTCGACCGGAAAAAAATTAATAATTCTGCAATGCAAAAATATTCAAACATGGCTGTAAGACAACAAATTATGCAGTTGTATTCGATTATTGACGAATGAAAGAAAAAAATGACAAAATAAAATATGCCGTAATGGTCAACGGTGACAAAATTAAGCGTTGGCAGGCTGAAGTATTGAAACAGCTTAATGAATCGAATCTGTGTGATTGTGTTTTAATAATAAGTAATCCGGATTCTTTCGAAAAAAGACAAGGTATTTTAAAAAGGGTATTCAAACGCGGTTGGTTTTTTTATTTTTTGCTCAACAGAAAATTTAAAGTAGAAGCAGAGCAGGAAGATAATTTGCCGATAAATATTCCGGTATTAACAATAAAAACAGATAAAAAAGGAGCGTCTGACTATTTTTCGGATGCCGATATTTCTAAAATTAAAGAATACAATCCGGTTTTTATAATAAGATTTGGCTATAATATTTTGCGGGGCGATATTCTTAAGGTTGCCGAAAAGGGAATTTGGTCGTTTCATCATGGCGATGAAAGAAAGTTCAGGGGTGGCCCGTTTGGATTTCACGAAATACGCAAAAAATCCTTAACCACGGGTGTTATTTTACAGAAATTAACCTCAAAGTTAGATGCAGGACATGTTTTAATGCGGCGTGAATATATCACCGTTATGCATAGCTGGAAAGAGATGCGCCAGCGTCTTTTAGCGGAAAATAACGACATGGTGTTGCTGGCAGTTAAAAAGTATCTTGTTAATAATGAGCCTATTCCGGCTGAGTCTGCCACTAATGCACCAATTTATCGTGTGCCGGGTTTTTTCTCTATGCTTAATTTCATGTTCGCTCTTATTATCAACAGGTTATGTTTTCATTTCAAACGTCTTTTTATATATGAAAAATGGCATGTGGAAGTTGGACTTACCGAAAACTCGCCATTTAATTTAAGTATTCCTGCAATTACAAAAATAACATCTAAATCGAATAAGGCTTTTTATGCCGATCCTTTTCTGATACAATTAGATGATAAACAATTAGTTCTGTCAGAATATTTTTCTTACAAAAGTAAACTTGGCGAAATTTATTCTACATTAAGCGGAGAAAAATCAAAGCCATGGTTACAAAAATCAAGTCATTTGGCTTATCCTTATGTATTTGAGCATAATGGACAAAACTGGGTTATTCCCGAAAATGCCAATTCAGGAAAATGCATTGCGTATTGTGTTGATAATGAATTAAATATTATTGACGAGAAAGTATTGGTAAATCTTCCGCTTGTTGATGCGTCTTTGCTTAAATACAATGATAAATTTTATATTTTTTGTGGATTGAAAGGCCAATTGCCAAATGAAAAGCTTTTTGTTTTCTGGGCTGATTGTTTTGAAGGACCTTATTTTCCGCACGAAATGAATCCGGTTAAGGTTAGCCCGAATGGTTCAAGGTCGGGGGGCTCTATGATATTTTGGCAGAACGAAGTCTATAGACCAACGCAGGTATATGCTGAAAACTATGGTAATAAAGTGCTTATAAATAAAATTATAGAGTTGTCACCTAAACAATTTATTGAAGAAGCGTATTGCGAAATAGCACCTGACATTTTTGGCAAAAAGTATAAGGGTTTACATACGTATTCAGTATGTAATAATCATTTTGCTGTTGACCTTAAACTACATAAATTTGGATTTGCGGCTTTTGGTTTTAGAATGAAACAAAATAAAAAGAAAGGGCATATTAATGCTTAATAATTTATTGCGCACTTTTGGAATACGAATTACAACTGCAATTTTAAGTTTGCTGATTGTTGTGGTTTGTGGTCAAATGCTTGGCGCAGCAGCGTTGGGCGAAATCAGTTTGTTTATTGTTGCAATTACAATTATTAATTTGGTTGGTGGCTTTGCGGGTGGTGCAGCTTTGGTTTATCTTATTCCGCGTAATTCCAATGCCGGTTTATTGAGTGTGTCTAATGTCTGGGCGTTTTTATCGGCTTTTGTGGTTGCAATAGTTTTATACGTTTTTAATGCTTTTCCTGTTTATTTGTTCTGGCATGTGCTGGTTTTGGGATTAATAGGTTCGTTGAACCAAAATTTGTTCTCGGTTTTGCTTGCCAATCAAAATATTAAGCTGCACAATTTCCTTTCTTTGCTTCAGTCGGTTCTGATGATTTTATTTTTGCTTGGGTTAACAATTTTTGCCGGAATAAATTCAATTTATGCTTATGTTTTTTCGATGTATGCATCGTATATTCCGGTTTTTTCTGTTTTATTGTTTGTTGTAAAAAATGCAAATGTTAATGAGAAGCAAAGTTTTATAAATAATTTTAAAATACTTTTTGCCTATGGTAGTTTGATTCAGCTAAGTTCTATTCTGGCTTTATTAACTTACAGGCTAACATATTATTACACAGAGGCATGGCTTGGATTTGCCGCTTTGGGTATTTTGGCGGTTGCCGCTCAAATTAGCGAGGCTGTCTGGATTCTTCCAAAAAGTATTGCAATGGTTCAATTCAGCAAAATATCCAATCTTAAAGACGATTCAAATTCGGCGCATCTTACTTTTTTTCTGGCTGCGGTAACTACAGTTTTTTCTTTATTTGCTTTAACGGTTCTGTTTTTTATTCCCGATTGGGTTTATGCTTTTGTTTTTGGCAAAGATTTTACCAATGTAAGACCCATTGTGCAGATTTTCACTCCGGGTATTTTGGCTATGTCGGTAAATATAATTTTAAGTCATTATTTTAGTGGCACGGGGCGGGTTATTTTTAATATGATTGGCTCTGCAATAGGTCTTGTTTCGGTTGCAGTCAGCGGTTATATTTTTATCCGAAACGGAAATTTAAACAATGCCGCAATGGTGTCGAGCATAGGCTATATTGCCAATTTTATTTTTGCATTGCTGTGCTTTTTGATGATTACAAAAAAAGAAAAAATATCTTTCGGGAAAGGCTATGCGATTATGCGTGGACAATCATAGACTGAAATCTGTCTGTAAAAAAATTAAAAAAAATCGGTTTTAAATATTTAATTTCCTTTAAATTTGCTTTTGATATATCTGCGGCAGTAGCTCAGTGGTAGAGCATCAGCTTCCCAAGCTGAGGGTCGTGGGTTCGAGCCCCATTTGCCGCTCAAACAAAACCATTTCCGAAAGGAAATGGTTTTTTGTATTCGCCCGGCATTGAACCAAAGGTTCAAAAGCAGGGCGAATGCAAAAAAATACGCACGAAGTGCGTTGGTTTTGTTTGAAAGCCACCCCCTTTAGGGTCCGCGGTGTCGGAAGCAATAGCGTACGATATCGCAATCCCATTTGCAAAAGCAATTATTATTTTGTTCGCAGTTACGAAGGCAAGGCAGAGTGCAAAAACCAAAGCACGAAGTGCGTTGGTTTTGTTTGAAAGCCCACCCCCTTTAGGGTCCGCGGTGTCGGAAGCGACAGCGTACGATGCCGCAATCCCATTTGCATAAACAATTATTCTTATGTTCGCAGTTTCGAAGACTGCGCTATACGCAAAAAACACAGCACGAAGTGCGTTGGTTTTGTTTGAAAGCCCACCCCCTTAGGGTCCGCGGTGTCGGAAGCGACAGCGTACGATGCCGCAATCCCATTTGCAAAAGTTACAAAGCACGAAGTGCTATGGTTTTGTTTGAAAGCCCACCCCCTTTAGGGTCCGCGGTATCGGAAGCGACAGCGGACGATATCGCAATCCCATTTGCAAAAACAATTATTCTTTTGTTTGCAGTTTCGAAGGCTGCGCTACACGCAAAAACACAAAGCACGAAGTGCGTTGGTTTTGTTTGAAAGCCCACCCCCCTTAGGGTCCGCGGTGTCGGAAGCGACAGCGGACGATGCCGCAATCCCATTTGCATAAACAATTATTCTTATGTTCGCAGTTTCGAAGACTGCGCTATACGCAAAAAACACAGCACGAAGTGCGTTGGTTTTGTTTGAAAGCCACCCCCTTTAGGGTCCGCGGTGTCGGAAGCGATAGCGTACGATGCCGCAATCCCATTTGCAAAAACAATTATTCTTTTGTTTGCAGTTTCGAAGGCTGCGCTACACGCAAAAACACACAGCACGAAGTGCTATGGTTTTGTTTGAAAGCCCCCCCCTTAGGGTCCGCGGTGTCGGAAGCAATAGCGAACGATGCCGCAATCCCATTTGCATAAACAATTATTCTTATGTTCGCAGTTTCGAAGGCAGCGCTATACGCAAAAAACAAAGCACGAAGTGCTATGGTTTTGTTTGAAAGCCACCCCCTTTCGGGTCCGCGGTGTCGGAAGCGACAGCGTACGATGCCGCAATCCCATTTGCAAAAGTTACAAAGCACGAAGTGCTATGGTTTTGTTTGAAAGCCCACCCCCTTTGGGTCCGCAGTGTCGGAAGCAATAGCGAACGATGCCGCAATCCCATTTGCAGTTGTGAAATCAGTCTTGAACCGTAGGTTTCAAATAAAGGATATATACAAAAAAACACATCGCTATTTATACGATGTGTTTTAACATATTTTACTGATTATATGAATTGGCTTAAATAAAAACCCTCAAAATTTTACGGAAGCACCACCACATGTCCAAAATACTCCTTGTCTCTACCTGCCAGCGTTTTAAAGAAAATCCGGTATGAATAAACATCCTGATTTACCTTTTTCTGTTCTTTTGCTTCGGAGCGGCCACCATCCCACATATTATTGATATCGGTAGAGTGGAATACCATTTTTCCCCATCTGTCGTAAATTGCAATTTCAAAAGTATTTAAGTCTATTCCATATCCGTAAACGGTGAAATAGTCGTTTCGGCCATCGCCGTTGGGGCTGAAAGCAGATGGTATATAAAAAGCAAAACCTTCGTTCACCACTAATGAAACAAAAGCCGTATCAACGCAGCCAAATTGGTCGCTTACTATCTGCATGGTATTATATGTTCCTGCACCGGTGTATTGGTGCTGAGGATTCTGAATATTTGCAAATGAACCGTCGTCAAAGTCATAAAACCACTGAATAACTCCACCCGAGGCATCGTTGAATGTAACAGGACCATCTTCTACATTGGCAACCGAAGGTGTGATATGATAACCTGCAGTTGGCCCGTTATGTGAGCCAACAACTATGCTTATGGTTTGCACACAGTTGCTGTCCGACACCGTAACAGTGTATGTACCTGCAGACAAATTATCGGCAGACGGAGAATTGAGAGAATTGTTATGAGACCAGGAATATCCAAGAGTATAAATGTTGTTTGAAACCAGAACAGAAGCAGAGCCGTCATTTTGCTTACAATGTTCAACCTGAGAGCCCGAAGATATAGTGAAAGCAGCCTTGGCAAAAACCGTTACAATGGCTGTTTTTTAACAACCATTATCGTCAGTAACAGTTACTTCGTATTGTCCTGCAGCTAATCCTGTGGCTGTATTTGTTGTTTGTGCCGGGTTGGTATTCCATGAATATGAATAGGGCGCCAAACCATTAGCAGCTACAACCGTGGTTGTTCCATTCGACAAATTGCAGTAATCGTCGGTAGATGAAACAGTTAACGACGGCAGGGCATTTACGGTAATAGTAATTGATGCGGTATTGCTGCAGTTGTTTCCATCAGAGCCTGTAACTGTGTATGTTGTTGTAGATGCCGGGCTAACCTGAATAGGATTGGACGTGCTGCCATTGTCCCAGATATATGAATTTGCACCGGCGGCAGTGATATTTGTTGTGGCACCTGCGCAAATATTATTTCCGTTCAGAGTGATTGTGGGTACTGGATTTACTGTTACAGTAGCCGTAGCAATGCCTGCGCATCCACTTCCGTCGGTTCCCGAAACCGTATAACTTGTTGTAGATGTGGGGCTAACGTTAATCTGAGAGCCCGTGGAACCATCACTCCATGTATAATTAATGGCACCTGAGGCAGTTATGGTTGCCTGGCTGCCTTCGCAGATACTTGGATTTGTAGTTGTGATAACAGGGCTTGCAAGAGTTGAAATAACAATGCTGCCGGTTGCCGAGCAATTGTTTGCATCGGTGCCCGTAACCGAATATGTGCTTGTTGAAGTAGGGGATACCGTAATTGTTGTTCCCGAAGCCCCCGTGCTCCATGTATAGCTTGTACCTCCTGTTCCCGTTAAATTCGTTGATTGTCCGGGGCAAACTGATGTTTGTGAGGCTGATATACCAATATTTGGAAGTGGATTAACAGTAACTGTTGCCGAAGCAGAATTCGTGCACCCAATAGCATTTGTACCCGTAACGGAATACGAAGTTGTTGTGGTGGGATTAACCGTTATGCTTGGCGTATTATTTCCATTGTTCCACGAATATATTGCAGCACCTGATGCAGTAAGGGTTGCTGATGAGCCCGCACAAATACTGGTTCCCGAAAGTGAAATTGTTGGGATTGGATTAACCGTAATAGAAATTGTTGAAGTTGCCGAACAACCTGCCGCATTTGTGCCGGTAACCGTATAAGTTATTGTTCCCGAAGGTGTTACAGATATACTGTTTCCCGTTGCTCCCGTGCTCCATGAATATGTACTTGCACCGGAAGCAGTTAAGGTAGTTGACGCACCCTGGCAAAGCGATGTTGAAGAAGCCGATACAGAAACTGTAGGATTAGGATTGACTGTTACTGTAGCCGAAGCTGAATTTGTACCGCCAGCTGTTGTTCCGGTAACAGTGTATGTAGTTGTGCTTGTCGGGCTTACGGTAATATTAGAACCTGTTGAACCATTACTCCAACTATACGTGTTAGCTCCACTTGCAGTTAATGTAGCCGATTGACCTGCACAAATACTGGCATTGTTTACACTAACAACCGGAGGCATTGCACACAAATGAATATCAACATCATCAATGTAATACCTAGTATCTGTTCTTGAGCCTCCAACGTTAATAGTTGTAGTGTTAACATCATAATAAAAGTTTCCAATCATAAAATTGGTATAAGCAACTGTTGGAGTAAAAGACATTGAGATTAAAGTCCAGTTTGTTTTATCTGTGATAATTCCGGTGTAATTAACCTGAGGCGTTACATTATAAACACACATGGAATTATTATCTACAGGCGATGTTGTAAAATATACACCTATATTATTGCAGGCGTAAGTTGATTTATCTGCCAGCGACACATAAAACTCAACACAATATTGCTGACCGGGAATCATAGGGCTCGACAATTTTCCTGCTATATATTCTCTGTAAGGAGTGCAACCGCCACTACCATAAACAAAAAGAGCACTCATGCTGTTACCGGTACGTGGCGTTTGATAGCCAACACCGGATGCATGTGTGCTATACGGGCTGCAAAAGCAGCTTGTTGCTAATGATGTATGAAAAATATCGGGCGAACCGTCGGTTGGATCTGTCCAATCATTAATGGCTGCATTAAATTGATATTTATATTCATACCAGCTACAACGCAAACTTCCCATATTTAAGTTTTCAAAGCTGGAATTTAAAACCAAGTTTTGTGCAAATAATAAATTTGAAAGAAGAATAAAAATATTTAGTGAAATAATCTTTTTCATAATGCTATTATTTATGGTTTTCAATAGGTTTATCGTCAATCATCATTACACTAAGAGAAACAGTGCCGTCGGGATTAAAAAACTCGCATAATCCGTTCATTAAACCATTAAAATAATTGCATTTATTATATAATGTACCGTCGGGATTGTAATATTTCCATTCGCCTTGTTTAAATCCGGCTGATAGCTCGCCTTCCATGATTAAAATTGTTTTGCTACTGTCAGAATAAAACATATAATAATCGTCAGGACCATTGCCTAATTCATAATCATTTACGGCAAGGCCATCGGGACCGTCAACAATTTTATGAGTTATCCAAAAGCAGTTGTTTACATTAACTTTTGTTTGTGCATCAGCTTTATAGCCTGATAAAACAAAAACAAAACCTATGACTAAAATAAGCCGGTTAAATTTCATTTTCCCTCCCTAATGAATTAATTATTATATAACAGATTTACTTTTAGATACAAAAATAAACAAAATGTAAAATATTTAAAATAAAACAGAAAATAAAAATGATTAATCTGTAATTTAAATAAACTAAATTGTTATCAACAAGCCGTCTTCGGCAGTTATTGTATTGCTAAAAACTTGTTTGGCTTCGGACAGTAATAGTTCGGGAGTTTTATATCTTGAAGAATAATGCCCTATTAAAAGCTTTTTAACTTTAGCTTCAGCAGCTATCAGTGCTGCTTCTACGGCAGTAGAATGAAAATTTTCAGCAGCCGATTTTTGCAATAATTTGCTATAAGTTGCCTCATGATAAAGTAAATCAACTTCTTGTATATAAGGTACAATGCTTTTATCGAAAATAGTATCCGCAACATATGCAAAAGAGCGGGGAATAGGGGGCTGAGTTAAAATTTCTTCACAAGGAATTTCATTGCCATCTTTGTCAAAAAATGGTTTGCCATTTAAAATCTCATGAATTTGATAAATTTCGGGCTGATATTTTTCTTTAAAATCTTTTCTGATTTTAACGGTTTTTCTTCGTTCGGTAATTTTATAACCCAAAACCGGAATTCTGTGTTTAAGCGGAAAAGTTTCTACTTTGTATTCTTCAAAATCGAATTCGTTGTATGGATTGTTTACGTCGATGCAATGAAAATTAATAGGGAACAGGATATTGGAGCCTGAAATTTCAAAAACATATTCAATAAACGGTTTTAATTCTGCATGACCAATAATATCCAATTGTTTTTGCCGTCCAAGCAGTTGAAATGTGTTTAACAGCCCGGGCAATCCAAAAAAATGGTCACCATGCAGGTGTGAAATTAATATTAATTCTACACGGTTAAAATTAATGCCAAAGCGCCGCATATTTATCTGAGTTCCCTCGCCGCAGTCGATTAAAACAAAACGCTCATGCACATTTAGTACCTGAGCGCTTGTGAATCTACCCGGCAAAGGAGTTCCGGCTCCGGAGCCCAAGACGGTGAGATTAAAAGTCATTTATCGGTTTATGATTAATTTTTTTGTTATGCTTTCTTTTCCTTTTGTTACGGTATAAAAATATGCGCCTTCAGGTAAATCAGCCACATTTAATTCTATGGAATTTTTTCCGGCGTAAATTTTATGACTACTATATGCAACCGTACGACCTATCATATCGGTAATTGCAATGGTAATATTGGCCGGTTCGTTATTGGAAACAACAATATTTGCTACATTAACAGTTGGATTTGGAAATGAACCTAAAACGCTATAAGAATTATTGTTGTCATTATTTTCAATACCTGCTGTTCCTATTATAATTTTATAACCTTTTACAGTGTCGGGATAACTCATTGGCATGCCCATTGCTTTGCCATAAGCTTCAACAAATATTTTTAAGGGATAAACCCCCTCTTGTCCTGCTGTAGGGGTTCCGGTTATGATAACACATCCGCTGCTTCCTCCCGGAATTGCTACGGGATTAGATACACCGGCAGGATGGCCTTGCCATGTGAAGCCACTGGGGAGGCCTGTGATAGATTTAACATTGATAGAATCAATTTGAGCGCTAAAAGAAAAAATAACAGTATCGGTAGGAACAACTGCTGTAATTAATCCCGAATACGCCACTCCAATACTTGCAGGTGGCAAATTTGTAACCGTGTCGGGATATATACCCGGAGAGGTATATTGTGCATCGGGCGAGCATGGCTGTGCATTAAGAGCTGCAGCGATGAATAAACCAATAAATAGAGTAAAAATTCTTTTCATATTAAATTTGTTTTTGCAAATATAATAATGATTTTTAATTTAATTTTTATAGTATAAACATTATTATACACATCCTGAAATTTGGATAATTTTATTTAAATAAAAAAAAGACCCGCTTAAAACGGGTCTTTAAGTTATATGCAAAAAATATTATTCGTTATTTTTAGCAGGATTTGACTTATTGCTTTTCTTATCCTTCAGATTAGCAAAAATATCAAGGTCTCCAAGTGTTTCTTTCTCCGCATTTTTCAATTTAGAGGTTTCACTTTGTTTTTTATCGGAAGATGCTTGTTTTTTCTCTTCTTTTGCGTCATGGAAAATTTTACTGTGCGAAACAACTATTTTGCGGGAATCTTTCGAAAACTCAATCACTTTAAATTCAAGTGTTTCGTCCACATCTGCTTTGCTGCCGTCTTCTTTAATCAGGTGACGATTAGGTGCATAGCCTTCAACTCCGTAAGGCAGTGAAATCACGGCTCCTTTGTCGTTTTTGTCGGTGATTGTTCCTTTGTGGATGGAGTCAATAGAAAATACAGTTTCGAAAACATCCCATGGATTTTCTTCCAATTGCTTATGGCCCAAACTTAAACGGCGGTTTTCAACATCAACATCAAGAACAATTACTTCAATTTCTTCACCTATTTTGGTAAATTCGGCCGGATGTTTAATTTTCTTCGACCAGGAAAGATCGCTAATATGAATAAGTCCGTCAACTCCTTCTTCAAGCTCAACAAAAACACCAAAATTGGTAAAATTGCGAACAGCAGCTTTGTGTTTTGAATTAATCGGATAACGTTCTTTTATATTTACCCATGGATCGGGTATAAGCTGTTTAATGCCAAGAGACATTTTTCTTTCTTCACGGTCAAGGCTTAAAATAATAGCATCTACCTCATCTCCGACTTTCAAGAAATCCTGAGCTGAACGTAAATGTTGTGACCACGACATTTCAGAAACATGTATTAGTCCCTCAACGCCCGGAGCTATCTCAACAAAAGCACCATAGTCGGCCAAAACAACAACACGTCCTTTTACTTTGTCGCCAACTTTTAGGTCTGCATCAAGCGAATCCCATGGATGAGCATTTAATTGTTTAAGTCCGAGAGCAATACGTTTTTTGCCTTCGTCAAAATCGAGAATTACTACATTAATTTTTTGATCCAATTCAACAATTTCTTCCGGACGATTTATGCGACCCCAACTTAAATCAGTGATATGTATAAGTCCGTCAACTCCGCCTAAGTCAATAAACACACCATAAGAGGTAATGTTCTTAACTGTTCCTTCAAGAACTTGTCCTTTTTCGAGGCGGGCAATAATTTCGGATTTTTGAGCTTCAAGTTCGTCTTCAATTAAAGCTTTGTGAGAAACTACAACATTTTTGAATTCATTGTTGACTTTTACGATTTTGAAGTCCATGATTTTGCCAACAAAAATATCATAATCACGAATTGGTTTCACGTCAATTTGTGAACCGGGAAGGAAAGCTTCAATACCAAATACATCTACAATAAGACCACCTTTTGTGCGGCATTTGACTTCTCCTTTAATAATTTCTCCGCTTTCATACAATGCGTTGATACGATCCCAGGCTTTTAACAGTCTGGCTTTTTTGTGTGAAAGAATAAGTTGCCCGGTGCCATCTTCCTGACTTTCAACATACACTTCAATTACATCGCCAATTTTTAAATCGGGATTGTAACGAAGTTCGTTGGCAGCAATAACACCATCGGACTTAAATCCAATGTTTACAAAAATCTCACGATCAGATTTTGCAATAACAGTACCCTCAATTACTTCTTTCTCGGTAATTTGGCTTAATGTTTTAGTGTAAAGGCTTTCAAGTTTCTCTCTGTCTTTTGCGGAATAAACCTGATCCCTTTTACCAATTGCGTCCCAGTTAAATTCTTCAGTTTTGGGACCTTTCTCAACCTTGTTTTCCAGAGCCGGTTGCTGCTCCTCTAAATTTGTGTTTTCTGTTTTGTTAAGTTCGTCACTCATTAATTTTTCTCCTTTCCTCGTCTGGTTCTCAGACAATAGGGTTTTTTTATTTTGGGCTGCAAAAGTAGAAACTTTTCGTTAATTTTCCAAACAAATATTTAAAAATCAATAAATAAGAGTAAATTTTTTAAATAGATTAAAAATTGAATAAAATATTAAATACCTTGATGTGTTTAACATGCTTATATTTAATATGTTAAATCTTTATATATATATATAATTCAGATAAAAAAGATTAAAGAACCTGTCAGTTAGAAATTAATCGTTAATGTTTTTTAAATAGTTTTTCATAATGCCTTTGGGATCGCTCACAGTATTCAAAATCCATTGTGCAATAAGTTTTTTTTGCTCCTCTGCATTAATAAAGCGATTAATACTCTGTTTTTCAGATAAATCTATTATTTTTTGCATAAACAAAGCCGCCGAAACAGAAATATTGAAGCTTTCGGTAAAACCATACATTGGCAGTTGAACCGTAAAATCTGCTTCTTTAATGGCCTTATGAGAAAGTCCTTCTTTTTCTGTTCCAAATACCAAAGCCAGAGGCTTGCTAACATCTATATCGTTAATTGAAATGGAATTTCCATGTGGAGTTGTTGCCGCAATCAGATAATTATTTTTGCGTAATTCGGCATAGCATTTTTCAATAGCATTTTCATCATCAAAGTGATTGATACTTAGCCATTTTTCTGCACCTAACGCAATCTCTTCATTAGGTGAAAAATTGTTAATGTTTTCTACGACAAAAATATTTTGAACACCGAAACAATCGCATGTTCTTAATACTGCACTTGCATTATGACCTTGATATATATTTTCCAAAACAACTGCGAAATGTCTGGTGCGTTTTGCAGCAACCTCTTTAATTCTTTCAAGGCGTTTTTCTGTAATAAACGTGGATAAATATTCTATAAAATTTTCTAAATCAATATTATTAAAGTCGAAAGAAATTTTTTTCATTACGTCAATTCGGTTTTTTATCAATATTTGTAAAATAATTATTTTTTCGATGCAAGTGCATGAATACAAAGCTGATAGAGCAGACGGGAACCAACCATTTCGTCCCACTGGTTTTCTTTGTCGGGAACAACCTCAACCAAATCGAATCCCACAATGTTTCTCCCACTTTTAACTATTTTTTTCAATATATAAACCGCTTGTTCAAAAGTGAGGCCTTCCGGCACCGGAGTACCTGTGTGGGGGCATAAATACGGATTCAAGGCATCTATATCGAAAGAAATATAAACATTTTGAGGTAGTGAATCAACTATTTCATTACTTATGGTATTCCACGTTTCGCCTTCAAACATACGCTCAGCCATAGCAGTGTTATAAAACGTGCGTATTTTGTTTGAGTTTTTTGCAAAATTGAATTCCTCGCTACATAAATCTCTTACTCCAACCTGAACCAGACAACCAATTTCATGCGCATTTTCAATCAGATTTCTCATTACTGAAGCATGAGAAAATTTAAAATCGAGATAATATTGTCTTAAATCGGCATGTGCATCAAATTGCAAAACCCCCAAGCCGGGATATTTTTTACTTATTTCGGAAATTGCACCATAACTTACACTGTGTTCGCCACCAAGAACAGCAGGAATTTTTCCAAATGCCAAACATTTGTTCACTTTGGCAGCTACATAGGAATTCATTTGCACACAGGCATCGTTTACTTCATCTTGCGCCCGCTTAAGTCTTTCTGGTAGAGGTTCATCTATGTTTTCAATGTGTTCTATGATTATTTTCGATTTTCTGCGCTCAAACGAATTTAAGTCCATTATCCAGTCTTCGCATTGGGCAAAATATATTCCTTTCTTCCATTCATCCGGAAACTGAGTGTCATATAAATCGATTTGAAACGAAGCTTCTAAAATCGCTTCAGGAGCAAATGCAGTTCCATCGCGATAGGAAGTTGTTACATCCCACGGAACCGCATTAATTATTAATGAGGCATTTGTTTCATCTTTAGGGATTCCGAAAATTCCGTTCTTTTTGCTGAAATTTTTGTCAGGATCAAATGGAAATATCATGATAATATCAGTTAATTTTTACAAAAATACAAATATACATGCTATTAGACATTGTGTTTTCATAAATCTGTCCAATTAAATTTTATATTCAGAAAACCATAGTTTTGAAATAAGTTCTTATTTACCATCATATAATCAGCGTATCTTGAAAAAATATTTTAAAGAACAAAAAAAATAAATATATTTGTAAAAAATAACATATTATGGGACTTTTTGGAAAAATTAAAGGCGAATTTATTGATATTATTCAGTGGCTTGATCCAACTAATGATACCATAATTCACCGCTTTGAACGCTACAATAATCAGATTAAGTATGGCGCAAAACTTACGGTCCGCGAATCTCAAATGGCTGTATTTGTTAATGAAGGTCAAATTGCAGACGTTTTTGGCCCCGGAATGTACACCCTGGAAACTCAGAACGTACCTATTCTTTCTACATTGAAAGGCTGGAAATATGGTTTCAACAGTCCTTTTCTTGCCGAGGTATATTTTATAAACACTAAAAATTTTACTGACCGCAAATGGGGAACAAAAAATCCCATAATGATGCGGGATGCTGAATTTGGGATGGTACGTTTACGTGCTTTTGGTAATTATCAATTCCGAATCGGAGATCCTGCTAAGTTTATAAAAGAAATAGCCGGTACAGACGGAACTTTCACTACAGATGAAATAGAAGGTCAGATTAGAGACATTATAATTACACGTTTTACCGATTATGTTGGTGAAGCAAAAATACCGGTACTGGATCTGGCTTCAAATTATAATGAACTTTCGAAAGGAATTCATGAACATATTAAACCGGAATTGGAAGAGTATGGTTTAAATGTGACCAAATTTTTAATTGAAAATATTTCATTGCCGCCTGAAGTTGAGGCTATGATCGACAAGCGCTCAAGCATGGGTATTATTGGCGATCTTAATCAATATACCAAGTTTCAAACTGCAAATGCCATTGAAGCTGCGGCAGAAAATCCTGGTGGGAATGCCGGAGCCGGTATGGGTATGGGTATGGGATTTGCCATGGCTAACCAGATGTCGCAAACATTAAATCAGCCAAATCAGCAACAGCAGCAGCAACCGCAAACACCGCCGCCACCAGTCATTCAATATTTTGTTGCCGTAAATGGCCAGCAAACAGGACCATTTCCTATTGCCACATTGCAGCAAATGGTTCAAAATGGAACTTTGACTAAAGAATCGTTGGTTTGGACAAACGGTATGGCAAATTGGATGCCTGCAGGCCATGTTCAAGATTTAAGCAGCATATTCCCGGTTGCACCACCACCAATGCCACCTCAGCAATAGTTTAAAATTATATTGAACTAAAAGAACTTCTTTTTAATATTAAGTATTTAGTAAAAACTATCTAACAAGATGAATGATTTCTCAGCTGAGTTTGAAGGAAAACACGCCGATACTCTTGAAACAAAATGTATAAATTGTGGAGCAATATTAAATTTTGCACCCGGTACCAATCACTTGAAATGCCAGTATTGTGGCGCAGAAAATGAAATAGTTACTGAAGATACTCCTATTGAGGAATATGATTTTAACGAGGCTGTTTCTTCTGAAATGAATAATGTAGATACTGTGCAGGTTTCTACGGTAAAATGCTCCAGTTGTGGTGCTTCAACAACATTTCAGCCGAATATATCAAGTGACATGTGCGCTTTTTGCGGAATGCCTATTGTTGTAAATGAGACTTCAACTGCCACTTTGATAAAACCCAAAAGCTTACTGCCTTTCAAAATCACTCAAAAAGAAGCTTTTGAGGCTTTTTTGAAGTGGATTAAAAAGCTTTGGTTTGCACCATCGGATTTAAAGAAATTTGTTACCCAGCCGGATAAACTAAAAGGTATGTATATACCTTTTTGGACTTATGATACCGATACAACAACACGATATAGAGGGGCGCGAGGTACTCATTATTATGTAACAGAGACTTATACCGAAAATGGTCAAACAAAAACCAGGCAAGTACAAAAAACACAATGGACACCGGTATCTGGCACCGTATATACGTCTTTTGATGATGTTTTGGTATCGGCTTCAAATTCTTTGCCCGTTAAGTATGTTAATAAATTGGAACCATGGGATTTTAATAATTTAACTCCTTACGACGATCGTTATTTAAGTGGTTTTAAAACCGAAACTTATCAGATTGATTTAAAAAACGGTTTTGAAATTGCAAAAAAATACATGGAACCAACAATCAGAGATTTGATAAGGAGAGATATAGGAGGCGATGAGCAGCAAATACATTCTTTTAATACGCAGTATAACAACATAAAATATAAACATTTACTATTGCCTATATGGATCAGCGCATATCGTTTCAAAAAGAAAATATATCGCTTTTTGATTAATGGACGCACGGGCGAAGTTCAGGGAGAAAGACCATATAGCTTCTGGAAGATTTTCTTCTTTACTTTGGGCTGTATAGGGCTATTTGTTTTATTGCTGTGGGCATTAGGTGTTTTTAAATAGAATTTTCTTTTGGAAAATATATTTTATTTGTTGTAAAATAAAAAACGAGTGTTCTTTTTATATAAAGTATCGGTTCAGGCCGATGCTTTTTTTTATTTTTGCGCGAAATCTAATTCAACGATGGAATTATTTGAAAAAATCAGAAAAAATATTGTTGGCAACGACGCCCTGCTTAAAACACCTTACGGAGAATTTCCATTATTATATGCTGACTGGATTGCTTCGGGACGATTATATAGGCCTATTGAAGAGCGCATTACTGAAATAATTGGTCCCTGGGTAGGGAATACCCACACCGAAACTTCAGCAACAGGTACATTAATGACACATGCGTATAATTATGCCCGCAGCATGATAAAAAAACATGTAAATGCAAGTCAGGATGATGTATTTCTGCCTGTTGGATTTGGCATGACTGCCGGTATAAACAAACTGCAACGTATCTTAGGTTTAAAATACTGCAGTAAAATCAGGCATCTGTCAAATTGTTTGGATACTGATGAAAGGCCGGTTGTTTTAATAAGCCACATGGAACATCATTCAAATCATACAAGCTGGTACGAAACAGCTGCTGATGTGGTTGTAGTGCCACCTGGTAAAGATCTTTTGGTTGACTTAAATCATTTAGAGGAAGAATTAAAAAAATATAAAAATCGCAGAATAATTGCTTCGTTTTCAGCCGGTTCAAACGTAACGGGAATAGAAACACCAATTCATGAAATGGCTGCACTTGTTCATAAATATGGAGGTGTATGTTTTGCAGATTATGCAGCAACCGCTCCTTATTGTGATATTAACATGCATCCGCATGGCAAGAGTGAAGAGTATTTGGACGGAATATTTTTCAGCCCTCATAAATTTTTGGGAGGACCCGGGTCGAGTGGAGTTTTAATATTTAATAAAAACCTATATCATAATATTGCTCCCGACAATCCTGGTGGCGGAACGGTAGAATGGACAAATCCCTGGGGTGAATACAGATATATTGACGATATAGAAGTTAGAGAAGATGGGGGAACCCCGGGTTTTTTACAGACTATTCGAACTGCGCTGGCCATTAGTTTGAAAGAGCAAATGGGAACAAAAGCAATACATGATGCAGAAGAGGTATTATTGAAACGGGCTTTTTCTGAGTTTGATAAGATGAAAGGCATTCACGTTTTGGCTACAGAGCATCGCAAACGCATTGGTGTTATTTCTTTTTATCATGAAAAAATGCATTATAATTTAATGGTTAAGCTTTTAAACGATAGATACGGTGTACAGGTTAGGGGAGGTTGTGCTTGTGCAGGAACCTATGGGCATTATTTGCTTGATGTTTCTTACGAAAAGTCTAAGCATATAACCGATTTGATTAATCATGGCGATTTATCGCAAAAGCCGGGATGGGTTCGCCTTTCTTTGCATCAAACAATGACGTTTCAGGATGTTGATTACATTTGTAATGCAATTAATGAAATAATTGATAATTATAGCAAATGGGAGAAAGACTATAATTACGATTTACGCAAAAACGATTTTGTACACAAAAGTGGAAAAAGTACGTTTACAAATGTACATGACTGGTTTGAATTTAATTAATATTCAGAATTTGTAAACTATTCCGTTGCTTATATACTGGGTGTTGTGAACAACGCCTTCAGGTGGATTTGAATCGAAGAAATAACGCCAGGATGTTGTGAATGAAAGATTTTTTGTAATTTTTACCAGCAAATCAAGTTGGTTGAATGTCCTAAAATCTTTAAAGTCTTTTATTAATGGCTGATAATATATGGTATTTGTTAAGATTGTGCCTTTGTTGTTTTTAAGTGTTACCGATAAATAGCTGCTAATTCTGTGGTCTCGGTTATAAAAATTGGGCGATTCAACTTCTTCGTATTCATACATATATAAAGACGCTGCATAGACTCTGAAATTCTTTTTACCAACAACCTTAAATCTTGGTCCTAAGCCTGTAAGCCAACGAAATCGGACATTAAGTAATTTATTGAATTGTCCTTGCGTAAATGCTTCAATAGTCATGTAAGGCTTAAATTTATAATTGTAGCGATAGTGTAAAGTGCCTGACCTATCAAAATCGGATAGTTTGCTTGTTGTTAGACCATAATCAAGAAACATTAGATATAAAGACGATTTGGTTTTGTATTGAACGTGGTCTTTCATGTTTATAGACAGCAGCGATGAACTTGTTTTCGAATAAGACGAGGAAAAACTCGCTGTGCCTGACCAACCCGTAGTGTCTGTTATAATACGTTGCTGCTCAATGTTTAAAACCTGAGCATTTGCTGCAAGAAATAACAGGGAAAAAGAAAAAATGTAAATTAATTTCATAAATTTTTTTAACAAAGTAAATAATTTTGTTTCAATTGGAATGATTTATTAATTTTGCACTCCCAATTGGCGGGGTAGCTCAGGTGGTTAGAGCGTCGGATTCATAACCCGAAGGTCACGAGTTCAACTCTCGTCCCCGCTACAAAAATTACTTTTAAGCGAAATTATATAAAATAATTTCGCTTTTTTTATTGTATAATTAATATTGATAGATGGAGATTTTGCAGAAAAGTTTGAAGGATTTTTGAAGGAATTACGACAGATTAAACTTAATTTGTAAAAACTTGTTTCTTAAAAAATATATTAAAGCCTGATTTTTCATATTTTTACAATGTAATCATAAATATGAAAATAATCACACACAAATATTTTCCTATAAATAATCTATTTACATCAGTAGGGGTGTTTGTTTTATATTGCATAATAGCTATTGGGGCTTATATTCCTTCTGTTTCCAATGGATTCATGAGCGATGATTTTACATGGCTAGAATTGCTCTCTGGTGGTCCTGGTTCTGATTATAATTTCAATGACAGATTTTTTCTTCCATTGGCTCATTATATACAGTATGCACTACTGTTTTTAACTGGCGAAAATACTTTATTGGTACATGCTTTTCAACTATTAATTCATGTAATAAATGCGTATCTGCTTTTTCTAATAATAAATCGTTTTCAGAAATATCAAAATGAAAAAATATCATGGATTGCTTTAGCAAGTGGACTATTTTTTCTACTTTGCCCTTATAATACTGAAGCTGTAAATTGGTTTGCCGCTATATCTTATACATTATCTACATATTTTTTGTTAATGTCAGTTATTGAAGGGCTAAAAGCCATTGATACGGGCAAGAATAAGTATATATTTAATTATGCGCTTCTGTATTTATTATCTTTGCTTAGCAAGGAGATTTCGATATCGGCCATTCTAATTCCAATTGTTGTTATAGCTTTTGGGTTAATTTCAAAATCAAAACAAATTTATAAGCTTTTTATTTACGGAATTGGTGTTTTAATATTGTATTTAGTGCTCAGGACAATTATTCTTGGTTCTGTTATTGGAGGATATGGCACTGATATACATACTCAGTTTTCTCCTGACTTCTGACAATTAGTGCGGTAGAAGACGCCATTCTTCTAAAAGTGGTGCAAGTGAACTGTTTTTAATTTCAATGGTAGGCGAAGAAAACCTATGTACTTCGTTGGTTACAAAATCCTGAAT
>Ga0255341_1000134_pt1 | contig 136717 bp, 165 predicted proteins | sample wastewater_treat_8_FD_192418 | JGI IMG/M metagenome (GOLD analysis project Ga0255341, IMG submission 192418) | Wastewater microbial communities from Lulu Island WWTP, Vancouver, Canada - plant12 | ecosystem: Engineered > WWTP > Wastewater > Unclassified | place: Canada: Vancouver, British... | reverse complement strand
TATCCTGGTTCGTCTGCTGCTATAGTGTAGTCCGGCCAATCATGTCGGCCTTTCACGCCGACGACTGGGGTTCGAATCCCCATAGCAGCATCCCGTTCTGAGGTTCGATTCTGTTCTAGCAAGCCGGTAAGCGGGCCTGATTTCGGCGCACGCGTCAGGCTCCCGGCACGGCGTCGGGGCGCCCCGACGATGTTCGATCGCGACTACTGCCGCCAGCACCCCGAATACGTCTCACATTCCCTCGCGCGCCACCAGAAGACGCGCGTCATCGACGAGGACGACGCCGCTCTCGTCCGCGAGTATTTGGACGAGCTCAAGGCGGAGCGCGGCATCAGCCACGCCCACGCCGACCACATCGGCGGCTATCAGACGGTCCTCTCCCAGTTCCCGCTCGACCGCTTCTAGGATCCCGTCGACCTCGGCGATGCCGGCAGGCGAATCGGTGCTGTTCGAGACCCTACTCGCGCTGGCCATCGGAGCGGTTGGTCTCGCGGGCGGAGCCAGGGTCCGGTGTGAGTGATTGTTTCATCGGTCGCCGGCGCCGTTAGCGAATGTGACAGTCCCACGGCAGGACATCACGAATGCATGTACGCATAATCCTCGCCGAAGTCGCCTGGCTCTTCAACCCCCTCTGATCTCTTATCGCCCGGGTTCGGCTCAGGTCGAGCGACCAAGCTGGTCGGCGATGCGGTCCCTGAAGAATTTCCGGATGTCCCTCACCAGCAGGTCGGGTACCTCCATCGCGGGGAAATGCTGGCCCCTTTTGAACTCGCTCCAGTGACGCATGCGGTGATCAGGGTCGACGAGTTTCCTGGCGAAACTCTCAGCGGCGAAGACTGCGTAGCCGGTCGGGACGGGGCTCTCGGCGCCCCAGTCCCGTTGTGCATGCATGTTCTCGTAGATGTAATTTGCAGAGGTGACGCCGGCCCCCGTGAACCAGTATAGGCTGATGATCGTGAGCATCTGGTCGAGATCGATCTTCCGCTCGACCGGCTCGCCGGGCGGGTTCGTCCACCCCCGGAACTTCTCGACCTGCCAGGCCAGCTGCGCGACGGGTGAGTCCTGAAGGCCGTAGCCGAGCGTCTGCGGCTTGGTCGCCTGGATCTTCAGGTAGCCCATGTCCTCCTCCCACCCGGCCAAGATCTGCTTGACCCGCTCCCGCTCGCCGTCCGTCAGGAGCCGGTTGTCGACCGGGTTCTCTCCGCCCATGAACATCCCGAGCGAGATGACCAGCGTGATGGTGTCGGTCGCCAGGTGCGCCCCGATGAGCCGATCGGGATCGATCTTCCCGAGCTCGCCCAGGATGTCAGCCCCGATGTCGCTTCCGTGCGCCCCGTACCGGGAATAGCCGAGGCGGGCCATGAGCTCGCGGTACGCCTTCGCTGTCCGGACGGACTGCCACCCCACCTCGCGAACGGGGGCGGAGAGGCCGAACCCTGGGATGGTGGGGATGATGAGATGAAACGGAGGCCCTTCCTCTCCGGAGGCGCGGGGCGCGACAAGCCGGTCGATGACCCGGAGGTATTCGATTCCCGTGCTCGGCCAGCCGTGAAGGAGCAGGAGGGGTAACCCATCGGGTTCCCGGGACCGGACGTGGAAGAAATGGATGGGCTGGCCGTCGATCGTGGTCATGAACTGGTCGTAGGCATTGAGTCGGGCTTCCTCGCGGCGCCAGTTGTAGGTCCCCGACCAGTACGCTGCAAGGTCCCGCAGGTATCGGACAGGTACTCCCCGTTCCCAACCAGCACCCTCGAGCACTTCGGGCCATCGGGCGCCCTGGAGCCGGTTCTGGAGGTAGTCGAGATCAGGCTGCGGGATGGAGAGTGAGTACGCCTTGATGGTCATTCAGATCACCTGAGGTAAGGGGTGGACCCCCGCGTCGCATCTCGCTGCGTGATACCGGTGACTGCCCCGGGCCCTCGGCAAGGTCCGGAAACCGGGGGAACGTCCCGTTGACGATGGTGGAGATGACATGGGCTCGCCTTGTCGCCACTGCGTATAAATTGATGAGTTCGAGACGAGGCTCATGGGGGGCCCCCACACCAGCTCGCTTTTGCTCCTCTGATCGCGGGGGTTCCGGGTGCCAGCCAGTCGCCCGCCGGCCGAAGAGTTGCCGGTTCGATCTGGCCGCGATGAAGGACGCGACCTGAATTCCCCTGGCGATGCTGAGCCGGACCGCATTGTGCCGCCGCACGGCGATCCCGATCGCTTCGCAGGTTCCGGACAGTCCCCGACTGCCGGGAAGTGTCGGGGCATCTTTCGCATGTCACCGGGCTCCAGTGCTATCTGTATATGCGAACATTGTTCGAATGAAAATGAAAGACACGACGGAGGCGATTGAACAATGATCGAACATCGCAGATCTGTTAAGTGTCCTGAACGCAAGTTATGGTTATGGAGCCGATGCGGATCGAACTGACCGGGTACGATGTCGTGGAGAAGAGGGCGACCAGGCAGGGGAACTCTGCCCATGTCCTGATCCCGCCGTCATGGATCGGGAAACGGGTGAAGGCGATACTGCTCGAGTCGGTGGATGATACTCCTCGAGCCCGTCGATAGAAACGGCACGGTTGTCATCAAGCCGCTGGTGAAGCTGGTTCCGTGCATGGACGGCAATGCCGTGCGGGCGCGGTTCGAGATCCCGGCGGAGAAGCCCACCTTGCGGGATAGGATACATGGTCCCCGGGCGGGGTCGAACCGGGAATCACCGGTCGCAGGGCGTACGGATATCGGCTCATTCTCTCGCGCCCTCGACTCGCGCATCTCCGGAAAGTCCGGCCGCGATGCTGCAGGCGAACCGGCGTGCGATCCTGCCATCCGGATCACGTGACGGATTGAAGATGGTGATTGTGAGACCCACGGCTCGGCCCGATCGGATGGCTGCACCAAGCACGTCGGAGAGCTCAGAGAGACTCAGGCCACAGGGCATTCGATAGTCGACCGCAGGCATCACTGTATCGTCGAGCACGTCGGCATCGAGGTGGATCCAGAAGCCGAAAGGTCGTCGCAACGAGACGGGCCAGCGCCTGCGAGGCTGCTCGAGCAACGCCCAGAGCAGAGACGTGCTCGAGGCTACAGGCCCCGATGGAAGTTGCGCGGATGCTCTGGCTGCCCGCTCTCAGTGCCTCCTCCTTGTCGCGGAACCCGAAGGCAACGATGTCGGCGTCCCGGATGAGCGGACAGAGGCCGTCGATGTCGGCGAGCACCGCGGGGCCGCGGCCCGAGACGAGCGCGAGCTCCATCGACGCCACCTCGCCGTGCGGCTCGGCCTCGGGCTGGTAAAGATCGGTGTGGCCGTCGAGGAAGAAGAGCCCGTAGCGCCCCAGTCGGCGCAACGCGAGCGCAGGGCCGAGGAGGATGCTGCAGTCGCCGCCCAGTACGATGGGGAACTGCCTCTGGCTGACCAGGGGCATCACGGCGTCGGCCAGCGCCCGCGAGTAGGCCCGGATCGCGTCGCCGTTCAGCAGGAGGGTCTCCGGGTCCTGCCTGCCGTCGTATGGGGGCGGTACCACTCGTCCGGCGTTGCCGGCTCCGAGCAGGGCGGGCAGGCCTGCCGATCGGAGTGCGTTGGGCAGCCGTTCGACGCCGCTCGGCCAGAGACCCAGGTTCGAAGGCGCATCGAGTACGGCATAATCGGGCACGGGCTCGCCACTCCCCTTTCGACCGGAGACCGGACGACGATGCGCTGCAGGTCGTCCCCTCCGACTATCCGGTCGATGCCGTTCTCATGAGATAGAGCTTTCTCCCCACAACCGGGTGACCTCGCCCGAGGCCGTCGCGAAAGTGCCGGGGTCAGAGAATGAAGCCCGGTCAACCGTGGCAAGGCCGGCCGGTGAACCGGTGCCGTTCGTGAACCTGCTCGAACTGCGCCTTGGAGCGATCGGTCTTGCGGGTGTATCCCGGGTCAGACAGGTGTTACTGGCTCCCGACCGTCGTAACTTTGATTCACCCGCAGAGCGAGAGGGCGTTCTATGTGCGGCCGGTATTCGCTCATCTGCACCGATGACCTCGGCAACCGGTTCCGGGTCTACGAACCGACAATCGGTTGCCGTTCGCGGTTCAACGTGGCGCCGTCCCAGACCATGCCCGTGGTCGTGCAGCGTGAGCAGACCGAGCTCGTCCCGATGGAGTGGGGATTGCTCCTTCACTGGGCCAAGGATCCGGCGAAGGCCCGACGCCCGATCAACGCCCGGGCCGAGACCCTCGTTGAGCGACCGATGTTCCGCGGGCTGATCAAGCACAACCGCTGCCTGGTTCCGGCGAGCGGGTTCTACGAGTGGAAGAAGGACGGCGGCCATAAGGTGCCGTACTACCTCCGGCTCAAGGACGAGGAGATCTTCGCGTTCGCCGGCCTCTACGACGTCTGGCACGACCTCGACGGCGCGGCCCTCGCCACGTACACGCTGATCACCACGGCCGCGAACGAGGTCGTGGCCCCGATCCACGACCGCATGCCCGTGATCCTCAAGCGGGAAGACGAGGAGCGCTGGATCGCGAGCGATCCTCCAGGGCAGGAGGAGCTCCACGATCTCCTCGGGCAGTACCCTGCCCGCGAGATGGAGGCGTACCCGGTCTCGACACGGGTGAACAGCCCGGTGTCGGACGACCCGGCCCTGATCGAGCCGCTCGAGGAGGAATGAAACGCCGGGAATGGCCAACGCCACGACTCAAACTACCCGATCTTGAACGGCACCTCCCGCATTGCGCTTGTCCATGGCCGTCGCGCTGACGGTCACGTTCGCCCTCGGGGCTGCAGCGGGATCCTCGACCTCCGAGGGGGTGGTGAGGATCCACGGGGATACATTTATGGTGCGCCTCGTGGTCTAGAGGCCGGAGTGGATCATGTCAGACCGCACAAGCATCCAGCAATATGCAGAGCGACCTGAGGGAGCATCGGCGGGCCCGAAGGCCGGGGTCACGCGCCTCATCAGCGCACCGCGCCAGGACGTATGGAAGGCATGGACCGACCCGGAACGCCTCAAGCACTGGTGGGGTCCGCGGGGCTTCACGTCCCCCATGGCCAGGACCGACGCCCGCGTGGGCGGCAGGTACCTCTGGGGCATGCGCTCGCCCGAAGGGCAGGACTTCTACAGCACCGGCGTTTTTCGCGAGGTCGTCGAACCCGAGCGGCTTGTCCTCACCGACTCCTTCGCGGACGCCGAGGGCAACGTTGTGCCCGCCGCGCAGTACGGGATGCCCGGGGACTGGCCCGATGAGAGCGTCATGACGGTCACCTTCGACGAGCGCGACGGCGGCACGGTGGTCACCGTGAGATCCGAGGGCATACCGGAAGAGATGCGGGAGCCGAGCAAAGCCGGCATGCGCGAGTCCCTGGACAAGCTCGCCGAGTACCTCGAGACGGGGACGGTCCAGGCGACCGCTGCGCCGGACCCCCGGCTCAGGCGGCTCGACCCCTACGTCGGTACCTGGTCCCTGCAGGGAAAAGAGGCGCGCGAGTACGGCGAGATCCACGGCACGCTTCGCTTCGAGTGGATGGAGGGCGGCTACTTCCTCATGCAGCACGTCGACATCAACCACGCCGGCCAGCCGATCAAAGGGATCGAGGTGATCGGCTACGGCCGCGACTGGGACGGGACCGCCCCGGAGCACTGCACCTCGCACTTCTTCGACAACACCGGCAACCACTTCGTGTACATTTACGAGGTCGGCGAGGATGGCGCGGTCACGATCTGGGGCGGGGAGGTGGGCTCACCCGCGGCGTTCCGGGGCAGGTTCAGCGAGGACAAAAAGAGCATCACCGGCCGCTGGGACTGGCCGGGCGGCGGGTACGACGCGATCATCACTCGAACCGGGTGATCGAGACGGGGAGGGCGGGGGTTTCGGGTCGAGGGATATCATTATTACGGCTCGTCCGATCTACAGCGCGGTATGATGACGGTTCAGCCCTTTAAAGTCGATATCTCCCAGCCGATCCTCGATGATCTCCGGGAACGGCTCGCCCGGGCGCGATGGCCCGACGCGGTCGACGGGGCCGGGTGGGACTACGGCACCGACCTCGACTACCTGCGGTCCCTCGCGGACTACTGGCGGGACGGGTACGACTGGCGCGCCGAGGAGGCGAAACTGAACGAGTTCACGCAGTACCGGGCCGAGATCGACGGCGTCGGGATCCACTTCGTCCACGAGCGCGGACGCGGGCCGGACCCCCTGCCGATCGTCCTGACGCACGGATGGCCCGACTCGTTCTACCGGTACAGCAAGGTCGTCCCCCTGCTCTCCGACCCCGCCCGCTTCGGCGGCGATCCGGCCGACGCGTTCGATGTGGTCGTGCCGTCGGTCCCGGGCTTCGGTTTCTCGGACCGCCCGCACGAGCCCGGCATGACCTCGGTCCGCGTCGCGGCCCTGTGGGCGCGGCTGATGACGGACGTCCTCGGGTACGGCCGCTACGGCGCCGCGGGGGGCGACGTCGGGAGCATGGTCACGCAGTTCCTGGCGCTCGCGCACCCCGAGTCGGTCGCCGGCATCCACCTGACCGACATCGGCTTCTACTTCCTGAACGCCGGCCAGCCCGACCTCTCGGAGGCCGAGCGGGCGTACGTGGCCTCGATCCAGCAGTGGTGGATGCAGGAGGGCGCCTATGCCATGCTGCATTCGACCAGGCCGCAGACCCTCGTATACGGCCTCACCGATTCCCCGATCGGCCTGGCCGCCTGGCTGGTCGAGAAGTTCCGTTCGTGGAGCGACTGCGGCGGCGAGGTCGAGCGCCGGTTCACCCGTGACGAACTCCTGACGCAGATTATGCTCTACTGGGTGACCGGGACGATCGGATCCTCGATCCGGCTCTACTACGAGGGCAGTCATGCGCCGCCGTCGATACAGCCGGGCCAGCGGATCGAAGTTCCGGCCGGGGTCGCCGTCTTCAGGGACAACCCGATCCCCCTTCCCCGTGCGTATGCCGCGCGCCACCTGAACGTGCGGCACTGGACCGAGATGCCCCGCGGCGGGCACTTCGCCGCGTGGGAGGAGCCCGAGCTCTTCGCCGAGGACGTGCGGGCCTTCTTCCGGCCGCTCCGGTTGCGGTGAGATCCGTCACACGTCTATGCGATTGATCCGGTCGGCCCTGTGGCATTCCCCGGCGCTCCCCTCCATGGAGCGGTGTATCCTCCGGGAAGGGTTGGATCACTGGCGCCTCGACGAGCTCCCAATGGTAGGCAGGATCCGTGAGGGTCAGGAGAAACGATGGCGGATACGACACCCGTTCCACCGCCCCGCCAGGCCCCCAGATGGCGATCCGATCCCGCTCGACGGTGGTGTCGAGGATCCACATGGGACTCACCCTCTCGCATCGGCCTCGACTGTGATTCTGAGGTCGACCATCGGGCACGGAGCGTGCCCACTCATCGTTATTGCGGGTCCCGTCCGACCGCCACGCTGGTACCGGGGAAGGGTGGAGGGGCCGCATCCTTTGCTCTGCGTCATGCACATCTCCGATGCGGAGGTGCCGCCATAGCAATTGTGGCGGATGGAGAGATCCGGGACGGCGAAGGATATGAGGACTCGCGACGCGGTGTGAAAGTGATCGTGCCGCGATCGATAATCGAAAAAGGGGTACAGGTGGTTGAAGAGCCAGACGACGTCGGCGAAGTAGACCCGGCCGGTGCTGTGTGAGACGATGTCGTGCTGACGCGGTGCCCGCAGGCAGCTCCTGGATAATTGCGCGGCCCGCGGGGTCATCCGCGAGGCTCGCCTCGACCACGGCGCGGTCGACCTAACCGCCGAACCGCTGGAGCGCCGCCTTTCGACCAGAGAGGTTATCTCCTGTGCGCCCTCGAGGAGGATACATGGTAGTACAGCAGGAGACGATCATCGAACGCATTCAGGCGGACCACGAGAAGATCTTCGAGAGGATCGCAGAGCTCGAACGGCGCGGCGCCGGGCCGCGCGACGAGACGGTAAAACCGGTCCTTGCGCCGCTGAGGACGGATCTGCTCGCGCACATGGTAGCCGAGGAGGAGTACGTCTACAACTTCCTCGAGAAAGAGATGCGCTCGTGGATCGAGAACTCGAGGCGGGAGCATCAGACGATCCGCGATCACCTCGCGGCGCTCGCGGCCGGCGGGATGACTCGCGCGGCCTGGCTCGGCCGCCTCCAGGAGATGCGGCGGGTGCTTGAGGCGCACATCGCGGAGGAGAACCGTGCCGTCCTGCCTCAGTTCGAGATGGACTACGACCTGGAGCAGCTCCGCGACTTCGGCGATGAGTACGCCCAGCGGGAGAGGGAGGCACAGTAGGCGTCGCGGCGCGCCACACCCGGGAGGGCATGGAGGGGAGGGAGAAGGTAGCGATGCGGCCTGAGGGGCATCGCCCGCGCATTCAGCGGCTCCCGGGACCGCGCTCCGGGCGGCATTCTCTATAAATATGATCCCGTCGATCCCGCTCCCGATGCCGAACATTGTCGTGTACTATACAGACGCCTGCCCCTACTGCAAGATGGTCAAGGCCTTCCTCGACCGCCGCGGGGTCGGCTACAGGACGATCAACGTCGGGCGGGACCGGCATGCCGCCCGGGACATGGTCGAGCGATCGGGCCAGTACAGCGTCCCGGTCACCACTGTCGACGACGAGGTGATCGTCGGGTACGACCCCAAGCGGCTCGCCGAGCACTTCGGGGAGGACGCGGGGGCCGACGAGGTCGACGTCCTGATCGTCGGGGCCGGTCCGGCGGGGCTGACGGCCGGCGTCTACTGCGGCAGGAAGGGCCTTCGGACCCTCCTCGTCGCGGACAACATCGGCGGGCAGGCCCTCGAGTCCTGGGCCATCGAGAACTACATGGGCTACCGGATGATCAAGGGCGAGGAGCTGATGCAGAAGTTCGAGGAGCAGGTCCGAACCCAGGACGTCCGGCTCGAGCTCGACCGCGTGGCGACGGTCACCGCCGATGGCGACCGCTTCCGCGTCACGACCGGTGGAGGGCGGACCCTCACCGCGACCTCGATGGTCATCGCTTCGGGCAAGCACCCGCGCAAACTCGGGGTCGAGGGCGAGCAGAAGTACCTTGGGCGCGGCCTCTCGGTCTGCGCCACCTGCGACGGTCCCCTTTTCAAGGACAAGCGCATAGCCGTTGTCGGCGGAGGCAACATGGCCGTCCAGATGGCGATCGAGATGGCCGGCTACGCCAAGCAGGTGGACCTCATTGTCCGCTCGAAGCTGAAGGCCGACGAGGCCAACCTCGAACGGCTCGCGCAGAAGGAGAACATCAACACCCTGAAGGGCTACGAGGTCTCCGCGCTCCACGGCGTCGGATTTCTGACGGGGATGACGGTTCGGGAGAGAGCGACCGGGACGGAGGTCCGACTCGACCTCGACGGCGTCTTCGCCGAGATCGGCTGGCTCCCGAACACCGAGTTCCTCGGCGGACTCCTCATGCTAGACACTGAGGGCAGGATCCTCGTTGATCAGAACTGCCATACATCACTGCCTGCGGTGTACGCGGCCGGCGACGTCACGAGTATCAACTCGGACCAGATCATCATCGCCGCAGGCGAAGGCGCGAAGGCCGCGCTCGAGGCCTACGCCTGGGTTTCCGCGCATTGACGCGGCACCCACGACACCCCCTCCGCTATGACAGTCGAGTCCCCCGTCGTTCTGGTCTGGCGGCCCCGCTCGGCCTCGGCCGGAAGCCCCTCGTTCCACCGACAACCGGCACCCCGTGGGCTGCCCCTCTGACGAACGCATCGATAAGGGCGATGTGACGGTGCAGGTCGAAGAGACGGATGATACGACGCTCTCAGCTGCTTGTGCCGATGGACGAGCAAGAGGGTACCCTCGGGATCGTCGGATCGGAACGAGTTCCGCTGTCCGGGACCACACGGCGAGAATGATAACGGCCGGGGCCGGCATGCTCCGGGTGTCGGTGCTCGACGTCGGCCAGGGCGACTCGATCCCGATCCAGTCGCCCGCCGGCAAGACCATGCTCCTCGATGCCGGCGATGCCGATGCCGGCTCACGTGTTGCCGCCGATCTGTCAGCTCGCGGCATCACCTCGCTCGACGCTGCGGCCATCAGCCACGCCCACGCCGACCATATTGGCGGCTATCAGACAGTCCTCGCCCGATTCCCCGTCGGCCGATTCTACGACCCCGGCCACCCGCAGACGTCGTCGACGTACGAGCGGCTGCTGACGACGATCGACTAGAGTACATCCGGTATATCACGCCCACCGCCGGCTAGACCATCGCCCTGGACCCTGCGGTGCGGTCGTGGTCACCGGTACGAGATCCGGCGATCTCGACCCGCCGCCCGACGAAACGGCCGTACCGCTCTGCCGCGGCGACGGTGGCGAGCCGCTCGTCTTCGTCGGGGGGTCGAGGAAGCTGAGCGAGATCCGGATCGCATCCTTCGTGAACGTGCGTCTCCAGGTTCCTCTCACCCGGCCGTCGACAAGGATGGGCAGGGCCAAGCCGTTGACCAGGCGCACCCGCTCGAGGTCCCGGGAGTCGATCGCGTGGGTCCGGTCCCGGTACCCGAGGATATACTCGTCGTACGCCGGCAGAAGGACGGCGAACGGCGAAGCAGGGGTGGGGCTCGGGACCGCATCCGCCCGCCAGGAGACGAGGCCGCCCGCGATTTCGTGGTGGAGATCAGGGCCGGCGACTGCGATGCCCGACCGGGCGTCGGCGGCCGTCAGGCCCGACCACCAGGCGAAGTCCTGCAGCGTGGCGGGGCCGTGACTCGCGAAGTAGCGGAGGGCGAGCTGTCCCAGCGCCGTCTCCCGGGCGACCGGTCCGGACCGGGGGGCCCACTCGTCGAGGAGCACGAAGGTCTGCTGCCGGCCCTCCCTGGGCCCGAAGCAGATCACCCCGTCGAGCGCGGCCCTGCTGAGGAGGTGGTATCCGCGCTGGCCGTCGGTGGCGATCCCCGCCACCTCGAGGGACGAGAGCACGGCCCGGCGGGACAGGCGCCGCCCCCCCTCCAGCGTGCGTTCGAGGATCCGTTCGCACGCGGAAAAATCCCCTTCGTCCAGGCCGAGCTGGCGGTACCGGGAGGCGCGGCCCGCGATCACGCGGGGAGCGAGGAGGGCGAGCATCCAGCGGACGTCCACGGCGGCGACAAGGTGCAGGGTGCCCCGGAGCGCCCACGTGAGGACGATCCTCCGCCCGGCGATCGCCCGGTCGACGTCCTCCGCCCTGCTTCCCGGCAGGCGAAGGCCCACCGACCACCGGGCCCCCGCGTAGTCCTGCGCCTGGACGGCGCCCAGCCAGCTGACGACCTGCTCGGGCTCCATGAACGACGTCGACGCGATCCGCTGGTTCCGGAGGCGGGCGAGCGCGATCTCGTTCGGCGTCATCACTGTGGCGTGCCCCATGGCAGATGGCATTCCTCCGCCTTATCAGGATCGGCGGATCGTGCCGTGCGCAGGAGACGGATCCCGGTAACGGGCACGTTAGAGGATCCCCTGCCCGGTGCCCTGAAGCGCAACGCCACGGGCAGTGCCGGCACATCTACGGCGCCGGCGGGAGGCCTCGAACGCCGCGTCGCGGGCGCGAAGGGCGGCCTCAGGCGGGCCGTGGCCGACGAGAATTTCCCCCTTCGCCGGAACGGTTAACGTCCGGCCTACCGAATTTTTCTGCGATGGACCCCTCCCGTTTTCCGCTCAACGTTCCGTTCCGCCCCTCGCCGAAGTTCCGGCTCTGGTACACCATCACGGCCCTGCTTGGGGTGCTCTTCGCCGTCGTCCTCTTTGTTCCGCTCGCGCTCCTCGTCGTTCTCCCGGCGGTTGCGTACGTCGGCTTCGTCATTTTTGCGGTCGTTCTGGTCGCGATCTTCCTTGTCTGGATGCTGCTCTACTATGCCAGCATGGAGTACGAGCTCCGGGACGACGAGCTCTCGTGGCGGCGGGGGGTCTGGTTCCGGCGGACCGGGATCGTCCCGTACAACCGGATCACGAACATCGACATCCGCCAAGGGCCGGTGATGCGGGCGCTCGGGATCTCGAACCTCGCGATCCAGACGGCCGGGTACTCGGGCCAGATGACGGCCGAGATCGTCCTCGAGGCGATGGAGCATGCCGAGGACCTCCGCACGACGTTGAGAGCCCAGGTCCGCGGCGCGGCCGGCGGCGACGGGACCGGCAGCGGCCCCACGGCCCCCGCCCCCGCGCCGGCCGATACCGAGCTCCAGATCCTCGACGAGCTGCGCCGGGTACGCATTCTCCTCGAGGAGCGGCGCTGACCATGTCCATCGCCGACTAGTCGTCTACTTTCAGCACCCGGCGGAAGCGCCGCCCGCGCGCGAGGACGACGGGAAGCTCCGAGCGGCAGCTCATGCCACGCCCCCCGTCGTCGCCGTGCGCCCCGTCCGATCGCCACGCTGGTACCGGGGAAGAGTGGAGGGGGCGCGTCCGTTGCAGTCATCCATGAAGGACTGCTCCGATGCAGTGAGACCGCCATCATCGTGAAAGCGGCCAAGAAGACCCCTGCTCGGGGTCATATGATGAAAGCGATCGCGGTGTGAAAGCGCTCTGTCGAGATACAGCGGAGGTGAAGCGGGGTGCTCCACCGCGGCAGGCAGACAGAACGTGCAGGGAAACGCAGGGGATCCATCCACCACCATCGAACGCTGTGGAGGTACGCAACCGGCCCGCGCGAGGAGAGCTATCACCGCCTCCCTGGCTGCGTGAAGAGCGCGGGCCGATTCCGTCCGATCACCCGGTCCGTTGCAGAGGCTGACCGCGACGGAAGCAGGTTGCCTGTATCGTCTGCTCTGGCTGATGCTCGGCCCTCGCCCGCGTTCCCGATCACGGGGAGCGGACGGGGCCAAGCGGTCACATACCGCTCCTCGGGCATAGGCCTTCTGGTCGTACCCTCGGTGCTCTCGATGGAGTCTCGCGGCCGCCGGCGGAATGCGCAGGCGAACATGCATGGCGAGAAGAGCGGGGCGCCCCGGGCCGCGTGGGTAGCCGCCGCGCCGCTCGAGAAATATCCGTAACCAGCGCCCTGCCCGCCCCCCCTACTCTTCTGGAACGGACAGGAGCGCTGTCCCGTTTGTGCCGTGACAGGATAGCCGTTCCGAAATGCCGTGGTCACGCCTCCGGTAGGGAAAAGATGAACGTTGAGCCCTCGCCCGGCGTCGATGTTCCTGCGCACCCCTGATTGTAGTGATTGGCTCAAGGCTACAGATTGAGTGCTGGATAACACCGATATGAATGTAATTCCCTCATTTAACGCCTCTATTTGGTTTTTGTCCCCCAAGACGGGTACAGAAGAGTATTTATGACATTGAGATTCATTTCAAGTCGTAAACACAACATTGGAGGTTGGAAAATGGAAAATCCAGAGGACTTTCCAGAATCCGACCTCAGTCCTGGGTTCTCCATAGCAGCACTCCGTCACTTTTCCGGACCCTCACCCGACGGCGATCTACTTCCGAACGTTCGCGCCGGGCCAGGCCGGTCGGATCCCGGCTCATTGACCGTCATCTCGACAGGGTACGGAAAGAGAAGGGTGGTCGAATCTGCCGACCCTTCCGGGAGTCGCTGACATATGGTGCTGGATGGGGATCCTTCACCCGGGTTTGCTCACCCGTGCCCGGGATTCGAACGCCCCATGACAACCCGACTGCCTGTGAACACCGCTCCGGCAGGGCCAGCGATCCAGGTTCCCGATCTTCCTGTCGCCCTTTGCCCTCCCGATCCGACTCCGATATCACGATGCGGCCCGACACGTGCTATCGGTGATCGCCGGTGCCTCGCCTGAAGGCGGACCGGTGCTAGAGCCAGTCCGGCAGGGTGTCGTCCCGCCGGCCCCGGTTCGGCAACGGTGGAATCTCGGCCGATTCCGGGCGTGGGGGTTCACCGATAAGGCGCAGAACGGCCAGCGCGCCGGCCACGAGCCAGAGCCCGGCGAGCACGCCGCCGAAGAGCAGGACGAGCAGCCCTGTCCATCCGGGGGCTCCCGTGGTCGATGGCGTCTCGATCGCCGCCTGCACGAGTGAACTGCCTTCCCCGGTGGTCGAGGCCCGCAGGGATCCCTGCTGAGCGACCGCGGATCCAGTATCTGCTGCCATGGCGGTAGTCACGAGCACGAGCAGGGCAAAGCAGAGGATCGTCGGGATAGTCCATCGTCGTGTCACAGGGGTCACGCTCCGGACTCTGCGTGGATCTCTATTCCTATAAACGCTTCGGTCCCTAGAGGTCCATTTTGTCCACTCACAGCAGATGGCAATACGGTACGCATCCGCAACATCCATATTCATCCCCGTTGAAGAGCTCCCGTATGGGTATGTTCAAGACCGTGCATCGGCTGACCACGCTGACCTCGCGGCTGCAACGGTTCCGGGACCCTCTCCAGATGCTCCTCCAGGGAGTCCGCGACCCCCGTGTCCCGATCGTGCCCAAGGCCGTGATGATCGCCACGCTCGCGTACGTCGCGAGCCCGATCGATATCATCCCCGACATCATCCCCTTCGTCGGCCACCTCGACGATATGATCATCATACCGCTCGGGGTGGGCATTGCGGTCTCGCTGCTCCCGCGCAGGCTCCAGGGCGAGTACGACGCTGTCCGGCGCGGTCTGCCCGCCCCCGCGTGCACTCCCTGATCCGCTCCGGCCGGGCGAGGACCACCCCGAAGCCTCCGCCGCCACGACCAGCGGTGCATCGATACGGCCCCTGCAGCCGTTCGTGACGGCGGAAGCCGTTAATCCCGTCCCCATGGGTATCGTTTAAGCAACGGCACGGCCAACCTATGTGCCACGCAGGCGATCGCAGTGGACCTCATCGCATCCTTCTTCCTGGCCATCCTCCCAATCCTCGTCGTCTTCGTCGGTCTCGTCTTCCTCAAGCAGCCGGGGACGCTCATGGCTCTCGTCGGCTGGGTACTGACCGTCGTCATCGCGGTTCTCTTCTTCTCGACCTCGCCCGCGATCGTCATGCTCGCCACGGCCAACGGGATCCTCGCCTCGTTCGGGATCTCGCTCATGGTCCTCTTCACCATCCTCCAGGTCACGATGATGGACGTGACGGGCGCCATCACCTCGATCACCGAGTACATCCGGCTCGTCGCCGCCGAGCGGTACGAGCAGGTCATGCTCCTCAACGTCGGCCTCGGCTCCTTCCTCGTCTCGATCGGGGCCACGCCGGTCACCATGCTCCCCCCGATCATGCTCGCGCTTGGTTTCTCGCCGGTGGCCGCCGTGGCGCTTCCCTGCCTCGGGTATGATCCGCTGACCTCGTTCTCGCTCCTGGCCGTTCCCATCACGCTGCCCGCACAGGTCTTCAACCTGGACCTCGAGGCGCTGGGCTCGCAGATCTCGCTCTTCCTCCCCGTCGTCTCGACCGGGTTCGCGCTCGGCATGCTCTTCATCGCCGATGGCTGGAACGGGGTCCGGAAAGGACTCGTGCCGGCGCTCGTGGCCGGCCTCACGCTCGGACTCTCGGCCATCGTCTTTGTCCGGGTTCTCCCTGTCTCGGCGATCGGGCTGGTCGGGGTCTTCTCGGGCCTGGTCACGATCGCCGTCCTGCTCCTGCTGCGCGTCATCCGGGGCAGACCGATCGTCGTCAGGCAGGCGGAGATGCCGGCCGGCGTGATGCCGATCGGACGGGCCGCGCTCCCCTGGATCCTCCTGGTCTTCTTCTGCATCGTAATCAGTATTCCCGCGATCTCGGCCTTCCTGCACGGGATGCTCGGACCGCTGCAGGTAATACCGATCGTGGCGGACAGGTCGATCGATCTGAAGCTGCTGAACCAGGCCTATGTCTGGGTCCTCGGCTCGACCCTGATCGCGGCGCCGTTCATGGTCAGGGGGCGCGAGGAGGCCCGGACCATCGTCATCACCTGGCTGCGGCGGGCGTGGGCCCCGACCGTCGCCGCCGCCGTGTTCTTCGCCATCGCATATGTCATGGACTGGTCCGGCCAGTCCGTGATCGGTGGAGAGCTGACCTTCGCCCCGGGCATGGGGGACGTCAACATGAACGCCGTGATCGGCCTCACGCTGGCCATGGTCTTTGGTGTCGCGTTTCCGCTGATCAGCCCCCTGCTCGGGCTCTTCGGGGCGTTCGTCTCGGGCTCGGAGGCGTCGTCGAACGTGATGTTTCACGGGATCCTGAAGCGAGCCACGGGCGTGCTCGACCTCGACTTCATCAAGGTGTACGCGGCCCACGCGGTCGCCGGCGGGATCGCGTCGGGCGTTGCGCCCGCCAAGATCATCAACGCGGCCGCCGTGATCGACCAGCTGGGGATCGAGGGAGAGGTGATCCGCCGCTGTGCCCCGGTTGCGGTCCTCCTGACCCTCGTCACGGGTGTGATGCTCGTCGTGATGCTCGCGCTCTGAGCCCGCAGTGCGTGGATCCTGCATCGGCTGACGGGCTAGAACCGTCACGGCGACTCCCGGCGACGGATACGTTCCACTGATCGATCCCGGTCGAATCGACCAAATGCGGGAAGCCCGTGGGCTGACGCCCCGGCGAAGGCGGCGTTCGCCCAGCGATCGGGCCTCAGTCCGATGCTGCCGAGAGGGCGAGCTTCGCCCGCTCCTGCGGCGTGGAGCCGCCGGTGATCAGGCCGAAGTCGCCCCGAAGCGCCTTGAGCGCGACCCGCTCGCGGTCGATCTCGCGCCGCGTCCGGACGCCGAGACGGCGGATGATCTCGATCGGCGGACACCACCCCTGGAGGGCGTGCTGGAGCAGGAACGGCAGCACGATCCCGGGCACGAGGAGCCAGCGCCGATCGCGCGTGACGCCGAGGACGAGACCGATCAGCGCCAGTGTTGCCGCGTTCGACTCCAGCACCCGTTCGACGTCCCATTCGCGGTCGAGCTCTGCAATTCGCGCCGTGATCTCCGGAAGCCGGCGAGCAGCGTAGAAACGGACCCTCGCCTCGGTCTCCGCGTCGATCCATGCATTGATCTCGGCGGGAGTGTTCTCCCGCACACGGTCCTTGCGATCCATTGTATCCCGGTCCGTCCGATGGCGTCCTGTAACATCAACCTTGCGATGGCATCGCATTTTACTGGATATGGTTAAATGCGATTCGGCCAAAGGGGATGGCGAACGATGACCCCGACCGGTCCCACCACGCCCAGGGCAGGGACGGAGGCGGTCTGCATCACCGGGGCCCGTCGCTGCTGGGACGAGTACCCCCGCCAGTTCTCTCACCTCGCCCAGGGGGTGGTCGCGGGAGTCCTGATACTGCTGCTGCCATCCGGCCTCCCGCTCATGATCCTGGCAGGGGTGCTCCTCGCAAGCGTTCTGATCTCGGACGCGCTGGTGGGTCAGGACCTGGAGAGCTCCCGCGCCGGCCGTTTCGTCGGCCTGTTTATTCGAACCCACGAGGCGCCTGGGGGCGGCGCGAACTACACCGGCCTCTCGGTCCTCGCGGCGCTCATCTTCTTTCCGGCCACGACCGTTGCGGTAGCGACGATCGCGTTCGGTGTACTCGACGCGGTCTCGACAATCGCCGGGCTCCGGTACGGGCGCCGGCGCCTGCCGAACGGGAAGTCGATCGAGGGAAGCATCGTGGCCATCGCCGTCACGGTCCCCGTCCTGCTCATCTTTCTCCCGGCGCTCGCCTCGCTGGCGATCGCATCCGTCGGGGCGCTGGCAGAACTCGTGCTCCCGGTCAACGACAACCTAGTCGTACCATTTCTGATCGCGCTCGTGGTGACCGCGGTCGTGTGAACGGTCGCTCCGATCCCGTCCCGGAGGAGTTCCTCCAGGTGGCGTCTCGTGTCCAGCGGGCGGGGGTTCGAGAGAGGGGGCCGGACAGGGAGGGTTCCCCCCTCTGTTGGAACGATGGTCGCGATCGCGATCGTCCGGTTCCCCGTGGCGGCCGCAGGGGTATACCCACGGGCGGTCCCGCGGGAAGAACGACAGGAGAGAGGATTGCCGGCCAGGGGTTGCCTCCTCCCGTAGGGCGCTCCCCCGCTCGCGACACCCCGCCGAAAACGGCCTCCCCGGGAAGAGCGATCCAGCAGCCGGACCCTAATCGAGGAGCGGGGAGATGCGTTCCCGGATCGCGTCCCGCATCGCCTCGGCCGGAGCCCGGTCCTCGGCCTCGACCATGATACGGACGATCGGCTCGGTTCCCGACCGGCGGACGAGGGCCCAGGTCCCCCCCTTCGCGATCCGGATCCCGTCCGTCCGGTCGGCGGAGAAGTCGGGGAAGGCCGCCCCCACCGCGGCGATCACCTCGTCCGCCTTCTGCGTCCTGACGCGCTCGGTGATGAAATGATAGGACGGCATCTCGTCCACCAGTTCGGAGAGGGGGCGCCCCTCCTCGGCCAGCATGCCGACCATCATCGCCGCGGTCATGCCCCCGTCGCGGCAGAACTGGTGGTCGGGGTAGATCAACCCACCGTTCCCTTCGCCGCCGAACGCCACCGGGATCCCGGCCGCGATCAGCGCGAGCATGGTCCGGGCCACGTAGATCGAGCCCACGCGGGTGTACCGGACGGTGCAACCGGTCTCCGCGGCAACGTCCTCGATCAGCTGCGAGGTCGATACGGGGGTCACGATCACCCCCGTGCGCCGCCGGCAGACGTGCCGGGCGATCAGCGCGAACTCCCGGTTCTCCTCGAGGAACCTGCCGCGATCGTCGACGAAGACGGCACGGTCCGCGTCGCCGTCGTGGGCAACCCCGAACGCGGCACCGGTCTCCACGACGAGCCGGGCGAGGGGCTTGAGGCCCTCCGCAGTCGGTTCGGGCAGTCGCCCGGGAAAGGTGCCGTCCGGCTGGTCGTTGATCGCGTGCACCGAGCACCCCATGCGCGAGAGCAGGCTGGGCGTGGTCAGGGCCGCGGGGCCGGACCCGGGGTCGACGGCGACGGTCATGCCCGCACCGGCGCCCTCGGGGAAGTGCCCGAGGATGCCGTCGAGGTACCCTCCGACGAGTTCCGGGGCAGCCTGCTCCGACCCGAGGCCGCGCCAGCCAGCGAGGGCGTACTCCTCGCGGACGAGCCGGCCCTCGAGCGCGATCACCTCCGTGTCCCCCATCTCGGTCCCGTCGTGCTCGATGATCTTGACCCCGTTGTACTCGGGGGGGTTGTGTGAGGCGGTGATCATGGCGCCCGCGGCGAAGATGTCGCGGACGATATACTGGAGGGCCGGCGTCGGCAGGACGCCGCAGTCGACCACAGTGCACCCCACCGCCATCAGCCCGGCCTTGAGCGCATGCACGAGCATGGGCCCCGAGGTCCGGGTGTCCCGCCCGACGGCGATCGTGCCCGGGCGCATCGAGCCGAGCGCCTGTCCTATACGGAGCACGAGCCCCGGTGTCATGGACTCCCCCACGACGCCGCGCACCCCGTTCGTCCCGAAGAACCTCTTCTCCTCCGTCAATGTCATCCTCCCTGACCCACGGTGCGCATCAGCTCCGCCACGAGCGCGGCGAACGCCGCGCTCCCGGTCGCGGGATCGCAGGCGACCAGCGCGATCACTATTGTCCCGCCACCGGCATAGACCCTGCCGTTCACGCCCGCCGCGAGGACTCCCGGAGCGGACTGCCACCGCGCCCCCCGTCGTTCGAGCCCGTCCCGATCTGCTGCGAGGGAAGGCGGGACCGCGAGCGTCCCGCTGCACTCGAAACCGCCGGGCCCACCCGCCCGTTCGCGGCACTCCCGCAGCAGCCCGCCGGGAGAGACGTAGTCGTCGAACCGGTCGAGGGCGTCGAGCACCTCACGTGCGTCGGGGTTCCGGAGCACGCAGCGTTCCGAGGGCAGGTCTCCGATCACCACCCTGGAGAACGGCTCGGTCTTGAACCCCTCGACGAGCGCGAGGTCACACCCGCTGTCCGAGAGGCGATCGAGGGCGGCGAAGAGGGTATCGCTCCTGAGCACGGTGACGCCCTTGGCGGAGTCGATCCCGGTGACGGCGCGCGCGCCCCGCTCGTAGAAGCGGGTGGTATCCCGCCCGGGGTCGAGCGCGAACGGGTGGACGCCGCCGAGGTGCTTGACCACGCCGATCGCGAGATCGGGCGGGGCCGCGTCGATCACCTCCTCGATCAGGGTCGTCTTGCCCGTTCCCGACCAGCCGGCGAACTGGACGACCCTCATTCCTCCTCCGCGCGGGCCCGCGTCTCGAGGAGGGTCTGTGCCGCCGTGCCGACGGAGCGCATGATCGTCGCGATCCGGTCCTCGATGTCGAGCTCGTCGTCGACGGGGAGGCTCGTCCCCTCCACCTCGAGGAGGAACCGGGCGATCTCGCTCGCCTCGAAGAGGAGGTCGTCGAGCTCCCCGGTCGTGAAGAAGCCGCACATGGCCCCGTAGAAGAAGGTCGCTCCGGACTTGCGCACCTTCTTCTTGAAGGAGTTCCGCGCCTGGTTGACGGCCTGCGGGGAGTACGGCTCGGTCATGAAGGGGACGAGCTCGGGCAGGTGCTGGCCGATGAAGGTCATCTCCGCCCCGGAGGTGGTCCTGAAGTCGGCGCAGAGCCGGGCGAGCGCCCACTCGCGCGCCGTGATGTAGGTATGCTTTCGCAGGAACCGGTTCACCTTCTCATAGGCCGCGCCGTCCACCTTGCGGAACTTGGCGTAGCGGGCGACCTCGTTCGGATCGAATCCGGCAGCCATCGAGTATAGATCGTCCCGGGAGTTCAAAAAAGGGGCGGAGCCGCGGGGCTCAGAGCCGGTTGAAGAGCCAGACGACATCGGCGAAGTCGACCCGGCCGTTTCCATTGTAGTCGAAGCACTCGACCGGCTCGTTCGCCGCGATCCACGCCATCTGGTTGAAGTAGAGGACGACGTCCGCGAAGTCGCTCCGGCCGTTGCCGTTCACGTCGTCGCACCAGGGTCCGCCCATGGTCTTTCCCGGCAACCCGGCGCCGCCGGGTACTTCCTGGAGCCGCGGACCCTCGGCGGGTGTGCCGGGCGCCGTCGGTCCGGGGGTTGCCGTGGCGCCCGGCGTCACATCGGTGGTCGCGGGAGGTGCCGGACTGCCGGTGGGGTCCATGGTCGGCGAGATCGAAGGCGTCGTCGGGGTGCTGTAGGGCGTCTGCGTGGTGGCAGGGAGAGGCGTCGGGGTGATCGTGGGGGTCACGGTCGGCGTCGAGACCGCCGTGGGCGTCGGGGTTTCCGGCGAGACGACCGAGACGGCCCGGTAGGAGACCGCGGTGTCGAACCGGAGCGTGAGAGTGAGGGGGCCGGCGGGAAGAAACCCGAACCCGGTGGCGTCCGACTGCCCCCCTGCCGGCAGGGGTACCGCTCCCCCGATGACGCCGGTGGTCTCGACCACGGCCGTCCCGCCGGTGCCGACCGAGGACTCCAGCGTGATGGCGTAGATACCCGGGGCCGGGACGATGACCAGGTAGCGGACCCAGCCCGCAGCGGGAGCCCGCAGGGCCTCCCCGTCCGCCGTGACGTCGGGCCCGGCAGAGGCGAACGCACCCGCCGGGAACCGCCCGGGCAGCGTGTGAACGACCGGGCTACCGGGAGGGGCCGTCGTCGGAGTCGCGGAGACCGACGGCGACCCGTCGGCCACCAGGTCGATCCGGTCCAGGTTGACGTGGTCCGAGTGATCGAAGACGACGCGGAGCCGGTGGACTCCCGCCGAGAGATCGACCGGGAGCGCGACCGGTGTATACGTCTCGTACGAGCCCGTCAAGGGCACGTTCACGCGCCCGACCTCCACGCCGTCGACCATCACCAGGAAGGACCGGTCCGGGAACGGCGTTGCCAGGCGGAACGCGGCTGTGTACCGACCGCCCTCCCGTGCCTCGAGGTCGTAGGCAACCCACTCCCCCGGGCGGATGTATCCCAGGTTGTGGCTGCCGATCGCGGCGGCGTACTCGATGTCCACATCGTCGAAGCGGTAGACGGCTCCCTCGTTCCCTGCGGTGGTGTCGCTGAACCCGCTCTCCCGGCCGGGAAGGTAGTGTTCGGCCTCGATCCGGCCCGGGACCCCGTGGACGGCGGGGAACTCCGGGGTCGCCAGCGGAACCGGGATCACGTCCGCGACCGGCGGAGGCGTCTCGCGCGGCAGCGGCGTGACCGCGGGGAGGGCCGCCGTCTCGTTCGATCCGTGGAGTTCGTAGACGTTGTTGCAGTTCGCGCCATTGTACTGGTCGTCCAGGTTCAGGATTGGGAGGTCGCTCGGCCCGTGCGCCGTGATCTCGAAGAACGAGTCGGTGACCGGCTTCTCATACTTCACCTCGCCCTTGTACCACCCGAGCATCGACTGGACACGGGGCGTGACGTCCGTTCGGCCGGGGGCGTTGTACTGGTGGAACGAGTTCACCTGGAGCCGGCTCCCGGCCGCGGCCCAGAGCGCCCAGGAGCCCGGTTCGACCACGGTGCAGTCGATCAGGGTCACGTCGTTGAAGTTCTTGCAGATCTTCCATCCGTACCCCGACCGGACGTCGGAGCAGGAGATGAAGGTCGTGGCGCCGCCCTGCTCCTGGTAGAAGCCGTAGTTTCGGTTGTGAACCGACCGGCAGTTGACCAGCACGGTCCCCCTGGCTACCGTGTATCCGGCCATGTAGAAGTGCGCCGGGATCGCGGAGTTGACCGTGAAGTCCCCGAGGTTCGTGTTCCGCCAGCCGTTCTCCTCGGAGACGCAGTCGACGAGCGTGATCTGCTCCTGCCGGTAGTTCGGCTCGAAGTGGAACCCGGACTCCCAGTTATCGGCCGCGTAGCACCGTTCGACCGTGAGGTCGACGAGGTCGTTCGATTCGTGGAGATCGAACCCCGCCGCCCACGGGTGCCCCTCCGCGTCCCCGCACCGAACCGCCTCGCACTCGATGAAGCGGATGTTCCGGGTCAGGCGGGGGGATCCGGCGCCGTTCAGGTTGAAACCGTGGGTGCCGATGTCGCGGGCGACGCAGCGGTAGAAGAGGATGTCCTCGACGACGCGGTTCTCGGCCCAGACGAAGAACGCACCGTTCGCCCCCATGTCCCTCGTCGTCCCCGGGTAGTAGCCGTGGAGATCGTCCTCGGCCAGGACGTCCTCGACGCGGACGTGGCTCGCCGTGATCCGGATCCATGCGCGATCGGTGATCCGGAACTGGCGCAGGGTCACGTGCGGCCTGTCGACCTTGATGGCATGGTAGTACCCCGAGATGGCGATCGTGGTCCTCTCCGTGCCGGCCCCCTCAAGCGTCGTGTACGGGCCCGGCACCAGGTTGTCGGTGCAGCGGAAGGTCCCTTCCGAGAGCCGTACCGTGCCGCCGTCCCATGGCAGGGCGTCGAACGCGCGGTTGATCTCGAGCTGATCGTCGACGCCGTCGCAGACGAGATCGGCCGTCGACCGGACGTCCGCCGGCGCGTCGGCGGCGGCGATCACGATCGTGGCCGCGGCCGGCGCCGCGAGGAGGGCGAGGGCGAGCAGGACGAGAAGGGGTCCGTTGACGACACGGGCGCGGTGCATGGACAGGGTCTCCGGGACAGAGAGAAGGGCAAGGAGATGGTAGCAGCCGTGGAGATTTAAACAATCCGAATTGATCGCGAGGGGCAATCACGGTATTTCCATTTTTCGTGGAATACCAGGCGTGAGAGCCCCGAGATACGGGGGGTGGCTGGATCCTCTCCGCGTTATCCGTCGATCCGTACGTATTAATAGATACGGCGCCCACATATCTGGGCACAACGCCACAGCTGTCCCGGTAGGGTAGTGGATATCCTAGAAGCCTGCGGAGCTTTTGACCCGGGTTCAAGTCCCGGCCGGGGCGTAGCCGGATTGGGCTCAGCGCCCGATCCGCGACATCGCCGACATTCTCTCCTTCACGATCGCGCCGGATCATGGTTCCCGCCCGGTTTCCTGACGCAGTCACGAAACTGCCACCATCTACTCCGCGAGCGCCGTTATCGAACGTGCGTCGGGGCGTTCCGCCGGCGGGCTTCGATCAGCGTTTGCTGATGACGGTCCCAATGATGATGAAACGGCATCGACGATAGTGGGGATGCCCGGAACGGGAGCCCGCGGAAGTGCATTGATCGCCGGTTGGCAGCACCTATCGCAGGCATGTCCAGCCGTTTGCTGTTCGGGGGACAGGCGGCGCTCGCACCCGGAGCCGTCTGACGAGAACCGAGATGGTTGTCCATCTCGGGACAGGAGGCCGGTGGCCCGCCCCCGGCGGGTCTCAGCCCGAGGATGGAAGATGGAGGTGTGTCCACCGCCTCGTCACTTCTTCATACCCTCGACGAGGTCTCCGACAAAGACGCCGATGATGAAGAGGATCGTGAGGATGATGACGTCCCAGACGATTCCGAGCCAGGAAGTCGTACCGAAGAACGACATATTGAACATCCAGCCGATCAGACCCAGGACAACGCCCAGGATGATACCGATGATGACCCCGTTCTTGAGCAGCCCCCACTTACTCTCCCTGCCCGGGCGCATGTAGCCGAAGGCAAGCCCGAGCAGAATCACAAGTATGTAAAACCACATTGAAATTCCTCCACCTCTCTTCGGACCGGGTCCTATTTGAGAGTATGCCTGCAGGAATAGCGACGGAACGAGGAGTCCGGCCCCGACCAGGGATGGGCGCTGGCGGTCTCACGACGCCCCGGGTAGGTACGTCGATCGAGGGCTGGGACGGACGATCAACCCGTCACCTGGCGCTGCTCGGGGGGGATGACTGATGGTCGCGCCGGATCAACCGTGGTCCAGCGAGGTGCGGGGAAGGTCGAAGAACCCGTGTGTCTCTCCTTCCCCGTGTACTGATCTCTCACCCTGACGGAGCAGGGGTATGGAACCGGACAGACCCCCGGAATTGTCGAGATAGATGGTCCCGGTTACGGAAGGGTCTGCAGGGTTACAGGCATACCGGGGATGAGAGCGAAGTGCCTGCCTGTATCCCGGTGATGGTCGGTTGAACCGGTCGAGGGCGATACCAGCGCACAGGGGCACCTGATGGCGACCCAAATGTTTAACACAACCTGGCCGTTATTGTGAACCCATGGACATCTTCGGAGACCTGATGACGCAGGTCGGAACGGGTGAGGGCCTGACCGCCCTGAGTTCTACGGTTGGCGGTGACGAGCAGAAGGTCCAGTCGGCCCTGGGTCTTGCTCTCCCCATGGTGATGGGATCCTTGGCGCAGACTGCAGCCAGGCCTGGAGGGGCTGATCAGCTGACATCCATGATCGGACAGATGGGGGGTGGCGTCGCCGCGGACAGTCCGGCCTCGTATCTCGCAGCAACCTCCGCAGCACCAGGTGGAACGGACATCGTGGGCAGCATTCTCGGCAGCCAGATGGGCACCATCCAGAATGCCATCGCCCAGAAGACGGGACTGCCCCCAGCGGTCGTCGGCACGCTGCTCGCCGTCGTGACTCCGATGATCCTCGGAGCCGTGAAGAACAGGTTCCCGGATAAGCAGATGGACCCGGGAAGCCTCTCCACCCTGCTGGGGGACGAGGCAAAAACGGCGATGCAGTCCTCGCCGGATGCCGCAGCTCTCGCCAGCCAGTACCTGGAAGCCAAACCGGAGACATCGGGCATCATGGGTTCGCTGAAGAAGATCCTCGGGATGTGATCCGGTCAGCCAGCCGGGTTACCCCCGGTTCATCGGCGGAGCAGTGCCCACGGCACGGTAACCCCGCCACTCCTCTCGTCTCCCTGCTCCACTCATCTACCCTCGCTCCCTGCCAATGGTGATCGGCAACGGCCCGGGGGGAGCCCGAAACGTTGAGTAGCTCCGCTCCGGCCAGGACAACGATGAAGTGGCCCCGGCGGGGCGTTCCTGCACTGTAACGATGCACACCGGCCCCCTCCTGCAATCACCCATCCACCGGGTGATAGCCCGAGCGATCGGGGCAGCGGCCTGTTCCGCAGAGGTGAGTCTTCATCGAGCAGCCGTCAGGAACGAAAAAATGAGGTTGTTGGTATGGATGCTCTCGCGTCTCTCGCGTCGAGTGAGTTACTCTCCGCGCGGTTTCTTGAGCGTCGCGATGTGGGCCTGGTCATTCCGGATGATCTTCTTGAGCGCGTAGTCGAGCTTGCAGTACTCGTATGGAAGGTCGTCTTTCTGCGTCTCCAGCAAGGCAAGTGTCTTCATGTAGTTGTCGATCGCGGCCCCTTCGCACCTGATGTTGGTCTGGAGAATCGCGTCCATGCTGTCCGCCGCGTGGGTCGTTCCCATCTCCATCGAGGGTATCGCGTCGAATTAATCCGCGATCAGGTGCCGGAGCTTCTTCTGGTGCAGACGATGATACCCTGCCAGTCTCCTCAACCGCTTGTTGACGAGCCGGGCGTCGACACCCTTCACGGTCTTTGCATGACTCAGGTACTGGACGTAGATGGCGTGTTCGTTCTCAAGATTCTTGTTGAGTCACGCCACCATTTCTGGCGACTTCGGTGTGGTGTTCATTGGTGATCACTCGTCTGATACGATAGGCGGATCACTACACAATTTCCATCCGTTTTGATAGGGAGCGCCGATAGCGCGACTGCTTCCGGTCATCACCGCTCCCCATGGCCCGGATGGGGATCCCCCGGGGAGAGGTGACCCTGGGAGGAGTGACCCCTCCGGCACTCCCCTCTGCCAGCAGCCTGCCGGCCGATGGAGTCGAGGGGCAGATCGGATCGCCCGTCCCCGGCAGCGGGTCTCCTCCCGGTTTCCTGGCGCAATCACGAAACGGCCGCCATCTTCTCCACGAGCGCCGTTATCGAACGCTCGTCGGGGCGTATGGCCGGCATGTATCCAACGGCATGAAATGAGCCCGGGGGTCACGGAGATTCCGAGGGCACGGAGCCCACGCCCGGGAGGACGCGGGGCTGGCAGGGCCGCCTTTTCGACAGAGAAAGCTCAACGATCGCCGGCCGGCCTCTGCGGGAGGATCTCTATCTCCATCCTGGCCAGGATCTCGAGCACCGCGTTCTCCCGCTGGTAAGGAAGGTGATCGTAGAGGATGGAGCTCACGGGCGTCTCGAGCGAGACGACACCGATGATCAGGACCGATTCGGCCAGAATGAAGGCGAGTACCGCCCCGACGTACGGCCCCATGCTCTCCAGGATGAACGAACCGAGGATGAGGCATCCCCCGAGGAAGAGAAAGCCGGGAACCAGGGACCGGAGACTGTTCCAGCGCCCGACACGGATCTGGAGCTGGTTGTCCTCGGTCTTCTGCCGGGCCCAGCGGCGGACCGCGGACTCGGTCTGCCGGGCGATGCCGGGTACGATCTTCTCCTCCGGGAGCCGGATCACTAGCCGGAAAGGCCGTTTGCGGGAGATCATCCCGGGAGTCATATGCATGGTGATGCGGTCAAGGACCGATTCGCCCATGTAATCCCACTCGTCCTCGGAGAAGATGTTGAACGGCTGGTCGACAAAGAGCTCGTGGATGTCGTCCAGCGAGACGGTCACCAGGTTCTCCTCGAGCTGATGCTCCAGTCCCCTCCGTGCAGCCCACATACCTTCACCATATTCACCGTTGGTTCGCACGACAATCAACCCATCGTCCCGAACGAACCTGAGCGGTTCTGTCGCTCCGAAGGAGCCGGCAGCGGAGGGAACTGGCCGCCGCCCGGGTGCCGTGATCAAAACATTCAAAAACGGGGCGGACGCATCAGGACCGGTACTGAGGACGCAACGATGGTCTTCTTCTTCGACCCGTTCTACTTCATCTTCGTGCTGATCCCCGTGATCATCATCTCCGCGGGCGTCCAGCTCTGGCTCCGCTCGACCTACGGCAAGTGGTCGAGGGTGCCCAACGGCACCGGCCTCAACGGTCTCCAGGTCGGCCAGGCGCTCTTCAGCCGCACCGGCCTCCAGCCGATCGGGCTCCAGACGACGCCGGGCGAGCTCTCGGACCACTTCGACCCGAAGGCGAACGTCGTCCGCCTCTCGCAGGGCGTCGCGCAGACGCCGTCGGTGGCCTCGATGGCCGTCACCGCCCACGAGCTCGGCCATGTCGAGCAGTACCAGTCTGGCTCCGCCATGATGAAGATCCGCAACGTCCTCGTGCCGGCCGTCCAGTTCAGCCCGACCCTCTCGTACATCTGCATCCTGCTCGGCGTGATCATGGGGATCACCGGTCTCTTCTACCTCGGAATATTCTTCTTCGGCCTGATGGTCCTCTTCACGGTGCTGACCATCCCGATCGAGTTCAACGCCTCGAACCGCGCCCTGCGCCTCCTCGACCAGGCCGGCCTCCTCGTGGACGAGAACGACCGGCGCGGAGCCCGCGCGATGCTGACGGCCGCGGGCTTCACCTACGTGGCGGCCGCGGTGACCTCGATCCTGCAGCTCCTCTACTACCTCTCGCTCGCGAACCGGCAGTGACCGTCCGCGGCGGGTTTATCCCGCCACGGACCCACGTTCTACCATGCGCACGCCGACTCCCGGTCCCATGGTCGGAGCGCCCGCCCCCGGCTTCTGCCTGCCCGGAGCGGACGGCGAGACGTTCTGCCTGCACGACCTCCGCGGGCGCTGGGTCGTCCTGTACTTCTACCCGCGCGACAACACCCCGGGCTGCACGCTCGAGGCGAGGCTCTTCTCCGACGCCCTCGACACCTTCGAGGCCCGGGGAGCGACCGTGATCGGCGTCTCGCCCGACTCGCCCGCGAGCCACGCGCGGTTTGCGAAGAAGCACGGGCTCCGCCATCCCCTCCTCTCGGACGAAGACCATGCCGTCATCGACGCCTACGGCGCGTGGAAGGAGAAGAAGCTCTACGGCAGGGTCGCGTGGGGGACCGAGCGCTCGACCTTCCTGATAGACCCCTCCGGGACCGTGCAGGCCGCCTGGCGAAAAGTGAAGGTGCCGGGGCACCCTGACGCGGTCCTCGCGGCTCTCGCCTCGTTCGGGGCGGGCGGGCCCTGAGGTCCGGTCTCAGGCAGGCGCGATCCTGACGATCTCGGGCGAGGTCGCCCGGATCTCGCGCGGCAGGTTCGACGTCCCGATCCCGCGTGTCACGTACAGCACCGCCTTCCCGAACTGGCTCCGGCCAGAGAGCCCGAGCCGGTCGGCGACGCCGGCCGGCAGGAACTGGCCGCCGTGCGTATGCCCGGCGAGGATGAGGTCCGCGTCCCACTCCGCCGCGCAGTCGGGTTCGTGGATGAGGTAGATGGTGAAGGCGTCGGTCGGCTCCAGCGCGGGCGGGTCTGCGCGCCCCGCCCAGGCGTCGTCGATCCCGACGAGCCGCACGGGCCGGCCACCGATCTCGAGGTCCACGACCTCGTTCCGCAGTACCCTGACTCCGCTGGACTCGAGCGTGGACGCCACCCGGTCGGCGAAAGCCGTGTCGGCCGTTCCGTCGTCGAGCGGACCGAGGTTGTAGGCCCCGGCCGAGAGCCGGACCTGCCGGAGCTGGGTCAGCTTCCTGACCAGCGTCGACGCCGAGTCGCCCGACCGGTAATCGTGGTTGCCCAGGACCGCGTAGACCGGCGCGTCGAGTTCACGCCACACGGAGTGGAGCGAGAGGTCCTCGTCGCCGTTGAAGACGAAGTCGCCGCCGATCAGGACGAGATCGGGCTCCATCGCGTTGATCTCCCGGATCGTATCACGGATGAGAGGCAGGTTCTCCTCCCGGACATGGGGATCCGCGATGAACACGATCCCGCCAGCGGCACCCTTGACCTCGAGCTCGGTCACCGCGGGGGCCCGGCGCTCCATCATCACGGCACCGAGGGATGTCGAGAGGAGGGAGAGGACGAGCGTAACCGAGAAGAACCGGTTCAGGTGCGGCGTGAGCGGCGGTACGTTCATCTGCATAGAATGGATCAGGAGCGCTTTAAGCCATTCGTATGCCGGCAAACGGAGCGGTGTCCGGGGACCGGAGACGCCCGGTCACCGTCCCGAAACGACGGATGCCCGTTGTCGTCATGAAGACGGGCTCCCCTGCTGCGTTCCATCCTTCCCGGTCCGCGCGAGGGGATGATCGCGACTCGTCGGATCAGCGGGAGGGGGTTCCTGGGACAGGTCGTCCCGGAGACGGGACCCCCGCTCGCCGACCCGGTTCGGAGTCGGAGAGCAGAGCGTTCCCGGGGGTCGCACCCCGTGCCGCCGGCACCGGGACGGGCCTCGGCGGGGGATCGATGCCGGCGCCCGATTCACTCATGGGAATGGTTTTTATTTGAGAAATCTCTATAGAGGAGACGGGCGATATTCAACCGCCCCCGACTGTGAGACCGCATGCAATCGACCATCCCGTCGTTCGATGATTTCCTGAGCACGCAGAGCGCCCAAGTGCCGCTCGGCGGCTTCATCGTGAACCTGTTCCTCGCCGCGATCCTGTCCCTCCTGGTCGCGTTCATCTATATCCATTACGGAACGGCGCTCTCGAACCGCCGGGCCTTCGGGCGCAACTTCATCCTGGTCGCGGTCACGACGATGTTCATCATCACCGTGGTCAAGTCCTCGCTCGCCCTGTCGCTCGGGCTGGTCGGTGCGCTCTCGATCGTCCGGTTCCGGACGGCCGTCAAGGACCCCGAAGAGCTCGCCTATATCCTGATCGCGATCGCCATCGGCCTCGGGCTCGGCGCGGACCAGCGGGCGATCTCGATCGTCGCGACCCTGTTCCTCGTGGGGCTCATCCTCGTCCGCCACCGGTTCTCGCAGCAGCCGTCGAGCGAGGACATCGGCATGCACCTCTCGGTCGTCGCGCGCGGACCCGGGCGCGGGGGCCTCGAGCCGCTGGTCGAGGTCGTGCGCCGCTTCAGCCCGGGCGCGGCGCTCCGCCGCTTCGACGAGAACGAAGACCAGCTCGAGGCGCTCTTCCTCGTTCACCTCCCGGACTTCGATCAGCTCGCCGCCCTCCGCAGGGAGATCGCCGCGCTGCCCGGCGACCACGAGGTCTCGTTCCTCGATCCCGAGTTGCGGTGAGTCATGCGCCTGGGAGAGCGGTCGGACCCCGCGGACACCCGCGCCTCGCGGCTCCTTGACCAGGGGCGCGGCTGGGCCCGTCGGCGCGGCCCCCGGTACCTCGTGATCGCCCTCGTTCTCGTCGCCGTGGGAGTGATCGGGATCATCGCGGGAATGACGGCCGCGGGGGTCTTCGGCAACCTCGACAACCTCGCGGCGGGCGACGCGCCGGCCCAGTCGCCCACGGGGCTCATGCGCCTGGTCGGCATCCACCCGTCGGACGTCCTCTTCGTCTTCTCCGGGATCAAGAACGTCAACATCGGCCTGCCCGCGCAGTTCGTCCAGGGTGCCCTCTCGGACCCCAGGCGGGTCGAGCTCCACCTCGCCGAGCTCGATTACCAGCGCCTTGCCTACGAGCGGGAGCGGGCCCTCGATCAGGGCATCTGGCTCCCGTCGGAGGACGACTACGTCCCCGTGACGCTCCAGTACGGGAACCAGACGCTCCACGGCGAGGTCCGGCTCAAGGGAGACTGGCCCGATCACTGGTACTCCGAGAAGTGGTCGCTCCGGTTCAAGCTCGACGGCGACGACCACCTCGAGCACATGAGCGAGTTCGCGCTCCAGGGCCCCAGGGTCCGCAACTACATGGCCGAATGGATCTTCCAGGAGGCGTTGCAGCGCGAGAACCTCTCGGGGCTCTCCTACGGGTTCGTCGACGTCACGATCAACGGGAAGCACATGGGCACCTACGCGATCGAGGAGGCGTTCGACGACGGGATCACCCGGTACAACCGCGAGCCGGCCGGGCCGCTGCTCCGGTTCACCGATACCGAGTACTTCGAGTCGTGGGCGACCACGGGCGTCGACATGGTCGACCCGTACAGGACGGTACCGCTCGACGCCTTCGGCTCGAACGTGAAGGATCTCGGGTACACCGAGAACGAGACCTCTGCCGCCCTGCGCCTCCTCGAGCAGTGGCGCAGTGGGGAGATCGCGACGAGCGATGCCTTCAACCTTGACCGGACCGCCCGCTACTTCGCGCTCTCGGACCTCCTCGGCAACACCCATGGCGACTTCTATCACAACATGCGCTTCTACTACAACCCGATCGCCGCCCGGCTCGAGCCCGTGGGCCACGACCCGAACGCGGGTGATACGATCGAGGAGATCAAGGGGTTGACGACCGACCCGTACCTGCGCCTCTTCTTCGACGATCCCCAGCTCAACGAGCGCTACCTCGCGGAGCTGGAGCGGTTCAGCGCGGACGGGTACCTCGAGTCCCTGTTCGCCGAGCTCGAGCCCGGCATCCAGGAGAACGTCTCCTATATCTACCGTGATCAGCCGTTCTACTTCCTCGACTACCGGCCGTTCTATGCCAACCGGGACCGGATCCGGACCACCCTCCACCCCTACCGCGCCCTCAACGCGTACGTCGCGAACTCGTCCGCAGGGACGCTGAACCTCGAGCTGGGCGCGGTGCAGCCCCTCCCCGTCGAGGTCACGGGCATGATCGCCGGAGGTGTCAGCGTCGCGCCCGTCGGGGGCCCCGTGCGCCTGCCCGGGAAGATGGTCGACGCGCCGGTCCGGTACCAGGCGGTCGCGTTCGACCTCCCGGCCGGGACGGCCCGGGACGCCTCGGTGCCGCTGGAGGTCGAGTACCGCGTGCTCGGGACCCCCGAACCGCGCCGCGAGCGGGTCTTCTCCGACCCCAGGCTCCCCGGGTCCCCGGAGATGGGGGCGCTCACGCGCCTCCCCGCGAATACCGGGAACCTCTCGTTCGCCGTGACCGACCACGCCCGCCGGTCGGTCTCGCTCCTGCCGGGCAGCCACCGGATCACGGAGCCCCTGGTCGTGCCCGAAGGGTACGTGCTCCGGTGCGGCTCGAACACGTCGCTCGACCTGGTACGGAACGCGTCGATCATCGCGCGCGGACCGGTCGAATGGACGGGGACGGAGGAGGCCCCGATCACGATCGGGTCGAGCGACGGGTCGGGCCGCGGCGTTGTCGTGCTGAACGCGAAGAACCGCTCGACACTCGCCAGGGTCCGGTTCGAGGGGCTCGCCTCGCCCGGCGTCGCCGGGCCCGGAGCCGTCCTGACCTTCCTCGAGAGCCCCGTCGGCCTGGACGGGGTCCTGATGAATGGTGACGGAACGGCCCCCCTGCTCCGCCTGGTCGACAGCCCCTTCACCATCACCGGTTCCGTGTTCGTCCGGGGGTCGGCCCCCGCGGTCTCGGTCGAGTACTCCCCGGGAGAGATCCGCGAGACCCGGGTCGCGGACGGGGCGGGGCTCCGCATCGCCGGGGGCGTGGTCGAGCTCGCCCGCGGCCGTTTCGAGGGGATCGCCGGCACGGCGATCCTGGCCGAGCGGGTCGGCACGCTCACCGCCTCGGGCGTGAGCTGCACCGCCGCCGGCACGGCCCTCGAGAGCGCGTCGGGATCGACGGCCACGATCACCGGCCTCTCGGTCGACGACACGGGCGTGGCAGTGCTCGCGGGCGGCGCGGGCGCTGGCTTCCCCGGGGGCACGGCCCGGGTCACGGGGTTGACCTGCTCCAACGTGACCACGGCGTTCGTGCGGGAGGAAGGCGGCACCATCCTGGTCGATGGCCGGGAGCAGGCGGCATGAGTGGTCTCCCGGACGGCGCGCGCGAGTGGCGGTACGAGCGGAAGTACCCGCAGGAGACCTGCTCGGCCGCCGAGGCGGAGGTGGTTATCCGGACGCACCCGGCGCACTTCCTCCGGGCCTACCCGGAGCGGTGGATCAACAGCCTCTACTACGATACCCCGTCCCTCGGCGGGCTCGCGGACTCGGTCAACGGCCTGCGGGACCGCGTCAAGGTCCGCGTGCGGTGGTACGGCGGCCTCGCGATACCCGTGGCGTCGCCGCTCCTCGAGTTCAAGCGGAAACGGGGCCGCCTCGGCTCGAAGGACCGGTTTACCCTGGCACCGCTCGACCTGAGCGCCCGCATCGCCCCCGCGCCGGGGGAGCTGACCGGGGATCCTCCCCTCCCCGATGACGTACGGGAGGCGCTGGCGCTGCTGGCGCCGGCGCGGCTCACGCGGTACCGCCGGCGCTACTACCTCTCGGCGGATCGCCGGTTCCGGCTCACCCTCGACGCGGACCTCTCGTTCTACCGGGTCCAGGCCCCGTCCCGGCGCCTGGTCCGCCTGCATGGGACATTCGACGGGACCGTGATCGAGGTCAAGTACGGTGAGGGCGACGACGAGGCCGCCCGGCCCGTCCTGGAGAAGCTGCCGTTCCGGTGGTCCCGCTTCTCCAAGTACTCGGCCGCGTACGACGGGGCCTGACCGTCCACCCGCAGGATTAACGGTCGCGGCCCCCAACAGTCTTCCGTGACCGTGCGCCCCTACCGCTTCGCCCGCCGCATGGCGGCGGTCCCGCCGTCGTTCCTCGGCACCCTCTTCGCCGTCTCTGCCGACCCGTCCATGATCTCGTTCGCCGGCGGGCTGCCCTCGCCGGCTGTCCTGGATGCCGCGGGGATCGCACAGGCCGCGGCCGAGACGCTCGCCGACGAGGGTGCGGCCGCGCTCCAGTACACCACCACCGACGGGTACCGCCCGCTCCGCGAGTTCATCGCGGCCCGGTACCGCCGCCGCGTCGGCCTCGACGTCACGGCCGAGAACGTCCAGATCGTCAACGGCTCCCAGCAGTGTCTCGATCTCGTGGCAAAGTGCCTCGTGGACCCCGGCGAGACCGTCGCGATCGAGGCCCCCGGCTACCTCGGCGCGATCGAGGCCTTCAGCCTGTACGAGCCGCGGCTCGTGGGGATCCCCCTCGGCGACGACGGGCCTGACATGGATGCGCTCTCGCGGGTCGTTCGAGAGGACCGCCCGAGGTTCTTCTACGCGATCCCGAACTGCCAGAACCCGTCGGGCCTGACCTATCCCGACCAGGCGAGGCGTGATGTCGCCGACCTTCTCGAGGGATCGGAGACGCTCCTCTACGAGGACGACGCGTTCGGGGAGCTCTTCTTCGACGGCCGGCCACGCCGGCCCATCGGGGCCGACCTTCCCGGCCAGGCGCTCCTCTCCGGGTCGTTCTCGAAGGTCCTCGCGCCCGGCATGCGGTGTGGCTGGCTCGTCGCCCCCGAGGAGGTGCTCGCGCAGTTCAACGTGGCGAAGCAGGCGGCCGATCTTCACTCGAACCACCTCTGCCAACTCGTGCTCCACCGCTGGCTCGCGACCCATGATCTCGACGCGCAGTGCCGCAGGGTCGCGGGGCTCTGCGAGGAGAACTGCCGTGCGCTCGTCGACGCGCTCGACGACCGGTGCCCCGCTCTCTCCCACACGTCGCCCGAGGGCGGGATGTTCATGCTCGCTCGGCTCCCCCCCGGCATCTCGTCGCTGGCGCTCTTCCAGGAGGGGGTTCGGCACGGCGTGGCCGTGATGCCGGGGCCCCCGTTCTTCGTCGAGGGCGGTGACGATGTGATCCGCCTGAACTTCTCGAACACCGATCCCGAGCGGTGCGGGGAGGGAATCGGCCGGCTCGCGAGGGCGCTCGCCGCCCTCGCGTGAGAGAGCACGGCACCGGCGGCAGGTATTTATGCCGTCTCCGGCGAATCCATGCCATGGAATACGGACATGTCAACGGCACGGACAGGGGGAAAGTCACGCTCTTCGCGCTCTCCACCTGTGGCTGGTGCGCCAAGACCAAGCAGCTCCTGACGGACCTCGGTGTCGCCTTCGACTACCTCTACGTCGACCTCGTCGGCCGCGACGAGCAGAAGGCCGCCATCGAGGAGGTCGAGAAGTACAACCCCGCGCTCTCGTTTCCCACCGTGGTGATCGGCGACAGGACGATCGTCGGGTTCAGAGAGGACGAGCTGCGGGAGGCCCTTGCGTGAGCGAGCCGGCGCCGATCACGGACGAGGAGATCGACCGGGCCTACCGCCAGCTCGACCGCGATGCGGAGTCCGCGGGGTACCACCTGACCCCTGACGAGGCGTTCGGAAAGGAGCTCGTCAGGGGCCTGATCGAGAACGAGCGGCGGTACGGCTACCGTGCCTGCCCGTGCCGCCTCTCGATGGGCACCATGGACGCCGATCTCGACATCATCTGCCCCTGCGACTACCGCGATCCCGACCTCAACGAGCACGGGGCGTGCTACTGCGCCCTCTACGTCTCCCGGGAGGTGAAGAGCGGCGAGGCGACCGTCAGCGCGATCCCCGAGCGGCGGCCGCCCCGGGCCGAGCGCGAGCGGACGCGGGCCGAGAGTACGCAGCCCGCCGGCACCGCCGGGCCACTCCCGTTCCCCGTCTGGCGGTGCAGCGTCTGCGGATACCTCTGCGCCCGCGACGAGTCCCCGCTCCAGTGCCCGATCTGCAAGGTCGGGAGGGAGCGGTTCGGCCGGTTCGCCTGATCGGCCACAACCATCTTATGCCCGGGGGCGGAGTCATGGGTATGGCAGACAGAGTCACCGTCGAGGTGGTCGGGTTCTCGTACTCCGAGTGCGGTCCCTTTCCCTGCGACGAGAACAGGACCTGCGGGCTCGAGGATTGCGCGCCGTACGGCGCGCTGAAGGCCGCGTTCGATGCGCTGAAAGAGCGCCTCCGCGCCGACTACGGCGACCGCGTCGAGACGAAACTGACGCTCCTCGACAGCGGCGTGCCCGAGCACGTGAAGGCGATCGTCGAGCGCGAGGCCCCGCCGCTCCCGCTCGTCCTGATCAACGGCGAGTGGCGCCCGATCGGCCGGATCTCGGTCGAGCCGATCAAAAAAGAGGTCGAGAAGGCCCTGGCGGCCTGAAACCCCGGTTTCAGGCGATCGTAGAGAGCTCGCCCGAGGCGATGTCGAAGTAGAGCCCGTGCAGGCGTATCCGCCCGTCGGCCTCTGCCTCGCGCACGATCGGGAACCGGCGCAGGTGCTCGAGCTGGAGGCGGACGTTCTCCTTGATGATCGCCTCGAGCCGGGCCGCCTTCTCGCCGTCGGTCGTCGCGGGAGCAAGCGTCGCGTCGACCCGCACCTTCGCCGGCACCAGGTTCGTGAGCCAGAGCGGGATCATGTGGTCGTGCTCGAGGTCCGCGTCGAGCGCCTTGCACGCCCCACAGTCCGAGTGGCCGCAGACGACGATCTCCTTGACCTTCAGGTGGTTGATCGCGTACTCGATCACGGTGCCCGCGTTCAGGTCGAGCGGGGGCACGGCGTTGCCGATGTTCCGGTGCACGAAGAGCTCGCCGGCCTTCGCGCTCGTGAACCGCTCGGGCGTGATCCGGGAATCAGAGCAGCCGATCCAGAGTACCTCCGGCTTCTGGCCCGTGGCGAGAGCCTCGTAGAATGCGCGGTTCGGTGCGAGGTCGTTCTCGCGAAATGCCCGGTTGCCTTCGAAGAGCTGGTCTACCATTGTCATCTCCTGGTGAGAGGAGGTCGACCGTGAGAGATAAAAAAGGGGCGGCTACCGCTGCACGGCGCCCTGGTCCGCCTGCCCGACCGTCCGGACGTAGCGGGCGAGCAGACCGGCGAGCTCCTGCTCGGGGGGCGTCCATGCCGCGCGGCGGCGCCTGAGTTCCGCGTCCCCGACGAGCAGGTCGAGCCGGCGCTCGGCGAGATCGATACGGATCAGGTCGCCCTCCACCACGAGCCCGATCGGCCCCCCAACGGCCGCCTCGGGGGCGACGTGGCCGATGCACGGCCCCCGGGTGCCGCCCGAGAAACGGCCGTCGGTGATGAGCGCGACACGCGTGTACCCGAGGCCCATCAGGGCCGACGTCGGCGAGAGCATCTCGGGCATGCCCGGTCCGCCACGGGGCCCCTCGTACCGGATCACGACCACGTCGCCCTCGCTGACCTTTCCCGTGAGGAGCGCGGCCATCGCGGCCTGCTCGCCGTCGTAGACGCGGGCGGGCCCCTCGTGGCGCCACATCTCCTCCGGTACCGCCGCGGCCTTGACCACGGCCCCGTCGGGCGCCAGGCTGCCGCGGACCGTCCGGAGACCGCCCCCCGCGTGAACCGGGTCGTCCAGTGGCCGGATCACCTCGGGGTCCGAGACGAGGGCGCGGCTCGCGATCTCATGGACCGTGAGCCCCGAGACTGTCGGCAGGTCGGCCAGGAGCGGCCGGAGCCGGGCGAAGATGGCCGGGATCCCCCCGGCGCGGTGCAGCCGCTCCATTGAGTAGATCCCGCCAGGCTGCATCGAGGCGATGTGCGGGACCGTCTCCGCGACCTCGTCGAAGGTCGCGAGCGAGAGGGGCACGCCGGCCTCTGCCGCGATCGCGAGCAGGTGGAGGACCGTGTTCGTCGAGCCCCCGAGGGCCATGTCGACCCGGATCGCATTCCGAATCGCCTCGGGCGTGATGATCTTGCCCGGCGTCATTTCCGCGTGCACCAGCCTGACGATCCGCTCGCCGGTCTCGCGCGCGAGCCGGAGCTTGCCCGCGTCCACCGCGGGCGTCGCGGCTGTTCCGGGGAGCGACATGCCGAGCGACTCGGTGATGCAGGCCATCGTGTTCGCCGTGTACAGCCCCTGGCACGAGCCGCACCCGGGCATCGCGGCGCACTCGAGCTCGGCGAGGCCCGCCTCGCTCATCGTGCCCGCCGCCACCCTGCCCACCCCCTCGAAGACCGAGATGAGCGAGAGGTTCTCCCCGTGGAAGCACCCCTCCAGCATCGGCCCGCCCGTCAGCACGATCGTCGGGATGTTGCACCGCACGGCGGCCATCAGCATCCCCGGCACGATCTTGTCGCAGGTCCCGACGCAGACCAGCCCGTCGAAGCGGTGGCTCTGGACCATCACCTCGATCGAGTCGGCGATGTTCTCCCGCGACGGCAGGGAGTACCGCATCCCCTCGTGGCCCATGGCGATCCCGTCGCAGACCCCGATCACGCCGAACTCGAACGGCACCCCGCCGCCGGCCGCGATCCCCTCGCGCACCCGCTCCGCGAGCTGGCGCAGGTGGACGTGGCCCGGGACCACCGTGGACCAGGCGTTCGCGATGCCGATGAACGGCCGGTCCATCTCCGCGTCGGTCACCCCGAGCGACCGGAGGAGCGACCGGTTCGGCGCCCGCTGGTATCCGTTCTTGAGCTCGTCACTCCGCATGGTACACTGCAATGCGGTGCGGCGTATCAAAGTTTATGGATCACTGAGACGGATCTCGCCGGCGCCCGCGTCCACGGTCGCTTCGGCACCGTCGGGGAGGGCGGCGATCGGGCGCTCGGGCCGGTCCACGAGGGGGATCCCGGCGATCAGCGCTCCTGCCGCGATGATCGTCTCTGCCTCCTCGTTGACGATCGCGGCCGGCGCGACCCCGTTCCGGGCGAGCCCGTACAGGACGTACGATCCCACGGTCGAGCCCTTCCCGTGGGGAAAGGCGAGGACCCGGCCCGCGATCGACTGCCCTTCGAGGGGGTGGCCCGCCTCGATCACGACCCCTGTCGTCGGGTCAACCCCGCCCAGGAACGAGATCGGGGCGTCGGTCACGAGCAGGGGGCCCGTCCCGGCTCCCCGTCCTATGCCGCGCGCGCGGATTATCACTTCCACACCACATAAATGTCTTGACCCCGCATCAATATCTTGATATGGACGACACCGTGCTGAACAACATCCATCCTCGGAGCGAGATCAACCTCCAGCTGGAGCTTCAGCAGATGGAGGCCCAGTATCTTGACCTGAAGATGAAGTTCGACATGCTGCAGAAGGAGAACGCCCACCTGCGCAAGGAGAACAACCAGCTCAAGAGAATGCCGCTCTTCGTCGCAGTCGTCGTGGATATGCTCGGCAACGGTGAGATCTACCTCCGGCAGCAGGGGAACAACCAGGAGTACCTGACCCATGTCGACGAGGAGCTCTACCGCACGGTCAAGCCCGGCACCAAGGTCGCGGTCAACAACTCCCTCTCGGTCGTCCGTGTCGTCGGCAACATCTACGACTCCCGTGTCCGGGTGATGGAACTCGATGCCTCCCCCGACGTCACCTTCGAGCAGGTGGGCGGGCTCCTCGCGCAGATCGAGGAGGTACGCGAGGCGGTCGAGTACCCGCTGACCAAGCCGGAGATCTTCGAGCGGATCGGGGTCGAGCCGCCGAAGGGGATCCTGCTACACGGTGCGCCCGGGACGGGCAAGACCCTCATCGCCAAGGCCGTCGCGCACGAGGCGCGGGCGACCTTCATCCGGATGTCGGGCTCGGAGCTCGTCCACAAGTTCATCGGCGAGGGTGCGCAGCTCGTCCGCGAGCTCTTCGCGCTCGCGCGCGAGCGGGCGCCCTCGATCGTCTTCATCGACGAGATCGACGCGGTCGGGTCGATCCGGACGAACGACGGCACCTCGGGCTCCGCGGAGGTGCAGCGGACGCTCATGCAGCTCCTGGCCGAGATGGACGGGTTCAACACCCGCGGCGACGTCCGGATCATGGCCGCGACGAACCGCGTGGACATGCTCGACCCGGCCCTCCTCCGGCCGGGCAGGTTCGACCGGGTGATCGAGATCCCGCTCCCGGACTCGGCGTCCCGTCACGAGATCCTCAGGATCCACTCGGGCCGGATGCACCTGGTCGATGTCGGGCTCGACCGGATCGCCGAGCTGACCGAGGGCTTCTCGGGCGCGGAGCTCCAGGCGGTCTGCCGCGAGGCGGGGATGATCGCGGTCAGGCGCGAGGCGCTCTCGGTGACGCACGAGGACTTCCTCGCCGGGGTCGCCAAGGTCCGGGCCGAGACCACGGGCGACGACCGGATGTACCGCTAAGGGGCGCGATGCGCCTCCTCTTTCTTCCCAGGGAGGGGCTCGACCTCTACCAGACCCTGCTCGACTCGGAGACGAGCCGGCGGGTCCTCCGTTTCTACCACCCCCGCCGCTCGCCGTTTGGCGTCGCGGTCGAGGTGGCGACACTCTCCTCCGGGCTCTCGCTCGTCTCGGAGCTGCGGTGGTACGTCCGCCGGTACATCGCGGACGCGCTCTTCGAGGTCGCGCCGGGGCGGTACGCCACCCGTGCCCTCGCCTCCACCGTCTATTTCGGCCGCGAGTTCCGCCTGCACGAGCCGTGGGAGGCCCGTCACCTCCTCGTGGAGCGGGGCGGGGAGGTCTCGCGGGTCGACCTGGCACCGGGCGAGGAGGCGCCGATCGGGGGGCCCGGCGAGGTGCTCGAGGTCTGGGACGTCGTCCCGGGGGAGGTGCCCGCCGGGGAGATGCACCTCGCAGCTCCGGAGCCCTCCGCCGGCGAGGGTGACGGGGCGGCAGAGGGCACCGGCCCGTCGTGATCTCCTGCCGCTGATACGGTCGAACGAGAATTATTTTCTCCCGGCAGCTCCAGTTGACACGGAGTCAGATCCATGGAGTACGAGATCAGGTACCGGCCGGCGTACGCGATGGCCGTCGTGCGCCTCGCGCCGGGCGAATCGATCGCGGCCGAGGCGGGGGCGATGACCTACATGACCCCCTCGATCCAGGTCAACAGCCGGATGCGCCAGAAGGGGCTCTTCGGCAGCATCGTCACCTCGGTGCTCGGCGGCGAGTCGCTCTTCGTCAACGACTACGTCGCCACGGGTGCGCCGGGTGAGATCGGCCTTGTGGCCGCGCCCGTCGGCGACATCGAGATGCTCGAGACCAGGCCCGACCACGGGTTCATCGTTCAGCGCTCCGGCTACGTCGCCTCGACGCAGGGCGTGAACCTCGACGTCCAGTGGCAGGGGTTCACCAAGGGGCTCTTCGGCCAGGGACTCTTCATGATCAAGGTGACCGGCCAGGGCACCCTCTTCGTCAATACCTTCGGCGCGCTCGACCGCCACGTCCTCGGGCCTGGCGAACGGCTCGTGGTCGACAACTTCCACCTGGTCGCGTTCTCCGATACCTGCCAGTACGAGGTCAAGAAGTTCGGCGGCTGGAAGTCGACGATCCTCGGGGGCGAGTGGCTCGTGACCGAGATCGAGGGCCCGGGCGAGGTCTACATCCAGACCAAGAACATCCGCGAGTTCGCGGACTGGCTCTGGACCGTGCTCGGCCCGAAGGTCGCGGCGACGCGGAGCGGGTGAGGGCGGGTCTCCTCCCCACCACATCCCGGCGCGACGCCGGGGGCGGGGGCCCGCCTGCGCCGCCCGCGGGGGGTCAGAGCGGGATGACGCCCGAGTAGACGGTCTCGGCCGGCCCGGTCATGGTCGTGGCGCTGCCGAGCGCGATCGTGAGCGGGCCGCCCGGGGTCTCGACCTCGACCGTCTCGCCCACGAGCCCGAGGTGGTGCGCGATCGCAGCCGACGCCGTCGCGCCGGTCCCGCAGGAGAGCGTCTCCGCCTCGACGCCGCGCTCGAACGTCCTGACCCGGATCGAACCGGGGCCGGTGACCTGGACGAAGTTGACGTTCGCCCCCTCGGGGAACGACTCATGGTGCCGTATTGCCGGCGCGACGGCCTCGAGGTCGAGCCCGTCGAGGTCCTCGACAAAGACGACCGCGTGCGGCACCCCCGTGTTCGCGGCGCGCACCTCGAACCCGTCGACCATCTCGAGGTACTCCCCGTCGCCGAGGGCCGGGACGCCCGACCGGTCGAAGGCGGGCTCGGGCATGCCGATCGTCGCCTCGAAGTCGCCATCGTCGTCGTACCCTGCCTCGATCGGGACCGGGCCCGCGCCCGTCTCCACGACGAACGCCTCGCCCGCGTACCCGCGGTCGACCGCGAACTTCGCCAGGCACCGGGCGCCGTTGCCGCACATCCCCACCTCGGAACCGTCCGGCTGGAAGAGACGCATCCGCAGGGTGCCCTCGTTCGCGGAGAGGAACAGGACGCCGTCGCCTCCGATCCCGAAACGCCGGTCGCAGTAGATCCGCGCGAACTCCGCCTTCATCGCCTCGGGGACGACGGCCCTCGCGTACTCATCGATCAGCACGAAGTCGTTGCCGTTGCCGTGGAGTTTCTCGAACGGGATCTCCATGAAGAAGAGGGTATGGGCCGGCCGTTCATGTAGGTGCCGGCGCCTCAGGAGCGATCGGCCGACGAGCCCCACTTCTCGAGCGCCAGACCGAGCTCGTGATGGCTCCGTGCGTACTCTTCGGGCGGGATCCCCTCCATGAACGCGTCCACGGCCTGGCGCATCGCGCGGGCGCCCGCGGCGGTACCTTCGGGATGGCCGTGGATGCCGCCGCCGGCCTGGAGCACGAGATCGGTCCCGAGCGCCCGGAGCTCGGCCGCCACCTTGCCCGGGTGCAGTCCGCCCGAGGAGACGGGGAAGACCTGCTTCTTCCCGTAGCAGTCGCAGAGGAGGGCCTCGTTGTCGCCCCGGATCTCCTCGACGGAGGTGTGCCCCATCTTGCCGGAGGCAGTGCCGGTGTGGAGCTGGTCGCCGCCCGCCAGCCGGACGAGCCGGGCCAGCGGCCGGAACGCGATGCCGTGATCGGGGTTGCGCGTCATGGCCGCGTGCATGGTCCGGTGGATGTGGAGCGGCACCCGGATCGACGGGTCCTCGGCGAGCGCCTGGATGGCCCCGAACCCCGAGGTGATGACGTCGATCATCAGCAGGTTCGCGCCGTTCTCGAGCGCTGTCTCGGCGCGCTCGAGGATCAGGTCCGCTCTCGTCGAGATATTGACCGCGTACAGGACGCGTCGGCCCGTCTCGGACTCCGCCTTCTCGAGCCGTGCCATCACGGCGGGGACGCGGTCGGCGAGCGGACAGAAGGCCTGGTCCGTCAGGGTCTCGTCGTCCTTGATCAGGTCCACGCCACCGATCGCGGCCTCGTACGCCACCCGCGCCGTGTCTTCGGGGGAGAGGCCGACCTTGGGCTTGATGATGGTGCCGACATGCGGCCGCTTCGAGGTCGCGGTCCCGACGAGCTGGCGAATCCCGTCCATGCCGAACTTCGGGCCGTGGAACGGGGTCACAAGCGTCTCGGGGAACTCGACGTCGAGAAGCCGGACCGTGTCGAGCCGGCCGAGCCCGAAGAGGTTTCCCGCGAAGACCGACAGGTACTGGGCGATGTTGCCCGGCTCGAAGATCTCGACCGGGTACCGGATCCGGGTGACGTACCCCCCGCCGCTCGGCTCCACCGACTCGACCACGCCGTCGAGCCGACGGACGTACTCCGTCGTGGTCGAGATGTCGGTCCACGTCCCCGTCGTCTCCTCCTCCGCCAGGGCCTGGGCGGCGTACTCCGGGGTCGTGTCGGCTCGGGGGTGGTAGTAGTAGGTCGCGAAGAGGTCGGTCATGGTGGTCACCGGTCCTCAGGCTCGTTCGCGAATGCAGGGTATATGCCTTTCGCCGCGAACAACGGCTGCCCTGGCGCCCTCTTCACGCCGTCTCCTCGCACCGGTGGACCGGGCGAACCGGGTGGCATGGTTCCGGATCGCGGGTTCGCTCGAGGCTGAAGGGATAACCCGGACGAGCGCGAAGGACGGGATCGCACCGGCATCCACGGCTCAGTCGCAGGATTGCCAGGCGCCGACGCTGTCGATGACCCCCTCGACCTCGGAGAGGACCACGTGGGCCTGGTCGAGGGACCGCATGCCCATGACGACGATTGCACCGCTGGCGAAGATGAGCGCCACGCCGCCCGCGTCGGCGCGGTAGACGAGTCCCGCGAACTGCTCCGGGTCGTACTCGACGCGCTCGAGGTCGAGCGCGAGGGCCAACCGCAGGAGGGAGATCCGTTCGCCGAACTTGCCCGACGCGACCAGGTTGATGATCCGGGGTTCGGGGACCGGTTCCAGGAGGGCGATCCCGGCGGCGCGGAGTACCTCGACCACTGACGCGAACGCTCCCGGGAGCCGGTCCGCGGATCCGAATCCTTTCAGGACGATCTTCCCCGATCTGTAGATATGGCAGACGGCCTGGGGGCTGGACAGGCGCAGCACGATCCCGGGGTAGCTGCGCTTCGGGAGGACGGCTCCGGGGATCTTCGCGACGAGGACGGCGAGCGGGAGGGCATCGGCGATCCGGGCGGCGGCCACGACATTCTGTACCGCGAGCTGGACCGGGCTTCGACCGGCCAATCCCGGGTCGACTATCGGGTTCATGGCACCGCACCCACCAGCTGCGGCACGACCGTGCCGCCCGGGAACCGGAGGGATAAAGACCCACTATCACCAAGAGGCCATTTATATCTTCCGATTTTCGAATTTCCCGATTCCTGCCACTTTCAGCTATTTGCCGTGAATTATCGAGAAAGGCCGGGTTTCGAGCGGGAATTCGACATCCTATCGTGGAGAGTACGGCCGCGGCGCTCAGCCACGCGAGCAGCGGAGAGTCATCGCTCCATGCGACCATGACGACGGGGTGGGGGGAACGGCCTCCTGCCGGTCAGGCCTTCTCGAAGGGGCGGTGAAACTCCTCCATGGACCACCCCAGGTGCTCGCGGATGACGAGCCACGCCATCGACGGCGGGATCGCCCCGACCTCCGTGATGATCAGGTCCACGTACGCGGCCGGCGTCACGTCGAAGGAAGGGTTCCGGACCCTGACGTGGGGCAGGGTCGCCGCGACGTCGTCGGGGAGGACCTCTCCCGCAGGCCGCTCCTCGATCGGGATCAGGTCGCCGAGGGTCGTGAGCGGGGCGAACTTGTAGGTCTCGGCGGCCACCACGAAGTGTGTCCGGGCCTCGTGGGCCGCGAGCGCGATGGGGGCGGTCCCGATCTTGTTCGCGACCGAGCCGTTCACGGTGATCGCGTCGGCCCCGACGACCACGAGGTCCACGTCGTTGATGTACATGCGGACCGCCGAGTCGACGATGTAGTTCGTCCGGATCCCCTCGTCGTTCAGGCGCCGGATTGTCAGCAGCCCCTGGCCCCTCGGGCGGACCTCGGTCGCGAAGACCTCGATCGCCTTGCCCTGGCGATGGGCGGCGACGAGGCAGGCGAGGGCGGCCTCGGAGTTGCAGTGGGTCATGATCACGTCCCCGTCCCGGATGTGCCGTGCACCGAACTCGCCGATCCGGTCCACGGCTCCCGTAGACGACGCGACGAAGGCACGGGCCGCTTCGTGGAAGGCGGACCGCGCGGCCTCGACCGGGAGGTCGGTCTCGAGGGTCCGCATCACGGCTCGCACCGCGTTCGGGAGCGAGACCGCCGTGGGGCGTGTCGAGACCAGCAGGTCCGCTGCCCGTCGCATCTCGCCCCGGAACCCCTCGAACGTGGTAGCCGGGAGGAGGGCCGCGTGGGCGTCGAGCGCCTCGACTGCCGCGCGTGCGATCCGCCCGGCACCCCGGATCTCCATGCTGCGGATCCCCTCCGCCGTCTCCTCGAGCGTCATGTCAGCGTCAATCATTAGATGTTTGACCGTGTACAAAGATGTTGGTGTCACCAATATGACCTCCCCCGGGCGGATCGCCGTCGTCTTCGACTCGGCGGGAACGCTGCTCAACACCTGGCGCACGGCAAAGAACGTACTGACCGGGGAGGTCATGCTGGAGGTCCAGACGACCACATTGACCACCGAGTCGCCCGACCGGGTGCTGACCATGCTCCCGGTCCGGCCCCGGGACGTGATGGACGAGCCGGCCGCGACCCTGCTCTCGACCTATCTCGTGACCCGCGAGTTCGGCTTCGCCATCTCGTGCGCGAACCGGCCGGTCTCGGCCGACGAGGTCGGCTCGGCACTCTTCGAGGACCGGTGCGCCCGCGTCGGCGACCTCCAGGACTGCATCCGCGCGGTCTGGGCGTGCTGCCGCAACGAGCCGGCCGTCGCCCTGAACGTGGGCGTGATCGTGAACCTGGGGCTCCCGGGGATAGAGTACACCATCGCGACCGGCGGCGTGCCGTTCCCGGGGGCCGAGGAGGCGATCCGGGGTCTCGTCTCCCTGGGGGCCGACGTCTACGTCGCCTCGGGCGACCGGACCGAGAAACTCCTGCCCATGACAAGGCTGCTCGGCATCCCCGACGACCGCGTCCACGGCACGGCCACGCCATCCGGCAAGGCCGCGATCGTCCGCGATCTCCGTACGCGCTACGACCGGGTCGTGATGGTCGGCGACGGCGAGAACGACGTCGCGGCCATGCGCGAGGCGGACCTGGGCGTGCTCTCGATGCAGCAGCCGGGCGAGCGGTCGGCCTCGGTCCGATCGGCGGCCGGCCGGACGATCACCGATCTCGTGGAGGTCGTCGGCATCGTCGCCGGCCTCCAGGCCGGACCGTCCGAAGGGATATAAAAGGTAATATCGTATTTAGTCACACTTACAGGTAGGGACGCATCACAATGACCGCACTGATCACCATACGGGACCTCTCCATGGTCTTTGATGGAACCGAGGCTCTCAAACAGATCAATTTCGAGATAGGAGAGGGCGAGATCGTTGGGATCATCGGCCGGTCGGGGGCGGGCAAGACCGTGCTGATGCACCTGCTGCGGGGCGTCGACCAGCCACCGACGTCGGGCAGCGTGATCTATCACGTCACCCGCTGCCCCGCCTGCGGGCATGTCGAGTTGCCGAGCCGGGCCGGCCAGCCCTGCCCCGCCTGCCCCGGCACCCTCGAGCCCGTCGAGATCGACCTCTGGACCGTCGACGACCAGGCCCGGCGCGACCTCATGGCCCGGACCGCGATCATGTTCCAGCGGACCTTCGCCCTCTACGGCAACGACCGCGTCATCGAGAACGTGCTCCACGCCCTCGACGACGTCGGCTACCCGTCCGAGCGGGCCATCGGCCGGGCCGCCGACCTGCTCGACGAGGTCCGCCTCTCCCACCGCATGATGCACATCGCCCGCGACCTCTCCGGCGGCGAGAAGCAGCGCGTTGTTTTGGCCCGCCAGCTCGCGAAAGACCCCTTCCTCCTCTTCGCCGACGAGCCCACGGGCACGCTCGACCCCGAGACCGCGACCATCGTCCACGGCGTCCTGAAGACCTCGGTCAAGGACCAGGGCATGGGCATGGTCGTGACCTCGCACTTCTCGAACGTCATCGAGAGTCTGGCCGACCGGGCCCTCCTGCTCGAGAACGGCGAGGTCGTGGCCATCGGCGCGCCCACGGACGTGGTCGCGCGGTTCATGCAGGACTACGCCGACCTCGAGGCCTTCGAGAAGCCCGACCTCGGCGAGAACCTCCTCGTCGCCCGCGACGTCATGAAGCGGTACATCTCCGTCGACCGCGGCGTGGTTCGGGCGGTCAACGGCGTCAGTTTCGAGGTCAAGCGCGGCGAGATCTTCGGCATCATCGGCCGGTCGGGCGCGGGCAAGACCACCCTCTCGCGGATCATCGCGGGGATCATCGAGCCGACGGGCGGCGAGATGAACATCCGCGTCGGCGACGAGTGGGTCGACATGACCAAGCCCGGAATCGAGAACCGGGGCCGGGCCAAGGGCTATATCGGCCTCCTGCACCAGGAGTACGACCTCTTTCCCCACCGCACCGTGCTCGACAACCTGACCGACGCCATCGGCCTCGAGTTCCCCAAGGAACTGGCGATGCGCAAGGCGATCGTGACCCTGCGGATGGCCGGGTTCAGCGACGAGAAGAGCCGGGCCGTGCTCGACCGCCTGCCGGCCCAGCTCTCGGAGGGCGAGAAGCACCGCGTCGCCCTGGCGCAGGTGCTGATCCGCGAGCCGATGCTGGTCATCCTCGACGAGCCGACGGGCACCATGGACCCGATCACCAAGATCGACGTCAAGCACTCGATCCTGCACGCCCGCGAGGAGATGGAGGAGACGTTCATCGTCGTCAGCCACGACATGGAGTTCGTTCGCGATATCTGTGACCGGCTCGCGCTGATGCGCGGCGGCAAGGTCATCGCGATCGGCCCCACCGCCCAGGTCCTCGAACAGCTCACCGAGGAGGAACGGCGGGTCATGGCGTCGGAGAGCCCCGCCTGAGGACCCGATGCCGATCATCCAGTTCGACGGCGCCCGCCGGGAGATGCCCGACGGAACCACGCTTGCCGACCTTTGCGAGGGGATCGACCCCCGCTTCGCCGTCGCCGTGATCCGCCCGTCGACCAGCGAGGCGGCCGAGACGGCGAACGTCCGGCTGATCACGACCGCGGGAGAGGTGACGGTCGAGGTCGCCCCGGGGGGACGGTTCCCCGGCGTGGACGCGCTCGAGGGGACCGGGATCGGATGGGCTGACCGGAACTCCGTCGCGTTCGGTCCGTTTCCGAGCGGTATCGAGCCCGCACGGCGGACCCACCAGTACCGCCGCGGCGACGTCATCCTCGGGTGTGGAGGATATGACCCGGCGCGGTCGTACCTGATCTGCGCCCGCACGCAGCACACGGCGGATTACGGGGCCGGCGAGGATGGAGGCGTGGTCGGCACGGTGGTCGCGGGCCGGGCCGTCGTCGACCGTCTAGGCGGGGACGACCGGGTCGAGGCGGTCCAGCCGGTCCTCTCGTGGGCCGACACGAGCCGGTCCTTCACGACGACCGATCGCTCCCTCGTGATCGAGGACGGGATGGAGGTCGTGACCAGGATCGGCGTGACGGCGGAGGGATACGGCGCGGGCCGGGCCGGTCTCGAGACAACGAACTCGGTCGAGCACCTCCTCCTCGCGCTCGAGGCGGGCGAGTTCCGGGTGACCAGGACGGCCTCGACCCATATCACCGAGGACCGGCTCATCGGCACTCCGGTCCCCACCGAACAGGCGAGAGGACGACGCGAGGGCTCCGTGACCGCGCGTACCCAGGGCGCCCGGAGCGGGTGCCTCTACATCTACCGCGAGGACGTCCCGTCCTCGCCGTCCCATACCATCGTCGGGCGGATCAGCCACGGGCTCGAGCTCGTCAAGCTCGCGCGGGAGGGCGACCGGCTCGCGGTCACCACCGAACCGGCCAGGTTCGATCTCCTGGGCCTCCCGCTCGAGGTCGCGGCCCGCCTCGCGGCGGATCGGTCCATCGCGTTCACGACCGACAAGAGCGAGGGCGACCGCGTCGTGGTCGGCCAGACACCGGAAAGCACGCTCGAGGTGCTCGCTGCCGGCGCCGTCCAGGTCACGACCGTCCCACTCTCGGACGTGGTCGACATCAGGCTCGACGAATCCAGTGCGCCGGACTCGGTCGCGGTCTTCCGCCGGATCACGGGGCTCAAGTTCCACGCGATCGGCACCCTGCCGTTCTTCTTCTCGTTCGAGGACGTCTTCCTCTTCAAGCCGAAGCTCCCGACGGACGTCCGGCTCCATCCCGAGAACCTGCCCACCGGCGAGAGCCCTGCGAACGCGCTCGCGATCACCAACGACGCCCGGAAGGGGCGCGGGATGGTGGGAGTCCGCCTCTCGACCAGCACCGAGTTCGGACCGACCTCCGAGCCGTTCGAGGGCACGAACCTGATCGGAGAAGTGATCGATACCGGGAAACTGAGAAAGATGAAGGAAGGAACGATCGTGTATATCCGGGAGGCGCGGCCATGAGCGAGGCGGCCGCCGCAGAGACCATGCCTGTCCGCCCCGGGGTCGGCGCGGGCACGGTTGCGAAGTACGTCTTCATCGATTCGCCGGACCTGACTCCGGCGGACCTCGGTCTGCGGGCGTACGAGATCGCGCCCGCGGTCCAGATCAAGGAGACCTGCTTCGGGCTCGTCATCACCGGGCCCGAGGCGGAGGTCGACCGGCTGATCGTCGAGATACGGAAGTTCGACCCCGACCGGATCTTCGTCAAGGACCGGGGGTTCCCGCCCGGCGACGAGCGTCGCTGCCGCGCGAACCTGGGCGGGGCGCGACCGGGGTTCTACGGGCACGAGAACGAGCTGCGCCTGGCCCGGTACATCTCGGCGGGCCTCCGCGCCCTCCACGATCCCAAGAAGGCGGACCTGCTCCGCGCAAAGCCGAAGAAGGCCGACGAGCCGCTCTCTCCCGAACGCCTCGCCGAGCTCATCGAGGAGTCCTGACATGGCCAAGGTATTCATCTATCCAGGGACGAGCCTGATCCTCTCGGACCTCGTCTCCCGCTTCGGGCACCGGCCGCTGGGCTCGGCCCTGGCCGTCCGGGACCGGGTCCAGACCGCGGGGCTCGACACGCCCCCACTCCAGATCACGCCCGAAGACCCCAAGAAGGGACTCCGGTACGCTGCCGTCGAGGTGCCGTCAGGGGTCCGCGGGCGGATGTCGCTCTACGGCCCCCAGATCGAGGAGGCCGACGCGGGCATCATTATCCGCGACGCGGACCTCGCGTTCGGCTGCATGGGCTGCGCGCGCACGAACGAGCTGGTCCGGTTCCTGCTCCACGAACGCAAGATCCCGCTCCTCGAGCTCGACTACCCGCGCTCGGACGAGGAGGGGATCCGGTTCGTGGCCGCGATCAAGTCGTTCCTTGCCGACCTCGTCGGGGGAGTCCCCGCATGACCGCGCCCGTGCGCATCGCCCTGCTCGGGTGCGGCGCGGAGTACTCGGGCGTGATGCCCGAGATCTACGAGGCGGCGCGCCAGGTCGAGGCCGAGGTCTTCTATCCTGACGTGACCCTGGCCGACGTCCGGTCGGCCGGAAGGGGGTTTGGCCTCGACGTCCACTCGCCGGACCTGAAGCTGATGATCGCCCGCGCCGAGGCGCTCGTCGCCGGCCGAACCGAGGCCGATGCGGTCTTCATCGCCACCTGCTTCCGCTGCGCGGAGGCGGCCATCGTCCGGAACGAGCTCCGGCGGTACATCCACGAGTCCTCGCGCCTGCCCGTCGTCTCGTACTCGTTCACCGAGCGGACGACCTCGGGCACGCTCCTGACGCGGATGGAGGCCCTCGTCACGATCGCCCGGCGCCGCGCCCTGCTCGCCCGCGAACGCCAGGAGGGGCTCACCATGGGCCTCGACTCCGGGTCGGCGACGACCAAGGCCATCATCATGAAGGACAACGAGGTGATCGGGACCGGGTGGCGGCCGACGACCCAGGTCCAGGAGTCGGCCGACCAGGTGATCGCGCTCGCGCTCGAGGAGTCGGGCGTGCGCCGGTCCGAGATCGAGGCGATCGGGGTGACCGGGTACGGTCGGTTCCTCCTCGGCAACTCGATCGGCGCGGACCTGATCCAGGAGGAGCTGACCGTCAACTCCAAGGGGGCGGTCTACCTCGCGGGCCGGCAGCACGGCTTCGCGACGGTGATCGACATCGGCGGCATGGACAACAAGGCGATCACGGTCCAAGACGGGATCCCGGGCGTCTTCACCATGGGCGGCATCTGCGCCGGCGCCTCGGGCCGGTTTCTCGAGATGACGGCGAAACGGCTCGGCGTCGATATCACCGAGCTCGGCCCGCTCGCGATGAAGGGGATGGGCAAGAACGTCCCCATGAACTCCTACTGCATCGTCTTCGGGACCCAGTCGCTGGTGAACGCGCTCGCGGCCGGCAATACCCCCGAGGACGTCGCGGCCGCGGCCTGCCACTCGGTCGCCGAGCAGGTCTACGAGCAGCAGCTCCAGGAGGTCGACATCCGCGAGCCGGTGATCATGGTCGGCGGTACCTCGCTGATCAGCGGGCTCGTCCACGCCATGGGCGAGCTGCTCCAGACCGAGATTTTGGTCCCCCCGCACTCGCAATTCATCGGCGCCGTCGGGTCGGCCCTGCTCGCCTCGGGCTTCGTCAGGAAGGGGTGAACCATGCCCCTCGACCACTTCGTCGTCGAGTCCCCCGAGGCAGGGGCGATCCAGGCCTACACCGATATCGCGAACGACGTGCTGCTCGACCATACGCTCGCGAAGGCCGTGGCGAAGCTCCATATCGCCATCGACCCGGAGTACCCGCTCTTTGTCGCCGTCGGGACGCTGGGGCGGATCCCGCCGCCGGTCAGGCTCCGCGACTTTGCCGAGGCGACCTTCGAGGAGGGTTCGGTGAAGCTCGCGATCAACGAAGAGACGCACCTCGCTGCGCTGCTCAACCTGCTCTGGTCACGGTACGGCAAGAACCGGGTCGAGCAGCCCGATCGCTGGACCATCGAGATCGCCGACCTGCCCGACCTGCCCGTCGATCGCGACATCGCCGAGATGGTCGTCTCCGACCCCATGGAGGGGCTCGTGCGCGACCTCATCTACGCCCTGCTCTCGATCGCGCCCGAGGGATTCCGCGTCCGGGAGCACAAGTACGGGAACGGCCGGTTCTGGTTCGCCTCGAGCGAAAACACGCTGCCGGACGACCTGCAGGCACGTGTCAGGGCGCTCTTCGTGAAGATGGGGGAGGTGCCGCCATGATCCTCGTGCCGATCACGTACAAGGGCGGGGTCTACCGCCACGACGAGATCGTGGACCTGATCGCGGACCTCGGCGGGTACGTGATCCAGAAGCACGTGCTCGCGACGGAGGTCGTCCTCCTCTGCCTCGTGCCGCGCGAGGACATCCCCCTGATCGAGAGAGTGGGCAAGCCCCTCGGTGGAGAGGTCCAGCTCTCGCCGCTCGTCGGGACCGAGGTCGCGATCGTGACCCCGTCCCTCTCGATCCACCACCTCCCCCATCCGGCCTGCGACATCGCCGAGTACGTCCGGCGGCTCGGGGCCAAGTCGAACATGGTCGGGCTCGCGCGGGGCTACGGGAAACGGGTCGCTCAGACCTCGGCGGAAGAACGGGAGATCATCAACGAGCACGACTGCGCCGTCTTCCTCCTCGGCAACTTCGAGCACTGCATCGTGAAGAAGATGGAGGTGCTCCGGCGCGGGATCCACGTACCGATCATCCTGACGGGCAAGCCCGACGTGGAGGTGCTGCGGAGGGCGGTCGACCCGCCGGTGGCGGGATACGTCGGCAACGTCGGCCGGTTCATGCACCGGACCAAGGAGGCGGACGAGCTCGAGCGCCTCGACGCGGTCGTGGCGGAGATCGTCCGCGTCCTCGACCTGCGCCGCGAGGAGATCTCCAAGGACCCCCTCTCGGCCTCGCCCGCGCGGCTGATGGCGGTCATCCAGGAGCAGGTCCCCGAGATCCTCGAGGTGACGAGCCCGACACCCATCACGGTACAGATCGCGGGCCTGCGCGTGAAGCTGCCGTACGTCGATTTCGCAGATCGCATCCGATCGGCCGAGGTGGAGGAGGGCGTGACGATCGGGCAGGTCGCGGAGATCCTCCCGTCGCGGATGCGTGATTATATTCTCGTCCGGATCAAACCCTCCTCGGAGACGGACATCGTCGTCTAGGCTGTGGCGGCGAGCGTCCACTCCTTTCGGAGTCCCGGGTCATGAAGTTCGAAGACGAGCTGTCGCGGATCGTGGAGGCCGGCGCGGACGAGTCGTGCGCCGAGTGGATGAAGGCGATCGAGGAGGAGTACGGCAAGGTCCCGCTGATATTCCAGCGCATGGCCGAGCGGCCCGAGGTGCTGGTCTCGCACCTGCTCTACAAGGACGCGGTCACCAAGACGTCCGCGCTCGCTCCCAAGCAGATCGAGCTGATCTGCCTCGCGGTGGGCGCGGCCCTGAAGTGCGTCCACTGCACGGGGTATCACATGCAGGCCGCCCTCAAGATGGGCGCCACTCGCGAGGAGATCCTCGAGACGGTCCTGCTCGCGGGCATGATCTCGAACTCCTCGGTCCTCGCGAACGCCTACCGGGTGATCGACGACAAGCTGGCGAAGTGCGTCTCCTGCGGGACCGAGGGGATCGGCCCCGAGCTCGGTGGCGACTGAGCGGACGGACGTGATCGTGGTCGGCGGCGGGCCCGCCGGCCTCTTCTGCGCGGCCCGGCTCCCGGCCGATCGCGCCGTCGCCGTACTCGAACGAATGCCCGGGCCGGGGCGCAAGCTCCTCCTCTCGGGCTCGGGCCAGGCAAACCTGACGCACGAGGGGGACCTCTCCTCCTTCCTCGGCCGGTACGGCGATCACGGGCAGTTTCTCCGCCACGCTCTTCGGGCCTTTCCGAACCGGAGCGTCATGGCGTGGTTCGCCGGGCGCGGCCTCCCGCTCGAGGCCCGCGACGACGGCAAGGTCTTTCCCGTGTCCCTCGACGCCGCCGACGTGCTCGAGACCCTGCGGGCCGCCTGCCTCGAGAATGGAGTCGGCATCGTCTGCGGCGTCCGGGTCCGCTCGGTTGAGCGGTATGGTGGTGGATTCGTGGTCCATGCCGATGGCGAGTCGTGGTGTTCGGGTGCCGTGGTGATCGCGACGGGTGGGATGTCGTACCCGCGCACGGGCTCGACGGGGGACGGCTACCGGCTCGCCCGGTCGCTCGGCCACCGGGTCGTGGAGCCGCGCCCGGCGCTGGCCCCGGTCGAACCCGCGCCGTACGGGTTCGCCGACCTCGCCGGAGTCACAGTTCCGGACGCGGGCTTCCGGGTGGTCCGCGACGGCCGACGGGTGGCCGCCGGACAGGGCCCTCTCCTCTTCACCCATACGGGCCTCTCCGGGCCAGGGGTGCTCGACCTCTCGCGTGATCTCCAGCCCGGGGACCAGCTGCTCGTCGACTTCGTGCCCGGCATCGCCCCCGAGGCGCTCGATGCCCACCTCGTCCGGCTCTGCGGCGAACGGGGGTCGGCCCGGGTCCGGACCGCACTTGCCCCGTTGAACCTGCCCGAACGGCTGCTCCGGCGCCTGCTCCAGGAGACCGGGATCCCTGAGGAACTGACCGGCGCGCGGCTGGACCGGGACAGGCGCCGCCGCCTCGCCGGGGCCCTTGGCGGACTGCCGTTCGCGGTCGCCCGCGTCGGGGGGTTCTCGATCGCGATGGCGACCGCGGGGGGCGTCGCGCTCGACGAGGTGAACCCGAAGACGATGGAGTCGGCCCTCGTCCCGGGGCTCTTCTTTGCCGGCGAGGTACTCGATATCGACGGCGATACGGGCGGTTTCAACCTCCAGGCCGCCTTCTCGACCGCGGCCATGGCCGCGGCAACCCTCGGTCGCCGACATCTCCCGGGGTGATGCCGCCAGCAAGGGAGAAGGGCGCCCCGGGGGACAGCCTTTTCATGCCGGCCCTCGCACGTCTTGATCATGAGCGGCGAGCCCGCGCCCGGGTCCATCGGCGCAATCGCGAATGCGTATGCCAGTTACTGCGCCCGCGTGGTCGAGACGATCGCGGAGCAGGAGAAGGAGATCGAGGCCCTGATCGCGGCCATGAAGTCGGCCGGGGCGATCCATTGCTACGGCTTCGGCCGGAGCGGGTCGACCGGGAGGTCGCTCGCCATCCGGCTGCGCCACTTTCAGCGGCACCTGAAGGATGTCTGGTGGGTCGAGGACGACGTCCGGAACCCCTTCGTCGCGCACGATCTCTTCATCGCCGTCTCGAACCACGGAACCGGGCACATGCTGAACGGCCTGGTCGGGCACGCGCGCGAGCGTGGGCTCAGGTGCGCGTTCATCACGGCTGAGCCGGAGGGTTCGCCGCCGGGTGCCGCCGGAGAGGCCGCGGCCGGATCGACTGGTGAGAAGAAGAAGGATACGGAGAACGTTGCCGACGATCCACGCACCGGGGATATCGTGATCCGCCTCCCGCACATCGACCCCGAGCTGCTCGCTCCCGCCCGCCTCTACGGGGGCGGGGACTTCGAACTCGCCGCGTCCCTCTTCCAGGAGGTGCTTGTGACCCGGATCGGCCAGAGATACGATATCGACCCCAGGGACGTGGAACGGTACCACGTCTTCCAGTGAATACACGTTCCAGGACGACGCCAGACACCATCCGCGGGCCAGGGGACGCCGTTCATCCCTGCTCGACCCGGGGGAACCACGGCACGCCGCATCCCGACCTGGCCCAGAAAGACCATACCGGGTCCTGAAAACCTTTTAGTACAGCCTCGTATACACTTGTCACGATTGTCGACCGAAGCGCCCCCGCGGGGAGCGGCCCGCGAGCTCCACCACCCTGTCATCGTGATCGATGCCGACGAGCGGCTCGTCTCCATCAGCGCGAGCCTGCGCAGGGCGCTCGGCATCGGCCCCGACGTGCAGCCGCCCGGGACCATCCGGGCCATCATGGACGAGGACTCGGCCAGACGAATTCACGAGGTTCTCCAGTACGGGGGGACGGTGCGCAACCTCCTCGCCGTCAGGCTCGTGGCCCAGGACGGCGGATCCTGGACGGCGAGCGCCGAGTACCTGCCGACGACCGGCGGCGGGGCCGTCCTCGTGATATCCCCCGACTCGGACCGGTGGACTGACGAGGAGGCGGCGCTCCTCCTCGAACGAAGCCAGGACCTGATCTTCTCGGTGCAGCTGCGGCCATCGTTCTCGTTCCGATACGTGAACGCCGCGTCCACCCCCGTCACCGGGTACAGGCCCGACGAGCTCCGGGCGGACCCGTCGCTCTTCACCGGGTCGGTCCATCCCGACGACCAGGCCCTCCTCGACGCCGCTCTCGCCAACGCCCGGCGGCTCGAGGCCCCCGTGGTCTTCCGCTTTCGTCACCGGAGCGGCGAGTGGCGCTGGTTCGAGTTCGCCGGGACTCCCGTCGCCGACGAGGGCGACCAGGTCTCCGCCGTCGAGGGGATCGTCCGCGACGTCACGGTCCGGCACCGGCTCCAGGAGCAGTTCAGGCTCCTTGCCGAGCGCTCGCCCGAGATGATCTACCGGGTCAGGTTCGTACCCGCGACCGCCACCGACTACGTGAGCCCCGCCTGCGTGGCCGTGACCGGTCGCCAGCCGGAGGAGTTCTACAACGACCCCCTGCTCCTGCTCAGGTACGTCCATGACGAGGACCAGGCCCTCCTGCAGCGGTGCTTCGACGACCCGGACACTGCCTGCACCCATCCAATCCGGTTTCGCCTCTTTCACGCCGACGGCTCGCTCCACTGGATCGAGCTGGTGAACGTCCCCGTCCGGGACGAGGCCGGGCGGCTGGTCGCGATCGAAGGGGTCTGCCGCGATGTCACCGAGCGCCAGGAGGTCGAGAGGATGCTGCAGGCCATGAACCGGCGCATGAACCTGCTCACGAGCCTGACGCGCCACGATGTCCTGAACCAGCTGACGGTCCTGCTCGGATCGCTCGAACTGGCCGGCACGGCCGAGTCCACGACGGAGCTCGCCTGGTTCCTGGACCGTTCGCGAGCGGCGGCGTGGGCCATCCACCGCCTCCTCGAGTTCACCCGGGACTGCCAGAAGATCGGCCAGGGCGCGCCCTGCTGGGTATCGGTGACGGAGCTGGGCCGGCGCGCCGCCGCATCGTTCGCGGGCGATGGCCCGACGATCGAGGTGGCCGACGGGCCGTGGGAGATCCTGGCCGACCCGCTCATCGAGCAGGTCTTCTACAACCTGATCGAGAATGCCGTTCGCCACGGCGAGTCCGTCAGCCGGGTGAAGATCTCGGTCGAGACGCCGGCGGCGGGCGGCCTGGTCGTGGTCTGCGAGGATGATGGGATCGGCGTGCCGGTCAACGAGAAGGGGCGGATCTTCGAGCGCGGATACGGCCGGAACACGGGCCTCGGGCTCTACCTCGCGGCCGAGATCCTGGCCACCACGGGGATCACCATCGCCGAGACGGGACGTCCCGGGGTCGGCGCACGGTTCGAGATCCGCGTCCCCCGCGAAGCGTGCAGGACCGCCATCCCGGGGACGGAGACGAGCTCCACCGCCGGCAGGACCGGGCCCTGCCCCTGATCGATACCGCCGCATCGCTCGCCACCCCGGCGCGGGGAGTCGGCGAGGATGGCAGCGGTCTTATTCGACCGTGAGCCAGTCGTAGAGGAACGCCGCTGCGACGGCCCCGACGATCGGGCCGATCACGTAGATCGGGAGGTGGACCCAGAGGTCCGGTCCCCCGAGGAGGCTGTCGGCCAGGTACGGCCCGAACGTCCGGGCCGGGTTGAGCGACGCGCCGGAGATGTTCCCGAGCGTCGTGATCACCCCGCCGACCGTGAGCCCGATCACGACCCCCGCGAGGCCCGGAGGCGCCCTGCTGTCGACCGCGACACCCATGTTCACGAGCATCAAGACGAAGGTCCCGATCGCCTCGTCGAGGAGGGCCTGGCCCAGGCCGATCCCGGGAAACGGCGCGGTCGCCCCAAGGCCGCCGACCACCACTGCGTCCGGCCCCGCCGAGAGCGCGAAGAGGAACGACCCGAGGGCGGCGCCGATCAGCTGTGCGACGATGTACACGGCCGAGTCCGACCAGGAGAACCGGCGTGTCGCCGCGAGCGCGAGCGTGACCGCGGGGTTCAGGTGCGCCCCCGAGATCCGGCCGAGCGCGTAGATCATGGCCGCGATCACGATCGCGAACGCCATCCCGATGGCGAGCCAGTCGGCGAGGCCGCCGAGGGCTCCGATCCCGATGCTGAAGGGCGAGGACGGAGTCGTGCCGCGGGCGAGCATCAGGGTGATCGCCGCCGCGCCGGCCCCGAAGTAGACGAGGAAGAGGGTGCCGAGGCCCCCGGCCACGGCGCGCTTCGCGAGCGGGGCGACACCCATCTACCCGCTCCGGTACGCCTCGTGGCACGGCGGGCAGAGCATGCGCGGCAGGGTCCTGGCCAGCGTCTTCGAGGGAAAGGGATACCCGCCCTGGACGAGCTCGACCTCGTCGCGCCGGACGTGCTCCATGCAGACTCCCATGCCGCAGGCGATGCAGGCGGCCACCGCGTCCGAGTCCTTGCCCGCCGTCGCGCAGATGTAGCACTTCATCCTAGACCGCCTCGCGCCACTGGCAGTACTGGTGGTGGAGTTCGACGAGGGAGGCCGCCGCGCAGTCCTTGCAGGAGCGGACCGGGGCGGCCGGCCGCTGCGGCTCGAGGGCGATGATGTTCGTCATCATCGTGGCCGTCACCGGCTCGGAGGTCATCAGGCAGGGATAGTCCGAGAGGCGCATCATCGCCGAGAACCGGACCGTGATTGCGCAGGCCGGGTAGGCGTACCGCTGCGGGTTCATCAGGACCTCGTTCTCGTGGATGGGCGAGAGGTCGATCGCGAAACCGGCCACCTTCGGGACGATCGGTCCCTGGAGCCCGTTCTGCATCCGGCGGGCCTTGTCGACCAGTTTCCAGCCGCGGTAGGCCATGTCCATGAAGTCGCAGTTGTGCAGCTCGGCCGCCGCGCTGCGATTCGGCTTGAGCTGGACGAAGTTGTGGTACCGGCGCGTGAGGAGGTCGACGACCATGGGCGCGTTGAACCCGTCCAGCTCGAGGATGTACTCGGCCGCCGCGGCCGTCGAGCCCGTGGCGAGAGCGAGCGGCTGGTAGACGTCCGTGAACCGGTCGAGCGCCGCGTGGAGCGACCGCTCCATCACGTCCGTCGCGGCCTCGATCGCGGCCATGACCACGTCGTCCTTGCACATGTTGTAGGTCGACTGCGAGATATGGTGGGCGATGTCGCCCACGCAGTAGGCCGGCACGGTCAGGATGTTCGCGTAGTGCACCCCCTCGTCGAGCGCGGCCTTCACGGCCCCCCTCGATCCCCGAGCGATAGCGCTTCATGTACTCGCGATGGTCGAACGAGGACTGGCCCGCCGCGTCCATCAGCTCGGCCTGGGCCGTGACGGGGTCGCGGTAGATGGCCTGGAGCTGCGCCACCTCCGCCGCGCTCGCCTCGGCAGCGGTCGTACCAGCCTCGAGGGCGTTCGCGAAGACCTCGCCGATCCCATACGAGGTGTTCATCCCCCAGGACTTCGCGGCCAGGATCGCCTGCCGGTGGTCCGCCGGGATCGGCGTCTCCCTGAGGATCCGGTTCACGACGTTCGAGGTCGAGCCGGGGATCAGGGCGAAGTCGACCACGCACGTGGGGCCGTAGAGTCCCCCGTACCGGCGGATCGACTCGCGCCCGATCAGGGCCTCGCTCCTGCCGATCTGCTCGACAAAGACCTCGACGCTCTTCGCGAACACCGGGTCCTGCTCGGCCAGGAGGGCCATTACGACCGGCGTCTGGTAGTGCTCGACGTACGGGTCGTCCTCGGGCCGGACTGAACTGGTCAGGGCCGAGAGGGTTGAGAAATGGGCCTCTATCGAGTCCTGGTGGAGCAGGAAGACGGCCGCCGACTGGTCGCCTTCGGGCCGCATGCCGCGAGCCGCCTCGAGATAGGCCTTCGCGTCGTCGAGCCTGAACTCGGAACCGCGCTTCTGCTTCACCGTGTCGACATCGGCGTGCTGAGCCGCAAGCGCCTCGTCGATCATCTTCCGACAGATCTCGTGTACCATCATCTATCTCCTGCGCCCGGGGCGGGCGCCGTCACCTGGACGATGGTCTGGAACCGCAAAAGTGTTGGGTGGTGTGGCCCCTAACGGGCCGACTCATCCTGTTCCGCCGGGCAAAAGTTGCAGATCGAGTACCACAGGTCGCCCTCCTTGTCCCGGATCGGGCAGAGATACCTGCCCTGGCGCCGCTCGACCCGGAGTCCGCCGGGAAACGGCATGCCTACCGGGTGGCCGGGACGGTCGAGGACGAACATGGAGAACCCGGCCATCAGGTAGTAGAAGAACCGGTGGCGGGGGGTGTAGAAGTGGGCGTGCCGCTCGGGCCGCTCGTCCCATCGCTCGCACCCCCGCGGCGCCATGGCCCAGTACTCCCGGCACCGCTCCGGGTCCGTGATCGGGCGCGTCATCCGCGCGAAGGCCCGCGTCCGCCGCATGAGCATGAGTTCGTGGTAGGCGCCGAAGATCTGCTCGGAGAAGTAGGGGCGGATCGCCTCCCGGTACGGCGAGGGGAGGCGGTCGACCTCGTTCTTGAGGTGCCCGCCGATCAGCTGGAGGTCGTAGGGCGGGTAGAGGGCAACGGCGTCGCCGATGGCCGCGCCGAGTTCCCCCGTCGTCCGGGCGGCGGCGCACCGACGGGAGACCGTCTCGATCTCCATACCAGAGGTGTGGCGCCAGACCCGTTCAAGCTGGCGGCTGTCGCACCGCCCGCAGGGATTCGGAGGCGTGTCGAAACCTTTTTCGTCGGTCGGGCTCCACCTGTGCGCCGGAGGCACAGATGACTGTACGAGAAGAAGTATTGACGCAGATCGGTGCGCTGGTGACCGCCGCCTTCGGCCTGGTGGCCGCGCTCGCGTGGAACGGGGCGATCCAGGCGCTCTTCACCCAGATCTTCGGCACCACCGATACGCTCATGGGCCAGCTGATCTATGCCATCATCGTCACGATCGTCGCCGTCGTCGCAACGCTGCTGATCGCCCGCTCGATCGCGGCAGCGAAGAACGAGCGGGCGCCGACTGGCGTGGGGCCCGATTGGGGAAAGAAGAAGTGAGATGGAAGGGCCGGACATCCGGGCGGTTGTCCGGTCCCCAACGAAGAGGAGCGGGGAAGGATGACCGGACTGGTCAGCGGCACTCCTCGCAGTCGCAGCCCTCGCCATGCTCGAACTCGAACTCGCCCTCGAGCTCCTCCTGGGTGATCATCCGGTCATTCTCGGGCGCGAGGATCCCGATCGGTTCGTAAATGCCGTTCTCCCCTTCGCGCATGACGCGGATGTACCGCACGTCGTCTGAGAACGGCGACTCGGTCGAGACGGGAAGCAGCAGGCAGGTGTCCTCGAGGCTGGCCAGCATCTCCTTCAGCTGCGCGACCGTAAACCCCTCGACCTCGTAGGCGATCTGGAAAAATCCCATGGTGATCGCCTCCCCTGCGCGTTGCCTGCCCTTAAGGGTATCTCACTCGCCCCGAGCGTGGCTCGACCAGTGGGCCGCGACGAAGAGCCGGACGAGCTCTGCCGCGACCGCCGCGGTCTGCCCGGCGTCGATCGGGCAGACCTCGACATAGTCGAACCCGACCGAGAGCGGCGCGAGCCGCTCGACCACGGCCCGGACGTCGTAGTGCGAGAGGCCGAACGGCTCGGGCGTCCCGAGGCCCGGGGTCAGGCAGGAGTCGATGGCGTCCGCGTCGACCGAGAGATAGACCGGGCGTGACCCGATCGTGGTCATGACCTCGTCCAGCACAGCATGGATGCCGTCCCGCCGGACCTCGTCCGCGGTGACGCAGAGGAGATCGCGGGCGAACTCGAACTGCTCGCGGTCCCCCGAGCGGGCACCGAGGATCGCGACGTTCGTGGTCACCTCGTCGTGCACGATCCGGTTGGTGCACGCATGGTTGTACCGGGTGCCCCGGTACTCGCTCCGGAGGTCCAGGTGCGCGTCGAGGACGACGTACCACTCCGGCCTGACGGCGCGGACGGCGCCGATGGTGAGCGTGTGCTCGCCGCCGAGCAGGACCGGGAACTTGCCGTCGCGCACGAGATCGGCGACGGTGTTCTCGACCTCCGCCACCATCTCCTCCGGGACGACCGGCACGTCGAGGTCCCCAAGGTCGTGGAGCGGGACCTGGTCCATGTCGAGGTCGAAGGCCGGGACGTACGGCTCGAAGTTGTAGGTGACCTCCCGGATCGCCCGGGGGCCGAGCCGTGTTCCGGGACGGTATGACGTGGTATTGTCGAACGGGACGCCGACGATCACGTACCTGGCATCGTCGTAACTGGCCAGGGCGTCGGCGAAACGGTAACTCAGGACCTCGGGCATACCCATCAGGTATGCCGCGGGCCATATCCAACTTTCTCCGTCGGAACGACGGTCACGGCGTCTGCCGGCGTTTTTTCAGTCGAGCTTCCGCTTGCCCATGGACTCGATGTACATGAGCTCCTTGCCCGCCTCGACGTCTCCCTGCTTCTCGGGCGGAATCTCGATCTCGAAGTTCGAGAAGTCCTTCATATCCATCATCTGGGCGGTCGTTCCCGAGACCGAGAGGACCTGCGCGGACTTCCGCTCCACGATCGGCACGTACGTCTTAGCCGAGACCGGCTGGACGATCGAGCGCTTGACCCCGTCGAAGATGCCCGTGCAGTCAAGCCGGGCCTTCGCGGCGCCGTGCTTACCGGGCTTGGAGATCGAGATCGAGAGGATCTTGCAGGGCTCCTCGTCGACGACGACGTACCGTCCCTCCTTGAGCTTGCCGACTTCCGTCTGTTCCTTCATCGAAGACTACCACCGTCTGCGAAAATGCAGTAGTAATTTATCTTGACTGGGCTACATAAATGACTCGGAAGCGCCGCCCCGCGCCGCTGCCGCCGTGGACGGCCAGGTGCTACCCGCAGATGGCGCGATGCGACGGTGCTTCGAGGTGTGGAATGGAGTTCGCGAAGGCATGCCGGGAGATCGCTGCCGCGGTCGAGGAGGTCGCCCTCCCGCTCGTGAACACGATCGAGGGGGGCGAGGTGATCGGCATGGGCGCGGCCCTGTCCGAGACGAAGCGGATCGACAAGGTGGCCGAGGAGATCGTGATCGAACACCTTCGCGAGCACGGCCTCTGCCGGACCCTGATCTCCGAGGAGTGCGGGCGCGTCGAGATCGGCGGGTCCGCGGGCACGATCTTCCTCGACCCGATCGATGGCACCTACAATGCGCTCGCCGGGATCCCGTTCTACGCCCTCTCGATCGCCTACGCCGAGCAGGGCGAGGTGATCCGCGGCTTCGTCCGGGACCTCGCGAACGGCGAGACCTTCTCGGCCGAGCGGGGCCGGGGCGCGTGCCTGGACGGGCGGCCGATCACGACCTCGTCGACCGGTCTTCTCGAGGCGTCGGCCATGTCGATCTACGGGCGGAAGTTCGACCCGGCGAACGTGATGGACCTCGGGCGGACGATCCGCCGATGGCGCCTCCTCGGGGCCTCCGCCCTCGAGCTCTGCTATGTCGGCGCCGGCCGGCTGGACGGGTTCATCGACCTCCGCGGGACGCTCCGCGTCACCGATGCGGCTGCCGGGATCCTGGTCTGCACCGAGGCCGGCGGCGTGGTGACCGATCGCGACGGCGACACCCTCCGGTTCCCGGACGAGGTCTGGATCGGACGCTGCCTGGTCGCGACGAACGGGCCCCTCCACCGCAAGGTGATCGAGTACCTGCGCTGAAACGATCATGAAGATGCTCTTCCGCTCCCGGCCAGACAAGGCCTCGGCGCTGGAACTGACACGGGACCTTGCCGACGGACTCGGCGCGCGCGGCGTCCGTGTGGCCTTCGACGCCGGAACCGGTGCCGCGCTCGGCCGTCCTGGCGAGCCCCTCGCCTCGACCGACGCGGACGTGGTCGTCTGCGTGGGCGGCGACGGCACCATACTGCTGGCCGTCCAGGAGATGAGGGATCGGCAACGGCCGATCGTCGGCGTCAACTACGGCGAGGTCGGGTTCCTCGCCGACCTCGAGCCGACCGAGGCGCCGGTGTCTCTCGAGCAGCTCGCCGCGGGCTTCGAGACCGAGCAGCGGATGCGGATCGAGATCTCCCTCGACGGGGCTCACCTCGGGACGGCCCTGAACGAGGCCGTGATCGTGACCAGCAGGCCGGCGAAGATGCTCCGGTTCTCGGTCCTGATCGACGGCGTCCGCTCCGAGCAGTTCCGCGCCGACGGCCTTCTCGTCTCCACGCCGACCGGGTCGACCGCGTACGCGATGTCGGCCGGCGGCCCGCTCGTCGACCCCTGGGTCGAGGGGATCCTCTTCGTCCCCATCGCTCCGTACATGCTCTCGTCCCGGCCGCACCTCATCTCGAGCGCCCGCAGGATCGAGATCGAGCTGGAGGCGTACAAACCGGCGCACATGGTCATCGACGGCCAGGCCCAGTTCGAACTCGAGAAGGACGCCCTGCTCCAGTTCCGCCGCTCCGCGAGCCCCGCGCTCTTCGTCGATGTCGGGCGCAACTTCTTCGAGAAGGTCGACAAGAAACTACGGTGCCTCTGATCGGCGGTTTTATCCCGCAGAGCGACGAGCTGTTGCCCACGGTGACAGAGAATGGCCGAAACAGCCTGTGACTACGCCTCGCTCGCGAAGACCCTGGAGACCTACCTCGGGCTCCAGGGCTCGCCGGTGGCGTTCCGGTTTGCGCACACGAAGGAGGAGATCCCCGAGGGGATGGAGGAGGTCCCCGAGACGCTCCGTCACTGCAAGATGGTCTCGACAGCCCGGCACGAAGGCAAGGCCTTCTACGCCCCCGTCGAGAAGCACCTCTGCAACGGAGGGGCCTGGGCGCTCGGTCTCAAGCCGCTCACCGAGTCGCTGCAGACGGGTGACTTCTACTACAAGCTCGGCAAGTTCGCCTCGCGCGCCGCCTGCCGTCGCACCATCGACCGGATCCCGCACCTCCGGGAGAACGAGACCTACGCGACGATGTACGCGCCCCTCGAATCGGCCCCGTTCGACCCCGAGATCGTGTTGATCGTCGCCACGCCGCTCCAGATGCTCAAGCTCGCCCAGGCCGTGCTCCACGACCAGGGTGGCCGGATCGAGGCGAACTTCGCCGGGATCCAGTCGGTCTGCGCCGACGCGACGGCCCAGACCTTCCTCTCGGGCCGGCCCAACTTCTCGCTCGGGTGCGACGGCTCGCGCAAGTTCTCGGGGATCGAGCCGCAGGAGATGGTGATGGGGATCCCGGCGGAGCTCCTGCCCTCGATCGTGGACGGGATCGCCTGCGTCACCGAGGCGCCGGGCTCGGTCATGAAGAAATAATAAAACCTGCCGTCGACGACGGCCCCTCTTTTCACTCTTTTTTACCGCCGAGGAAGTCGGCGATGTCCGAGAGGATGCCGCCGCCTTTCTTCTCGTCGTGCGACCGGGCGTGGCCCTCGAGCTCGAGGATCCGCTCGTAGTGCTCGCGCTCCTCGTCCGAGAGGCGACGCGGGACCGCGATCCGCACCCGCACGAGCATGTCGCCCGGCCGCCCGCGACGCTTGACCCCCTCGCCCGGTATCCGCAGGGCGGTGTTGTGCTGCACGCCCGACGGCACCTTCAGCTCGACGGTCCGGTCATCGATGGTCCTGACCTCGACCGTCGACCCGAGCACGGCCTGCGCCGGCGAGACCTCGATCACGGTCTCGAGGTTGTCGCCGATCCGCGCGAACCGCTCGTGGGGCCTGACATGGACCTCGATGTAGAGATCGCCGCTCGGCGCGCCGTAGTCGCCGGCCTCGCCGTATCCCTCGACACGGAGGCGCATCCCGTGCTCGATCCCGGCGGGGATACGGACCTTGACCGTCCGCCGCACGCGCTGCGTGCCGGCCCCGCCGCAGGTCCGGCACGGCTGGTCCGGGATCCGCCCCCGGCCCCCGCACCGCGAGCAGGTCGACATCCGGACGAACTGGCCGAAGAGGCTCTGGGTCGCCTGCCGCACCTGGCCCGTCCCGCCGCACTGGGGGCATGTGGTGACCGTCTTCGTCTCGCTTCCCGTGCCGTCGCAAGCCGAGCACGACTCGGTGTGCCAGATCTCGACCTCCCGCTCGGCCCCGGCCACGGTCTCCTCGAGCGAGACCTGCATGCGGACGAGCAGGTCGGCTCCCCGCTGCGGGCCCCGCGTCCCCTGCCTCCCACCGCCGCCGAAGAACGCGTCGAAGATGTCGCCGAAGCCCGAGAACTCCGAGGAGAAGCCCCCCTCGAATCCCCCGGCGCCGGCATAGCTGCCCTTCGAGGCGTTGGTGAAGGTCTCGTGGCCCATGCGGTCGTACTGGGCGCGCTTGCCGGGGTCCGAGAGGGTGGCATAGGCCTCGTTGATCTCCTTGAACCGCTCCTCGGCGCCCGGCTCCTTGCAGACGTCGGGGTGGTACTGCCGCGCCAGGTTCCTGTACGCCTTCCTGATCTCCTTCTCGTCCGCTGTCCGGGGGATCCCCAGGCGTTCGTAGTAGTCCTGAGCGGCCATGCTGCGTGCGCGCCCCTACTCCTTGACGTCGAAGTCCGCGTCGACGACCGTGTCGTCCTGCGCCCCGCCGCCGGTGGCGCCCGACTGCTGCTGCGACGAGGCCTCCTGCTCGGCCTGGGCCTTCTGGTAGAGCTTGGTCGTGGCGGCGTACAGGGTCTCGGAGAGGGACTCCATCTCCCGCTTCATCCCCTCGAGGTCGTCGTCCCCGAGCGCCTTTCGCAGGCGGGCCACGGCCGCCTCGATCTGCTCACGGTCGCCGGCCTCGAGCTTGTCGCCGCTCTCTTTGAGCATCCGCTCGGCGGAGAAGACCGCGGTGTCGGCCTGGTTCCGGAGCTCGATCTCCTCCTTCTTCTTGGCGTCCTCGGTCTCGTAGGCCTTGGCGGCGTCGACCATCTTCCTGATCTCGTCCTCGGAGAGCTTCTTCGAGCCCTTGATCGAGATCGCCTGCTCGTTGCCCGTCCCGAGGTCTTTGGCCGAGACGTGGATGATCCCGTTCGAGTCGATGTCGAAGGTGACCTCGATCTGCGGGATGCCCCGCGGGGCGGGCGGGATGCCGGTCAGCTGGAACTTGCCGAGCGTGAAGTTGTCCTTGGCGAGCGCCCGCTCGCCCTGGACCACGTGGATGTCGACCGCGGTCTGCCCATCGGCCGCGGTCGAGAAGATCTGGGATCGCCGCGTCGGGATGGTCGTGTTCCGCTCGATCAGCTTGGTCGCGATCCCGCCGAGGGTCTCGATCCCGAGCGTGAGCGGGGTGACGTCCAGGAGAACGATGTCCTTGGTCTCGCCGGTCAGAACCGCCGCCTGGATCGCGGCGCCGAGGGCCACGACCTCGTCGGGGTTGACGCTCTTGTCGGGATCCTTGCCCATGACCCGCTTCACCGTCTCCTGGACGAGCGGCGTCCGTGTCTGGCCGCCGACGAGGAGGACGTGGTCGATCTGGCCGGGGGAGAGCTTGGCGTCGGCGAGCGCCTGCTTGACCGGGCCGACCGTGGACTCGACCAGCCCCCCGACGAGCTGCTCCAGCTTCGCGCGCGAAAGGTCGATGTCGAGGAACTTCGGGCCCGTCGCGTCGGTGGTGATGTAGGGCAGGTTGATGGTGGTCTTCTGGACCGTGGAGAGCTCGATCTTCGCGTTCTCGGCCGCATCCCGGAGGCGCTGCATCGCGATAAGGTCGTTGCGGAGATCGATCCCGGACGTCTTCCTGAACTCCTCGACGAGGTACTCGACGATCTTCTGGTCGAGGTCGTCGCCACCGAGGCGGTTGTTGCCCGCGGTCGCCTTGACCTCGAAGACGCCGTCGCCGAGGGTCAGGATCGAGACGTCGAAGGTTCCGCCCCCGAGGTCGTAGACCAGGATCGTCGCGTCGTTCTCCTTGTCGATCCCGTAGGCGAGGGCGGACGCGGTCGGCTCGTTGATGATCCGGAGCACGTCGAGGCCCGCGATCGTGCCCGCGTCCTTGGTGGCCTGCCGCTGCGCGTCGTTGAAGTACGCCGGGACCGTGATCACGGCCTTGCTGATCGTCTCCCCCAGGTAGGCCTCCGCGTCCCGCTTGAGTTTCTGCAGGATCATCGCCGAGATCTCCTGCGGCGTGTACGACGTGTCGTCGATCTGGACCTTCTCCGAGGTTCCCATCCGCCGCTTGATCGACGAGACGGTCCGCTGCGGATTGGTGACAGCCTGCCTCTTTGCGAGCGAGCCCACGAGTCGCTCGCCCTCCTTGGTGAACGCGACCACGGACGGCGTTGTGCGCGCCCCCTCGGCGTTCGGGATCACGACGGGCTGGCCCGCCTCCATGATCGCCATGCACGAGTTCGTGGTTCCGAGATCGATTCCGAGCACTTTCTCAGTTGCCATGTTGGACTACTCCTTGTTCTGTGAGACTGCGACCTTCGCGTACCGGATGACCCGGCCGTTCATGCAGTACCCCCGGATCACCTCGTCGATCACGGTCCCGTCCGCCGCGTCGGACGGAACGGCCGCGACTGCTTCGTGGAGGTTCGGGTCGAACTGCTGATCCTTGCATACGATCGGCGTCACGCCGCGACGCTCGAGGAGGGCGCCGAAGAGCTTCCGGATCTGGGCGAGACCGGTGCGGAGCGCGGCGTCCTCGGACTGCTCGGCCCGCTCCAGGTTGTCGTAGACCTCGAGCATCTCGCAGATCACCTGCTCGACGGCGGCCTCGACGCGGCCCGCCTGGTCTTTTGCCGCACGCTTCCTGTAGTTGTCGAAGTCGGCCGCGAGCCGCAGGAAGCGGTCGTTCAACTCTGCATGGGCCGCCCGGAGCTCGGCAACCTCGTCTCGCGGGGGTTCTCCCGATCCCGGCTCGACCGGGCCCTGCCCGGCTGCCTCCTCGTCGGTCGTCATACGTGGTCCGGATTATATTGTATTGTGGTTCTATATAAATTTTCGGTTCCGGCAACCACCAATTGGCACGGTGCGACCTTGAATGTCGAATCGGAGGCGAAATTCAGCGTTTTTCACGGATCCGGGCAAGCGCGCAGGACACCGGCGAGGATCATCCTATTACCGAGCCGGCCCCAAGATCTGGAGCATGTCCTCAGCGCTCCTCTCGGTCTGGGACAAGAGCGGGCTCGTCGAGCTCGCGCAGTCCCTCGTCGGGCACGGGTACCGCCTCTTCTCCTCAGGCGGAACGGGGGTCACCCTCGGCGCCGCCGGCGTCCCCTATACCGAGGTCTCGACCTACACGGGCTCTCCCGAGATGATGGACGGCCGGGTCAAGACCCTCCACCCCCGCATCCACGGGGGGCTCCTGGGACGGCGGGGGCTCGACGACGCCGTCATGGCCGAGCACGGTATCGAGCCCATCGATCTCCTCGTCGTGAACCTCTACCCCTTCGAGGCCATGCGCGAGCGCGACCTGCCGCTGCCCGAGCTCGTCGAGTACATCGACATCGGCGGCCCCGCCATGATCCGGGCGGCCGCCAAGAACTTCCGCGACGTCGCGGTGGCGGTCGACCCATCGCAGTACCCGCTGGTCCTCGCGGCGCTCGAGCGCGGGGGCTTCACGGAGGAGGAGCGGCTCGGTCTCGCGCGCGCCGCCTTCGCGCGGACGGCCGCGTACGACGCGGCCATCAGCAACCATCTCCACGGCGTCGCCGGGTCCCCCACCGTCTATACCCGGCAGTGGTCGAACGGCCGGATGCTCCGGTACGGCGAGAACCCCCACCAGCAGGCCGCGGTCTACGGTGCTGCCGGGATCGCCGGCGCCGTCCCGCTTCAGGGCCGGGAGATGAGCTACAACAACTACCTCGACCTCGACGCTGCCGTGGGCCTGGTCCGGGAGTTCGACGACTGCGCCGCCGTCGTTGTCAAGCACAACAACCCGTGCGGGGCGGCACGGGGGCCGGGTCCGCTCGAGGCCTACGTCACGGCGCGCGAGGTCGACCCCGTCTCGGCCTACGGCGGCGTCGTCGCGCTGAACCGGCCCGCCGATCTCGCGACCGCCACGGAGATCGTCTCGACCTTCGTGGAGGTGCTCGCGGCACCCGACTTCGAGGACGGGACGCTCGCCGTCCTTGCGGAGAAGCCGAACCTGCGCGTGGTCCGGATGGGGCCGCCCGTGCCCGGCGACGAGGTCCGCTCGATCGACGGCGGCGTGCTCGTGCAGCGAACGCTCCCCTTCGCGGAGGAATGGCGGGTGGTCACGAAGCGCGCCCCGACCCCGGACGAGGAGGACGCGCTCCGGTTCGGCCTCAGGGTGGTGGCCCACACCAGGTCGAACGCGATCGTCTTCGCGAACGCGCGCCAGGCCCTCGGGATCGGCGCCGGCCAGCCGAACCGCGTGGACTCGGCACGGATCGCGGTCGCGAAGGCCCGCCAGCCGCTCGCGGGATCGGCCGTCGCCTCGGACGCGTTCCTGCCGTTCCCCGACACCCTCGAGGTCGCGGCGGAGGCCGGGGCCACGGCCCTGGTCCAGCCCGGCGGGTCCATCCGCGACGACGAGGTGATCGAGGCGGCGGACCGGCTCGGGGTCGCGATGGTATTCACGGGCGTCCGGCACTTCCGGCACTGAAAAAAGAGAGGGGCGGGTCAGGCGACCTTCTCCCCGGCGCCTGCGCCGGGCGTGCAGGAGAAGACCTCCTCGACCCTGAGGATCAGGAGGGATTTGGCCGGGTAGGCCTCGTTCTTCGCCTTCATCTGCGCCTTCATCTTCTCGTACTCGGCCCCCTCGGTCCTGACCTCGACCCGTCCCTTGACCTGGAAGCACTTCTTCGTGTCGGGGTCCCAGGCGTAGATCGCCATCCTCGGGTTGGCCCGGACGTTCTCGAGTGTCTTCTTCATGTAGTTGTCGCCGACCCAGACCTCGTCGTTCCCGGGGAACTGGACGAACGCGATGGGGGCCACGTTCGGAACGCCCTCCACCGAAGCGGTACCGACCGAGAAGACCTTGACCTTCTCGAAGACCGCCCGCATCTCGTCGTTGATGAGTACCATCTCTGATCCTCCGGCGCCGATAGGCGCTGTCCTCTCATGGTGGTTCAATACAATATGTCTTTTCGTCCGATACAGGAACGGGTATCTATAAATCGGGCTCCCGATCATACCTGTTCATCCAGGGAGTCGATCGATGGACTACGGCGCACTGCTTTCGGATTCGCTCCAGTTCACTCGTTCCGTCCTGACCGCCGAGCCCCGGCGTGGCGTGGTGCTCGTCGGCCTGTTCGCCCTCGTCTCCCTCTCGATCTCCGCCCTGCCCATCGTGCTTCCCCTCGAGCCCGTGGTCCGCTTCGCGGCCATCGCGGTCCTGATCGCGGTCTCGCTCCTGGCAGCGCTCGTGCTGGAAGGGTACGCCTACCGGATCTACCGCCGTCCCCGCGGATCTCCCAACCTCCGGGATCCGGCCGACCTCGTCCTCTCCGGCGCCCGGCTCGTCGTGGTCTCGATCGCCTACCTCCTTCCCGTCCTCGCCGTTCTCCTGGTCATGGGCGGGATCGGCGTGGCCGGGATCCTGGCGAGCGGCCAGTCGCAGGACGTCCTCGCCCTCCTCTCCGCCCTGGCGACGCTCGGGCTTGGCGTACTTATCGCCCTGATCGCCTGGGTCGTCGTGGGCCTCGCCTCGTCGATCGCCTTGGTCCGCTGCGCCCGGGACGACAGTATCCGGGAGGCCTTCAACATCGTCGCGATCCTCGCCCACATCGGCCGAATCGGCTGGGTCAACTACATCGTCGCCCTTCTCGTCCTCTGGATCGTGCTCGGACTCGCTTACGTGGCCATCGGGATCCTGTCGGGCCTTCCCGTGCTCGGCTGGCTGGCCGGGGTCGTGATCGGGCTCGGAGCCCTGGTCTTCGCGGCGCGGTACCTCGCGCTCGTCTACGACAGCGCCCCCGCGCCCTGAGCCACCGATTGCACGAACTCCCGGGCACGCTCGAGTTCCTGGTCTCCGGGCCGCCCGCGGTTGATCCCGCCGACGAGCCCGAAGATGGCGTAGGTGTCGTATCCCGGGAGGCAGAGTTCGCCCGCGATGGGGATGGAGCGTTCCGCCAGCGCGGCCCGGAGCGCCCGGTGCCAGAGGCCGGAGAGTGACGGGACGCCGGCGGTGGAGAAGAGAAAGACCCGTGCCCCGTCGGCGAACCGGGCCTCCTGTGCGAACTCGACGAGGGACGCATGATGGCGCGATCGGTAGATCCCCGACCCGAGCCCGACAAGGTCATACGCGGAAAGGTCGCGGGCCTGCCGTCGCTTCGGCCGGACCAGGTCTGCGCCGATCGTTTCGGCCATGGCCCGCGCCACCCGCTCGGTATTCCCGTGGTGGAACGACTCGTACACGATTACAGCCCGCATCACCATCACCAGGCAGGTACATGAACCATCGGCGCGAAACGCTATGAAGATGATCGGGGAGGCGGCGGCTGGTAGCAGTACGATCGGTATCGTCCTCGTGAACTGGAACGGGTGGCAGGACACGGTCGAGTGCCTGGAGTCGCTGCTCCGATGCCCGTACGATGCCTGGTTCGTGGTCTGCGTCGACAACGGCTCCGCCGACGGTTCGGTCGCGCAGATCGAGGACTACTGCGCCGGCAGGCTGCCGATCACATCGCCGCACGTGACCTATGAACCGGGCTCGAAGCCGATCCCGTTCGTGCGTCTCGATGCCGGCGAGGCGGCCGCCCGGGCACGGGACCTTCCCCGCATCCCGGATCGCTCGGTGGTCGTGATCGAGAACGACCGGAACCTCGGGTTTGCCGAGGCCAACAACCAGGGGACGCGTTTCGCCCTCGCGGCGCGATCGCCGGAGTTCTGCCTCTTCCTCAACAACGACACCGTGGTCGACCCGGCGCTCCTCGACGAGTTCGTCGGGGGCGCGGCCCGCCACCCCGAAGCAGGGTTCTTCGGGCCCAAGACCTACTACTACGACCACGAGGGACGGCGCGACGTGATCAACTTCGCCGGCGGCTCGCTCGACCTCGTCCGCGGCCAGACCCGGCACATCGGCCAGAACGAGGTCGACCGGGGCCAGCACGATCTCGAGCGCGAGGTCGACTGGGTCGAGGGTTCGTGCCTGCTCGCGCGGTCGGCCCTGCTCGGGGAGATCGGCCTCCTCGACCCGTCGTACTTCGCCTACTTCGAGGAGAACGACCTGATCATGCGGGGCCGGGACCGTGGGTTTACCGCTGTGTACGTCCCGGCGGCCCGCCTCTGGCACAAGGTCTCGGCATCGTCGAAGCGGTCTCCGACCAAGCTCTACTACCTGACCCGGAACCAGCTCTGGTTCGTACGGCGGTACGCGTCGCCCGCCGAGCGGGCGCGGTTCTACGCCTGGTACTTCGGGTACCGCCTCTGGTTCCTGCTCGGGGTCTACCTGCTCCGGTACCTGAGCCGGCCGTCGGCGGGCGCTCTCCTGCGGGGCGTCCGGGACGGGCTCGGGCCCCTTCCCGCCCGTCCCATCGCCTGACGCCGTCAGCCGAGGAGCAGCTGCTGGAACGAGCGCTCGTCGAACGGCGCGAGGAGGGAGACGAGCACGGCCTTCTGGACGTGGAGCCGGTTCTCGGCCTCGTCCCAGACGGCCGAGCGCGGGCCGTCAAGGACCTCGTCCGTGATCTCGTCGCCGCGGTGGGCCGGCAGGCAGTGGAGCACCACGGCCCCGTCGGTCGCGAGGTCTACGAGCCGGTCGTCGACCCGGTACCCGGCGAAGGCCTGGCGCCGGTCCGCCGTCTCGGCCTCGGACCCCATCGAGACCCAGGTATCGGTGAAGATCACGTCGGCCCCCGCGACGGCCTCCTCGGGCGAGGACGAGCAGACGATCCGGCCCCCCTCGGCCCGTCCCTTCGCCACGATCGACGGGTCGGGGGCATACGCCGCCGGCGTGGCCACCCGGACCTCCATGCCCGTCAGACCCGACGAGAGGATCAGGGAGTTGCAGACGTTGTTGCCGTCCCCGATCCAGGCCGCGACGAGCCCGTCGGTCCGGCCGAAGCGTTCGCGGATGGTGAAGATATCCGCCAGGATCTGGCACGGGTGCTCGCGGTCCGAGAGCCCGTTGATCACGGGCACACTCGCGTGGGCCGCGAACTCCTCCACCGTCTCGTGCAGCCGCGACCGGATCATCACGGCCGAGACGTAGCGCGAGAGGACACGGGCCGTATCCGAGACGGCCTCTCCCCGCCGCAGCTGCATCTCCTCGTGGTTCAGGTGAAGGGCGTGGCCTCCGAGCTCGTACATCCCGACCTCGAACGAGACCCGGGTCCGGGTCGACGGCTTCTCGAAGATCATCGCGAGGCTCCTTCCGGCGAGCAGCGGGTGGCAGCACCCCTCTATCCGCTCGGCCTTGAGCCGGGCAGCGTCGGCCATGAGCCGGTTCAGCTCCGTGACAGAGACGTCCAGGATTGAGATCAGGTTCTTCATCGGATTGCCCTCATATGCGCGCAGCGCTGCTCGAGCAGGGCCGTGGTGCCGATATCGCGTCGGTACCGGACCGGGCCGACGACCCCCGATGCGGCCCGCTCGGCCACCCGCTCGGCCTCCGCGAGCGTCGGCCCGGTCCCGACGAACGCAAGCGTGCGGGAGCGCAGCGTCCAGAGCCCGCCGTCGTGCTCCTCGACGTTCGAGTAGTAGAGGCGCGCCGGGCCGTAGTCGCCGAGCGTGATCGGTGCCGAGGGACCGGGCGCCTCGGGATAGCCCTCGGGAACCAGGTACTTGCAGACCGTGGCCGCCGGCTCGAACGAGACGGCGGACGGGTCGAGGGAGCCGTCCGCGCACCGCCAGGCGATCTCGGCGAGGTCGCTCTCGAGCAGGGTCAGGACGTTCATCGCCTCGGGGTCGCCGAACCGCGCGTTGAACTCTATTACCATCGGACCGTCGGGCGTGTTCATGAACTGGCCGTACAGGACGCCGTGGAACGGCGCGCCCTCGGCGGCCATCGCCCGGACGACCGCGGCCATGATCGCGAGGGCGGCGGCGCGGTCCGCGCCCGTCACGAACGGCAGCCCGTGGTCGGGCATCGAGTACGCGCCCATGCCGCCCGTGTTCGGCCCACGGTCACCGTCGAACGCGCGCTTGTGGTCCTGCACAAGCGGCATGGGCGCGAGGCGCGTGCCGTCCACGAAGCACTGGAGCGTGAACTCCTCGCCCTCGAGCCGCTCCTCGACCACGACCGGTTCGCCGATCTCGTGGACGTAGGCGCAGGCGCCCTCGTGGTCGAGGTGCTCGCCCACGATCCGGACGCCCTTGCCGCCCGTCAGCCCGACGGGCTTGATCGCGAGATCGCCGGGGTGGTCACGGATGTACCGGGCCGCCTCCCCGGGATCGTCGAAGCGGGCGTACGCGGGGCAGCCGGGGACGGCGTGCCGGGTCATCAGGTCGCGGGCCCACGCCTTGTCGGTCTCGATCCGCGCCGCGGCCCGGGTCGGGCCGAAGACGGGGATGCCGGCGACGGCCAGGGCGTCGCTGAGCCCGGCCTCGAGCGGCGCCTCGGGACCCACCAGGGCGAGCTCGACGCCACTCTCGACGGCGAACCGGACCACGCGCGGCACGTCCGTCTCGGGCGTGACGAGGACGGAGGCGGCGAGCCGGGCGATACCGGGGTTCCGCGTGGCCATGACCGCCGCCAGCTCCGCCTCATCGTTCCTGATGAGCGAGGCCGCGATCGCGTGCTCCCGCCCTCCGCCACCCACCACCAGGCACTTCATAGGCACGTCAACCAGTACTGAGGCGTTCACAAAATAAGCGGTTGCGGTTTCTACCCGGCAAGGAGGTCCCGCGCTCGGACGAGAGGCACGAGCCGGGCTCCCGCTGCGGCGAGCCTCTCCTCCGCTCCGCCCTCCCGGTCCACGACCGTGACCACGCAGTCGACCTCCGCCCCGGCCCGGCGGAGCTCGTCGATCCCGTAGAGGGCCGAGCCGCCCGAGGTCGTGACGTCCTCGACGAGGAGGACCCGGCGACCGGCCACGTGGCCGATCACGAGGCTCCCCTTGCCGTGGTCCTTCGCGGCGCTCCTGACGATCGCGTACGGTCGCCCGCTGGCGAGCGAGACGGCGACCGCGAGCGGGACGCCGCCGACAGCCACCCCTCCGACGACCTCGAACGGTTCGTGCACGGCGATCGCCGCGGCCACCGCCGCGAGGAGCGCGGGATCAGTCATGGCGGTCTTGATATCGACATAGTACGGGCTCGTCGCGCCCGAGGCGAGCGTGAACTCGCCGAACTCGATGGCGCCGGCCGCGATCAGCAGGTCGGCGACGGGGTTGTCCTTCACCATGGCTCCTCCTTGATCCCGGCAGCGAACCCGATCAGGTTGAAGACCCGGTGCAGGAGCGGCGTCAGGATCACGATGAAGGCGAGGACGGAGAGCGTGACGTTCGCCAGGATCCAGCCCGGGTCGACGAGCGCGAGCAGCACGAACGCGCCCACCACGAGGTCGTACTGGTCGACGACAGGCCATGCCGCCCCCCGGTCCTTGCCGAGCCGCCGCTTGAAGAAGGACTTGGTCATGTCCCCGAGCAGGGCTCCCACCGCGAGCGCGGCCACCGTGAGCGGTGTCTGCGGAGGGAGCGCGAACGGGAGCGGGAAGCCCTGCACCCAGATCTGCACCGCGCCGAGCGCGAGCCCGGCGAGGACGCCCGCGGCGAAGCCGCGCCAGGTCTTGCCGTTGCCGAGCACGCGGTAGCCGTCGGCAAGGACGCGTCCGCCGTCGATCGGCCGGCCCCCGCCGAAGAGGGCCGCGATCGGGTTCGGGAGCCACGCCGGCAGCATGATCCAGCACGCGGCGAGTGCGGCGAGAGCGATGGATGTGGGCGTCAGGGCATCGGCGACTGTCACGGGTACTCCGTCTCACCGGTAAGCATTAATGTTATGTAAGAGAAACTACTAGAAAACGTCGCTGGCGGACCAGAACGGCCGATTTACTCTCCGAGATGGGCCCGCCGACGATCGCGCTCGAGGAATTCTTGATGGTGCACAAGACAACGAAGAGCCTCTGCCCGTCCTGCGGGAGCATCCTGGACGCGCGTGTCTACGACCAGGACGGGAAAGTCTGGATCGAGCGCGAGTGCCCCGAGCACGGCCGAACTCGTTCGCTGTACTGGTCCGACGCGGCGATGTACGATCGCTTCGACACCTACGCCAGCATCGGGAACGGGGTCCAGAATCCCCAGCGCCAGGTCCCTGCGCCCAACTGCCCGAACGAGTGCGGGCTCTGCTCGCAGCACCGCTCGGAGACGCTCCTCGCGAACATCGACCTCACGAACCGGTGCAACCTCAACTGCGACTTCTGCTTCGCCAATGCGCGGGCCTGCGGGTTCGTGTACGAGCCGACCTTCGGCCAGGTGGTCGGCATGATGGAGCTGCTCCGGGCCCAGCGCCCCGTGCCCGTGCCGGCCGTCCAGTTCTCGGGGGGCGAGCCGACCATGCGCGACGACCTTCCCGAGCTGATCCGGACCGCGAAGAGGCTCGGTTTCGTGCAGGTCATGATCGCGACCAACGGGATCCGGATCGCGAAGGAGGAGGGGTATGTCGAGAGCCTGAAGCAGGCCGGCCTCTCGACCCTCTACTTCCATTTCGACGGGTGCTCGCCCGAGACGAACCCCCACCTGGCACTCAACGAGCAGGCGCTCGACCGGTGCGCGAAGGCCGGGATGGGCGTGATGCTCGTCCCGACGGTGATCCGCGGCCGCAACGACCACGAGGTCGGCAAGATCATCGAGTACGCGGTCGAGCGGATCAAGGTGGTGCGCGGTGTCAATTTCCAGCCGGTCTCGTTCACGGGAGCGGCGAGCAGCGACGATGTCGAGCGGGAGCGCGTCACGATCCCGGACCTCACGGCGTCCATCGAGGCGCAGACGGGCGGCGTGATCCGCCAGGACGACTTCTATCCCGTCCCCTGCGTGATGCCGATCTCGCACCTGGTCGAGTCGTACACGGGCCGACCGGCGGTGGAGTTCTCGACCCACCAGCACTGCGGTGCCGCGACCTACGTCTTCGTCGAGGACGGCGCCCTCGTCCCCGTCAACCGGATCGTCGACGTGGACATGTTCTTCGAGTCGCTGGACCGGATGGCGGGCACGATCGGGAGGGGGGGCTCGATCAACCGGTACCGGGCACTTCTCGAGGGGCTCAACAACCTTCGACGGGCCATGAAGAAGGACCAGACCGGGAAGTCGAACGAGGTCTGGAGCCTCATCATGCAGGCCCTGGTCTTCCAGAACTACGACGCGCTTCGCGACTTCCACTGGAACGCCCTCTTCATCGGCACGATGCACTTCATGGACTGCCATAACTACGACACGGACCGCGTGCGCCAGTGCTGCATCCATTACGCGACCCCCGACGGCCGAATCATCCCGTTCTGCAGCTACAACTCGGGCCCGGTCTACCGAGAGCAGGTCTGGAGGAAGTTCGCCCAGCCCGACACCCTGCCGGGGAACGAGACCGCGCCCGACGCCTAGAGAAACTCGAGCTCGACCGCGGGCGACCCCGCGGCGATCGCCACGCCCGCTATCGCGAGGTCCTGGACGGCGAGGCCGGTCGAGTCGAAGACCGTGACCTCGTCGTCAGACCGTCGGCCGGCCCTACCGAGGATGACGTCGCCGATGGTGCCGGCGACCCGGTCGACCGAGTACAGCCCGGACGCGATCGGGACGTTGATCTCGCCCGAGTGAACGGCCTGTCGCGGGTCGTCGACGTAGACCGAGGCCCGGAGGAGGATGGCGGGGTCGAGCTCCTGTTTGCCCGCCGCGTCCGCCCCGATCGCGTTGATATGCGTCCCGTCAGCGATCCAGGCGTCCTGCACGAGGGGCTCGCGCGAGGGCGTGGTCGTGACCAGGAGGTCGCAGTCGGCGGTCAGTTCCAGGGACGTGGCGGCGATCTCGAAGCGCGAGAAGCGCCGGGCGAAGGCCTCCGCCGTCGCCTCCCGACGGCTCCAGACCCTCACGCGCTCGATCCCGAGCCAGGCCGCTGTCGCCTCGAGCTGGGTCTCCGCCTGCCGTCCCGCGCCGACGAGCCCGATCTCGACCCCGTCCTGCCTCCTGCAGAGGTGCCGGGCCGCGACGGCGCCGGCGGCCCCGGTGCGGAGATCGGTCAGGGTGGTCCCGTTCAGGATCGCGTATGGCGTCCCCGTCGGGGGGTCGAGAAGGACGATCAGCGCCATCACGGTCTCGAGGCCGCGCCCGGGGTTGCCGGGGTGGACGTTCACGATCTTGACCCCCGCGAGCCCGAGCGCGGGGATGTACGCGGGCATGGTCCGGAAGTCGCCGCCCGGCAGGGTCACGTAGACCTTGGGCGGCATCTCGGTCTCCCCCCGTGCGAAGGCGGCGAATGCCGCCTCGATCGCCTCGTTGACCCGCGAGAGGTCGAGACTGACCTCGGGGCGGGCGTAATACTGCATGCACGACCATATGCAAAAACAGGGTTTGAAACTGTCGGCGCTCCAGCAGGTTGATGAGCAGCCGGGTCGACCCGGATCCCGATGATCCGGATCGTGCGGAAACCGACGGATACCCCCGGCGATGACTCGACCTCGCAGGTCTGTGCCGAGCTCGACGCGATCGGCGCCGCATGGAGCGACCTCGACCTCGACGAGGTCGACCCGTTCGACCCCGACCTCGAGGGTGCGCTGATCTGGGCCTGCGGCCTGCGGCAGGACGGACGCCAGTTCGAGGTCCTTCAGGCGCTCGGGCTCCGGAACCGCGTCGTGAACCGCCCCGAAGCCATCGCCACCTGTGCCTCGAAGGTCGCCACGACCGCGCTCGTGCTCCGGGCGGGCCTCCCATCGCCGGCGACCGGCTTTCCCGGGACGCGCGGGCAGGCCGCGGCCTTCATCGAGGCGCACGGCGGCCGAGCGGTCGTCAAGCCGGTCTACGGCTTCGACGGGAACGGGATCCGGCTCGTCGACGATGCGAGCGACCTCGAGGAGCCGCCGTACTACCTGCAGGAGTACGTGCCGAACACCGAGGACTACCGGGTCTTCGTCATCGGTGACCGGGCCGTCGGCGCCATCCGGCGCACCTCGCCGCACCTGACCCACAATATCCACCAGGGCGGGCGGGGCGAGTCCGTCACGGTCACGCCGGAGATGGCAGTCCTCGCGATCGGTGCTGCGCGGGCCGTCGGCGTGGACTACGCGGGGGTCGACCTCCTGCCCGTGCCCGGCGGCTATACCGTGCTCGAGGTGAACGGCACCCCGAACTGGCACTGCATGACCGCGCCGATTCCTGCCCTGCTCGCGGCCTTCCTGGTCAGAGAATGTCGCGCGATGTCCGCTCGTCCTCGAGGAACTGGTTCAGCCGGTCGTAGATGAACTGCTCGATCGCCTGCGCGGTCTCGAGGTCGGCCCGGAACGCGATCAGCTCCCGCTCGTCCCCGTCCATGTTCGCGAAGAAGAGCTGGTGCCGCGAATCGATCACCTGGGCGTCCGGCCAGCGCTCGACGATCTCCACCAGGATCTTCTGCGGGACGCCCGGCGGGACCACCACGTCGTAGAGTTCGGTCGTAGTCTCCCCGGTCGGCTTCTCTTCGGTCGTATTCTCGTGGGTCATCGATCTTCTCTTACTTTCCGCACGCGATCCTTTTAGCCATGATGCACCGTCCGCCCCGTCGGCCGCCGAGCGGAAACTTCGGCTTGCCGAGCGAGAGCATGCACCGGCCCATCAGGGCCGCCCCCCGCGCGAGGCCGTCGTCCACGAAGACCAGGTGGTCGTTCGCGCCGTCGGGAAAGAGCCCCAGTTCCTCGACCCCCTGGACGATGTACTCGGGCTTCCTCCCCGAGATGGCGGCCCGGCCGGTAAAGCCGATCGAGGCGTTCTCCGGCACCATACCGCGCTCGGCCGCGACCTCGATCATCCGGAGGGCCATCCGCGTGCACACCCGGTCCACGACCTCGGTCAGGGTCGCGATCCCGTGCTGCTGGTGGCACTCGCGTCCGATCGCCTCGAGTTCGGGCACAGCCGACCCGTTGATCCCGGCATCGCACCCGATCAGCGCGATCCCCGAGGCCCAGGCCACGTCGGCGCAGAGCGGCACCCGCCCGAAGCGCGCCCGGTCCGACGGGACGATACGGATATCGATCTCCTGGTGGCAGCGCTCGACGTAGTCGGCGACCACCGTCCGGTTCGTACGCACCGTGAGCTTGCCGAGCGTCGAGCGGTCCGAGAAGAGGTCGAGGGCCGTCCCCGTCCGCTGCTGGACGAGCCCCGTCCCGCGGACGATCGCGTCGGGGATCGCGCCCGCGAGCCCGGCGAAGTTGCCGATGGTCTTCGCGAACGGGATCTCGTCCGCTTCGTCGACGTCCGAGGTGATCCTGCCGTCGAGCGTCGTGCCGAAGTCGATCGAGAGGCAGGGGTTCCGAAAGTCGACCGGAGTCCACTTCGCCCCCTCCTTGATCCCGGCCATGGCGAGCTCGCCCTCCATCTCGTTCGCGACCATCTCCACGCCCGTGCTGCCGACCGGCGGGAGCACGCCCGCCACCGCCCCGACGAAGACTACCTTGTCCGCGAACGAGTGCGGCTGGAGTTTCGGGGGCAGGTTCCCCTTGGACATCGGCGGGGTCATCTTCCGCGGCGGCACGCCCGCCTCGAGGCAGCCGTTCGCGAGCGCGATGACGAAGTCCCCGACCTGGTCGGGCGAGTCCATGGCGGCGACCACTCCCGTCGAGCGGACCACGAAGTCGAGGTCGTCCTTGATGGAGAGGCCGGCGTCCTTGTGGCACTTGATCAGGGTGTCGCGGACCAGCTCGGTCACTGACTCCCTCGTCAGCTCGGTGCCGTCGAGAGTCGCGCCGAAGACCGCCTCGCCCGGCTTCGGCGGCCGGACGTCACGGCTCATGGAGACCGTCTTGTTGATCACGTAGGACCGTCCGTCCTCGAGGTTCGTGCCGGTCAGGATGCACTTGGTGGTCGTGTTGCCCATCTCGACCGAGGCCACGATGAAGTAGGGCTTGGTCCGGAACTCGGGCACCTCCATGCCGGCCCCGAGCCGGATCGTGGGGGGCGGGACGCTCTCGACGATATGGGGTTTTGGGCGGAAAAAACGGTCGAAAAAGCGGGCGCTCATTCACCTCTGGGTTTCCCCTGTGCTCCGATATATCTTTCGTTATGGGCCGTATAAATGCAACCGGCCGGCCCTTCCACGGTTCATCGCCCGGCGATGATTTCCGTACTTTTCGCAAAATGCAACCCGGACTGCCTCCCGGCGTTCCGCAACGAACATATAGTGAAAAAGGTAATTACATACAGATCTGCCAGGGCGAACGCCATGGCGGAGGTCAGGGATGAGAGAGCGGCTCCGGCGGATCAACCTGCAACGGCAGATGCTGACTCTGATCACCTCGCGGCCCGGGTGCACGCTCCAGGAGCTCTTCGAGGCCTACCGCGAGACCCACCGGAGCTGGGAGGTCCGGTACCAGCTCCAGTGGCTCGTCCGCCACGGTGTCGTGGCGCTCCGTTCCGGGCCGCGGGCCATCCACTGCTACCCGACGGGAAAGCGGCTCACCGTGTAGAATCATTCCTCGATTCAGTCCTTCACCGGTGCGTGAGGTACGCGACGACCCCGTCGGGGCCGGCGCTGTCAATCCGGGCGAAACCGACCCGCTCGAACTGCACGACCGTGCCGACCGCGTCCAGGACGGCCGGCTCGCAGGCGCCCTCGAGGTCGCCCTCGGGCCGCCGCAGCGTGCACGGGACGGTCGCCCCCAGGGGGAGCCACTGGATGATGGGGGCGTGCGCCGCCCGTGCCGCCGCGAGGTCATCGCCGGCGTGGATGAACCGGAAACGGCCGTCGACCGCGGAGACGCCGACGTTGAAGAGGTCCTTGAGCCGGAGCATCGAGACTTCCTCCCCGAGCTCTGCTGCCGGAACGACCACGCCCGCCTCGAACGAGAGGGTGCGCGTCCCCTTCCCGGCGTCGCCGGGGTGACGGAGCGGGTGCGCCTCGCGCGGGAGCCCGCCCGAGACCTCGACCGCCACCGGGTCCGGGACGAACCAGAGCCGGTCGGCGACCGGGTCCACGATCGCCCGGTTCTCGGCAAAGAGGTTCTCCCACGAGAACTGGATGTCGGTCTCGCCGACCCCGATCGCGAGCACGGCCCGCCGGACGGCCTCGGGCTCGATCCCGCGCCGTGCCAGCGCCCGGAGCGTCCCGAGCCGGATGTCGTCCCAGCCCCCGTACCGCCCCTCCGCGATCCCAGCGCGCATCTCAGAGGTCGAGAGGACGACCCCCTCGATCCCCATCCGGCCGTAGTGGCGGAAGTGCGGCGGGGTCCAGCCGAACCACTCGTAGATGAACTGCTGCCGGCGCGTGTTCGCGATATGGTCCTTGCCCCGGATCACGTGCGTGCACCCCAGGAGGTGGTCGTCGACGGCGACCGAGAAGTTCATCAGCGGGTACACGGTCGCGTCCACACGGGGATGGAGGGTCGAGGTCAGGATGCGGAACGCCGGAAAGTCGCGGAGCGCCGGGTCCGGCGCCTCGAGATCCGTCCGGACGCGGACCGACGCCTCGCCCTCGACGTACTTCCCTGCGAGCATCCGCTCGAACCGGGCGAGGTCCTCCTCGACCTCGCGGGCACGGCACGGGCACGCCGTCCTGGCGAGCCGGAGCTCGCGGAACCGCTCGTTCTCGCAGGTACAGACGTACGCGCCGCCGCGCTCGATCAGGCGGCGGGCGTGGTCGTAGTAGAGGTCGAGACGGTCCGACTGGTACACGGTCTCGGTGATGGCGCACCCGAGCCACGCGATGTCCTCGGGCACGGTCCGGTAGGCGTCCGGGTCGACCCTTTTTGCGTCCGTGTCCTCGATCCGCAGGATATACCGGCCGCCGTACTGCCGGACGTAGGCATCGTTCAGGACCGCCGCCCGGGCGTGCCCGAGGTGGAGCGGCCCGGAGGGGTTCGGGGCAAAGCGCATCACGACGCCGTCGTCCGCGCCGGGAAGGGGCGGCAGGGCGTACCGGTCCCGCATGCCGGCCTCGCGATCTTCGAGGAGCCCGGGAGCCAGCGCCGCGAGGCGGCGGACCCGCTCCTCGTGGTCCACCGCGTCGACCTCGGCGATCACCGGGCCGACGAGGGCCTTGGCCTCCGACGCCCGGGAACGGAGCCCGGGGTACCGGCCCATCACGGCCCCGATGACCGCCCCGGCCTTCGGGGTGCCGCGGTGCCGCACCGCGTTCTCGAGCGCGTGGACGAGCAGCCGTTCCCGGAGCTCGTCCACGTCAGGCGCCCCGCGAGACGAAATAATCGCCGAGCGCGAGGAGGAGCCGGCGCTCCTCCGAGTCCGGGAGGATCCGCAGGTGCTCCGCGGCGTCGCGGACGATACCGCGCGCGCGGCCCCTGACCTCGTCGAAGATGCCGGCATCGGCGATCAGGCCGATCACCTCCTCGATCTCCGCCTCGGAGAGGGGATGGCGGTACGGCGCGAGGTCCAGCCCGCGGTCCCGCGCCAGGATCGTGATCAGGGTCCCCTTGCCCTCGCGGATGTCCGAGCCCCGGTCCTTGCCGGTCGTCCCCTGCGCCGCGAGGAGGTCGATGAGGTCGTCCTGGATCTGGAAGGCCACCCCGCAGGCGAGGCCGAAGCGGTAGAGGACCTCGACCTCGGGATCGCTCCCCCCGGCGAGGACGGCGCCGATCGCGGCCGAGGCCGCGTAGAGCGCGCCCGTCTTCTTCTCCACCATCTCGAGGTACTCGCCGTCCGTCACGTCGTCTCGCGACGAGAAGGTCATGTCCTGGTGCTGGCCCACGCAGAGTTCGTCGCAGGTCGCCGCCAGCATCCCGACGGCCCGGAGCCGCGCGGCCTCGGGCGCGATCGAGCCGATCAGGAGCGAGAAGGCCCGGGCGTTCAGCACGTCCCCGGCGAGGATCGCGGTCGCCTCGTCCCACCGGTAGTTCACCGTCGGCACGCCGCGGCGATAGCTGTCCCGGTCCATGATGTCGTCGTGGATCAGGGTGAAGGTGTGGGTCAGCTCGACGGCGAGGGCCGCGGGGATCACGTCCTCGGACGCTTCCCGCCGCACGGAGTCCGCGGCGAGCAGGAGCATCGCGGGGCGGAGCCTCTTCCCCCCCGCCTCGACGAGGTGGTACGCAGCGCGGTTCAGCTCCCCGACGGGAGTGCCGTAGTACCGGTGGAAGAGCTTGTCGACCCGATCCGCCGTCTGTTCGAGATAGGCATCCAGTTCCATGATCGTCTCCTAGTGGACCTTCACCCGCTGCCCGTTCTGCATCAGGTGGCAGTCGGTCTTGGTCTTGTACCCGAGGTCGGCCGCGAAGTCGGCGTATTGCGCCGTGACGCGGAGCGGGGCGTGGGCCGGGATCACGTGCTGGGGGTTGAGCAGGTGGAGGAACTCGTAGTGGTCCTCGAGGTAGGCGTGGCCCGAGACGTGGAGCTTGTCGAAGATCCGCGCCCCGGACGCGCGGAGCCTCGCCTCGGTCAGGTACCGGTTCCCGTGGTTCATCGGGTTCGGGATGACGTTGGCCGAGAAGAGGACCTTGTCCCCCCGGTTGATCTTGTACGGCGTCTCGCCCGCGACGATCCTCGTCAGGACCGCCCCCGGCTCGCCCTGGTTCCCCGTGACGATCGGGACGAACTGCTCGGGACCGCTCTTCATGATCCGCCGCATGGTCCGCTCGACCGTCCGGCGGTTGCCGAAGACCGAGGTCGTCTGCGGGAAGCTCACGAGCTTCATCTGCTCGGCCGTGGTCGAGTAGCGCTCCATCGAACGGCCGAGCAGGACCGGCTTTCGTCCCATCTCGTGCGCGGTCTCGGTGATGGTCTTGATCCGCGAGATGTGCGACGCGAAGGTCGAGACGATGATCGCGGTCTTCTCGTCCTCGAAGCTCGTCATGGTGTCGCGCACCAGGTCGCGCGCGATCCGCTCGGACGGGCACCGCCCCTTCATGTCGATGTTGATCGCCTCGACGACCAGGGCGAGGACGCCCTCCTTGCCGATCTGGGCCAGACGCGCGAAGTCCGGGGGCTCCCCGACCACCGGCGTTCGGTCGAGCTTGAAGTCGCAGGCGTAGACTATGGCGCCGTGCGGCGTCCAGAGGACGGCCGCAACGGTGTCGATGATCGAGTGCTGCATGCGCACGAACTCGATCGTGAGGTTCGGGGAGACGGTATACCTCCCGCCCGCCTTGAGCGCGAAGAGCTTGTTCTTGACCTCGAACTTGTTCTCGCCCTGTATCTGCTGCCGGATCAACTCGGTCGTGTACGGCGTGCTGATAATCGGCGCGTTGTACCGGTGCGCGAGCTTCGGCACCGCGCCGATATGATCGAGGTGGCCGTGGGTGCAGACGATCGCCTTGACCTGCCCCTCGATCGCGTTCATCATCGTGTCGTCCGGGATCGCCTTGATCTGGATCAGGTCAAGGGAGTGCATGTTCTCGATCTCGGCGTCCTCGTGGATCATGACCTGGTCGAGTCGCAGGCCCATATCGAAGACCACTATCTCTTTTCCGCAGCGGACGGCGGTCATATTTCTGCCGACCTCGTCAAACCCGCCCACCGCGATAATCTCTACATCCATCTGTATCTCCTATGCTTCTATCAGATCACGTATTCGTCCCGTGACGATCGTCCGCGCCTGCCGGAGCGCCGGCACCGTGGGCGACCCGGTCAGGAACATCGCCACGCGGAGTTCGTCGATCACGCGCCCGATCACGGCTTCGAGCGCCTCCTGCCCCTCCGCGGCAGGGCCGAGCAGGGGCAGGGCCATCCCCGCGAGGTCCGCGCCGAGCGCGACCGCCTTGGCGACATCGAGCCCGCTCCGGACGCCCCCGGTCGCGACGACCGGGCCGCCGTAGCGGGCGACCTCGATCAGGCTCGCGACCGTGGGAATGCCCCAGTCGCGGAAGACCTCGCCCCGCGACGGCCGGCGACGGTCGCCGGGCCCACCGGTCCTGCCTGCACGGACGGCCTCGATCACGGCCCAGGAGGTGCCGCCGAGCCCGCCCGTGTCGACCGCGGCCACGCCAGCGCCGTACAGCCGCCGAGCGACCTCCCCGGAGATCCCGTTCCCGGTCTCCTTGACGATCACGGGATACCCGGCGCCGCTGCAGAGGGCCTCGATCGCGGCCAGGCATCCCGTGGCATCGCGGTCACCCTCGGGCTGGATCGCCTCCTGCAGGAAGTTGAGGTGGACCGCGAGAGCGTCCGCGCCGATCAGGTCGACGGCGCGGTCGGCCCACTCCGTGCCGTGGTCGCGGAGCTGGACCGCGCCGAGGTTCGCGACCACGAACGCGCTTGGCGCGGCGTCCCGGACCACGCGGTAGCTCGGCGCGAGCGAGGCGTCCTCGAGCGCGGCCCGCTCGGAGCCGACCCCGATACCGATGCCGAACCGCTCGGCGGCGGCGGCGAGGCGCTCGTTGATCCGCGTGGTCCCGGCATGACCGCCGGTCATGGCCGCGATCATCAGCGGCGCGCCGAACCGGTGGCCGAGAAAATCGGTCCCGGTCGATACCCGGTCCATGTCGCACTCGGGCAACGCGTTGTGGACCAGCATGACGTCACCGAAACCGGCGTCGCCTGCCTCGACCGGCATCTCGCGACAGATGCGGAGGTGGTCGAGCTTCCGCGCCGAGGTCGGCCCGCTCATATGCCCTCCGGCACGATCTCGGTCCCGCCGTGGGGGCGGCCCGCGAGAAAGTCCCCGAGACGGTCGAGACCGAAGACGTGCGACGTGATGCCGGCTTCGGCGAGCCCAAGGAGCTCGGCGACCTTGCCGCCCATGCCGCCGGTCACGTCCGTCGCCGCCGACGCGCCGAGGGCGAGGGCGCCGGAGCCCGACCTCGAGACCCGCGTCACTACAGCCCCGTCCGGGCCGAGCACGCCGGGCACGTCGGTCACCAGGCCCACGCGCGTGATGCCGAGCCGCGGCGCGAGGTGGCCGACGAGCTGGTCGCCCGAGACGATGCAGGCCCCGCGGCGGCGGTCCATCACCACGTCGCCGTGGAGGACGGGGACGCACCCCAGGTCGAGCAGGAGCCGGAGGGGTTCCTCCTCGAACGAGGCGATCCGCCCGTCCTCGGCCGTGCAGGCGCCGAGGGGATGGATCCCGACCGCGTCGAGCCCCGCCCGGCGGAGCGCGGCTACGACCGCGCGGTTGAGCGCGGAGACGGCCTCGTGGGTTACCGGGATACCCTCGCGGTTCGACCGATCCGCCCCCCGGGCGAGGCCGTACTGGTGCGCCTCGGGGTGGCCGCACGAGCCGGCACCGTGGACGATCGCGCCCGCGAACCTCGCCGCGTCCAGCACGGACGCGACCTCCTCGACGGCGGCATCGTCGATCCCGCCGCCGCCACGCTTCTCCGTGACCACGGACCCGCCGAGTTTCAGGAGGACCGGTTCAGACATTCTGCTCTCTCCTCGCGCCGACCGTGTCCAGGCTCGTCACAAACGCCCGGCCGCCGGCCGAGTCGAGCGCGCCCATGATCCGGTTCTTCGCCCCCTTGGGCGAGAGCGCGATCATGCACCCGCCGCCGCCAGCCCCGGTCAGCTTCGCGCCGAACGCTCCCGCGGCCCGTGCCGCGAGCACGAGCCTCGAGAGGGCCGGATGGCCGACCCCGATCGCGTCCAGCAGGGCGTGGTTCGTATCCATCAGCCGTCCCAGGACCCTGGGATTGTCGAGGCTCCGGACCCCCTCGAGCGTCAGCGCGCCCATCGAGTCGAGGATCGGGCAGATCACGCCTGGTCGGTCCGCGCGCTCCCCGGCCACGAGCTCGACCATGCGCGTGGTGCTGTGCGAGACCTGGGTATTGCCCACCACCAGGTTCAGGTTCACGGGGGGGACGCGCCGCCGGGCCCCGTCCATGATCAGGACCAGCCCCCCCATGGTCGAGACGTACGTGTCGGTCGGCGAGGCCCGGCCCTTCTGGACGGTCTGCTCGACCCGGTGCGCGATCGCAGCGATCTCCTCGCGGTCGAGCTCGAGGCCGAACTCGTCGTTCGCCGCCGAGATGGTCGCGACCGTCACGGCCGCCGATGATCCCAGGCCCGCCGACGACGGCATCTGGCTCGAGACGTAGACCGATCCCGTCACCCCGATCTCCCGAAAGCACTGGGCGATGTACGGCGACTTGGCCGGCGCAGGATGGCGGTGGCGCCGGACCGAGACGAGGACGCGGGGCTTGATCGCCATCGCGAGCCCGGGCTTGCCGTAGACCACCGCATGCTCCCCGAACAAAAAGACCTTGCCCGGGGCCGACCACGTTGCCACCCTATATCACCGCGAGTGCCGCATACCCCACGACCGAGGACCTGTCGCCCGTTGCATCACCGCTCGTCGCGTACTGGAGCAGGCGCGCGTGCTTCGCGCCCCAGGCCTCCGCCGCCATGCAGGCGGCCGAGATCGGGCCGTATCCGCACGCCGTGATCCGCCGCTCGGCGATCCGCTGGTAGAAGCGCTCAATCTCGAGGTCCTCGAGCGCCTCGATCGCGTAGAGGTCCTGCGACCGGGCGAGCCGGTCGGGGACGTAGTGCGAGAAGTCGCTCGACGCGATCACGCGGACCTCGCGCCCGGTCTCCCGGGCCGCCCGGTCGATCCGGTCACCGAGGGCCGCAGCGGAACCGAGGTCCTGGAGGCCCATCATCACCGGCGCAACCCGCGCCCGCGGGCACCGGTACTTGACAAACGGCATCTGGACCTCGAGCGAGTGCTCGTCGCGCATGTACGACTCGTTCGTGGGAAGCCCGAGCGCCGCCACGAGGTCCGCGTCCACGTCGACGATCCCGAGCGGGGTCTCCCACGGGACGGCGGAAGCGCAGGTCGGGTACCCCCCGTGCGAGGGTCCGACCACGACAAAGGTCCCGTCGAAGTCCGCCGGGAGCGTCGCGTAGGCCGTCCCCGCGACCGCGCCCGAGTAGATATACCCGGCGTGGGGAGCGACGATCGCGTACGGATCGCGCACCCCGCCCGTCTCGGCACCGAGGATGAACCGCTCGAGCAGCTGCTCGAGGTGGTGGGGCTCTCCCGGGTAGAACATGCCGGCGACCGCCGGCGTCCTGACCTGCATGGGCGAACCTCTCCTGGCTCCTCGTATATCTACAGATCGGTCTCGAAATCTTCCTGCGTCAGCGACGTCTGGATGCCACGAAGCCGGAGCATCTCGCGCGTCAGCAGGAAGTAGACCATCGAGAGGGCCTTGCGGCCCTTGTTGTTCGTCGGGATCACGAGGTCCACGAACTGGGTCATGTTGTTGGTGTCGCAGAGCGCGACCACCGGGATCCCCGACTGGACTGCCTCGCGGATCGCCTGCGCGTCGCCGATCGGGTCCGTGACCAGCACGGCCTCGGGCTCGATGTAGCCGTGGAGGTTCTGGTTGGTCATCCTCCCCGGCACGAACCGGCCCGTCGCGGCCATGGCTCCGATCGCCTCGGCGAACCGCCGGGCCGGGTGCTGGCCGTACTGGCGCGAGGTCACGACCAGGAGGCGGGCCGGGTCGAACTGCGCGAGGTACTTCGCCGCGGTCTTGATCCGCTCGTCCGTCTCGCGGATGTCGATGATGTACAGTCCATCCCCGCGGACGCGGTAGATGAACTTCTTCATGTCCTTGCTCTTCTGCTGGGTGCCGATGTGGATCCCGGCGGCGAGGTACTCCTCGACCGGGACGAGCGGCTCAGCAAGCTCAATCTCCATCTCGTTTGCCGTCATGTGTACAGCTCCTCCTCGATCCGTATCAGTTCGTTCAGTTTCGCGATCCGCTCACCGCCGACCGCACCAGTCTTCAGGAAGATGCAGTCGAACGCGGTGCCGAGGTGGGCGATCGTCGTATCCGTGGTCTCCCCCGAGCGGTGGCTCATCACCGTGTCGAGGCCGTGGGTGTGGGCCAGCTCGATCGCCTCCCAGGTGTCGGTCAGGGTGCCGATCTGGTTCGGCTTGATCAGCACGCAGTTGGCCGAGCCGAACTCGATCCCGCGCGTGATCCGCTCGGGGTTCGTGACGAAGAGGTCGTCGCCGCAGACCAGGCAGCGATCGCCTATCTGCTCGGTGAGGGCCGCGAAGCCCTCGAAATCCTCCTCGTGCAGGGGGTCCTCGACGTAGATCAGGTCGTACCGTTCCACGAGCTCGGCGATGTACGCGATCTGCTCCTCGGTCGTCCGGGTCGCGTCGCGGTACCGGTACGCGCCGTCCTTCCAGAGCTCGCTCGCGGCCACGTCGATGCCCATGTTGATCTCGAAACCGACCTCGTCTACGACCGCGTCCACGGCGTCGCTGACCGTCTGGAAGGCCGTGAGATCGTCGATCGCGGGTGCCCAGGCCCCCTCGTCACCCTTGCCCGAACCCTTGCCCATCCCGACAAGGAGCTCCTTGACCTTCCTGTGGACCGCGGCGTTCGCGAAGACCCCGTCCTCCGCCGTTGGCGCACCCGTCGGCACGACCAGGTACTCCTGGATCTCGGTCGCGTTCACCGCGTGCGCGCCACCGCCGATCACGTTCCCGAGCGGGAACGGGGTCCGGGAGGTGAAGCAGCCGCCGAGGTACCGGAAGAGCTCCTGGTCAAAGGACGTCGCCGCCGCCCGCGCGTTCGCGAGCGAGAGCGCGACCGCGACGTTCGCCCCGACCCGCGAGAGGGTGGGGGTCCCGTCGTAGTCCCGGATCGCCCGGTCGAACCCGGGCTGGTCCGCCGCGTCCCGCCCGACGAGGTCGGGCAGGAGCTCCTGTTCCGCGTCGCGGATCGCCTCCACGACCGGCCGCACGGTCGCCTCGTAGGTCCCCGTGGACGCCCCCGAGGGCGCGGCCGCGCGGCCGAAGCCGGTGGTCGTCCAGAGCTCGGCCTCGACCGTCGCGTTGCCGCGCGAGTCGAGGATCCGCCGCAGCCGGACGGCCTCAATCGTTGTCATCTGCAGTCTACCTCCTCTTCACCGTGATCGGAATCACGTTCTCCGTGAACTCTTGAAGCGCGATCTCGAGCGGATCGCTCTTCTGAACGTTGATAAGGGTTGGCGCGCCCATCGAGATCTGGAGGGCGCGAGCTCCGATGATTCTCGCCTTCTCGTAACGCGTGTACGATTCCATCGTCCGCCTCAGAATGGTTGGATGAGAATGGGGTCGCTGAGATTCGAACTCAGGTCAGAGCATCCCGAACGCCCTAGGATTCCAGGCTACCCCACGACCCCTCATTGGTATGGATTGACTTCGTCGATGATCTCCTTGTGCGACAGGAGCATCCGCCGGCAGCAATACTGGAAGAGACCGAGGTCGTCGAGGACCGTCTTCGGGTCCTCGCCAGCATCGCGCCGCCGCTTGAACTCCTCCCACGCGGGCGAGACGACTTTACCGCATGTAAAACATCGTACGGGTATCATACACGTTGCTCCCGGTCGTAATTTAAATTAACGGTACGATTTCTGGAACTTCGCCCGTGCTCCGCTGCCATGGGGCTTCTTTGCCTCTTTCTGGCGCGAATCGTTGACGAGCAGAGTCCGGTCGTAGCCGACGTACATCTCCTTGATCGCCGGGTCGTTGTGCCAGGCCACGATGCCGCGCGCGAGCGCAGTCCTGACGGCCTCGGCCTGGCCCATGATCCCCCCGCCCACGACCGTGATCGAGGCGTCGATACCGTCGATGCCGGCCGGGTAGAGGAGCAGGGGCTCCGAGATCTTCATGCGGGTCAGGTCGGTGCCGTAGGACTCGAGCGGGACCGAGTTGATCCGGATCACGCCGTGCCCCTCGCGCAGCGTGGCCCGCGCGATCGCGGTCTTGCGCTTTCCGCTGGTGTTGATCACTTTCGCCATGCAATCACCGTGTATCAGTATTTCGCTCCGAGGAAGGTCGCGATCGCCCCGATCGTGACGTACCTGGGGTTGTTCAGCCGGTCGATGTGCGCCTCGGGCAGGGACTCCCGCTCCGCCTCCGCGAACTCGTTCGGCACGCCGACGTAGGTCTTGATAGCCTTGTAGGCCGCCGTCCCGCGCTCGCGCTTGTACGGGAGCATGCCGCGGATCGTCCGCTTGACGATCTGGTCGGGGCGCCGGGGATAGAACGGCCCGCCCTCGCGCGAGCCGCGCTCGCGCTTCTCGCGGAAGTCGTTCAGGACGTGGGCCCGCGCGCCCGAGACGATCGCCTTCTCGGCGTTGACAATCGCGATCTCCTCACCCGCCAGCGCGCGCTTCGCGACCGTGGACGCGAGCCGCCCGAGCAGGAGGTTCTCCGCATCGATCACCGTTACCATGCCGGTCACCTCAGGATCCGTACCCGGCTCCCCTTCGGGTTGTCGTTGAGGAGCTGCTCGATCGTCATGCAGGTTCCATTCGCGCCCGTGATCTTGTCGGCCGCCTGGGCCGAGAAGTTCAGGGCCGCGACCCGGACGGCGCGGTCGATCACGCCCGTGCCGAGCACCTTGCCCGGCACCAGGATCGTCTCGCCCTCGGCGGCGTACCGGTTGATCTTGCTGACGTTCACCTCGGCACGACCGTTGGTCGCGCCCTCGAGGCGGAACGCGATATCGCGCCAGACCGGTGCGCCGTTCTCGCGCGAGGCCGCCTTCAGCGTCGTGATCAGGTTCGTCAGACGCGGGTTGGTCTTCTCTCTCGTCAGTGTCATAGCTGTGCCTCGGCAATCTCGTCAAGTGCGCTCGTCAGCTCGCCCGCCCTCGTCCGGATGAACCGGACCGACTGGCGGAGGATCTCTGGGGCCGGGACCGATCCGTCCGACTCGACGGTAAAGACGAACCGGTCGGCATCGGCCGCGACGCGTACCGCGGGCGTCTCCCCGATCCCGGTGGAGAGGCAGCCCCTCTCGCAGAGCCGGCAGAGGGAGCAGTCCTCGACCCGTGCCTCGTCGACCTCGACCGTCCGCCCGGCGAGGCGGAGGACGCGGCGCGGGCAGGCGTCGACGCAGACCCCGCAGGCGTCGCAGCGCGCGTCGATCGTGATGGACGGGTAGTTCTTGTACCCGCAGAGGGTCGTGGGCTGCCACTTCGCGTGCTCCTTCCCGGTCGAGAGGACCGCGCGCGCCTCGACCACGACCTTCTGCCCCTTCTCGAGCTTGACGATCGGGATGTCGCCGATCGCGGGCGCGGCCACCGGGTCGTTGGGGATCAGGTCCCGCGACAGGACCATGCCCGGCCCCTCGACCGAGAGCGTGTACGAGACCGTGCAGCGGTCGCAGCCCTCGCCCTGGCAGGTGCACTCGGCGATCGGTACGTACGTCCCGGGCTCGGTCCGCAGCGGGACCAGCCCGAGCCGGTGGGCGAGCATCTCGTCGAAGAGCCCGCTCGTGTTGTCGTAGATCCCGACGTCATCGATGGCGAGCTTGAGCACTTCGCCCGACATCGCGCGCCGGATCGCGTTCGCAAACGAGGGCAGGGCCCCCGAGAGGATGAACCGGCAGGAGTGCTCGTCGCGGTGCTGGCACTCGACCTGCATCAGACTCTCCTGCCCCGGCGTCCGCCCTTGGCGCGGACCGAGTCGTGCGGGACCGGGGTGACGTCCTCGATCCGGCCGATCCGCATGCCGGCGCGGGCCAGGGCGCGGATCGCGGCCTGGGCCCCGGCACCGGGCGAGCGCTGCTTGCCCTTGCCGGGCGCCCGGACCTTGACGTGGAGGCCGACGAAGCCCTTGTCCCGGGCGGCCTGGGCCACGTCGCCGGCCATCTTCATGGCCGCGTACGGGCTCGACTCGTTTCGGTCCTGCTTGACGACCATGCCGCCCGAGGACTTGGTGACCGTCTCGGCCCCGGAGAGGTCCGTGACCGTGATGATCGTGTTGTTGAACGAGGCGTAGATGTGAGCGACGCCCCAGCGCTCCTTCGCTTCCGCCATGATTCTAGCGCCTCCGCTTGCCGACCTGGCGGTTCAGCTCGGGGTGTTCGGTGCTCGTGAACGGCGATCGGCCATAGTACCCGATCTGCCCCTCCTCGTCGCGGCGGACGAGATACCCGGGGATATCCACGCGGCGGCCGCCGATGGCGATGTGACCGTGGGTGACCATCTGGCGCGCCTGCTTGGGCGAACGGGCGAGCCCGAGCCGGTAGACCTGGGTCTGGAGCCGGCGCTCAAGCGGCTGCTGGATCCGGAGCGCGAGCACGTCGTCGATGTCGGCCTCGAGGCCGAGCAGGCCGGCGCGCTGGAGGTGCCCAATCAGGTCGCCCTTCTTCTTGGTCGCGAGCGCCTCGCTGGTCGCGCCCGACTCGAGGGCCAGGAGTTCGCGCGCGCCCGTGCGGTACTTGCGGAGCACGGCCTGGGCCTTCCAGACCTCGCGCTTGTTCCGGAGGCCGTACTCGATGACGAGCTTGGTCTCCTCCTCGATCCGCGTCTTCTCGAACGGACGCTTGGGCGTCTCGTACGACTTCCGGTTCTTGCCTGGGTATGCCATCGCCGTCTCAGTCCTTCTTTCTCCGCACACCGACCGTGGCGCCCGTACGGCCCGTCGACTTGGTCCGCTGACCCCGGACCTTCTGCCCGGTCTCGTGCCGGATCCCACGGTAGCAGCGGATCTTGCGGAGCAGGTTGACATCCTCGTCATGGGTGATGGCGAGGTCCGTGCCGAGGATGTGCCGGGGTTCGCCCGTGTACACGTCCTTGGTCCGGTTCAGCATCCAGGGCGGGACCGTTCCGGCATAGCCGTCGACCGACTCGCGCAGCCGCTCGACCGACTCGTCGTCGATCCGGCCCATCGTCTCCCTCACGCCCACGTTCGCGCGGCGGGCGATGATCTCGGCCGCATGCCGGCCGACACCGGGGATGCCGGTCAGCGCGACCCGGACCGACTTGGTACCGTCGAGGTCCGTGTTGCTGATCCGGACGAAGTATTTGATATCCTCTTCTTCGTTTGCCATGAGGTCTCCTCGATATCGAGCTGATGCCCGGAGCGCTGAGGGAGGGATTTGAACCCTCGAGTCCCAGGGGGACACAGGTTTAGCAAACCTGCGCCATACCAGGCTTGGCTACCTCAACGGGGAATCTCGCATCCAGTGGACACTCGTGACGCGGTGCGTCACTCCATGAATGGTGCGCTATATGGTGGGGAGGGGGAAGGGATAAGGATTCCGGCCCTACAGGTCGAACCGCTTCCCCTCGCGCCGGATCCCGCTCGCGACCAGGGCCGAGGTCGCGATGGGCAGCGCGATGGTCGCGTCGCAGAAGCACTGGACGAGCGGGCTGGCCGGCCGCTCCTTGCCCCAGGAGATCGCCTCCTCGAAGGTGCAGCCCGAGAGCCCGCCCCAGTGCGGGGCGTCGGTGGTGTACTGGACCGCGTAGGCGTGGCCGCCGAGGTCGGCGTCGTGGATCGAGGCGATCACCTGGGTCTGCTGGATGAAGTTCTTGGGCACGCCGCCACCGACGTAGACGACGCCGGTCTTCGGCGAGGCCTCGACGATACGCGTGATCTCGTCGGCGTCGGCGAGCTGGTCGACGTCGACCGAGACCCCCTCGCGCCGGGCGATGACGAGCCCGATCCCGATCGAGGAGTCGGCGAGGGCCGGGACGAAGACGGGCACGCCCTCCAGGACACAGGTGGCGAGGAACGAGGAGCCGCCGGGCGCGGCGGCCATGACGTGCCGGCCGAAGGCCTCGAGGAAGGCCCGCGAGGAGCCCCGGAACGGCGCGACGGACGCGGCGAAGGCGGCGATCTGACGGTCGGCGGTCCGGAACTCCTCCTCGTAGGCGAAGACGTCGTAGATCCGGTCGATGCCGCGGCTGAGGAGCTCCGTGTCGTCGACGAGGTGGTGGCCCTGGTAGTGGCAGACCCCGAGGTGCTCGCAGGCGTCGTGGAAGACGTTCGCGCCGGTGGAGACGATGGCGTCGACGTAGTGGTGCCGGACGAGGGTGCTCAGGACCTCGCGCATGCCGGCGGGGACCATCGCGCCGGAGAGCCCGAGGAGAATCGTGCAGTCGGGATCCTCGAGCATGGACCGCCAAGCACGGACGGACTCGCCGAGCTTGCGCCCCTGGAAACCGGTCGAGGCCATGCCCTCGAGCAGGGCCGCGAGGTCGTTGGTCGGCGTTACCGGGACCGTGGGATGCATCGCCATGTTCGAGAGTAGTCGCGCCGGGGACGCATAAAGCGAACGCCCGACCCATGGGTGTCATCCCTTCGGGACTGGTGAAGAGCCGGACGACGTCGGCACAGTCGATCCGGCCGTTGCCGTTGAGGTCGCTGCAGGCCCCGTCGCCGTCGGAGTGCGCTGGGATCCCCGTGCCGCCGTGGCCCGGCGGGGAGAATGAAGACCCCGGCGTACGCGGTATTCAACGCATCGAAACAGGTCCGCGGGCGTGGAGGGAGACGGGTCGGGGCGTGCCGAAGAGCCGGCGCCGGGCTCGCCCCGCGCTTCTCCCACGGCGTCGCAGCGGAACGCGAGCATGGAGATCGCCGGGGGGAGGGTCGGATGCATCTCATGCTCCGGGACTCACGATACTGGGTGGTACGGTCGGGCGCGGGCTTATGCGGCGGGTAGCGTGAAGAAGAAGGTCGCGCCCTCGCCCGGCGCCGACTCTGCCCAGACCCGCCCGCCGTGGCGGCGGACGATCCGCTCGACCGTGGCCAGGCCGATCCCCGAGCCCTCGAACTGGTCCGCGCGGTGCAGGCGCCGGAACGGCCGGAAGAGCTCTGCCGCGTCCACCATATGGAACCCGACCCCGGTGTCGCGGACGTAATAGGCCGTCTCGCCGTCCCGGGCCGTCGCGCCGAGCTCGATCCGCGGGCTGCCGGCGTCGCGCGTGAAATTCACGGCATTGCCGACCAGATTCGCGTAGACCTGCCGGAGCATCGCGCGGTCGGCCGAGCACGGCGGCAGGTCGCCGACCGTGACCGTAACCGTCCGGCCCGACTCCTGGTCGAGCAGGACCGAGACCACCTCCATGACCAGCGGCAGCGGCAAGACACGCTCGCGGACAAGCTCCTGCCGGTCCAGGCGCTAGAGCGCGAGCAGGCCGTCGATGAGCGCGCCCATCTGCCGTACGGTCCGCCGCACCTCCTCCAGGTAGTGCTGGTCGGCCGGGGCGAGGCCCGGGCCGAGGTCCGTCGCGAGCAGCGCGGAGTAGCCGTCGATCGCCCGGAGCGGGGCGCGGAGGTCGTGGCTGACCGAGTAGGTGAACGACTCGAGTTCGCGGGTGCGCGCGGCCACCCGCTCCTCCAGCTCCTCGTTGAGCCGGCGCAGATCCGCCTCGACCTGCTTGATCCGGCCGACATCAACGAAGCTCCCCCGAACCCCCGCGACGGCGCCGTCCTCGCACCGTGCCGAGGCATAGACCAGCATGGGGAAGGTGCTCCCGCCGGCCCGGAGGCCCGTGAACTCGGACCCCGTGTCCCTCCGATCGGCGAGGATCCCGCCGAATGAAGCCGCCGCCTGCTCCCGCTCCCCAGGGGCGATAACGGAGAGGAACGGGATCCCCCGCTCGAGATCTGCCGCGGTGAAGCCGAAGGCATCGAGGGCAGCGGGGTTGGCGAAGGTCACGGTACCCTCGAGGTCGGTCTCGAAGACCCCGAGCGGGAGGAGCCGGACCAGGTCCGTGAAGCGCTGCTCGGAGGCCTCGCGCTGCCGGACCTGGTCCCGGAGCCGGCCGACCATCACCCCGGTCTTCTCGGCGAGCCAGTTCAGTTCGTACCCGTCGACGGGCTGGATCTGGTGGTCCAGGTCGCCTGAGGCGACGGCGTCAACGTCCGCCGCGATCTGCTCGATCGGGCGAGAGACCCGCCGGGAGACCAGCGCCGCGAGGAGCCCGCCCGAGAGCAGGACCAGCAACCCCGCGAAGGCGTACAGCGCCGCGAGCCGGGCGAGTGTCGCGGCGAGCAGCCCGTCGTCATAGGTGAGCTTCGCAAAGACGCTCACGTCCGCGGAGTAGTCGGGATCGCGCAGGTCCACGGGCAGCCAGACGGTGGTCGTCCGGGCGCTGGCGTTTGTCACCACCTGCGTGGTCCGGTTCTGCCAGAGCAGGTACTCGAGCATCGCGTCCTCCTCGGGCGTCGGGACGTACGTGCTGTCGTTGACCAGCCGCTTCTGCTTCTGGAAGAGGAGCGCGCCCGCGAGGTACGGGTTGAGCCGGCATGCCTCGTCCACGACGTCGGTGTACCGCAGGCGCATCGGTATGTCCGCGAACGGCTCGGACGAGAGCCCGAGCTCCAGGATGAACCGGTGGTCCGGGGTCGGCATGTAGCCCCACTTGGTCATCCGTCGGGTGCTCCAGTCCTCGGTGACCCGGTCGGGGAAGAACCCGGACTGGTTCCGGATCCCGTCGAGGTAGGCGCTGAAGTCGGGGTAGATGGCCCGGAAGTCGAGCCCGAGGTCGTCGAGCTTGGTCGTGTACGCGACGGTGTTGGTGTCGTCGATCACGAAGACGTCCATGCCCGTCCGCGACCTGAGCCCTGCGAGGTCCATCGCCGCGGGCTCGCCGCCGGCCCGCCGGTACTCCTCCATGACCAGGACGAACGCGTCCTCCATCTCGTCGTTGTAGGTGCTGTCGTAGTGCTTCAGGCCGGTGTCGACCAGGTGGAACGAGCTGTTGATGTGCGCCTCGGTCAGCCCGCGGAGCAGGTCCGCGTTCTCCACGAGGTGGGACCGGGAGGTCTCGTAGCTTGCCCAGATGCCGGCGAGGACGATGGTGGCGATGATGGCGAAGAGGATCCCCATCAGGAGGAACGAAAACCGGAGCTTCCGGTCCGATGCCGGCACTGGCAAAACCTGCCTGCTTCAGCGAGAGGTGTTATAGGGACATAAAAGGATCGAAACGTTCCTGCCAGGAGGCCCGGGGACGCACCTCCGGCCGCGCGGCGCCGCCCCCGTCCCCCTCGCCCACCCGGCCGGCACCCGCTCGCCGCGCCCGACGCCATGCCGCACCTCGCGCTCGTAGCACGCGGTGCAGAGCCGGCCCGCCGGCTCGTGCCAGCACGCCGCCGCGAGGCCGCAGACGTCGCACCGCCCGATCGCCGCCGTCGCGCGCCGGAGCGCCGCCTGGGGCCAGCCGTCGGACGCGATACTCGCGCCGCCACCCGCGGTGACGGCGATGGCGCCGGCCACGAGGCCGGCATGACCTGGTGCTCTCATCGTCTCCTCGCCGGAGAGGGCGAACGAAGACGGGCGGCGCGGGAGAAATAAATGGTCGCCCCGGGGGGAAGGGGCGCATCGTCGCCTCAGAACAGTCTTCTCTGCGCCGTCGCCCGGGCCGCCGCCTTCACCGATGGCCGCGGCGCGGCCGGCGTGGGCACGAGCCAGACCGTCTGGTCGGCCCCGACCCCGAGCTGCCGCAGGCCCTCGTCCATGGCCGGCGCGTAGACGATCACGATCGCCGACGCGGCCCGCCGCTTCAGGGCGGCCGCGAGCCGGGCGAGCCGCCGGCCCCGCTCCTCGTCGTCGAGTCCGGCCGCGAAGGCAGGGGTCCACTCGAGCATCAGGACCGTGTGGAACGACGTCCGGACGGCCGCGATCACCTCGTCGAGCGTCCCGCACGCCATCGGCTCGAAGTGCTCGGACCGGACCGGCGGCGCCCGGAAGAGGACCTCCGAGCGTTCGCCGTACAGGTACCGGGCATGGAACTGGACGATCTCGGGCAGCTCGAGGAGCGCGGCCATCCGCTCGGGGGGCGCGACCAGGACCGCGAGCCGCCCGAGCTCGAAGCGCACGCCGGGCTGGCACCAGAGCCGCACGGTCACGCCGCCCCCCGCGCCAGTACGACCAGCGCCGAGACCACGGCCGCTTCGAGCGGGTCGTCGAAGGCGAAGAACCCCTCGCTTGCATGCGCCATGGCCAGGCCCGCGAGCCGGTCGAGCGCGGCCCGGTCACGGTCGCGGGCGGTCCGGCCAAGCCGGCGCCAGCGCTCGGCAGCGGCGCGGACGCCCATGCGGGGGCTCAGGAAGACCCGGCCCATGCCGCCTCGGCGAGGGTCAGCTGCGCCGGCCGGCCGCGCCGCGGGACCCGGCTCCGTCGTTCGCCCGCCGCCGGCTGCTCGTCGTACCACCAGACGATCTGGTCCGCGGCCCCGAGCAGCGCCCGCACCCCGCGGTCGGCGCGCGGCGCCCAGACCAGGACGGTCGCCGACCGGGCGAGATCTCGGAGCGCCCGCCCGACCGCGAAGATCACGTCGCGGTCGTCGCCCTCGAGCGGCGAGAAGAACCCGTCGTCGTACTCGACGATCACGATCGTCTGGCCCGCTTCGCGCAGGGACGAGAGGAGCTGGTGCACGGTCATGCAACTCTGGGTCGCGAACCGCGGCGCGCGGCGGGGGAGCCGGTGCAGCACCCGGGAGCCGACGCCGTAGAGGTAGAGGGTCGAGAACCGGTCGCACTCGGGCTGGAGGAGCAGGTCGACCAGGAATCCCGGGGGCGCGACCAGGGCCGTGTATCGGCCCGGCTCCAGGATGGCGCCGGGCTCAAGCGAGAGCAGCACGGCGCCGGTCCCCCGCAGCCAGGTCGGTCAGTACCGCGAGCGTCCCGGCCCCGGGGATCCGCCCGGGGCCGGGGAGGAGGTCCGCGCGATCGCTCATCGCGGGCCTCCGGCAGGTGTCATGGGCCCCGCCCGACCGCCACGCGGGTACCGGGAAGGGAAGGAGGGGGCACGTCGATCTCCGTCAGGCATGAATCGTGACCACCGATGTGGTGCTCCCGCCATGACGATGGCGGTGGGCGATCAGATCCTCGACGCCAGAATATATAGGCTGAGAAGATCGCGGTGTGAAAGTGCTTGAACGACGCAAGAGAGCTTGTTCGAATATCACGTGCCGTTTAGGGCTGTTCCCATGACAGTTGGATCAGCCGGGTCAGCGAGGAGCGCGGCGGAACGGGACCAGGGACGAGAGGCGGATACGGCGCTGCCGCAGCAGGGTCGCCAGGACCGGGACTGCGTCCAGGACACCGACGTGGATCCCCATCCTCGCTGCGTTCTGCTTGAGTAGCTGCACGTCCGCGAGCGATGGCCAGCCGCCCGCCATCATGCGTTCGACGATCCGCCGCTCCCGGGCCATCCAGGAGAACTCGCGCACCACTGCGTCCGAGTATGCGGCCGGGTCGCGTTCGTGCTCGAGGTAGAGGTCGGCGCACCGCATGGCGTGGGCGATGCCCTCGCCCGTCACAGGGGAAACGGTGCCGATGGACTCGCCCACGCCCCAGACGGGACAGCCGAGCGGTGAGGCGGGGTCGAGATGGGGCAGGGCTCCCGCTGGGCTCGTCAGGCGGATGGTGGACTCGCAGCTGCAGAGCCGGTCGGCCTCGTAGCCGGCCATCCGGTTCTCGTCGTCGAGGAGGCCCGCGAACCGGAGCATCTGGTAGCGGTCCCGGCACCGCTCGAGGTGCCCGACGGCGCCGACGTGGAACCGGTGGTGGCCGAGGGGGAAGGCCCAGCAGTAGCCGAACCGCCCGTACCGCAGCAGGATCGTGTCGTCCGGGAGCGTCGGGATCTCGAGGCGCATCTGCACGGTGTCGCCGAGGACGTCCCCCGCTCGGGGAGGGGGCAGGAAGGCGCGCGCGGCCCCCGTGCAGTCCAGGACCCGGTCGTAGCACCCGGCCGGGACGGGCTCGCGGCGTATGCGCGCGCCGTCGAGGAGCGCCCGGACAAGGCGGGGCTTGTTGACGAGGGACACGGTTCCCGGGACGGTCCGCCCTTCGAAGTCGACCCGGGCGGGGCGGTTCGTGACGAACGCCCCGGGGTCCACGGGGCCGCCGGCCATCAGCCGGAAGAGGTCGGGGCCCACGCCCCAGGCACAGGGGTGGAGGCCGCAGGCCGTCGACCGCTCGGGGACCTCGTAGATCTCCACGTCGCGGCCGCTGTCGGTCATGGCGCGGTAGAGCCAGGCGCCGGCGACCCCCGCGCCCGCGATCGCGATTCGTTCCGGGATCTCCTCCATGCCTCCCTCAGTCGTGGCCCCCGCGCCGGGCCCCCTCCGGCGTGCGGGGATGCGGCCGGCGCTCGCCGGCAAGCCGCATCATTGCCATTGAAACAGGTCCCGTCCGTAATAAGTGTTGGTATGGAGGGGGGGGCGGGCGCGTGGTCACGCCGTCCGGTCGATGGCGCGGGCGATCCGCCGCCGGGCCTCGCGGGACGTGATCTCGAGGTCCGCCGCGGTCCGGGTGATGCACCACTCGATCACCACGGGGGTGAGGGACTCGAGGACCGCGTCCCGCGCGATCCCGAGCTCCGCTGCCATGCGGTCGATCGCCTTCTCGAGGACGGCCGGGGGGACGGGCGCGTACGTCATGCGGCCTGAGATTTGGTCTTTCGCACGTATAGTCCCATCCCGGTGGCGGAGCGGGGCGTCGAATCTGCCCATGCCCTCCTCGGGGCCTGGGGTGGACCTGTCGCGTCCTCGGGGGCAGTGAGCAGGAGTGATCGCGGTACGCGTCGGGGCATGGATGCAACGCGGACGGGGCCTCGCCGCCACGGGTGTGGAACGGCAAAAGGAGGATGAGGACCGGGCCGATACGGACCGGGCCCGGAGGACGTGTCGGCAAGCCCCAGGCGCGAGTTGAACGCGCGACCTGCTGATTACAAGTCAGCCGCTATGCCACTAAGCCACTGGGGCGCAGGAAGAGGATTGGAGCCGAGCCGGCAAAACCCTTTCCAGCGCGGCCTATTTGATCTCCACCCGGTCGCCGGTCTGCAGAAAGACCGTGGCCTCGGCGATTGTACAGGCGTGGTCGGCGCACCGCTCGATGTACCGTGCCACCATCACGTACCGCGCGCCCCGCGTGATGGTCGACTGGTCCTCGAGCATGTAGGTGAGACACTCGCGGAAGATCGAGTACCCCAGCGCGTCGATCGCGTCGTCGCGGGCCTCGAAGTCGTCGATCGCCGAGAGGTCGCCGGCCTCGAAGGCCGCGAGGGCCCGGTCGATCATCGCACCGGCCATCCGGGCCATCAGCGGGATCGAGAGCATGGTCGCGAGGCGCCGCTGGGACGAGAACGCGCCCTCGTCCGCGAGGAAGCCCTCGATCCGCGCGATGTCCTTCCCGTACCGGCCGATCCGTTCGAGCGCGGCCGCGACCTTGAGGCACGCCACAATGGTCCGCAAGTCCCGTGCCACCGGCTGGTAGAGCGTCAGGATCTGGTACGCGTGGTCCTCGGCGTGGTGGAGCCGGTCGCGGATCTCCTCCTTCTGCGCGATCACCCGCTCGGCGAGCGCGCGGTCGCGCCCGGCCAGGGCCGTGACCGAGTCGCAGAACATCGCCCGCGCGAGCGTGCCCATCTCGCGGACCTCGTGCCGCAGCCGCTCGAGCTCGGCCTCGAACCGTTCCGTCATCCGAACCTCCCCGTGATGTAGTTCTCGGTCAGCCGGTCGGTCGGCCGCTCGAAGACCTGCAGTGTCTCGCCATACTCGACCAGCCGGCCGAGGTACATGAACCCCGTGTACTCGCTCACGCGCGCGGCCTGCTGCATATTGTGGGTCACGACGATCACGGTGTAGTGCTGCTTGAGGTCGTCGATCAGGTTCTCGATCTTCGCCGTCGCGATCGGGTCGAGGGCCGAGCAGGGCTCGTCCATCAGGATCACGTCCGGCTCGACCGCCAGCGTCCGCGCGATGCAGAGGCGCTGTTGCTGGCCGCCCGACAGGCCGAGCGCCGACTCGCCGAGCCGGTCCTCGACCTCGTCCCAGAGCGCGGCCTGCCGGAGCGAGCGCTCGACGATCGCGTCGAGCGCATGCCGGTCCCTCTCGCCGTGGACGCGCGGGCCGTAGGCGACGTTCTCGTAGATCGATTTCGGGAACGGGTTCGGCTTCTGGAAGACCATGCCCACGCGCTTGCGGAGCCCGACCACGTCGTAGCCCGGGTCGTTGATGTTCGCCCCGTGGTAGAGGACGAGGCCGTCGACGCGGCACCCGGGCACCAGGTCGTTCATCCGGTTGAAGCACCGGAGCAGGGTCGACTTGCCGCAGCCCGACGGCCCGATCAGGGCCGTGACCCGGTTGGCCCGGATCGGCATCGAGATCTCGGCGAGCGCCGGGCAGTCGCCGTACCGGAGGTTGAGCTCCCGCGTCTCGATGATAGTTCCGGGGAGTGAAGCACTGTCCGTCATCTAGAGCCTCATGGTGGTATGGGAGCGGTCGCGGACGACGATCGCGACCGCGTAGATCGCGCAGACGAGCACAATCAGGACGAGGGCCGTTCCGTAGGTGTTCTCACGGGCCCCCGGCACTGTCGTGGCGAGGACGTAGAGGTGGTACGGCAGTGCCATGACCGGGTCGAAGACCGAGGAGGGCAGGAACCGCTGCGAGAAGACGGCGGCCGTGAAGAGGATCGGCGCCGTCTCACCGGCGGCGCGTCCGATCGAGAGGATCGTGCCCGTGATGATTCCTGACGTTGCGGGGGGGAGCACGACCCGCCGGATCGTCTGCCACCGGGTGGCCCCGAGGGCGAGCGACCCCTCCCGCAACCCCTGCGGCACCTGCCGGAGCGCCTCCTCCGTCGTGCGGATGATCGTCGGGAGGACCATCAGCCCCAGCGTGATCTGGCCCGCGAGCATCGAGACGCCGAGACCGAGGGCGATGACGAGGAAGGTGAAGCCGAAGAGGCCGAAGACGATCGAGGGCGTCCCGTTCAGCAGGTCGACCCCGCTCCTGACGACCCGCGTCAGCCGGTTCTCGCGCTGGTACTCGGCCAGGTAGATCGCGGCCCCGACGCCGAGCGGGAGCGCGAAGGCGATGGCGCCGGCGACGAGGGAGAGGGTGCCGACGATCGCCGGGAAGATGCCGCCGGCGCGCCCCAGGTCGCGCGGACCCTCGGTCAGGAACTCCCAGGAGAGCGCCGGCAGCCCCTTCGAGACGATGTCGAAGAGGATGATCGCGAGGATCGCGATCACGGCCGCGACGGCCACGTAGAGCAGGAGGAAGGCGCCCTTCTCGACCTGGTCGCGGGAGAGTCGGGGGACGACCGCGATCAGCGCGAGGCCGGCCACCAGGACGGTGACTGCGGCCGGGGCGCCGGCGATCGAGCCGGCGATCGCGGCGGTGAGGGCAGTGACAAGGACGGCGACGACCGTCCCCGCGTGGCGTCTTCCCGTGACGGCCGCGAGCCGGCGGGGACCGCCCCGCCCCGTTGCCGAGGCGTTCAGGCGATGGAGGACCGTCGACGCGCCGAGGTTGACCCCGAGCGCGATGAGGAGGAGGACGGTGGCCACGGCGAAGAGGGCGTGATAGTGGAGCGATCCGATGGCGACCTCGCCCATCTCGATCCCGAGCGTGCCGGTCAGGGTCCGGACGGGTGAGAGGACGTTCGTGATCGGGTCGGGGATGACCGCCGCGTTGCCGGTGACCATCAGCACGGCCATGGTCTCGCCGATGGCCCGGCCGACGCCCAGGATGACCGCGGCCGTGATCCCCGAGAGGGCCGCCGGGATGACGACCTGCCCGATCGTCTGCCACCGCGTGGCCCCGAGGGCGAGCGACCCCTCGCGGAGTTCGCGCGGGACCGCGGTGATCGCGTCCTCCGAGACCGAGATTATCGTCGGCAGCGACATGATGCCGAGCAGGATCGAGCCGGCGAGCAGGGACTCCCCGGTGGGCACGTCGAACGAGACGCGGAGCCATTCGACCAGCACGACCAGGCCGAAGAAGCCGAAGACGACCGACGGGATCCCGGCCAGGAGCTCGATCACCGGCTTGACCGCGGCCCGCACGCGGTACGGCGCGAGTTCGGCCAGGTAGATTGCCACGGCGATCGAGAGCGGCACGGAGAAGACCATCGCCCCGGTCGTGACCAGCAGGGTGCCCACGATCAGGGGGAGGATGCCGTACGAGGGCGGGGTCGAGGTCGGGCTCCAAGTCTCGCCGGTCAAAAAGGGCACGACCCCGATCTCGGCGAACGCGGGGTAGGCGTCGAGGACGAGGAAGAGCAGGATGAAGAGGACCGCCCCGACGGCCGCCAAGGCGCAGAGCAGCCAGAGGCCCCTGATGGCACGCTCCGCGAGATCGAAACGCTGCACCGGGACGGCGACCGGGGATGGCGCCGGGATCGTCGTGGTCGGGGTCTCCATCATGGAAAGAGAGAGGGGGCCGAGCTCACCGCGTGATGGCGATGAACTCTTCGTCCTCGATGATCTGCTGACCCTCGGCGCTGAGCGTGAAGTCGATGAACTGCTTCGCCAGCCCGGTCGCCTCGCCCCTGGTGACGAAGAAGAGTTCGCGAGAGAGCGGGTAGGAACCGCTCTTCACGTTCTCGACCGACGGGGCGACGGCGGTGTCGTTCACCTGGAGGTCGAGCGCGCGGACCGTTGCGTCGACGTACCCGAGGCCGACGTAGCCGATCGCGCCGGGGTTCGGCGCGACCGAGGTCTGGACGGCCCCGTTCGAGTTCTTCTCGAGCATGGACGGCGTGGTGTTCACCGTGCCCATGATCTTCTCGGTGAAGACCTCGCGGGTGCCCGCGGCCGAGTCGCGGCCGACCAGGACGATCGCCGCGTCCGAACCGCCGACGTCCTGCCAGCTGGTGATGTTCCCTGCATAGATATCCCGGATCTGCCCGGGGGCCAGGGGTGGGACCGGGTTCGACGGGTGCACGATTAGGACGATGGCGTCGCGCGCGATCGGGACCGGCACGAGCGTGGTGTACTTCGTCGTCTCGGCCTCCTTCAGCTCGCGCGAGGCCATGCCGATATCGGCCGTACCCTCACCGACGGCGCTGACGCCGACCGAGGAGCCGCCACCCGAGATCTGGATGTCGGCGCCGGGGTTCAGGGCCATGAACCGCTCGGCCAGCGCCTGGGCGATCGGGAGAACCGTGGTCGACCCGGACACGGAGAGGCGACCGGAGGCGGTACCCGTCGTCGGGACCTGCGTCCCGGGGGCGGGGGTGGACGTCGGTGTGCCGTCGTCGGTGCCGGTGCAGCCGGCGACGAGGAGCGCGCCGGTGAGGACCAGCGCGAGGGCCGCGACGATGGCCGTTGTCTTTACGATGCTGGATGCCATGTATGGAAAGAACCGATGACGGGATCGATTATACAGGTATTCAACGGAGTTTCCCGAGAAATCTGGAACCTCCTTATTCATACTGAGAACTATTTATAGTCGGAGCGCGGACCGGGATCGGGAACGATCATGGATATCCGGCGCCTGCAGACGACGGGCGGTTCATCGCTCACGGTCACGCTCCCGAAGGAGTGGACCGCGGCGATGAACCTCCAAAAGAACGACCCGGTCCGGGTGGCCCCGCAGCCCGATGGGACGCTGGTGATCTCGTCGCGGATCTCGCCCGAACAGGATCAGCGGACAAAGGTCCTCGACGCGAGCGCGTGCGGCGACGCGACGTTCCTCTTCCGCACGCTCATCGGCTGCTACATCGCCGGGTACTCGGCGATCACGGTCCAGTCGAGACGGCGCCTACCGCCATTCGTCCGGACGGTGGTGCGCGACTTCACGCAGATGACGATCGGCCAGGAGGTGACCGAGGAGATCGAGACCTCAATCCGGATCAAGGACCTCCTGAGCCCAAGCGAGCTCCCGTTCGAGAGCACGATCAAGCGGACGTTCGTCATCGTCAGGTCCATGCACGAGGACGCGCTCACCGCGATCGAGCGGGGGGATACGGGGCTCGCCCGCGACGTGATCGCGCATGACCGGGACGTCGACCGCCTCCACTGGCTGGTGGCGCGGCAGACGAACATGGTCATGAAGGACGCGAACCTCGCGAGAAAGATGGGGGCGTCGCCGACGGAGGCACAGACCTACGAGGTCGTCTCGCGGATCCTGGAGCGGATCGGCGATCACGCCGTGCGGATCGCGACGAACGCGGTCGCGCTCGCCGATCCCCCGGTCGGGCCGGAGGTCGCCGCAAGCCTCCGGTCGGCGAGCGCCTTCTCGATCGGGGTCCTCGACCACGCCATGGCCTCGTTCGTCTCGCGGGACACGGGGCTCGCGAATCGCGCGATCGAGGAGGTGCGCGAGGCGGAGGCTCTCTGCACGGAGATCCATCCCATCGCCCTCTCCTGGCCCGCCGACCGGGCAGTCGCGCTGGGCTACGTCGCCGAGTCGATCCGCCGGCTCGGCGAGTACTCGGGCGACATCGCCGAGACCGTGATCAACCGCGCCGCCGACCGGGAGGCCTGACGGTGCGCCCGCCAGAGACCCTCACCCGGATCGACCGGCAGGCCGCGCGACTCGCCGCTCTCGACCAGCGGCTCGTCGAGACGGGGCGTTCGAACCTCGCCGAGGCGGCGGCGCGGGCCCGCGAACCCGGGGACGTCGCGGCCCTCGCCGGGGGGCTCGTGGTCGCCGGGGAGACGGTCCGGCCGGCCGGCCCGGCCGCGTACGGCGCCGACCCCTCGCTCGCCCGCGCCGTCCTGACCGCGACCCGGTTCGAGCCCTCCGTCCGGGCCGCCGCCTCGCTCCGGCCGTTCATGCGCGCGGTTCGCGATCTCGAGGATCGCTTCCGCGAGGTCGCCGTCGTCGATCCCCGCCGCTCGCCGCTGGGGATCGCGTCCATGGACTGGGCGATCGCGCACGCCTCGGCGGACGGCGTCCCTGACGCGGTCCTCGTCGAGGGCGAAACCCTCCTCCTGTTCGGCGCCACTATCGAGGAGATCACGGACGAAATCCTTATCCTCTCCTCCCACGCCAGTATATAGGATCACTGCAGGACGGTACGCATGGGAATCAAACCGAACTATATCAAGGCCTTCGGCCAGGAACTCATGGCTCGCTACGGCGACCGGTTCACCCGCGACTTCGATGAGAACAAGCACATGGTGGCGGAGCTGACCGTGATCGAGTCGAAGCGGGTCCGGAACCGGGTCGCCGGCTATATCACGAGAAAGATAAATACTCCCCGGCGCGCATAACCTTTTTTCATGTTTGAGGGCGTCCTCCCGGCCGTCGTTACGCCATTTCAGTCGGATTCACAGCAGTCCCTCGACCTCGAGGGGCTCCAGTCGAACATCGCGGCCCTGCTCGAGGCCGGCGTTCATGGGATCGTTCCCACGGGCTCTACCGGCGAGTCGGCGACCCTCTCCTTCGAGGAGCACGAGCAGGTCGTCGGCGCCACCATCGAGGCCGTCGACGGGAAGGTCCCCGTGCTGGCGGGCACGGGTTCGAACAACACGGCCGAGGCCCTGCGCTTCACCCGCGCCGCGAAGGACGCGGGCGCGGACGGCGCCCTCCTGATCTCGCCGTACTACAACAAGCCGAACCGCGCCGGCCTCGTCCGGCACTTCACCCGCCTCGCGGACCTCGACATCCCTACCGTGCTCTACAACGTGCCCGGCCGGACGGGCCAGAACCTCGCGCCCGACCTTGTGGTCGAGCTCGCGGCCCACCCGAACATCGTCGGGATCAAGGAGGCGTCGGGGAACGTCGGGCAGGTCTCGCAGATCATCGAGGCGACGCTCGACGAGGAGTTCACGGTCATCTCCGGCGACGACAACCTGACCCTTCCGATCCTCGCGCTCGGCGGCGGCGGCGTGATCTCGGTCGCGGCAAACGTCGAGCCGGCGCGGATGGTCCGGCTGTACGAGGCGTTCAGGGCCGGCGACTGGACCGCGGCCCTCGAGCTCCATTACGAGCTCTCGCCGCTCTTCCGGGCCCTCTTCATCGAGACCAACCCGATCCCGGTCAAGACCGCCGTCGGGCTCCGGGGCATGGCGGCCGGCCCGGTGCGCCTGCCGCTCGCCGAGCTCGAGCCCCGGAACGCGGAGGCCCTCGCCGAGGTGCTTGGCCGCTATGAGTAAGGTCGTCGTCGCGGGCGCGCTCGGCCGGATGGGCACGATGCTCTCGCGGATGATCCACGAGTCCGACACGCTCGAACTCGTCGGCGGCGTGGACGTCCGGGCCGGCAGCCAGTTCGGGGCCGACATCGTCGAGTCCGCCGACCTCGCGCTCCTCCTCGAGGAGCAGCGCCCCGACGTGCTGATCGACTTCACGGTCGCTGAGGCGGCCGTCGGGACGATCCAGGTCGCGGCCGATCACGGCGTCGCGCTCGTGGTCGGGACCACGGGCTTCACGGACGAGCAGGCGGCCGCGAACCGGGCCGCGATCGAGGGCCGCGTGCCCGCCGTGATCTCGTCGAACTACGCGATCGGGGTCAACGTCCTCTGGCAGCTGGTTCGCGAGGCCGCGCCGCTCCTCGCCGAGTACGACATCGAGGTGATCGAGGCCCACCACCGGTACAAGAAGGACGCGCCCTCGGGGACGGCGAAGACTATCCTGGCGATCCTGGACGAGGCCCTCGGCAAGCGAGAGAAGGTCCACGGGCGCGAGGGGATGGCCGAGCGCGGCGGCGAGATCGGGGTCCACGCGATCCGCGGGGGCGACATCGTGGGCGACCACACCGTCCTCTTCGCCGGCAACTTCGAGACGGTCGAGCTCTCGCACCGTGCGTACGACCGTGCCGTCTTCGCGAAGGGAGCCCTCCGTGCGGCGGAGTGGGTCGTCGGCCAGCCCGCGGGGGTCCACGCCTTCGCCGAGGTGCTCGGGCTCGGGACCCGCTGAGAAGGGCGCCGCGGGGACGGAAACCTATTTCACGACCCCCACGCGATAGATTACGGAGAAGAAACCATGGCTGTCAAGGTGGACAAGGACCTCTGTGTCGGGTGCGAGACCTGTATCGACGAATGCCCCTCGGAGGCGATCATGATGGTCGAGGGTTGCGCCGAGATCGACAAGGACAAGTGCGTCGATTGCAACACCTGTGTCGACGCCTGCCCATCGGCCGCCATCGTGCCCGCGGAGTGAGACCGCCCCTCCCTTTCCTGCCGTCTCCGGCCGCTTTATCCGGCACGAGAACCTATTTACCCTGAAACGACCGTTACACGGTCGGGTGAACCACACCATGCCACGCATCGCAGTACTCGTGCTCCTCGTTCTCGCCGCCTTGGTCGCGCACCCGGTGTCGGCCGCTCTCGCGGACGTCCCGTCGGGCGGGACGGTCTTCATCGGCGAGGAGGGGCTCAACATCGCCGCCACGAACGTGACCGCCGGATCGCAGCTCGCCCGGTTCGGGGCCGGCGGCAACGTCCAGGTGGACGCCCCCTCGGACCTGGTCACCGTCTCCGACCCCACCTCGTTCTTCGTCTCGCCGGCCCAGTTCAGCGGGAAGGAGGGCGCGTGGTACACCTTCCCGGGTCGGCAGCTCGCGTTCATCGTCAAGGAGCCGACCATCCAGCTCCGCGTGATCAACGGGCGGACAGGGCGCGATATCGGTTCGGGCGCGGTCGAGGGCGACCCGCTCGGCTTCCGTATCGAGTCGAACCTCTACGCGATGGCCGCGCGGCCCGGGGTGGCCGGCGCCCCGGTGACGATCCACGTCCGCGACCCGACCGGCGCCGAGTTCACCTCGCTCCGGGACGAGGCCGGGGCCACGACATCGCTCGAGAATGTCCCGGTCAACACCTCGGTCTTCGAGACAGGTCCCGTCTGGGCCGCAGGGCCTCCGCAGTACCGGGCCGGGACGTACGAGGTCTGGGCCGACTGTAACGCGAACAGGATGCGGGACAACTTCAACGAGGCCGGCAAGACCACGACCCGGGACCAATCCGGGATCTCGATCGAGATTGGGGGTGAGGACGGCCCCTCGATCACGGGAAGCGCCACGACGACACCCACCGCAACCGGCACGTCCACACCCACGGCGACCGCCTCGGCGACCGTGAACGTGACAGAAACCGCGACCGCGACCGGGACGGTCGTTGCGACAACGACCGGGACCGCCGCCCTGACGGAGACCGCCACCCCCGGTGCGACGACTCCGGCCACGACGGCCCCGACCCCCACGGCGAGCCCGGGCTTCGCCGCGACGACCCTCGGGCTCGCGGCGCTCGCCATGCTGGGCCGTGCCGCGCTGCGGCGCCGGTAACTCCCCCCTTCTTCTCCGCGAAAGATATTTCCCGGCCCGACGCCTCCGTTTGGGCATGAATATCGGGACCATGACCATCAAGTCGCGCCGCTCCGTGCGAAAGTTCAAACCGACCCCTATCCCCCCCTACATGATCCAGGACGTGCTCGACTGCGCCCGGCTCGCGCCGACGGCGAAGAACGTGCAGCCCTGGCTCTTCGGTGCCGTCACGGACAAGGCGCTCCTGGGGGAGATCGCGGCCCTCGCGCCGAACGCCCCGTTCATCGCCGACGCCGCAGTCTGCTTCGCTGTCTTCGGCCGGCCGGACGAGACCTACTACCTCGAGGACTGCGCCGCGGCCACGATGAACATCATCCTCGGGCTCCAGAGCCTCGGGTACGGGAGCTGCTGGGTCGACGGCGACAAGAAGCCGTACGCCGACGCCGTCCGCGACCTCCTGGGGGTGCCGGAAGGGTTCAGGCTCGTCTCGCTCGTCACGGCGGGCCAGCCGGCCGAGATCGCGAACCCCCCGAAGAAACGGCTCGACGAGGTCTCGTTCCTGGACCGCTACGGACAGCAGGCGACCTGAACGGAGCGGTTAGCGGTTCTCAGGCTGGCATGCCGGCCCGCCGCGACCGACAGGTTCATCACGCATCGCAACCTTTAAGTATACCAGTGGAGTTGGTCAGATAAGACGAAATGTTCAGGCAGCCGGCGAAGTCGTGATGGACAGCGGAACCGGCGTCGAGGGCGCGACGATCCGGGTTCGGCTGCCGAAGAAGCGGAACAACGAGCAGTTCGCGACAGCCGAACTGATGATGGGCGCGAACCACATCCGCGTGCGGTGCTTCGACGGCGTCACCCGCATGGGGCGCATCAAGGGCAAGATCAAGAAGCGGGCCTGGATCCGCGAGGGCGACATCGTGATCGTCACCCCGTGGTCGTTCCAGGACGAGAAGTGCGATATCATCTACCGGTACATGCCGCCCCAGGTCGACTGGCTCCGGCGCAACCGGTACATCTGAGCTTTTCTCTGCCAGGCCGTCGCCCGCTGGACCGGGCGCGGCTTCTGCACCCGTCCCTCTTTGTAGTGACGAGGACCGGCGCCGGGCGCCGATCAAGGTGAAGAGAGACCGTTATTCCCGGGCCGCGATCGCCGCCTCGACGATCGCGGCGAGCGCCGCGGCGCCGAACCGGTCCGAGTTGAGCACGAGGTCGTACGGCAGGAGGTCGTCGATCTCGATCCCGTAGTACTGCCGGTAGCGCCGGGCCTCGCAGGCCTCCCGCTCGGCCGTCTCGTGTTCGGCCGCCGCCAGGTCCGCTCCCGCCTCGCGCTCCATGATCCGCCGAACGCGGACGGCGAGGGGGGCCTGGACCCAGACCCGCAGGTCCGCCGCGTCCACCATGAGCCCCGAGAGCCTTCCTTCGACCACGATGTCGTCCGAGGCGGCGGCGATCTCGCGCTGCCGCTCGTCGATCAGCCGGTCGATCGCGGGATCGCTCTCAGCCAGCGCGCCGAAGGCCGCGAGGTCCAGGCCGCGCTCGGCGGCCAGCGTTCGAAAGACCTCGCCCGCCGAGATCAGCCGGTACCCCGTCCGGTCCGCGATCCGCCGCGCGAGCGTCGTCGTGCCGCTTCCCGGCGGGCCGCTGACCGTGATCCGCACCTAGACGCCCCCGATGTTGAGCGACTTGCGGATCACCTGCGAGATCGCCAACGAGCAGATCATGTACCAGAGGATCCAGGCCGGGAAGGGGCCGAACGCCGCCGCCGTCAGCGCCGTCGTCCCGATGAACGGGAGAACCAGGTGCTCGGGCGAGAGCGGCAGGCGGTACAGGAGCCAGAAGAAGATCGGGACCGAGACGACCAGGATGTAGGCCATCGGCTTGAACTGGGCCTGGCTCATCTCCATCTGCTCCTGCATCATCACGCTCTGGCGGGCCTGCATCTTCTTGATCCGCTTCTCGTCGCCGGAGAGCTGGACCTCGCGGAACTCCCGCTGGAACTCCTTCATCTCCGCCTGGGTCCGCTGCATCTTCTCGTAGTCGATCGTGTACTTCTGGATCAGGCTCGAGTAGAGGCCCGTCAGGGTCGAGAGGATCACGATGAGGATGAAGAACGGCACGCCGTACTGGGTCAGGAGCGGGCCGAGGACCGTGTCGATCGCCGAGCCCACGCCCTCCCGGAGCCACGGGATGCTGTACGAGAACATCATCAGCATCGCGAAGAGGATGGCGAGGTAGCCCCCCAGCGCGCTGTTCTTCGTCGTCCTCGCCTTCTTCCCGGCCATGGTCAGGTCACCTCAGCAGCGCGGCGAGGTCGTCGACGGCCTTCTCGAGCAGGTGGTCGGCGTTGGTCACCATCGCGACCGTGCACCCGGTCTTCATCGCGTACGCGGCCGCGATCGCCCGGTTGAAGGACTGGTGCGAGGCGAGCGCGCGGTAGCTGTCCATGTCGCGGACCCTCGTCGGGTCGCCGAGGCGCCGCCCGAGGATCTGGTCCTCGTCGGTCTCGATCAGGACGAAGAGGTCGGGCATCAGCGCCTCGAGCACCCACTCGGGCAGGCCGGCAAGGTAACCCTTCGGCGTCTTGACCGATGCGTGCGTATCGACGAGGACGTTCCCGTCGATCGCCGCGATCGCCTCGGCGGCCTTTCGCTGGAGCGCCTTCTGGTCGTCCTTCGCGAGGAGGCGCATCTGGTCGCGGTCCTGCACGAGCCCTTCCCTGAGCGCCGTCTCGTACATGAACGAGCCGAAGGAGATGTTGGCGTAGTGGACGCCCGTCTCCTCGAGCTTCTTCAGCGCTCCCGTGATCACCGTGGTCTTGCCCACGCCGGGCACGCCGGTGATGATGCATCTGGTTGCCATCTCATTCCCTCCCGAAGAAGCCCCGCATGAACGGGTACATCTCCATGATCTGCTGGCTGGCGATCTCTTCGTACAGCCGGTAGGTGATCGAAACCGTGAGCAGTAATCCCGTTCCCGAGACCGCGCCGATGACACCGAAGAGGTTCGCGATCACCGAGAGGATGCCGATGAAGGCGCCGCCGATGACCGTGACGCGCGGGATGTACCGGTCCAGGTACTTCTCGAGCACCTGCGGGTTACGACGGAATCCCGGGATGGACATCTGCGAGTTCTGGATCTGTCGGGCCACGTCCTTGGAGTCGAGCCCGGCCGTCTTGATCCAGAAGAGCGCGAAGAGCGCGCCGCCCACGACCATCACGACGGCGTCGAGACCCATCCGCAGCAGGATCTCCCACGGCGCGTGACCGAGGTCGGTCGTCCACCACATCCAGTCCGTCGGGCCGTTGATCGGGGCGAGGTACCACATCAACCCGCTGACGGGCGCCTGGTTCTCGAACGTGCCCAGGGCCGTGATCCCGATGTTGTTCAGGAAGAGCCCGATCATCTGGATGTTCGCCTGGAGGACGCGGACCAGGATCATGGGCAGGACCGAGGCGTAGATCAGCTTCACGGGGAAGCGCGAACGCGAGCCACGGACCTGCGCGTGGGCGAGCGGGATCTCGATCCGGGTCGACTCCACGTAGACGATGACTAGAAAGATCGCGATCGTCGTGATGAACGCGAGGAGATCCCGCCCGAAGTACTGGAGGAAGTTGGCGCCCGAGAACGCGATCGCGAAGAGCCGCGGGAAGAACCCGATCGGGTACGGGTCCGAGACGGGCGCCCAGTTCAGGAACCCGTTGATCAGCGCCTGCGAGATCCCGGCGATGATGAAGAGCCCGACACCCGAGCCGATCCCCCACTTGGTCACGACCTCGTCCATGAAGACGATCAGGAGGCCGCCGATCACGACCTGCAGGAAGATGATCCCGGCAAGCAGCGCGGTATTTCCGCCGAAGTAGGCAGCGGCGATGGTCGGGTCGGGGACCATGAACCCGCCGATCAGCTGCGGCGCGGCCTCGATCAGGATCATCACGAAGATCAGGACCTTCTGGAGGCCCATGTAGATGACCTGGCCGCGAGTCTCGGAGGTGTCGATCCGGAGGATGTCCGCGCCCTTGAGGAGCTGGAGCACGATCGATGCCGTGACGATCGGCCCGATACCGAGGTGGATGATCGAGCCCGAGGCTCCCGCCAGCAGGGCCCGCCAGTAGAGGAAGAGGTCCTGGCTCGACGGGTCGAGTCCGAAGATCGTGATGTTGGAGAGGACAAAATAGAGGATCAGGATCCCCGCGGTCCAGTAGAGCTTGTTCTTGAAGTGAACGTGCCCCTCTGGCCCCTTGACCGCGGGCATCGCCGCGAGGAACGGTTCAAGTCGATCGAGCAGTTCGCCCATAGAGTCACCTGGAAAGGATGGGCGGGCTCAGACGACGTTCGCCTGACCGCCTGCCGCCTCGATCTTTGCTCGCGCCTGTGCAGAGAAGGCGACCGCCGAGACGCGGAGGACCCGCGTCACCTGGCCGCTGCCGAGGACCTTCTCGATCCCGAGCCCGGACGCGTCGATCGCGACGGCGCCCTCTTCCTCCGTCGCGAGTCCGCGTGCGAGCAGCCCCGCGACCATCTGGTCAAGGGTTCCGACGTCGATCGTCGCTACCCGGGTGCTGTCGACCGGGACGAAGCCGTGCTTGCCGTAGACCGGCCCCTCCTCGAGGTAGTACTTCGAGAACCGGTGGGCATTGATCCCGGCCCGGCCGCGTCCACCGCGGTTGCCGGCGCCACGGCGGTTCTTGTGGGTGCCCCCGCCGCAGGTCCTCGATCCCCGGTATTTCGATCGTTTGTTGACAGGCATCTGCTCACCGCATCTTGTAGAGGAGTTCGTTGATCTCCGGCCCGTGGTACCCGAGCGCCCCTCCCTGGGGATAGGTTCGCTTTAAGGACTTATACCCCTTCCGAGGGGGGTGGAGCCGGAGGACGGGCTTGAGGCCCGGTATGTCGCGGAGTGTCACCTCTCCCCCGATGATCGCCTCTGCGAGCTCGGCGATGTTGCCGTAACTTGTGTGCTCGCGGACGTAGTCGTCGGTCAGGGGATCGTTCCCCTCGAGCCTTCCGCGGTGCCGCATCAGGGTCTCGAGCACCTCGGGCGTGATCTCGCCCCAGGCGACGAAGTCCTTGACCTTCCGGATCATCCCGAGCGACTCGGGCGTGTCGGGCGCGAGCACGCAGTGGTTGATGTGGTGGAGGCGGAGCATCCGGAGGGTGTCCTTGATCTCCCGTCTCGTGTTGACCACGCCGCGCACCTGGACGACCGCGTACATCACTGCCCCCCGAGCCGGATCATGTTCGTCTGTCGGAGCGCCTCGAAGGTCGCCTTGGCGAAGTTGATCGTGGTCCGCGTCTGCCCGGACGAGAAGGTCCAGACGTCCCGGATACCCGCCAGTTCGAGCACCTTCTTGCCGATCTCGCCCGTGACGAGACCGATGCCCTGCGGCGCGGGCTTGAGCGTGACCGAGACGGACCCCGCCTTGCCCTTAACCTGGATCGGGATCGAGTGGTGCTGACCGCATCCGCACTCCCAGGAGCCGCAGCCCCGGTTGACGTGGATCAGGTTCACCTTCGCGTCGTCGATCGCCTTCTTGATCGCGTTTCCGACCTGGGCGTCCTTGCCCTGGCCGAAGCCGATATAGCCGTTCTTGTTACCGACCACGACCACGGCGCGGAACTTCACGCGCCGGCCCGAGTCGGTCATCCGCTGCACCATCGAGATGTCGAGCACCTCGTCCGTGAGATCGGAGAGGAAGGCATCGACGATCTGCGGCTCCTTGATCGGCTTGCCCGTGGCAAAGACCTCCTCGATCGAGGAGATCTCGCCGTTCATGACGGCCTTGCCGAGACCGGTAAGCGGAACCCATTCCGCCTGTTCGTATGCCATGTTATGCCAGCTCCTGTATCCTGGCCGTTACCTGCTCGACGTTCTCGACGAGCCCGCCGGCCCGCTCGCCCGCGTAAGCGGCGATGTGGGCGCCCTTCGCGCGGTCGTCGTCGGGCATGCATTCGTCGCCGTGGGGGATCTCGAGCCCGCCCTCGACCGCGCCCTTGAGCGCGGCGAAGACCCGGCCCCCCGGCGTCGCCCGGGCCAGGCCGATGTCGAGGATCGCCTCGTCGTGCCCGGCCGCGAGCGCCTTCTTCGCAAAGAGCATCCCCGTCAGGTACGCGGCCGGCGTGTTCGCCGTCGCGCCACTGTACCCGAGCTTCGCGAGCTCGAGGGACGAGGCCGTCACGAGCGTCCGGTCGCCGTCCATCTCGGCTGTGACGAGCTGGCAGATGACCTGCCGGTTCGTCATCCTGACGACCATGCGCGGCGCGTCGGCCACGACGAGCTTCGACCGGCTGTAGTAGTCGGTCTTGCCCTCTCGCCGCCGGCGGAAGGGGACGAAATATCGTGGTCCCGTCGCCATCAGCGGTTCCTCCCGACGAGGATCTCCATCTGTGCCTTCATGTGCGCCACGTTCCGGTACTGCCCGCCGGCCGCGCGCCGGTAGAGAACCCGGTAGTGCCGCCGCTCGAGCGAGCCGTCGTCGCGGAGCTCGACGAGCACCTTGCGCATGGCCCGGATCTTCTGGATCCAGGCGCGCTTCGATGGCGTCCTGGCGCCGGCCGCGCCCTTGCGCCGGCCGACGCCCTTGCGGTGTCCGTAGGACCGCTTCGCGATCCGTGCCCGGGCGCGCCCGCGGCTGACGCCCTTCTTGGGCTTCTGCTTGATCACGCCATCATCGACGAGCTTGCGCAGGTCCTCGCGCGAGATCGCGTTCTCGATCTCGGCCATCTGGTCCGGGTCGAACCAGACGCGGTGGACCCCGCACTTGAGGACGGCCGCGGCGATGCGCCGCTGGGAGGCGAGGTCACTCATCGGACTCCTCCTCCTCGTCCGCCTCTACGGCCGCCTCGGCGGCCCGGCCCCGGCTCGTCTCCTTCGGGTTGAGCACCTTGAGGCCGAGCTCAGCCGCGCGGCCCTGCATCTGCTCGCGCTTCTTCATCCCGACGGCGCCGGCGATCCGGACGGCCTGGGTTGCGGCGTCGAGCCCTTCGAGCTCCGCGGGGTTATGGACGAGGATGTCCTCGTACCCGCTCGGGTGGAGCCCGCGCACGGCCACCGGGCTGCCGAAGCCCGGCGTGGGGTGCGCGCCCTTCGCCTTCTTGTGCATGCGCTGCTTGGACTGGAGTCCGCGGGGGCGGCGCCAGCTCTCGGCGAGCTGCTTCTTGGTTCCGAACCCGGCCCGCTTGAAGCGCGCGCGCTTCTCGGCCCGGACCCGGATCAGCCTCTTTGTTTCCTGGTCCATCTCAGGCCCTCTCCACGATATAGATCCCGTCCTGGAAGACCCGCGGGTCGCGGTTCCGGATCCGGGTCGCGTGCTCGATGTTCGCGGCCGAGTTGCCGACCTTCTCCTTGTCGATCCCCGAGAGAGTCACCGCGTCGTTGCCGACATCGGCGGTCACGCCCGGCTCGATCCGGGCATGGCGGGCCTTCTTCTCCCCGAGGAAGTTCTCGATCACGAGGGTCTGGCCCTGGAGTTTGAGCTGGATCGGAAAGTGGGAGAAGACCACCTTCATCCGGTACTCGTACCCGTTGCTGACTCCCGTGGTCATGTTCCTGATGTGCGAGGCGAGCGTGCCGACCATGGCGACCACCCGCTTTCTCATCACGTCGGTCGAGACCGTGACCATGTCGTCCCCGATCTCGATCGTGATCCCGGGAAAGCGCATGTCCCGTGTGAGCGTTCCCTTCGGGCCCGTCACCACGACGCGCGTGCCGTCCATGGAGACGGTCACGCCCGCCGGGATCTCTGTGGTTGCTTCGAATGTCATCTGCCCCACCTATCAGTAGACGAACCCCAGGAGTTCGCCCCCGATCCCCTTGGTCCGGGCCTGCTCGTGCGTGAGCACGCCCTGCGAGGTCGTGAGGATCAGCAGGCCGAAGTTCTTCGCGGGCAGGTACCGGGTCTCCCAGGTCTCGAGATCCTCGAGCCCGACCGAGTACCGCGGCGTGATCACGCCGCACTTGTTGATGCCGCCCGAGAGGTGGACCAGGAACTGCCCGCCCCGGCGGTCGTCGATATACTCGAACGAGCCGATGTACCCGGCGTCCTGCATGATCCGGAGCATGGCCCCGATCAGCTTGGACGCCGGCTCCACGGTGCAGATCGATTTGCCGCCGTCGGACGCGTTCTTCAACGTCGACATCGCGTCGGCGATCGTATTCTGTCGTCCCATTCTATCCACCTAGTTCATCTTCTTGAAGCCCATGCGATAGGCCCAGTCGCGGAAGCACTGCCGGCAGAAGTTGATGTTGTACCGCCGGACCAGCCCCTGCTTGCGGCCACAGAGCTGGCATTCGTGTGCGCCCCGGCCGTACTGCTTCTTCTGTTCTCCCGCCATCAGCGCACCTCCACGCCGTACGTCTCGGTTATGAACGCGACGGCGTCCTCTTTCGTCACGCGCTGGCGCCCGGGCAGCTTCTTCTGCTGCTCGCGCCGCCGCGCGATCCGGACGCCGGGCCGCTCGAGGACGACGTTGACGTCCATGCCGAAGATCCCGATCTTCGGGTCGTACGCCATGCCCGGAAAGTCCGTGTGCTCCTCGATCCCGAACGAGACGTTGCCGTTTTTGTCGAACTGGCTCTCGTAGAGGACCCTGTCGAGGATCCCGAGCGCCGTCGAGAGGAAGGTCTCCGCGGCCTCCCGGCGAAGCGTGACCTTGGCGCCGATCGGGGCGCCCTTGCGGATCCCGAAGGCCGGCTGCGTCTTCTTCGCGATCGTCCGGACCGGGCTCTGGCCCGTGATCCGGCGGATCAGCTCCTCGCCGTTCATGAGGCGCTCGCCCGACTCGCCGACGCCCATGTGGACGACGACCTTGTCGATCACGGGCCGCCGCATCGTGTTCCCGGCGTTCATGCCTCGATACCCCACGAGGAGACGGCCGGCGTCTCGCGCCCGACCATGTAGCAGTAGTCGTCGATCGTCTCGAAGGCCGATCCGTCATTCGCGTCCTCGAGGGCGACCGTGTTGGGGGTCGAGCCGGGGATCGGGGTGATCGCGGTGATCCGGCCGATCCGGCCGGCGTGCCGCCCGCCGATCACCATGGCCATGTGGCCCACCGCGAACGGGAAGTGGTCGACGACCGCGAACCGTGTCTCGGGGTCGAGCGAGAGGACGACCGAGTCCCGGGACTTCACGCCGTGGTCGGCGATGACGTTCGCGCCGGAGTCGAGGTTGAGCTGGACCTTGCCGCCCGTGACGACGGTCTTCTTCGCGACGCGGGCGAGCCTGGTCTTCGCCGCCTCGGCGTCGATCGGGACCGTGACGATCCGGCCCTTCTTGTCGAGCAGGACGCGGTAGTGCTGCTCGGTCGCGGGGATCGAGATGATGTCGAAGATCCCGATGCCCATGCGCGGGTCGCGGCAGGGCCGGCCGTTGACCAGGACCGCCCGGTTCGAGAGGATCAGCGTGACCTCCTTCATGGTGCGGGCGATGCCCATGCGGTCCCGGAGCAGCACCGCCATTGGCAGGGCGCCGGCGTTGTGCGGGCCCGCGCGGGTCTTGGTGACGAATGTCTCCTCCTTGCGCGCGAGCCGCCACGAGGACGGCGCGACCATGCGCTTGAGGTGGTCGGACATCTACGCTCCCCCCCTGGCAGCGAGCCGCTCGGCCCGCTTGGGGTCTTTCAGGTTCAGTTTCGTGACCATGACGTTCGACGGGTCGATCTTGCGCGGCTTCTCCGTGCCGTCGGCCTTGGTGATGGCGACGCCGTGGACCACGATCTTCGAGTTCTTGACGTCGACGATGTCGACGAGCCCCTCGTCGCCGGCGAAGTCGCCGCGCGTGACGCGGACCGTGTCGCCCGTGACGACGCGGACCGTCCGGCGGCCCCCGTACTTCTCGCGCAGTTCGGGCGCGAGCGGCGCGCCGAGGAGCTTGGTCCGCAGGTGGTGGGGCGCCTGGTAGCGCGCCTTCCGCTGCTTTCTCGGCTGGATGCTTGTTGAGAGTGCCATCGTGTCAGCTCCTCAGACGATCAGGGTGGCCATCGAGCCGAGCTTGGGGAAGCGCTCGGCGACCTCGCGGGCCACCGGGCCCTTGATCTCCGTGCCCTTCGGCTCGTTGCGCTCGTTGACGATCACCATCGCGTTGTCCTCGAACGAGACCCGCAGGCCGCTCGGCCGGCGGATCTCCTTCTTCTGCCGGATCACGACGGCCTTCTCGAGCTTGCGCCGCATGTCGGGCGTCCCCTTCTTGACCGAGACGGTCGCGAGATCGCCGAGGCCGAGCTTCGGCTGGCGGCGGCGGACGCCGTGGTACCGGTCGACCGAGACGATCTGGACCATCCGGGCGCCGGTGTTGTCGACGCAGGCCATGCGCGAGCCCGTGGCGAGCGCGCGCGGCGTGGTCGACTGCTTGGCCTTCATTCCTTCTCCACCTCGACCACGACGAAGCTCGTCGCCTTCGAGAGCGGCCGGCACTCGGCGATCCGCACCGTGTCGCCGACCTTCGCCGAGACGCAGGGCGGGTTATGGGCGTGGACCTTGCTCGAGCGCTTCTCGTACCGCTTGTACTTCCGCACGTAGTGGAGGAAGTCGCGTCCGACCACGCACGTGCCGTTCATCTTGTCGCTCACGACCTTGCCGGTGATCACCTGGCCGCGCACCGGCAGGGTGCCGTGAAACGGGCAGTTCACGTCGGTACACTCCGTCTCGGGTGCCCCGACGTTCAATCCAATATCTCGTGCCATATGGTATCCTCTCTATCTGCGGGCGGTAAGACGGCGCTCGGGCGCTCCGACGAGCGCCCTGCCGTCCACCTCCACCGCAGTTCCGTCCGGGAGCAGGAGCCGGAATGTCGCGACCGCCTTGGGCACGGTCTTTACACCGTGGGCGGTGGCGATCCGGAGGGTCTGCCGCGTCTCGTCGACGCAGGTCCCCTCGACTCCCGCCAGGGACGGGTTGGCTGATCGCGCCACCCGGACGTGCCGGCCGATCCACTCGTGCCGGAGCACGTTCCGGGGCGCGATCACGCCGCCCTCCTCCGTCCCTGCTCGGTCTGGAGTCGGGCGATGGTCCGCCGGATCTCCCGGATCTGGCCCGGGTTCTCCGTCGCGCCGCCGGCGGCCACCTTGCCGTGGTGTCGGACCAGCTCGAGCTGGAGCTTGCTGAGCTGCTCGGTGATCTCGACGTCGGAGAGCTGCTGCACCTCGCCGGAGCGGAAGATCGCCATCTACCGCACCTCCTCGGGGATGAACTCCTCGTCGGGCACCGCCGCGAGCTCCGCGTCGATGACCGCGCCGAGGTCCTCCTCGGTGGACTCCTCGATCGAGGCCTGTCGGGGTGCGACGTCCAGGATCTCGAACTTGTCCGGGAGCTTCGTCTCGGGGAGGATGATCTTGACCTGGACGCCGATGGTCCCGAGCTTCTTGATCGCGACCGCGTAGCCCTTCTCGACCATGGTGATCGAGGGCTCTCCCGCGTGCTTGATGTAGCCGTCGGTGAACTTCTGGACACGCGAGCGCGCGCCGGTCAGCTTGCCCGAGAGGACGACCTCGCACCCGAGGGCGCCGTTCTCCATGACCCGCCGAATGACGTTCGATCCGGCCTTGCGGAAGTACCAGCCGCGCTCGAGCGCGTTGGCGAGCCTCTCCGCCATGATCTGGGCGTTGAAGTTCGGGTTTCCGACCTGCTGGACCTCGATCTGCGGGGAGTCGATCCCGTAGTCCTGGGCGAGGTCGACGGTCAGTTGCCGCACGACCTTGCCGCCCTTGCCGATCACGATGCCGGGTTTCTCGGCGAAGATCGTCACCTGGGTGCCCAGCGGGGTGCGGGCGATGTCCATGCCGCCGTACCCGGCGCGCTTGAGCTCCTTGAGGAAGAACTTCTGGACGCGCACCTTGCGGACGCCGTCGGCGACGAACTTTCTCTCGATCGCCATTACTCCTGCACCTCCCGGACGATGATCTCGATGTTCACGGTTTCGCGCCGCTTCGGCGTGGCCCGGCCCATGGCGCGGGGGAAGAAGGCCTTCTGCCCCCGCCCGCGGTTCGCGGCCGCGTGGACGACCACGAGCCGGTCCGCGTCGAGCCCGCTGTACTCGGCGTTCTTCTTGACGCCCTCGAGGAGCTTGAGATAGCCCTGCGAGGCCTTGACCGGGTAGCGCCCGGCGTCCCAGCCCTGAAGACCGCGCTTGTGCGCGACGTTCCGGTTGAACCGCCGGAACGGCACCGCCTTCTTCTTCGCGACGACCAGGGTGAGGTACTCGATCGCCTCGTTGACGTCCTGGTCCCGGATGAAGCGCGCGATCTCGATCGCGTGCTTGGGAGAGCACGGGAGCTCGTTTGCCTTGACCCGGGCGAACTGCTCGCCGGTGGCCTCGACGGAATAACCTGTGCGTGCCATGGCCATCACTTCAGGGGGACGAACTTGCTCGACCGCGTCGCGCCGATACCGGCCGACCCGTGCGAGACGCGCTTTCTCGTCAGGGCGAACTCGCCGAGGTAGTGGAAGACCGACTCGGGCTGGAGCTCCACCTTCTGGAACTCTTTGCCCGTGTAGATCTCGATCTCGCGCCCGACCATCGCGGGGAAGATCACCATCGAGCGAAGGTGCGTCCGGATACGGGCGTCGCCGTTCCGGAACCGGGCGAGGAGGTTCTCCTCTTCCCGGGAGAGGCCGCGGAGCACCTTGCGCCGCGCCCGCGAGGGCATGACCGGGAGGAGATCGGTCATGGACATCGCCTGGAGGTCCTCGATGCGGAAGCCGTGGTAGGTGAACTCCTCGCGCCGCCTCGGCATCCGCTTCTGCTGCTTCTTTGCTGCCATATCCGATCACCGCTTTCCGCGCCCGGTCTTCCGGGCCGCGACGTTCCCGACCTTGCGGCCCGGCGAGGTCCCTCGCGAGACCGTCTTCGGCCGCCCGGGGTGCTGGTGCCCGCCGCCACCGAACGGGTGGTCGATCACGTTCATCGCGACGCCGCGGACGCGGGGCCACGTCGACGCCGAGGTCTTCATCTTGTGGAACTTCTTGCCGGCCTTGACGAACGGCTTCTCGCTGCGGCCGCCGCCGGCGACGACGCCGACCGTTGCCAGGCAGCGGCTCGAGAACCACTTCATCTTGCCCGAGGGCATCTTGACGCCGACGGACTCCTCGGTCTTGTCCACGACGACCGCCTGGACGCCCGACGAGCGGACGAACTTGCCGCCGTCGTTCGGCCGGGCCTCGATGTTGCAGACGTAGGCGCCGGCCGGGATCTGCCCGAGCGGGAGCGAGTTGCCACTCTTGAACTCGGCCTCGGCGCCCCAGGCGACGGCGTCGCCGACGCCGATCCCCTCGGTCGCGAGGAAGTAGGTTTTCTTCTGGCTGTCGAGCCGGACGAGCGCGATCGGGGCGTGGCGCGCGGGGTCGTGCTCGATCCCGATGACGGTCCCCCGCACGGTCACTTCATGGGTGCCCGCGTGCCGCAGCTCGGCCTTGTACCGGTGGGACGGCGCCCTGTACGTCGGGCCGCCGCGCCCCCGGTTCTGCGTGGTGATACGATGTCCCATCTAGCCACCTCACATGACGCCGAGCCGGCTGAGGATCTCCTCGGCGGCCTTCGGGTCTTCGAAGCTGATGATCGCCTTCTTGCGCCCGTCGGGCGTGTTGATCGTCCGGATGGCGGAGACGGCGTGGCCGAAGGTCGATTCGAGCTCGCGCCGGATCTCGGGCTTGGTCGCGCGGTTGTCGACGAGGAACTGGAGCTTCGCGGTACCCTCCAGGGCCATCATCGCCTTCTCCGTCACGAACGGGAACCGGAGGATCATGACCGGTCCTCCAGCCGCTGGATCGCGCCGGCGGTCCAGACCGTGAGCCTGCCCGCGTGCGTGCCCGGCGCGAGGTGCTCGACGTTGAGCGCGCCCACAGGGACGGCGTCGACGCCGGCGAGGTTCCGCGCGGCCGCGAGCGGCTCGTTCGCGGTGACGATCAGGAGCGACTTGCGCTGCTTGTACCGCCGGCCGCGCATCTTGCCGCGCCCGGCGCGGACCTTGCGGCTGGCCTTCGCCTTCTCGACGTCGGCGTAGACGCCGACCGCGGCGAGCGCCCGGACGAGGTCCTGGGTCCTGGCGACCGACTCGAACGCGTCATCCATGACGACGGCGACCTCACCCTCGAAGAGGTGGCCGCGATCGCGCACGAGTCCGTCGTTCACGGTGGCCGCGATCGCCGAGCGGATCGCCTTGGTCTTCTCCTTCTTGTTGATCCGCCGGAGCAGGACCTTCTCGACCTTCGGCGGGTGCGCCGCGCGCCCGCCCCGGGCCTGCGGCACCTTGACCGCGCGCGACCCGTTGTGGAGGCGCGGGACGTGCGAGGCGCCCCGGCCCGAGCCCCAGCCCGTACCGACCGACTCGACACCCGCGTTGACGTAGGTCCCGTGCGGCTGGTACCGGGTCGACTGGCTCGCGATCACTGCCTTCCTGATCAGGTCCGGCCGGTACTCCTCGGCGAAGACCGCCGGGAGGTCGATCTCGCCCTGGACGGCGCCGTCGAGGCCCCGAATCTGTGCTTTCATTCTTCAGGCCCCCTGCTTGGACGCGGTGCTCAGGAACTCGATCGCCGGCTGCCGCTCGACGTGTTCGCCCATGCGCACGGCCGGCCGGAGCCGAACGAGCCGCTTTGCCGGGCCCGGGATCGAGCCCTTGATCAGGACGTACGGGTTCCGGACCACGCCGTAGTTGACGAAGCCGCCCTCGGGCGTGATCTCCGCGCCGTCCTCGCCGATCTTCAGGATCCGCTTGTTGAAGTCGGTCCGCTGCTGGTATCCCATCTGGCCCATCTGCGGGACCTGCCACCGGACGTGGTGGGGGGTCCAGGGGCCGAGGTTGCCGATGTGGCGCTTCTTGCCGCCGCGCGAGTGCTTGCGCTTGCGGACCTGGATGCCCCAGCGCTTGACCGGCCCCTGCGTCCCCTTGCCCGTCGTGATCGCGGTCACGTCGGCGTAGGCACCGAGGTTCATGATGTCCGTGAAGGTGAACTCGTTGCCGAGCATCTCCTTCGCGAACGCGACCTTCTCGTCGAGCGAGCCGCCGCCGATGCAGATCTCCATGAGGTCGGGGACCTTCTTCGGCACGCCGGAGAGCTCGTACGGCTGCGTGTACACGACGGCCTGGAGCTCGACGACCTGGTCCGCGACGACGGCCTCCTCGAGGCGCGTCCACGCGGCGCCGGCGTCGTAGCTCTTCGGGAGCGTGACCCTCCGCCCGACGGCGTCGTCGACCTTCTCGGCCCAGACCTCGGTCAGGGCCCGCTTGCCGTACGTGTCCTTGGTGTAGGCGCGGATGGCCGCGACCTTCATGGGCGGGCATTCGACGACCGTGACGGGGACCATGATGTCCTTGCCCTCGGTCGGGCTGTGCTTGTGGTCGTCCACCATGACCAGGTGGGTCATGCCGACCTTGTACCCGGCGAAGCCCTGGAGCACGGGTGCCCCGTCCCGCTCGGGCCAGGAGTGGTAGCGGGGGACCTGGCTCTTGGCCCGCTTTCTCGGGCTGTACGCGAGCGAACCCCGCCGCGGCCTGTTGATTTTTGGCATTGTCCGATCAGTCCTCTCTCGTTATGGTTGCCGCCTCCAGGCGGCGCGCTGACCCGGCAGGAGAATGCCGTCGACTGAAGAAGGCCGCGGATCGTCGAAGAGAGCTGCAGTCCGAGCTCACCGCATCTCCGGCCCCGTTCTGCAGCATCTCTGCAGATTCGTGGCCGGCATGGAAGAGCACGCGCCGGCGCGTTCTCGTGCCGGCTCCAACCCGTCTCTCGAAAGAGATCCTGAATGCAGCAGTGCCCCTTGCGGGCCGGGCCGTCCATGACGTCCACCCGACTGCTGCCTCAGCCCCAGCGTCTATCAGCCGCCGTGCGTGACGCACGGCATTCGTGCCATCGCATGATCGGGTGACCCGCGGGCCGTCCGATCATAATGGTGTCGTTATAATGAGAGAGAAAGGAATATAAACGTTTGTTCGAGCCACCGGCGCGACCATACCTTTAATACCGGGTCGGGGTAAGACTCGCCGAGGAAAGCGGACCATGGTATGGACTGCTGAGGGGGCCGGACGCCGGTTCATCGAGACGACACGGGCCGAGTTCATGACCCCCTCCGACCAGATGCTCGGGCTGCCCCAGCCCCTGCTCGAGCTCTCCGCCGACGGTGGCGGCGTGCACGCGCTCCCGGACCCGTCCGGGATCGAGACGCCGGCCCTGGACCTCTGGGCGGCGATCGTCCGGCGAGAGTCCGTCCGAGACTACACGAGCGAGCCCCTGCCGCTCGGCGAGCTCTCGTACCTGCTCTTCGCGACCCAGGGCGTCCGGGCCGTCGTCGACGGCGAGTACACCCTGCGGACGGTCCCGAGCGCGGGGGCGCGGCACGCGTTCGAGACGTACGTGCTCGCGGCCCGCGTCGACGGGCTCGAGCCCGGGCTGTACCGCTACCTCGCCCTCGACCACCGGCTCCTCGAGGTCGATCTCGACCCCATGGTCGGCGGCAGGGTCGTTGCGGCCTGCTACAACCAGCCGTTCCTGCAGACGGCGGCGGCGATCTTCGTCTGGACGGCCGTGCCGTACCGGATGACCTGGCGGTACGGGGAGCGCGGCTACCGGTACCTCTTCCTCGACGCGGGCCACGTCTGCCAGAACCTCTACCTCGCGGCCGAGCCGATCGGTTGCGGGGTCTGCGCCGTCGGCGCCTTCGATGACGATGCGCTCGACCGGGCGATCGGGGCCGACCGTTCGGACCAGTTCCCGATCTACGTCGCGGCCCTCGGCAAGCGCGCGGCGCCCTAGGGGATATCGGGGAACTCGGTCGCCTCCTTCTCGAGGAAGTACGCGAGCACGACCCGGATCGCGACGATGGCGCCGAGCTGGAGGATCTCCTGGATCCCGGGCTCGGTGAAGGTCAGGATCAGGTCCGCGACGATGAAGAACTCGAGGCCGAAGAGGATCCGGTTCGTGAAGTTGACCCGGATCTCGCGGTAGCGGTGGCCCGACCGGCCGAACTCGCGCCCGGCGAGCTGGACGGCCGCGACGGCGCCGCCGTAGACGGTTACCAGCACGCCGAGCAGGCCGAAGGCCTTGGCGACGAGCTCGATCGCGGTGACCGTGTCCATGCCCTACCGTGGGTCGGAGCCGGTCACGGTCGGGTTGCCGGGGCGGCTGATCCAGTCGGTGAACGACCCCTCGTAGAGCTTCACCCGTGGGTAGCCGAGCAGGGAGCGGAGGACCAGGAACTCCAGCGTCGCCTCGCGCCCGGTCCCGCAGGAGCAGATCACCGTCCGGTCGGGGGTCGCGCCCGCGCCCTCGACCAGGGCGCGGACCTCGTCGAGCGGCCTGACCTTCCGGGTGTTCTCCGCGGTCATGAGTGTCTTCCAGGGAAGGTTGACCGCGCCGGGGATGTGCCCGGGCCTGAGCCAGGGCCCCTGCCCCCGGTACTTGTCCGGTGGGCGGGCGTCGAGCAGGACGGTGTCGGGCAGCTCGATGAGGTCCACGACCTCGTCGTAGTCGACGAAGAGGTTGTTCCGGACGTGCGGCTCGAAGTCGGACGCACGCGCCCCCGAGTACTCGCGCGTCACGGGGAGTCCCTCCTCCTTCCACGCGTCGAGCCCGCCGTCGAGGACGAGGAGGTCGTCGTGGCCGTACCGGAGGAGCGAGTAGGCGACCATGGACTGTTCGAGCCCGTCGCCGACGTGCTTTGTACAGCCGGCGATGACGGGGGAGCCTGTGTAGACCACCGCCGGGACGCCGGCCTCGAGGCCGACCTGCCGGAGCAGCCAAGACGCTGGCTCCCGGTCGATCCAGCTGACCGGGGATCTCCCGATCTGCGCGCGGAAGAGGTGGTCGTTGAGGTAGACCGCGCCCGGCAGGTGCCCGCTCACGTACTCGTGGATGTCCGGCTGGCAATCGATGATCAGCAGCTCGTCGTCGAGGTGATCGGCGAGCCAGGCGGGCGAGACCCAGCGCACGGGGGCCCTGCCGGCAGGAGACGGCGCTGTCGCGTCCATGACATGTCCTCCGGGAATGCTACGCTATCGCCCAGGGGATTAATAAAAGGCATGCACTCCAGGGAGGGACCGTCACGAGAAGGAAGAGTGGGCTCGCGGAGATTCGAACTCCGGACCTCCGCCATGTCAAGGCGACGTCATAACCAGCTAGACCACGAGCCCGTTGACACACGTCGTGTGCCTTCAAACGTGGGTGGGATACCTATAAAAAAATACGCTAGATGTCCACGAACCACGCGGCGTAGATACCCGGATGGGTCCGGATCTCCTCGATCGCCTCGGGCGGGACGTCCGAGTCGACGTTCAGGACCATGATCGCCTCCTCCCCGGGGTGGATCCGGCCGACCTGCATGCCGGCGATGTTGACATTCGCGCGCCCGAGCGTGGTCGAGGCCCGGCCGATGACGCCGGGCTGGTCCAGGTGCTTGGAGATGACCATGTGGCCGCTCGGGTCCAGGTCCATCGTGTACCCGTCGATCGCGACCACGCGCTGGCGGTCGCGCGAGAAGACCGAGCCCTCCATCGTCTCCTCGCCGCGGTCGGTCCGGAGCACGATGGTGATCAGGTTCCGGAAGCCCCGCGTCTCGTGGCCCACGGTCTCGCTGACCGCGATCCCGCGCTCGGCCGCGACGACGCCGGCGTTGACCAGGTTGACCGGCTCCTGCAGGATCTGGTCCAGGATGCCCTTGACCGTCAGGCGCGTGAGGTACCGCGAGGCCTGGTCGAGGAACGGGATCTCGCCCGCGTAGGTGATGCTGATCCCCTCGATCCGCCCCTCGGACATCGCCATCAGGAGCTTCGCCATCCGGCCTGTCAGGGCCGTGAACGGCTCGAGCGACCCGGCCTGATCGGCGGGGACCATGGGGGCGTTCACCACGAACTTGGCCTCGCCGCCCGCGAGGACCGAGAGGCACTGGCGCGCGACCGAGACCGCGACGTTCGCCTGCGCCTCGACCGTGGAGGCGCCGAGATGCGGAGTGGTGATCACCTGGTCGAGCGTGAGGAGCGGGGAGTCGAACGGCGGCTCGTCCTCGAAGACGTCCAGGGCGGCGCCGGCGACCTTTCCGGCGACGATCCCGTCGTAGAGGGCCTGCTCGTCGATGATCCCGCCGCGCGCGCAGTTGATGATCCGGACGCCGTCCTTCATCCCGGCGATCGTCTTCGCGTTGATCATGTGCTTCGTCTCTTTGATCAGCGGGGTGTGCACCGTGATGAAGTCGGCGCGCCGGAAGAGCTCGGGGAGGTCCACGAGCTCGACGCCGATCTCCTCCGCCCGATCCTTCGCGATCAGCGGGTCGTACGCGATGATCCGCATGTTCATGGCGATCGCGCGCTTCGCCACCTCCCGGCCGATCCGGCCGAAGCCGGCGATCCCGAGCGTCTTCTCGTTCACCTCGACGCCCATGAACTTCGACCGCTTCCACTGCCTGGACTTGACCGAGGCGTTCGCCTGCGGGATGTTCCGCGCGAGCGAGAGCATCATGGCGCAGGTGTGCTCGGTCGCGGCGAGGGTGTTCCCCTCGGGCGCGTTCGCGACGATGATCCCGCGGCGCGTCGCGGCGGCCGCGTCGATGTTGTCGACGCCCGCGCCGGCCCGGCCGATGAACCGCAGGCACGTCCCGGCCTCGATCACCCGAGCCGTGACCTCGGTCCCGGACCGGACGAGCAGGGCGTCGTAGTCGCCGATGATTCCGACCAGGGCGTCCTCGGAGAGGTCGGTCTTGACGTCGACGTCCACCCCTTCGGCGCGGAGGATCTCGATCCCCTCCTCGGCCAGCGGGTCGCTCACAAGCACTCTCGGGTTCATATCAGATCCCATACACGTAGCGGCTCATGGTTTATGAGGGGTGTGGTGGAGCGCGGGGAAGAACCGGGGGGTCAGTGTCGCCGCGCCTCGAGCACGGCGAGTACCTCGGCGATGTCGACGCCGGAGGCCTTCAGGGCGACGAGGAGGTGGAAGAGGAGGTCGGCGCTCTCCTCGGCGATCCGCCCGGGCTCGCCGTTCTTGACCGCCAGGACGAACTCCGTCGCCTCCTCGCCGACCTTCTCGAGGGGCTTGTCGATCCCCTTGCGGTGAGTCAGCAGCGACGAGACGTACGACCCCTCCCGCGGGTGCTCGGCGCGGTCGACGATGACGGACCAGAGGTCGGCGAGGACGTCGCCGGTCATGCCGGGACCCCCTCCTCGCCCCCGGGGGCGGCGACGAGGACGTCGTTGATCGTGAGGTCGAAGAGCCGCCGGCAGAGGATGCGGACCTTCTCGATGGTGCCGCCGCCCCGGCCGATCACGATCCCGAGGTCGGCCCCGCGGCGGATCACGAGGTCGATCGACGCGCCGTCCGCTGACGGCCGGAGGGCGGCGAGCTCGGCCGGCCGGATGGTGTTCGCGACGAGGGCCTCGGGCGTCTCGGCGTACTCGACCATCTCGAGCCTGCGGCCGAGCTGCCGCGAGAGGCGGTTGATGCTCTCGCCCTTCCGCCCGATGGCCAGACCCATGTCCCCCGGCTTGATGATGTAGATCACCCGGTCGAACCGCTCGTCGATGATACAGTCGACGGCCGTGGCTCGCGTGAAGATGCGCAGCTCCTCGATCAGCCGCCGTTCCCGAAAGCCGATAGTCCGCTCCATCGCGATTCGCCGCTATCTATTCCCCCCGACACAAAAAAAGGAGACGGATCATCCCCCGGCGGGAGCTACCGCACCGCGGCGAGGCCGGCGAAGTCGATCGCGTCCACGAGGGCGTCGAGGTCCGCTTCGGACCCGTCGGAGACCTGGACCCAGACGATGAACCGGTCGCCGACCAGGACCATCATGCTGACGTCGTTCGTCTCCTTGTCGATGATCCGCCAGGCCGGCTGGCCGTCGACGGTGACCTGCCGCATGGAGATCTCGTTCGTGTCGATGGTCGCGAACGACTGCCACTGCTCCCGGAGCGGGGTCGCGGCGTCGCCGTTGTCGGAGATGACGAGCGTGGCCTGGGCGTTCTCGTCGCCGGCCCGGGCGTAGGTGCCGGTCACCCAGGTGTAGTCGCGCCCGTTGCTGTCCTTCATTGTCGATCCCTCAGGGTCGCCCTCGAGGGTCCAGCTCCCGGCGGCCCGGGGGACGAACGGGGTCAGCCGCTCGTGGCCGACCACGCCGCCGGAGGGCCCGGTGCCGGCGGGCGCGACCGTGCCGGTGGCGGCGGGAGTCGCCGCGGGCCCGTCCGAGCCCGACGTGCAGCCGGCCGCGAGGGCGAGGGCGAGCAGGACCAGGACGGGTCCGATAGCGCTGCGTGCGAGGCGGTGCATGGTCTCAGTGGAGATCATCGGGGAGGCAACGGTTAATGCTATCGATGCCCCCTCCCGGCCTGCACGGCCCCGCCGGGTCAGTCGTCGTCATCGTCGTCGTCGTCTCCGTCGCCGCCGGTGCCGATCGAGGTGTCGTCGTCATCGTCGTTGCCCCCCCCGAGCCCGGGGACGAGGCCGGGTGATTCGTCGTTGTCGGACGAGCCCGCCAGGCAGCAGCCGGCGGAGAGCGCGGCGCCGAGCAGAACGAGCAGGGCGAGCGCCGCGATCAGGATGCGTGGTGTGGTCCGTTCCATGGTCTCCGCCCGTATGGGAGGAGGGATGGATAACCCTATCGCCCGTCCGCGGGACCAGTGGGGTCGAGGGCGGCGGCGAACGGCTCGAGGTCGGTCCGCGTGCCGCCGGGGACGGCGATCCAGGCGACGAGCCGGTCGTCGAGCACGAGGTACGCGCTCGTCACACCGCCGTCCTCGAGGACGAGGGCGAGCCGGCCGCCGAGCGCCTCCGGGGCCGGGGCGCCGGGAGCGGCCGCGAGGGTGTCGGCGAGCCGGCGGATGCCGACGGGCCGGCCGCCGGTGTCCTGGAGCACGAGGTCGGCGGAGCGCGCGCCGTCATCGGCGAGGTAGGAGGCCGTGGCCGAGACGAGGACCGTGCCGTTCTCCTCGAGCACCGCCGCGGACGGCGGCGCGACGAGGCGCCAGCCCGCGGGCGCGGGGGGGACGTACGATGCGAGGGCCTCGGGCGCGACGAGCGCGGCGGTGGCCGTGGGCGGGGGAGCGGAGCGCGCGGGATCGTCGGTGCAGCCGGCGGCGAGGAGCGCGACGAGAATAAGGGCGGGGAGGAGGGCGCGTGGGTTCATCGTGCCGGGGTGGGTGCGAAAAAGGGGGGGAGAAGGTCCGGATCAGGTGGACCGGATATAGTTCACGCGGTGGACGGCCTCGGTCGATCCGTCGGTGTAGGTCAGCTCCACGTAGGGGCTGTAGGTCCCGGCCTTCGGGTAGTAGAACGTCGGGTTGATCGTCCGCGAGTTCCAGGTATTCATGTGGGCGGGGGAGTCGAAGGACCACCAGGCAGAGCGGATGGACTTGCCGGGGGCCGGGGTGACCGTGAACTTGAAGGCCGTGCCGCGACGCGCCGTGGACGGGACGGTGACGAAGGTGGCCTTGCCCGTGGCGGGCGACGAGGTGGTGGACGAGGTCAGGGTCGTGCTCGTGGACGAGGGCACGACGTTGCCGCCGAGGGCGAACTCGATGTAGTCGAGGTTGAACCGCTGGGACGGGAAGGCGATCTTGACCTGGTGGGTGCCGGCCTTGAGCGCGACGGGGAGCGTGAACTGCTTGTAGGTCCGGAACGAGCCGGTCTTTCCGATCTGGACCGTGCCGGCCTTGACGCCGTCGACGTAAACGTCGACCGGCTTGTTCGTGGTGTCGGGGTTCGCGGCGTTGAACTTTGCCGTGTACGTCCCGTCCTCGCGGACCTTGACGGTGTAGATCAGGTACTCGCCCGTGCGGATCCAGCCGACGTTGTAGGACTGGATGCCGGCGTCGTACTCGAGGTCGACGGACTCGGTGGGTCGGTACGCGCCGCCCTCGTTGGCGAGGGTGGTGTCTGAGTAGGCCGGGCCGGCGCCGTTCCGATCGAAGTTCTCGGCCTGGACCCGGCCGGGGATGAAGTTGCCGGGCCCGAAGGGCGTGGTCTGCGGCGTCACCGCGGTGGTCACCGGGGTCGTGGGGGTGGGGGCCGGGCCGGCGGTGAGGCTGAGCCAGTCGAGGTTGACGCGGTTGATCCCCTCGAAGGCGAGGGTCACGACGTGCCTGCCGGCGGGGATGGTGAGCGTGGTCGAGGCGGCGAAGTCGGCATAGGCGGTCCAGTCGCCGGTCTTCGCGACCAGCACCTGGCCGGCCGGGACACCGTCGAGGTAGACCTTGACGGCCTTGGCCGTGGCGTCGGGGTTCGCCGCGCGGAGCACGAGCGTGTACTGGCCGGCCGCGGTGGTATCGACCGAGTACTTCAGGAACTCGCCCTCGCGGACGTAGGCGACGTTGGTGACGCCGGGGGCGTGGCCGGTCTCGATGTCGACGCCCTCACCGGCGCGGTAGTCGTAGCCGCCCTGGTTCGCGGGCTCGATGTCGTGGTACGCCACGCCCTCGCCGCCGGTGTCGAAGTCCTCGGCCTCGATCCGGGCGGAGGGGACGTGCGGGCCGGGGTACGGCTGCTGCGTGCCGACGGGCGGGGTCGTCGCCGTCGTGGTCGGCGTCGTGACGATGGTCGTCGGCGTCGAGGCGGTGGTCGTGGGCGTCGTCGCGGTGGTGGTCGCGGCGGTCGTGGTGGCGGTTGTCGTCGCCGTCGTCG